>VOFC01000437.1_pt1 | contig 196599 bp, 368 predicted proteins | sample 5384161 | NCBI WGS metagenome assembly VOFC01 (sample SAMN12384722, study PRJNA508395) | human gut metagenome | isolation source: healthy gut B | host: Homo sapiens
ATTCATTTATTGAATCACATCATATTGATACTGTATTAATTGCGATTCCTGAATTGAAACAGAAAAATTTGAATTCATTATTTGAATTGTTTAAGAAAAAAGTGAACGTGATTAAGTATTTACCACAAGTGAATGGCTTGGTTACGTTTGATACAAAGGTTGAAGACTTTGATGGAATCTTAATGATTTCAAATTCACGTGGTGTAAATCAGATGGGGTCTTATGTATTGAAACGTTTGATGGATATTTGTGCTGGACTATGCGGAATCGTAATTTTGATTCCATTAACTGTCTTTGTCTTTGTAAAAAATCGTAAAGAAGGAGATAAGGGGCCTATTTTCTTTACACAGAATCGTATTGGTAAGGATGGTAAAGAATTTAAGATGTATAAGTATCGAACTATGGTACTTGGTGCGGATAAGATTCTTGAAGAGTTAATGGAAAAGGATCCGGCTATTCGTGAAGAATATACGAAAAACAAAAAATTAGCGAATGATCCTCGTATTACTAGTGCGGGTAAATTCTTACGTGAAAAGAGTTTGGATGAATTTCCACAATTCATTAACGTTTTACTTGGTCAAATGTCTTTGATAGGTCCTCGACCTTATTTGCCACGTGAAAAAGAAGATATGGGACAATATTATGATGATGTTGTTGCTTGTAAACCGGGTATTACGGGTATGTGGCAAAGTCATGGTCGTAGTGATGTGGACTTTGACCACCGTTTAGTTTTAGATGAATATTATTATCGCAACTGGTCATTCTGGTTGGATGTGACATTATTGTTTAAAACAGTTAAGCAAGTTCTTTATGGAAGAGGGGCTGTATAAGCATGAAAGAACTAAATAAAGTTTTAAGAGGAATTGGAATTGCATTATCTATTCTGTTAGTTGTAGCATCATTTTATCTTTTATATCAATTGATTAAAATTAATGTTTTACCAACTAAATTATTATTCTTGATCACAATAGTATTTGTTTTGTTAGATGCAATATTTGCGTTATTGTTGTGTTATTATACAAGAGCATTTGTTTCAAAAATAATTTGTGTTGTTATTACTTTAGTACTTATATTTGGTTCTTGTATAGGTGGATATTATATTTCGAAAACAGGAAACTTATTGACAAACATTACCAATGTAACGAAACATGCGAAAAATACGGTTAGTGTAGTAGTTAAACAATCAAGTGATATAAAGAATAAGTCACAATTAAATGGTTTATCAGTTGGTACATTGCGTACTATTGGTACTCAAGGATCATCGAAGGCTTTAAAAGAATTAAGTAAAGATGGTATTGTGATGAATCAAAGTGAATATGATAGTTTAAGTGCTATGTTAGAAGCTTTCTATAATGGAGAAGTGGATTCAATTATTATTAATGAATCGAGTCGTAGTCAAATTTTAGATATGGAAAGCTATGCGGATTTTGATAATAATACAAGAGTTGTTTATCAAACTTCTTATAAAGTAGAAAATACAGATAAGGCTAATGCCGTAAGTGATATTACTTCAAAACCATTTAATATATTAATTTCAGGATCCGATACGCGTGGTGGATTTGATGGAAATGGTCGTAGTGATGTGATTATGGTTGCTACTGTCAATCCTAAGACAAGTACGATCTTATTAACTTCTGTACCTCGTGACTTCTATGTAACTACCGCTTGTGATGCGGCCGATGGTTGTATGCAAGGGGCATTAGACAAAATTACACATACGGGTATTCATGGAACAAACACTACAAAACGTACAGTAGAACAATTGTTAGGGATTGAAATCAATTATACATTTAAAGTGGGATTTGATGCAGTTACTGAACTTGTAGATGCTTTGTTGGTGGAGTTGATGTAACTGTTGCTCCTGGATATGCGGTTAATAACTTTAATGCGTTATCAGGATTTAGTGTTCATGAAGGAGTAAATCATTTAAATGGAGAACAAGCTCTTGCGTTTGCACGTGAACGTTATGCATACACGGAAGGAGATCGTCGCGTACAAAAAATCAACAGTTAGTTTTAATGGGAATTGTTGATAAAATTACAAGTCCTTCAATTGTTCAAAACTATGCATCTATAATGGATGCAATGTCTAACACATTCTCAACTACAATGTCTAGTAGTGAGATTTCAGATTTAATTAAATATCAAATCAACAACAATCCAAAATGGAAGATGGAACAATATATGGTGGATGGAAAAGGTGATACATAAATGTGTGCTTGAACTTGGAGATGCAGCTAGTGTCATGGTTCCAAATCAAAGCACTGTTAAGATGGCAAAAGATAAAATTAATGCGGTTTTAAGCTGGAAAATCAGCGGATGATGTAAAAAGTAATATAATCGGGATAGGTTTGCCTATCCCTTTTTTTTTGTAGTATGATGGAAAGGTCTAAGGAGAGATTAAAATGCGAAAAAATAAAAAAACCAAATAGGGTAGGAAAGGTATTTGGAGTCATCTTTTCTATTTTATTAGTTGCCGCAACAATGTACTTGTTGTTTAATTTAGTAAAATTAAATGTATTACCAACAAAATTATTATTTTTAGTAACAGTTGTATTTGTGTTATTAGATTTAATTTTTGTGTTGTTACTTTGCTTTGCCACTAAAGGAGTATTTTCAAAAAAATTGTTTGTATCATCTTTACATTAGTCATGTTGCGTTAGGTTCATGTTTGGGAGGTTACTATATTTCTAAAACGGATAGCTTACTTTCGAATATGACTACTGTATCTTCTAACTCAAAAACAACTGTGAGTGTAGTTGTTAAAAAATCGAGTGATAGAAAAAGAAGAATGATTTGGATGGTCATAGTGTAGGTGCTTTGAAAACAATTGGTACAGTTGGTTCAAAAAAAAGTATTAAAGGAATTAAATAAAGATGGCATTCAATTGAATCAAACTAAGTATGATAGCATGACTGATATGCTAGTCGCTTTCTATAATGGAGATGTAGATTCAATTATTATCAATGAATCAAGTCGTGAACAAATCACAGATATCGAAGAATATGCTTTGAATTTGATAATAACACTCGTGTAGTTTATCAAATCAGTTATGAAGTAGAGAATACAGATAAGGCCAATGCAGTAAGTAACATTACTACAACTCCATTTAATGTATTAATTTCTGGCTCAGATACTCGTGGTGGATATGATGAAAATGGACGTAGTGATGTTATTATGGTTGCTACAGTAAACCCAAAAACTAATACAGTTCTATTGACTTCAATTCCTCGTGACTTTTTATGTCGAAACGGCTTGTGATGCAAAGAGATGGATGTCAACAAGGTGCATTGGATAAGATTACTCATACAGGTATTCATGGTACAAATGCAACTAAGCGTACGGTAGAAAAACTATTGGGTATTGAAATCAACTATACATTCAAAGTTGGCTTTGATACAGTGACTGATATTGTTGATGCAATTGGTGGTGTAGACGTTAATGTTGAACCGGGTTATGAATGTAGTAACTTCTTACATGCTCCAGGACTTAGTGTACATGCTTGGTGTGAACCATTTAAATGGTGAACAAGCGTTAGGATATGCTCGTGAGCGTTATGCATATAGTGAAGGGGATCGTCAGCGTACAAAAAATCAACAACAAGTTCTTATGGGAATTGTAAATAAAGTAACAAGCCCTGCTATTGTAACTAACTATGCTTCTATTATGGATAGTATGGTCCAATACTTTCTCAACAACAATGTCAAATGATGAAATTACTAGTTTAATTAAATATCAATTGAATAAAAATCCAAAATGGAAAATTGAGCAATCTATGGTTGATGGTACTGGAGATACACAAATGTGTGCAGAACTTGGAAATGCTTTGCTTATGTAATGGTTCCAGATGAAAGTACTGTTACTAAAGCTTCAAACAAAATTAATGCCTTTGTCATGGCAGGAAAATCAAGAGATGTGTAGAGTAAGGAATATTCCTTACTCTTTTTTTTTTGATTATGGGTATATAATTTAAGGGCGAGGTGTTGTTTACTATGGAAACTCAAGATTATATACAAAATAGAATTAATACAAATATTCGTCAATATGAAGAACTAAGTAAGAAGTATCATAAATGTCATATTGGATTTATGATTGCATGTTTTAGTTGTTTTATTGGTGTTGTTATATTGGATGTAATTTATTTAATTGTACCTGTTATTTGGTTAATACTAGCTTCATGTGTATTGATATTAGCTGGTCTATTCTTATTATTCTTTGACGTATTAAATGACTATTCTTCTAAGTCTTTAGAATATAAGTATAAAGCGAATCTATTGTGTTATGAGAAGAATTTATATCAGGCTAAACAGAGTGGCTTTAAAGGTTTTGCGTTTCGTTGTGAAAGATTTATGTAGTTGTTACTAACAATTCTTATAACAATATCATGGTTTCAATTTTCTTAAAATATAATACAACACACAATGTATTGTAAGTGGCTCTAAGCGCATGGAATACTCAGTAATTGAACCTCCTTTCTACTATAGATTGACTGTAGTGGAAGGGGTCTCTTTGTGTGCAGATTTGCCAATTGTAAGGGATTTATTATATAATATGAAATTGTGAGCTATATAAGAGTTTATAGGAGATTATTATTATGCCTAAAAAGGATGTTAAACTTTCACAGAATGTGAATAGTAATGGTAAAAAGAAAAAGAAGAAAAATAAACGACCAATCGACAAGTTCATGACTATATTCATGATTATTAGTTTGGCTTTATTGATTTTTCAAATCATAAAATTAAATTTATTACCTGCAAAATTAATCGTATTAGTTTCATTGGTAATGGTTATTTTATGCTTGATTATTTTATTAATATTACACTTTAAAGCTAAAAAGTTTTTGCCAAGAATATTAGCAGGGTTCATTGCACTTTGCATGTGTATGGGTTTAGCCTATGGTAACTATTTCATTTTTAAAACAGATAATACGTTTGATGTTGTAACAAGTCTTGCGGATAGTAAGGCAACAATGACGTCAATTGTTGTATTAAAAAGTTCTTCAATTAAAAAAAAGAAAAAGATTTAAAGGGTAAGACAATTGGTACTATTTTAGATATGGATAAAGTAGCTACAAAGCGTATGTTGAAGGATTTGGATTCTGACAACATCAAATATAAGACAAAAAGATTATGATGCTTTATTGGACATGATGGCTGCTTTATATGATAATAAAATTGATGCGATTTGTTTAAATGAAAAGTATCGTGATATCCTTCATGAAGTGATGGATATTTTAATTTTCAAACGGATTCTCGAGTAGTTCATCAAAATGTGCATTATACAAAGGTAGAAAAAGAATGATAATCCAAGTGATCCAGTAAATGATATTTCAAAGGATGCATTTACAGTCTTAGTCAGTGGTAATGATTCATATGGTACTTTACAAGATTCAAATACGAGAAGTGATGCCAACTTATTACTTACTGTAAATCCTAAAACTGGAACCATTTTGATGACAAGTATTCCTCGTGATTATTATGTTGAACTTGTTTGTCCGGAAGATGATCCTGAATTAGCTTGTCCAGAAGGTAGTTATGATAAATTAACGCATTCTGGTTTAATGGGTATTAAGAGTACGGAAAAAACTATCGAAAAGGCTTTGGGTATTAAAATTAATTATAATGTTCGAATCAACTTTTCAAGTGTTGTTAACTTAGTAGATGCTTTAGATGGAATTGATTTGGATATTAAAAAGGGTGAAGAAGTAGATATTTTCTATGTAAATAGCCAGACCTGGTTTAAGCATTGGTAAACATCATGTGGATGGTGAGACAGCCTTAGCTTTTGCACGTGAAAGACATGCCTATTTGGATGGGGATAACCAACGTGTGCGTAACCAACAAAAAGTATTTAAAGCTATCTTTAAACGTATTATTTCTCCAAAGATGATCACAAACTATGGTAAATTTATGGATGCGATTGCAGTTGCATTTGATACAAACTTATCTGGCGATGAAATTAGTAAGTTTGTAAAATATGAGTTGGATAATATGCCAAACTGGAAAATTGAATCTTATGCGATTGTTGCAGAACCGGATTATCAATTCTGTTATCAATCTCAATCTTATGCTTCAGTAGTTGCACAAAATGATGTAATGAATGAAATTGCTAAAAAAGAAGATTCAGGCGGTATTAAAAGGAAAGAGTTCTACTACAGTAGAAGATCCGTCAGGTTATTCACAGACGACTAGTGAAGATAATGCGGTTGGTAATACTGAAGAGTTACAGTCGATGGGAGCAGAAAACGAACAGACTGATTATGATTACGCTTATGATCAAAGTTATGATGATACAGATTACTACAATCCAGATGATCAATACTATCAAGAGGATACTTACGAAGAATCGGATTATCAATAAATTGAACTAAAGTGATGCTTTTTGGTATCACTTTTTTTCTTAAGTTTTTCTTAAGTAGTTGAGTTAAGAAGGTATTCATTTTATAATTGAATTAATCGAGAGGAAGATTGAATATGTTTTGTAAAAATTGTGGGCACGAAATAAGTGATGATTCTAAATTTTGTTCAAATTGTGGAACAAAGGTAGAAGTCGATGGAGATATTGTTGTACCTGTTACAGTAGTAGATAAGACTGAAGAAGAAGTTAATGAATCTGAAGTTGATACAAATAATGAGGAATCAGTAAATGAGAATGAATCAACTACATCAGTCAAAGAATGGTACTATGTATCGAACAATGACTCTAAAGGATCATTCAGTATAGAAGAGATGAAGACTAAGATTACTTCTGGTGAAATCAATGGTAGTACTCTAGTTTGGAAGGCAAGTATGAAAGACTGGGAAAGACTAGAGAATACAGAATTGAATGAATTTATTTCTACATCATCTTCGAATGATTGGTATTATGTAGAGAATAATGATTCTAAAGGTCCTTTTAGTGAATCAGACATGAAGGGATTTATTGACTTGACGGTGTATTAACTGGAAATAGTTTTTGTATGGAAAACAGGCATGCAAGATTGGCAAAGATTAAAAAATACCGAGCTTGCAGGTAATGAAAAAGTGCATGTAGAACCAAGTTTTTCATTTACTACTGGAGTTGTAAAAGAAAAGAGTATTGGACTATATGTGTAGTATTAAGTCTAGTTACTTGTTTCATTTATAGTATTTATTGGCTATATACAATTGCACATGACTTAAATGATTTATGTGAAAGTCAAAACCAAGAAAAAGGTGCTGAACCAGGACTTGTTGTTGTATTAAGCATTGTGACATGTGGAATCTACTTACTGTACTACTTATGGAAGGTCTGGTAAGATGGTATCTAGTCTTACAAGAAGTAATGGACATCATCCAAGTGATGATAGTATCGTTTTAATGGTATTATCTATACTTCAATTATCATTAGTATCCTTTTGCATCCTTCAGAGTCATATTAATGATTTCGCAAAAGACTAAATATTTAGGAATAGTTCTCTTACTATTCCTTCTTTTATTATTCTATAAATGCCCCTTTCAATTCATAACAGGATTGCCATGTCCAGGATGCAACATGAAAACAAGCCTGTATTATCTTCTGAAAGGAAATATTCAATTATCTTTGTATTACCATGCTCTATTAATACCAACACTTATTTGTGGCATTCTATGCTTGTTAAAAAACCTGAGAAAAGAAAAATGATATTAATCATATGGTGTACACTCATGATTGTCTATTATATATACCGTATGATTCTTTATTTTCCAAATAGTCCAATGAACTATTCAAAAAATAATTTGATTTATTTATTATTTAGACACGCATAATGTCAATTAATGATGTAACTTGAAATTATAAAGGAGGACATACTTATGCCAAACATTTATTTTACAGTTACAGGATTACATCATTATTATGGAGAATCATTTCTAGAAAAAAGAAATGGTGGTTTATTTAAAGAAAGAAGAAGATAATGAATGTGATAAAGAAGCCATTAGTGTAAACCTTCCTGGTCTAGGAAAGATTGGATATGTAGCCAATAGTCCTTATACAGTACTTGGAGAAAGCTATAGTGCAGGAAGATTGTATGATAAAATCAGTGAAGAAGCGAGTGGTAAAAGTTAAATTCATATTAGACAAAGGAGTTATTTGTGAACTTATTGAATAGGAAAAGTATTTTAGTGTTATTTGTATGTTTATTATGCGGATGCAGTAAGCATGTCGTTACAACAAATGGAACGATAGATAAAAAGATTCAGGATGAAATTATTTCTGAATATAATGCATTGCCGGATTCATTAAAGAGTGAGTGTAAATCTGTAGTATTGTGTGATCCAGATCATTTTGAATATAGTGAACAAGAAATAGTGGATGGTAGTTATACAAAGGATAGTATTACTCTACTAGTAGATAGTCGTACAAAATCTATTAAGGATTATAAGAGTGTCATGATTCATGAAATTGGTCATATTATAGATTCGAAATGTAAGTATTCATCGACTAAAGAGTTTAAACAACTCTATAAAGAAAATAAGATTGGATATTATGATTTGGGTATACACAATGCGAATGAATTCTTTTGTGAAGCATTGAGTTTGTATTATACAAATCCGAATGAATTAAAGAATTGGAACGAGGATGTATATCAATATATTCAAAGACTAAGATAGTGAAAGAAAGTTTTATAGAAAGGAGAAACAATGATTGCAGATTATTTGTTAGAGGAATTATTAAATATTGGTGTTGGTGTAGCGAAAAGCAAAACAAACGAAAAAAATTAATGACACAAAATTGAAAAAAAAGATCTTGAAGATTATATTCTTTCCAAGAAGGAATATTTTGATTTATGTTCAATTGACGAAGAATTTGATTTTGAAGGATTACTTGACTATGTTTCAAATAATTTGATTGAAGATATGAAGATAAGAGTATTTTCAAAATTGAGAAAAGAAAGAGAAAAAGCACGTAATACAATTATCAATAAAGGTTTGCAATTTTCTCAAGCAAATACGAAAGAATCAAAGGCTAAAGTAACAAAACTGGTCGCTAATTGTATTGATATTATTAGAGATTTCTACAAAAACAACTAACAATTAAAGAATATTTTTTGTGTTCTGAAATTGTGGACGATGTTGTAGAGAATCTTACAGATAAAATAGATGAATCAAATGAATTAATTTTGTCTTCTCAAAAAGAATTGGCTGAGTATTCATCGGATAATTTTGTTCGATTAGTAAATAATAATCAGTTAAATTTAGTTAAAACAAAAATTAATAATTTGTTCAATATCATATCAACACAACATAAATTCTATCCAGAATATGGATATTCTTTGAATCAAGGAAAATTGATAAGTGTACCTTTACAGGAAAACTCGATTCAAAAATATCCGCCAATAATGGATATAAAAAAGCAGATTTACAAATTGGGGAATATATAAATTATTTTAATGGTTTTGATCCACTAGATTTTTTTATATAGACATCAATTAGATATGATCATTCAGGTTAAGGATGCTAGAAAATTATTAGGTTCTATCGAAGATCCGTGCCAATATGAAGCGGAAAGAATGATAGGCGAAAACCTAGTGCTAAAACATAATGAATTTCCACCGGCTTTTTCCGTGTTCCATTAAAGTTGGCGGTAAAACATATTTTGAATATGTTTTATTGAGAACAAAAGAAATTTTAGATGATGGAACATATATCGTTACAAATGATGAACAAAGAAATGCAAAAGTCAATTTTGAATTTAGATTTAAGACAGAAGGTGAAAGAATTTTTAGTTTTACATCGCATGCTAAAAATATGAATAGCAAAAAGAACATTTGAATTATTCAATGTTTATAAGAGATGTTGTCATGAAAAAAGAATTTTCTATTTATTCTTACGATCTTCAAAAAAGTTGCTAAATCACTTGAATATCATGAATCTGATTATGATACTACTTCAATTGATTTTGAAATAGATTTGTACACTAGATTATGTTTGATAGAGAGTTATTTTGATGTAATATTTGATTTACCTGAAAAAATTGAAGTAAATCAGTCCAAAATTATATTTTCTCTATCAGAATTGATTAAGAATAATAATAAATCAATATCTTGGAAAGGTACGGAGTTAACAATACAGTTTGGTTCACTTGCTAAAAATAATATATCAGATTTCTCAGAACCAGTAAGTTTTCTCGCAGATGGAGAAAATAATGTTGAATTGTTTGGACAGATTTTAAGATTTAGTCATAGACGTGTATATAAAAAGTGCAATAATGAGGGATTATGAGAGAAAATCTAAAATGATTCAACTACTAGAAGGTGATGAAACAATACCTGTGAAATTTGATCCAGGCGAAGATGACGCATATTATGATATCATTCAAAGAATAGATTAAGATTGTACATAACAAAAAAAGATTGTAGATTACTGTTCTACAATCTTATCTAAACTATGAATGAATTCTACAACCATCTTACGCTTAATATCATCAATCTTAACGAGTTTATTTAACGCCTCAATTTCGTCTTCATTATCCAGACAAACGATTTCTCGTCGTAGTCTATCAATTTCGTCTTCTAAACGATTCTGTTCTTTAATATATTGTTCATGAACAGACTTTGATTTGATTGTATAATTGATTATCCATGTTTACACCGCTTTCTTTAATCATCATATAGTAAAGTAGAGAATAAAACAACTAATTTTTCAAAATGATTTGAGTTTTTACTTTTTCTTTGATAAACTAAATTCAAAGCGATGACAAGAAGGAGTAGTTTATGCCAATTCTATAGAGAGCAAGCGTTTGGTGAAAGCTTGTGTATTGGATAAGTGAAGGTAGTCTTTGAGTTGAATTTATGAATTAAGAGTAGTAAATTTCGTGACACAGCGTTAATGTGAATGAGAATAAAATTAGGTGGTACCACGTCAAGCACGTCCTATGGGGATGTGCTTTTTTATATATACGGAAAGGATGATTGTGGATGACGTTGGAAGCAAAAGTATAATCATTTAGCAGTAGAAAATGATAAATACCAAAATTGGATTGAAAAAGGATATTTCACACGGGCGACTTGTCTAAACGCCCATATTGTATTGTGATCCCTCCACCAAACGTAACAGGAAAGTTACACTTAGGACATGCATGGGATACAACATTACAAGATATTTTATGTCGTTATAAAAGATTAAAAGGCTATGATGTATGTTGGGTAGCCGGAATGGACCATGCGGGTATTGCAACACAGGCAAAGGTAGATGCTCGTTTAAAATCAGAAGGAATTTCTCGTTATGACATTGGTCGTGAAAAATTCTTAGAAAGAGCTTGGGAATGGAAAGAAGAATATGCTTCGACTATTCGTAGCCAATGGGCTAAGTTAGGATTATCTTTAGACTATAGTCGCGAACGCTTTACATTAGACGAAGGATTATCTCAAGCCGTTCGTAAAGTCTTTGTAGATTTATACAATGATGGATTAATCTATCAAGGTGAAAGAATTATTAACTGGGACCCAGAAGCTAAAAACCGCATTGTCAAATATTGAAGTTGAACACAAAGAAATCATGGGACACATGTACTACTTCAAGTATAAAGTGGTTGAAACAGGACAAGAATTAGTGATTGCGACAACACGTCCAGAAACTATGTTTGCCGACCAAGCTATCTTTGTACACCCAGATGACGAAAGATATAAAGACATCGTTGGAATGCACGCCATTAACCCTGCCAACGGAGACAAACTTCCAATCATGGCCGATGATTATATTGACATGAGTTTCGGTACAATTTGTTATGAAATGTACACCGGCCCATGACCCTAATGACTTTGCATTAGCTAAAAAATACAACTTACCAATGCCAATCTGTATGAATCCAGATGGAACAATGAATGATATGTGTGGTAAATATGCAGGTATGGATCGTTTTGAATGTCGTGAAGCCTTAGTTAACGACTTTAAAGAAGCGGGTGTTGTAGATCACATTGAAGAACACTTACACCAAGTAGGACACTCAGAAAGAACAGGCGTAATTGTAGAACCATACTTAAGTAAACAGTGGTTTGTGAAGATGAAGCCATTGGTGAAGAAGTATTAAAGAACCAAGAAATCGAAGATCAAAGAATTAACTTCGTACCACCACGTTTCAATAAAACATTTGAACAATGGCTAGAAAACATTGAAGATTGGTGTATTTCTCGTCAGTTATGGTGGGGACACAGAATTCCAAAGCATGGACAAACAAAGAAACAGGTGAAATCTATGTAGGAATGGAAGATCCAAAAGATATTGAAAATTGGACACAAGATGAAGATGTATTAGATACATGGTTCTCAAGTGCATTATGGCCATTCTCAACACTTGGCTGGCCAGAAAATACAGCCGATCTAGAAAGATATTTCCCAAATGATGTATTAGTAACTGGATATGACATTATTTTCTTCTGGGTAGCACGTATGGCTTTCCAAACACGCTACTGCATGAAGAACCGTCCGTTCAAAGACGTATTGATCCACGGACTTGTACGTGATACACAAGGACGCAAGATGTCTAAGTCCCTCGGTAACGGTATTGACCCAATGGATGTGATTCAAGAAAAAGGTGCCGACGCACTACGCTTCTTCTTAACAACAAACTCAACACCAGGACAAGATCTACGTTTTGATGAAACGAAGATGGACGCAAGCTGGAACTTCATTAACAAGATCTGGAACGCAGCTCGTTATGTTCAAATGCAAATTGGTGACACAAAACCAGAACTAGACATGTCAAAAGCAAATAGCGTAGACAAATGGATTCTAGCACGCTTTAACGAAGTATTAGACCACGTTTCAACAAATATGGACAAATACGAATTAGCCATCGTCGGAAACGAACTATATAGCTTCGTATGGGACGACTTCTGCAAATGGGTATATTGAACTATCAAAAGCCACACTATACTCAGAAGACGAAAGCCTAGTAGCCAATACGAAAGCTGTACTATACACAGTCATGATGGGAATTCTAAAAGTATTATCACCATTCATGCCATTTGTGACAGAAGAAATCTATTTGAACTTGCCACACGAAAAAGCCAGCTTAAACGTAGAAACATGGCCAGAAAAAAGTTGAATTCGAATACACAGACAAAGAAAAAGATGAAATGGCGTTAGTAATCAGTGCTATTCAAACTGTACGTGAAATCAAAGTCGAATACGCAATGAAACCAAGTGAAGACTTAACAATCTCACTACACAACGACAATGGCTATGTAGCACTAAATACAGAATCAACTGCCATCCTAGCACGCATGGCACACGCCACAGTCAAAGAAGACCTAAATACAGAAGACGTACTTTCTCGTACAATCGAAAAGTCAGTATTAACAGTCGCAATGGATGCATTAATTGACTTAGAAGAAGAAAAAGGAAAACTAGAAAAAGAAATTGCACGCCTAGAAAACGAAATCAAACGTTGTTCAGGTATGTTGAAAAATCCTGGATTCGTCAATAAAGCACCAGAAGCTAAAGTCAATGCAGAAAAAGAAAACTAGCATCTTACACAGAAAAGCTAGAAATGACGAAAGCACAATTAGATAACATCCTTAAGAAATTAGGATAGTATAAATCAAATGCCTAGAGACAAGCTCTAGGCGTTTTTTTTTAAGCGTCAAATAGGCCCATATTAAAATAACGATCTCTTTGTGAAATAATAGAACCACAAGGAGGTCGTATTTTTTTATGCCAGGTACTTCAAAAGTGGAATGGATGCATATATTCGCAGATCAAGAATCTATGAATTGAGCGTTTCTCAGTACTGTAAGCTTCATGGTATATCTGACAAAGCATTCTACAATGCAAAGAGCAGATATAAAAGGGCTACTGAAGAACCTTCTCTTGTAGTCCTGTTGAAGTGAATGATGATATTGGATCTTCAAACACTGGATGCATCCGTTTTAAATTAAATAGTATGCGTTTTGAATTTAATGTATCTGTTCCAGACAAGGATATACAAAGAATCATAAAAATATGTTTGTCGTTATGATTAGTTTTGATGATATTCCAGAGATCTATATTGTAAAAAGAATGTTACAGATCTGAGAAAAGAAATTGATGGATATGCATCTATCGTTCAGGATGCGTTGTTCATATTCTGCAACAAACATAGAAATAAAATAAAGTGTCTGTACTGGGATGGAAATGGATTCTGGCTTCTGTATAAAAGGCTTAAAAAAGAGCATTTTCAGTTTCCAATTCGTGATGATGGCATAGCTACAATAACGAAGCAAAGAATTGAGATGGCTTCTTGAAGGTTTAAGGATGGAACAGAAAGAAAACTTTTGAAAACAAGTTATATAAATACGCATAAAACGCTTTATTTACAGTCTTTTTTATGCGCATTTGTGGTATAATACATACGTATGATAAATGTTGAAGATATTAATGAATTACAAGAAAAGTTTGAAAAACGGCCGTGAAGAGTCTGAAGGAATATGCGATTGGAGAAACGATTTCTAAAATGACATATTTGGATCAGCTTGTATTCATGAAAAGAAGTAAGTTTGGCTCAACTCTGAAAATGCTTCCCTTATTCAATGAAATCGAAAAGATACTTGATAATGTGAATCCGGATGATTTATTGGAGCCTGAGGTCAAAAAACACAAAAAAGGCAAGAAGAGAAAGCCAAAATCAAAAAGAGAATGATTATTCAGATTTGGAAATAAAAGAAACAATTCATCATTCAATAAAAAGACAGATCATGTTCAGAATGTGGTTCTTTGATGAAAGAGTTAAAGCCAACGATTTCGTATGAGTTAAAATACAAACCATTTTGTCTTATTGAAGGCAGCGTTGGCATATAATAAATATGTTTTGGGAACACCACTATATAGACAAGAACAGGATCTAAACAGGCAAAATATATGCATCAATCGTCAAAATTTGAGCAACTGGATGATGCAGTGCTCAAATGATTATCTGGAATATGTATTCGATCAGATGTGTGACGACTTTAAAAAGCTGGAGACTGTACATTTGGATGAAGCACCACTTCAAATCATTGAAGACTGTAAGGACGGTCGAAAAAAGGGATATGTGTGGATGGGAATGAGCGGAACATTCGAAACCATTCAGATGGCGTTGTACTTCAGTCCAGGAAATCGGAAATACGAAAATGCGACGATGATTCTTGAGAAGACAGTCAAGCCATAGCGACAGTGATGGATACGAAGCATATCATAAGGATATTTGTCTGATGGTTGTAGGATGCATGTCGCATGTACGAAGAAAGTTCATAGAAGCACAGAAAGCATCTGTTGGAGAAAAAGAAATTCGAAAGCTTTTCCACAAGAGAAGAAAGGATCGAATATCTTGACAGCCCATCCTGGATATAAAAATATTCTGATAGCGATCCATTATATAAACAAACTGTTCAAAATTGAAGAAACATTGAAAAAAGAAGGTGCAACACCAACCGAACGCTATAAGAGACGTCAGGAAGAGTCGTTACCTATATTCAATGAGTTTTTTTTTGTGTACCTTCATGAAATAGAAGGTAAATACCTGCCAAAAGGAAAAATGGGATCAAGAATCAGTTATACATTCCATAAAGAAGAGTATCTAAGAAATTTCTTTTAAAGATGGTCGCTGCGAATTAAGTAACAATCTAGCTGAACAAAGAATCAAACCATTCGTAATAGACAGAAAGAATTTCTTGTTTTCAAATACAAAAAACGGAGCTAAAGCAAGTACCATATATTTAAGTTTGATAGAATTCGCAAAAATAAATAAACTAAATCCATATAAATATCTGGAATATGTCTTTGGATATATTGAGCACCAAAGGATTATCAAATGAAATCAAAAATAGTGTGTTGCCGTACTCTAAACAAGCTGCCATAGCACCTATATGTAAAAAAGAATAGATTCGATTGACAATGACATTGTATCATTTCAAATCGGATCTTTTAATTTGTCGAATAAATTTTGTGTGCTAATTCTTGATCTGCAAAATCAACATTGAGGATACCATAATTCTTTTTTTTTTGCAAATCATAGTCCTTTAAGTGTGCGTTATTATTCTTTGCGTAGTTTTTTTGAATGACCAATCTTACCTTTACCACTCGTGGACGTAAAATTTAAATAGAATGTAGAATCATTGGACATAGAGTTTTCTAAACAATATTCGATGGCTTGTATCTTATTTTCTACATCATAATTATAACTTGATTATTACGACACGGGCAGAGAAATTATTGGATAAAAGTATAAAAACACCATTTTGGTGCTTTTGGCGAAATATTCTAAAATAAATATAAATGTCAAATCCAGAATGATGTTATAATAGATGCATGCTGATTAATGTATATGTAGAATACAATCGCCTACGCAATACCTTTACATATTCTTGTGATTGTCATGTTGAAGTTGGTTGTCGAGTCCGTGTTGAATTCAACAATCGTACACTTGTAGGATTTGTCGAAGAAGTAGATGTAGAAAGCGATTTTAAAATATTAAGCCTGTCATTGAAGTCATAGATGAAAAGCCATTATTAAATAACGAATTAAAGGTATTGGCAAATTATATGGCTGATTTTTATGCCAGTTCGAAAGTGACTTGTTATAAAACAATGCTGCCGCCAGCTCTTCGTCCTTCTAGTAAGCATTCAAAAATTATCTATGAAGATTATGCGGTATTAAATAATTCTGATTTGCCATTAACATCAAGACAAAAAGAAGTGCTTCATAGTTTTACCTATCCATGCAAGATGAGTGAACTTAGAAAAGTAAGTCCATCCATCACAAAGGTTTTATTAGATAAAGGTTATATTATTCTTGAAAAAAAGAATTAAGGATTCCAATACATGTGTAAGTGAAATTGCGGATGTTACACATTCTTTAACTTCTGAGCAAGTGTCGGCGATTGAAACCATTCAAAAACACCAATAAAACGGTCTCTTTACTTCATGGCGTGACTGGTTCTGGTAAAACCGAAGTCTTTTTGCGATTGGCAGAAAATGTATTGTCGACTGGAAAACAAGTTTTATTTCTTGTTCCTGAAATAGGTTTAACACCGATGATGATACAAAGAGTGCAGGCGCGCTTTTAAACAAAAGATTGCGATTTATCATTCAGGATTGAATGCGCAAGAAAAGCTAGAACAATATAATTTAGTAAAAAATCATAAAGTCGATATCGTTGTAGGTACGCGGAGTGCTTGTTTTATGCCGTTTTCTTCTTTTAGGCTTGATTTTAATGGATGAAGAACACGATTCTAGCTACAAACAAGATAATACACCACGCTATCATACGCGCGATATTGTCTTATTTCGTGCGGCCTATCATAAGTGTAAAGTCGTATTGGCAAGTGCGACACCTTCTTTAGAATCGTACGCAAGAGCTTATAAGAACGTCTATGAATTGATTGAACTTAAAAATCGCATTCATGAAATGCCGGAAATTTGTTTGATAGATATGAAAAAGGAAAGAATCACAAACGGCTTATCTGAAACATTGCTTCAAGCTATTCATGAGCGTCTTTCTAAAAATGAACAAGTGATCTTGCTTTTAAATCGAAGAGGCTATTTACCCATTGTTCGCTGTAGTGATTGTGGTCATGTACGTATATGTCCAGATTGTGGTGTGGCTTTAACCTACCACAAAAATCAAAATGCCTTGGTATGTCATTGTTGTGGAAGACAATTTCCATTTATGGAAGAATGTCCAAGCTGTCATTCTAAGAACTATTTTAAAGCCGGTATGGGAACTGAGCGTTTGGAAGAACAGATTCTAGAAATCTTTAAGAATCATCATGTCGTTCGTATGGATGCAGATAGTACACGAAAAAAGAATGCTCATGAAAAGTTGTTAAGAGAATTTGAAGAGTCTGGAGATCTATTAATCGGTACGCAAATGGTGGCTAAAGGCTTGGATTTTGAAAGAGTGACTTTAGTTGGAATTTTAAATGCGGATGCCACGCTTTGTCGAAATGACTACAGGGCTAGTGAGACGTACGTATGAAATGTTAGAACAAGCGAGTGGAAGAAGTGGTCGTGGAAAGCTAAAAGGACAAGTTATGATTCAAACATTTGATTCGGATCATTTTGTGATGCGATGTGTTCAAATGCATGATTATAAGATGTTTTTTAATCAAGAAATGCGCTATCGCCATTTAGGGATGTATCCACCCTATGTGTATTTATGTACCTTAGTATTTACACATTTTGATTTGCAGGAAGCCTATAAAATGGCGCGTGTTGCGAAATCGTATTTTACTTCTTTGCGCGTATTGGGTCCGATTGAAATTCGTATGCAACAAAAGAAGCATCGTGTGCGCTTGATTCTAAAATCAAAGGACGATCAATTATTACACAAAATTGTGCGAAATTATTTGGATGAAACAAAATATGTTGTGGATGTGAATATGCATCCAATTATGATGGAGGAATAGAATGAGAAAATGGATATGGAAAGCCTTAGATGAAGTTGTGAATAAAAAAGTCTATTCCAATTTATATTTAAGAAATCATTTACAGGAAGTGGATGAAAAAGATCGTGCATTGGCTACACGCATTTTTTATGGAACCATTCAAAATTATCGTTATTGTAAAGAATGCTTTGGTCAAAGTATGTGAAGAATAAATTACACCCTAAAATGGATGTGTTATTGACAATGAGTACATATCAGTTGTTGTTTTTTGGATAAAGTCCCAAGCTATGCGATTGTCAATGATGCGGTCAATATTGCCAAAAAAGATCAATGTGAAATATGCGGGTTTGACAAATGCTGTATTGCATAAGGTCAAACCGATTGAAACGGACAATGTAGCCTTAAAGTATTCATTGCCCGATTGGCTTTATAAGATGTGGGCTTCTCAATATGGACAAGAAAAAGCTTTGATGATGGCAAGGGCAAGTGTAAATATATTACCCATGTATGTTCGTCGAAATACATTAATGACTAGTGAAGCTGATTTTGATTTTGATACGTTTGTTTGTGTTCAAGATCCATTATATATTTATACAGGTAATGATTATTTTCATCATGACTACTATCAAAAAAGGTTATATGAGTGCCCAAGATGAGGGAGTTTTGCGATTGCAAAATTTGTTGATCCTAAGGAAAATGAAAGAATTCTAGACTGTTGTGCGGCTCAGGAACAAAGACTATGGCCATGGCCGAAAGGATGCATAATCAAGGTCATATTGATTCGTATGATTTGCATGCACATCGTAAAGAATTGATTGATAGTGATGCCAAACGCTTAGGCATTGATATTGTACATGCAGGTGTACAAGATGCGACAACATTTAAAAGTTCTGTGTTATATGATCGTATCTTATGTGATGTTCCATGTTGAGGCTATGGCGTATTATCTAGAAAACCAGATATTAAATTACACATGGTTCCTGAAGATATGGATTCGTTGATTCCGTTGCAGTATTCTATTCTGAATAATGTATGTCAATATGTAAAGGTGGGGGAGTCTTAGTCTATTCCACTTGTACGATGAATAAAAAAAGAGAATGAAAAACAAATTGAGAAATTTTTGAGTGCGCACGAAGAGTTTTGTCTTGTGGATGAAAAAACCATTTTTAGTGATACAAGACAAGATGGCTTCTATATGGCAAAACTAGTGCGTAAATGATATAATGAACGGTAGAAATTGAGGTGCTATTTTGGAAAGTTTATACAATTTAAATTATGATCAAATGTGCGAATATGCCCTAGATCACGGATGGAAATCGTATCGTGGACATCAGATCTTTCAATGGTTGTATCGCAATCGTGTATTTGACATTGATGAAATGAGCAATGTATCAAAGGAAACAAGAGAAATCTTAAAGAAAGATTTTATTGTGAATCCTTTAGAGTTAATAAAAAACAAGTTTCACATGATGGAACAACAAAATTCTTGTTTAAAACAAGTGATGGTGCACTACTTGAAAGTGTTATGATGGTCTTTGACTATGGTCGCAGTGTTTGTGTTTCCAGCCAGGTTGGCTGCAACATGGGCTGTGCATTTTGTGCGAGTGGCTTGACAAAGAAAAAAAGAGATCTAACAAGTGGTGAAATGGTTGCCCAGGTTATGTATGTTCAAAAAAGAATTGGATAAAGATAACTTGCGCCTTTCACATATTGTTGTCATGGGTACAGGAGAACCTTTTGATAACTATGATAATGTCATGAATTTTTTGGCAACAGTAAACCATGATCGTGGTTTAGGTATTGGTTCTAGACATATTACGATTTCAACTTGTGGCATTGTTCCAAGAATCTACGATTTTGCCAATGAACATACACAATACAATTTAGCCATTAGTTTACATGCGCCAAATGATGAATTGCGTGATAAATTAATGCCAGTTAACCATGCATATCCATTAAAAGAGTTGATGGAAGCTGTTAAGTATTATGGTCAGGAAAACAATCGTCGTTTGACTTTTGAATATATTTTATTAAATGGTGTTAATGATCGTCCTGAACATGCCAAACAATTATCAAAGCTTCTTCATGGAATGAATGCATATGTCAACTTAATTCCATACAATGCGGTAGATGAAAAGGGCTTTAAATCGGTAAGCCACGACGAAGCTATGGTTTTTATGATTTGTTGATGAAGAATCATGTTCGTTGCACGATTCGAAAAGAACATGGTAACGATATCGATGCGGCTTGTGGACAATTAAGAATCAAAGAAATTAAAAAAGGAAGGAATTTAGGCGGATGAAAGTTTTTGCGAATACAGATGTAGGTCTTGTAAGACAATTAAATGAAGATGATTATTGCATCGCTCATAATGCCAATGATGAATGGATGGCCATTGTCTGTGATGGTATTGGTGGTGCAAAAGCAGGAGAAGTGGCGAGTCATACAGCGGTAATGACTATGTATGAAGCATTTATGAAGTCTCCTGTATTTGAAAAAAGATCGTCAAGTTGACAACTGGATTCGTGAAAATTTAAATCAGGTGAATGATTTCATTTATTCAAAAAGCTTAAAGAATTTCAATGAAAGAGGTATGGGGACTACGGCAGTGGGTGTCATCAAAGCTCATATTGGGACGTTTATTTTTAATGTGGGAGACTCAAGAATCTATGCGGATTATAATAATGAACTGATTCAAATGAGTGAAGATCATAGTGTCATTGCCCAATTATTAAAAAGAGGGTAAGATCACTTTAGATGAAGCAAAGTCTCATCCACAAAAAATACATTAACAAATGCCTTAGGCGTATGGCATGTTTTCCGTATTGATATCAATAAGATTGAAAATACATATAAATATTTGTTGGTTTCAAGTGATGGATTACATGGATATGTTGAAAAGAAAGTGATTTCGGATATTGTACATGACTCGAGTCTTTCTTTACAGGAAAAACGGAAACATTGATTGCCAGAGCTAATCAATCAGGTGGTTATGATAACTGCACGGTTATCTTAATGGAGAATGATGGAGAATAATAACTATGATGATGGAACAAATAGCGAACCGCTATGAGATCTTGTCTTTGATTGGTCAGGGTGGAATGGCGGATGTCTATAAGGCAAAGGATACGATATTAAATCGTATTGTAGCAATCAAAGTTCTGCGTGATAAATTAAGTGGGGATGCGATGGCATTAGTGCGCTTTTCGGCGTGAGGCAAGTGCAATGAGTCGTTTATCACATCCAAATGTTGTAGATATATATGATGTTGGTGAATATGAAGGTATGCACTATATTGTCATGGAATATATTCGTGGTCGAACTTTAAAAGATTTGATAGCACAGCGCGGAGCTTTTAGGTGTGGATGAGGCCATTGCCATTATGAAACAATTGATCAGTGCAATTGATCACGCGCACGATCATAATATTATTCATCGTGATATCAAACCGCAAAATGTGTTGGTAAAAGACGATGGAACGATTAAAATTACAGATTTTGGGATTGCGGTAGCCCATGGTTCTGTACAGACTAACGTTTAATAATACGGTTATGGGTTCACCCATTATTTAGCGCCAGAAACAACACAGGGTAAAGAACCAAATGCACAAGTGGATATCTATTCATTGGGTATTGTATTCTATGAATTGTTAACGGGGCACGTTCCTTTTACAGGAAAGACACCGACAGAGATTGCGATCAAGCATTTGCGTAAACCAATGCCTTATGTGCGTGATTTCAATCCGGATATTCCACAGTCTGTTGAAAATATCATTTTAAAGGCGACCGCAAAAATTTAGATGACCGTTATGTATCTTGTAAAGAAATGCTTTATGATTTAATGCATTGCATGGATATAGAATATCGTGATATGAAGCGTATCAAGGTGGATGCAAGTTCGAATAAAGGAATTGATGAAATATGATAATGGGCATATTGATTTTGAAGATGAAGAGTTTGAAAAAAGAAGAGAAGAAAAAGCCAAATTGGATTCCAGCTGTCATGATTAGTCTGCTTTGTTGTGATTTCTATTGTTGTACTTGTACTCATTGCCAGCATTACAGGCATAATTAAGATTAGTGGTTTTCTGGGCTATCAAACAATGCCGAATGTAGTGGATTTAACACCAGATGAGGCCATTGATGTGTTGCAGAATGCGCATTTTAACACTTCAAGAGTAACGTATGTTTATAAGGCGAATGATAAGTATGAAAAGGGAAAAGTCATTAAATCTTCTTATAAAGAGGGTGAAGTGATTTTAAATGATGCGAAAATTGTTTTAACCGTTTCTAAAGGATCTACCTATTTAGTACCAGACTTTACAGATGGCTCGTATTCGCAGGTCGCTTATGAATTAGCAAAGAATTGTCCAAATGTGCAGATTGAAGTTGAACATGAAGGCTCAAAAGATATGGATCCAGGTATTGTTTTACAACAAAAGGGTTTAACGCCAGGAAAACGTATTGATCCAGACAGTAAAGGAAACTATTACTTTTGTGGTAAGTACCTATCCTTCGATTGTGATTCCTTCGGACTTGATTGGTCAAGACGTATTGGATGCCAAAGATGAATTGAATGATTTAGGAATTGCGGTTGTCTTAAGTCATATTGAAAATGGGCAGGGCAAAGCAATAAGGTCATAAGTGTATCGCCAGATGTTGGAACTGAATATATACAGGAAGGAACAAACAGTGTTGTGACACTGTATTATGATTAATATGCAGAAAGGAAGAATTATAAAAATAATTTCGAATCAATATACGATTCAAAATGAAAAAGAAGAAATCATTGCCAAACCAAGAGGTAAAATGCGCCGAGCATGAAGCGCCAGTCGTCGGGGATTTTGTCGAATATGAAAAGATTGAGGATTCATATCGTATTCATAAAGTTCTTTCACGAACAAATCGTCTTTTAAGACCGGCCATAGCCAATGTAGATCAAGCTTTGATTGTCACAAGTTTAAAAGATCCGGACTATTCTTGTCACTTATTAAACCGTTTGATCTTCTTAGTAGGCTTAGCAGGTGTCAAACCGGTGATTTGTGTGACCAAACTTGATTTATTGGATCGTCCCGAAGAAATTTTGGCGGATCTTGAAAAATATAAAAAGGCGGGATATGATGTGGTTTTCTCAAATCCTGGTAGTGATGATAAAGAATTACAGGAAATCTTAAATGGAAAAGTGTCTGTTTTATGTGGTCAGTCGGGTGCGGGTAAAAGTTCTTTATTGAACCGCCTAAATCCTGATTTTGAATTACAGACACAAGCCATCTCTAAAGCTTTGGGTCGTGGTAAACATACTACACGCTATTGCCAGTTACACCATGTGTGTGATGGCTTGGTGGCGGATACGCCTGGATTTTCAAGCTTAGATTTTACAAGATTAGATACTTCGCATTTAGATGCGTGTATTCTTGATTTTAAACCATACATTCATACTTGTCGGTTTAAAGATTGCAGGCACTTGAATGAGCCGGATTGTAAGATCAAAGAGGCTGTTGAAAATGGAGAAATCAATCCATCTGTTTATGAGGATTATAAAAATATTATGGAAGAAAGAGGTAAAAAACTATGAATTCAATTGTGATTGCACCTTCAATTTTATCTTTGGATTATGCCAATGTGAGTGCACAATTAGAAATTTTAAAAGAATCTAAAGCAGAGTGGTTACACTTTGATGTGATGGACGGTCATTTCGTACCGAATTTAACGTTTGGACCTGATATTTTAAGAGGCTTTAAAAGGCTTGTCCATTATTTATGGATGTGCATTTAATGGTAGAAGAGCCAGAAACATATGCACCTATCTTTATTAAAAATGGTGCGGATCTAGTAACTTTCCATACAGAAGCTTTGAATAATGATTTGACTCGTATTCAGAAGTTATTGGATGAAATTCATGGTTTGGGTGCGAAAGGTGGTATTGTCGTAAAACCAAATACAGCCATTGAACCTTTTGAAAATGTACTCAAATCTTGTGATCTTGTCTTAATTATGAGTGTTGAGCCTGGTTTTGGTGGCCAGAAATTTATGGCCGACATGCTTAAAAAAGTAGAGTGGTTAAAAGAAAAGCGTGAAGCATTGAACCTTTCATATCGTATTGAAATTGATGGTGGTATCAACCAGGATACGTTTAGATTGGCATTAAACGCAGGGTGCGACACATTGGTTGCGGCAAGCTACGTATTTAAAAAATAACATTGCTAAAACAATTGAAGGTATGCTTGAATAAATGACTTGTGCGGTTTTAATTACACCACTCGTTGATGTTGTGCCAAAAATTGAAAATTGTGATTATATAGGTGTTGATGCTTTGGTGCATTAAAAATTATAGATCAAGGTTTTCCAATTAAAATGGCAGTGGGAGACTTTGATTCTTTAAGTGAAGAGGATTTTAAACGAATCACGTGTCCAATTGAAAGACATCCCATTATGAAGGATGAAACGGATTCAGAGCTTGCGATTCGTTTATGTAAAGATTATGATACGATCTATTTATATGGGGGCATGCAAGGAAGAATCGATCATACGATTGCGAATATTCGCTTGGCGATGTATCGTTTTCAAAATGTAGTGTTAATCGATGAGCACCAAAAATATCTGTTATGAATGTGGGCGTTCATGAAATTGATGATTCGTATCATCATATTTCATTTTATCCTATTCAAGAGGGTGTGCTTTCTTTATCGGGATTTTTATATCCATTATATAAAAGACGGATTCATATCGAAGAAATATATACGACAAGTAATTCTTTAACAGGGAAAAAGGGAATCGTTCGTGTGGATGAAGGTAGCTTTTTTATGTGTACAATCCAACTGGAGGTAGTCTATGTTCTATGATGTAGCTATGAACTTTGTGATTGGAACCATATTAATGGTTGCGGGAGCCATCATGATATGGATTCCCAATCGTATTTTTACAGGGATCTTAATTGCATCTATTGTATTTTTTATGTGTCAATGGCGTAGTTTTAATTATTCGCTTTGTAAAGAATAAAATGAATAAAGATTTTTTCTTTTCCATATTATCCTTTGTGTTTATGTTTTCTTAATGAACTTTCGGTATCTTCCACAATGGATCTTGAGAGTAAACTTTGGCGGATATTGTATTCTTTGTGGATTTGCCTGTTTTGTTCAAATTTTGTGATTAATCAAATCAATCACATTAAAAGAAACTTCTTTAACTTTGTGTTTAGCTTTATTTACATTTTCTTTGGCTTTTATTTGTTATTGAATCCAGACTTTCATACAGATCTTTTAATGCGTGCTTTTGGCATTTACTTTATGATCTTAGGTATGCGTTATTTTGGGGATGGATATGAAGGAATCAATCCTTTAACGAAATATAAATGGAAACGAAAAGTAAGAATCACACTTCCGGCTTTTCTTTGTGCTTTCGTTCCAGATGCGGCTTTGACAAGTGTCAACCGGTATTTAGAGGAGGGTAAGCCTGAAGATTTAAATACGTATAAGAAGGATGAGGTTGTTCGCTTAAAGGTGATTGTCCATGTCGGGCCCAAGGGCTTTCAAAAGGTTGGTCACATCTGTTTTGCGTATGATGATATTGTCTATAGTTATGGAAATTATGATAGTGACTCCTTTCATTTAAATCAAACGATTGGGGATGGCATTTTCTTTACGGTGCCACTCGAAAATACATTCCAAATATGATTTCGGCAGAGAATAATTCCATTTTTGAATATGGTGTTTATACAACATCGAAACAGAATGCATTGATTGAAAAAAGAGATTGAAAAAATTCGTCAGAATGGCTATCGTTGGTATACAAAGATTGAAAAAGAAGATGGATATGATCGTTTTAGTGAATATGAAATGGATTATCCAAGTCGCCTACATTATCGTACGGGAGCAAAGTTATATAAGGTCAAGAGTGGTAAATTTCATATTTACTGGGCTTTAGGTGATAATTGTGCATCTTTTTACCGATTTGGTTTTGGGAACGTTAGGTGCGGATGTATTGAGTATACGTGGTATTATTAGTCCAGGAACGTATTTGGATTGGCTTCAAAAAGAGTATTTGAAAAAAGAACAGTCCAGTTGTATTTAGGTGTATATATAATTAAAAATAAATGATAAATATAGTACTTTAATCATATACATATGTTATAATATAGATGAAAAAACATATGGAAGTTGTTAAAGGAAGAGGCTATGTCTATTCTATACAGTATCATATTGTATGGTGTGTAAAGTATCGTCGTGATGTCTTGAATGGACAGGTCGCAATAAAATTAAAAGAGAGTCTGCTGACCCAGATTTCAAAGGATAATGGTTTTCAAATTCTAGAAATGACTATAGAGGAAGATCATATCCATATGTCGATCAATTGTACGCCGCAAAGATTACATTCCAAATATTATAAAAGCTATGAAGGGTGTATCAGCCAGACTTTTGATGAAAGAATTTGAGGATGATCTAAGATCCAAGTTATGGGGTGGACATCTATGGAATCCTTCTTATTTTGTAGCTACAGTTTCTGAAAATACAGAAGAACAGATTATAGAGTATATAAGAAGTCAAAAAAGAAAATAGCGAATCAATAAGAGGAGAAATCATCATGGAAAAGGCATTCAAGTATCGTATGTATCCAAATAGAGAACAAAAGAATATTGCTGGCCAAGACTTTTTTGGTCGCACTCGTTTTGTATATAATCATTATCTGGCAAAACGTAGGGATGCCTATGAAAAGATGGAATCACATTCAACTATTCGGCATGTGCTAAGGATCTAGTTTCTTTAAAGAAAGAATATGAATGGCTTAAGGAAGTGGATTCTGTTGCTCTGTAGTCAAGTGTAAAGAATCTGGATACGGCTTATATCAATTTCTTTAAGAAAAAAGCTGAATATCCTAGATTCAAATCGAAGAAGACACATTGTTATTCGTATACCACAAAATATACGAATGGAAATATTGAACTATATGACAATAAGGTCAAGCTCCCTAAGATTGGTCTAGTAAAGATAAAGAAAACACGAGCACCAAAGGGGAGATTACTTAGTGCAACGGTATCACAAGTACCAAGTGGAAAGTATTATGTTTCATTAAATTATACGGATGTAGAAGAAGTCTTATTTCCACTGACATATAATGAAACAGGTATAGATCTAGGTATCAAGGATTTTATCATATTGAGTAATGGAGAAAAGGTAAAAAATCCAAAATATCTGAAGAAGTCGATTGAGAAACTGAAAAAGCTACAGAAGCAAGCAGTCACGAAAAACAAAGGGCGGCCGCAACTGGATCAAAAACAGAATCAAGATTGCAAGACTTCATGAAAAGATAGCGAATCAAAGAATGGATTTTATCAACAAACTATCTACAAGAATCATTACAGAATACGACATCATCTGCATCGAAGATTTAAAAGTAGACAATATGCTTAAAAACCACAATCTAGCCCAGTCTATATCGGATGTATCCTGGTCAAAATTTACCACACGCCTAGAATATAAAGCCCAGTGGTATGGAAAGGTGATCAAGAAAGTAGATACGTTCTATGCGAGCAGTCAGACCTGTCATTGTTGCGGATATAAGAATGAAGGAACAAAAGATTTAAAAGTAAGAGAATGGACATGTCCAAAATGTCATTCAAATCATGACAGAGATGTAAATGCATCTATCAATATATTGATGCAAGGCATATTAGCAAATTAGTTAAAAAAATAAAAAGAACCGCAGGAACTGCGGGGATAGCTTGGTAAGAAAGGTTTCGATAGAAGCCTGTTCCCAAGAATCTCGTCACTTCAGTGATGAGAGGTTCAATACCTTTGTTTTATATGTTTTCTCTTTCTTTATTTCACATGGATCCATTGATTGAAAATACACTTATACTCATTATGTGTATGTCAGTGGCAAGTAATTCTAGTGTATATGCATTTATGTATGGGGAGGATGCAACGCTTGCTAGTAAAGCTATCTTCTTGACAAGTGTTTCGTGTGTGGTAACGATTCCAATTGTGTTTATTTTGCACACTTTGTAAATAACATGACAAATGTAACTATAAATAAAGGCCAAAGTTTGAGTTATTGATTAGAATGATGTATGATTAGGATATAAGAAAGGATGTCATGATTATGGAAAAATGGACTCAAGAACAGTATCTTTGCTCGTTTACAGGAAATGAAACAAGAAGCTCATGATAAAATGTGGTTATACATCGAAGTGAATGCCAAAGAGTTTATGAATGAATGTGAACCAGGGGTAAAAAATTTAGCAAATTGCTGCAAAGCAATGTTAGATGCAATGTTAGAAGGAGATGGCTTTATTGTAGAGCCTAAGATTCGTACTAAGGTTCTTTGGAACTTTAACAGTTCGTTACTATGTTGATAACTTACATCCAGGTCGTAGAAAATACGCAGATGTAATGAAGGAACAACAACAATAAAAAAAAGAATCATTTCTGATTCTAAAATAGCTTTAAATATTTAAAAGCTTTTGTATAAGCCGTCATTGTCAATTTTATCTGTGACATAGTCGGCTTTTTTCCTTTTACCTCTTTGACACCATTTCCCATCGCAACTGAAAGATCAGCATATTCTAACATTGGTAAATCATTTTCAGAATCACCCATCGCAACGGTTTCATATTCTTCTTCATAATAGTTTTTGACAAACTGAATAGCCGTAGCTTTATTGTATTCTGAATGTGTGATTTCTCCGCCTAAATGCATGAAGTTTGTGAATGTTAAATGTTTAGGGATTTGTCTTAATATTTCTTCTCTTTGTGAAAGTGAGTCAAAATGAATGCTGACTTTCATGACTTGATTGTAATCATCGTCGGTAATTGTTGAAATATCTGGAAAAGACAAGAAACGATTTCCCATACGATTGTCTGTATTAAATTGGCGCATTCTTTCTCTGTTTTTCTCACTAGTAAATGTCATTTTGCTTCCCTCTAAAGAGAATCCTGAATCTTTGGCAATGTCTTTGAATAAATTGAGTGTCTCTTTTTTTTCAATGGTTTAAAAAGTACTTGTATATTATCAATTATAATTTCACACTGGCCCCATTGAAACAATAGCCATCTAAATTCATATCTAATAAAAATTGAGGGACTTCACAACGTGTTCTACCTGTGTTTATATAAATTTTATGCCCGTTTTTTTCTTGCGAGTTCAATCGCTTCTAAAGCAGAACTAGGAATCTTTTCGAATGTCCATAGAGTTCCGTCTAAATCTAAAAAATAATTTTTTTCATAACCTTCCTCCACTACACTATTCTATCATATTATTGTATGATATAAGAAAAAGAGGGAATTGGCATGGAAAAGAATGTGATTATAACGATATCGAGGCAGTTTGGGTCCAATGGAAGGGAGATTGCTCGTAAATTAGTGAATATTTAGATATTAGTTATTATAATAAAGAAATTTTGGAAAGAATTGCAGTAAATATGGGAGTCTGCGCCGACTTTTTAAAGACCAGAATCAAGATGCGAATGGCTTATTTACAATAGAATCTAAAGGCCTTTTAGGACTTAGAAATATTACAGAATTAAGTGTGAATACACAAATCTATGATATGGCAAGTGATTTTATTCAAAAGATTTCCCAAAGAGAAGATCTGTTATTGTAGGAAGATGTGCCGATTATATTTTAAAAGACAATCCGGATGTTATTTCTGTATTCTGTTATAGTGATGTAGAAGAACGTATTCAATGGTCGATTGACGAATATCAAGTGCCTGCCAAACAAGCCAAGAAAATTGTGCAAGAAAAAGATGCACAAAGATCTAGATTTTATGAATTCTATACCAATCAAAAATGGGGAAATCCACGTAACTATACATTGATGATCAATACATCGAAGATGAGTACAGAAGAAACTGTACAATTACTTGCTTCATTTTATGATGCAAAAAAAAGGCATCCTCACATTTAAGAATGCCTTTGAAAATCAATATGAAAAAGATAATAAGTATTAAAAAAGTCGGAAACCCGACTTTTTTCTTTTACATAATGTAAGGTGTAGCGAAGTATAATACGAAGATGATCATTAATGCCCAAACAGTTGGGTGAACTTCTTTCGCTTTACCAAATGCAATCATGGCAATTGTATAAACGATGAATCCGCATGCGATACCATTTGAAATAGAATACATCAAGATCATCATAATAACAGTGACAAAACCAAAGAATTTGCAAAAAATCATGTCATCCCAGTCAATACCTTTTAACTGTTGTGCCATCATAATACCAACAACGATCAATGCTTTGGTGCAGTAACTGCGTTCGTAACTGTACTTAAGATAAGTGGTGATAAGAATACGCCTAGTAAGAAGCAAACACCAGATGTACATGCAGTTAAACCTGTACGTCCACCAACACCAACACCAGAACTAGATTCAACGAAGCTAGTTACTGTACTAGTACCTAAAACTGCACCAAATACTGTACCAACCGCATCAGCAAAAGCAATGCTTGTTCAAGCATTTTCTAGTTCACCTTTATCGTTGATCAAACCAATACGGTTTCCAATCGCAACAAGTGTTCAAATTTGTATCAAAGAAGTCAACAAATAAGAATGAGAAAATAACTACGAAAGCTTGGAATGGATTTGCGAATAATTCAGAAATTCCTGAGAAGCAAGCTCCAGCAGCTTGTAATTCAAAATCAAACGAAATGAAATGTTCAGGTAAAGTAGGCATACCCAGCCATTCCCATGAATCAAGGATGATTCCAATCACAAAGCAGTGATAACCATACCTACGAAAACGGCCGCAGGAACATTTTTAATAACTAACGCAATTGTGATCAACAATCCGACAATCGCAAGTAATACAGTTGGATCTGTTAAGTTTCCAATTGTTACAAATGTTGAAGGACTAGCTACAATAATACCCGCATTTTTTAAACCAACAAACGCAATGAAGAAACCGATTCCGGCTCCGATTGCCAATTTTAATTGTACTGGAATCGCATTGATAATAGCTTTACGAACACCAGTAACAGAAATAAGAATAAAGATAACACCTGAAATGAATACAGCACTTAATGCAGCTGCCCAGACTAAGGCCCATTTGTCCACAGATTGTGTAGGCGAACAATGCGTTTACACCCATACCAGAAGCCAATGCAACTGGGTAGTTGGCAACAAGTCCCATAATGATACTTGCCACACCAAAGAGAAATAGCTGTCGCAAGGAATACAGATGCTTTATCCATACCAAAGCATCTGCCAATACTGCAGGGTTAACCCCAAGAATGTAGGCCATAGCCAAGAATGTTGTAAGACCGGCAATAAGCTCTGTCTTAACGTTTGAACCTTTCTCGTTCAATTTAAAGAATTTTTCCATGAATCTCTCTCCTTCTCTCTTTTTTCAAAAGACCCTCCATTGTAGCATAAGTTATTATAAAAGGATGCATTTAAATAGAGAAAAGCATAAATATATGTTTTTATCGGTGAATCCGTTATTCTTTCCATTGAATGTTTATAAGTTTGAAGTCGAGCCGCATACATATCAATTAATTTATTTTCATTATCCGTGGTATCTGTTTTAAAATCAATGATAATTATTTCATCTTCTTTATAGATAACTAAGTCCATAAATCCATGAACGACTTTGTTTTTTTTCTTTAATAATATAGCTTTGTTCAAATACATGCTTTTCGTTCATCCATGAAGCATAGAGTGCATTCGAATTTAAAGCTAGAATCTGTTTGATATCATAATCCTTTTAAAGTATATCCATAAGAATTCGCATAAGAAATAATTTCTTCTTGTTGATAAGGATATGAACATTGCGCCACAATTTCATGGAATAAAGTACCACGAAGCGTTCCTATATTTTTAGTAAGAGAAATATCTTTCCAGTCTAATTTCATTTTGGCCCCACTAGCCGTCTGACTCGAGAACACATCGGATGTTTTTGTATAGACAGGAAGCTTGTAAGACTTATTATTTTGACGCACTTTTAATGGTCTTTCATACAATTCTGATTTTTTATCAAAAACCACTAGAGAATCACTCGTATTGGCATATGTATGTAAAAAGCCATCCTGTATAACTCTCATCTTCTAATAGAGTATAGGCGTTTAATGGACTATAAAAATCTTCAATGCTTTCAATCGTATCTACAATGACCAATTCTTTTTGAGGACGTGTTGTCGCAACATAGAATACGCGCATTTCTTCGGCAAGATCATCCAATTTTTTTTTGGTTTGTAGAGCTAAATGATATATTGAATTGTACTTATATTTATAATCATTACTTAAGCCTTTTAAAGATAATCCTAATATTGAATCAAGTAAGATGCATGAACTGCCATGTTTATCTCTTTGTTCATGTTGCGAAAGAATATATACAACAGGGAATTGTAAACCTTTAGATTGATGCATTGTCTTTACTTGAACTACATCATCTTCTTTGCCATACAAGCTTGCTTCCTGAGTTTGATCTTGCGTTGCATCTTTAGATAGTTGTAGGACAAAACCATGGATGTCACTCTGATTTTCATACTGGGTTGCTAATTCTAATAAATAATCCAGGTTGTTCTTATCTTGAATTGTTGTAGAAGCATAATAGAAATTATTATAGGCATAGATGTATTGTAGAAGTTGTACAATCGTTTGATTTCTATTTACATATAATTCAAAGAAAGGCTTCATAAAATCTTCGTTTTTAATACTCATATATAAAGATGTGCCTTTTTCTTTTCCAATGCAACACTTCGCAATTTGAGAAAAAGATACATTAAATAATGGGGACATTAAAGAAGCACATAACGCAATGTCGTCGGTTAAATCTTCTAGAGCTTTTAAAGTGGAAAGTACAATTTGGATGGCAGGATTTGTGTAGAATCCATGATCAATGGTAATCATAGCCGGAATGTTGTAGGCCTCAAAAACTGTTTTCAGTTTTTCTTGAGGCGCATGATTACGGGTTAACACACACATAGATTTATAGGACATGCCTGCTTTGTGCTTTTCGATAATATCTTGTGCAATCAAATCAAAACGATTCTCATTGTGATTCTTTTTTTTGATGGTAGCTTTGTTGCCTTCTTCATCTTTATATTCTGTATATAAGAAACGAACTGGATATTGAGGACTTTCCATTTGTCCTTTCGTACCTACATTGGCAATATCAATCTCTTCAAATTGTTTTCCCAATAATTCATTGTTCATGATCTTACTATAAAAATCATTGTTGAATTGAATAACACTCGCATTGGAACGATAGTTTTCCTGCAATAATAAAGGGGTGTTGTTGATATCTTCCTTTTTCATCCAGTCCTGCATAATTTTTGGATTGGCTTGTCTAAAACCATAGATGGATTGTTTAATGTCACCCACTCTAAATACGTTGTTTTCATGGCAGAAAGACGCAATGATTTTTTCTTGAAGTTCATTGGTATCTTGAAATTCATCCACAAGAATCATCTGATATTTATTGTACATTTCTTCTTTGATCATCGGATCTTGAAGGAGTTGATACGCAAAGTGCTCCATATCATTAAAGTCAATCACTTCCATTTTCTTCTTTTCCAATTGAAAGTATAACTTTACTTTATTGGTTAATTCAAATAAGGTATCTACTAAAGCTTTATGATTTTGAATGTCCTTTAAATAGAATTCTTCATCAAATAAGTTTTCTACGATCTTTGTTTCATGATCTTTAAAAGAAGTTTGATATTTTGAGTAATCCACCTTATCAATTGTCTTCTTAAAACCGATGGTATTTTTTTAAATACAATTCAAATTGAGCTTTAAAATCTGAATACGAGTTGGCATCTAAACACTTTGATAAATAGTCCTTTTTGACTTCATAATCTTCAGGCTTTGCGATTTGATAGATTATTTCATCTAAAATCTCTGACATAGCCAAGCAATGATTATGAAAGTATTTCAATGCATATTCCATTAATTCTGGACTTAAATATGTATATGAATCTTGAATGTTTTTAATCCATGTCTTTGCGTCTTCTTCGGATTTAGAGTTGAGGATTGCCAAAATATCTTCAATGTATTTTTGAATGTCTTCTTCTGTTTTTCCAAAAGAGAGAAAATACATTTTTAATTTTGTGTATGCAGCTAAGTGTAAATCTTGAATCGCATGTTTGTAGGCGTTGTCAAAGGCGATGCGTGTTTGGACTGAAGATGCCGTTTGTTTGGACATCGTATAAGAAATAGGAATCTTATAGTAATAATTTTGTACAATCGACAAACAGAAACTATCAATAGTTGAAATACTGGCAGTTTCAAGCAGAGCCATTTCTTCAAGAATGTATTCTGTTTTTGGTCGCTCTTTTAATTTGGAAAGAAGACGTGCCTTCATTTCATTTTGCCGCATCCTTTGTGAAAGTCATTGCCAGGATAGAATCGATTGAAATATGGTCTTTTAATACAAGCCGACATAAACGTTCTACTAAAACAAGCTGTTTTACCACTTCCGGCACTGGCAGAGACAACGACATTTGTATCTCGAATGTCAATGGCTTTTTGTTGGGGAATTGAAAATCCATGTTTATTCTTCCTCCTTTTCTACACGAAGCATTGGTTCAACTTCATTCGTCGAATTTCGACAAATAGATCTGTAAGCACAGAATTTACATGCATCTTGGACGTGATTAGGTAGGGCTTGTCCACTTTTAATGTCCTTTAAAAGACTGTCAACGACTTGAGTCCATTCCTCTTTGATGGTTTCTAAACTTGGATTGGCTCTTTTTACAGGCATGTATCGTTTTATGTCATCACAATAAATGCTCGCATCACTAAAGTGCCATCCATTTAATCTTCGATTGACTTTAAATGTATCCGCAATATCTTTTTCATCGTTCACAGTGAGTTCAGGTATTTTTTTGCGATAATTTAATTTTCCATAAGTGAGTGTTTCTGGGGTTGTCCTTAGTGCAATATAGAAACATCCTACAGGGATTAAACCGGATTCTTTTTTCGTAAGCTAACGTATATGTGGCTAACTGCAAAGATAATCCTTTTTCATAGTCATCGATTTTAATATCTTTATCACTTGATTTATAGTCAAAGATACAAAAAAGATGTGTTTGAACTGTCGATTCGATCAATATAGCCATATAAATCAATGGTATATTCATTCCATGGGTAGGAATAAGAGAACTTATGTTCTTGTTTATCCATGTTCATGTGCCAGTTGGATTCAAAATTATGTAGTTGTTCAAAAATCAACATAAGTTTTTCTGTGATTTCTTCAATTTGAGAATCAAACCATGGAATTTGTTGTAAAAGCACTTCTTTTGCGAAGGAAAATTCATTTTCAACATAGTGATGAATTTCTTCTTTGGATAAAGAAGTATATTCTTGTCTATCTTTAGAAATCACTTCTAGAACATGATGTAATATGCTTCCACGAATTCGAATGTCTGTGATGTCTTCTTTTTCTTTTAAATATAAGCCGTATTTTAGTGCATGAGAAAAAGGACATCTTGCATAAGATTCGAGTCTTGAAATAGATCCTTTAAAATGATCATCCTTAAAGAATATGGATTTAGCTGTTGTTTCATTTAAATCGATAGTTGGGGTAGTCCAATTAAAAGAATCGGGCGTAGTAATAAATTCAGCTTTTTGTTGGAGCCAATTTTCTATGTCGGAACTTGGTTCATAATTTTTTCCTTGATAATCACTTTGTGGATAGAATACATAAAGAATTTCACACAAAGACAAACAGTCAAAGATTTGTGACTGCTGGTTTTGAATGCGTGTTTCAAGATTTGGTAAATCCGTGTTTTGTACATAGGCCTCATCAAAGATTCCAGTATGTAACTTTAAAGCAGGAAATGCACTGGCATTTGTGCCAGTTAAAAAGACGATAGGTCTTAAATTTGTGATGTCTTGCCTAGATCCAATGAATACCCCTTCAATGGAATTGGCTTTCTGATTGGCAGAAAGATTTTTGGATTTGGTGAATCAAGATGTTTAAATCATTCGCATTATGAATGTGTGTATGCACATCTTGGATAAGTGACATGACATCGTTGAAGGCATTCAAATCTTCTTTTTGTGACTTGTTCATGTAGATTTTGAATGTGTTTGGCCATCTTGATAAAATCGTATGCATCAAATAAGAAGGCATGATCGTGTATCCATTCTAAAGTGTCTTGTTCTAATTTTTGGTAGGATGCGAATTGGTAGGAATCAATGATTTCATTATCTTTGTATGGAAGTGTAGTTAAGAAAGGTTCAAATTTTAAAAAATTGTTCAGGGAACAATGTGTAATACTGCAAGAGATAATTGTCATTTGGATATAAGGTTTGAACTACGTTTAAAAAACTTTTTTAAATCCATATCTTTAGCCCATGTTAAATAATGGATCCACTCGTTATATATAGATGTAGTATGAACTTCTTGTATAGTTGTGAATGGAATCTTATGTGTCTCTGTAAGAATCTGGGTTAAAACATTGATGTCACTTGGGTTGTTTAGGGCAATGAAAATATCATCGGTGAATAGTCATTTTCAATAATAAGATTTGCGATGACTTCCATTTGTTTGCGTGCGTTGGCAACACTGTAGTAGTGTGTTGTTAATAGTTGCTTATCGCCGAGCCATTTTGCGCCATGATCAATCAACACTTGAATCCAGTAACTGTCTAATTGAGAGTATTTTTTTTAGGATATAGATGTTTTCTAAATCTGGTAAACTTGAAAGGACATCTTGCGTTTGGTCTTCTTTGAGTTGAATTGGATACAGAAGATTTAAGATTTCGTGTAAATCTTTTTCTTTTTGGGTTGAACAAGGAAAATCATGAATCTGATAGGTTTTTGCCATTTTTATAAAGTCTAGACAGGCATTTAAAAAGTCATAGTCTTCTTTACTGGAATAGAAGGCATTGGAAAGAGAGATATTCTTTAAAGCGTCTTTGTATAAATAAAGAATTTCAATGTCAGATTTATTTTTGTCCATGATAAAAAGAAGATAGCCCGACTAGACAAGGTTAAAACTTGTATGCCAAGGCAATTTTTTTTGTTTTAAAATTTCTTTGTATAAAGCTAGATGTAGGGTAGCCGGAGCTAATATTGTACTGTTGTCTGGAATTTGTATCATAAAATTATCACCTAGATTATTATACCATCATTATTATTAACTCGAGAGTTATTAACTGTGCAGTTAATGAAAAAAAAGTGGATCATTTGATCCACTTTGTGTTGTATTATAGATTTTCTGTAATGTGTCTTGCAACATATACACCAGATGCACTGGCATGACTTAATGAGTGTGTTACACCTGAACAGTCTCCGATAACGAATAGTCCTTTGTGTTTTGTTTCTAAGTTTTTATCTACTTTTACTTGCATGTTGTAGAATTTAACTTCAACACCATATAGTAATGTGTCATCACTAGCTGTTGATGGACATACTTTATCAAGCGCATAGATCATTTCAATAATGTCATCTAATTGACGTTTAGGGATAACTAGAGACAAGTCTCCTGGTGTAGCCTTCAATGTAGGAGTTACGAATCCTTGTGCAATACGACTTGGAGTTGAACGTTGTCCACGAATCAGATCACCAAAGCGTTGAACGATAACGCCACCACCTAACATGTTTGATAGGCGGGCAATACTTTCACCATATTGGTTACTTTCTGAGAAGGGTTCTGTGAAATGATTTGATACTAATAAGGCAAAGTTTGTGTTGTTTGTGAAACGAGCTGGATCTTCATAGCTGTGACCATTTACAGTGATGATTCCGTTTGTGTTTTCGTTTACGACAACACCTCTAGGGTTCATACAGAATGTACGAACGCGGTCTTGATATTTCTTTGAACGATATACGATTTTAGATTCATACAATGCGTCTGTTAATTCTGAGAATGTATCGGCATTTAGTTCAACACGAACACCGATGTCTACACGATCACTCTTTGTTTCAATGCCTAAGTTTGAGCATACAGATTCCATCCATTTACTTCCTGAACGGCCTGTAGAAATAATACATTGTGTAGATGTATATGTTTCATCCCCACAAACGACTTCATATCCATCTCCGATTTTGTTTACCATATCAATATGTTTAAAGAAATGGAATTCGGCTTTGTCTTTTAATTCATTGTACAAGTTTTCAAGTACTACATAGTTAATGTCAGTTCCTAAGTGACGAACTTTCGCTTTTAATAAGTGAAGATCATTTTGAAGACATTTTTTGGCGATAGCAAACATCTGAGTTTGCATATAGACGAGTTTTTTTCACCGCCCATCTTGCAGTTGATTTCATCCACATATTCCATTAAATCGATAGCTTCTTGTTCACCTACATATTCGTATAGGTTTCCACCAAATTCATTTGTGATATTGTATTTTCCATCACTGAAGGCACCAGCTCCACCAAAACCGTTCATGATGGCACATGATTTACAGTGGATACATGATTTGATGTTCTTTCCGTCAATTGGACATTTTCTTTTGTTTAATGGTGCTCCTGCTTCAAAAACACCAATTTTTAATTCAGGTTTACTCTTTAATAATTCGTAGGCTGAGAAAATTCCTCCAGGCCCAAAGCACCAATAATAATGATATCGTATTGCATTTTATTTTCCTCCTGTTTGAAGGCTATAGTCTACTGTTTTCGGTAGTAGGTATGAACGTTCAACCATATCATGAACTTATATAACCCGGACTATTATACGGATAAAGTGAATTGTTTGCAAGCGATATTTTTGAAAACGAAACATAAAAAAAATGATATAATCATGTAGGCTAGAAGAGGTATGCATATGAGCAAGAATAAAATACATGATTTAATAATGATTATACTTGGAAACTTTGTGGTCGCATGTTCAGTTTCCTTTTTATACTTCCTAATAATATATTAACAGGTGGTGTAGCTGGTGTGGTCTGTCGCATTACATCCAGTTCTTCCGATTGATACAGTTTTGATGATTGATGGTTTAACAATTGGATTATTTATATTGGGAGCTCTTTTTATTAGGAAAGCAGTTTGCGATGAAATCTGTGATTTCTACAATTGTATATCCGGTTTTCGTAACAGGTTTATCACAGGTTGCCACAATGTTTCCTAAAGATACATTTGTGATGCCAGCTTATGTGGCCACAATCTATGCCGGAGTTCTTGTGGGGATTGGTTTAGGTTTAGTGTTTAGAGTTAATTCAAGTACGGGTGGTATGGATATCTTAGCTTTGATTCTACATAAATACTTGAAGATTCCTGAAGGAACCAGTGTAATGATCGTAGATGGCTTAACAGTTTTATTGGGTGTGGTTACACATGGTTTAACACCAAAGCATTGATTGGTATTATGTCTGTGTTTGTTTGTGGTGTCGCAATTGATAAAACAGTAATGCTAGGCATGCAATCCGCAAAAAATGTTATGATTATATCGACAGAGTGGAAACAGATTCGTCGTATTTTATTAGAGACAGTGGATCGTGGTGTAACGATTCTAGATGGAAGTGGTGGCTATACACAAGCGCCTAAGCCAGTGTTGATGTGTGGTATTAATCAGAAACAATATCCATTATTAGAGTCAAGTGTTTTAGCTATTGATCCAAAAGCGTTGATTATTGTGAATGATGTGCATCAGGTACATGGTGCCTGGTTTTACATCAAAACATGTGGTGGAGACAGACGAAGTACAGCATATTAAAGAAATTATTGTCGTTGAAGGAAAAAATGATACAAACACGTTGCAGTCTTTTTTTGATTGTGACACGATTGAAACGGGTGGAGACCAGGTCAACGAGAAAACGATTGAGCGTGTTAGACAGGCCCAAAAGACAAGAGGCGTGATTATTTTTACAGATCCAGATACGCCAGGAGAACATATACGTAGATTGATTGGTGGTAGTGTGCCAGGATGTAAACATGCGTTTATTAATAAAGAAAAAGCGAAAACACCTAAAAAGTCGGTGTAGAGCATGCAAGTAAAGAAGATTTATGGGATGCCCTATGTCATTGTGTAACGTTTGAGAATAAAGAAGAAGTATTGAGTTGGCAAGACTTTATTGATTTAGGCTTAGTTGGAAACAAGGATTTGCGCTTTCAAGTTTGTGAAGATTTTCATATTGGTCCTTGTAATGCGAAAACATGTTTCAAGCGTTTAAATCAGATGAATGTGACAAAAGAAGAGATAGAAGAAAGGAGTCTTTCATGAGACAGGCGATTGCGACAGTAAAAAGACAAAAGAGATTCAAGAAAAGTATAAGGTTTTCACAAAGAAAAGCTTTGGACAGAATTTTATTATTGAACCGGGTATTGTTGAAAAGATTGTTAATGCAAAGAATTCAATCAAGAGATGAATTGGTTTTTGAGATTGGTCCTGGAATTGGGGCTCTAACACAGTTTTTATGTGAAAAAAGTAATCAGGTTGTAGCTTTTTGAGATTGATGAAAGATTGCCGGTTGTAATAGAGAATGAGATTGGTTTTGATCATTTACAGATAGTATTAGAAGACATCTTAAAGGTGGATATTGATGAAAAGATTCGTGAATTTAGAAAGCCTGGTCAAAAGGTGGTTTTCGCGTCGAATCTTCCTTACTACATCACGACGCCGATCTTATTTAAATTGTTCGAGGCAAATGAGGAGATTGAAAGAATTACGGTTATGATGCAAAAGAAGTGGGAGAACGTTTCTTGGCACACGAAAATGATAAGGAATACAATGCGTTGAGCGTCATTACGCAATATCGTTGTGATGTGAAAAAGTCATGGATGTATCAAGAAGAGTATTTTGGCCAAGTCCCAATGTAGATTCGATGGTCATTCAGTTTTCTTTCCATCACAAGTATCATTTAGAAGATGAGACTTATTTCTTCGATTTGGTAAAAGCTTGTTTTACACAAAGAAGAAAAACTATTTATAATAACTTTCAGAATTTTGTGAAAGATAAGGCTCTGGCAAAAGAATTGTTAGAAAAAGTAAATATTGATCCTAGTACGCGTGCACAACAGTGTACGTTAGACGATTTTATTCGATTATATGAGGTGACCTATGAAAGTACAGGCAAGGGCAAAAATTAATCTAGCATTAGATGTCGTAGAAAGAATGGATAATGGGTATCATTCTTTAGACATGATCATGGTACCTATTTCAATTTATGATGAGATTGAGATAGAAAAAAAATGATTTTGATGTAGTTGAATGTGAAGGTATGAAATTACCAGAGAACAATACGGTTTCAAAGATGATTCAAGTTTTAAAGGATACCTATCACTTAGATTCTTGTTTCAAAGTATCTATCAAGAAGCACATTCCAGCTCAGGCAGGTCTTGGTGGCGGAAGTGCGGATGCAAATTGCTCTGTATGTAAGGCGGTTTTAAAGATGGAAGGTATTGAGGAAACGGAAGAAAATCTTTATGAAATCACAAAACAAGTGGGGGCGGATGTTCCTTTTTGTATTCATGATAAGTGGGCTCGGGTAAAGGGTATTGGAGAAAAAATCACGCCGATTGAAAGTGGTTGGAAATTTGATATTGTGGTTGTAAAGCCAGATTTTGGAATTTCCACCGCGAATGCATTTTCTAAATGGAAAGAGTCTCGTCCTTTTCATCCGGATGTAGATTTAGTAGAGTCGAGTATTCGAGAAGAGAACATGGATCTTTTTATATCAGACAATGGCAAATTCATTGGAGCCAATCGCTTTTGAGATTGAGCCTGAATTAGAACAAGTGAAAATGGATATGGAAGATGCAGGTTTAGTACGTATATTGATGTCTGGGTCTGGTTCAAGTATGTTGGGATTCAGTGTGGATGAAGAAGTGATTTTAAGTGCATGTGAGCAATTGAAGGAAAAGTATGATTTTGTTCAAATTGTTCATGTAGGAGGCTAATATGGCGGCTTCTGTAATTTCTTATTTAGTATTCTTTGCGTGTTTTGGTTTAAGCTTTTATGCGATTTCAAGTATTCAGTTTGAAAAGGTGTGTAGTGTAAAAAATCCTAAGAAAGTGCAGATTTTAATGTTTCTTTTATCGCTTTGTCTTGCGTACATTTCAAGTCAGGCGATTTTACAATTAACAATCTATAATGGCTTTGCTTGATAAGTGGATTGCCCTGGATATGGGGGCGTATCTTGCACGGTTTTATGATTTTTCTACACAGAAACAAATTGTTTTAAAAACAATAATCGCAAAAAAAAAGGAAAAGAAACATTGGGTGTATCGGATCAGGCGCTTGCCTATTTATATAAGGATCTGGATACGATACAAATTCAATATCCTATATCGCATGGTCAAATTCTTCATTCAATTGAACCTTTGGTTAAGAAGGGGTTAAACGAACTACATGCCTTTGATGGCTTATTAAGACCGAGTGTGCTTGTGAGTGTTCCTACGGAGTTGTCGCAAAGACAACGAGAACTTTGGCAAGCAAATGTTTTTGGATTGTGGCGTACGTAAGGTTGAATTTATTTCAAACTTAAATGCTTTACAAGAAGAAGGTTCTTGTTTTTTAGTGCATAGTGGACATTCTTATACGGAAATTCATGTGTGTGCTTATGGTAAGGTGCTTGTGTCAAAGACAATTTATTATGCGGGAGCACAAATTGATGAGCAGATACAAAGGATTGTTTACAACAAGACGGGTTGTTTTATCACAAAAATGGATGCGGCGCATTTGAAGGAAATGGCAAGTCTAGCTTTTTGGCAACAAAAAACAATTTATTGTTGTGTTATGCATTTGATTCAAGACAGATTCTTCATCATATTCAAATTGAGTCAAGTATGTTGTGGCCGGCCTTCGAGATGGTTTCAAAGACAGATTTCATTATGGGTAAAACATTGTTTTGATGGCCTTCCTGCTTCTTTACAAGAACATTTTTTGATGCATGGAATTGAATTGAGTGGAGGATTGGCGGATTGTTTTGGACCGTCACAATTCATTTCTAAGAACATATCTTGTCCAGTTCTTTGTACAAAACGAGGACAATACGATATGATAGATGCATTAAAGGGGGTAAAGTCAGCGTGATTGATTATAAAATGATTTTATTACCATTCTTGATTTCAGTGATTCTAACACCATTGGTGAAGCAATATTCTATTTATTGTGGGGCCTATGCCAAAGAAAATAAGCGTACGGTCCATCATGGAAAGATTTCGCGTATTGGTGGTGTAGCGATTTATTTGGCATTCATTATAACGATGGCTATCTTTGTGAAGGCTGATCGTCAGATCAAAGGTTTGGTTATTGGAAGCAGTATTATGTTTTTTACTGGTTTAATTGATGATTTAATCGATATTAAGCCACTGGTTAAACTAACATTGGAAGTTATTGCGGCTATGGTTTTGATTTATTTTGGGGTTTCAGTAGATATTATTCGTTTGCCTTTGGGCATTCAAATTGATACAGGTATTATTTCGTTTATTTTTTACGATTATTTGGGTGGCCGGTATCACAAATGCAGTAAACCTGATTGATGGCTTGGATGGTCTTGCCGGAGGTATGAGTGTTATTGTGCTTGTGGTCATTGGTTCTATCGCTATCATCGAAAGACGTTCGGATTTATTAAGCATTGCCTTTATCTTAGCTTTTTGGAACATTGGGTTTTTAGTTTATAATGCGCATCCAGCTAGTATCTTTATGGGAGATTGTGGATCGTTGTTTTTGGGGTTCATGATTTCGGCAATTTCATTGCTTGGATTTAAATCGAGTACGATTTTGACGTTGGCATTGCCTATCTTATTGTTGATGCTGCCAATTATTGATACGTTATCCGCTATTTTGAGACGTACTTTAAAGGGTATGAAATTTATGGAGGCGGACAAGAGTCATATTCATCACTTGTTGATGCGCCAATTTGGACATCGTAATACTGTAATTATCATGTGTGGTTTAACAGCGCTTTTTGGATTGAGTGCTTTTGCGTATATGATCAATCGAAATATCGGCTTTTTAGTTATGGTCATTATATTGTTGGCGGTAGAGATCTTTATTGAGAAATCGGCAATGATTAGTGAGAAATTTCATCCTTTAATTGGTTTGTGGCATCGTATTCAAAGAAAATCGCGAAAAATATTCAAAAAAGTAGGCTAAAATGCCTACTTTTAATATTGTTTTCACATCGGTTTGTTAGAATGGGGTTATGGAACCGAATGAATGGCAAAAGTACAAAAACAAGAAGTCGACGGAGTACACACAGAAAATAACGTCGCAGGCTAGAATTGTCGAAGAACAACTGTTAGAGGGTTTTAAATGAAAGTGAGGTTTATGATTATATGCTTTCTAAACTGAATTTTTGTCAGAGGAAACAAATGTATTCGAGTTTAGAGGCTAAGGTGTATGTGAAAGTTGGTGACATATGCTTTACAGATTTTGGATTGGCCTATCTAAGTGAGGTTGGCTATCAAAGCATTTTGGTTTAGTGTTGGCAATGAAGAATGGGAAAATATTTGTAGTACCTATGAGTGGGAATAGTAGTGCGTATCATAGGGCGTATGATCCTGTATCCCATATGGGAAAGCGTCATTTGATGCGTTTACCAGAAATTGAGGGATTAAATAAGTCGAGTGTCTTATTTTTTAAATGATGCGAAATGGATCAATTCGGCGCGTGTGATTGATGTGAAGGCGCATATTGACCCGAATTCTCACTTGTTTGATAAAATAAAAAAATGTGTTATGCAAATGATGCTATAATAAGAACATGTCAAAATGTGTAGTAGCCTGTTCAGGTGGACCTGACAAAGCATGGCTTTATTAGATCAATTGAATAAAAAAGGCAAGGACATTGTCGTTGCACATGTGAATTATAAACATCGCGATACGGCAGATAGGGATGAGAAAATAGTGAAGGAATATTGTAAAAAATATGATATTCCTGTTCGAGTTTTATATCCGGTGTATGAGAAAGGAAATTTTCAGGCATGGGCAAGAGATGTTCGTTATGCCTTTTTTGAAGAAGTGGCAGATGAATTTGATACGAAATTATTATATGTAGCACATCAGATGGATGATGTGATTGAGACGTATTTGTTTCAGAAAAATCGAAATATGATTTGTGACTGGTATGGATTAAAAGAAAAGAGTGTAAGGCAGGGATACCAAATTGTTCGACCTTTACTTAATTTCACAAAGAGTGAATTGCAACAATACTGCAATGATAATGGTGTTTCTTTTGGGATTGATGAATCGAATTTAACCAATCACTATACGCGTAATGTGATTCGTCATACACAAATTGAGAAGATGGATCGTAATGAAAAGGAAGAATGGATTTTAAAGATTCAAAATGAGAATGATTTTTTGGCAAAAAAAAAGAGCAGGCATAGAAGATTTTTTAAAGAATTGGAATGGGGATGTAGATTCTTTATTGAATCAAGAAGATGCCTGGCTCTATTTAGATGCTTTCTTATTTCAGGCTTTGAGCCATCATTTCTCTAGGAAATACACGGAAGAGTTGTGTGTCCAATTAAAGGGAAATGTGCTGATTGATTGAAATAGAGAATCATTTATTGGAAAGGCATAATGAAAAGTTGTATTTAATGCCAAAACCACAGAATGTGTATTGTACATTGGATGAATTGGAGTATAAAGATTATAAAGAATTCTCTATTATGAATCAGGGGCAAACAATTGAGTCTTTTAGTGTGGAGGCATCTGACTTTCCTTTGGTGGTGCGTCATGTTAAAGTGAATGACGTAATTTCAATGCGTTTTGGAAATAAGAATGTGCATCGTTTCTTTGTGGATCGAAAAATCTGCAAGATATACCGAAAATATTATTTGGTTGTGGAAAATAATGCAGGAAAAGTTATTTTCGTACCAGGCCTTGGATGTGATGTAGAACATTATTCACAAAATCAACAGTTCTATTTTAAAATGAATGGTCTAGATTAAATGTTTATGTTACAATGTTTAAGTAACTTAAGGAGAAAAACACCATATGATAGCTCAAGATATTGAAAAAATTTTATTAAGTGAAGAAGAAATCGAAAACCGTTGTGTAGAACTAGCACATCAAATAGAAGAAGATTATAAAGAATCTGGAGAAACTCCAATCGTAGTTGGATTGTTAAAGGGAAGCGTTCCTTTTATGGCTGAATTGATCAAGCGTTTTGAATTTCCATGTGAAATTGATTTTATGTCCGTTAGTTCATACGATGGAACAGAATCTATTGGAGATGTTCGTATTTTTAAAGGATATGGATTTATCTTGTAAGAATCGTTCTATTTTAGTTGTAGAAGATATTATTGATACAGGTAGAACTTTAGTTGAAGTAAAGAAAATGTTTAAGAATAAAGGTTGTCTAGATGTTCGTTGTGTAACATTGTTAGATAAACCAAGCCGTCGTGTTTGTGAAATTGAGGCGGATTACGTTGGTTTTGAGGTGCCAAACGAATTTGTGGTTGGATACGGATTGGATTACAACCAGAAATATCGTAACTTACCATTTGTTGGTGTTTTAAAACCTGAAATTTATCAGTAGGAGGAAGATTATGAAGAAGTGGTTAAATTATTTACCAACCATCTTCATTTTATCAATTGTATTATCATTAGTTTTTTATAGTTCACAGGGCAGTACTGTACAAATGAATTATACACAATTTGAGAAAATTGTAGATGAAGTTGACTTTAAGAAGAGTTCTATGACAATTAGTTCCACTGTTATTCAGTTGGAAGGTACTTATGAACAGAACTCAAAGACAGTTGGATACAAGGTTATTGTTCCAAGAACAGAAAAGAATATTGAGAAGTTGGAAAAGGATTTGCAACGTAATGGTGGAAAGCTAACAGTAGAAGATCCAAACCAAGGAAGTGTATGGATTTCTATTCTTTCTCAAATCATTCCATTCTTGATTATTGCGGTATTCTTCTACTTCATGTTTTCTAAAATGGGTGGTGGAGGCAATAATAAAGCCTTTGAATTCGCAAAATCAAAAGCTCGTGTTGAATCGAATGTAAAAGTTCGTTTTAAAGATGTTGCGGGTTGTGAAGAAGAAAAAGAAGAAGTAAAAGAAATTATCGATTACTTGCGTTCGCCAAAGAAATTTACAGATATGGGAGCACATATTCCTAAGGGAATCTTGATGGTTGGTCCTCCAGGAACTGGTAAGACTTTATTGGCAAAAGTCGTAGCTGGAGAAGCCAATGTTCCATTCTTCTCGATTTCAGGTTCTGACTTTGTTGAAATGTTTGTCGGAACAGGTGCGAGTCGTGTTCGTGACATGTTTAAAACAAAGCACAAAAGAGTGCGCCATGTATTATTTTTATTGATGAAATCGATGCCGTTGGACGTCAGCGTGGAGCTGGTATGGGTGGCGGAAACGATGAGCGTGAACAAACATTGAACCAATTATTGGTTGAAATGGATGGTATGACAGATAATCTTTGGAATCGTTGTTATTGCGGCTACAAACCGTCCAGACGTATTGGACCCTGCTTTACTTCGTAGTGGTCGTTTCGATCGTCGCGTTACGGTTAGCTTGCCAGATATTAAGGGCCGTGAAGCTATTTTACAGGTACATGCTCGTAACAAGAAATTGGCGAATGATGTTTCACTTGCAAACCTGGCAAAACGTACGCCTGGATTCTCTGGTGCAGATTTAGCTAATGTATTATGAAGGTGCCATTTTAGCGGTTCGTAAAAATGAGTCTAAGGTTACAATGACGGATTTAGATGAAGCTATTGACCGTGTTATGATGGGACCTGCGAAAAAGAGCAAAAAAATATACAGAAAAAGATAAAATTCTTTGTGGCTTACCATGAAGCGGGACATGCCGTTATTGGTTTAAAACTTGAAGATGCAGATATGGTTCAGAAAGTTACAATTATTCCTCGTGGAGATGCGGGTGGATATAACTTGATGACACCTCGTGAAGAGAAATACTTCCATAGAAAATCTGAATTTATTGCGCAGATCACTGGTTTACTTGGTGGTTACGTACAGTGAAGAGATCCAATTTGGTGAAATCAGTGCGGGTGTCTCTGTAAATGATATTGAAAAATTAACAGAAATTGCCAAAAATATGGTTCGTGTATATGGTATGTCTAGTTTAGGGCCTATCCAATATGCGGATCCTCAAGGAAATGTCTTCTTAGGAAGAGATTATACAAAGGGTGATTATTCTGCAGGTGTAGCGGTGAAATTGATAAAGAAGTTCGTGCGATTGTTGATGAGTGCCATGAAAATTGCCGTAAGATCTTAACTGAAAACAAAGATTTGTTGGATTTGATTGCGAACAATTTGTATGAACATGAAACATTAACAAATGAAGAAATCACCAATTTAATGAATTATGGACAATTAACAGATCCAAATATTGAAACAAATGCAGAAGAGGAAAAAAGTAGAACAAGAAGTAGTTCAAGTTCCAGAGATTCCGGAGACTCGCTGGTGTTGATCAAAAGGATTTGGATGATGCGTTCAATGAATTAACTAAGAAAAAGATTAATTACACATTAAAGCCATCGATTGATGGCTTTTAGTTTGGCTTGAAATGGATACAAGAATTCAGTAGAATGTTGCTAGTGAATTTTATTGTGGAGGATATTATGAAAGATCAACTATTAAAAGCTCTTGTTTTAAATGAGCATGTTCGTTTATATATTGTGCGCACAACTGACTTAGTACAGGAAGCGCAAGATCGTTTTGATTTACATCCATGTGCTTGTGCAGCTTTAGGAAGAACTTTATCTGTAGCAAGTATGATGGGTGCTATGTTGAAATCAGAAGAAGAAATGTTGTCAATCACAATCAATGGACACGGTCCAATTGGTTCTATTGTGGTAGATGCATATGCGAATGGAAATGTTCGTGGGTTTGTTTCAAATCCACATGTAGAGGATGTTTTGATTCGCCCAGGAAAATTAAATGTAGGAGCCGTTGTTGTCGGCACAGATGGAACTTTAACAGTTACTAAAGATTTAAGTATGGAAGAAAACTTTTCTGGTTCGGTTGAGTTACAGAGTGGTGAAATTGGGGATGATTTCGCCTATTACTTTACTTTGTCTGAACAAACACCAACAAAGCTGTATCATGTGGAGTTTTAATAGGAACAGATGGTCGTGTTGCCAGTGCAGGTGCTATGATTCTACAAATGCTTCCAGATGCAACAGAAACAGATATTTCTATTTGTGAACACGTACTTGAAGGATTGAAACCAATGAGTACTTTAATTCAAGAATATGATGATTCAAGTTTAGAAGATTTGGCAAATGACATGTTTGAAGATGCGAAGATTTTAACGACACAACCAGTGGCTTATGATTGTCCTTGTTCAAAGGTACGTATGGCTAGAGCTTTGGGAACTATAAAAAAATCAGATGTTTTAGAGATGGCTGATAAAGAGCATGGTTGTGAAATCACATGTAATTTCTGTAATGAAACATATCATTTCACAGAAGAAGAATTAAGAGCGATTGCGAGTAAGATGCATGATTAAGATTGGAAATGTAGAAATCGAAAATCCGGTTGTGATTGCACCAATGGCAGGTATTAGTAATATCGCATTTCGTAGAATTGCGAAACGCTTTGGAGCTGGTTTAGTTTGTAATGAAATGGTAAGTGATAAAGCTTTTTATACTATGATTCATTGAAGACGAAACAAATGTGTGCCATCGATGAAAATGAACATCCTGTATCTTTCCAGTTGTTTGGTCATGACATTGATACGGTTGTGTATGCAGCTAAATATTTGGATACGCAAACAGATTGTGACATTATTGACTTTAATATGGGGTGTCCGTAAACAAGGTTATCAAAGCACAGGCAGGAAGCTTTTTAATGAAGGATATTGATTATGCCAAAGAACTTGTATCGAATATTGTACAAAATGTAAATAAGCCAGTAACTGTAAAGATGCGTTTAGGTTTTGATACGTATCATATTAATTGTGTTGAAATGGCGAAGGCTATGGAAAGTGTGGGCGTTAGTGCTGTTGCGGTGCATGGTCGTACGCGTAATCAGATGTATGAAGGAAAAGCAGACTGGTCTTATATTAAGCAAGTAAAAGATGCGGTATCTATTCCTGTTATCGGGAATGGGGATGTCCGCAGTGTAGAAGATTTTCACCGTATGATGAATGAAACAGGTTGTGATGCGGTTATGCTAGGTCGAGGAATTGTAGGTAATCCATTCTTGATTCAAGAATGTGTGGATTCAATTACAGGACAGAAACATGAATTTTCAATGGAAGATCGTATTGAAATTTGTGTGGATCATGCCAAAGGATTAGCGGATACAAAAGGTGAAAAAAGTAGCTATTCGTGAAATGCGAGGTTTGGCTAGTCTGGTATTTAAAGGGACTTCCTAGTTCAAGGATCTTTAAAAACGAGATGTCACAAATGAACACATTAGAAGATTTAGAAAATATATTACGTCAATTTATGGTGGTGCGGCGTTAGTTGCATCTTTTTTTGATAATTGGTAAGCGTTTTCAAAGTGTGAAGAATATACTTTAAGTTTCTTGTGTTCCGGTATAAAATATATATACGGAGGTTATATCGATATGGATCAAAGAAAGACAAAAGCCTTTTTTGAAGGGCGTGACATACATGCTTATAATATTTTTTGGTGCACACCTAGAAGCTAATGGGGTTCGCTTTAGAGTGTATGCTCCAAACGCAAAAGAATATTTCAGTTATTGGTACATTTAATAATTGGGATGATCAAGCGAGTAAAATGAAAAAAGATAAACGTGGGATTTGGGAATGTTTTGTAGAAGGTGCAAAGGATAAGGATTCGTATAAATATCGTGTGTGGCAGGCAAATGGTGAATTGGTAGACAAAATGGATCCATATGCTTTTTATAGTGAATTAAGACCAAATACGGCAAGTATTGTATCAGATTTAAGTTATGATGGATGGACTGACAAAGAATGGTGAATCAAAGAAATAAGGGTTTTGATTCTCCTGTAAATATTTATGAAATGCATGTTGGTTCATGGAGAAAAGATGATGAAAGCGAAGAGTTTGTACAGTATCATGAAATAGAAAAGGAATTGATTGAACATTGTAAAAAACATCACTTTACACATGTTGAAGTCATGCCGCTATGTGAATACCCGTTTGATGGTTCTTGGGGTTATCAATGTACGGGATATTTTTCAAGTACTTCTCGTTATGGAACAAATCATGAATTAATGCACTTTGTGAATGCACTTCACGAAGCTGGGAATTGGTGTTATCATGGATTTTGTACCTGTGCACTTTGTAAAGGATAATTACGCGTTAGGAATGTTTGATGGTACGCCTTTATATGAATATTCAAAACCGGAAGATGCGAATAGTGAATGGGGAACGGCTAACTTCAACTTATGGAAAGAAGAAGTTCGCTCATTCTTGATGTCTGCAGCCAATTTCTGGGTAGATGTTTATCATGTGGATGGTTTAAGAATGGATGCGATCAGTAATGCGATTTTCTGGCATGGAAACAAGAATAATGGTGTGAATGAAGGTGCATGTGATTTCATGAAACGTATGAATCACTTGTTGAATGAGGCACATCAAGGAAAAATCATGTTGATTGCAGAAGATTCAAGCGATTTCCCTAATGTCACAAAGCCAAGTTATGCGGGTGGTTTAGGATTTGACTATAAGTGGGATCTAGGTTGATGAATGATACATTATCTTATTTAAAAAGAGATCCAATCTATCGTAAGTGGCATCACCATGACGTTACTTTCTCGATGGCTTATTTCTATTCAGAAAGATTTATCTTACCATTTAGTCATGATGAAGTTGTGCATGGTAAGGCAACCATTGTAGATAAGATGGGGAAGCTATGAAGATAAGTTTGCCCAGGCAAGAGCATTATATGTATATATGTTTACGCATCCTGGAAAGAAATTGAATTTCATGGGTAATGAAATTGGTCAATTGCGTGAATGGGATGAACAAAAAAGAGCTGTGACTGGTTCTTGTTGGATTATCCAATGCACGATGCATTTGAACATTTATGCGAAGATTTAGGTAAGATTTACACAGAAAATGATGCATTCTTTGATCAAGATTATGATCCAAGTCGTTTCTGTTGGATTGACGCAGATAATGTAGGACAAAATACGTTCTCATTTATTCGTAGAGGTTCAAAGAAAGATTTCGTTATTATTATGAATTTTTCAACAAATCCATATGATCACCAACAGTTTGGTGTTCCTTGCAAAGGTAAATATAAAGAAATTTTGAATACAGAGTGGGATAAATACAACGGAAACTTAAAGGTCATGCACCTCAAGAGGTGCAGGCAATGCGTCTTACAAGACATAATCAGCCATATATGATCGAAGTAAATGTTCTAGTTTTGGTGCCATGATTTATGAAGTTGAAAAGTGAGATTGATTTCTCACTTTTTTTTTGATGAAACTTCTTTTTTTTTACGTATAAGAGAGTGTAGAAAAAAGGAGAACAAAAAAATGGAAAAATTAGATGTAGAATTTGAACTGTTTCGTAAGCGAGTGTACAACTTGGAGATTCGTAGCTTTTATTTACTTTTTATTGAATCGGGGTTGCGACATAAAGACTTTAAGAGCTTTATTTTCGGATGTGGATGAAAAACTCGCCTTTAAAGATGGATGGTATGTTTTATCGTGCTCAATCGGATCGAGTGCAAGAAGTGTTAGAGAAAGTAATCAAACAAGAAAAGACAAATGCGAGGATGGATTGTTTTGAGAAGTTATTTGAAAAAAGGGATAGACATATTTGAAGCGTTGGAATTGATTGGGATTAGTCAAAATGACATAGAATTGATCAATGATGCAAATTTTATGTGTGGCAATATAAGCATTTGTGAAATAATTGACTTTTTGTAGGGGGTGTATTGTGACAAAAAGTTTGTTATAATGTATGCGCAAAAAGGAGATAGCGTAAATATTATGGAAAACAAGGAACTTGCATTGCACGCAAAAAATATTCGTAGAAATATTGTGAAAGAAGTGTATAGTGCCCAAAGTGGACACCCGGGTGGAAGTTTAGGTGCAACTGACATTTTAACAGAGTTATACTTTGAAGAAATGGATATTAATGAGGAAAACTTAAATACATTGAATCGTGATCGTTTTGTATTAAGTAAGGGACATGCAAGTCCAGCTTTATATGCAGTACTTGGCTGAAAAGGATTCCTTCCTGAAGAAGAATTGACAACTTTCAGAGCTATCAATTCACGTTTACAAGGACACCCTAACATGAATTATGTAGAAGGTGTAGATATGTCTACAGGATCTTTAGGACAAGGTATTTTTTGCGCTGTAGGTATGGCATTAGCCAATAAATTAGATGAAAACGATTACCGTATCTATACTGTACTTGGAGATGGTGAATGCCAAGAAGGACAAGTATGGGAAGCTACAATGTCGGCGGCTCACTATAAATTAGATAATTTATGTATTATTGTTGACAATAATAACCTTCAAATTGATGGTCATGTAGATGAAGTTATGAGTGTGTATCCTTTGGATAAAAAATTCGAAGCTTTCAATTGCCACGTAATTAATGTAGATGGTCATGATTATGATCAATTGCGTCTTTGCATTAAAAGAAGCTCGTGAAACAAAAGGAATGCCAACTGTAATTGTTGCGAAGACAATTAAAGGAAAAGGTGTTTCATTTATGGAAGATCAACAGGGATGGCATGGAGTAGCACCAAATGAAGAACAATACCATGCCGCAATGAAAGAATTGGAGGCAGAATAATGGCAAAAGTAGCTACACGTGTCGCTTATGGTGATGCTTTAAAAGAATTAATGGTTGAAAATAAAAAATGTCGTTGTATTAGATGCTGATTTAGCGGGTAGTACAAAGAGTGGAGAAGCTAAAAAAGTAGACCCTTCTCGTCACTTTGACATGGGAATTGCCGAAGGAAATATGATGAGTGTTGCGGCCGGTCTTGCGGCTAGTGGAAAGATTGCGTATGCTTCTACCTTCGCAATGTTTGCGACTGGACGTGGATTCGAACAAATTCGTAACAGTATCGGATATCCACAATTAAACGTTAAAATCTGTGCATCTCATGCAGGAATTAGTGTTGGAGAAGATGGTGCAAGTCACCAATGTATTGAAGATGTTAGTTTAATGCGTGGTATTCCAGGTATGAAAGTTATCGTTCCATGTGACTATAATGAAGCTAAACAAGCATGTAAGGTCTGTAGTCTGAAATTGATGGGCCTTGCTACGTTCGTTTAGGTCGTAGTGGTGTTGAAAGTGTAAATGGCGATGACTATAAATTTGAACTAGGAAAAGGTGTTGTCCTTCAAAAAAAGGTGAAAAAAGTAGCTTTAGTTGCGACTGGATTAATGGTTCAAGAAGCATTAGAGGCTGCTAAGAAAATGGAAACAGCTCCAACAGTAGTAAATATCCATACAATTAAACCAATTGATAAAGAATTGATCATTGAACTAGCAAAAACTCATGATACTATCGTTACTTGTGAAGAACATTCAATTATTGGTGGTTTAGGAAGTGCTTTGTGGCAGAAGTTTTAGTGAAGCAGGAACAAAGATGTAAACTTGTTCGTGTCGGTGTTCAGGATGTATTTGGTGAAAGTGGAAAACCAAGCTGAATTATTCGCAAAATACAAAATTGATGCAGATGCGATTGTAGAAGCTGCTACAAAGTAGTATGGCACACTATTTCACAAATGATATTGTAAAAGATGCACCAGAAGAAATTACGATACATTTTCGTGATTTTACATATAAGTTAAATTCGAATCTTCGGAGTTTTCAGTAAAGATAAATTGGATGAAGGTACACGTATTCTTTTTAGAAACGGTACTCGACAATGAAGCTGAACCAGAAAGCACATTAGATTTAGGTTGTGGAATTGGTCCGATTGCCTTGATTTTAATGGAGTATTGGAAGCATACCGCAATGACAATGATTGATGTAAATCAAAAGAGCTTGTCAGCTCGCAGATTCAAACATGAAAAAATATCGTCGTAAGGCAAAGATATTATGTCAGTCAGGTGTGAATGAAGGCCAGTATGCCTGTATTCTTTTGAACCCACCGATTCGTACGGGAAAGGCAATGATTTATTCATTGTTTGATCAGTGCTTAGAACATTTAAAGGAAGATGGTCATTTCTGGATTGTAATGCGCAAGCAAAGATGGTGCACAAAGTGCGATTCATTATTTACAAGAAAAAGGCTATGAAGTAGAAAAAATGGCTCGTGATAAAGGCTATTGGGTAATGAAGATTTCAAGATAATGATTCTGCATTACCTTTTTTTATGGACTTTTTGACAGAGGTCATTTATCATCATAAATACAGTAGAGGTATTAATCAATGAAACAACATCATGTGTTTAGTTTTTTACAAAGGATGGGAAAATCCTTTATGTTACCTATCGCAGTGCTTCCTGTTGCAGGTATTTTTTTGGGTGTAGGAAGTTCTTTGACCAATGAAACAACCATAATGGCATTGCATTTAGAATCAGTATTAGGGCAAGGAACCTTTTTTATATTGTGTTTTAATTTTATTGAAAAAAGTGGGCAAAATTTTATTTGATAATCTACCATTAATTTTTGCGGTTTCTATAGCTTTAGGAATGTCTAAGCGAAGAAAGAAGTCGCTGCTCTTGCAGCTATTATTGCCTTTTTTGTGATGCATGCCACAATTAATGCGTTACTTTGTTTAGATGGAAGTATAGTGAATGGTGTGGCTTCAAATTATATTCTAGATGGATCTATTACTTCGGTATGTGGAATTTTGTCGCTTGAAATGGGTGTGTTTGGCGGAATTATAGTTGGACTTGGTGTTAGTTATTTGCATAATCGTTTTTACCAGATTCAACTGCCAAATGTGATTTCTTTTTATGAAGGAGAACGCTTTATTCCAATTATTTGTGCTATTACATATGTATTAGTTGGAGTGCTTTTGTATTTTGTTTGGCCACCATTACAGACAGGGCGTTTATAATTTAGGACGATTTATATCTGACTCCGGCTATTTTGGGACATTTATTTATGGAGTTATTAAGCGTAGTTTAGTTCCTTTTGGCTTGCATCATGTTTGGTATATGCCATTTTATCAGAGTGCATTAGGCGGTGTACAAATGGTAAATGGTTCAATTATATCCGGTGCGCAGAATATTTTCTTTGCGCAATTATCCGATCCAAGTGTGACTCATTTTAGTGTGGATGCAACTAAATTTTTCTCTGGAGAATTTATTTTTATGATTTTTGGCTTGCCTGGTGCGGCTTTAGCTATGTATCAATGTGCAAATCCAGAAGCAAAGAAAAAGACGGCGAGTTTATTACTTTCGGCTGCTTTAACAAGTGCATTAACAGGAATTACAGAGCCGATTGAATTCTCTTTCTTGTTTGTGGCGCCATTATTATATGTTGTTCATGTGTTATTAGCCGCCACATGTTTTGTGGTTGCACAAGCTTTACAGGTTGCGATTGGATTTACTTTTTCAGCTGGTTTGCTTGATTTTACATTGTTTGGGATTTTGCAGGGAAATGCGAAGACAAATTGGATGATTGTAGTTTTGCTTGGCTTAGTATATTTCTTTTTGTGTATTATGGGGCGTTTAAGTTTTTGATTGTAAAGTACGATTTAAAAACGCCTGGAAGAGACGAAAGCATTAAGGTGTTTGATAAGAAAAAGTATGATTTTAGTTTTGATAAATCGTTGATCGATCCTAGAAGTCAGATGATTGTTCAAGGCTTAGGTGGACGAAGTAACTTTACGGATTTAGATTGTTGCATCACAAGATTAAGAGCGACAATCAAAGATGATACTTTAATCAATGAAGGGTTGTTAAAAAATCGGGGGCTGCAGCTATTATGTGTCAGCCAAATGCAATTCAAATTATTTATGGTCCTCAGGCTTCGAATATAAAGACAAAACTGGATGAGTATATGTTGAATGTGCCGGAAAGTTATGATTTTGAGGATAAAGAAGTTGTTTTAGAAACAAAAACACAGTTGGAACTTGAATGTTTAGTAAATGGGGAAGTAATGCCGATAGAAGATGCAACGGATTCTATGTTTGCACATAAATTGATGGGTGATGGTATTATGATTCGTCCGTATGATGGGGTTGTTGTGGCGCCGTGTGATGGAGTTATTTCAATGATTTATCCAACAAAGCATGCGATTGGTATTACAATTGATGATAATACACAGATCTTAATTCATTTTGGCACGGATTCGGCGAAATTAAATGGCAAGGGGTTTGAATTGTTGGTTAGACCAAACCAAGAAGTAAAAGCCGGAGATGTTTTGTGGAATGCAGATTTAAAGTATATCAAAGACAATGCGTTAGATGAGAATATTATAATTGTATTTACGAAAATAAAAGATGGTGCAGAAATAGAAAAAAAATATGGAAAAATGCAATGTCATGATATGATGTTAAGGGTAAAGGGATAATGGATATGTATGAAATTTTAAAGGTTTTGAATCATAATACAATCTTGGTTTTAAAAGAAAATGAAGAAATAATTGTGATGTCTAAAGGAATTGGTTTTGGTAAAAAACAAGGGGAACAAGTGGATGTTCCGCGTAATGCAAAGCAGTATAAGATGCAAAAGTCATATCAGGCGAAACAGAAATCGAATAATATTTTTGATTACATTGATCCAATGTATATTGAAATTTCATCTGAAATTATTACTTTAACAAAAGAGAAATTTGGTAAAGTAGAACATGATATTTTATTGTCTTTAGCGGATCATATTTATTTTGCGATAAAAAAAGAATTAAAGAGAAGGATTTCCCATCCAATCCATTTAATATGGATATTCAACTTATGTTTCCGGATGAATATTCAGTGGCGTTAAAGGCAAAGGATGTCATTGAAAAATATACGCATGAAGAAATTAATACAGATGAAATTGCTTTTATCACTTTGCATATTCACTCGGCTATATCGGTAAATAAAGTAGGAGAGTCGATGGAAGTTATGCGTATGATTCGTGAATTCTTCAAGAAATTACAGCTGATTCGATTTAAATGTTCGTATTGATGTGAATTCATTGTCATATATTCGTTTAATGAATCATATTAAGTTTTTGTTGTTGAGACTGAATAATGATGAGGAATTGCAGATGGATATTACAGAGTTCACAAAAGAAAAGTTTCCATTTGCTTATGAGCAGGCTCGTGTGTTTTATGTGAACAATTGAGCCGTGTTTTACATAAAGATTTGCCAGATTCGGAGTTGGGGTATTTGGCTTTACACTTGGAAAGAATTTTATCGAGTACGATTATTTCGTGAAAAATGTTGACAACGCTTTCAGAAAGTGGTACATTTTCAGATGTAAAAAGTGAATATTCAATAGCGTGTAACTGGTTAGGCAGGCATTTACTATTTTGATTGAAGATATAATTTTTATTGGTTTATTGTATATCTTCAGTTTAAATGTATATGTCTGTCTTTTTTTGCGTATTGAATTTCTAAGAAAGGATGAAAATATATGGTAGGAATTATTCTTGCAAGTCATGGTGAATTTGCGAATGGTATCTTCCAGTCAGGAGCTATGATTTTTGGTGAACAAGCCAATGTAAAGCCTTGTACTTTGATGCCTAGTGAAGGACCTGAAGACATTCGAAAGAAGATGGAAGATGCGATCGCTTCTTTTGAAAATCAAGAAGAAGTATTGTTCTTAGTTGACCTATGGGGAGGAACTCCATTCAATCAGGCAAGTGCCTTGTTAGATGGTCACGAAGACAAATGGGCAATTGTCACAGGATTGAATTTGCCTATGTTGATTGAAACGTATGCTTCTAGATTTTCAATGGAGAAGGCGCACGAAATTGCAGCACACGTCATGCAGACGGCACAAGAGGGTGTACAGATTAATCCAAAAGAATTAGAACCAAAAGAAGAAAAGAAAGCGGAAGTAAGTGCAGCCCCTCAAGGAGCTATTCCAGAAGGAACAGTTCTTGGAGATGGACATATTAAATATGGTTTAGCACGTATTGACACACGTTTACTTCATGGTCAGGTAGCAACAAAGCTTGGACAAAGACAGTTGGACCAAACCGTATCATTGTTGTTAGTGACAATGTAGCTCATGACAATTTAAGAAAGAGCATGATCGAACAGGCGGCTCCTCCGGGAGTAAAAGCAAATGTCGTTCCAATCGATAAGATGATCCAGGTCGCGAAAGATCCTCGTTTTGGAGCCACAAAAGCGATGTTGTTGTTTGAAACACCACAAGATGCATTAAGAGCTATCAAAGGTGGAGTTGATATTAAAGAATTGAACTTAGGTTCAATGGCACACTCTCAAGGAAAGGTAGTTTGTACAAAGGCCGTTTCTATGGGAAGTGATGATGTAAAAACATTTGATGAATTATTAGCAATGGGAATTAAGATCGATGTTCGTAAGGTGCCAACAGATTCACCTGAAAACTTCGATGAAATTCTTAAAAAAGCAAAAACAGAATTAAAGTAAATTTAGAGGGAGATTATTATGTCAGCGATTAGCGTTATTTTAGTTATAATTGTTGCCTTCTTAGCCGGTATGGAAGGGATTCTTGACCAATTTGAATTCCACCAACCATTAGTAGCATGTACATTAATTGGTTTGGTTACTGGTCACTTAAAAGAAGGTGTTATGTTAGGTGGTTCTTTGCAGTTGATGGCTTTAGGTTGGGCAAACATTGGTGTGCAGCTGTTGCACCCGATGCTGCACTAGCTTCAGTTGCTTCTGCAATTATTATGGTTTTAGGTTTAAATGGTGGAACAACAGATACTACAACTGCTATTTCTACAAAGCAATTGCCGTAGCTATTCCATTATCAGTAGCTGGTTTATTCTTAACTATGCTTTGCCGTACAATTGCAATTCCAATTGTTCACTTCATGGATGCTGCTGAAAAAGGTGATTTTGGAGCAATTGAACGTTGGCAAATTGTAGGTATTTGTTTACAAGGTGTTCGTATTGCGATTCCTGCTGCTGCATTATGTTTCGTACCTAGTTCAGTTGTAACTGGTGTATTAAATGCAATGCCAGCTTGGTTATCTGGTGGTATGACAGTTGGTGGAGGAATGGTTCTTTGCCGTTGGTTATGCAATGGTTATAAACATGATGGCTACAAAGGAAACTTGGCCATTCTTCGCTTTAGGTTTCGTATTTGCTTGTGTAAGTGAATTCACACTAATTGCTTTAGGTGTTATTGGTGTTGTTATCGCAATCGTTTATTTAGGTTTGAAAGATGCTTTGCTAAAAATAATGGTGGAGGATCGAATACTGGTTCTGGTGATCCATTAGGCGACATCTTGAATGATTACTAGGATTTTGAAGGAGGTAAATGAAAATGGCTGAAAAAATTACATTAACTAAACAAGATCGTAAAAAGTTTGGTGGCGTCATCAATTCCTTCAGGGTTCTTGGAACTATGAACGTATGCAAAATGGTGGATGGTGCTATTCAATTATTCCTGCAATCAAAAAATTATATTCTAACAAGGAAGATCAAGTTCTGCTTTTAAAACGTCACATGGAGTTCTATAACACTCACCCTTATGTGTCAAGTCCAGTAATGGGTGTTACACTTGCTTTGGAAGAAGAAAAAGCAAATGGTGAAAATGTAGATGATACAAGCAATCCAAGGTGTTAAAGTAGGTATGATGGGGCCTTTAGTCTGGTGTTGGCGACCCAGTATTCTGGTTTACAATGCGTCCAATTTTAGGTGCATTAGGAGCTTCTTTAGCATTAAGTGGAAATATTCTAGGACCTATCTTATTCTTTGTATTATGGAACGCAATTCGTTTAGCATTCATGTGGTATACACAAGAATTTGGTTACAATGTAGGTACTAAAATTGCTAAAGATATGTCAGGTGGACTTCTTGGAAAAATAACTCAAGGTGCAAGTATCTTAGGTATGTTTATCATTGGTGCATTGGTTCAACGTTGGGTAAGTATTTCGTTTACTCCAGTTGTTTCAAGTGTTGCTCAATCTGAAGGTGCATACATTGATTGGTCACAAATTCAAGGAAATGCTTGATGGAATTAAGAGTGCATTAGAACAATATTCTTCATTAGGAGCTACTGGTTTAAATCAAATCAAAGTTACAACTTTACAACAAAACTTAGATTCATTGATTCCTGGTCTTGCAGCTTTATTATTAACTTTATTATCTTTGTAAATTATTGAAGAAGAAAGTTTCGCCAATCACAATTATCATCGCATTATTCGTAGTTGGTATTATTGGTCGTGTAATCGGAATTATGTAATAGCTTAAGGAGGTACATATGGCACAATCATTAAATTCAAAAGTAGATTTAACAATTAAGGCAACATCTTTTGCAGGATTAAGTACAAATGGAAATGTCATGGTTGGAAATAAAGCGTTTGAATTCTATAATGAAAGAAATGTTGAAGATTGTATTCAAATTCCATGGGATACAATTGATCGAGTAGAAGCGAGTGTCTTATTTAATAAAAAGTATTTCTCGATTTGTGATTTTCATAAATGAGAAAACATACTTTACTTTCTCTACAAAAGACAACAAAAAAACACTGCGTGCTATAAGAGAATATGTACCTGCAGATCGAATGCTTCGATCATTAAGTTTTTGGGATGTGTTTAAACGAGGTTTAATGTATATTCCAAATAAATTACTACATTCTAATAACTAAGTATTGTTAACCCAATCCACATTATGTTGATTGGGTTTTCTTTCTTTAAATTGGTGTACACGAATAGTAAAGAATACAGGAGAAAAATAATATGACGTGTGACTTTTTCACAGAAAAAGTCCTTCTTAATGAAAAAGGATGTGGAACTTTAGAATTTCACATCCTTGTTGTTTAATATATGATCAAATATGTAGTGTCCTACACCACCATCAAGACAATCGTAGTCAGTAATATCGTCGGCCAATGCCTTTGTGTTTGGGTTGCCGTCTTTTAGGCAGACTCCCCATCCACTTGTGAGTAGTAAAGAATTATCGTTTTCATTATCGCCAAATGCAATTGTATCTTCTAAGTGAATCTGATTCCATTCGCAATACATTTCTAAACCTCTACCTTTGGAGAAACCACTATACATTAATTCGATAGTTCCTGGGAATGTTTCAATAGTTTGGTATTTCCCTTTATATTGTTCTTCTACTTGATTACGGATAAGTTGTGTTGTTTCTGGGTCTGTCCTAAATAAGAACTTATAAACAGGTTTTTCACAAAAACCATCAATATCACCTGTCTTATCGATAAGTAGAATATTTTTACGTTTGGCCATATCTAATAAGTCATCGCTGATATTCATAACATTCCGAAGTTGATTTCCTTCTACGTTTACGGACACTTTCTTTTCTAAGATGATTGGCATCAAGAAAGTTAAGACTTCCTTCATTTCTTTAACACTTAACATGTCCATCGTAAATGATTTATTCAGGTTACGATCATAGATCATACCTCCATTCATTCCGATAATGAAATCAAACTCGAAGCCTAGATTCCAAAAAGATTCCTTTCGTTTTTTCCATTTCGGTGATTTCTCTTCCAGTTGCCAACCCAATTTTTACGTTTTTATCATGAAGTTCTTTTTAAAGCTTGTATTGTGATTTCAGGTAAGGGACTGCCCTTAGAACTTAGGGTCATATCAACGTCGGCGGCTAAAACCTCAATTTTTTGAATCATAAAATGTACCTCCATCACCTAAAATGTATACGATTTCATATGAAGTTGCAACATGAAAGTTATATTGTACTACCTATTTCGTTTTGTGTTTTGTCTTTAGGTAAGCTATACTTTAGAGACTGAAGGTGGTAAATAATGAATTTTTTAGTGCGTAGATTTATAAAGAATTATCAAGATACAAAAGATGCCAATGTGAGAACGAGTGTTGGTAAATTATCGGGGATTGTGGGTATATTTAGTAACTTGTTTTTATTTGTGATTAAGTTTGTGATTGGTACTATTGTACATTCGGTATCTATTCAAGCGGATGGTGTAAACAACTTAACGGATGCGGGTTCGAATATTATTTCGATTTTATCTTTTCATCTCGCAAATAAGCCAAGCAGATAAGGATCATCCATTTGGTCATGAAAGAACGGAAACAATCGCATCATTATTTGTGGGAATATTGATTTTAATTTTAGGTTTTGAAACTGCAAAAGAAAGTATTTCTAAAGTGATTCATCCGGGAAGTATTGATTTTAGAATTGCATCCGTCATTATTCTTTTAATTTCTATCATAGTTAAATTTTGGATGTATGCATACAATAAGAAGCTTTCTAAAACATATGATTCAAGTCTCTTAGAAGCAACGGCATTGGATTCAATTAGTGATGTATGTGGAACAACAAATGTTCTTGTATCGACATTGTTGTCTCCAGTTCTTCACTTCAATCTAGATGGATACATGGGTATCGTAGTTTCAGGAATTATCCTTTATGGAGCTTATGGCTTATTAAGAGATATGATTAATTCTTTGATTGGAGAAGCACCGGATCCTGAACTTGTACACAATATTGTAGATATGATCATGGCACATCCTGCAATTTTAGGCGTGCATGATATGATGCTTTGCATAATTATGGCCCAAATAAGATTTTTGCGAGTGCTCACGTAGAAGTGGATTCGTCCAAAGATATCTTTGAAACGCATGATCATATTGATAATATAGAGCGTGAAGTCAAAAAGAATATGAATATTGATTTAGTTTTACATATGGATCCAGTAAAGGTAAATGATCCAGAGACAGAGTTGTATCGTGCAAAAGTGGTAGAAGCCATTCATCAAATTGATCCAAAATGGAGATTTCATGATTTTAGAATTGTGTCAGGACCAACACATGTGAATTTGGTATTTGATTTGGTGATTCCATTTGAAGAAAAGTATGCGCAGGAAGAAATAGAAGAAATGCTTCTAAAACATATTGAATCGGATAAAAAAATTTATTTAGTACTCACAATTGATCATCCATACGCATAAGGCAGAAGTGTTTAAACTTCTGCCTCTATTATTTCTGGGATTACTTGGATTTGAGTTTTTTCTTCTTTAGTTAATGTGTTTGAAATAAATACATCCACTTCTTTGAATTTACAGTACGTGTATTCAGGTTGTGTATTAAATTTATTTTTATCAGTTACCACAATGATTTTTTTCACTTTGTTGAAGAATGTGTCGCTTTAATTCATATTCATTTCATAAGTAGTAAATCCATTGTTGTCTTTAAATCCTTTGGTTCCTAAAATCGCAACATCAATATGAATATAATCGATAGTTTCACTGGCAAAGTTTCCATAAGAGCGATAGGCATTGTTGGAAATGTTTCCACCAATCAAAATAACGTGCATATTTAGTTTAGCGCATTTGTAGGCTACAAAAATGGAGTTTGTCACAATCGTAATATTATGAATGGATTGAAGAAAGGGAATACCTGCTTGACATGTACTACCGGCATCTAAATAGACAACCATTCCTTCTTTGATAAAGGTGCAAGTTTGTCTCATGATTTGTTTCTTTTTTCTTCAATATATTCTTGATTTCTTAATGAAATGGGCATTTCATCAGGTTCTTCCAAAAGCAGCGCATAGCCATGCTCTCTTTTTTAATGATTTTAGAATCTTCGAGTTCAATAATATCTTTACGAATGGTTTCACTTGAAGTTTGAAAGTAATCCGATAAATCGGATATCTTGATTTTTGGATGTTCCTGTAGAAGCGACGAATCTTGAATTGTCTTTCATCTTTCTTTTTTGACATAAGCTACACCTGTGTGACTTTCTTGACTGTTTTTACAACATCATATTGTTCTGGTGTCAAATGGTTTGTGATGAATTCATCGAACTCATTAAATTTACAAAAGGCATAAGGCGCAATGTCTGCCTTATTATTGACTTTACTTGCATCACTGATCATGATTTTTTTTGCGGATTGATTCATAACGTGACGTTTAAAACCAAGTTCATCGGCAGAAATGGTGGTAAATCCATGACTCTTTTCGGTGAAAGCATCTGTTCCCATGATGGCTAAATCAATGTTTAAATGGTCGATGATTTCGGTTGCGAAATGTCCATAGGTTCTTTTTCCTATATTGAATAATAAACCACCAGCCATAATGATATTTAAATTCATGTTGGCACATTCATAAGCTACAAGAATAGAATTGGTGACAATGGTGATGTCGCTTTTTGTTTCGTAAGGCGCTTATGGCCGTTAAAATTGTGCTTCCAGAATCCAAATATACGGTCATGCCATTTTCGATTCGGCTAAATGCTTCTAGGGCTACAATTTTTTTCATTTCCTTATTTTTTGTGCTTTTAATTCGACAAATGTTTCGACAGAAGAACTTTGAATTTTGGCGTAGCCATGTTCTCGAACTAATATTTTTCTTTCTTGTAGTTCATCTAAATCTTTACGTAGTGTTTCTGGAGTAACAGAAAGTAATTTAGCGAGTTCTGCGACTTTTATTTTTTCTTTTTCTTCAAGAATTTGACGAATTTGAAGTTGTCTTTCTTTTTTTTTTCTTTGACATGTTTTCACCTTTTTCCTTTTGAATCCAATTAAATTATAAACGAAATATTTTGAAAACAGAATAAAAAGTGGGAATACAAATAATTTGAAAGTGGGTAATGAATTCAATATTGTTTCTGTGCATAATGAGATTGTCTAAAGAAAGTATGTGATAGATATGGTAGTTCGATTAAATCCTGTTGAATTTGCGAAGGCAATGATGAAAAAGAAGAAACAATTGATTCCCACACCAATTGTTTTAGATAATGGAATTGCCGGTATTGTGTATGGATATTATGAAGGTGAGGATCTTTATTATTTGGATCGACTTGATGTCGATGTTTCTAAAAAAGAAGCATTAAGAAAAATGAATGTAATGGAATTGAGACAAGAAATAGCGTTAAAGATTAAAATTTTTGTAGCCAACTCAAATTTAAATAAAAACTTTTGAATCATAATTAAAAATTTGGAAAACTAAAAAAATTAAGCTAGACTATTGAGGAGAATTCATAATTCATACATAATGCAAGTGTCAAAGGGAGATAAGAAATGTGTACTGTCGTCCATCTTGAACCAGAAGATTTCGCAAGAGAATTAGTTCATAATCCAAAAAATGTTTATGCCAGAACGTATGTCCTCGATTGTGGGCTTGCCGTAGTCATTTATATGTGTCAAGATTCGCATTTCCTATACTACTTAGACAGACCGGATTGTTCGAAGAAAAGAAAAAAAGGACATCTTTGAAATCAATGAGTTTTTATGAACTGCATGCCGAAATCTATCGTAAGGTCAATTTAGATAATCGTCTTCGTGAAAGACAAAAAAACCCAAGTCTGCCGACTTGGGTTTATTTAATGTATCCGAAGGTAAAGTGTTCGCCTGTTTGTTTATCATTACGATAGCTAAAACATGTATCGAATTCTTTTTTTTGTATCATATTTGCTTGAATGAATGTTTTTCTCTGGAATACCTAATTCTTTACACATTTCAATGTTAATACCTTGATTATCAATATAGGCTTTTTTCATTTGGCATATATCGAATGAAAGGTGTTGTATCAATACTGATTTGTTTCATTTGTTCAACAACTTCCATACCTACTTCTAAAGAATCAAATTGAATGCTTGGAGAAAAATATATGTGACAGGATTCAGGATGAATCAAATCTTTTTCGATTAATTCGCTCAAGCATTTTTAGTGATTTCTAAAGTGGTTCCTTTCCATCCGGAATGAATGGCGCATATGCATGGTGTTGTTTCATCGACCACGAGAATGCCTAAACAATCCGCGGTAAATACGCCAATTAGAATGTTTGGCTCTGTCGTATATACGGCATCTACATTCATAATGCTTGTATCTTTATCATAGGCCCCCTTGCCTTCATCGCTCGAAGTAATGTGGGCCATATTGTTTGTGTGCTTTTTGCCAAGGAAGTGCCCAATGATCTAGAGGCATATTTAATTCTTGACCAATCTTTTGCGGTTGATCATAACCGCTTTTGGATCGATACATACATGAAGTGCGGTATTGTTCTTTTCAGGAAGTGCAATATCTTTTAGTGTAGTAGCACCAAATATGTGTTCGTTATTGATATGAATAATTTTATTTGTTTGTATAGACATCTGTAATTTCTCCAATATATACATAGTGCAAATCATCAAGTGGATAATTTCTTTCGTAAATTTCAGGCAATAAGAAATGTTCTTTTTCGAGTTTTCCAACATAGAGCTTCTTACAAATAAAAACTTCTTTAGCTTCTTTAAATGTAGGATTTCCATCAACCATTTCAATGTGGAAGTTCACGTTTGTAATCTTATCTTCATCCTTACCTGATTTTGTGCCTAAGTAAGATAGCTCTTTATGCTTATCATCAAAGAAGGATAGGGTGAACGTCTCACTTTCATCAACGAATTCTTTTTTTGTGTATCTTTGCGGACGAATAAAGATAATCGCAACATTCTTATTCCATAAATGACCAAGAGTTCCCCAGGAAGCGGTCATAGTGTTGGTTTTACCGTTTTTGGTAGCACTGATAAGTAGCCAGCCTTTTCCAACCTTATCAAAAGGATTGAAGCTTAGACTATGAATATCAACTTTTTCAAACATATATAATCCCTCCTATATTTTCTGTTTTAAAATCAAATAAACTTCACTTTTGTTGCTTCTGGATATGGTTGTACAAATAGAAGTCCAATTCCGAACAAATTGCGCCTAAAATGATCCACCCTAAAAAAGATAAATCTAGAACGAAGAAGTCTGCCTTTTGTCCTGTTGTCATTTGTTTGGACAAAGAGAAGGTTTCATCAGCCGAAAGATTTGGATTTTGCCAATAGATATGGAATCATATGATATTCGTAAGCTTTATTAACTACAGGTACTATGAATAAGAATAGCCGTAGTAGTGTTTTTAAATCCATCAAAAACATGATTTTTATCACATTTAAATAATTGCCCTTAAATCCTTTGAATATTTCACTGAGTTCAGACTTTTCATCATGGTTCTTAATAAAATATCTATTGTTTCCAACTACAATAACATTACCAATAAAGATTGTATAGAGTATTCCAAAAATACTGGCGACAGAAATGAATGAATAAAATATATATTGGAAATTAGAGGAATAGAATATAGGTTGGGTTTCATAAGAAAGATTGTTTGATGCAAAGTCTTGTATTCTTTCAATAATCGTTGTTTTTCACCTGTCAATGTTGATGCAATCGGCGTAACCACAAACATTTTCCAATAGTTGCGTTTTATAATGAGTTTGGCTTGTTCTTTAACTTGTTGTCGATTCCACATAGAAGCGCCTTCTTCCTTATGTTTTAATTTTATCACATAAGGAAATGAATGAGATAATATGAAGTGACCTCCTATTGTCAATACGTGGATTACGACTCATAATTGAATTGATTAAAAACACTTATGGTGTCGATGCCATAACACAATAGGAGGTCACTATGAAAAGTATATTATCTGTTGGAATGGATGTCCACAAAAATTCGTTTAGTTTATGCGCTTATGATGGTTATACAGGAGAAATCGTTTCAGAATCTACATTTGCTTCTGATGTAAAACTAGTAATTAAGTTTATTGAAACACTTAAAAGTCGTTATGAAAACGATGTAGAAATCAAATGTGGTTATGAAGCAGGTTGTCTTGGATATTCTCTTTATAAGTCGTTAACTGCAAGAGGAGTGGATTGTATAATTTTGGCTCCTACAACTATGCAGGTTTCTGCAAAAAAATAAGATGGTAAAGAATGACAGAATGGATGCTTTGAATATTGCAAAGAACTTGGCTAGTGGATCATATAAATCTGTATATGTTCCAGATGAAGAAGATGTTGAAATAAAAAGAATACATCCGTATGATTCATGATTTCAAAAAGGAATTAAAAAAGAGTTAAGCAGGAAATCTGCGCATTTGTATTGCGTCATGGCTATCAATATGATGGTAAATCAAAATGGACAATTCGCTATATGAATTGGATCAGAGAATTGGAAATGTCAGAAATTCAAAGAGAAACCTTAAATGAATATATTGCAGAAATGGAAAATTTAAACGATAAAATCAATCGATTCATGAATCGTATTGATGAGATGTATCAAAGTGAAAGATACCATGAAAAGGTATCTAAATTAAGATGTTTTAAGGGTATAGAAACATTTGCAGCCATGACTATACAGGTAGAAACAGCTGATTTTGAACGTTTTCCAAGCGCAAAAGCATATGCATCCTATACTGGACTTACAACAGGAGAACATTCTAGTGGCGATAAAAAACAACCGAATTGGTATTACAAAGCAAGGAAATACAGTGATTAGAAAACACTGGTAGAATGTGCACAATCTTTGGTGAAAGGAAACGTATATGCGAAAAAATCACAAGGGTTAAAAAGTCGTCAAAAAGGAATGGATGTAAATATTATTGCATATGCGGATAAGGCAACAGAACGTTTGAAGAAGAAATACCAAAAAGTGATTGAACGAAATGTGCCTAGAAATAAGGCAATAGTCGTCTGTAGCTAGAGAGTTAGCATGTTTTATTTGGGGAATGGAAACAGGAAACATCCATTAAAATAAAAAATAAGTGAAAGGAGATGTGAAGAAAGACTTTTAGAAAGACAAAGGATTGATGATATAGAGGAACTTCGTAAATAATGAAACAGGTCTGATTATTTACGATTCACCTCTTAAGGCAATAGTGGTACACGAATCAAATCGCGAGGAGGACTGTACGAAAAGCTATTGATCCACGATATGAGATTTACAAAACCTGCTCGACGGACCATTAACCTTAGGTACCCAATCCACGAATAACAGAGTGGTTAACTGTCGATAGATTTGTTTAGGAGTTCCTCTATGTCATCAATCTAAAACTGAATATTTTTAGAATATGAGTGTAATTTTGTCTTGACAAAGGTCACTTCATAACAGGTGAAAAAAGATAGATGATTGTCTGGTTGATGAATTTTGTAATACGTATGCCTAAAATAAGAAAACCATTCTAGTGTTGGCGTCTAGAATGGTTTCTTTTTGTTTATTATTATTTTTTAGGAGAGAGATATGAATATTGGTTTATTTCTATATTCATTGCCTTATCTTTAAGGCACTTATAGAATATCATCCCATGTTGTTATAATTTTAGTATAACTTTGGTAAATATTGTGAAATCAAAATGAATTATGTGAAATTTAAAATATACATCTTTTCTAAAATTTCCTTTTTTTTTTTCGTATTAGAGAGAGAAAGGAGGAATCGTCTTGAATTCAATGGATATTGAGTCTAAGAAGTTTTTAGGACAACCCAAAAACTTTGTCTCGATCTTCAATGCACTTTTATTTGATGGACAACTAGTCTTGAAGCCTGAATATCTTAAGGATGAAAACAGTGAACTTGTCATGAATGTTTCTAGTAAGCATGTGGATATCATCAAGCGGTATGAGGATGGTACTTATTTAGATTTGTTCGTGATTGAAAGTCAAAGCTATGGCGATCCGTCTATGGTCGTAAGAGTCATGGAATATGAAAGTGTTGCTCGTATGCGTTATATTCGTCAATGCTTTAAGAAGCATGTACCTATGCATACAAGACTACCAATGATTTTAACAGTCGTCTTATATGTGGGTGAATCCAAGTGGAATCTTTGCTAAAAGATTGAGTGAACTAGAAATTATTCATCCTGGATTTGAAGACATGTTCAATGAGTTTAAACTGAATCTGATTGAGCTAAACACAAATCACAAGTATAATACAGGTGAAAAAAGCAACACAGGACTTTTTTTGATCTATTGCGTATGATCTATAGAAAACAGGTTTTAAAAAAAGAAGATCTAGATCGAGAGTTTAATCGTGATGCATTGTGTTTTGCGTATGTAGTGACAAAGAACTAAAAGTTATTGAGTATCTACCAGAAAAGCGAGAAGGGAGATGTAAAAGTGTGCAGAGCATTAGATGAAATGTTTGAAGAATCAACAAACAGAGGAATCCAGATGGGTATCAAGCAAGGCATTGAACGAGGCATTGAACAAGGCATTGAGCGTGGTGAAAAAAATACCCAAATCAAAATAGCGATTAAAATGCTTGTAAGAAATAATCAAACACTTGAAGAAATCTCTGAGATTGTTGGATTAGACTTAGATGCGTTAAGAGAACTAAAAAGAAGTATTTGATTGAATGGATGTGTGATCACATCCATTCTTTACAAAGTGAGGAGATGTAAAAGTGTGTAGAGCATTAGATGAAATGTTTGAAGAATCAACAAAGGTATTGCACTAAATCAATTTGAAGTGTATCAAGCTATACTGGACAAAGGCTTCACTGTTAAAGCTATCGCATCCATCTTCTCAGTGAGTGAAGAATCGATTAAAGAATTTTTGATTTATGTTTAGTTAAGGGTACGAATATTTGTATCCTTATTTTTTTAGTTGAAATTTAGCACTCAATTGTTGACGGTGCTAAAAATTGTGATATACTAATAGCAGACAAGGAAAATGAGTGCTAGAAGGAGGTCTTTCACAATGGAAATCACACAACGTCAAAAGATAATCTTTAAAACAATAGTTGAAGAGTTTACTCGTTGTGCAGAACCAGTTGGTTCGAAGACTTTGATGGAACTTCTAGATTTCCCAGTTTCATCTGCAACCATCCGTAATGAGATGGCGACACTTGAGAAGTTAGGGTTGTTAGAGAAGACACATACTTCGAGTGGTCGAATTCCGAGTCAAAAAGGCTACAGGTACTATGTTGAACATCTTATGGAAGCGGATTTGGATGCTTCTACAAAGAATGCTTTTACAGACAAGTCTTTAGTGAAAGACATTATTCGTTAGAAGAAGTTGTTCAAAAGAGGCTGTGATATTTTGTCACACATGACAAATTTGACCAGTGTTGTTCTAGGACCTGATAGCAGGCATCAGACTTGACAAAGCATGTACAGTTGATTCCAATCAACAATCAAAGTCTTTGTTGCGATCATTGTCACAGATCAAGGACATACAGAAAATAAAGTGTTCCAATTTGGCACAGATGTGTCCATGCAGGATATTCAAAATTGTACAGATTTATTAAATGACCAATTAGTGGGAACGCCTATTGAAGATGTTGTTGGAAAAATGAAAGAAATTGAACCGATGATGGCAAAGCAAAACTTGTTCGACATGAAGTTTTGTTTGAAGCGTTCGTTTTAAAGCCTTTATGCGATTTGCGACAGAGAAAGTTGCGGTTTCTGGACGAAGTAATATGTTGTATCGACCAGAGTTCAGTGACATCAACAAGTTGAAACAAATGATGCGTATTTTGGAAAATGGAAGTTTATTCCATCAATGGACGGATCAAGAGGGAAATGTAGCAATCCAGATTGGGGAAAGAAACGAGTTGTTACAAATCGGAGATTGTTCAGTATTAACGACAAAATTCCATTATAACGGCGATGAGGAAGGACAATTAATGGTTGTTGGTCCAAATCGAATGCAATATTCCAAGGTCGTGGCCTTGATGAATTATATGTCAAATGTCATCGAAGACGTCTTTGGGACAGACAAAGATAAGGGAGGTGCCAACGATGAGCAAAGAAGAAACTAAAAAGAAGTAAAAGAAGAAAACAAAAGAAGAAGTTGTTGAAGGGGCGCTGAAGAAAAAAAAGAACCAAGTTCAGACGAAATTATTGAAGGTTTGAAGGCAGAACTGGACAAGGCAAAAATGATGTAGCACGTGCTTATGCAGATACAGAAAACATGAAAAAACGTCTACAGAAAGATGCAGATGCAACTCGAAAATATCGCTTCCAACAGCCAAAGCAACGGAAATCTTGCCAATTCTTGATTCAATGGAAATGGCTTTGAAAGTACAAACTGAGGATGAGACAATTAAGAATTATGTCAAAGGTTTTGAGATGATTCATAAACAATTGAAAGGTGTCTTTGGGAAAAAGAAGGCGTACAGGAAATAGATGCAGCCGATAAACCATTCGACCACAATACAATGCAGGCTTTAATGCAAGAGAAAAAAGAAGGCGTTGAAAGTGGAATGGTTATTGAAGTATTACAAAAAGGATATATGTTGAAGGATCGTATTTTACGACCCAGCATTAGTAAAAGTGAGCGAATAGGGAGGTAATTATCATGAGTAAAATTATTGGTATTGACTTAGGTACAACAAATAGCTGTGTTGCGGTTATGGAAGGTAAAGATTGTAAAGTAATTCCCTAACCCAGAAGGAAATCGTACAACACCAAGTGTTGTTGCGTTCAAAGATGGAGAACGTATTATTGGTGATGCTGCAAAACGTCAGGCAGTCACAAATAAAAACACAATTAGTTCAATTAAGCGTTTGATGGGAACGAATGAAAAAGTAGAGGCTGAGGGAAAATCATATACACCACAAGAAATTAGTGCAATGATCCTTCAATACTTGAAATCATATGCAGAAGATTACTTAGGAGAAAAAGTAACAAAGGTCTGTTATCACAGTTCCTGCATACTTCAACGATGCTCAGCGTCAAGCAACTAAAGATGCTTTGGTAAAATTGCTTTGGATTAGAAGTAGAACGTATTATCAACGAACCAACAATTTGCTGCAGCATTAGCTTATGGTATTGATAAAACAGATAAAGAAGAAAAAGTATTGATCTATGACTTAGGTGGAGGTACTTTCGATGTTAGTATCCTTGATTTAGCTGATGGAACATTCGAAGTATTATCAGCAAACGGAGATACTCACTTAGGTGGAGATGACTTCGATAACGTATTAGTAAACTGGATGGTTGATACATTCAAGAAAGATAACGCAATTGACTTGTCGCAAGATCCAATGGCTATGCAACGTTTAAAAGAAGAAGCTGCTTTGAAAAAGCGAAAAAAGATTTAAGTGGTGTAATGCAGACACAAATCAGCTTACCATTTATCTCAAAGAGGTCCTGCGGGTCCATTGCACTTTGATACAACATTAACTCGTGCTAAATTTGATGATATGACTAAACATTTAGTAGAACGTACATTGATTCCAATTGAAAATGCATTAAGAGATGCAAAATTGTCTAAATCTGATATCGACGAAGTATTATTAGTTGGTGGATCTACTCGTATTCCAGCGGTTCAAGAAGCAGTACGTAAAGCATTAGGAAAAGATCCTAACCACTCAGTAAACCCAGATGAAGTCTGTAGCTATGGGTGCTGCAATCCAAAGGTGGAGTTATCTCAGGTGATGTAAATGATGTATTATTACTAGATGTTACTCCATTAACATTAGGTATTGAAACTATGGGTGGAGTTATGACAGTGTTGATCCCTCGTAACACTACAATCCCAACAAGTAAATCACAGATTTTCTCAACGAGCCGCTGATAACCAACCAGCTGTAGATATCCGTGTATTACAAGGTGAACGTCCAATGGCTAACGACAATAAAGAATTAGGAAACTTCCAATTAAACGGAATTGCACCACTCGTCGTGGAGTTCCTCAAATTGAAGTTAAATTTGATATTGATGCCAACGGTATCGTACACGTAAGTGCTACAGATAAGGGTACTGGTAAAGAACAACACATCACAATTCAAAACTCTAGTGGATTGAGTGATGAAGAAATCGATCGTATGGTTCGTGAAGCTGAAGATAACAAAAGGTGAAGATGAAAAACGTAAGGAAGAAATTGATTTACGTAACAAAGTGAAGGCTTCATTGCACAAATCGATGGAATGTTAGAAGACAATAAAGATAAGATTGATCCAAAACAAGCTGAAGAAACTAAGAAATTGCGTGATGATCTACAAAAATCTTTAGATGAAAATAACATGGAAGAAGTTAAGGCTAAATTAGACATGCTTGAAAAAAGCAAGCAATGCAGGCAGGACAAGCAATGTATAACCAGCCAAATGGTGATGCAGCTTCACAATCAACACAAACTCACTCAGGTGATGATGTAGTTGACGGTGAATTCAATGAGAAGTAAAATAAATAAGCAACATTTGAAGTTCTAGCCACGCTAGAACTTCTTCGTATCGTATGGAGGGCTTCACATGGCAGAAAAACGTGACTATTATGAAGTGCTTGGCGTCGACAAAAGTGCTACACCAGATGAAATTAAAAAAGGCCTATCGAAAATTGGCCATGAAATATCACCCCGATCGAAATCATGAACCTGGAGTGAAGATAAGTTCAAGGAAATCAATGAAGCTTATGAAGTATTAAGCGATGAGAAAAAACGTGCAACATATGATCAATTTGGCCATGCAGGTATGGATGGAGCCTTTGGACAAGGTGGTGGATTCTCTCAAGGATTCACAGATTTTGGCGATTTAGGAGACATCTTCGGTTCGTTCTTTGGTGGAGGATTTGGAGGTGGAGGATCTCGCCGTTCAAGTAACCAGCCTCGACAAGGGCAAGACCGTTACATGCAGATGCGCATTGATTTCATGGATTCAATTTTTGGTAAAACAGAAACGATTTCATTGGATGTGGATGAAACATGTAAACACTGTAACGGATCTGGAGCTGAAAGCCCAAGTGATGTGCAGACATGTCCTACATGCCATGGTTCTGGATATGTTATGTCTCAACAAAGAACACCATTTGGTGTGATTCAAGCAACAAAGCGTATGTCCAGATTGTCATGGTACAGGTAAGAAAGTTACACGTGCATGCTCCCATTGTCATGGAAACGGATATGAGCACCGTCGTGTAAAACTAGATATTAAGATTCCAGCAGGCATTCAATCAGGTCAACAGATTCGTATTCCTGGAAAAGGTGAAAGAGGAACAAATGGAGGGCCTAATGGCGATTTATACATCGAAATTATGGTTACGCCACATCCAACTTTCAAACGCGAAGACAACAATATCTTCATTAAAGTTCCAATCAGTTCAATTGATGCGACAATTGGATGTACGATTCAAGTACCAACAGTATATGGCGATGTTGAATTGAAAATTCCTGAAGGAACACAGACCAAACACTAAGTTCCGTCTAAAAAGGAAAAGGTGTAAAATCTCGTTCAGGACAAGGGGATGAATTTGTAGAAGTACAGGTTGAAATTCCACGTAAAGTATCTCGCAGAGAAAGAGAGCTATATGAAGAATTAAAATCAGGACAATCTGAATCTCCTTTTGAAAGATTTAAAAAGAGCATTTAAGTAAACGAAAAAGAGCAGTTTTATTTCTGCTCTTTTTTTTTTTCATCTTGTCAGAATCTAAGAAGAACATTGTGAATGTGGCACGAGAAAGAAGTACGTTTTCATCATTGAAGATAAATACCTCATATACTCCAGTTGTTCTTCCACTTGAGATTTCTTGGGCAATCCCAATCAATTTGCCACCACGACCTGGCTTAATATAATTAATTGTACCCGTAAGTGTGACGCTATCTCTTCCTGTCGCAAAGCTTGCTTCGCTCCGGCGACTGTGTCAGCCCAAAGAGAAAAGGGCTCCACCATGGACAAAGCCATGTATATTTAAAATTTGTTCATCAATAATCATTTCTACCTTCGCAAAACCATGGCGAACTTCTGTTACACGCATGTCATTGCTTTGCAGAAATTGACTCGAACTATTTAGACGTTCCATTAAAGCCTGCATATTTTCTTCCATAAACAACCTCCAACAATGCTTTTATTATAGCATGAAATGATGTTATAATGCTTAATGTACTTAAAAAAGGAGACGGATTATGGATTCAAATAATATATTTTTTAAAATCGTTGTGGGCGTTGTATTAGTTGGATACATGGCATTCATATTTTATCAAAGCTTAAAAGGTGGACTTGCCTACAAAAAAAGGAATTTGAAAACTTTAAAAACTCACATAAACACTACGAAACAATGGTCGATGGCGGCTATTGGATATGGGTCATGGTTGCGATGGTTTGTTTTGGCATTTGTTTTGATGTTTATGGCACCAAAATTAGCTTCCAATGGACAAACGTATTATTACTATTTAGCATATGGATGTATTGGACTTGTATTTTTAGGGCTAGCCATTGATTCATATACACACCGTCGTATTTATTTCACAGAAGAAGGGTTCTTCTTTCAAGATACATATTATCGTTATCGTATGCTTGCAAATTTTGAATTTAAAAATGGTATTGTGGCACGCAACTGCAATGTGTTAATGAGCAACCGTGATAAGATCGTAGTCACAAAAAAGATTGGTGAAGCATTACAGGAAAAACAAAAAGCATTTAAAAGCTAAGAAAGAACGCCGAAAATAATGTTGTTTCTTTCGGATTTAGACGGAACTTTATTGGATTCAAACGGAAATGTCACAGATGAAGATGTGGAATGCATTCATCAATGGACACAAAAACATGCGTTTGGCTTTGTGACAGGAAGAGATCGTGCCTTTTGTTTGGCACTTGCCTTGAAGTATCAATTGTCCTGTGAATATATGATCACAGATAATGGAGCTAATGCCTATTATAAAGATAAGAATGTATATTCTTCTTTGATTGATTTAAGTGAAGGTATACAAATGTGTAAAGCGATTTTGGCATATAATTTGGATTTGTTTTATACAGACGAAGCGGGCAATCGCTATTATCCAATTTCATGTTATGGAAAAGAAAGACTTCATGTTTTTAAAAAAGAAACAACCGAGTTTAGGCTTGTTTTCAGACGTGGATTTAATGGAATATTTAAATACACGACAATTTGGCTTAGCCAAATTGAGTGTGTATGTTGAAAAAGATTTGGATTTAATATTAAATCAATTTAGAGGATTATTTAAAAATTATGAAGTGATGGCTACTTCAAAAGATTATATTGAGATCACAAGAAAAGGCACAAATAAATGGGAAGCCTTTTGTCATTTACCTGTCGAAGATGCAATTTTTATTGGAGATGGAGAAAATGATTTGTGTGTATTGGAAAAGCTAAATGACACATATGTTATGGAACATGCACCTGAGAGTTTGAAGGCATATGGTGTGTGTGTAAAGAGTGTGGCAGAAGCCATGAATATAGAAAGCAGGAAAGAAAATGTCTAGAAAAAGAAAAAGAGAGGGGGCGAAGGCAACGGCTGCCTCAATGGTAATGGATACATTGAAAAAAAAGAGGGGCAGTGGATGAAAAGAGTGCAGTAGATGTAAGTGTATTTAAAAATTTGCCTTATGCCACTTCAACAATTAGTTATACAATTTCGAATCTAATGGAAGAGGGTGTTGTTGGTAAAACCAATGATGAAAGATTTTATTATGATGATTTAGGATTTAAAGCTTTAGAAACAAAGTTTGTACGTGGATACTCAATGATTTTTATTGTGCCTATTGTCATTGCAATCCTTGTTTATGTTCTACAAAAAGTATTATAAAAGAGTGTCGCAAGCAATGCGACATTTTCTGTAAGGAAAGGAGATTTGAATGGAGAAGCCAAAATCGTTTGTGTATATCATTTTCTGTTTAACGATTTGTCTAGCGTTCTTTTGCGGTAGTCGAAGTAACTACTATGAGTTTAATCAATACGATTACAAGTGGAGCGAATATGATATACAATTCGAATAAGCCACGTAAAATTGGTATTGGCAACATATATGACCTACAACAATACGTTCTATTCGGTGGTCAATGAGGAAATTTCAAAAAGTAGTCAAAGAACACGGGGATCAATGCTGATTACAATATGTTTAGATCCAGCTATGAGTTTAAAGAAGCAGAAGGAACAAATCCAATACTTAATGGATCAACAAGTGGATGCCTTAGTGGTTACGCCAGTGATAAATAGGTATGAAGTGTCTCACACAATAACTTCACATCATGTGCATCATTTTCATCAAACTCGTATCCCAGATGGAACATTACTTGACTATATGGTTCAATACAGGAAACCTCTATTTCCTCAATTCTTCCTTTACCCGAAAAAGTTTCTACCGGAAAACAATCCCCATCATAAAGAATTTCACCTTCGTCCGTATATTCAAAACAATGCAAATCAATAATTCTGTTTTTCAAATCTTCCCATACAGTATGGTTCAATGTTGTATATTCCATCTTAATCTCATAAAAGCCATTAGCTTTCATTATTTCTATAAAGTTCTGATAATCGTTCTTTTCTACAAAAATGTCAATATCATTATGGGCTCTTGACTGATATCCAAGAAGAGCATCTACACCCCAGCCACCATCAAGAAAGACTTTAATCTCCGCATCTATTGCAAATTGAAGAATCTGTTTTACATCTGTTATATTGACCATCTTATCATCTCCACAAATTCTAATTAGGCGACCAGAGGAACTGCTGGTCTATTTGTTAAATCTCTGCATTTCACAGATTTCAATGTTGCCAAAACGAAAGTTAAGAAGATGTTCCTTTTCTCCATGTCGCTTTCTTTGGCGTAATTTACAAGGTTATTCCACACAAGATAGTTGTTCAGATACTTGGTAGAAACACCGTTAAAGCCACGCATAAACCTCTTTAGCTGGCTATGGTAGCTATTGATATGTTGGATATTATAAATGCCTTTCTTGGCTTTGCCAGTCTTTAACTGCACAAGGTCAATGCCATTGGCATTTGTAAATCTCACATAGGAGTTCATCTTGTCCGTCACAAGTGTGGAATCGGTTTCAATTCTACCATCATAAATATGATGTAAATCTCTTGTAGAAACTCTACCAGTATTTGTAATCTTTGAGATAGACAAGCCATTCCTATTAACCGCACAAGGAACACATACCTTTTCTTGGGACAGCCTCTGATATGTGTAGAATGACCACGCTTATGAGCCTTGCGTGGCATAGCAAATGTCTTACTCTTACTATGATTTCCCTTGTACGAGATTGCGAAAAAAGTTTCGTCAGCCTCAATAATTCCATCAAGTTTAACTTCATCTGCCATATTCTGGAGTGCATCTAAAATCTTATGTCTCCAAATGAATGCAGTATTTCTATGGATACCACAAGCAACAGCAGTCTTACGAATGGATAAGCCATTCATCATACAATCAATGTACTGCTCCCACACGGACAAGTCTTTTCTTGTACCAGACACAATGGAGTTCGTAGCAATCACGAAGGACTTGCCACAATCCTTACATACATATCGCTGTGTGCCATCTTTACGATGACCATTGCGAACCACATGGATACAGACCACAAAGAGGGCATACACGACCATTTGCAAAGCGTTCCTTTGCTACGAAATCTTCAATATTCAAAGACTTTACAAAGGCAGGACTTAAAAGCATTGTTTTAAGGCTTTCCTGCTCTGCGACAGTCAACTTACCGATAATATCTAATGCGTCTTTGATAGTAGGCATATCCAATTACCTCCTTCGGTGGTACTGTTTCTTACTATTATTATACGCTATTTCTCGTCAAAAATCAACCATTTGTTGTGACAGAGCCTAAAAAAATACAATGTATGGATTGTCTACGTCTGTATGTGGCTCTTTAGTTTTTTTACCATTTGGTACATCGCTATTGTGATGTATTATACGTTGGTGCATGTGACACAAAGTGGCTATGCCTCAGATTTTATTAAGAATATTTCCACACTTTCTAATGTTCCTATTCGATCCTTCTATATAGCGGTATTTGGTTTTATTGGATTGTTTTGTTTCGTGAGCATACGTAAAAAAAAAAATTCGATTCTTTAGTCGTCATCAAATCATTCCAATTTTAATTGAACTTGGATTGAGCCTATTGATCATGAAGAATATATCGTTTAGTGCAACGTGTATTTTATTTTTGATTATTGCGGACAGCTTACTCTATGTGGATAAACCAGTTGATCGTTCAATTTGCATCATACTCGTCTTTTTTAGCTTATATGCTATCCAACTTGGATATTTATCCAACTATATTCCTATGATTTCATTCCAGGAATATTTGTCGGTGTATAATTCAAAGACACAAGGCTTGTTACTGGGGATTGAAGTGACTTTAAGCAATTTAAATATTGTCTTTGTTTATAGCTTATATATTCTTGTATTTACAGAAACAAATGGATGAAACGCAGAAATTTGCGGCTTTGAATGTCGAATTAAAACGTTTAAATAATCAATTAAAAGGCTATGCGAATTTGCGAGAAAAAATGGGTGAAACCAAAGAAAGAAACCGTCTTGCTCGTGAAATTCATGATACATTAGGGCATACTTTAACGGGATTAAGTGTTGGTCTTGAAGCGTGTCGAGTGATGATTGATAAGGATATCAATGTCACAAAAGCACAATTGGGTATTTTGGAAGAGAGCGCAAAACGTGGTTTAACCGATGTCAGACGTTCGGTGGATAAGTTGAAGCCAGATGCATTAGAGCGGTATTCTTTAAAAGAAGCATTGGATATGATGATCATGGATTATCAGAAATTGACCGATGTGACCATTCTTTATTTGTGCCATTTGCCTTTGGTGAATTTGAATGCGGACGAAGAAGAAGTTGTGTATCGTGTTGTTCAAGAAGGAATGACCAATTCAGTCAGACATGGGCATGCGACAAAAATTTATGTTTCGATTGCACAGGCAGATAATAATTTGATTATAATTATAGAAGATAATGGTCAGGGTTGTAAGGATGTCAAACCAGGATTTGGCATTCATCATTTGACAGAACGTATTGACTTACTTCAGGGAAGAATACGTTATTATGGGGTAAAAGGTTTTGAATTAATTGTAGAAATACCAATGAGAAGAGGAGAGAATAATGGTTAAAATCATGATTGCGGATGATCAGCAGCTCATTCGAGAAAGCTTAAAGATCATCTTAAATTCAGATCCGAGTTTTGAAGTAGTAAAAGTAGTGGGTAGTGGACAAGAAGTATTGGATGTATTGGAAACAGAAAGTATAGACATTATCTTGATGGATGTGCGTATGCCAAGTATGAGTGGCGTAGAGTGTACTCGTTTGGTAAAAAAAGAAGTATCCAAATATAAAGGTCATAATATTAACGACTTTTGATGATGATGAGTATATTTATGATGCATTAAAATATGGAGCGAGTGGATATCTTTTGAAGGGATGTTCTTTAGAAGAGTTGAGTTCGGCTATTCATAATGTTCTAGCTGGGGGAGCCTGTTTCAACCCGAATGTGGCGGGCAAAGTGACACAATTCTTTTCTCAGATGGCAAATTCGAATGAGGAATTTAATTTTGAACATGGAGAAGATGAACATATCGATTTGAGTGATACAGAATGTAAGATCATTGCCCAAATTGGTCATGGTTATTCAAATAAGGAAATTGCGCAAAAATTAGGCTTTAGTGAAGGGACCATTCGTAACTATTTAAGCGTGATTTTGGATAAATTAGATTTAAGAGATCGTACACAATTGGCCATTTGGTATTTATCTAGGGGAAATAAATAATGGTGAAAAAAGATTAAGAACTTTTTGATAGCCATGTTAGTGTGTTGTTTGGTAGGGATATTTTATTATACGCAAAAACCCGTTGTTTTAACGATTGGCGTATTTGCGGGTAGTAACTGGAATGTGCCAAGTCCAAATAGTGGTAAGATCATTGATAGTGCGATCAAACGGTTTGAAAAAACACATCCGAATGTTCAAGTAAAATATGTCAGTGGTATCTTGAAAGATGACTATTCGGCTTGGCTTTCAAAGGAGGCTCTGGATGGAAAACTTCCTGATGTTTTTATGGTGTTGAGTGATGATCTTTCGACGTATGCCAAAGTAGGCATGTTAGAATCACTAGATGCATACATGCAGACGGATCCTGATTTTAATCAATCGCGATATTTTTCAACGACACTCAATGCAGGTAATATTTATGATCAGCAGTATGCACTCCCTTATGAGAGTTCACCCACATTGATGTTTGTGAATAAAACATTATTAGAAGAGAATGGAATTGAAATACCAAATGTTAATTGGACGTGGGATGATTTCTATGCAATTTGCGAAAAGTTGACTGTGGATACGGATGACGATGGAGAAATTGATCAGTTTGGGGAATATGGATACACTTGGGAGAATGCTCTAAGTTCGAATGGACAGGCGTTGTTTGATGAGAAAAGCATGAAGAGTACTTTGCAGAATGAGGATGTGTATTCGGCCATTGAATTTGTGCGAAAGTTAAATCTTTTAAATCGAGGTCAGAATGTTACAAGTGAAATGTTTGATAAGGGTAAGGTTGCCTTTTGCCCAATGATGTTTAGTGAGTATAGAACGTATAAGCCATATCCTTGGAGTGTTAAGAAATATTCAAATTTTGAATGGGAATGTCTTCCGATGCCGGCAGGTCCTAGTGGCTATAATGCTTCACAAATGGATAGCTTGTTATGTGGTATTAGTAAGATGTCTTCTAAGAAAAAAGATGGCTTGGGAATTTTTAAAGTTACTTTGTTACGACGAAACAACGCAGGAAAGTTTATTTAAATATTCGCAGGGTGTATCGGTTTTAAAGAATGTCTCGACATCCAAAAATGTGACTAAGTATATTCAAGAAGATGCTCCATTGGATTCAAATTATAATTTGGAATTTTTTGATGATATGATGGAACAAGCAATCACGATAAAAAAACTGGATGGCTATGATCAATTGTATTCGATGGCAGATAGTGAAATTCGAAGAGTCATTGATACAAATGAGGATATTGAAAGTGCGATGCAAAATTTGAATGATGAATTGAATATATTGTTGGAGAAGCAATAACAAAATTAATTATTTATTTAGTGAATAGACCTCTAAATTTTTAACAATCAAAAAGATTTCAGCAATGGTTAGAAGTCTGAGGTCTTTTTTGTATAAATAAGTTGCATAGATTTTCAAATATCTTTTATGATAAAAATTTTTTTTCTTGTGATGTAACCAACGACATGGAATGCTTTCATCTTGATTTTTGAGCAGTGTCTAGTGATAGTTTTGCAGTAAAGTTCTTTGAAATTAGAATATTTGGTTAGTTTTCATGTGCCTAAAATGGTAAAAAAATCATAAGTGTGTTGTTAAAAAGTGCAAAATATTCCCTAAAAATGTGCAAATATAGATATTGTAAACGCTTTCTTAGATTGATAGACTATATGCATAAATCATGATTTAATACCCATCGCTCGCATTTTTTTTAGAGCAGCAGTAGGTCGAAATTAGCAAAAGACCAATAAGTATGAATATATTTTTTGAGTATATTTTAATAAACATTTTTTAAGAGTATGTTATTTTTTTTTAATTTTCGCGCATTAGATTTAAAAAGTAGAGTTTATTTTTACTTAAATTAAAAGGTTGTTGAAATATATCATATTTATACAAATCCCGTCTATTTTTTGGAGTAGCGTTCTAAAAAATATTTGTATTGGTCTTGAACGCTTTGTTGTCAACTTCCTACTGAAACTTAACTTAAGTTTAGGAGAAGAATAAATGAAAAATAGCCAAAAAGCCTTATTGGCCTCTATGGTTACTTTAAGCCAGGGTGTGACTATGACTATGGCTTCACCGGTTCGTGTTTTCGCTAATACTGAACCTGTTCAAACAAAAAATACGACTGTAAAAAAGAAACTGCAAATGTTCCAAAGAATGGATATACATTTGTGAGTGCTCCAGTTAGTGAGCCTGTTGTAGAAAATAACACAGTCACTATCAACCATGTAAATGGTGAAAAAACTCGTATTACATTTTTAGAAAATAATTTATTCCGTTTAGATATGGAACCAGATGGAAAAAGATGAAAGCTTTTAAAGAATATGCTACACCTAACGATAGTAATCACACAGGTCGTATTGTTCAACAAAGCGATTCATCAAATGAATATTCAAAACCAACTCCTACAGTTACAAATGATGCAGGAGTATACACAATTCTTTGTGAAAGACGGTGTATCTTTAGAAGTATCTAAAGAAGATGCTACAATGACATTAAAACGTGCAGATGGATCTGTTGTTTGGCAAGAATCACAACCCGTACAATATAAAAATGGTAGCACTGTCCAGACTTTTGTAAAAAATAGTGGTGAAAACTTCTTTGGTGGAGGAACTCAAAACGGACGTTTTATCCATACGGGAGAATCTATCAATATTGTTAACGAAAACAACTGGGTAAGTGGCGGCGTTGCCAGTCAAACCCATTCTTCTGGTCAACAAACGGCTATGGTGTAGTTCGTAATACATTTAAAAAGGTGTTTATGACTTTGGTAAGAAAAACAGTAACGAAGTAGAAGCAACACATTCAGAAAAAACGGTTGGATGCTTATTACTTTGTAGGTGATACACCAGTAAGTGTTTTACAAGGATATTTCAAATTAACAGGAAATCCAGCTTTAATATCAGAAGAATCGTTTTATTTAGGTCACTTTAACTGTTATAACCGTGATGAATGGATCGAAGGTGGAAATACGCCATTAGAAACTGTGAATGATAAAGTAAAATATACAGAAAAAACAATGGTGGACAAATTAAACAAGGTGGCGTTCTTGACTCATTAAACGGAACGAATGAAACAGATTATAAATTTTCAAAGCACGTCTTTGTAATCGATCAATATGAAAAATATGATATGCAGTTAGGTTACTTCTTACCTAATGATGGATATGGTTGTGGATATGGTACAGACGATGTAAATTTGGATAATAATATCGCAAACTTAAAGAGCTTTACAGACTATGCAAACTCTAAAGGTGTTGGAACAGGTTTATGGACACAATCTTCATTAACACCAGATCCAAATCGGCCAGTGCATTTACAACGTGACTTTGAAAAAAGAAGTTTACAATGGTGGAATTCGTACATTAAAAACGGACGTTGCCTGGGTTGGTTCAGGATATGACTTTGGTTTAGATGGAATCAATAAAGCTTATAACATTATTTCCAAAGCAGAAACTAAGAACAGACCAACAATCGTTACGCTTGATGGTTGGGTGGAACACAAAGATATGGTGGTATCTGGACTGGTGACCAAACAGGTGGAAACTGGGAATATATTCGTTTCCAAATTCCAACATATATTGGTCAAAGTTTAAGTGGTAACCCTAACGTTTCAAGCGACGTTGATGGGATTTTCGGAGGAAGTTCGACTATTCAAGCTCGTGATATTCAATGGAAAACATTCACAACTATGCTTTTAGATATGGATGGTTGGGGAAGTTATCCTAAAAACCATACGTATTCGGAGATGAAACATCATCGATCAACCGTATGTATTTAAAACTTAGATCTCAATTGATGCCTTACATTTATTCAACTGCATATACTTCTGCAAACTTAGGAGAAGGCAGTGAAAAAGGTAAACCACAAGTTCGTGCAATGTTCTTGGAATTCCCAGAAGATGCGAATACATATAGTAAAAACATGCAATACCAGTTCATGTTTGGTAAGGATTTTCTTAGTGGCTCCAGTATATCAAAATACAAAGAAAGAGATAAGGATGGAAATGATATTAGAAATGGTATCTATTTACCAGATTCAAACCAAGTATGGATCGATTACTTTACAGGAAAACAATATCATGGTGGAACGACGTTAAATAACTTTGATGCTCAATTTGGAAAACGCCATTGTTTGTAAAGAATGGTGCAATTATTCCAATGTTTGAAGCGCATAACAATGCTTTGCGGCTAAAAACGGAAACAAACAAAGGTGGAGTGGATAAATCAAAACGTTTAGTTGAATTCTATCCAGACAAAGAATCTGAATATACTCAATATGAAGATGAAGGAAATACAGTAGATAACTCTAACCTTGAAAGAAGTTAACTACGGATCAAATGTAACAACTCATTACACAAGTTCTGTAAAAGATGGTAAAGCCGTATTAAGAGCAGAAGCAAGTCAGGGTAGCTACAACGGATATGATGCAAATAAAGAAACTACATTTATTGTAAATGTAAGTAAAAAGCCTACGGCATTAACAGGAAAAGTTGGATCTTCAAAGGTTGAATTAAAAGAAGTTAAATCTCAAGAAGAATTCGATAATGCAACAGGAAATGTATATTTCTACAATAAAGAGCCTAACTTAAACAAATTTGCGACAGAGGGTTCAGAATTTGCAAAGACTGAAATCAAAACAACTCCTAAATTGTATGTAAAATTCGAAAAGACAAATGTAAGCTCAAATGGAATCGAATTAACAGTAGATGGATTTGTGAATGATGGAAATTTAGATAAAGATGAATTAAATGAAAATCTTCAAACTCCTGCTAACTTTAAAGCAGACGAAGAAAACATTACTCCAACAACAATTCCTTTGAAATGGGATGCAGTTAGTGATGCGACTGAATATGAAGTAGAAACAGATGGAATGATTCAATCTGGAATTACAGAAACAAGTTATACGCATACAGATCTTGAATATCACTCTAAACATACATATCGTGTGCGTTCAAGAAATAAAGATGGGTATTCAAAATGGAGTGATCCAATCGAAGTGGAATCTGCACTAGATCCATATCGTAATGTACCAAAAGATATTAAAGTATCTTGGGATTATGGTGATGCATGGGGTAAATTGAGTAACATTTTAGACTTTGATTATGGTACATTCTTCCACTCAACAAATTCAGTGACTGAAGATCAAGGATTGATCTATGATTTGAAGAAAGTTTACGATTTAGAGCGTATTGACTATACTCCTCGTAGTGACAATAAGGGAAATGGTACTGTACAGAGAATGGATGTTTATACATCTATTGATGGTGTAAACTGGACATTATCATATGATTCAAGTAAACAAAAATCAGATTGGACATACTCTAAAGATATGTCAGATTTAGATACTAAGACTATCGATATGACAGGAACATCGGCTCGTTATATCAAATATGTTGTTAAGAAGTCAAACGGTGGATTCTTCTCACCGCAGAACTTCAACCATATATTGTAGATGGAAGTGAAGGATACGTTATTGGAGATACTAACAATGATGGTGTTATCGATGAAAATGATGCTACACAAATTGAAAACTATGTAGGTCTAGAAGATGGCGATCCAACTTGGGATCAGGTAAAACGTTCAGATTACAACAAAAATGGTTACTATGATGCACAAGATATCACTCAAACAATGGTTCATTTAGATGGTGGAGTAAAAACACCTTCAAAAGCTCCAAATGGCTCTTTGATTACATCATTAGATAAGACTGATTATCTTTGCAGGTGAAACAGTTACATTAACTATTTCAGGTGTAGATATGAAGAATGTTTACTCTATTGGTGGAAAAATTGGTTATAACTCAGATGATTTAACTTTCAAAGGCACATCAGCTACATTAGCTACGGCTAATATGAGAGAATATAAATTTGATCGTATAGCTTATAAGAAATCTGAAAACAATGCTTTGCAGTTAATAGAAATATAAACTTCACATATACAAATAGTGGAAGTAAGAAATCTATTTCAGGTACAAAAGATGTTGCAACAGTAACCTTTACTGCAAAACGCGATATTTCTTTAACACCAGACTATTTCAATGCTTCTGAATACATGTTTGTGAGTAACAACTTGAATGCAATTAATCCAACTGTTGCTAGTGAAGATATTACAACTCAGATGTTACAGTTTCACAAATCAAAGTACAGAGTGTACAAGGTCAAGATGAAAGTGTATTACAATCCGGAATGGGTGTAGATAAGTTGATTGATGGTAAATGGGGTGCAGATGCAAACCGTTTCGAATTCAAATGGGGAAATAATGGAGATGAAGTTCCTGCAAGAGTTCCTTATTGGGTATTATTCAACTTTGATGGGCAAAAAACAATCACAGACATGACTATTCGTGTTCGTGTAGATGGCACAAATATTAATACAGGCGCATTAAAAGACTTTGAATTGTATGCAGTTAATGGCGAAGAAGAAACAAAAATTGGAGATTATTCTATTACAGAAGTAGATTCTAAACAAGGTTTCAACATTCATTTTGATGCACCAGTGCAAGCTGAAAAAATCAAATTAAATGCAATGAACAGTCAAAATGGAATTGAATACAAATTAAATATTGATGAAGTAGAATTCTATCAAAATGAAGCTACTTATGCAGAAGATATTGTATTCGATGAAAACAATGTTTCTACAATAGGTGTAGGTCAATTAAAAGCATTTAAAGCTACAGTACTTCCAGAAAATGTAACAAACGGATTGTATTCTGTTGAAAGTGATAAACCAGAAGTTGTTTCAGTCATTCGTACAGTCGATGATGATCACTACAACTATACTTTATATGCGAAAAAACAAGGGAAAGTCTGTATTGACAATTACTTCAAATAGTACAAATAAAGAAGGCAAAAAATTACGAAGACATTTGAAATCAATGTAGTGGCTGGTCAAGTTGTTGTCGATGATTTGAAAGCGCAATTAGATGAAGCAAATAAAGCTATCGAAAACAAGAATCTGTATACAACGGCTTCTATTGATGCATTAAAAGCAAAGCAGTTATAAATGCAGAATCTGTGTTAAAAGATAAAGATGCGACACAAACAGAAGTGAATGCACAAACAATTAATTTATTCAAAGCAATTCAGGCTCTAGAATATAAGGGCTCTAATGAAGGACAACCAGATTGTGAAACTGAAATCACAATTGATCCGGCTAAAGTAACGGCTACTTCTGAAGCAACAATTGATGGCGATGTAGTTAAAAATGCATTTGATGGTGATACATCTACAAAATGGCATTCAAATTACGACGGACAACATCCGCTTCCACAAGGCGTAACTATGGATTTAGGTGCAGAATATGATGTTCAACAATTGAACTATCTTCCTCGTCAAAATGATTACAATGGTGATATCACAAAATATATGGTTGAAACTAGTTTGGATGGTAAGGAATTCAAGACTGTTGTCGTTGGAACATTTGAACATGATGGAACTATGTTAGTCGATAAGGGTGAATTCAAGAAGGTTAAATTTGATGCAACCAAAGCTCGTTATGTTCGTTTTACATTAGAATCTTTAGGTACTGAAGCAAATCAATGGGCGCTGCTGCTGAAATCAAATTGTTTGGAGCATTGCATGAAGAAGCAATTCCTGCAACAAGTATTACGTTGGATAAAACAGAAGTAACATTAAATGTTAATGAAACAGTGCAAGTGAAGGCTACTCTTTCTCCAACTGAAACAACAGATGTTGTGACTTGGTCAAGTGAGGATGAATCAATTGCCAAAGTGGATGCAACTGGAAAAATTATAGCTGTTGCCAATGGGACAGTAAACATCATTGCGAAAGCAAATGATCAAGTTCAAGCTACAGTTACAGTTACTGTAAATGCTCCAGGTCAAGCTCAATTACAACAATTGATTGATGAAGCAAAAGAAGTAAAATATGAAAATCTTTGTTCTTCAAGATGCATTGACAAAGGCGATCGCAAAAGCTACAAATGCATTAAATGATGATGAACAAGAATTACAAATGGCTTACTATGAACTTCTTCTTTGAAATGTCAGAATTAGAACTTATTCAAAATAATCTTGATGAGTTGAACGGATTTGTTCAAATGGATGATTCTTTATATGTTAAAGATGACGCATTTACTCTTTTCAAAAATAAGGTTGAAATTGCTAAGAATTTAATGGCTGATCCAATCAATAAAAAAAAGAATTATTAAAACCTCAAATCAAAGACTTAAGCGATACTTACAAGTTATTAACTAAGTTGAATAGAGAAAAATTGACTGCAAGCAATTGAATTGGCAGAACGAGTAAAAACTCAAGATTGTGTAGATAATGAAGAATTGACTGCGTTTAAGGATGCTTTAGAAGTCTGCTAAGACTGCTGATCCTGCAAATAATGAAGAAATTGATGCATTAGTTAATGCATTATTAGATGCACAGGCAAATCTAAAATACAAACAAAATGGTTTAACTACACAAGATCAAAGAGATTCTATCCAATACGCAATAGATATCTTAAAAGGATTGAGCATAGAAGATTACAGTAAAGAAGATCAAGAAACTATCAAATGCTGCAATCGCAAAAGGTGAAGAAGCATTGGCTAATCCAGAATTAGATCGTGATGATGCTAACAAAGTAATCAAACAACTTGTTAAAGCGTTGGTGTTAAACCTAATGCACCTACTACTCCAGATGAACCTGGAACAGGAAGTGGAACAGAAACTAAGCCAGGAACAGGAAGCGGAACAGAAACTAAGCCAGGAACAGGTAGTGGATCAACAACTACAAAACCTGGATCAGGAACTACAACAACTGTAAATCCTAGCAAGGGACAATCTAACGCAAATACAGGCGTTGAAAATAAAAGCTGGATTGTTCGGATCATTAGGTGTTGGTGCTGCTTCTCTTGCAGGTATCGCAACGATCTTTTATCGTAAGCACGAAAATGGAAAAGGCTTAAAAAAAGTAAAAAATAAGAAGTAATCTGTAATATATTCTCCTATATTCGGAGAATATATTCTTTAAAAGTAAGGTGTTGTATATGAAGTGTATTAAAAAATAATTGTTTTACTTATGACATTTGTGATGATTACTGGATGTCAAACACATCAAGAATCATCAAAACCAGGTACAATCAAAGAAATCAACATTGATAAGATGGTGGAAAAATTTGATAATGAGGATACGTTTGTGGTGATGATTACACAAACAGATTGTGGTTACTGTAAAGACTTTCATGAACTATTGGATAACTGGCTACCTACACATAACCTAACTATCTATGAAGTTAACTTAGATCATGAAGAGAATGCGACTCCCCTAATGACAATTTGGCAAGGATACGTCCTTATTTTTCAAATTTTAAATATACGCCTTCTGTATATTATGTAAAAAGATGGAGAGTTCGTTTCTGATTTGAATCCTCAAGTACAAACAATCACTGAATCTATGTTGAATCAATGGATCAAACAAAACAACATTTTATAACGTGAAGGGCATAGTTTTGGCTATGCCTTTTTGGAGGTATTGAGTTGAAGAAAAAATGTAAAAAGATTATTATGTGTATTTTTAACACTAATCATGGTGTGTATGACACCTTATCATGTATATGCCAAATCAGATAATACAGTAGATGTTTATCCATATATTAAAAGGCGGTTAATAAACTTGATAAACTAAATTCTTTTAAATATACAGTAGCCGATGTGTATGGAGATGGGGAAGAGTTGCGTTGTACTATTTATAATGGGGAAACACCAAGTCAATATATAGAAGTTATTAATAATTATCCAATGGATGATGGTAGTGGGGAAGTTTGTTTTAAATATATAAAGCATGACAATAATGAGTGGGCTTATGTGATTAGTGAAGAAAATTTTAAAAGAATTTAGATTCTATTCCATTTGATAATTGGACAACAACACATCAAGATGAAGATGGAAATGTGGCAGACATTCCAAGTTTAGGTAAATCGGGCTATCGTGCGATGATATTATATGAATTGGTTGATGAAGAAAAATATTTTGCGGATCTTACCAATGAGTATGTAAAAGACATAAAGATGAATTAGGTGATGTGGATATTTGGACGAAAAGTTTTAATAAAGAAGCAAAAAAAATTTCGAAAAGCTTGTAAAAAGGGTGTCATCACAAAAACAAAAAAGGGAAAATTATATACTGTATTGATGAAGTCGGGGAATCAAACGATTAATTTTTCTTTTTAATGTAGATAAAAAAGGAAGATTGACTTCTTATTTAGTGAATAATGTTGTAAATTATGAGTTTTATGGGTTTAAATAAACATAGATTTTATTATGGACTTAGATGACGTTTTGTTGTCTAAGTCTTTTTTTTGTTAAAAGTGACATTTGTCATCTAAAAGTGGTGACATATGGAAATTGAAAAGGTTTTCATATGGGCTATAATGAATGTGTATTCTATGTGATGCTCATGTTCAAAAGTCGCATAAATATGTGAAATTATGTGTAATAACACTTGAAAACGCTACATGTTTATTATAAAATATGAGTAAGTAAGAAACGCGGAGGAAAAATAATGAAATATGTAGTTATGGTAAGTCATGGTGAATTTGCACCAGGATTACACAGTGCCGTTAAAATGATGACGGGAGATCGTGAAGATGTATTGTCTACAAGTTTAAAGGACGGAATGAGCGCAGACGAATTCGCATCTAACTTTCTGAATTGATCAAAGATTTCAAAGCAGATGACCAAGTCATTTTATTAGCTGATATTTTGAGTGGATCTCCATTCACGAACGCATTGAATGTATTGGATCAAAAAGGATTGCTACAAAATACTTTAGTAATTGCTGGTATGAATATGCCTCTTGCAATCACTCTTTGTATTAATGAAAGACAACTTTGATAATGTACAAGATTTAAAAGACACATTATTAAACGAAGGTCGTACAGGATTAACTGATTTTACAGTTGCTTCTGATGATGATGACGAAGATCTATAGGATTTGGCTATAACGCATATAGCGAAGGCATAAACAGAATAAAGGAGGACATATAATGATTAGTTTTATTCGTGTTGATGATCGTATTATCCACGGTCAGATTGTTACAAGATGGTCTAAAGAATACCCTTTTGATGGGGTTATCGCAGTTAACGACAAAAGCTGCAACTACACCTGTATTGACACAGTCATTCAAGGCTAGTACAGACAAGAAAGTATTTGTTTGGACAAAGGAACACTGGAGAGAAAAGCAGAAACAGTTAAGAATTCTAATAAAAAATATTTCTTAATTACTAAAAATCCAGTGGATATGAAAGAATTGTTAGTAGACGATGGATTCGTACCTAACGATGTTAAAACCGTAGTTATCGGACCATGTAATGATCGTCCAGGAGCTACAAAATTAGGTCAAAACCAGTCAATTACTCAAGAAGAAGCTGAAGCATGCGAAGCTTTGACAAACGCTGGTTACACAGTATTATTTGCGTTATTGAAAGAAACTGCAATTGGTACTTGGGACAAATTTAGATCTAAATTTGGTTACTAATAGTGGGAATAGTAAACAGATTGAGATAAATAAAAGAAAAAGGAGAGATTTATAATGAGTTGGTTACAAGCAATTTTAATCGGACTTATGAGTTGTACAAAGGCAGCCTAGTACTATCGCTTGCTTAGGTACAACAGTAGGTAACTACACTTTGAACCGTCCTTTGGTTGCATCATTATTCGTAGGTTTGATACTAGGTGATGTATCTGGATGTATTCAAATTGGTATTCCAATGCAGGTAATGTGGATCGCATTGGTTACACCTGGTGGAACAGTCGCATCAGACTTACGTGCCGTAAGTTACATTGGTATTCCATTGGCTTATGTTGGAGCAAAAAGCTGCTGGTATGGATTTTGGAGGAACTGATGCTCGTGGTTTAGCATCAAGTATCTCAGCCATGACTGGTGTAATCGGTATTACTTTATTCTACGGAACAAGCTATGATGAACCTTATTTGGCAACACTGGGGCTGGGCTCAATTGGATAAAGGAAACTTAGATTGTTTAGGAAAAGTTGATGTTGTTCTCCCACTAATTTCACACTTTGTATTATCATTCTTGCCAGTTACTTTACTTTGCTACTATGGATCTGGAGCCGTAGTGAATTGTTCCAGAGTTTGAACGTTAATGTATGGTATGTAAAAAGCTATCTTATCAGTAGGATCAGTACTTCCTGCAGTAGGTATTGGTATCTTGTTAAAATCAGTAGTATCTAAGACTTCTGACTTGATTTACTTCATGTTCGGATTCGCTTTAGCTGCTTCTATGGGATTAACATTAATTGCTGCTACAGTTGTTGGTGGTGTATTCGCATTGATTAACTACCAAATGACAATGATGAAAGCTACAGGTGCCTTTGTTGGTGGTGCATCTGCAGACTATGATGACGAGGAGGACATTTAATTATGAAAAAGATTTCTAAGAAAACATTAAATAGTTCTTTCTGGCGTTGGTGGTATGGAAACTTAACATGTTTCTCACACGAACATATGCAGACATTTGGTTACATGTGGTCAATGCTTCCAATTATTAAGGAATTATATCCTACTCGCGAAGAACAATCAGAAAAAATGACTACTTACTACCCATTCTTCAATACTGAACCTCAGATTGGATCAATCGTAGTTGGTATCATACCTGGTTTGGAAGAAGCTCGTGCAAATGGAGTCAAGGAATCGATGATGAAATGATTAACGGTATCCGTGCAGGTCTAATGGGACCTTTGGTCGGTATTGGTGACTCATTGATCGTTGGTACTTACATTCCTATCTTATTAGGTATTGCATTAGGTTTCGCAGAAGGTGGATCACCTTTAGGACCTTTATTCTATATCATCGTATGGAACGCAACTTCAATTTGGTTCCAAAAATTCGTATACTTCAAAGGTTATGAATTAGGTGGTAGTGCTGTTGAATTGTTAGTAGGACAAAAAGCAACTGCGTTCCGTGAATCCGTATTGGTTATGGGACAAGTTATCGTTGGTGCGATGGCAGCTTCTTGGGTATCAATTTCAACTAACTATGTAATTGCACAGGCTTATGATGCAGAAACTGGTAAATTAACAGACGTAACATTAGGATCTAAATTAGATGGAGCTTTCCCCTAAGATCTTAACAATGTTATTCGTATTGTTTGCTTGGTGGTTGATGGCTAAGAAAAACATTACTCCAATTAAAGTATTGTTATTGTTCGTAGTTATCGGATTCGTAGGATCTGTTGTAGGATTCTTAGGATAATCACTTAAGACAATTAAAGGCGGGCTTAACTTGTTAGGCCTGTCTTTTTTTTTCTTATAATATAATAAGTATATGTATATTTGAAAAGGAGCGTTAATTATGAGTTTGAGCCGCAAAGAAAGAGATCACTTGCAGAAATCATCCAAAGAGAAAATGAAATGGTATTAAAAGTGGGAAGAATGGTCAGAAATGCTTTTATTCTTACACTTGCTTTTTTTGCTGCCGTAACATACTGGGGATGGTCAGGAATGACCGATCCAATGTTTCCTAATATTCCTATGAGCGTACGCAATGTAGCTAAATGGATTGCTTTGATTGGTTTGATTTTATCGAGTTTATTTACTGTTTTAGGATTTATATCTCATAGAAATGGAAAGAAAAGTGTATTAAAGAAGATTGATTTGTACGAAGAAAAGTAAAGGTTTGTATATTTTAGTTTAATACAATTCAATTTTAACTAAAAACAACAATAAATGTGTCAATTATACACATAATTTCACACAATATAACTATACCTATCACTTTATTCTTTAGTAACATATTGTTGAGCCAAAGATAGTGGCTCACTTCATAATCAAATTCCCTTTCTTAAAACTTTCTTGAGGAGCCCCGCTAAAGGGGCTTTTCATTTGCCTTTTTGAAAGTTGGACATACAAATAGTAGTTGCGATATAATAATATGGATGAAAGAAGTGTAGTTTTTATGGAAGATAAAATACGAATTATAATGTATTCAAGTGCAGATAAAGTGGATGGCCAAGGTGTGGGCAGTGCCTACGAAGAACAGGTCAATCTAATTAAAGAAGGGGCTAACGATATCTTTGAAGTGGGTATCAACAACTGGATCAAAACACCAGATATTCAACATTTCCATACAGTAGATCCTACTTTCTATGTGAAGATGCAAAATCATAGAGCTGCTAACATTGCCTATTGTCATTTTTTACCGGATACTTTAGAAGGTAGCTTAAAAATTCCGGCACCTTTATTGAATGTATTTCGTTCTTATTTGATTCAATTCTATAAGAGTGCGGATCGCTTGGTCGTTGTAAATCCTAGTTTTATTGATGCGTTAGTCGCATATGGGATTGATCGAGAAAGAATTTACTATATTCCTAACTATGTATCTAAGGAAAAATTTTATCGTAAATCCGATGATGAGTGTGCTTCCATTCGCAAAAAAAGTATGGTATAGACAAGGATGCTTTTGTGGTATTGGGTGCAGGACAGGTACAAACACGTAAGGGTGTACTTGATTTTGTGAATGTTGCCAAACAAATGCCGGACGTCCAATTCGTATGGGCTGGAGGCTTTTCTTTTGGACGTATTACCGATGGATATGAAGAATTGAAGAAGTTGCAGGAAAATCCACCTGAAAACTGTAAATTCTTAGGGATTGTTCCTAGAGAAGAAATGGTGGATCTATATAATATAGCGAATGTGCTTTTTGTGCCAAGCTATAATGAATTATTTCAATGACGATTTTAGAAGCGGTGAACTTACATGTTCCATTGGTGCTTCGTGATTTGGATTTATATAAAGATATCTTATTTGATCGTTATATGCATGCCGATAATAATGAGGGTTTTAAAAATTGTCTGTTAAAATTGAAAAATGATTCAGATGTATATGTGAAGTATCAAAATGAGAGTCGTTTATTGAGTGAATTCTATTCGAAAGAACATGTATTGAATATGTGGAGAGAATTCTATTTGAGTGCTTATAAGGATAAACAAGAGGAATTATTAAATAAGAAAAAATAGGGGTTTTTATGAAAAAACAGAAGTACGTACTAAATCTGTTGCTTATTCTTGCTTTAACGGATTTGCCCTGTGGTTTGCGCTAAAGGATAATTTTCATCAGGTTTTAAAGTGCATTTCACAAATGAATCTGTTAAGCCTTGTCATAGTCTTATTGTGGGGTGTTCTTTTTACGGCGGTCTGGGGATTTGTATACTACGTATTAGGTAGAAAGTATACGGATCATTATACGGCGGGTGAAGGGATTCTAGTGGCCTTTATTGGTTCTTTCTTTTCGGGGATTACTCCGAGTAGTACGGGTGGACAGTTTGTTCAGGCCTACATTATGAAAAAAAAGCAAGGAATCAAAGTGAGCGATGGGGCTAGCTTGTTGTGGGGCTGATTTCATTATTTATCAGACAACAATGATGATTTATGTTTCGATTCTGTTTCTCTTGCGTTTTGCGTATTACAGTGCTCAATCCGCATGGTTCAATATTATATTGTTGGGCTATATCATCAATGCAGTGGTTGTTGTAGCGTTATATACGATTGCGTTATTTCTAGTATTTATATCAAGCTTTCGCGTATTTTAGTTAAGGTATTAACGAAACTGCATATTTTAAAGAATCCAGAAAAGACATTGGATTCTTGGACTCTACAAGTCACGAGTTTTACTCGTGAAATCAAGTGCTAGCCAAAGATAAGAAGAGTATCTTACTTTGTGTATGTGTTAATGTGGTGCGTTTATCACTTTATTATTCTTTACCTTTTGTGATTGCGCTAGCCCTACATATTCCGTTGAAGATGAATGTATTGATTGATGTCATGGCCCTATCTAGTTTTGTGACGATGGCCAATAATTTTATTCAATTCCCGGAGCAAGCGGTGGTACGGAAGTTGTCTTTTCATTGTTGTTTAGTGGCATGATGAAAAATTTAACGGGTGCGGTTTTAGTATTGTGGCGTTTTTCTACGTATCACATAGTCTTGATTATAGGTGGAGTTTTATTTGTGTTTGTGAAGAATCATTATGAGAGAAAAGAGAGTAAGATCAATTTAGAAGGGATGTAGTATATGCGAATCGGACTATTTACAGATGCATATTTACCGGATATTAATGGGGTTGTTTCAAGTGTGGCAACCCTTAAACACGCTTTAGAAGAGCTGGGGCATACGGTATTTATTATTACGAATCATAAGGGGACAAAGATTGTAGAAGATGAGAATGGTCATATTCTTCGTTTGCCGGGTTTTGAAATCAAGAAGTTTTATGGTTATAAGATGTCGAGTCCACTACAGTTTAGTGCGGATGCCTACATTGAAAGAATGGACTTGGATGTCATTCATATTCAGACGGAAGCGGGTGTAGGTATGTTTGGTCGTCAGATGGCGAAGGCTTTGCACATTCCTATTGTATACACGTATCATACAATGTATGAGGATTATACGCATTATTTTAATCCGCTTGATTTTGATTCGGTTGAAAAATTAGGGAAGAGTGTGATTCGTACGTTTTTTCTCGTGTCATGTCCAATGGTTCGCAAGCAGTGATTGCACCGAGTGAAAAGACGAAGCAGGCTTTATTGCAGTATGGTGTAATGGCACCTATTTATATCGTTCCGACAGGTTTGGATTTGTCGGAGTATGATCGCAAAAAATTTAGATGAAAATAGAGTTCAAAGTATTCGTGAAGAGTTAGGTTTTACAAGTGAAGATCATATTGTGGTCTTTGTAGGGCGTATTGCCAAAAGAGAAGGCAATCGAAATTCCGATTGAGGCGATTAGTAAGAATGCAGATCCACATCTACATTTAGTCATTGTGGGTGGTGGTACGGATATGGAGTATTATCAGGATTTGGCTAAAAAGTATAATGTTTCGGAGCGTGTGCATTTTACGGGTAAGATTCCTAAGGAAAATATTGCCTATTATTATGCGGCTTTCGATTGTTTTGTATCCGCTAGTTTATCGGAAACACAAGGGATGACATATATTGAGGCTTTAGCGAGTGGCCTATTAGTGTTTGGTCGTCGTGATGAGGTGTTGAAGGATTTGGTGGATGAAGGCAGGTCTGGATATTATTTTGATGATGCCAATGAGCTAAGTCAAAAGTGGGATGTTTTCTTTAGTAAATCCAAAGTGGAAAGAGATGCATTAAGAGCGTATTGTATTTCTAAAACAAATGAGCGCCATATACAGAGAGTATGTTTGCGCATAAGGCTTTGAGTGTTTATAATCAGGCGATTGATGATTATAAGCGTGCCTATCATGTGGAACGAATTCGTATGGTGGATGATTTTGTTCGTTTAACTGTGATGCGTGATTGCGATAATGAACCAGTCAAAGTAATGATTCCAACGGATGATTTCTTTGATTTAAAGATCACAAAGGATACAATGTTAGATGCATATTTGATTGACAACTATTTGGATATGCAGTTATTCTATAAGGCGTTTGAGTTAATGAAGAAGCGTGTTTTCTCAAATGATTATACGTCGTATCAAATGGTGCAATATGGAAAGAAATATTTGGGTCTAGATGAAGATCAGGCTTTGGATATTATTCATGAATTTATGGAACGTCATTGGATTGACGATAAGGAGTATGCCTTTGATAAGGCGCAGGCTTGGCATTCGTATGGTCGTCCCTAAAATGCAGATTTGTCAAAAGCTAAAAAAGAGCGGGCATCGTGGATGATGTCATCGAGGATGCTTTGGCAAGTTTGGATGTGGAAACAGAGCGTAGTAATGCGATCAAATTGGCTCGTCGTTTAGCGCATTCGCTAAAAGAGCAGTCGAGTCGCATGCAAAGGCAGACGCTAGTGAATAAGTTAGTGACGAAGGGATATTCGTTTGAATTGGCGAAACAAGTGTCGGAGTCGATTGAACTGGATGAAAATGATGATGAGGCATTACAAAGAACGATTGCGAAAGCGAAACGTTTATATGCGACGTTTGATCAGCCTAAGCGTAATCAGAAGATTCAGACGTATTGTGTTCGTAAAGGATTTAATATATCAGCTATAAAAGAGGTTTTGGAAGGGGAAAGTGAATGAGAATTAATGAGATTACTCAGGAACAAAAAGTAAATATTAAGTGTTTGATTTCAAAGTGTGACAAAGGAAAAACCGTGAAAGATACTCCTTATTTGTCTTTGATTTTAGAGGATGCAACGGGTGTATTGGATGCGAAATTTTGGAATTTAACGAATGCGCAGATTGAGCAGTATAAGGCGGGTCAGATTGTTGAGATATTTGGGGATTCGATCATTCATAGAAATGCCGTTCAGTTAAGAGTGAGAAAAATGGTGGTCTTAGAAGGCGAAGATATTTCGGATTATGTAAGATTAGCGCCTATGTCTCGTACTGAAATGGAAGAAGAAGTAAATACTTTGATGAATGAGATCACGGACTCAAATCTATATTGTGTGGTTGAAGAAGTATTAGAAGAAACGAAGAATTTATTCTATACATATCCGGCGGCCACAAGAAATCATCATAATTTTGTGGGAGGACTTGCCTATCATTCAATTAGTATGGCGCGTGTAGGACTAGATATTTGTCGCCAATATCCATTCTTGGATAAGGGGTTATTGGTTGCGGGTATTTTGATGCATGATGTTGGAAAGATTGATGAGCTGAGTGGTCCAGTTCTTCCTGAATATACAAATGAGGGGAATTTGTTGGGGCACATTAGTATTATGAATAATCGTTTGGATCGTGTGGTGAAAAGCTGGGTGTAAACGATAAAGAGTGTGTTTTATTGTTGAAGCATATGGTTTTGGCGCATCATGGAAAGATGGAGTTTGGATCTCCTGTCCTTCCTATGATTCCAGAAGCGGAAGTGTTAACTTTATTAGATAATCTAGATGCGCGTATGTATATGATGAAACAGAGTTTAGATACAAACGCACCAGGTCACTTTGGTCCTCGTGTCTTTGCGTTAGAAGGTCGTATGATTTATCATCGAAAAGGAGAGAATCAAGAATGAAGATAGGTTTTGTATCATTGGGATGTTGTAAAAACTTAGTGGATTCTGAACAGATCATGGGTATGATCAAGAGGGGTGGTCATGAAATTGTGGCCAATCCTAAGGATGCACAGGCTATTATTGTGAATACTTGTGGCTTTATTGAGAGTGCCAAAGAGGAGAGTATTAATGCGATTTTCAAGATGGCTCAATATAAAGAGAGAAACTTAGAGAAGTTGATTGTGTGTGGTTGTTTGGCTCAAAGATATACAGAGACTTTAAGGGAAGAGATTCCTGAAATTGATGCGGTTATCCCAATTCGTGAGTATGATACTTTGGCTAGTCAGCTACAGAAGTTATTAGGTTCAGATACATTATTGGATAAGGCAGAACGTGTGATTACGGGAAATCCTTGGCAGGCGTATGTAAAGATTAGTGATGGTTGTTCAAATCGTTGTGCGTATTGTGCAATTCCTTTGATTCGTGGAGATCAAAAGTCTCGTACAATTGAGGATATTATGGAAGAGGTCAACTATTTGGCAAGTGTGGGTGTGAAAGAATTAACTTTGATTGCCCAAGATACAACGAAGTATGGTTTGGATAATTATGGCGAATTGATGCTTCCTGAATTACTACGTCAAGTATCTAAAGTAGAGGGGCTTCATTGGATTCGTGTTCTGTATATGTATCCAGATGAAATTGTGGATGATGTATTGTGGCTATGAGTGAGAGTGAAAAAAATTGTTCCTTATTTTGATATTCCTATGCGGCATGCGAACAATCGTCTGTTGAAATTAATGAATCGTAGAGGACCAAAAAGAGGATGTATTAAAGGTTGTGGATAAGATTCATACAATGTTTCCAAATGCGACTTTGCGTACAACTATGATTGTTGGTTTCCCTACAGAAACGGAAGAAGAGTTTGAAGAACTTGTGGATTTCATTAAGGAAATTAAGTGGGATCGTATGGGTGCTTTCGCATATTCGAAGGAAGAAGATACACCTGCTTATGATATGGATGGTCAGATTGATGAAGAGATTCAAAATGAGCGTTTGGCTAGATTGATGGCGGTGCAGGAAGAGATTTCAAAAGAAAAGAATCAGGAAAAGATTGGTAGGGTCATTGAAGTTCTTGTTGAGGAAAAAGAAGGTTTGGTGGATCGTTATCGTGGAAGAAGTGTCTTTGCGGATGCACCGGATGAAGTGGATGGTCAGGTCATCTTTACAAGTGATGAACCATTGGAGTTGGGTTCTTTCGTGAAGGTGAAGATTACAGGTGCCAAATCTTATGATGTTTACGGTACATGTGTAAGCGAATAGTTGGATTGGATCCCATTGTATTTGAGGATTCGAGAATATTGATTGTGGGTTCTATGCCAAGTGCAATTAGTTTGAAGGAACAGATGTATTATGCGAATAAAAATAATCGGTTTTGGAAGATATTAAAAGAAATTTTTTTCAAACAGAAGACAAGATTGAATTATTAAAAGCATCGCATATTGCACTTTGGGATATTTGTCATTCGTGTATAAGAAAGACGAGTGCGGATAGTGAGATCAAAGATATTGAGCCAAATGATATACAGGGATTGTTGGATAGATATAAGAATATTGAGAAGGTAATTTGTAATGGAAGGACAAGTCAGAATACAATGCAGAAGTATTTTCCGAATATTGAAACGGTATATTGTCCTGCGACTTCAAGTGCCAATGCACAGTTTTCGTTAGAACAATTGATTGAAATATATAAGAAGGAGTTTTATGAATAAACTATATTGGGCAAAAAAAGTAAAGGCGGATGCGAAGGTTCCGCAAAAGCGTTATGAAGATGCAGGGTATGATTTATATCCTTGTTTTGAAGAAGATTATATGGTGATTGAGCCTCATGAAACGAAGTTAGTTCCATTGGGTGTGGCAAGTGCATTTGATCCAGAGTTTGTGATGATTTTAAAAGAGCGTGGTTCAACTGGAACAAAGGGGATTGCACAAAGAAGTGGCGTGATTGATTCGGGTTATCGTGGAGAATATATGGCTCCAGTTACAAATTTGAATACAAAGCGTGTGGTTATTAAAAAGCAAGATGTAGAGTATAAGGAAGATGCAATTATTTATCCTTATGAAAAAGCGATTTGTCAGGGTGTATTATTGCGTATGCCTCAATTAGAAAGTGAAGAAATTTCTTTTGAGGAACTTCAGTCTATGGAATCTGAGAGAATGGCTGGAAAACTAGGAAGTTCAGGAAAATAGTGAAATGGTTCTATTGTCATAAGGACAATAGATCTTTTTTACGCTTTTGGCTTTAACCAGTTGAGTGCGAAGTACGAACGACAAAACCACCTGCTATGCGGGTGGTATCAAAAAAAATGTTATACAAAATAATCACCATTCTTTCTATAATGAAGGTGTTCAAGCTATCAAAATAAGAAAGAATGGTGATTATGATGGCTAATAAAGCAAACTCTTTAGCACATACAAAATGGATGTGTAAGTATCACATCATTTTCACTCCAAAGTATAGACGAAAAATAATTTACAATCAATATCGAAAAGATTTAGGTGAAATATTGAGAGAATTATGTAGATACAAGCATGTAGAAATAATAGAAGGACATTTGATGAGAGACCATGTACATATCTTTGGTAATGATCCCTCCATCATTATCTGTATCAGCATTTATGGGATATCTGAAAGGAAAGTCAGCATTGATGATGTTTGATAGCCATGCAAATTTGAAATATAAGTTTGGAAACAGATATTTTTGAAGTGAAGGATATTATGTAAATACAGTAGGATTGAATGATGCTACAGTTGCAAAATATATTCGAGAGCAGGAAATGCACGATATAGCAATGGATAAAATGAGTGTAAAGGAGTACGCAAATCCATTCTCAGAAGCAGAGCAACAGGCATATAAACAAGAAAAAGCAAGGAGAAAGAATAAGTAAAAATGAAGCCCTTTGCGAGCTGGCAGTAAAGTTTTATAGCCGCAGAGAAAACCACGCCTTTTAAGCGTGATTTTTAGGTATCATAATAATAAAAACCCATCCTAGTGCTTACTAGAATGGGTTTTTTGTCGTTAATAGTTTCCTGTATAGTTCCACACCTTTGTATAGGATGGCTTCATCAAAGGTGAACTTATTTGAGTGTAATGGAATGGTGTCTCCCGTACCTAAAAAAAGAAGAAGATAGATGGGGCTACATTTCTATAGTAGCCAAAGTCTTCACTGATAAGTACAGGGCTTTCTAGTTTGTTGACTAGATTGTTTTTGTATATTGTATAGAATAATTCTTCGTTGTTGAATACAGGTGGATAGTGGTGATTGATTTTGAAGTTTACTTGCACCTTGTATTTTTTGATTGCATTATTCATGTTTTGTTCAATGATATTCACAATTTGATCAAATACCTTTGGATCATAATAGCGAATAGAGCCTCGTACATGGGCTTGGTCAAGCAATGATGTTAAAAGCGATCCAGAATGGAAAGTTCCAAAATGAAGAAGGTGGAATGTGTTGTCGTCGAAAGCTTTTTTTCTTCTTGTTCTAAAGACTTTTGTAGAATTTCTACACAAGCCGTTAGTGCATTGATTCCATTTTGAGGTTGGGTCTGCATGACTGGCTTTTCCTTTTACTAAAAGTTCAAACTCACATCCGCCTGCCATCATTTCATGAGGACGCGTATAGACTTTGCCTTTTTCAAGTTCTGGATAGATGTGTGTTCCGTAGATGGCGGCAATATTAAATTTATCGAAGAATTTAGATTCAATGATAGGTTTGGCGCCACCAGGTTTTTCTTCGCCTGGTGAAATAACAATAATACGTTGTAGTCGCTTTCCTTGGCATATTTCGCTAATTCTAAAACCATGGCCATATGGCCGTCGTGCCCGCAGGCGTGCATACATCCATTGGTGCTTTTGAATTCTAGGTCTGTATTTTCTTCCATAGGAAGCGCATCCATATCGGAACGGAATACGATTGTCTTTTTCTTTTTGGTTATCAAAATAGGCGGTTACACTATTTTGGATGGGATGATCAATGATGCAGTCATATAAGTCTAATACGTTTTCAATATATTGCGCTTGGTCTTTTGTGTGGTAAGTTCAATTTCTGGAATTTGGTGTAAATTTCTTCTGTTTTCAATGATTGTTGTCATAAAATTCTCCTTTTATTGGGGTTATTATACACCCTATTTTGAATTGTTAAATAAATTTAACATAGATTTAACATTGTAAAGATAGTATGAATTTGCGTTTAAATTTATATTAAGTGTGTAATTATGAAAAGGTGGAAAATATGACAACAACAAATATATTGTCTTTATTGGGTGGATTAGCTTTATTCCTATATGGAATGCAGATGATGGGAAATGGTCTTGAAGTGCGGCTGGAGATCGTTTAAAACAAATTTTGGAGAAATTAACTTCAAATCGATTTTTAGGAGTCATTGTAGGTGCGCTTGTTACGGCGGTTATTCAAAGTTCGAGTGCAACAACAGTTATGGTCGTTGGATTTGTCAACGCACAGATGATGACTTTACAACAAGCTGTATGGATTATTATGGGAGCTAACGTCGGTACAACCATTACGGGTCAGTTGATCGCGCTGGATGTAAGTGCCATTGCTCCATTAGTTGCTTTTATGGGTGTGGCATTGATTATGTTTACGAAGAGTGCCAAAGCAACCGATATTGGGCAGATCATTGCAGGTTTGGGTATTCTTTTTTATTGGTATGAATATGATGAGTACAAAGCTATGATGCCATTAAGAGAATCAAAAGAATTTGTTGAATTAGTCACACATTTCTCAAATCCATTAGTAGGTATTTTGGTGGGTGCAGGATTTACGGCTTTGATTCAATCGAGTTCAGCTTCAGTAGGTATTTTACAAGCCCTAGCAGCCAGTGGTGTTATTGGCTTGGATGGAGTCTGTATATGGGTTGTTTGGGCAGAATATTGGTACTTGTATTACGGTCTGTTCTTGCTTCAATTGGAACAAGTCGTGAGGCTAAGCAGGCTACCGCCATTCACTTGAGCTTTAATATCATTGGTACAACGATCTTTACAATTGTATGTATGTTTACACCATTGGTATCTGGGGTTATTCATTTAACGCCATACAATCCGATTGCACAGATTGCGAATATGCATACTGTATTTAATGTTTGTACAACAATCTTGTTGCTTCCATTTGGAAAGTATTTGGCTGAGTTTGCACAACACATCTTGCCGGTTGAAAATAAAGAGATTGAAGATGAGCGTTTATTGTATTTGCGGCCACTACCTAAGTCTAAGAAGATGATTGGTGGTGCAAGCTATTTCGGTTAAACAAATTAATGATGAAACAATGCACATGTTGAGTCTTGCGTATGAGAATGTAAATCAGGCTTTTGATCAATTGTTGCAGTTTAGTGATAAGACAGATGAACAGATCTACAAAAAGAGAGGATACAGTCAATTACTTGGATAAAGTCATTAGTGAATATATTAGTACGGCTTTGGCTACGCCAAACTTGAATGTGAATATTTCTCAAGCATTGTCTAGCTACTATTTGATGTTAGTGGATATTGAGCGTATTAGTGATTATGCCGTGAATATGAATCATCAGGCGACAAAACGTCTTCAAGGAGATATGACAATTTCGGAAATTGAAATTATAGAGCACATGAAGAAGTTATGTGAGGATATGAAGAATGATTTGGATGATGTAGAAGAGGCAGAACGTAAAGATGATGTGATTGATTCACTTGTATCTAGTTGGCGTGAAGCACAGATTCAAGCTTTAAAACAAAAGAAATGTTCAAGCGAAGTCAGCATGATGTTGTCACGTATTTTTACAGATTTTGAGCGTATTAATGACCACGCTTTAAATGTGTCTCAAGAACTGGACAAGATTACTTTTGAAATTCCTGATTAATAAGCAGTTTTTCTGCTTATTTTTTGTTATAATTTGATTATGAATATTGAGAAGTTATTGAATACAATTATTGAAGCAGGAAAGATGTTAGTGGAGAGTGGTGCGGAAGTCGGCCGTGTCGAAGAAACAATGGTCAGAATGTGTCATTGTTTTGAAGGTATTGAATATGCGGATAGCTATGTGACTTTAACGGGTATCATGTTTTCTTTGACGTATGACAATCAAACAATGACGCGTATTTGCAGGGTACACACGGGAGAGGTAGATTTGAATCGTATTGATCAAATTAATACGCTTTCTAGAAGAATTTGTTCAAATCCAATATCAGTGGATGAGTTAGCTAATGAATTGGATCGAATTAAGGGATGTCTCGCTATACATTTAAAGAGACAATGCTTTTTGGTGCGGTTGGTGCTTCTTGGATTTGGAATGTTCTTTAATGGGACTTTATTAGAAATTGTAATGTCCTTTTTTATTGGGATTTTGATTCGTTGTATTAGCTGTTTCTTGTCAAAACACAAATTAAATTCTTTCTTGAATAATGCGATATCGGCAGGATCTGCAGCAAAGACTGAGTGCGCAATTGATCCATCAAGCATTACCGCAGACGAATGTGGATATTATGGTTATTTCTAGCTTTATGCTTTTAGTGCCTGGACTTGCGATTACCAATGCGATTCGTGATACGATTGCAGGAGATTATGTTTCTGGTGTCGCAAGAGCGGTTGATGCCTTTTGTGTGCTATTGCCATTGCGGTAGGGGCTGGTTTTGTGATGTATTTTTGGATATAGGGGAATGAATTATGATATATGTGATTTTAAAAGCAGGAATCTCTTCATTCCTTGCTAGTTTAGGGTTTGGTTTCCTATTTAATATTAAAGGAAGAAATTTATGGCTAGCCGGTGTTGTAGGCGCCATTGGTGGTGTCTGTTACAAGGTGGGACTGTATTTAGATTGTTCTGAAATATTATCCAATTTCTATGGGGCTTTAGGTTTAGCCTTAGCATCAGAAATATTGGCACGACAATGTAAGACACCAGTCACAACGTTTTTAGTTTGTGCATTGATTCCATTGGTTCCTGGAGGCGGTATGTATCGTACGATGCTTGCGGCCATTCGTGGGGATGCTCAAAACACACTAAATATGGGGCTTCAAACGTTGAGTATTGCGGGTGTTTTGGCTTTGGGAATCCTATTGGTTTCCACAATTATGCGTGTGTATTATCAGGAAAAGAGAAAATTTTTAGAAAAAAAAAAAAAGTACTTGCAAAGATGAATATTTATGGTATTATATATGAGCGTCTTGGTGATATGGGCCTGTAGCTCAGGTGGTTAGAGCGCACCCCTGATAAGGGGTGAGGTCGTTGGTTCAAGTCCATTCAGGCCCACCATGATTTCTTTAGACGCTTACTATAATGGGGTGTTAGCTCACTGGGGAGAGCACCTGCCTTGCACGCAGGGGGTCATCGGTTCGATCCCGATACGCTCCACCATTTATAAAATTTAAACTGCATATGCAGTTTTTTTTATATTAAGATTTTGACTTCGGAACAGAGAAATATGATATGTGAAATAGCACTAAAATATCACAAGATATGAATTATCAGGAATGACAAAAACGACTATCGTAATAGCCAACATTTTGTATTTGTCTGTCTTTTAGTTGTTGAATTATTTTTTTACAATCATCTTATGATCACATTCAGGGCAGTGCATCATATATTTTTCTTCAGGTTCATTTGGAACTAATTTATCGATCAACTATCTAGGTGCTTCTTCTTCGTAACCGAGTTTTGTACATTTCATCAATATATCTTTTTTCAGTATGTTCTGTCATTTCTTTTTGTCCTTGAATGAATTATATGTATAAATATACTGCATTGTGGCTTTACATTTACATTGAATTGGATCTTAGGTTAAAAGATTCTATTAAATGAGTGCGGTATTTGAATTTATTGAGTTTGTTTTTAAGGACTTTAGTTTTAGGTTTACGAGAATTATCCTTGTTCTTTTTGATTCCAAGAAGTGCATGTACTTTATCTATGGTTTTCTTAGAAGCATTGGCATCGAATAATTAAGAAATGATAGTCCGGTATATGTATAATAAGGCGGTTTATAAAATCAATCACATTATCTGTGACATCATATCTTTTCTCATCCTTGTGATCATTGTAGAACCAAAGCTGACAGTATTTGATTCTTTATTGTATTCTGTGATTCTATTTTCAGACCATGGCAGGTCTACCTGCATAGCGAATAAAGTAGTTTACGCAAAGCAGCCTTGAATATCTTTACTATTTTTGGGATCGTCGTCATTGGATTTGAACTTGGCATAGACATAGAATCCTTTAGGATGATCTTTATAGAGTCTGTTCTTTTCTTCAGGCTTCTTTAATCCACCAGCTTCTTGAATAAGGCGAATCAGTTTCAACTGGAATGTTTGAATGATAAGTTGTGTCCATATATTAATTGTATGTGAATTTAATGTGAACATGTGAGAATATTAATAAATATCACATATTCACATTGGTGATATAATAATACAAATAAAATGAATTGGAAAGTCTCAAAACTATCTGTTAAACCTATTTTGAATATAGTATAATAGAGTCAGATAGAGCAGGAGGACTTGTCTTATGAAGGTGTTTTCAATGTCGCAAAGAATCTATTATAAAGATTTGGAACCAGATGCAGAATTGATCATCAAAAAAGGATCTTGAACTGTATCACTGCATGTTTCATAAGGCATTCAAGATCTGTTTTGATCGTGCCTATAAGGATGTTACTTATTCAGAAACAGATCAAAGAATGATCAAGTCCTTTTATGGTACAAATGATTATTTTCCTTTGTCTGCCATTTATGAGGCCAAGGCTTTGGTGAAAAGTCTTAAATGTAGAGAAATGGAAGATCGTGATTTGATCAAGACTCGTCTTAAAAAGATAAACAAAAAAAATTAAAAAAAATGAAAAACAATTGAAGAAGGCTTTAAAGGAAAAAGAGAAGCTGATCAACAGATCCAAAAAAAAGAAATATACAGAAGAAGACTATTTGTATGAGGTACAGGTATTGGATCCAAATATCAAAAGATTGAAGAGCATCATTCGTAATCTAAAATTCAGAAGGAATCGAAATGAGTTCAAATTAAAAAGAAAGATGCCTTCTGTATGTTTTGGTGGTAAAAAAAGAATCTTAAAAATGGTTACTTAGATATCTATCGTTTTAAAAGATCAAGAAGAATGATGATTCCAGGCAGAAGACAGGGCAAGTATTCAAACAACCTGTTCAAATTAAATGTTGCTAATGATATGCTGACATATCGAAGTACACAAAAGGATATTGTATTCAAAGTACAGTTTCATAAGTACAAGAATGAACTGTACGCAAGAGTCAATGAAAAGCACAACTCACCTAATAAGGCAGTAGCCTATGAGTTGATGGATTATGGTGAATACTTTATTGTGAAAGCTATATTTGAAAAACATATGAATCTTCCAAAGACTAATACATTGTATGGAGCTGTAGGAATCGATATCAATGTGGACCATATAGCACTATGTGAAACCAATATGGATGGAAACATCGTTCTAATCAAGAAGTATCCAATCCATAAAGAGAATACTAAAAACAAACGAAATGAAGAACTGTATCAGCTAGCCATTGAAATCATGGAACAATGTAAATCCAAGAAGAAGAGTCTGGTAGTTGAAGACTTAAATTTCAAGCAGTTGAAAACTAGGATGCTCTATCGACCAAAGAAGGAAAATAAAAACATTATCGAGTTTTGCGTATAAAAAGATATTAGAAAAATTAGAAAGAAAATGTTTGATGAATGAAGTGGATGTAATTAAAGTAGATCCAAGAAATACGAGTAAGATAGGAAAAGAAAAAGTATACAAAGATCAAAGGATTGAGTGTACATTATTGTGCGAGCCTATGTCATCAATCGAAGAGGCATGGGATTTGTGAATTAAATAAGATAAATAATCAGAACCAGAAGTTTATGATATCTTACTGGATAATAGATACATAGATCATGGATGAAATTCTGAAGTGTTTATAAATAAAGCCTACAATAAAAACTCCATCGATAAAGACTGAATGTATCGGGATACCGAATGATTCAGAAAGATGGAGTAGATATTGAAATGTTACCGGACGACTGGAATCGAACCGGGCACGCCATTTAGACGTGTGACTTTTCGCAGAAAAGTTTTTTCTCGTACTTTTTTATTATATGTTATAATCATAAGTAATAGGATGATTAGAAAGTCTGAGTAGATGTATGGAAAAAGAATTTTACGAAGAATTTGAAGATATGGAAGCCGGTATTGACCAAAAACAGGCTCTTGTCGAAGAATCAAAAAAGTTGATGAAATTGAAGATTTCAACGAAGCTGTTCGCTTTGTGAATGATTTAAAGAAAAATGGAGAAAGACTGGATTTGGGGAGTCTTTGGCAGAAGAAAAGTTAAGAGAAGAATTTGAGGCAAATGTTGAAAAGGTTTATGAGAAGCAAAAGGCATTGTCTCAAAAGGTTGTAGAGGCTAAGGAAGCTTTGATTAAGGAAGTGAAAAAACTTCTTTATCAGATGATTTTAAGAAGGCTACTGAAAAAAATGACTTCTTTAATGGATGAATGGAAAGCTTCAGGAAATGCCGGAAAGAAAACGGATGATGAATTGTGGGAACGTTTCAAGCTCGTCAGAAGTTCTATGATCGTAAACATGCAAACTGGGAAAATAGAGCGGTTCAGTTTGAAAATGCCAAAAAGGTAAAAAGAAGATTTAATTGAAAAAGCTAAGTCTTTACAGGATTCAGAAGAATGGCAAAAAACAAGTGCTAAATATAAAGAATTGATGGATGCATGGAAAGCAAAGAGGAAATGCAGGTCGTGAATTTGATGATGATTTATGGAATGCGTTTAATGAGGCTCGCCAAAAATTCTATGCGAAACGTAATGAATTTATGAAAAATTGCATGTTGAACATCTTTGGAAAAATATCTTTGAAAAACAAGCTTTAGTTAAGGAAGCTAAATCAATTCTTTGGTTTACAGGAATATACTCGTGAACAAACGGCAATGATGAAAGAATTGTCTAACAAATGGAAATCAATTGGTTTCTGTGGAAAAGATAAAGAAGATGAAATATGGAATGAGTTCAGAGGAGTTATGGATGAATACTTTGCGGGTTTAAAATCGGCTAGTGAAAAGCGTCGTGCTAACTGGCGTGAACACATGTCAGAAATTATTTCTCGTAAAGAAGTACAAATCGCAAACCAAAAACGTCAAATCAAACGTCTTCAGGATGATATGACTGGTTTGGTAAGTGAAGCTACAGTAGCTGACTTACAGGATCAAGTAGAAGATAAAGAAGATTTTATCAAACAACTTGAACAAGAAATCGAAGATATTGAAAAGAAATTAGCAGAGTAGTTGATCTACTCTCTTTTTCTTGGGGTTTATTATATGAATTTTCATGAATGTATGAAGTCGCTTTTTATCCAGAGACAACAATAATATTATATAATCAAAAAAATGAAGTTGTATTAGAAGGCCAAGTAAAGGACATTCGTAAAGAGTGTGAAAAATATCATAATGTAGAAGTTACCTTCGTATCGGGTAGAGCAGATACAACGGGACTTAAAATTTGGCTAGATATGTAAAAGGAAGAAAGTATAGTGCTTTCTTCCTTTTCATTTCTAGTATTTCATATTGCTTTTAATCACATCGTGATCTTTTAATAGTTTTTCAATTACAGTACCCTTTGATTGCCTTAAGAATTGGTTTTTTGAATACGTTTAAAGGTCCAAGGTTGATTTCAAGTGGCGATTTACCATCCATTAATTTAACGCTTGAATCTAATAATTCACGTACATCATATACGCTGCCCCAAACTTCTGGAACACCGCGATCAACACCCAATAGTCCATATACAGCTTCCATTGCGGTACGTACTGAATATTCAGTTGTAAAGACTGTGTCTCTTGGTGTGTCGGCAAATTGTCCTAAGAAGGCGAAGTTTACACATCCATCAGGAATTACGTCTGGACGATCACCTTTTGTACGTGGCATGAAGAAGGCAGTGATGTATGGCATCATTGTAGGTACGCATCGTCTTTGAATTTGTAGCTAATTCTTCAATTTGATCCGTTGGAACACCCAAGTGATATAGCCATTCTTCTGTAATTTCTTTACCAGTACATTCTCTCATTGGCTTTTTAATGTAGTCACCATCAACATCTGTGAATAGTCCATATACCCAAACGCATACTTTGTTTGGATCTTGGTTCTTGAATTGTCCTTGACGATTGATTGTCCACTCATTAACCAGCTTGAATCTCTACAAGTGACAATACCTCCAGTAACTGTTTTTCCGCTGCGAGGATCACGCTTACAAATATTTGTGATATAAGGAATGATCTTATCATCTAATGTTGTGACGGTTGCAGATTCCCAGTTTGTCTTTGAAATGTCTGAACAGAATTTTTCTGGATGACCAAAGCTTGGATCTTGTTTTGCGATGTTTTTCCATAAGCTCCAAAGCATCCACTTGTTCTTACTTCAAAGCATCTCCATTAGGCGCATGGTCTTGATCTCCATAGATTGTTCCTTCTGTACAGACTTCCGTTTGTCACGAATACTAAATCGTTTTCAGTTAATACAATGCCAGTTTCGGTTCCATTGACTTTGCATTCGATTGTCTTCGCAATTTTTTGTCACCTACAAATTCAAACTCAACATTTGTGACTTCTGTATTGAATTGGAAGTCTACGCCATGAGCTTCTAGATATTTTTTGCATAGGAAGAATCAATGATTCATATTGGTTGTATCTTGTGAATTTTAAGGCGCTGAAATCAGGAAGTCCTGAAATGTGGTGAATGAATCTTTGAAAGTATAATTTCATTTCTAATGCAGAGTGCCAGTTTTCAAACGCAAACATACTTCTCCAATACATCCAGAATGTTGAATCGAATACTTCTTCATCAAATACATCTTCAATTGTCTTATCATATAAGTCTTCGTCTGGTGTCATGAATAATTTTGCGATTTCCATAGCACCCTTTGTACTTAAGTCAAACTTACCATCTGTATGAGCATCTTTTCCTTGGTTGATTGTTGCACGACACAATGAGTAGTTAGGATCATGTTTATTTAACCAATAGTATTCGTCTAGAACGCTAGCCCCTTCAATTTCTAAGGAAGGAATGCTTCGGAATAAATCCCATAAACATTCGAAGTGGTTTTCCATTTCACGTCCACCTCTCATGACATATCCACGAGTGGGATCATAGATTCCATCACATGCACCTCCAAAGAATATCCATTGCTTCTAATACGTGGATGTTTTTTCCTGGCATTTGTCCATCACGAACTAAGAAGCAAGCAGCCGCTAGTGCAAAGGCAAGTCCACTACCTACGATATATGCATTCTTATTATCGACGCCACTGGCTTTTTTTCTGGGCGGGCAAATGCTTCGTAGTTTCCATTAGTGTAGTAAATACCTTTAGAGTTCTTTTCGTATTTTCCTCTTTCTGTATTACGATATTCACTTGTAGATGCCTTTTCTTCTTCTTTCTTTTTATCGTTCACTTTTTTGGCGGTAAATAAAGCAAAGCACCTGTAGGCTGCAAAGCAGTAAGGCCTGCAATGCCTAATTTTTACAGTATTCTTTGACATATACATGTCCTCCTTTTTCTTTATGGCTACATAATAGTGAGAATCAAAATAAAAAACCATAAACAAAAAAAGCAAGATGATAATTTTTTATCATTTTGCTTCATTTGTAAAGTTTGAAATGGAATTTGCGATAGAACCATGCAAAGTATTGGCCATATTATAGACGATTTCATTATAATCTTCATTCATGCCTTTGCCGATCCAGTCGAGCATAATGCCTACAAAGCTATATTTATAGAAATCGGCAATGAATTGGATTTGTTCTTCTGAAATGTTGGTGCCTTGAGCCTTTTTCTCTAACAACCCCTAAAATAAGGTCGTGTACGGTTGTGAATAAAAATCTTTCGATACTGTCTTGTGTTGTAGTGTGATACACATTCAATATGAATGGCTTATTTTGAAGAACGGCTTCAAAAATGGATGTGAGACCTTCTTGCCAAGTGTCGTAGGTCTTATTTCCTTTTAGTGCATTTGTGGCATCATAAATACAAGACCATTCGACAAGGTCATAAATATCTTTAAAGTGATAGTAGAAAGACATTCTTGAAATACCAACATCGTCCGTTAGATCTTTGATGGTAATCTTATCCAATGGTTTCTTTAATAAGAATCTTTTTTAGGGATTGCTCTAGAGCAAGTTTAGTTAGGTTTGACATACAAAAATAATAATAAAAAAAAGGGTCTCCCGTCAATTCTTAGGAGACCATGAACATTAAATTCTGAGTGGTCTGTAACAAACAGAATTTTGCCTTGCCCAAGCTGTAATAGGGCCCTTTGAATATTGTAGATGTGCTTCTTGCAAGCACACTTATACTATAATCTTATCATTCGTTAATTTAATTAAAACATTTTGTGAAATTTTGGGAAGTGATATAATACAAGAGTGAGGTATGGAAACTATGTATATATCAGTAGATGAATCGCAAATGAGTGTGTTTTTCTTGGATTGTTTTCGCTTTTTTTGTATGAATGATACAGAATATAATGTTTTTCTAAATAAACGAGATTTAGATGTATATGAATATGAAATATGGAAAAGAGATAATCGAGAAATGTCTTTGGTCACAATAGTGAGTCTGTCGTTAGATGAATTTAAAGAATACTATTATGGGGATGAAAGAACGACAAATTGCAGAATAATTGATAGTGTGATTGTTCCTTTAATTGAAAAAATGAGATAATAAAATACGCTTTATTTATCGTGTAATGTGATAGATGAGGCGTTTTTGTTTACAGAAAAAATACTTTACGAATAAACTGTTTGGGTTTATACTTTTTAGTAGATAAATAACTTTCATAACTAAAAAGAACAAAAAATAATAAGGGGCATAAAACTAAGGAGATTTATTTATATGCAAAGAGAACTACGAATTATTCATTCCAGAAGTTTGGGGATGTATTCTATTCTGTAAATCATAATGCAGGGCATTTGATTGATTATGTTGAAAACGATTTTAAAATCACAAATAAAACGTTTGATTCATTTTATTATTCTAGCGATCCAGTATATTTGGATACGCGTAGTGGAATTATCATGTTAGTGGTGAGTAAAGATGGTAAAAAGTTTGAGGAATATGTGATTCACCGTGTTGTTCGTTTAAAACCAGATATTTATTTTAATTATGTTTCTATCTCAAAAGAGAGTGTGCTTCAAATTCATTATTCAAGTCATGGAATGAATCAGAAGATGATGGAGACTCCATATTCGTATCGCCTTTGGTTTCAAAGATGAATTTAAAAGAGATCTTTACATGTTTTTACCAGGTTCGTAAATCGAATTATACATTTCCTGGTGAGTCACATGATTATTATGAATTGACATATATTGATCATGGTACTTTGGATACGACGGTAGATGGTCATAGTTACAGATTGTCTAAATATGATTTGATTTTATATTATCGGGACAGTTCCATACACAAAGTACAGATAGTCAGAGTACTTGTTCATATCTGACGATTACGTTTGATATGGATAATAAGTTGCCTGGCGATTTAAAGAATCGTGTTTTTCATACGCGAAAAGATATTTATCAAGTGTTGTCTGAATTTATGAAATCCATTCAGTCCGATGGTCATTTGAATTCAGAACTCGTACTATTGTATTTAAAACAGATTCTAATTCTTTTTATATCAATTTGATGATGAGGTAGAGGAATCGATTTCTATAACGGCGAATCCGATGCAAGAGCATTATGAGAGTACGTTGTTGAATGAAATTTTGGTTTTTATCAATAATAATGTATATAAACAGTTTACGGTGGAAGATTTGTGTACGAAGTTCTCAATTTCGAGGTCGAGTCTACAGAATTTGTTTAAGTCAAATATTCATATTACGCCAAAACAATATATTTCCAACGTGAAATTGAATCAGGCTAAAATCATGATTCATGAGCATAATCAGACGATTTCAGAAATATCTGATATTTTAGGATTTACTTCCATTCACTACTTTTCTAGAAAGTTTAAATTGCAGTATGGGATTTCTCCAACGGATTATGCCAAGAGCATTTCTCAATAAGTCCAGAAATGGGCTTTTTTTTCTTGCGCTAATAGTGTATGATATGTACATGAAAAAGAATCAAATGTTAATGACGTCTGGAACGATTTGGAAACAAATGCTTCTGTTTGCGTTTCCTGTGTTTCTAGGCAATCTATTTCAACAACTTTATAATACCGCGGTCTCCTTGATTGTAGGAAACTACTTGGAAGTTCAAGCCTTGCGGCCGTTACTTCTTGTGGGGAATTGATCTTTTTGTTGACTAGTTTGTTTCAAGGAATATCCGTAGGTGCAGGAGTGGTCATTGCACGCTACTTTGGTGCGAATGATAAAGAAAGAATGCAGAATGCGATTCATACACTTATGGCGTTTGGATTGATTTTTGGGATTGGCTTAACCGTTTTTGGATACTTGTTGGCACCTGTATTGTTAGGGTGGATGTCAACACCTAAAAATGTGATTCATTTATCCACTGTATATCTACAAATTTATTTTTTAGGGTCTTTAGGAATGATTCTATACAATTCTTGTGTAGGTATTATGCAGTCGGTAGGAGATAGCAAACATCCATTATATTTCTTGATTGTATCAAGTTGTGTAAATGTTGTATTGGACATCATATTTGTAGCAGGACTTCATATGAATGTAGAAGGGCTGCCTTGGCTACGATTCTATCGCAGTTTTTAAGTCTTTGCTCTTTGTTTGTATCTATTGATTCGGACAAATGAAAGTCATCAGGTACATCTTTCTGAGATTCGTATACATGCTGATGTAGGTAAGGAAATATTGGAAATGGGGATTCCAACGGGAATTCAGAATAGTTTAATTTCAATATCAAATGTCGTTGTACAATCGAATATCAATTCGTTTGGATCCTTGGCTATGGCTGGTATTGGTACCTATAACAAAAATTGAGGGTTTTGCGTTTTGCCAATCACAAGTTTTATGATGGCTTTAACTACGTTTGTTTCTCAAAATAGAGGAGCCAAAGAATATAAAAGGGCTAGAAAAGGAGCTCATTTTGGACTGGTTTGTTCCGTCGCCTTGGTCAAAACCATAGGGTTATTGATTGCACTGTTTGCTACTCCATTAATGCGTTTATTTGTTGACGATCCAAAAGTAATACAATATGGTGTAGAACGAGCTCATTATGCGACGATTCTATTCTTTTTATTAGCATATAGCCATGGTGTGTCGGCTGTACTTTCGTGGAGTAGGAAAGTCTGTGATTCCAATGGTTGTTATGCTTGTATGTTGGTGTCTTGTGCGAGTCACCTTATTAACAATGTTGAACATGTTATTCCATAACATTGTATTTGTATATTTGGTTTATCCATTTACTTGGTCTTTATCAAGTATTGTATTTTTCTTATATTATCGAAAAATTAATTGAAAGAATAACAAAGAAACCATTCTAGTGTTGGTGTCTAGAATGGTTCCTTTTGTTTATTATTTTTTAGGAGAGAGATATGAATATTGGTTTATTTCTATATTCATTGCCTTATCTTTAAGGCACTTATAGAATAACATTCCATGTTGTCATAAATTTAGTATAACTTTGGTAAATATTGTGAAATCCGATTGAATTATGTGAAATTATCAAAATATACATCTTTTTTTGGAAAACCTCAATTTATTTCGTATATGAAATCACATGAATAAATCAAAAGACAAAATTATGAAGGAATTTTTAGAAAACAATACCTATTTTGTCGATTTCTTTAATGCGTACTTCTTTGATGGAGAAAGAGTTCTTAAACCTGAAAACTGTATGGAACTTGATTCAGAGATGAATGATTCGAATATGGATTTAGAAAAGCATGTGGATGTGATTCGTAAGTACAATGATGGAAATCTTTATAGTGCATTCATTATTGAAAATCAAAGTTATGCGGATGCTTCAATGGTTGTAAGAGCGGCCGTATATGAATATGTAGCTTATGAGCGAATGTTAAAGAAGTCAAAGAAGAATAAGGCTAAAGAAAAACTACCTATGGTAAACATTCTGGTATTCTATACAGGTGAAAGGCCTTGAATGCAGGCAGACAGCTTTCTGAGCTAGTCGAGGTGGATGAAAGATTTGAATCCTATTTCCATGACTACAAAATGAATCTGATTGAAATCAAAGGAAATACTTCATATAATTTTAATGAAGAAGATGTGTATAATCTATTCTATATATGTCGAAGTATTTATGATCAGTCTATTTATGAAGGAACGAGTAATCATTTTGGGCTTGTGAAAAGCAGTGTGTTAAAAGTCGTCAAGACATTAACGGATGTAGAATGGTTGGATATATAAGAATTAGAGGAAAAGGAGGAAATTGAAAAGTGTGAAGTCTGAAAAGAGATGGTCGGAAGTAAAGTCAAAGGAATGAAAAAGGAATTGAACGAGGTCGTGAAAAAAAAGAGCTTGAAATGTATCAAAAAATGATGGACAAGGAATTTGGAATTAAAGCTATCGCATTCATCTTTTCAGTAAGTAGAGTTAATTAAAAAGCTATTGATGAAAGCTTAGAAAATGCATTATAAAATGGGGGAAATATGAATACGAATATAAAAAGAATAAGTGTAGTATGCTTATGTATATTATTGAGTGGTTGTAGCATGTTTCAATCAAGCACTTAATGATATCAAGGGCAATTTAGTAGGGAATGGATACACAATCTATACGTATGATAATTATGGTAGTGAAGTCATGGAGACAAGTGGGGATAAAATCAGTATTACAGGTAATGCGGTAGAGTCTACTTCCTATGATGAAGATGGACGTGTTGTTCGTGGCTATGAATTATCAAGTGTAATTACGATAACGGTAGACGGAAAAGAAATAGAATCATGTGGAGATACTTGTGTTTTTGAACAAAAAGGCTTAACACCGGATGTGGATTTCATACAAGAAGATATTGATTCAAATACACATGGACAAATATCGGACAATACGTCTGTTGCTCGTTTTATCAACAAGTATAAAAATATGTTTGGCAAAGGAAGAATTGTAGTCATTAAATCCCAATTAGGGACAGCCAATTGCCGCCTACTCTGGAGATAAGGTGTATTGGAAGATTCCAGATAATTTACCAAAAAATGACGAAACTTATGATTGATGGTAAGGCTTTGTATATTCATAGAGCAAATTTTCAAATCATTGATAAAGAATTATTGGATTAGGAGAAACAAAATGAAACAACAAATTAGTAGTACAAAAGGACCTAAGGCATTAGGGGCCATATTCAAAGCAGGGATTGCTACAGAAGGACTTGTATTCTTATCTGGACAATTAGGTGTGAATACAGAAGGAAATTTGGTTAGTGAAGATGTTGTTGAACAAACTCGGAAAGTCTTTGAAAATATTGGTGTATTATTAGAAGCTTCAGGCTTAACATATGATGATATTGTTAAGACAACTGTATTATTGGATGACATGAAAGATTTCGCGAAAGTAAACGAAGAATACGCGAAATACTTTGATGGTATATATCCTGCTCGTAGCTGCTTTTGAAGTAGCCTGCATTACCTAAAAATGCAAAGGTAGAAATTGAGTGTATCGCAATCAAAAAATAGTTAAAACATATATGTCGTAAATAGAGTTCGTTCTTTGATGTATTGAAGAATTTTATTGTTGAAAAATCCATGATTTATGGTAGTATATATAAAGAGAAATTGGATTTGAAAAGGGACTTTTTAAATCCATTTTTTTAAGGTCACAAGGAGGATTATATGAACAAAAATTCGTTATTATCCATGAGAGATCTGTCAGTTGAAGATATCTATAGCATTCTTGATGATGCTAGACTTTTTTAATAGTTCCTTTAAAGATTGGCAATTACCAATGCAGAAAGCATTGGTTGCTAATCTTTTTTTGAGGCTTCAACTCGAACACATTTTTCATTCGAAAGTGCACAAGACCAATTGGGATGCCAAGTAGCCGATTTTGCGGCAGGAGCATCCAGTGTCACAAAGGGAGAAACTCTTTATGATACAGTAAAGACATTTGAATCAATTGGGTATGACATGGTGGTGATCCGTCATTCTCAAGATGAATATTTTAAAGAATTGGAAAATATCAATATTCCAATTTTAAATGCTGGAGATGGTGCAGGAAACCATCCAACACAATGCTTGTTAGACTTACTAACTATGCAAAATGAGTTTGGCACACTAGAAGGCTTAAATGTAGTAATCTGTGGAGATATCTTACATTCAAGAGTGGTCGCCAGTGATAAAGAAGCTTTAGAAAAATTAGGGTCAACCGTTCGTTTTGCCGGACCAAAAGAATGGGAAAGACCTGGCTATCCAACAATTGACTTCGATGAAGCCATTGAATGGGCAGATGTTGTCATGATGCTTCGTATCCAGAAAGAAAGAGGTTCTGGAATGGCTGGTATGACAGATAGTGAATACTTAGAAAAGTATGGTCTTACAAAAGAACGTTATGCAAGAATGAAAGACAAGGCTATCGTGATGCATCCGCTCCTGTTAATCGTGGTGTTGAAATTGATACGGATTTAGTGGAAGTCGAAAAATCAAGAATTTTTGAACAAATGCACAATGGTATGTTGGTTAGAAAGGCCGTTATTAAACGTGGATTTGGTTTTGCTCCATTCAAGGAGGAAAAATAAGCATGCGTTTAATCAAAAATGGTCAAGTTTTAATTGACAATTGTGTCGAAAAGGAAGATATTTTAATTGACGAAGGAAAGATCATTCAGATTGATGATTCTATCTTGAAAGACTGTGATACAGTAGATGCTACAGGCTTAACTGTAATTCCAGGATTAGTGGATGTACATGTGCATTTTAGAGAACCTGGACACAGTGAAAAAGAAACCATTCATACAGGTAGTTTAGCGGCGGCACATGGAGGATTTACTTCTGTGTTTGCAATGCCAAATGTCATCCCTTTTCCAGATGATGTGGACACAATGAAAGACTATCAACAATTAATCAAAAAAGAATCTGTTGTACATACATATCCATATGCTTGCATTACATTAGAAGAGGCAAGTAAGGAAGTAGTGGATATGAAGGGCATCAAAGAATTGGGTGTACACTGGTTCAGTGATGATGGTGTTGGGGTAGCTACACCAAAAATCATGAAAGAAGCCATGGAAAAGGCGAAAGAAAATGACTGCATGATTGTAGCTCATACAGAAGATATGAGTTATCGCAGACCAGGGGCTTGTGTACATGACAGTGAAGTTGTGACATCTAAGGGTCGGCTAGGAATTCCAAGTGCTTGTGAAAGTGCACAATTGATTCGTGATTTAGAAATCACAAAAGAAGTAGGAAACGCTTATCACGCTTGCCACATTTCAGCTAAAGAAAGTGTAGAAGCATTAAAAACGCAAAAGAATCAGGGTTCGAATGTAAGTCTTTGAAGTTACAGTACACCACTTATTGTTAGAAGATAAAGATGTGGTTGGACCAAACTGGAAAATGAATCCACCTTTAAGAGGTCATGAAGACCGTATGGCTTTGATTGAAGGCTTGGAAAACGGAACATTGGATTGCATTGCCAATGATCATGCACCACACACCTATGAAGAAAAAAGAAGCGTTCTATGGATAAAGCACCGTTTGGGATTGTTTCATTAGAAAGCGCATTTGCCTTACTATACACAGAGTTTGTTCACCGTCAAAAACGTTGGACATTGGCTCAATTGGTAAATTGGATGTCGGCTGCACCTGCTAAGCGTTTTGGCTTAGAGAATATAGGACAAATTAAAGAAGGCTATAATGCCGATTTGGTTTTAGTAGATTTAGAACATGAATCTTTGATTGACATAGATACATTTGAATCCATGGGGAAAAATACGCCATTTAATGGCTGGAGCGTAAATGCGCAAGTAAAGGAAACCATCGTAGATGGAAAAACAGTATGGAAAGGATAAACTATGGAAAGATTATTAGTATTAGAAGACGGGAGCACATATCGAGGGCGCAGCTTTTGGTGGTGAGAACTTCCGTATTGGAGAATTGGTATTCAATACTTCAATGACTGGCTATCAAGAAATTTTAACTGATAATGCATACTGCGGACAAATCGTAATGATGACATATCCATTAATTGGAAATTATGGTATCAATCGTGATGACTATGAAAGTATTGATCCAGCTACATTTGGTCTCGTAGTAAAAGACTATTGCGAACAACCAAGTAACTGGAGAAGTCAGGAAAGTTTAGATCACTTCTTGAAACGTGCAAACATTCCAGGAATCTATGGGGTTGATACTCGTGCAATCTCTCGTAAATTAAGAGATAAAGGAAATATGAAGGCAACTTTATGCAATACCGATGCAGACATTGAAAAGGTTGTAGAAGAATTAAAAAAATGCAGAACTCTTGAAGGATCAAGTATCTTCTGTTTCAACAAAGAAGGTCTATCCTATGCCAAATCGCGGAAAGAAAGTCGTTGTGGTGGATTTTGGTGTAACAATGAGCACATTACGCGATTTATCGAAATGTGGATTGGACTTAATTGTTGTTGAACACGATGCTAGCGTTGAAACAATTATGTCATTCTACCCAGACGGAGTTTGTTTATCAAGCGGGCCAGGTAATCCTTGTGATTTGACTAGCCAGATTGAAGTCGTTAAAGAATTAATGAAACAAACCGTTGTATTCGGTATTGTGCTAGGATATCAATTGATCGCATTAGCTTCAGGTGCAACTGTTTCTAAAATGGGATTTGGACATCACGGATCAAATATTCCAGTTACAGAAATTGCAACAAATAAAGTTAAGATTACTCACCAAAATCATGGATATGCCGTTGATGTAGATAGCTTAGAAGTCTGCTTCATTAGAAATGACTTATCAAGCATTAAATGATAAGAGTTGTGAAGGTATTGAACATAAGGAATATCCTGCATTTGGTATTCAATTCTATCCACAAACTGGGGATGCATTATATGGTAAATTTGTAGAAATGATTGAAAAGGGGGATCAAAATAATGCCTAAACGTACAGACATTAAAAAAATCTTAGTAATCGGATCTGGACCTATCGTAATTGGACAGGCCGCAGAATTTGACTATGCAGGATCTCAAGCATGTCAATCACTTCGCGAAGAAGGATATGAAGTTATCTTAATTAACTCAAACCCAGCCACAATTATGACCGATTCGACAATTGCGGATCGTGTTTATATTGAACCAATCAATTTGGATTTCGCTAAACGCGTTATCTATAAAGAAAGACCTGATGCCATTTTAGGATCATTGGGTGGTCAAACAGGATTAAACTTAGTTGTAGAATTACATGAAGATGGAATTCTAGACGAATATGGCGTAGAAGTTCTAGGAACTGATTTATTAGCTATCAACCGTGCAGAAGACCGTGAATTGTTCCGTTCTTTAATGCAAGATATCAATGAACCAGTACCAAAAAGTACAATCGTTCATACAATAGAAGAAGCGGTTGCATTCTGTGAAACATTGGGCTATCCAGTCGTAGTTCGTCCAAAGCTTATACGCTTGGTGGAACGGGTGGAGGTTTCGCCGATGATGAGGCTGAACTTCGTGAAATTTGTGAAGCAGGATTAAAGGCTAGTCCTGTACATCAATGTTTGATTGAACAAAGTATTCTTTGGATACAAAGAAATCGAATACGAAGTAATCCGTGATGCGAATGACAACGCAATCGTAGTCTGTAGCATGGAAAACGTAGATCCAGTTGGAATTCATACTGGAGATAGTTTCGTAGTAGCTCCTGTACAAACTCTAACAGATCGTGAAAACGCAATGTTGAGCAGTGCATCACTAAAAATCATTCGTGCATTAAAAATTTGTGGAGGATGTAACGTACAGTTGGCATTAAATCCAAATAGTTTTAAATATTATGTCATCGAAGTTAACCCTCGTGTATCTCGTTCATCTGCTCTAGCTAGTAAGGCAACAGGATATCCAATCGCAAAAATCTCTGCAAAATTGGCTGTAGGATTAACATTAGATGAAATCTTAAACCCAGTTACTAAAAAAACAGTTATGCATGTTTTGAACCTACTGTTGACTATGTCGTAAGTAAATTTGCACGTTTCCCATTTGATAAATTCCCTAATGCAGATCGTCGATTAGGAACTCAGATGAAGGCAACTGGTGAAGTTATGTCCATTGGACGTACTTTTGAAGAATCTTTCTTGAAAGCGATTCGTTCTTTAGAAATGAAAGTGGATCACTTATACAAAAAAGAAATGGCTGGATTAACGAAAGAAGAATTACTTGAAAAAATCAAGAAGTGTGATGATGAAAGAATCTTTGCGATTACACAATGGATGCGTAATGGATACGATGTAGAAACTGTTATTGATGTAACTAAGATGGATCGTTTCTTCTTATGGCACATTCAAAGAATTCTTGATTTAGAAACATTGATGAATGAAAATCCAAAGGATGTTGCGGTTTTAAGAACATTAAAAGAACACGGATTCTCAGACAGTTACATTGCTCGTAACTGGAACATGAAAAAATTCGACTTATATAACTTGCGTAAAGAAAATGGAATTATTCCAGTTTATAAGAAAGTAGATACTTGTGCGGGTGAATTTGTCAGTGCAACACCATACTTATATTCAAGTTATGATCAGGAAAATGAATCTGAAGTCAGTGATCGTAAAAAATCATTGTGTTAGGTTCAGGACCAATTCGTATTGGACAAGGTGTTGAGTTTGACTATGCGACAGTACACTGCGTAGAAACATTAAGAGATGCAGGATATGAAGCTATCATCATCAACAACAACCCAGAAACTGTATCAACCGATTTCTCAATTAGTGACAAATTGTATTTTGAACCACTAACTACAGAAGATGTAATGCACGTTATTGATTTAGAAAAACCATTGGGTGTTATTGTTCAATTTGGTGGACAAACCGCTATCAACTTAGCAGATTCATTGGTAGAACATGGTGTTAAGATTCTAGGTACTTCACTACACTCTATTGATTTAGCGGAAGACCGTCATGAATTTGAAGCGATGTTACATAAATTGAATATTCCTCAACCACAAGGTGAAACTGCAGTAACAGTTGAAGAATCACTCGTTATCGCCAATAAGATTGGTTATCCGGTACTTGTTCGTCCAAGTTACGTATTGGGTGGTCGTGCTATGGAAATCGTACATAATGATGATGAATTAAGAGTCTATATGGCAACAGACCGTAAAGGAAATCAGTCATGATGCTCCAATCTTAGTTGATAAATATATTGTTGGTAAAGAACTAGAAATCGATGCGATTGCGGATGGAAAGAACGTATATATTCCTGGTGTCATGGAACATATCGAACGTGCCGGTGTTCACTCTGGTGACTCAATTAGTGTATATCCAACTCAGACAATTTCTCAACAAGTGAAAGATACAATTATTGATTATGGAACAAGAATTGGTAAAGGCTTTGAATTTGTTGGTTTATACAACATCCAGTTCATTGTAGATAAAGAAAGTAACGTATATGTATTAGAGGTAAATCCACGTTCCTCTCGTACTGTACCATTCTTATCTAAGATTACAGGTGTTCCTATGAGTTATATTGCAACACAGGCTATTTTAGGAAAATCAATTGAAGAACAAGGATATACGCCTGGATATCATCCTGAAGATAAAGAAAGAGTCTTTGTCAAAGCACCAGTATTCTCATTTGCGAAATTACGTAGTGTAGATACAGTGTTAGGACCTGAAATGAAATCTACAGGTGAGGCTTTGGGTAGTGATGTAAACTTAGAAAAAGCATTATATAAAGCATTGGTTGCCAGTGGTGTGAGTGTTCCAACACATGGAAATGTATTAATGACAATTGATGATGAAAATAAACAAGAAGCATTAGAATTAGCGAGACGTTTCGCAAATATCGGATATGGAATCTATGCGACGAAGGGAACGGCAGATCTATTTGAAAAGAAGGATTGTATGTTCACCGTGCTAGCAAGATTGAAACAGAAGATGGTAAAAACGTTCTAGACATTATTCGTAATGGACGTGTAAACTTTGTCATCAACACAATGTCTAATAAGAAGAACACAAGTGCCGATGGATTCTTGATTCGTCGTGTATCTGCAGAAAATAACATTTCTTGCATGACAAGTTTAGATACAGCGAATGCATTGGTGAAAGTTTTAGAGTCATTGAGTTTCTCAATGGTTTCTATGAATGAAATGGGGAAATAGTATGCAGGAATTTGCGAAGATTCTATCGAATGTCAAAATCGCAAATGATATTTGGAAGATGGAATTGAAAACAGGCTTAGCCAAAAAAAGCAGCTAAGCCTGGTCAATTCATTGAAATCACAGTTCCAGGTTTCTATTTGCGAAGACCCATATCGATTAGTGAAATTAAGGAAGATGTTTTAGTCATTATCTACAAGGTGCTTGGTGAAGGTACTTTAAAAATGACTGAACTTGAAGGAAAATTAGATATCTTTGGTCCTTTAGGAAATGGGTTTCCAATTGAAGATAAAGAAGAAGTTTTGTTGATTGGTGGAGGTGTTGGTGTACCACCACTATATGAAACTTGACCAAACAATATTTAAGTAAAGATGCACGTGTAACTGTAGTATTAGGTGCAAATGATGCCGGTAGCGTATTCTATGTGGATGAATTTAAGGCTTTAGGATGCGATGTATATGTCGCAACCATGGATGGTTCATTGGGTACAAAGGGGACGGCATTGGATGCGATCAAAGAAAATAATGTGACATGTCCATTTGTGCTTAGCTGTGGACCTTTACCTATGTTAAAGGCAATCAACGAACAATATAGTGAAGGCTATATTTCATTAGAAGCTCGTATGGCATGTGGTCTAGGTGCTTGTATGGGATGTGTTGTGAAAGATGTAGAAGGACATTCATTACGTGTATGTAAAGATGGTCCTGTATTTGAAATGAGAAAGGTGGCTTTATAATGGATATTTCAGTAAAACTACCTGGATTAAATTTAAAAAATCCAATTATTCCAGCTAGTGGATGTTTTGGATTTGGTAAAGAATATGCCGAACTATATGATTTGAGTGTATTAGGTGGTATTGCCATTAAATCGGCTACGCCACAAGAGCGTTTTGGAAATCCTACACCAAGAATTGCCGAAACTCCAATGGGAATGTTGAATGCGATTGGGCTACAAAATAAGGGCGTAGATTCAATTATCAAAAACGAACTTCCATTCCTTGCACAGTATGATACAGAAATCATGGCCAATGTGGCGGGTGCATGTGAAGAAGATTATGTAGAGGTTATCAAGAAATTAAATGATCAGCCAGTAATCAAGGCTTATGAATTAAATATTTCTTGTCCTAATGTAAAACATGGTGGTATTGGTTTGGGAACGAAACCTGAGCTTGCAAAGCACATGTGACAAAGATTTGTAAGGATGCAGCTACAAAACCTGTATATGTGAAGCTTTCACCAAACGTAACAAATATTGTAGAAATTGCCGAAGCCGTTGAAGAAGCCGGTGCAGATGGCATTGTATTGATCAATACTTTAATGGGTATGCGCATCAATTTGAAGACGGGAAAACCATTACTTGCCAATGTAACAGGTGGTCTTTCTGGTCCTGCCATTAAGCCAGTTGCCTTAAGAATGGTATATCAAGTGGCACAAGCTGTAAATATTCCAATCATTGGTGTTGGTGGAATTACTTGTGCAGAAGATGTATTGGAATTCTTAAATGCTGGGGCAAGTGTCTCTGTTGAAGTGGGGGCCCAAAACTTTGTGGATCCTTATGTATGTCCAAAAATCATTGAGGATCTTCCAAAAGTATTAGAGAAATATGGATATAAGAATATTGAAGAAGCAGTTGGAAGGAGTTTTAAATAATGAGTAAGACAATTGTAGCGCTAGATTTTTCTAGTAAAGAAGAAGTTGTAGATTTCTTAAAACAATTTGATGAACCTGTATATGTAAAGATTGGTATGGAATTAACATATGCGTGTGGTTTAGAAATGGTAAAAACAGTGAAGGAAATGGGGCACCATATTTTCTTAGACTTGAAATTGCATGATATTCCAAACACAGTTAAGGGTGGAATGAAAAACTTAGCGAACTTAGGTGTAGATATTGTCAATGTACACTGTCTTTGGTGGTATTGCGATGATGAAGGCTGCCATTGATGGTTTGAATGAAGGGGCTAAAGATGGAAAACGTCCTATGTGTATCGGTGTAACTCGCTTACTAGTACTTCAAAAGAAGCTATGAATAACGAATTAGGAATTCCAGGTGAAGTGATTGATTGTGTTATTAGATATGCGAAGAATGCCAAAGAAGCAGGCTTAGATGGTGTTGTATGTTCCGTACATGAAGCTAAGGCGATTCACGAAGCTTGTGGAGAAGACTTCTTAACAGTTACTCCTGGTATTCGTTTGGCAAGTGATTCTAAAGATGATCAAAAACGTGTTGCCACTCCAGCATTTGCGAAAGAACAAGGTTGTGATTATATCGTAGTGGGTCGTTCAATTACTAAGAGTGCAAACCCTGTTGAAACATACAAGGAAATTGAAGCAACTATGTCAAAATAAGGTGTGAGAAATCGCATTTTTTTTACTTTTTATTGAAATTTTCATGATTTGTGGTAGTATACTAAACAGAAAAAATATAGCGATTTTTTTCAAAGGAGGATATCTATGATCAAGAACCCAGTTTTATTTATGAAAAAAAACGTCAGTGGTTGAGATGAATAGTATTCTTCGTAGTGCTATACTTTTTAATGGTTCCATTTAAAGATTGGCAATGTATTGTTTGCTAATCTTTTTTTTGAGTAAATAACAGAAAGGACAAATTATGGAAAGACTTTTGATTTTAGAGGATGGAAGTGTATATCGCGGAACGCGTTTGGTAGTGACAACTTCCAAATTGGTGAATTGGTATTTAATACGTCAATGACGGGTTATCAAGAAATTTTAACAGATAATTCATATTGTGGGCAAATTGTAATGATGACATATCCATTGATTGGTAACTATGGAATCAATCGTGATGACAATGAAAGCATGGTTCCATGTGTATTTGGATTTGTCGTTAAGGACTATTGTGAATTTCAAGCAATTTCAGATGTTCAGAAACATTAGATGATTTCTTAAAACGCGAAAATATTCCAGGTATTTATGATATTGATACACGTGAAATCACAATGAAGATTCGTAACGTAGGTACCATGAAGGCAGTTATGGCTGATGTGGATGCCAATGTAGATGCGATAGTTCTTTGGTTTAAAAGCCACTGATTTTTTACATGATCAAGTGGCTCGTGTTTCGACAAATAAAGTATTCCCAATCCCAAATCGTGGTAAGAAAGTTGTATTGATGGATTTTGGGGCAAAATTAGGTATTGTTCGTGAACTATCAAAACGTGGATGCGATTTAGTGATTGTTCCATATGATACACCAGCAAGCACAATCTTATCTTATCGTCCAGATGGCGTTATGTTGTCGAATGGTCCTGGTGATCCTACCGATGTAAAAGTCGCTATTGAAACGATTAAAGAATTGATTCCTCAAACGGTTGTATTTGGAATTTGTCTAGGTCATCAGTTGATATCTTTGGCTTGTGGTGCAAAAACATATAAATTGAAATTTGGACACCGTGGAGCTAACCATCCTGTAGTTAATCTTTCAACAGGTAAAGTAGAAATTACTTCTCAAAACCATGGTTTTGCGGTAGATATTGATAGCTTGAAGGATACGCGCTTGGAAATGACACACCAAGCATTAAACGATAAAAAGCTGTGAGGGTGTTCGTCATAAAGACTATCCTTGTTTTGCGGTGCAATATCATCCAGAAGCAAGTGCAGGACCTGAAGATTCTCGTTACTTGTTTGATCAATTTATTGAATTAATGGAGGAGAATAAAAATGCCTAAACGTACAGATATCAAAAAAAATCTTTGTTATCGGATCTGGTCCAATTATCATTGGTCAGGCAAGCTGAATTTGATTATGCCGGAAGTCAGGCATGTCAATCTCTTCGGGAAGAAGGTTATGAAGTTATTTTAATTAACTCAAACCCTGCCACAATCATGACAGATACTGCCATTGCGGATCGTGTTTATATTGAACCTTTGACTGTAGATTTCGCAAAACGCGTTATTTATAAAGAAAGACCCGATGCCATTTTAGGATCATTGGGTGGTCAAACAGGATTAAACTTAGTTGTAGAATTACATGAAGATGGAATCTTAGATGAGTTTGGTGTAGAAATTTTAGGTACAGACCTACATGCGATCAATCGTGCAGAAGATCGTGAATTGTTCCGATCTTTAATGCAGGAAATCAACGAGCCAGTACCAGAAAGTATGATTGTTCATACAGTAGAAGAAGCTGTTGAATTCGCAAACCGCGAAGGATATCCATTAGTTGTTCGTCCAAGCTTATACACTTGGTGGAACGGGTGGAGGTTTCGCCGATGATGAGGTGAACTTCGTGAAATCTGTGATTCAGGATTAAAGGCTAGTCCTGTACATCAATGTTTGATTGAACAAAGTATTGCCGGATATAAAGAAATCGAATACGAAGTAATGCGTGATGCCAAAGACAATGCGATTGTCGTATGTAATATGGAGAACATTGATCCAGTAGGTGTACATACAGGAGATAGTACGGTTGTTGCGCCAGTTCAAACTTTGACAGATCGTGAAAATCAAATGCTTCGTAATGCATCTTTGAAAATTATTCGTGCATTAAAAATTTGTGGAGGATGTAACGTACAGTTGGCATTAAATCCAAATAGTTTTAAATATTATGTCATCGAAGTTAACCCTCGTGTATCTCGTTCATCTGCTCTAGCTAGTAAGGCAACAGGATACCCAATTGCGAAGATTAGTGCTAAATTAGCGGTTGGTTTAGGTTTAGATGAAATTATTAACCCAATTACTAAAACAAGTTATGCATGTTTTGAACCTGCATTAGACTATATTGTAACGAAATTTGCGCGTTTCCCATTTGATAAATTCCCTAATGCAGATCGTCATTTAGGAACTCAGATGAAGGCAACTGGTGAAATTATGTCGATTGGACGTAACTTTGAAGAATCTTTCTTGAAGGCAGTTCGCTCTTTAGAGATGAAAGTGGATCATATATACAAAAAAGAATTGGTCTGGATTAACGAAAGAAGAATTACTTGAAAAAATTAAGAAGTGTGATGATGAAAGAATTTTTGCGGTTACACAGTGGCTTCGCAATGGATATGATATGGAAACCATTCATAATGTGACGAAAATGGATGATTTCTTCTTGTGTCACTTGTCAAGAATTATCAGTTTAGAAAAGCTAATGATGGAAAATCCCAAAGATGTTGAAGTTTTGCGTAAATTAAAGAAATATGGTTTTGCGGATAGTCTGCATTGCACGTAACTGGGAAATGAAAGAATTCGATTTATATAACTTGCGTAAAGAAAGTGGAATCATGCCAGTATATAAGATGGTAGATACTTGTGCGGGTGAATTCAAGAGTGCAACTCCATACTTCTATTCAAGTTATGATAATAAAAATGAATCTGAACGTACAGATCGTAAAAAAATCGTTGTGTTAGGTTCAGGACCAATTCGTATTGGACAAGGTGTTGAGTTTGACTATGCGACAGTACATTGTGTACAGACTTTGCGTGAAGAAGGATATGAAGCCATCGTCATCAACAACAACCCAGAAACTGTATCAACCGATTTCTCAATTAGTGACAAATTGTATTTTGAACCACTAACTACAGAAGATGTAATGCACGTTATTGATTTAGAAAAACCATTGGGTGTTATTGTTCAATTTGGTGGACAAACCGCTATCAACTTAGCAGATTCATTGGTAGAACATGGTGTTAAGATTCTAGGTACTTCACTACACTCTATTGATTTAGCGGAAGACCGTCATGAATTTGAAGCGATGTTACATAAATTGAATATTCCTCAACCACAAGGTGAAACTGCAGTAACAGTTGAAGAATCACTCGTTATCGCCAATAAGATTGGTTATCCGGTACTTGTTCGTCCAAGTTACGTATTGGGTGGTCGTGCTATGGAAATCGTACATAATGATGATGAATTAAGAGTCTATATGGCAACAAAATTGCCGTAAAGGAAATCAGTCATGATGCTCCAATCTTAGTTGATAAATATATTGTTGGTAAAGAACTAGAAATCGATGCGATTGCGGATGGAAAGAACGTATATATTCCAGGTGTCATGGAACATATCGAACGTGCCGGTGTTCACTCTGGTGACTCAATTAGTGTATATCCAACTCAGACAATTTCTCAACAAGTGAAAGATACAATTATTGATTATGGAACAAGAATTGGTAAAGGCTTTGAATTTGTTGGTTTATACAACATCCAGTTCATTGTAGATAAAGAAAGCAACGTATATGTATTAGAGGTAAATCCACGTTCCTCTCGTACTGTACCATTCTTATCTAAGATTACAGGTGTTCCTATGTCTCAAATTGCGACTAAGTGTGTATTAGGTGAAAGTATTGAAGATCAAGACTTAATACCAGGATATCATCCTGAAGATAAAGAAAGAGTCTTTGTCAAAGCACCAGTATTCTCATTTGCGAAATTACGTAGTGTAGATACAGTGTTAGGACCTGAAATGAAATCTACAGGTGAGGCTTTGGGTAGTGATGTAAACTTAGAAAAAGCATTGTACAAGGCTTTAGTAGCTTCTGGAATTAATATTCCTTTACATGGAAGTGTATTACTAACAATTGATGATGATAATAAACAGGATGCTCTAGAAATCGCAAAACGTTTCTATAACATTGGATATGGAATTTATGCGACGAAGGGTACAAACTAAATTCTTAGAAGATAATGGCTTATTTGTACATGTAGCGACCAAAGTCAATGAGGATAATGGAAATGAAACGGTATTGGATATTATTCGTCATGGACATGTAAACTTTGTCATCAACACAATGTCAAATAAAGATAATTCTACAAGTAAAGATGGATTCTTGATTCGTCGTGTGTCTGCAGAAAAACAATATTTCTTGTATGACAAGTTTAGATACGGCACATGCCTTAATTAAAGTATTGGAATCTTTGAGTTTCTCAATGGTTTCTATGAATGAAATGGGTAAATAGAGTGTGAGAAATCACACTCTAATTTTTTTATAAAAAATTAGCACTTAAGTGTTGACAGTGCTAAAAAGCGACTATAATGATAATTGAAGTTAGAGATAAGTCAAAAGATATCCTGTAACTTGAAGATAGATTTCATAATCTAGAAATCAGGAGGCGATATTTATGAAGTACTATCCAATGTTTGATTTATTTGATGATTTCTTTACAGGAAACACAAATTTAGTGATGTCATGAAGACAGATATTGTGGAAAAAGATGGAAACTATGAAATGAGCATGGAACTTCCTGGAGTTAAAAAGGAAGATATCCAGATGGAATTGAAAGATGGATATTTGAAAGTAACTGCTACACATGGTTCGAACACAGAAGACAAGGATGAAAAAGGTCGTGTCGTTCGTAAAGAACGTGTTAGTGGATCTTATTCAAGAAGCTTCTATGTTGGTGAAGGTATTCATCAGGAAGATGTTAAGGCATCCTTTGACAATGGTGAATTGAAGATTGTTGTTCCTAAGGAATCACCTAAACAGATTGAAGAAAACAAATTTATCCCTATTGAATAAGGTATCAGGAGGCGATATTTATGAAGTACTATCCAATGTTTGATTTATTTGATGATTTCTTTACAGGAAATACTACAAGTGATGTCATGAAGACAGATATTGTGGAAAAAGATGGAAACTATGAAATGAGCATGGAACTTCCTGGAGTTAAAAAGGAAGATATCCAGATGGAATTGAAAGATGGATATTTGAAAGTAACTGCTACACATGGTTCGAACACAGAAGACAAGGATGAAAAAGGTCGTGTCGTTCGTAAAGAACGTGTTAGTGGATCTTATTCAAGAAGCTTCTATGTTGGTGAAGGTATTCATCAGGAAGATGTTAAGGCATCCTTTGACAATGGTGAATTGAAGATTGTTGTTCCTAAGGAATCACCTAAACAGATTGAAGAAAATAAATTTATTCCAATTGAATAACTGTAAGAATACGCCTAAATGGTGTATTCTTTTTTTTAAGGAGATATTATGAAGATAGAGGTAATAAATGAGAAGCGTTTAAATCATATTCATTATTGCAGAATACATAAAGAGAATAATCAATTGTCTGGTTCTTTTTTGGGTTCCTTCCAAATCAAAATCTAAGAATAAGAAGATGTTTAGTATCGAATTAAATGATAGTGATTTTTTGGTTTGCGATCCTGAACATATTTTTAAACAAAAGATTTCAGGGAATAAGCCTAGTGAATGTATTCTAAATTTGATGAATATATTGATTCAAGAGGATATGGAGTTTCTTCAAAAACTTGAAATGAAACTTGAAAGAATAGAAGATCAGTTAATGTCACATACGGGGTCTCATTATGAGTCGCAAATCTTTGAAATGAGGAAAACGATTAGTACTTTTGATTCGTATTATGATCAGATGATTGAAGTGGTACAAAATTTACAGGAATTTTATAAGGGTTTTGAAACATTAGAGAAAAAGACTAACACGTCTATCGAATGTTACGGATCGTTTGGCAGAGTATTCCATTCAGCTTCGTGAAATGCATCAAACACAAGTGGAGATGCGTCAGAATCAAATCATGCAGTTTTTTGACAATTGTGACTACCATCTTTATGCCATTAACATTAATTACTGGATGGTATGGTATGAATTTTAAGGCTATGCCAGAATTAGATACTTCCTATGGATATTTCATTGTGATGGTAGTTTGTATATTGATTATTATTTTAGAAGTGATTTACTTTAAAAAGAAAAAATGGTTTTAACTATAAAAAGCGCTTGTTTCAGTGTATGATTTTGGTAGAGAGCAGGTGTTAGTATGTCTGTGAATATTCGTATTATGCAGAAGGGTTTCTTTCGTAGAAAAAAATTTATAATCGATGATTTAGTTAAACTGTCTCACTTATCTTTTGGGGTTATGGATGAAAATTGTAAATTAATTCCGAATCAGATAGGGGATCATACAATCTTATTTGATCACAAATATCTTCAAAGAGGAATTGAAATCTATATTCAAAATCATGATATTTGTCTGAATTTAAGTCTTCCTACAAGTATGGATGAAATTCAGTTGTTTTATTATTTAGTGAAAGTATATTGTGAATATATGGATACTGATGAATTTGTGAAAGACGATTGGCTAATGAACATAAAGGATATTGATTTGCAGATGGTGTATGATAAAAGAACGAGCGCCGATGCACTTATGGACTTGAAGAGTAAACTATCGAATCATAAGTATTTTGAAATCTTTGGCATTCTTCATCCGATTTCAATTGGGGAAAATGAATTGAATGATTTTGGCACAGATTTAGATTTGTTTGGACAATATCTACATAATCAACAAGCTTTGGATGCATATTATGCCACGCCAAGAATCTATAATGTACATGGTAGAAGAATTGGTATGTATGCACTAGGAGTTGATATACTAACGATTCTTCCGGTAGAGCCTTATGTGGTATTGAATCAAATTGAAGGGATAGAAGAATGGTATGTATTTATGAATGACAGCCTTGTGAAGTATCATGATTTAATGAGCTTCATTAAAAGTTTGATTATTATGATGCCAATCATAGAATGGTATGTTTATCGAAAGAAGAGATTTCAGAGGTTTTAAATACGCTTGCTATAAAAATATGAGCAGACTAATCAAATAGTTTGCTCATTAACTGTATCTAGCGTTCCTTGAAAGAAATCATTTTTTCCTCCACCACGAACTGGATGTCTTTCTTTGAGTTGTATGAATATATCTTTAGAGTTGGTCATGAACCGATAATTATCTTTTTGTTTAGAAACAAGTAAAACATAGTTGTCACTAAAAGATACAAGCTTATTGTAGTAATACAATTGTGTATCTCGATCGAGTTCATCACATAGAATAATTTGATTTTCTTTATGTTCAATGATTAAGTGATCGATCATCTCTTTGTTTAATTGTTTGATTCTTTGTTTCAAAGCATAATTTTCATCTAATACGCGTTGTACATTGAATGATAAAGCTTTAATGTTTGAAGACAATTGATTGGAGATTTGAATAGACTGATCATGTTTTTTAAGACATAGTCTTCATAGGCAAGTTTTTCCGCATAAGAAGAATAGGCGTGTGCCTTTTTTTGATCTTCATCGATTTAATGATTTTAAACAATCCCACTTCAATCGTACTTTTTACATGGGGTGCGCAACATGCGCATAAATCTACATCTTCAATTTCGACAAGGCGTGGTTTGTCTAAGTCAAGTTTTGCACGATATTCCATGTTGGAATAATCCTCTAAGTAATAGGACTTAACAGGTTTATTTGAAAAGATGACAGAATTCACTAAAGCTTCAATTCTTTTAATTTGATCATTATTTAAGTCCATCGCATAATCGGTCGTAATTTCATTGTATCCTAAATGAAATCCAACATTATCCACATGAAATTTTTTGTGTATTAATCCAGAAAGAATGTGTTCTCCTGTATGATGTTGCATATTGGTGTAGCGATGAGTCCAGTCAATAATACCTTGTACATCACCATTTAATGCAGAGTGCGTATAATGATGAATTTCATCATTTATGATTTGTACATCCACCACATCAATACCATTTAACGTTCCTTTGTCACATGTTTGTCCACCTTCTTCAGGAAAGAAAAGGGTTTGATCCAAGATTATGTCGTATAATTCATCCTTTTTAACACATGAAGCAACATGGGCATGAAATGTTGTTTGGTAGGGTTCTTGTTCGTATAGTTTTAAAGTCATATGTATCACCGCAATTAATCATAGCATAAGTGATATAAATTTTGACAAATAATTAAAAACATATTAGACTTATATGGTTTGAACAAAGATGTTTTGCTTCCCAACCATCTTTAAAAAAACAGGAGGGTAAAAAATGAATAGAATTAAAACGGAAGTTAAAGAAGTGGGTGTATTACTTAGAAGTATACCTTCACTTACGATGACACTTTTTATTGTTTCGGTCATCACTATGAATCTTTTGGCAAACAAAAGTATTAACTTGCCATTTAGCTTTATGGCACTAGATTGTGGAATTGTGGTAAGTCGGGCTTTCCTTCTTATGTATGGATGTCATCACAAAACATTTTGGTCCTAAAGCTGCAACACAAGCATCACTTGTAGCGGTGTTGGTGAATTTAGGTATGTGCCTAGTTTTCTTCTTGGCATCAAAGATTCCTGGTGTTTGGGGTGAATCCTATGTAGAAGGATCAGAAGCTATTATTAATGGGGCATTAGACGGAACAATTGGTGGTACTTGGTATGTACTATTTGGAAGTACAATTGCGTTTATTGTTTCTGCCATTGTGAATAACTATACGAATTCCATGTTAGGTAAGATTTCTAACAACAACAGCAACTTTAAATCGTATGCATTCCGCTCTTATGTATCTACTGGTATTGGTCAGTTTTGCGACAATCTAACGTTCGCATTAATCGTGTCACACCAATTCTTTGGATGGACATTGGTACAATGTGTTGTGTGTGCCTTTACAGGTATGATTGTAGAAACACTATGTGAGGTCATCTTCTCATATCCTGGTTTCAAGATCCTACAAAACTGGAAGAAGAATAAAGTAGGTAGAGAATATTTTGAATATATGAAAGAAAGCAGTCGTTAAACTGCTTTTTTGTTTACCAATCGAAAAATTCTTCGTCATCATAGTTTGGATCATATTTGTTTTCATCTTCGATCATCTGATAAATCACGTAGTCCCTTAAATCTTCCAAACTCATTTCCATGACTTTCTTTTTTGATTCGTTCATAACTCTAAGCAAGGACACACGTGAATTTATTCATGTGAGGAATTGCCTTTATCTCCTTTAAATATGCATTTGCAGTGTCCTGAATCCTCAATTTTTTGTAACTGATGGAACCTTTGTTCACTTTGGCTCCATTCAATGTTCTTATATCAAAAAAGCCTGTAGCTCGTCTTCCAAAGATGAAATAGCTTTTGCCTTGATATAAGACTTTATCAAACAGGCGGAATCCTTTTTACAAGATAAGGTGCCTGGTTGCGTTTACGAATACCACCTTTACTGAAGTTAGATTTATGAATTTGCCGATTGTGATGTCGAACCGTCTTCGTCAGATAATAAATATCCAAAGTCTTGGCATACGGATACTTGCTGATACAGACAAAGCATCATGGATATGACTTTTCTCTAAGCACGCTCTTTCTCTCCAGTACTTTGTAATATATCCATATGTCCCTTCAACAGGAACATCGATTTCTTTTTTTTAGACGCTCCAACAAGGTTTTACGCATGATACCCATAAAAGTGGCATCACGATAGGATTTTCCTCGTTTCTTGCCTTTTGGAATGATTGTCTTTCCGGCATGCAACAACTTATGGCAGTGCTCACAAAGCGTAATCAGATTATTAGGAGCGTCACCTCCAGTCTGGCGACTTTCGATATGATGCACATGTAGTTTTACATTATTATCATGCGTACCACAACACTGACAAGTATATTCATCTCGATGAAGCACATACTGTCTTGTGTTATAGAAATCGTACTGTTCTCCAAGCTGATAGTCTGTGCCAACAGGGAGCGGCCTTCCTTCTTCCATCGCTTTTAGACGCTGAAGGTCGAATTCTCTTTGTTTCTACATGAATATCAGATATAGGCAAAATTTGACATATTCTCTTGATGGCTGTTATATGTTCCTGAATCTTGACTTCGACTGAAGGAGCCAGACCATACTTTATGTTTAGAATGCACACGATTGTTGAATCTTGGCTTTCTGTATCTTGTTTTTCGACTTCTTCGAGAGCTACGCAGAGCTCGTCTTGCAGACAATAATTTCACGACATCGTTACGAGGAACCAGTTCTTCCTGATAGACGACTTTCTGCTCTGTTGTAGCAGTCAGACCAATATGTCTACTTCCTGCGTCTACACCAAGAGATACAGGTTGTGTTTTCTTTTGTGCTCTGATATAAAAGTTGTATCGTGAATGGACAACGCTTTGCTACTTTAGCAAGATGACTGTTCAACAAACTTTCTTACTTTTCTGTGCCTTGAAGTTGGCATAAGTGGTTGTCCATCGATATCTAATACGTATACCATATAAGGCACCTCCTTTTTTTTGTGATATGTTTGATGCGGTAAGCCGGCACATATCGAGCCGTATATGACACCTTCGCCAATGTTAATGAGAGGTTTGCAATAAGACACACACTGTTCCTACCTCACAGAACTGTTTAATATGTCCCCTTAGAGCCGCAGACTAGGTGTTACATCCACGGGTAACTATATATTCTCTCTTAACGTAGTGCTCAAAGACTTAGGCTAGTCAACTTAGGCTTTTTACAAGCCTGCCAATTCATTGGCGGATAGTTGACCCTTTTTTTTTTTCACAATCAAGAAAGGCCTTGTTGTGTGTCCTTCAGGAATGGCTTTTAAAGCTTTATCTGTAACTGGCATTGTGCAATATACTAAATCACCGACAGATATATGATTAAAAAATATCTTCTTGCCAATCTTCATATGCATATTTGGATTTGAATCCAATATTACAAATATTCGCACCAATCTTTAAATACTTTTTCTTGTTGGAGTGTACACTTATTTTGTTTTGTTTGTTCCTCATGTTTATAGAATAAACTACGGATAAATGCTTGGATAGATTTAAAATACCCCATTATGTTCTTGTTCATATTCGAGCCTTCATTCAAGCTAACCATATCATCTTAATTGACATTATCGATGTCTAAAACATAGATTGTTTTAAAAAGTGAATCAAACTTGTTTAAGTAATATGCTATAAACAAGTTTGAAGAAAAAAATAACATTTGATACGTTTGAATGAAAATGAACAAAAAACTGTATGAAAACGATTTCAGACATGCTAATATGAAATTAGAAAAGGAGGACATAGTATATGATGTCATTAGATTGGTTAGTTTACGCACTAGGTGTAGCAGCTGTTGTTTTCTTAGTCGTTATGTTCTTCAAGTATAAAAAGCACAATCGATATGCCGATAAATTTGAAGACACATATCCAGATGCAAAGTAAGATTATGAAAAAGAGACAGAGAAAAAAAGAATAATAAGAATGTTTTTATTCCGTTGATTCCTGTTGAAATGACGGAAGAAGAGGTTAAGCAAATTCTTAAAACGAGAAAGGAGAATGAATCAGATGATAGGCGTAATATGCATCATAGTACTTGTGATGGAGTTCGTGTTTCAGATGAGCTTTCCTAAATGGGGACTCATTTCTACAGTTGTTCTACTTGCAGGTGGAGCTATCTATGGCTTTTATATTCACGATTATTTTCAAGCAATGATGTGTGTTGCAGATATTGGATTTTTTTGTGTATGCGTATGAGCATTTTAATAAATAAATTCAAGATCATTCGATATTTCATTAAGAATGGAAGAAAAGGCAATTGAGATTTCTAAGTTTGATCATAATACAATAGAAGCTTTAGTACATTCTCAATTATTAGTACAAGTAGATGGTCGTGTATATTTGGATAAACCATTATATGACCATAGATACAAAGAAAAAATATATCCATTATGGAGAAATCATATTGTTGATCATCTTCTTAATATTTGCGTTTCATGCATCTTATTTAAAAACCACATTGTTTTGGAGATAATGATATGAAAAAAATCGGATTCAAAGATTACAGGAAGATATGAATGAAGATCTTCAAAAATATTTAGATGAAGACTTATTGGATACAACTCCAAAAGAAAAGAAGGAATCTAGCTTTTGGATGAAGTGTGTAGCTTTATGCTTATTATGTAGTTATGGAATTGCACAATTTCTAGGAAGAGTATTAGGTGATAAACAGGCAATAGTGCAATATGGACTTGCGGGTATAATCGTGATTTGTGCACTCGCTTTCTATATTTGGTTATGAAGAAAGTATAGGTAATGATTATGAATGATAAACAGAAAAACATTATTGATAAATTGAATAAGGATAATGAATCATTAAATCAAGGACATAAATCCATGGTGGAATATTCTAAAGGAATGATTTGTATAGGCTTATTTGTGGTGTGTTTCTTGATTTACTATTTTACGAAGAATATATTTTTTCTGCTTGGATTTTTATCATTTGAAATCTTTAATTTGATTTACGCAAAGAATGATAAGAAGAAGATTGGAATTGGTATTATAGTTGGAGTTGTAATCTATATTATTTTGGAATTGTGGATATAATCATATTGGAGTGAATCCAATATAAAAGATGGGTCATTTGCGGCATGTGTAACAGTACTTTTTGAATAGAAATTTAGTATTGAACGATTCATTGATTAATGTATTTTACGTAGGAAAACAACAAATGATACGTTTGAATGAAAACAAATAAAAACTGTATGAAAACGATTACAGACATACTGATATGAAATTAGAAAAGGAGGTGGACCTATGAAGAAGTATGCAGCGACATTGCTAAGTGTATTCTTGGTTTGTGGATGTTCGAATATAACACCAAATAATGAAAAAGTAGAGGTTAGTCAGGAAAAGCTAGAGAATATGACGACCTTTATATACTGGTCTTGCAGAAGATAATGAAATTATAGATAATAAGTCGAAGATTGGTGTATGGGCCTATTATGAGGATGGTACAAAAGAATTTATTACGGAAGGATGGACTGTCAAAGATCCTGTCACATTGGAGGCAGGAAAGACTTCAGAAGTTACTGTTGAATATCAGGGTTTAGAAAGTACGATTTCAGTGGAGTGTAGTGAAGTGGATGAAGCATCCTTTAAGGCAGAGTCACAATCACCGGATCAATCGGATTTAGAGGTTACACATTCTAAGTGGTATGGAAAGAAATTGACATATACAGGAAAAATCATAGCTCGTGTAGATGATAAAGATTTTAGAGGATACATGATCAATATCTTTGATGATAAGTCTTATGTTTGTGTGCTTGATTACAATAAAGAATTTGATTTTAAAGAAGGTCAAACTGTTACATTCTGGGCATATGGTCTTGGGCGTGTGGAATCCAAAGGATTGTTTGGAAAAGAGATAAGTTGTATTGCGTTTAAGGCAAAATATATGGAAGAAGTGTAATGACGTATAAAGAAAGTAAGGTGAAATAATATGTGGAATCGACAACAAGTTAAAGAACAAGCTAAACAAATCATGAAACGAAACTATTGGAAGATGTTTGTAGTTACGCTGATTGCAGGAATATTGAGTGCTGATTATGTGACTGTTATTCAAGAAGTACAAGATTTTGTACCTGATGATGTATTGCCAAGTATGTTTTCTTCAATCCTTTCATTTTTATCAATGGGATCTATTGTAGGATTATTATTTTCTATCTTCATTGGTAATGTCATTGTAGTTGGAAAAAGTAGATATTTTATCAAGAACCATGATGTAAATCCTGAGCTTGGTGAAATCTTTAGTGGTTTTAAAGGCAACTATTTAAATGTAGTAAAAATCATGTTTTTGATGAATTTAAAAAATATTACTATGGCTATTCCTATTCATAGTGCCTGGATTTATTAAGGCTTATGAATATTCTATGATTCCATATCTGTTGGCAGAAAATCCTAATATTACTACAGATGAAGCCTTCTCTTTGTCCAAACAAATGACGACTGGAGAAAAGATGGATTTATTTGTCTTAGATTTATCATTTTTAGGATGGATCATTCTAGGCTTGATTTGTTGTGGAATTGGTATTCTATTTGTGTTGCCATATCCAGAAGCCACAAATGCTTTGAAGTGTATTTAAACCTAAAAGAATCTGTAAAGATATAAGGACCGATACTAGTACCAATAATTTAGGAGATATTTTTATGGATGATACAAATAGATACACTCATTATTTAGTTTTATTTCTTTGTTCTATGATTATTCCTGCAATGAATACATCTGCAGTATCAATAGCACTTTCGAATAATATCGTAGATTTAATTTTTTATATCATTGATTTTGGAGTGTTTGGATGGGGTATTAAACGGTTAAAAGAGAAGGATGAACACCCTATTGGTATTATATTAGTCGTAATAAACTATAGAGGATTTAATCATAAGTTTTATGTGCAATATTACTTTTATTACATATATTGTTCAGGCAGTTGTGATTATTGTATATGCGGTTTATTTAAATTATAAGAAATAGAATAATTAAATCACGCAATAAGAAAAGCAGGAATCTATTTCTGAACTGCTCCCCGTCAAGAGGACAGAGAAAAATATAAAATTTTCCCGGCCGCCAGCCTAAATGTTGCTTGGCCGCTTTTTATGCAAAGAAGGCACAACTTGTGTTTTTCTATCGGCGTCAGTACGCCCAAGTTACGCTGGACTCTTCTGGTGTTGTAATAACGGATGTAGCACTCAATCATTTGCACGAGTTCCTGTTTCTTTGGTGAAACGCTTGCCGTAATAGCGTTCCCGTTTCAAAATGCCCCAGAATCCTTCCATAGGTCCATTGTCAATGCAGTGAGCCACACGGGACATACTCTGAGTCATTCCGGCCTGTACGAGTTTATGGTGGAAGGCTCTGCCTGTGTATTGAAACCTCTATCGCCGTGGAACGAGCGGGTGGGCATCTGGATTCGCCTTAACGGCTTTGTCAAAGGTTTTGTAAACGAGTGGATTATCATTGCGCTCACTGATCACATAGGACACGATGCGCCGGTCACAAAGATCCAGAATGGCACTTAGATAGAGTTTATGTACTTCCATGCCATCATACCATTTGAACTCTGTCACATCAGTAAGCCATTTCTCATTCGGCTTCTCCGCATAGAATTGGCGATTCAAAGAGATTTTCAACAAGATACTTAGGGTTCTTTGCCCGTCTTGTGCGACCCGCGGTTATTGTACTTCACAGTGGATCTTATATCTTTGGCCCGGCAGATGCGTAGCACCCTCTTGTCATTGACATAGATACCATGGTCATGACGCAAATCGTCATTCAATCTCCGGTAACCTTTATCTGGACTTTCTAAATGGATTTTCTCAATCTTGTCGGCCAACTGTTCGTTCTCCTTTACTCTGTGGCTTAGCTTTCCGGAAGCCCATTTGTAGTAAGCAGAACGGGATACATGGAGAAGGTCACAGGTCTCAACAAAGCAAACCCTTGTTCTTCGTGACACTCTCGAATGGCTATATAAGTATGTCGTTGTCTTACTTCTGAAAGGCATCCCTCCTCTCTACTTCGTCCAATTTTTTTAACAGTGCATTCTCCATTTCCGCCAGATACAGTTTATGTTTGAGTTGCTCAATCTCAATTTGTGCCTGTTCCGACTCGGTACGGGAGTTTGGTCCTTCTTGCGCCGTCCACGCCGGTCTTGTAATCCTGCTTCTCCCATCTGTTCAAAACGAAGTGTCCAAGTACGAACTTGTTGGTAGCTTACCTGGTATTTTAAGGCTATTTCTCCGTAGTTTTTCCCTATAGCGATACATTCCCTGACGATTTGAACTCGTTCCTCAAATGTGGTTTCTCGTCCTTGCTTCATGTAACTTCCTCCTCCAGAAAACTTTGTAGAGTTGAAATCTCCATGAGCATTATACACCTTTATCCAGTTCTTTGAGTTGACGATCATTTCGCAACTTATATTTTTTTTCGATTTCTTCGAGACTTCCCACCCCGGATAAGTATTCCAAAGACCGCCTTTAACTTTAGTTCTGGCGGATAGACACGATTTTTCCGATATGGTAAAAATCCAGCCGCCCCTTCTGTCTCATACCGTGCACTCCATCTATAAATCGTCGTTGTCCCAACTCCTGCATCCCGGGCCGCCTGAACTAAGCTTATTTCCCCTTGCCGGTACTTCTTGATAATCTCGACTTTTTCTTCTGTGTTTAGTTTACCTTTTTTGTGACATAGAATTGCTCCCTTCATGATGACAGTTTGTTTTTTCACTGTCTCTCATAAAGGGAGCATATCATTCCTGGAAGAAATTGCTAGTGTTTGGTTATGGGTTGTTTCAACTTTTAAGAAGATTGTTGGAATCGGTACTGTAGTTGGAGTTGTTCTACATAGTCTTATAACGCTTTTATGTGGGTAATCCTATGAAAAAAGAAAGTAATGATTATTGGTTGTATATTACTGGCTTTGATCCTATCGATTGCAATCTATAGAAAACACGTGGAAAGTAATATAATCTTCCATTCATTCAACGAGCCGGTGAATATCAAGGTTGGAACAAAGTTAGAGGAAACACCTATTGAGTTTTATCATACTGAGAATATAGATGGTAACAAGGTGACTCATGAGTATATATATGATTAGGATATTGTTAATGAGGTTCAACCAGTAACTGTAAGAGTACACTATCAATTATTTACTTTTACAAATACATATGAGCTATTGATAGTGGATTAAAAAAATCCGATAAATTTTAAACCAGAAAGGAAAAAGTATGTGTAGATTACTTTGTTTAATTAACTAATTTATACATATTTTGAGGAATGAATATGCTAAGATATACAAGAAATAAATATAGAAAAGAATCGATATCTGCAAAATTAATTGAAAAAAAAAGAGGGTGAGTATTTTGCTATTCCTGGAAAAGTGCCAAGTCCAAAAAGCTTTTTATGAATTGATTTTTATGACTGAAGAGGGAATGAAAACTTTTGAAGTTTTTGCGAATTTTGTTTAGAAAAACACTTGTTTTAGTGACTTATATAGATAAGGAATATAACCATAATGTGAGAATATGCTTTAAATAAGGTATAAAAAAAGCACCTGGCAAATGCTAGGTGCAATCTTTGACAAATGGTGGTCTCAGTCGGAATCGAAAAGCTATTTTGTTTATAATGGATTTTATTGTTGTTTCTGCTTTATATAAAGGTACAACAATTCAAGAAAATGCATAAAATACTGTTGCTTTTATCTCTTTTTGAAAATTTTTTGATAAAATTTTGCAGTTGATTTAGTATGAGTTGGATTTTGATTATACGATTCATTTACCAATCAGAGAAAGTTATAAATTGAAGTATGATGGATTGAATGTATATGACGGAAAGACAATAAAAAGGCATCCAAGATTCCGTTGTATGAAGACGGAGAGGGATACCGATTTGAATATATACATAAGCAGTAAACTTATGTCAATTCCCGTTTATACAAAGATATTAAAAGACTATTCTAAATTTATTAACAAGGAATCCAATGGTCTCCAACCCATTTATTCAATGTTTGATTCCATAATCTTCTATACAATTTTCCGTTTATAAATTTGTATTTCCAGACCAGACTTCTCTTGGCATGGCACAGTAACATAAATATTTGCAGAGGCTTTAGTTTCATTTGCCAAAACAGGTGTTACTCTATTCATTGATGCGATCAATACTAACATAATCATTATTTTTTTTCACAAATTATTTACTCCTCTATAATCGGAACATCTTTAAAACATTCATCGTTTGGATTTAATATTCCAAGATGAGTTTTGCCTAATACTAATTCATATGTTCCATCTTTATGCTTAATGATATATCCCTTGTCTATATCTGATTGATCATACAAATCCTCGTTGTTTGGAGGATCAAATGCAGATTCCAAAATAATGCTTTGTTAGTAAGTAATGGAAGAGCTAATACGGCGATCATTAGAATTTTGCTCGTTTTTTTTCGATACATTCCATCCATTAAATAATTTATACGATATTCTAATACATGTACATTATCTTGAATCATAAAATGTGTAGATTGTCCCTTGAATTCATTTTTTACTTTGAATGTTTTTTAGATTTCTATAAGTGTATACATATATTTCATTACTTCCTCTTTAGAAAATGGACTTGTTGTTTGATAGTCTACACGCATTTCCAAAAATAAATCAATTTTATCTCTTAATCTATATACTGGAATAAACCACCAATACATGATAACTAACAGATTGATAATTTGTTTAGTGCACACATCATGGTTTTTAATGTGCCATGTTTCATGAAGCAATATATTTTTAAATTTTCTTGTGAAAGGTATACGTCTGGTATCAATATAGTTTTATTAAAGCCCATGACCATAGGGGAAGAAACATAGTTCGTTTTTAATACTACATAATTTTCTTCTTGATAGTTATCAATAAAATTGCTTATATGATAATGTTCTGAATGTTTTTCAATACGTTTGTACATGTCTTTGGTAATTTGAATTGCGCGAATCCATTTAATCAGGTTCCATATAATACCTAATACCCAAACTAATAATAAGAATTGATATACTTGCACATTTGCATAAATTTTATATTGCAACAGTACAATGATTGGATTCATGATTGTGGGTACTATAATGGTTTTAGTAAATTTGAATTCAAGTGGCACAAACATTCTTACTACGACAACAACGATTAGTACTGTTATAAAATCTGTCCGAAATAATTTATAACTTTTTTTTATATGAAAGTAAAATGTCTAACAGAAGAATCAACAAAAAACTGATACACAAAGTAATGAAAAGAGATGATGCAGAAAATCGCATTATTTTAACTCTTTCTCTTTTTCTTGAATCAAATTCTTTAATTGTTCAATCATCTGTAAATCATCTGTGTGCTCAACAAAATAAGCTGAAATTTTTGCTCGTGTATCTTCGCCAATAAATGAATTCACATATTCTGCTTCGGATATAACTGGTCTATATAATCTTGTGATTGCCTTCTTGTTCTGTCCGATTCCTGCAACCTTGATATATTTTATCTCTAATAATTTTTGTAGCGTTTTTGAATCGTATTGATACTCAAATTTTTGGAAGCTAATTTAATATCATTTGCAGACATTGCAACATCATGCTTCCATAAAATATCCATAATCTCATTTTCCTTCTTAGTAAATTGAATGTATTTCATGTAAGTTCCTCCGCCTAAATTCATTATAGCAACTCGTATGTATTTACACAAAGACTTTCATAAATATAAACATTTATTCATTTTAACACTCTTTATAAAAAATAACGATTGTAATTCTCTAAATTGTATATTATATTTGAATTAGAGATAGCGCTATCCATAAAAAGAACAAAATATATGAAAATAGTAATTAGTTATTTTACTTTCTTATTATTGTACATGCATATTATTCCAATATATGCAAAAGAATCCATATTTAAAATGAAATACTAAATCAGATTATAGGAGGATGTTCTAAAGATGAGATGCGAAAATTTATCGAAAAGATTAAATAGATATACAATATTATTTTTAATAATGGATTTGATTATACTTTTAATTGATTTATTCAGTTGTCGTAATCATACTAAATTTTTGTTTCTCATATTGACAATATTCATTATTAATTGTTTATTTTTCGATTTCTGTAAAAACATATTGCTTATATCAAAACATCAATATTTTATATTTGGAAATTTACGGATGAAAATGCAATTTTTGGATATATAAAGTTATTGGTCTTGATTTTGATTAGTGTTTGTTATTTTGCTTTTTATGATTATAGTGTTGTACCGATGATAACCTTAGCACTTATTGGTATCTGTATTTTGTTGATTGTGATTAAAAAAGAACATTAAAACTTAGAAAGTTATGACTTTAATAAACAAGTCGTATGACAGATGTTGCTAGACCATGTTTATTAGATTGTGATCAGGTTGCTTCGGTTGATGTTGTTATGATGGTGAATAGAGGAGGTGTGGTATATGACAGACGAACAAAGAAAGATGATTGATAAATTGAATGAAGATAATCGAAAATTAAATGATGTGAACAAAGGAATGAAAGACTATGCTAAATACAAATTGGTCGTAGGGATTCTCGTGGTTATCATAATAATCGTCTTATATTTCATTCAAAGATACCACCTGATTTAAAGGTGGATTCAGAGGAAATAAAAAACAGTCGTAATAGGTGAAAAAAAAGCGGATAATTTACTATCCGTTTTTAATATGCTTTGAAAAATTTTTGCGATTTTTTTGCGAATTTTGTTTAGAAAAACACTTGTTTTAGTGACTTATATAGATAAGGAATATAACCATAATGTGAGAATATGCTTTAAATAAGGTATAAAAAAGCACCTGGCAAATGCTAGGTGCAATCTTTGACAAATGGTGGTCTCAGTCGGAATCGAACCAACGACACAAGGATTTTCAGTCCTTTGCTCTACCAACTGAGCTATGAGACCACATGGTTGCGGGAGAAGGATTTGAACCAACGACCTCCGGGTTATGAGCCCGACGAGCTACCAGACTGCTCTATCCCGCGATGTGAATTAATTAAGATGGCGCAGAAGCCGGGATTCGAACCCAGGCGCCGCTTTCACGACCTACCGGTTTTCAAGACCGGACCCTTCAGCCACTTGGGTACTTCTGCATATGTATAATTGGTGGACCCTGTAGGACTCGAACCTACGACCCACCGGTTATGAGCCGGATGCTCTGACCAACTGAGCTAAGGGTCCAAGTTAAACTCTTTGGTGGCGGAGTGAGACTCGAACTCACGACCTTCCGGGTATGAACCGGATGCTCTAGCCAACTAAGCTACCCAGCCGAATTAAATAAAATAATGGTCGGGATGACAGGATTTGAACCTGCGACCCCTAGTTCCCAAAACTAGTGCACTACCAAGCTGTGCTACATCCCGATATTTTTAGAAAAAATAAATGGCGCGCCCAAAGCAGGAATCGAACCCACAACCTTTTGATCCGTAGTCAAACGCTCTATCCAGTTGAGCTATGGGCGCATTTATTTCAACTGAGCTTTTTGTGTCTCGCTCAGTGCTCATTAAATATACCATCACTTTAAAATGATTGCAAGCACTTTTTTTAATTTTTTTTTTTTTTTTTTTTTTAATTTCGTGTTTTTACACTTATATACGTAGTATAATTACCTATATATTAAATAAGAAGAAGGAGATTTAAATCATGAATAACATTGAATCAGTAAAAGGACACTTAATCGTATCTTGTCAGGCACTTCCAGATGAACCTCTACATTCATCTTTTATTATGGGACGTATGGCTAGAGCGGCTAAATGGGGAGGCGCTAAAGGTATTCGTGCTAATACTGTAGAGGATATTAATGAAATTCAAAAAGAAGTTGATTTACCAGTTATTGGAATTATTAAAAGAGTATATGGAGACTGCCCAGTATTTATTACACCTACAATGAAAGAAATCGATGAATTGATTGAAGGGGCACATCCAGAAATCGTTGCCTTAGATGCAACTTGTCGCGTTCGTCCAGATGGAAGAACTTTAGATGAATTGTATCTTTGATATTCGTGCTAAGTATCCAGAACAAAAATTAATGGCAGACTGCTCTACATTAGAAGAGTGTCTTCATGCAGGCCCAATTAGGCTTTGATTTTGTAGGAACAACATTAGTTGGATATACAGAAGAAAGTAAGGGCGATAAAGTTGAAACAAATGATTTTGAGTTAATGCGTAAATATTTAGAACAATCAAACGTACCAATGATTGCCGAGGGAAATATTGATACACCAGAAAAAGCACGCCGTGTATTAGAACTTGGATGCTTTAGTGTTGTAGTAGGATCTATTATTACTCGTCCTCAATTAATCACAAAACGATTTGTAGATTGCATCGAGGGATAAATATGTTAAAGAAGGCACAATTAGAAAAATTATTAGAACGTTGTATGGCTTCTTCTTGTGATTTTGCCGAAATCTTTGAAGAAGAAGGTACAACCGAATCTTTATCCATGTTGAATGGAAAATTAGAAGATACAAATGTATTGATTCGTCTTTGGTATTGGAATTCGTCTATATAAAGGTGTGCAATCTGTATATGGATACACAAATGAAACAAATGAAGAATCATTAAATGCCTTAGTGGATGATTTGCGTGGAGGATTTGGCATAGAATCTAAATCCGTATCTGTCTCTTTGGTTGAAGAAACTCATGAAAATCTTCATCCAATCAAGGAAAATCCTGTCAAAGCTTCATTAGAAACGAAAGTTTCCTTAATGATACGTGCAAGTGATGCGGCAAAGGCATATTCAGATCAAATTCAAAAAAGTATCTGTAGGGTTGGCAAGTGTATGTCAAAATGTACAGATTTCAAATAGTGAAGGAAGACTCGTACATGATACAAGAATTCGTTGTCGTATGTCTGTATCCTCTTTTTGCCCAAGATGGACAAAACTTACAATCTGGTTATGAAGCAACAGGTGCAAGTAAAGGCTTAGAATTCTTTGAAGAAAGAACACCAGAATCTATTGGACAAGAAGCAAGTCGTATTGCATTAGTATTATTAGAGGCGAAAGATTGTCCATCGGGAAAAATGCCGGTCATTATTGATAATGGCTTTGGCGGTGTTATTTTCCATGAAGCTTGTGGACATGCTCTAGAGGCAAGTTCAGTCAGTAAAAATCAGAGTGTATTCTGTAATAAATTAGGTCAAAAAAGTCGCAAGTGATAAAGTTACAGACTATTGATGATGGCACAATTCCAAATGCGTGGGGCTCACAAAACGTCGATGATGAGGGTAATCCCCAACAAAAACGTGTATTAATTGAGAATGGTATTTTAAAGAGTTATATGATAGACCGCTTGAATGGTCGAAGGATGGGTCTTGAATCGACTTCAAGTTCGCGTCGTCAGTCTTATAAATTTGAACCAACTTCACGTATGACAAATACATATATTGCGGCTGGAAATGATGATTTTGACCAAATGTTTGAAGGAATTAAGCGAGGACTATATGCGAAGAAAATGGGTGGTGGAAGTGCAAATCCACAAACCGGAGAATTTAACTTTGCCGTATTAGAAGGTTATTTAATTGAAGATGGCAAGATTTCGTATCCAGTAAAAGGGGCTTCTTTGATTGGTAACGGTGCGGATATCCTATTTAATATTGATCGCGTTGGTAAAAACTTAGAGCGTGGACAAGGTATGTGTGGCTCTAGTTCTGGTTCAATTCCTACCGATGTAGGTCAGCCAGGACCATTCGTGTTTCACAAATTACAGTAGGAGGTACGGCCAATGAATAAACAAGTATGGATTGAGAAAGCACTTGGCCTAGGTATTCAGGAATTTGAAATCTATCAATCTACAACGGTTGAAAAAGAAATGACTTGGTTTCAAGGCCAAATGGACACTTTAGTATCCAGTAAAGTGACAGGTACAAGTATTCGTGGAATTGTAGATGGAAAAATGGCCAATATGGCATTGGAAGAAATAGATGATTCTATGTGTGAAACTGTTTTAAAGTCACTGATTGCACAAGCACATATTATTTCAAATGAAGAAACCGATTCATTAAGAAAACCAGAACCAATTGAGTACGTAAAAAAGATGTGACTTGGAATATGGCTAGTACAGAATATGTGAAGAATATTCTTCAAAGCTTAGAAGCTAAGATTCTAGCCTATGATCCACGTGTCATTCAAGTTGGATATTTAGGATATAGCCAAGGCAGAGGAAGTCGCAGTATTGTGAATAGCTTAGGCATGGATGTACAAGATGCAGATGAAATGCAGTACATTGTTGCCAGTGTTGTCGTTAAAGAAGAGGAAGAAGTCAAGGATGCTAGTTTAGTTGAAGTTGTATATGACTTTGAACAATATGATTTAGATTCATTCGTTTCTCGTGTTTGCGATAAGGCTTTAAATAAATTAAAGGCCACACCAATTCCAAGTTGTACATGTCCAGTCATCTTTGAAAGGGATGCGATGACATCTTTATTTGCCGCCTTTACTGGTTTATTTAATGGGGAATTAATGTATAAGGGAATTTCACCTTTAAAAGATAAGTTTAATGAACAAATTTTCTCTGAACAAATCACAATTATTGATAATCCAAAGAATACGGATTGTTTAAGTATTGCCAATTTTGATGATGAGGGGTGTCCAACTTCTTCAAAAACTTTGGTGGATCACGGAAAATATGTTATGATGCTTCATGACACAAGAAGTGCCAATCGAATGCATACAAATAGTACAGGAAATGGCTTTAAATCGGGCTATGCATCTAGCGTAAGTGTACAGCCAATGAATTGTTACATCGTACCTGGAAATGATAGCTTTGAGGATTTATGTACAAAAATTAAGGATGGCTTTGTCGTACAAAATTTAGCAGGTCTTCATCTTTGGACTTGATTTTGTTTCTACAAACTTCTCACTACAATGTTCAGGCTTCTGGGTAAAGGATGGTAAAAAGAGATAAGAATGTTACTTTGGTTACCGTCGCAAATAATTTCTTAAATATGATGAAACACGTAATTAGTGTGGGTAACGATTTAGATTGGAGTTATCACCAGGTTGTAAGTCCAAGTATCGCATTTGAAAAGTGTACAATTTCAGGGGAATAATTATGGTAAATGAATTTAAAAATGAAAAACTACAAGAAACATTAATTGTATTTAATAGAGAAAAAACAGATTCAGCGTTTAGAAACTTGTTGGATGCGTTTATTTCGACTAATTTTCTGATTCACAGCACAATGGGATAAAGATCCTTCTCGCAATGAAAAGGGAGTCTTAGTCTTTGAACCAAATACACAATTCCAATTGTCTTTGATTCAAAATGATAAGGGAGATAGTTTTTTTCCTGTCTTCTCAAGTATGGATCAATTGAAAAAATGGGATCAAGATAGTGAAATCCATTCCTTGGTTATGACATATAATCAATATATGCCATTTGTGAAGATGGCATTAAATCAGATTCATGGCATTGTGATCGATCCATTTGGAGCGAATGTTTTATTAGACTGCAACTTATTGGTTGAACTTGATAAAAATCGCGGTTCACAAGTGAGTGAAAATCCAATTCATAAAGGTGATAGTTTAAAGCTTCGTGATCCTATTTCAAGTGTAACAGAACTTCAAAGAGCTATCTGTGAATTTGGTGACTCTCACCCAGACATTCTTTCTATTTATTTGAAAGAAAGAATTGTGAAGGATCAGCCTAGCCACTGGTTCTTAGTTGTAGATATGATCAATGATGATAAACAAACAATTCAAGATTTAGGAAACTTCTGTACGCCTGTAAGTTATGGAAAAGGTTTTGAATTCATGTTTGGCAGTATGGAACTTGCCAAGAAAATTATGGCGGATACAATTCCAACATATGTAAAGGTTACAAAAGTAATTAAGGTGCAATTCAGCACCTTTTTATTAAATGAAAAGAAAAAATAAGTAATAGTTTCGCATTTATGTATAGCGAATAGGAGGAATTGTAAGTGGCTTCTGAAGCAAAGATTAGAGCTAACAACAAATCGAATAAGATTAATACAAAAATGATTTGCCTTCGTTTAAGTTACAACACGGACGCAGACATCATAAAGAAATTGGATGAAGTCGAATCTAAAATGGGATATATCAAAGAATTAATCAGAAAAGATATGCAGGCTCAAAAAAAATAGTCTGCATTTTTTAGTGAATTAGTTTTTTGACATATTTTCTGTTAAAAATTGATGCCTTCTAGAGTATGTATGAGCACGAAATATTATCATAATAATAGGTAGAATATATTTGTCCGATTCTTATATAATAGAAGTATGAAATTACCTGAATATATATTAGAAATCATTCAAAAAATAAATGGTATTGGATATGAAGCGTATGTGGTAGGAGGATGTGTACGTGATGATTTACTAGATCGCTCAATTCATGATTATGATATTTGCACAAGTGCCAAACCCGAAGTAATACTAAATTTATTTGATCGAAGTGTGGGAACAGGACTCAAACATGGAACGGTAACGGTTTTATCGAATTCACCCGTTGAAATTACAACCTTTCGTTTAGAGAGTGAATACAAGGATCATCGTCATCCGGACAGTGTGAAATATGTTTCAACAATTGAAGAAGATTTATCAAGACGTGATTTTACTGTGAATGCGATGGCTTATCATCCAAGTCGGGGTTTGATTGATCCCTATAAAGGACAATTCGATCTTAAAGCTAAAGTCATTCGATGTGTGGGTAATCCAGATCGAAGATTTAATGAAGATGCTCTAAGAATGTTGCGTGCCTATCGTTTTTGTGCAAAACTGGCTTTTCGATGGATGAAACAGTAAAAAATCCATCGATACAAATGCATCTTTGATTCAATATGTATCTATAGAAAGAATCGTACATGAATTAAAAGAAATCATGGAAACAAATCCACAAGTATTGGCAGATATGACACTTCTTTTAAAACCTGTATTTAATGAGTTGGATTTGGCATTGAGGTGTAGTCAAAACTCAATCTATCACTATACCGATGTCTTGCATCATACTTTAGATGCGATGTGCTATTTAAAACCATATGATGAAACTTTGGCCTTTGCGTTATTACTCCACGACCTAGGCAAAATACAAGTAAAGACAACTGATTCGAATGGAAAGGATCATTTTAAGCATCATGCGAAGGTAGGAAGTGAATTGTCTAAAAGAGCTTTGTCGACGTTTTAAACTTACAAATGAACAAAGAAAGTGGATTCCATTCTATGTCTTACATCATGACGATAAATTTACCTGTGATTTAGATTGTATTTATAAGTATCGTGTTACATATCATTTGGATGAAGAACACTTGTTGAACTTGCTTCAAATTCGCTATTGTGATGCGATGGCCCATTCTGAATTAGGGCAAAAAAATCACTAAAGATGTAGAACTTTTCTATGCGTATTACATCCAAAATAGAAATCGTTGTATGAGTATATCTCAACTTGCGTTGAATGGAAAAGATATTATAGAAGCTACAAATTTAAGAGGAAAACAGATTCAAGAAGCTTTGAATATGTGTTTAAAATACGCTTTTATCATCCGGAAAAGAATATGAAAGAAGAATTATTGAATATACTAAAAAATGAGTTATGACTTTTCATGAATATATAAAACTAGATAGGGACAAATCAACCTTTAAAAGCCATAGGGATTTTAGCTCTGAGAAAGAGATATCCTTTAAACACTTTTAGGGTGAATTTCTCTATCTTTTTGTTACAGTATTTTTAGAAGGATTGGACGTAAATAAAAAAGGTAGAAATCCCCGCAACCGACCAAAGTTTTGTAATTTCTACCCGTCCTCTAAGACAATATTATGATACTGAAAATTACCAACGACTTCAACATGATTTTGAATGAAAATGATTATCAAGCATTTGTTGCTTCGATTGATCTGCTTTCTTTACATTGTCCTGTTTGTGGTGTCGTTGGTCTTTTTTATCTTATACGGACACTATAAAAGATTTGTGATTACAGATGATACATCTAATGATTGTAAAATAAACATTCGTGTTCAGCGTATCCAGTGTACTCAATGTAGATCCACTCACTCTTTGCTTCCAACTAATTTTGTTCCTTATACTCAGTTCACTTATCTTTTCATTTACTATATTGTTACACTTGATGAGAATGATGATTTGATTACTTCTTTTGAAGTTGCTCTACAAACGATTCGTAAAGTTAAAGCTCGTGTAATCGAATTCTGGGATTCGTGTTTCCAGACTGGAGAGATTTCAAGCAGGATGACTTGAAAATAGAATCTTTAAAGCGTCACAATATCCTCTTTGGATCCACTAGAAGCTATTGTAAACTTTGTGTACTGTCACCAACAGAGTCTGTAACTCTGATTCTGATTTCTTTTGATACTATGTCATTGAAATTAGAGAGGAGATGATCTTATGATCGAAAACGATGCTTTCAAGCTGCTATTAATTAATCTTTTTCACCTGAATCCTGATGATATTGCCAATATTCTCTGTACTACGTTCAATAAGATGATGGTTCTTATCGTTACTCTTGCAGATAAACATCAGGCTTGTCCTTACTGTGGGTTTACTGCGCCTAAAATCAAGGAATATGTAACCAAGGAGATCACTCATTCGGCTCTTACAACACAGAAATGCATAATAAAATTACAGGGCAAGACACTACAAATGCTCATGTTGTGGAAAGACCTATTATGAATTCAATCCTTTTGTCTTCAAATCTCAGAAAATATCGATCCTTACTGTACATAATATTCTGAAGGATCTGAAAGATTTCAATGAGACATTTACTTCCGTTGCCAGACGATATCATGTTTCTCCAACTTCTGTATCCACCATCTTTGATAAACATGTGGATATTGGCAGAAACCCACTTCCGGAAATCATTAATTTTGATGAGGTATATGCCTTTAAATCCGAAAAGAGTAAATATGTCTGTGTTCTTCTTGATTTTAAAAAACAGATTCCTGTTGATGTTCTTCCAAATCGTAAAAAGGAATATCTTTTAAACTACTTTCAAAAAGATCCCTTTAGAAGAACGCAAAAAGGTAAAATACGCCTGTTCAGACATGTATGAAGTATATAGAGATGTCGTACATAAGGTGTTTCCATCCTGTTGTATGCTTTTGGATTATTTCCATCTTTCCCAAGATTTCCATAGGAAAATGAATGAGGTGCGTATCAAAGTCATGAAGGGATATAAAGATAATAAGGCTTCAGATGAATATTATCTTCTCAAAAAAATTCAACTGGCTGTTCTTCAAAAAAATCCAGAGGATGAAGATAAATATGGAAGACTGTTTGATGTAGAACGTGAGCGTAAATACAACTCTCATTTTAAAAGCTATATGAACTACTATGATTTAAGAAAGAAACTGCTTGAAATCAATAATGATTTAACTATTTGTTACTCATTAAAACTAGAACTTGTAGACTTCTATTCAAAATCTACAATCGACAATGCGAAAGTAAATCTAGAAAATCTGATTCGCAGCTGCATTGATACAAACATTGATGAAATGATTGCCTTTTCCAACAATCTGATCAACTGGAAACAGGAGATCATCAATTCATTTACGATTGTAGGTACTGAATTTTAAGTTGAAGCAGGCAAAGGCCAGGTGGTGGTCTGCATAAAAAAGTGAATAATGCGATCATTGAGAATCGAAACAAGATTATCAAGTGTATCAAGAACAATACCAATGGCTACACCAACTGGTCTCGCTTCCGCAATCGCGTAATGTATGTACTCGACCCAAACGCTACATTCAGCCTGGAACCAAGGGAGAAATGATCATGGATGCACAAGACATTATTGAATTGATTGAATACTTCAGAAATCTTCAAGACAATGAAATGAAATTTGAAATTGAAGAACTACGAGGATACATTGACATAAGATTCGAAGAATTATATGACAAGTTAACTGGATACATTGATTTCAATCATTCAAATCACCCATTATAAAAGAGCAGAGATATTGAAATCTCTGCTCCCTAGTTAATAATCCTTTAAACACACATAGGGTTTTCGGCCCTACAATTTTTGAAGCCAACTTTTAGTCGACCCTATCTAATTGCGGATTACCCTTTTCATAACTCATTTGTGCTAATGTCTTTTTTAAAGTTTTTAAAAAACAATGTTACTGTTGTGCTTACCGCAATAAAGTCTGCGATTGGTTCTGCAACAAATACCGCAAAGATATGATCGGATAAGATGTTTGGTAAGATAAAAATCAATGGAATTAAGACAATGATCTTTCTAAAGATAGCTAAGAAAACGGAAATCTTGGCATTTCCAAACGCAATGAAGGTTTGCTGGCAAGAAATCTGAAGTCCCATCAATAATACGCATGCCATATAGATACGAATGGCCCAGGTTGCCATTGTCATCAAGTCTGAATCGTTTGTGAAAATAGAAATAAATACTTGAGGGAATAATTCCACTAGAATCCAGATGATACTTGCGTATGTGAAACAACATAGGGTTTGAAGTAAAAAGCCTTTTTTAACGCGCTGAGCATTTTTAGCACCAAAGTTGTAACTGATGATGGGTTGTCCACCTTGCGTTAATCCTTGTATTGGCATCATTGCAAACTGCATAACACTCGTTAGAATGGTCATACTTCCAATCGCAACGTCCCCACTAAATTTAGATAGTTGCATATTGAAACATAAAGAAATCAAGCTTTCTGTTGACTGCATCACAAAAGGTGCAATACCTAAAGCTAAACTAGGAAATAATAGGCTTGGCACGATTTTAAAATTTTTTTTTTTAACTTAAGAACCGTCTGTTTACCACTCAAGAAATGAATGACCCAGATTGCACTGATAGCTTGCGAAATAATGGTAGCTAGTGCAAGCCCTTTTACGCCCATATTGAATCCAAAGATAAAGATAGGGTCTAAAATAATGTTTAAGATAGCCCCAATTAAAACGGTCATCATACTTGTTTTAGAGAATCCCTGACAAGAAATAAAGGCATTCATTCCGAGTGTCATTTGGACAAAAATGGTTCCTAAGGCATAAATACCCATATATTGTTTGGCATATACAATTGTTTTTGAACTTGCCTGGAATAATTGTAGTAATGGTGTTTGAAAAGCTAATAAACATACAGTTAGAGTTAATGAAATTATAATCAATGCGATAAAACAGTTACCCATGATTTTTTCGGCAGTAGGATTATCTTGCTTACCCATATATATACTAGCTCTTGGTGCACCTCCCATACCGACTAAACATGCAAAGGCGGATACAATCATAATAATTGGTAAACAAACGCCTACGCCTGTTAGGGCGATGGCCCCTACATCTTGAATGTGACCAATGTACATGCGGTCAACTACATTATAGAGTAAGTTAACAATTTGACTTAAGATGGCAGGAACCGCCAACATAAAGAGTAACTTACCAACTTTTTCATGTCCTAAATCGACTTCGGACGTCGTTGTGAATTTCATTTTATTTTGCTCCTTCTATTTTTTCATTCATTTTATTCATTGTATCAATCATACATTGAATATCTTTTATAGGAATATCCTTGAATAAAACTTGATTGATTTTATCAATCTCAATAGAGATTTTTGCTAATATAGGAATCGCTTCTTCCGTTAATTCAATATAAGAAATCCTTCTGTTTTCTGAAACTTTCTTCAATGTGATCAATCCCTTTTGTTCCAAACTTGTTATACTTCGAGAAACCAAAGCTTTTGAAACACCGAGTACAACACGAAGTGTGTGCTTGTTGTAATGGATGTGTTGTTTTGTAGTAAAATCAGAATCGAAATTTCATTTGGGGAAAACGTGTATTCTGAAAATCGATCTTTGATTTGTTTGCCGTAATATTCACGCAATCGATTGGACAAACGTAAAAATTCTTCTATAGTCAACATATGCCCTCCTAATGTTCACTTGTGAACAGTTCAATTGTAAACAAGTAAGCAAAATATGTCAAATATATTGTATGCAAAATTTTGTATGCAAAATTATTGTATTTTTTAATTGACACAACAAAAACATCTTGTTAACATGTAAACGCATTCAGTGAGGATTGTAACTGGTTGGCAGGCAACACCTTGATGATATTAATAAATAAATATTTTTTGGATATTTGTTTTTGATATGATTAAGGTGTTTTTTATATATTGGTAAGCAGGTGAGAGAATGAGATTAAAAAAGCATTTAATAATAATGCCCTTTTAGCATTAGATGACAATGATGAAGAAGTCATTGTGATGGGTAAGGGAATCGCTTTTGGAAAAAAGAGTGGAGATTTGATTGATGAGTCATTGATTCAAAAAAAAGTTTGTTTTTGATAAAAGCGAATTAAATGAAAAGTTTTTCTCAATTGTTTGATGAAATTCCACAGCAATACGTCGAATTAACTGTATCAATAGTTGAAATGGCGCAAAAAAGAATTAGGCATAAGATTTGATTCAAGTATATATTTAGCTTTTATCTGACCATATTACATATCTTTGTTCGTCGTTATAAAAAGAATGAGAATTTAAAAAATGCATTATTATTTGAGATAATATGAAGTGACCTCCTATTGTCAATACGTGGATTACGACTCATAATTGAATTGATTAAAAACACTTATGGTGTCGATGCCATAACACAATAGGAGGTCACTATGAAAAGTATATTATCTGTTGGAATGGATGTCCACAAAAAATTCGTTTAGTTTATGCGCTTATGATGGTTATACAGGAGAAATCGTTTCAGAATCTACATTTGCTTCTGATGTAAAACTAGTAATTAAGTTTATTGAAACACTTAAAAGTCGTTATGAAAACGATGTAGAAATCAAATGTGGTTATGAAGCAGGTTGTCTTGGATATTCTCTTTATAAGTCGTTAACTGCAAGAGGAGTGGATTGTATAATTTTGGCTCCTACAACTATGCAGGTTTCTGCAAAAAATAAGATGGTAAAGAATGACAGAATGGATGCTTTGAATATTGCAAAGAACTTGGCTAGTGGATCATATAAATCTGTATATGTTCCAGATGAAGAAGATGTTGAAATAAAAGAATACATCCGTATGATTCATGATTTCAAAAAGGAATTAAAAAGAGTTAAGCAGGAAATCTGCGCATTTGTATTGCGTCATGGCTATCAATATGATGGTAAATCAAAATGGACAATTCGCTATATGAATTGGATCAGAGAATTGGAAATGTCAGAAATTCAAAGAGAAACCTTAAATGAATATATTGCAGAAATGGAAAATTTAAACGATAAAATCAATCGATTCATGAATCGTATTGATGAGATGTATCAAAGTGAAAGATACCATGAAAAGGTATCTAAATTAAGATGTTTTAAGGGTATAGAAACATTTGCGACCATGACTATACAGGTAGAAACGGTGATTTTGAACGTTTTTCAAGCGCAAAAGCATATGCATCCTATACTGGACTTACAACAGGAGAACATTCTAGTGGCGATAAAAACAACCGAATTGGTATTACAAAGCAAGGAAATACAGTGATTAGAAAACACTGGTAGAATGTGCACAATCTTTGGTGAAAGGAAACGTATATGCGAAAAAATCACAAGGGTTAAAAAGTCGTCAAAAAGGAATGGATGTAAATATTATTGCATATGCGGATAAGGCAACAGAACGTTTGAAGAAGAAATACCAAAAATTGATTGAACGAAATGTGCCTAGAAATAAGGCAATAGTCATTTGTAGCTAGAGAGTTAGCATGTTTTATTTGGGGAATGGAAACAGGAAACATCCATTAAAATAAAAAAATAAGTGAAAGGAGATGTGAAGAAAGACTTTAGAAAGACAAAGGATTGATGATATAGAGGAACTTCGTAAATAATGAAACAGGTCTGATTATTTACGATTCACCTCTTAAGGCAATAGTGGTACACGAATCAAATCGCGAGGAGGACTGTACGAAAAAGCTATTGATCCACGATATGAGATTTACAAAACCTGCTCGACGGACCATTAACCTTAGGTACCCAATCCACGAATAACAGAGTGGTTAACTGTCGATAGATTTGTTTAGGAGTTCCTCTATGTCATCAATCTAAAACTGAATATTTTTAGAATATGAGTGTAATTTTGTCTTGACAAAGGTCACTTCATAACAGGTGAAAAAGTTTTATCCAAATGAATTTAAAGTCGCTTTAAAATCTTTAGATATGATTCAATATGAAACGGGATGTATTATGGCCGAAGATGAGGTGGATATATAGCAATGCATTTTGTGAATGCACAACAAAGTGGAGAGGAAATGTCACAAACAGTTAAAGTGACAAAAATGGTAGAAGATATTTTGCACATAGTTGAATATCATTATCAAATAAAATTGGATGAAAATTCCTTGAATTATACTCGTTTTGTTACACATATTCGGTATTTTGCGCGTAGATTGTTTGCGAAAGAATTGAATCAAGATACAGATGATATTCTTTATCAACAAATTAAAGAGCGTTATCCGGATGCTTATCGTTGTGCTTTAAAAAGTAAAGAAGTATATTAAAGACAGCTGTGACATAGAATTAACAAACGAAGAAATGACGTATTTTTATGTTACATATTAATCGTGTTTGTTCTAGAATTAAAAGTTAGCATTCAGGCTTGTAACTGTTAGGCAGGCAATAACCTGAGCTTATGAATGATTTCGAAGGGATTCGTTGTCTTTTTCATATGCTCAGGTTTTTATTTTTGGTAGTAACTGTGTAATCAGTCTACATATATTAGAAATTGAAAGATTATGGTACCAATCTTAAAATTTATCAAAAAACAGGAGGAAATTATGAATAAGTATGAAACTATAGCCAATGAAGTTGTAAAAAAAATATTGGTGGAACAGAAAATATAGAATCCGTTACAAATTGTATGACTCGTTTAAGATTTACATTAAAAAACGTGTCAAAGGTGGATGTAGAATCTTTAGAAAAAAGTAAAAAGGTGTACAAGGTGTTGTCAATAAAAATGGCCAATTCAAGTAGTTATTGGATCAGATGTATCTCATGTATGCGATGAAATCAAAAAATGGGTAGTTTTTCTGAAACTGTAAATGCGAATAGTGAGGAAAATGTATCTTTAGTAAATCGTGTATTAGGTGCAATTACAGCGATTTTCCAACCAGTAATTCCTGCTATTTGTGGTGCAGGTATGATCAAAGTCGTATTAGCTTTATTGATTGAAGATTTCATGTAGTAGAAGCTACTTCACAAACTTATGTTTTATTAGCGATGGTAGCTGATTCAAAGCATTCTATTTCTTACCTATTTTCTTGGCTGTATCTAGTGCTAAAAGATTTGGTGTAATACATTTATTCTTTGCAGTTTTAGGAGCTATGTTGATTCACCCAACATATGCAGGAATTGTATCCGCTGGAGAAGCTTTTTAAATTTATTGGTTTACCAATTAAACTAGTATCGTATGGAAGTAGTGTAGTGCCGGCAATTCTAATCGTTTGGGCTCAATCTTATGTGGAAAAGTTTGCAAAGAAAATTAGCCCTAATGCAGTTAAAGTATTCTTAGTTCCTTTAATTGTATTCTTGATTATGACACCATTGGCATTTGCTATAATTGGTCCTTTAGGTTCATTTGTTGGTGATATCTTATGTAATATTTTTGATTTCTTAAATAATCAAGCTCGTTGGGTAATTCCGGTATTAATGGGTGCTTTCTGTCCGTTGTTTGTTATGACTGGTATGCATTATAGTTTTATGCCAGTGCAACTAGCACAATATGCAACATTAGGATATGGAACATTGTTAGGTCCTGGTATGTTAGCAAGTAATATTTCACAGGCAGGTGCATGTTTTGCGGTGGCATTAAGAACGAAAGATAAAGAAATGAAATCAACAAAGCATTATCTAGTGCAACAACTGCTTTATTTGGAATTACTGAACCAGCTCTTTATGGTGTTACTATGAAATTGAAAAAGCCTCTTTGGACTGTTATGATCAGCGGTGGTATTGCAGGTCTTTGGGGTGGACTTACAAATATGCGTACATATGCAAGCGCAACTGCAGGGGTAACAAGCATTACCGGTATATATTTGTGATGATTTATCTAACGTTAGAAATGCATTTATTTGTATTGTAATTGCATTAGTAAGTTCATTTGTATTAACTTTATTGTTTGGCGTGCCAAAAAGCGAGGATACTTCTTCTAATAGTGAAGTTATTGAAGCAGATAACACAAAATTGAATAAATATACTGAAATTTCATCTTGTATGAATGGTAAAGTTGTTCCTTTAGAAAACGTTGAGGATGACGTTTTTTCTAAAAAATCATGGGTCCAGGTGTAGCAATTCTTCCAGGTGAAGGAAAAGTATATGCTCCTTTTGATGGAGTTGTAAATACTGTTTTCCCTACAAAACATGCATACGGTTTAACTAGTGTAGATGGAATTGAAGCAATTATTCATTTGGGATTAGATACAGTAAATTTAGAGGGTAAATATTTTGAGGCTACAGTAAAGAGTGGTCAAAGCGTAAAAAAGGGTGATTTGTTAGTTGAATTTGATTTAGAGGCATTACAAAAGAAGGTTTCGATATGGTAACGCCAGTTATTATCACGAATAGTGATCAATTTATTGATGTAATTGAAACACAAAAATCAGATGTAAAAGTAGGCGAAGAATTAGTGAAAGTCTTTCGTTAAAAATAGAGAGTTAGGTGTTAAAATGAAATTTCCTAAGGAGTTTTTTATGGGGAGGCGCTACGGCAGCCAATCAATGTGAGGGTGCATGGAATGAAGATGGCAAAGGCGCTAGTATTCAAGATTATATGCCACATGGAATCATGCAAGGACCTAGTGAAGTTATTGATAAACACAATTTAAAATTAGAAGGAATCGATTTATATCATCATTATAAAGAGGACATTGCTTTATTTCTGAAATGGGTTTTAAGGTGTATCGAATGAGCATAGCATGGTCTAGAATTTTCCCAAATGGCGATGATGAAAAACCTAACGAAAAAGGACTAGAATTTTACGACAATGTATTTGATGAATGCAAAAAGTACGGAATCGAGCCATTGGTTACTTTGTCTCATTATGAAACGCCTTATCATTTGGCAAAAAAGTATGATGGATGGAGAAGTAGAGATTTAATAGGATTTTATGAAAAGTACGTTCGTACAGTATTTACTCGTTATAAAGGAAAAGTTCACTATTGGATAACGTTTAATGAAATTAATAGTATTTGGCATTTTCCTTTGATGGGTGCGGGTATTTTAACACAAAAAACCTATTGAAAGCACAGGACTTATATCAAGCAAACACATCATGAATTAGTTGCAAGTGCGTTGGCAACTAAAATTGGGCACGAAATTGATTCTGAGAATAAAATTGGATGTATGGTTTTAGGTCTTACAAGTTATCCAAGAACATGTAATCCAGATGATGTAATTGCAACTATGGAAGAGAGTAAACGTGGATATTTCTTTACAGACATTCATATGCGTGGATATTATCCTTCTTATGCATTAAAAATGATGGAAAAAGAAGGCGTGGTACTTGATGCTACTGATGAAGATTTAGAAATGTTAAAAAATACATGTGACTTTTTATCATTTAGTTACTATATGTCGAAATGTATTGCTTCAAATCCTGAACAGTATGAAAAAAGGTAAAGGAAATTTAACTACAGGAGTAAAAAAAAATCCTTACTTACAGGAAAGTCAATGGGGATGGCAAATTGATCCAAAAGGGTTAAGATATTTGTTGAATACATATTATGATCGTTACCAAAAACCATTGTTTATTGTAGAAAATGGCTTGGGTGCAAAAGATACATTGCTTTCAGAAGAAAAAAGATGGTTATTGGGTAGAGGACGATTATAGAATTCAGTATATGAATGATCATTTAGCACAAGTTTCAAAGGCAATCGAAGATGATGGTGTAGAAGTTATGGGATATACATCATGGGGATGTATTGATTTAATAAGTGCATCAACTGCCGAAATGAAAAAAGATATGGCTTTATTTATGTTGACCGAAATAATGATGGTACAGGCACATTTAAACGATATAAAAAAGAAAAGTTTCTATTGGTATAAAAATGTTATAGAAACAAATGGAAAAATTATTAGCTAAGTGAATGAATTTTCATTTAGCTTTTTTATGAAGAAATTGAAAATAATATGATGTACGATAATTGACTACACAAATAATGTGGATATAATTAGACTGATTAGGGAGGAATATGCATGACGTTAAAAGAGTTAAAAATAGGACAGAGTGCATTGATTAAGGTTGTTGGAGGAATGGGTGCATTAAGACAACACTTTCTAGATATGGGAGTTATACCTGGAGCCGAGGTTACAGTTATAAAGCTTGCACCGATGGGAGATCCAATGGAATTGCAGATTCATGGTTATGAATTATCGCTTCGTTTAGATGAAGTCTGAAAAAATATTGGTTGAATTAATTGATGAGAGAACAAGAAAGCATGAGAGTGCAGAAAATATAAATAATACCGTTCACCCTGGTTTAGGTGAAGATGGTAAATATCATGTAAAGGCAGATGAACATCCTTTGCCAGAAGGAACATGTTTGACATATGCCTTAGTAGGAAATCAAAACTGTGGAAAAACCACTTTGTTTAATCAATTAACGGGATCGAATCAACATGTAGGAAATTTTCCGGGTGTAACCGTCGATCGAAAGGATGGTCCAATCAAAGGGTATCCAAATACAATGGTGACAGATTTACCGGGTATTTATTCCATGTCACCTTATACGAGTGAAGAAATTGTATCGCGTAATTTTGTGTTAAATGATAAGCCTAAGGCTATCATCAATATTGTAGATGCTACCAATATTGAGAGAAATCTGTATCTGACTATGCAACTCTTAGAAATGAATGTTCCGATGGTTGTTGCACTGAATATGATGGATGAAGTGTCCAACAATCAAGGTTCGATTGATATCAATGGTATGGAGGCTATGCTTGGAGTGCCAGTTGTACCGATTTCTGCGGCTAAAAACCAAGGTGTTAATGAACTGATTGAACATGCGATTCATATCGCAAAATATCAGGAAAGACCAGGCCGTTTAGATTTTTGTGGAGAAGATGATTTTGGTGGAGCCGTTCACCGTTGTATTCATTCCATCTGTCATTTGATTGAAGATCATGCCAAAAAGGTAGATATTCCTTTGCGTTTTGCGGCTAGTAAAATTATTGAAGGCGATAATTTGATTCTTGATCGTTTGGATTTAGATGATAACGAAAAGAAATGATTGAGCACATTGTGCTTCAAATGGAAAAAAGAGCGTGGACTCGATCATAGTGCGGCCATTGCGGATATGCGTTTTACCTTTATTGAAAAGGTTTGTGAACAAACCGTAGTAAAACCAAAGGAAAGTAAAGAGCGTATTCGAAGTGAAAGAATTGACCGTATTTTAACGGGTAAATATACCGCAATTCCTATGTTTATTGGAATAATCTTTGCTTGTATTCTATCTAACATTTAATGTGGTTGGTGCATGGCTTCAAGGCTTATTAGAACTAGGTATTGATTGGATCACACAAGTAGTGGATGCATGGATGACAAGTGCTCACGTGAGTTATGCCGTACATAGTTTAGTGATTGATGGTATCTTTGCGGGTGTGGGTTCTGTCTTATCTTTCTTACCAATCATTGTGACACTATTCTTCTTTTTATCTATGATGGAAGATAGTGGATATATTGCGCGTGTAGCCTTCTTTATGGATAAACTATTAAGAAAGATCGGGTTGTCAGGAAGAAGTATCGTTCCTTTATTGATTGGATTTGGTTGTACGGTACCAGCCGTTATGTCGACACGTACTTTGCCTAGTGAAAGAGATCGGAAGATGACGATTTTGTTGACGCCATTTATGTCTTGTACCGCAAAATTACCTATTTATGCCTTCTTTGTGAATGCATTCTTTCCAAAAAAACAAGGTGGCTTAGTTATGACAGGACTTTATGTTTTGGGTATCGTCGTAGGTGTTTTAGTTTCATTCTTATTTAAAAGCACTTTATTTAAAGGAGAAGCTGTTCCATTTGTGATGGAACTTCCTAACTATCGTTTGCCTGGATTAAAGAATGTGAGTCAATTGTTGTGGGAAAAGGCGAAGGATTTCTTACAAAAAGCCTTTACGGTTATTTTTGTGGCAACCGTACTTGTATGGTTCCTTCAAAGCTTTAACCTACAATTCGATATGGTCAAAGATTCAAGTCAAAGTATCTTGGCAATGGTAGCCGGATGGATTGCTCCTGTATTTGCACCATTAGGACTTCAAGATTGGCGTATTGTGACATCTTTAATTAGTGGATTTATGGCTAAAGAAAGTGTCGTTTCTACACTACAAGTATTATTTGTAGGTGGTGTACATAATGCATTAACTACACTATCAGCTGCTTCTTTACTTGTATTCTGCTTGATTTATTCACCATGTGTAGCCGCAATCGCATCCATTAAACGAGAACTAGGCGTAAGATGGGCAGTCGGTGTAGTGGCATGGCAATGTGTACTTGCATGGATTTTAGCTTTTGTAGTTCATGTGATTGGTTCTGTATTATAAGTAGCTTTAATGCTACTTTTTTTTTGAAAAAGGATGGTTTATAATTTTTCCATATCTAAAGGGAGCTAACTATATAAAATTCAAGTATTTTTTATGAAAAAGTTTGAAAATACAAAATAACTAGATTTTTTAGTTAGTTTTAAATTGATCTTTGAAAATGTGAATATTGGATTAAATTTAGGCATGACGAAAAAGAACTTTTTAAAATATGATTTTTTAAAAGTTCAGATGCTTTAGATGCATATGTCTTATCTTAATAATGCAGGATCAAATGATTGTCCTGTTTCTAGTAAATGATAAATGACTCTACTTGACTTTCTAATGCAGTGACCTTGAGCACAACGGTGTCCTTTACCTTGAGATGTCTTCAATCGATAGTATTTCTTAAATACAGGATTATTGTTAATTACAGGCAGTATGACTTGATACAAAGTCTTTCTAAGATATTTAGATCCTTTCTTAGTTATGGCAGTGTCTTTGGGCGTTGTATTGACTCGATTCATAGTGATGGGGGGGCTACTCCTGCAAATTTAATGATCCGAGAAGGCTTGGAATAATTGCCAATATCTCCTAATTCGGCTAAAATAGAAGTACCAGAGAAATGAGAAATCCCTGGAATGCTTAGGATAGGAGAGTTGTTTTTTTTGATCGAGAACTCTTCTATTTTTTTATCTATTTCAGCGATTTGCTCTTTAATAAGCATGATTTGGCTTACCAAGTGTTTGATCTGTATAGTTTCAACTTCAGAAGAGATTCCAATAGAATTCTTAGCACATTCTTTTAACTTTTCAAAGCAGTCAATGAAATGCGGCCGCCTCTACCTTTGATTTCAAAACATTTACGAATTGTACGAATATCTGTAGAAGCGATAGCTTCAAAGACTGCCAAACGTTTTAAGAAGATTCATGTAAACAACACCATATTTAGAACCGAATAAGGTATTGAATTCAGGAAAAACAAGATCAATCGATTTCTGTAGTCGATTACAGTATATATTGAGTTCTTCCTTTAGATTATGGTGATGACGAGTCAATTGTCTTTGTTCATATAAATCAAAACGGTCAACTTTAGTAATACGATACTGTTTCTTGCGCTCAGGAGTATCGAGGACATCACAAATGGTGATTGTATCCAGTTTGTCATTCTTAGTAATGCCACCTTCCATCTTGCGTGTGAGATCAGTGGTTTTAGGGTTGATCAAGGCAACCGTATATCCGTTGCTAAGAAGAAATTTAAGAAGAGCAACATGGTAATGCCCAGTGTTCCATACCTAATAGAATTGATTTTTTAGAATATGGTTTAAGAGAGTTGATCAGAAAGTCAAATCCTTCTTTGTTGTTAGAAAAAGAAGAAGGTGTAACATTGAATTCACCAGTTTCCTTATCCATAACACAGAAGTGGTGACTGTTCTTTCCAACATCGATACCAACTAATTTCATAAATAAACATCCTTTCTTGATTAAAATTTGTGAAAATGGTTATCCACAACACTTAGACCACAAAACCTGGTTCAAAATACGAATTCAAAGACTCATCTAACTAATCACTGTTTTGGAATAAGGTGTGGTAAGAACTTTTCGAAAGTAGTCAAGCTACAGGGTATAAATATACAAATCCACATTCACATATTCAATTTTACAAATTAACAAAACCGTCTTCAACTACGGTTATTAAAGGTTGAAAGAAAGGAGATGTATGTTGTAAATGACCAGACTAGATGGGTCAATTACAATATACCAGGGTATTTACTTATGTATAAGCTAATTGCATGTGATTTAGATGAAACTTTGATTAAACCTGATCGAACAATTGATTCTAGAGATATTGAGGCCATTAAGAAGTTGAAAGATTTAGGTGTTAAATTTGTACTGGCAACAGGAAGAGGTTATAACACAGTTCAGGGTACATTAAAGGAATTGGATCTTTTTGATGAAGCGAACCAATATGTGATTTCATATAATGGGGGTGCTATCACTGAAAATAAGGATAATCGACTTTTACATTTTGAAGGTATTTCTTTTGAAAAAGTGAAGAATTATATAAGCGTGGATTAAAGTATGATGTAGTCATTCATGTATACACGCGTGATGCGGTATATGCATATAACTTAACGGAAGATGAAAAAAGATATGTGCAGAATCGTCAAGAAATGATTGAGGTATTTGATCAAAATCTTGATTTTTTAAAGGGACAAGAAATTGTAAAAGTATTATATACAAATACAGATTTTGAGTATCTTCAAAGCATTGATCGTGATCTAAAGGATATTACGTATGATATGGATGTTTCATATTCAAGTAATCGTTATATTGAATTTAATCATAAGGGTGTAAATAAGGGGAAATGCTGGACTAAAAAACTAGCCAATCTATTACATATTGATATTCAGGATACGATTGCGATTGGGGATAACTATAACGATTTATCCATGATTAAGGATCTTTGGCTTAGGCGTGGGTGTACAAAATGCAGCGCCAGGTATCAAGCCGGATTGCGACTATATCACAATGGCTACTTGTGAAGAAGGTGCGTTTGTGAAGTCATTGAAAAATTTGTATTAAAAAGGAGAGTAAAATGAAGAAACTCATTCAATTATATGTTTCTTGGTTTAAGATGGGTCTATTTACTTTTTTGGTGGTGGATATGCCATGTTGCCAATGATTCAAAAGGAAGTTATTGAAAAATATCATTGGGCTACAGAAGATGAAGTCATGGACTATTATGCGATTGGTCAATGTACACCCGGTGTTATTGCGGTCAATACATCCACTTTTATTGGATACTATCAAGCCGGAGTTCCAGGAGCGATTGCAGCTACTCTAGGTGTAGTTACTCCATCTATTATCATTATTAGTATAATTGCAGGTTTGATCACAAACTTTTCAAGTTTAGCCATTGTACAACATGCCCTAAATGGAATTCGTGTAGCTGTATGTATGTTGATGATCAATGCGGTATTAAAATTAGGTAAGGGCAATATTAAGAATAAGATTGGTTTCTTGATTTTTTGCGGTGGCACTTATTTTTGCGATGTTTACTAAAGTATCTACGGTGTTACTTGTGATTGGTGCAGGTATTGCGGGTGTTGTCTTTTCTAGAATAGGATGGTTAAAAGAAAAATGACTAAGTTATTACTTATGTTTTTAGAATTTTTCAAAACTGGCCTATTTGCGGTAGGAGGAGGTCTTGCGACCATTCCTTTCTTAAGAGAGATTGGGGTTCGTTATGGCATTTGGTATACTATGAGTGATCTATCCACAATGATTGCGGTTAGTGAATCTACACCAGGTCCAATGGGTGTCAATATGGCTAGCTATGTAGGCTTTAGTCAATATGGTATATTAGGATCCATTGTGGTAACAATCGGTTTGGTTTTACCAAGTTTGATCACTATTTGTATCATTGCTAATTTCTTAGAGAAATTTAAAGAGGCTACACTTGTTCAACAAATCTTTGCCGGATTAAAACCTCTTTGTAGTTGCCTTTATTGCCGTGGCAACCATTGATATTTTGGTGACAACTTTATTTGGTGATTACACTTTCTCAACATTTCACTGGAAGCAGTTTATTTGTCTATTCGTATTGTTGGCATTGAGTAAGTATAAACCAAAATTACATCCAATCTGGTTTATTGTAGCTAGTGCAGTGGTAGGAATTGTATTTGCGTTTTAAGTCATAGGGAAACTTATGGCTTTTTTCTTTTAGGTAAAATAAAAAGCAATGTCCGGGCTTGACATTGCTTTAGGGAGAGGAAAAATTATTAAGATAAAAATGTATCTTGAGTTTATAGGGTTGAATAATTTTCCAAAGGGTTAATCATAAGATAAGGCATTTCTTATGACACTTAAAATATATATTTTTTTTGGTACTTAACGCAATGAACACATATTTTGATTTGTACATTATTATGTGTGTAATCTTGTTGTAGTTTGTGTTAAGCTACTAAGTAGAAGGAGATGATTTTAATGTGTACCGCATTAAGTTTTAATCAGTTTTTTCGGAAGGAGTTTGGATTATGAATTTTCATATGGAGAACAAGTAGCTGTTACGCCACGCAATTATGATTTTCATTTTAGACATTTAGATAAACATGAAAGTCATTATGCGATTGTTGGAATGGCTCACGTATTCGAAGAGTATCCATTGTATTATGATGCCATGAATGAGAAAGGCTTGGGAATGGCTGGATTAAACTTTGTTGGGAATGCAAAGTTTTATGAAGTCCAAGAAGACAAGAACAATGTGGCTGCCTTTGAATTTATTCCTTGGATCTTATCGCAATGTGCAAGTGTCAAAGAGGCAAGAGTCGTATTAGAAAATACAAATGTTTGTGCGACACCATTTAATGAACAATTTCCAGTAGCTGAATTACACTATATGATCAGTGATGAAAATGAAAGCATTGTCGTGGAGTGTATGGAAGATGGTATGCATGTATATGATAATCCTACGCATGTTTTGACAAACAATCCGCCTTTTCCTATGCAGTTATTTCGCTTGAATGACTATATGTATTTATCAAACAAACAAAAGCCTGAAAATAACTTTGGATTGGATTTAACTGCCTATTCACGTGGCTTTGGAGCTATGGGACTTCCTGGAGACTTATCGAGTGGATCTAGATTTGTGCGTGTTGCCTATACAAGAGCCAATGCGACGAGTGATAAGAATGATTTAAGTCAATATTTCCAAATTATTGGTAGTGTCAAGCAACAAAAAGGTCTTTGTGAAGTGGAACCAGGAAAGTATGAATATACAATTTATACGTCTTGTTGCGACTTAAGAAATGGAATTTACTATTATACGACATACAATAATCATCAGATCAGTGGTGTGAATATGTTTAATGAGAATTTAGATGGTGAAACACTTATTTCTTATTCAACGATTGAAGAAGAAATAATTCATATGCAAAATTAGTTTAAAAGGAAAAAAATGGGACTTTTAGGTGAAACAAAACCAGTAAAAAAAACCAATTTTAGGTGTTTCTTTATATCCAGAACAAGAATCTATTGAGGAAATCGAAAACTATTTAACAATGGCAAGTCGTTATGGTTTCACAAAAATCTTTACAAGTATGTTTAGTGTTCCGGGCACCAAAAAAAAGAAGTGTTTGATTATTTTAAAAATTTTTGTAATTTAGCACATAAACATGGAATGAAAGTATCTGGTGACTGCAACACCGCATTCTTTAAGAAAATGGGTGCTAGCGAAAGTGACATCTCCATCTTTAAAGAAATGGGAATAGACATCATTCGTATGGACCTTCCATATTTTGACCAAAGAGATGTGACTTTAATCAACAACCCTTATAACATTACAATCGAATTATCAAGTTGTATGATTCAAGCTGTTCGTATGGCATTAGAAAATGGGGCAAATCCAAAGAACTTCTCTACTTGCCACAATTTTTATCCAGAACGTTATACGGCATCCGATTTAGAAAGTATTTGTTCGGTCAATAAAGAATTGGCAAATTTGGGTATTCCTAGTCTTTGTCTTTATTTCTAGTAATGAAGACAATACACATGGGCCATGGCCAGTACACGATGGACTTCCAACTGTTGAAGATCACCGTTGGATTCCAAAGCTGAATTGCAGGTTCGTCATTGGATTGCGGTCGGTGATGTGGATGAAATCATCTTCGGAAATGCTTTTTGCGAGTGAAGAAGAATTTAAAGCAATTGATCGAGTGATGAACCAAGCTTATGTCAATATACCAAAACTAGTTGGAGAAGACTACTTGGCAGAACTGCTTCCTCATGGAGATGTAGAGAGAGTTCCATTTAAAGTCATTTTCGCTGATGGTGTCACAGATTTGGAAAAAAAAAGAAATTTTATTTGATAATATGTATCACCAATGTGGAGAAACACCATACTACATGATTCGTTCTCGCTGGACAAGAATGTTCTACGGTAAAAAAAGAATATTCCAGAAAGAAAAATAGATGAAGAATACTATCATCGTGGAGATGTAGTCATTGTGAATGATAACTTGGCGCATTATCGTGGTGAAGTGCAAATTGTATTAAAAGATATGAAGGTGGATGGTCAAAGAAATCGTATTGGTCATATTCCAGAAGCCGATCATATTTTATTGAATGAAGTAAAAAGCTGGCAGAAGTTTTTGCTTCATGAATAAGTAAATAGAGCCTACTGGAAATATTCTGCGTAGACTTTTCTGATAATTCATAAGTTGTTTTTACATTTCTATCATTGGAATTATGGTGATGGTGGCAATGATTTACAGATGTTGTCGATGTTTAAACATTCGTATGCGCCATGCACAGACTTTGAAAGAGGCAAAGTATGCCGCAAACAATCAATTGGGTCCTTATTATGAGTACAGTGTGGCTCGAAATATGTTGGAGATTTTGGCAAGACAAAAATAATTTGTTTCATTTCATTTAAAACGTGTTAAGATAATGGAGGATGCTTGTTGAAAGTATCTAAATCCATTATTCTAAGCAGAAAGGGAGGTTTTTAGCGATGCCTCCTTTTTTTGCGCGTTTCATAATAAAAAGCCTACTGGAAATGGTTCCATGTAGGCTTTTCTAATAGTTCATAAGTTGTTTTTGCGTTTCTAACGTTTGTGTTAGAGAATTTATCGAATAATTTATAATTGTTGAGTCTGACCATTAATTTTTTATCGGTTCTAGGAAAATGAAGTGGGAATAATTTATCAAATCTTTCACTTTCGCTGATTAGAACGGATGTTACTTCATTGTTGATGGATAAATAACTTAGAAGATCTTGGATGGCTTGAGAGTCAAAGTAAACTAAAACTTCTACATGAGCCTGATTGTCTTTTGTGGAATATATCGCAAATCCTTTCGGTTGTTTATCTTCATTAACCATTGTGACAATGGATTTTTTAAGCTTTTATGATATTGGATAAGTTTGTTGAATTCATCTTCACTTAATAGAATACTGCCATCAAAATACTGCATGAATTGGAAATATAATGTGTATAAGTTCTCTGCTTTTTGTTTTACATGATAAGGATTACCACTTCTGCATAGTGGAGCTCCAATCCAATATTCTTTTTGTGTTTGAAATGTGTTGAAAGCTTTTTGCCTCAAATAATTTTGGCATGTTTGTGTATGTGATGGTTAATAAATCGTTATAGGTAGCTTGTGAAATGGCAAAGCATCTAATAAGTTAGAAAATTGTTTTCTTTGTCTATAATCTGGTAAAGTTGCGACCATACCAATCACAGATACGTGCATTTGTCGATCTAAAAACATCATAGTTCTTTTTGTAACTTGAAGACAAGAAGTAATCTTATCGTTTTGCCAGAAACAGAACATGTGTTGTGGATCGTATTGATATTTTATCCAGGCATCGATTTCTTTTTTATCCATATTAAATGCGGATTTAATCAACAAGTCTTTGATTTGTGCATCATATCCAACACTGTTGTGACAAATCATTGGTTATCTCCATCTTCTTCGTGTTCCGTATATTCAACATCAATAGCTCCATGTTTTGGAGTTGATTTTTTGGTTGTTCATTTTGGCTTTGTGTACTGCGATAAGTGTGAAAGTGAACATGCCTTCTTCCTGTAAATAGGGAAATAATCCAGAAGAAAATGATGATTGGCAAAATAAATGGAAGTAGCCAGACTTGCTAGGGTTCCAAATATAAAGAAAATCACAAAAAAGGCAATAAGAGTAAAAATACTATCCATAAAGGTACCTCGCTTTTCTAAAGTATATCATATTCATAATATGCGGATTAAATAACGCATTCGGTTTCAATGTCTTGTATGTATTGAATTTTTATTTTTCCATTTGTGAGTTCCATTAAATCTTTAGAAATATCTTCTTGAACAAGGAAATGATAGACAACATCTTCTTCATATTGTTGTTCAATAACTTCAATGTTTTGTGTTCTAAAGTAATGGTCAATTTTTCCGATGAGATCATAAGAAAAATGAATTTGATATTCTTGAAGTGTAGTTACAGTTGTCAGTGTTGCCACTTTTAAAGCTTGGGAAATACTCGAACTATAGGCTCTCACAAGTCCTCCGGTTCCAAGCTTGATTCCTCCAAAATAGCGTACTACAACGGCTAGAATATCTTGCATTTCATTATGCATCAACACATCTAACATAGGGTGACCTCTTTGTCTGACTTGGTTCTCCATCGTCGTTAGATCGCATAATGTTTCCTATAATCATAGCTGTACAATGATGATTGGCATTGGGATGTTCTTTTTTATAGCTTTTAAAAAGTCTTTTGCCTCTTGTTCATCCTGTGTTCTATGAAGGTAGGTAATAAATTTACTTTTTTTAATTTCTATTGTATTTATACAATCATTTTGAATTCTTGGCATAGTTGTATTGTAGCAAAGAATAGCTATATTCTACAAGTTTAGTAGAAAAGAAACCATTCTAGTGTTGGTGTCTAGAATGGTTCCTTTTTGTTTATTATTATTTTTTTTTAGGAGAGAGATATGAATATTGGTTTATTTCTATATTCATTGCCTTATCTTTAAGGCACTTATAGAATAACATTCCATGTTGTCATAAATTTAGTATAACTTTGGTAAATGTTGTGAAATCCGATTGAATTATGTGAAATTATCAAAATATACATCTTTTTTGGAAAACCTCAATTTATTTCGTATATGAGATAGGGGTGATGAAATCACATGAATAAATCAAAAGACAAAATTATGAAGGAGTTTTTTAGAAAACAATGCCTATTTTGTCGACTTCTTTAATGCGTACTTCTTTGATGGAGAAAGAGTTCTTAAACCTGAAAACTGTATGGAACTTGATTCAGAGATGAATGATTCGAATATGGATCTAGAAAAGCATGTGGATGTGATTCGTAAGTACAATGATGGAAATCTTTATAGTGCATTCATTATTGAAAATCAAAGTTGTGTAGATCCTTCAATGGTTGTAAGAGCGGCCGTATATGAATATGTAGCTTATGAGCGAATGTTAAAGAAGTCAAAGAAGAATAAGGCTAAAGAAAAACTACCTATGGTAAACATTCTGGTATTCTATACAGGTGAAAGGCCTTGGAATGCAGCTAGTAAGCTATCAGAACTTGTAGAGGTGGATGAAAGGTTTCTGACTTGTTTCCATGACTACAAAATGAATCTGATTGAAATCACAGGAAATACTTCATATAATTTTAATGAAGAAGACGTGCACAATTTATTCTACATATGTCGAAGCATTTATGATCAGTCTATTTATGAAGGAACGAGTAATCATTTTGGACTTGTGAAAAGCACTGTGTTAAAAGTCGTCAAGACATTGACGGATGTAGAATGGTTGGATTTAGAAGAATTAGAGGAAAAGGAGGAGATTGAAATGTGTGAAGAAATCTGAAAAGAGATGGCTGGAAGTAAAGTCAAAGGAATGGGAAGTCTGAAGGGATAAGAAAAGGAATCAAACAAGGAATCGAACGAGGTATTGAACAAGGAATCGAACAAGGCAGTGAGAAAAAAAGAACTTGAAATGTATCAAACAATGGTAGACAAAGGATTCAGTATTTCAAGTATCGCATCCATCTTCTCAGTAAGTGAAGAGTCGATTGAAAGGCTGTTGATGAAAGCATAAAGGTATGGACATGAACGTGTCCATATTTTTTATAGTTGAAAAAAGTGAACAAATGAATATAAAGTATACAAAGTTAACTAAACGGTGGCACTTTGCGTATACATTCAAGAAAATATATTGTCGAATTTTTCAGAGTTGTTTTAAACTAGTGATTCCTATTTTACCTTATCGAACTCCTGAAATATTAAAGAGTACATCTTTAATTTCTTGTATTTGCATGGATAATCATATATCTAAAGTGATGGTTATTACTGATTTTACTGTGCATCAATTAGGGATATTAAATCGTATGTGTGAACACTTAGATCATCATTCTATTTCATATGTCATTTATGATAAGACGGTCGCAAATCCTACAAGTGATAATGTAGAGGAAACAAAAAACTTATATTTATCTTCTAATTGTCAAGCTTTAATTGGTTTTGGTGGAGGATCCAAAGCATGGATTGTGCTAAGGCCGTTGGTGCTAGACTTGCTCGTCCTAAGAAACCACTATCAAAGATGGAGGGAATTTTAAAGATATGGAAGAAACTTCCATTGTTGATTTGTGTACTTGCCATAGCTAGAACAGGAAGTGAAACAACTCTTGCGGCTGTCATTGTAGATTCAAAAACACGTCATAAATATGCGATCAATGATTTTAATTTGATTCCTGATTATGCCGTTTTGGATCCAAACCCCACTTTATCCTTGCCTCCATTTATTACGGCATGTACTGGTATGGATGCTTTAACCCATGCGATTGAGGCTTATATTGGTAATTCGACTACATAGAAGACGCGTGCATATGCGTTAAAGGCTACAAAACTAATTTTTGAGAATATATAAGATAATATGAAGTGACCTCCTATTGTCAATACGTGGATTACGACTCATAATTGAATTGATTAAAAACACTTATGGTGTCGATGCCATAACACAATAGGAGGTCACTATGAAAAGTATATTATCTGTTGGAATGGATGTCCACAAAAATTCGTTTAGTTTATGCGCTTATGATGGTTATACAGGAGAAATCGTTTCAGAATCTACATTTGCTTCTGATGTAAAACTAGTAATTAAGTTTATTGAAACACTTAAAAGTCGTTATGAAAACGATGTAGAAATCAAATGTGGTTATGAAGCAGGTTGTCTTGGATATTCTCTTTATAAGTCGTTAACTGCAAGAGGAGTTGATTGTATAATTTTGGCTCCTACAACTATGCAGGTTTCTGCAAAAAATAAGATGGTAAAGAATGACAGAATGGATGCTTTGAATATTGCAAAGAACTTGGCTAGTGGATCATATAAATCTGTATATGTTCCAGATGAAGAAGATGTTGAAATAAAAGAATACATCCGTATGATTCATGATTTCAAAAAGGAATTAAAAAAGAGTTAAGCAGGAAATCTGCGCATTTGTATTGCGTCATGGCTATCAATATGATGGTAAATCAAAATGGACAATTCGCTATATGAATTGGATCAGAGAATTGGAAATGTCAGAAATTCAAAGAGAAACCTTAAATGAATATATTGCAGAAATGGAAAATTTAAACGATAAAATCAATCGATTCATGAATCGTATTGATGAGATGTATCAAAGTGAAAGATACCATGAAAAGGTATCTAAATTAAGATGTTTTAAGGGTATAGAAACATTTGCGACCATGACTATACAGGTAGAAACGGTGATTTTGAACGTTTTCCAAGCGCAAAAGCATATGCATCCTATACTGGACTTACAACAGGAGAACATTCTAGTGGCGATAAAAACAACCGAATTGGTATTACAAAGCAAGGAAATACAGTGATTAGAAAAACACTGGTAGAATGTGCACAATCTTTGGTGAAAGGAAACGTATATGCGAAAAAATCACAAGGGTTAAAAAGTCGTCAAAAAGGAATGGATGTAAATATTATTGCATATGCGGATAAGGCAACAGAACGTTTGAAGAAGAAATACCAAAAATTGATTGAACGAAATGTGCCTAGAAATAAGGCAATAGTCGCGTAGCTAGAGAGTTAGCATGTTTTATTTGGGGAATGGAAACAGGAAACATCCATTAAAATAAAAAATAAGTGAAAGGAGATGTGAAGAAAGACTTTTAGAAAGACAAAGGATTGATGATATAGAGGAACTTCGTAAATAATGAAACAGGTCTGATTATTTACGATTCACCTCTTAAGGCAATAGTGGTACACGAATCAAATCGCGAGGAGGACTGTACGAAAAAGCTATTGATCCACGATATGAGATTTACCAAACCTGCTCGACGGACCATTAACCTTAGGTACCCAATCCACGAATAACAGAGTGGTTAACTGTCGATAGATTTGTTTAGGAGTTCCTCTATGTCATCAATCTAAAACTGAATATTTTTAGAATATGAGTGTAATTTTGTCTTGACAAAGGTCACTTCATAACAGGTGTATGAAGACGGAAATGATTTAGAAGCTAGAAGCAATATGCTCGATCTTTGCCTACTATCTTTGGGCATGCCTTTACAGTATCCTATGTAGGATATGTGCATGCGATTGCTCATCCATTAGGTGGAAAATATAATATTGCGCATGGACTAGCTAACGCAACATTACTTGATGTTGTATTGAAACAATATGGAGAAAGTGTGTATAAAAGCTCTATGAAATGGCTCTGTATTGTGGCATCTGTAATGCGAATGATTCCTATAAGGTTGGGTTTGAGCGTTTTATTGAACAAATCACTTTAATGAAAAAGTATTTTGGCATCTCATCTACATTTAGTGAATTAAAAAATCGGATATACACAAATTGGCTATTTACGCAGATCATGAAGCCAATCCATTATATCCAGTTCCAGTTTTATGGGGTGTAAAAGAGTTAGAAAAAGTGTATGATTTTGTAGTGGAGGATTAAGTATGGATCAATCGTTTTAAAACAAAGAGAATTTTATAAGCAACATAAAACTCTAGATATTAATTTTAGAATAAATGCCTTAAAAACTTTAAAAAAGGCGATTTTAGCTTATGAAGACAGAATTAATGAAGCTATTAAAATGGATGTCGGAAAATCAAATTTTGAAACTTATATGTGCGAAGTTGGGTTAGCTTTAAGCGAATTGACTTATATGGTAAAAACACATTCGTAAGTTTGCTAAAAAGAAAGGAATGTATATACACCATTGTCTCAATTTTTGTCGCGTAGTTTTGAAAAGCCGAGTCCTTATGGTGTGGTGTTAATTATTAGTCCTTGGAATTATCCTTTTTTGCTTTCTATTGACCCCTTGATTGATGCACTTGGTCTGGAAATACGGTGGTATTAAAACCTAGTGAATTTAGTCCATACACATCACAAGTAATCAAAGATATGATTGAAGAATATTTCGATCCAGAATATGTGGCTTGTGTACTTGGAGATAGTGAAGTGAGTTCTAAATTATTGGATTCAAAATTTGACTATATTTTCTATACAGGATCAAAACGTGTAGGAAAAATTGTGATGAATAAGGCGAGTCAATATTTAACGCCAGTCACTCTAGAATTGGGAGGGAAAAGTCCTTGTATCGTAGATAAAGATGCAGATATTAAATTGGCGGCACGAAGAATTGTGTTTGGAAAATATTTGAATTGTGGACAAACCTGTGTAGCTCCAGATTATATGTTGGTACACGAATCTATAAAAGACCAGTTTATCGAATGCGTGATATTTGAAATTAAGCGTCAATATGCGAGCTTAGATGATTATGGTCATATTATTAATGAAAAGCACTATAAGAGGATTTTAGGGTTGATTGATATGGATAAGGTTGTCTATGGTGGAAAACATCATAATCTACAAATTGAACCAACGGTATTGGATCGTGTGGATTTTTCAGATCCTATTATGCAGGAAGAGATATTTGGTCCTGTTATGCCAATATTGACATATTCAAATTTAGATGTTGTTATAAATAAAATCAATTCTATGCCTAGCCCACTAGCTTTATATATTTTCACAAATAATAAAGAAGTATCTAAGAAAGTAACGAGTGAAGTATCCTTTGGCGGTGGTCTGTATCAACGATGTTGTGATTCATTTAGCTACTAGTAATATGGGCTTTGGTGGTGTTGGCGAAAGTGGGATGGGTTCATACCATGGAAAGCGTGGTTTTGATACGTTTAGTCATACAAAGAGTATTGTGGATAAAAAAAAGAATCATTGATTTACCTATGCGTTATCAGCCTTATACAAAATTGAATGAGAAATTGATTCGCTTTTTTCTTAAGATAATCTTTATAATGGTGGTATGAATAAAAAAGAAAAATTTGCGTATGACATCGATTTTGGTGCCATTATGGACTATGTAGAAAACCGTTTTATGCTAGTAATAAAAGATGAAGATTGGACACAGGAGGAAATTGATATGTTGAATAGTGGTATTGATCTTCATTTTTGTTACACAAACGATATTGCCGTATTTGTGCTTGAAGGTGGCGATATTGATTCCAGTGATTTTTATTTCAATGTTCAAGAGTGTGATTGGAAAGAGCATTTGTTTAAAAGTGATTGTCTAGATATAGAAATTGTATTGGTTGATAAGGCAAATGACATTTGTTTCAAGAAGTCACATACTTTGACAAAAGAACAAAGCCAAAGTATTAAGGATTGTCTAAATCAACAAAATGAGGTATCCTTTATGCCAAGTGAATATGATGTGAATGTGCAAGGAATCCAGAGTGCATATGAACCATATGAGCTTATACGCTTTGAAAAATGCGAAATCAAATTTTAAGGAGAAAGATGATGAAGAAGCTGTTATTAGTGTAATTGGAAAAGACAAAGTAGGAATCTTGGCTATGATTGCCAATGAATGCGCAAACTACAATCTAAATGTATTGGATGTAACTCAAACAATCGTAGATTCTATGTTCACTATGACTATGATGGTTGCGATTGATGAAATGAGCATTCCATTAAATGAATTTGCGGAGAAAATGGAAAACTTAGGAAAAGAAAAGAATCTAGTCATTCGTTGTATGCATCAGGATATTTTCAATTCTATGCACAAAATTTAATGAGGTATTCCTATGCAAACAAATGAAATTTTAGAAACAATAAAGATGATTGACGAAGAATATTTGGATATTCGTACGATTACAATGGGTATTAGTTTACTGGATTGTATGGATCCAGACATTCATGTGTCATGTCAAAAAGTAGAAGAAAAGATTTGCCACTTAGCCAAAGACTTAGTAAAAGTTGGAAACGATTTTAGTAAGATTTATGGTATTCCTGTTGTAAATAAACGAATTAGTGTAACCCCAATTGCGATGTTAGTGGCTTGTTCAGGGGAAATCCAGTTGAATACGCATTAACTTTAGAGCGTTGTGCTCAAAAATTAGGGGTTGATTTTATTGGTGGATATTCTGCACTGGTACAAAAAAGGATATGCAGCAGGGGATAATGAATTGATTGAATCTATTCCTGAAGCCTTGGCAAAGACGCAAAGCATGTGTGTGCTAGTGTCAATGTAGGTAGTACAAAAGCAGGTATCAATATGGATGCCGTTGCGCAGATGGGGCGTATTGTGAAGCGTTGTCTGAATATACAAAGGATGACAATTGTTTAGAGCAGACTAAACTTGTTGTATTCTGTAATGCGCCTGAAGACAATCCATTTATGGCTGGTGCCTTCCATGGTGTAGGTGAAGCCGATTGTGTAATTAATGTTGGTGTATCTGGCCCTGGTGTTGTGCGTCTGTGTATTAAGTAAAGCCGATAAATCATTGCGTATGGATCAGATTGCAGATTTAATTAAGCGCACAGCCTTTAAGATTACGCGTATGGGACAGTTGGTTGGAACTGTTGCGAGTGAAAAACTGGGTGTTCCATTTGGGATTGTGGACTTGTCTTTAGCTCCAACTCCAGCTATTGGTGATAGTGTTGCCTATATTCTAGAGGAAATGGGATTAGAAACTTGTGGTGCTTATGGAACAACGGCTTGTTTAGCCATGTTGAATGATCTTTGTTAAAAAAGGCGGCGTTATGACAACGAGTAATGTTGGTGGATTATCTGGTGCTTTTATTCCTGTAAGTGAAGATGCAGGTATGATTCATGCGGCAAGAACAGGTGCATTAAAATTAGAAAAATTAGAAGCTATGACGGCAGTATGTAGTGTTGGATTGGATATGATCGTAATTCCAGGAGAAACAAGTGCAAGTGTTATTTCAGGAATTATTGCAGATGAAGCTGCAATCGGTATGGTTAATACAAAGACGACAAGCCGTACGTGTGATTCCTGCGATTGGAAAAGATGTTGGTGAAGAACTAGACTTTGGTGGTTTATTAGGAGCAGGTCCTGTCATGCCAATTTCTCAGATTTCAAATGATGTCATGATCAATCGTGGAGGAAGAATTCCTGCGCCATTACAAGCATTAAAGAACTAATCGTTTAGGGAGCTTTTTTGCTTCCTTTTTATATTGCGTTTTATATGGTTAGATTATAGAGTATGTATGATTTAAAAAAGCTTTAATTAAAATGCTAATTTAATATTCAGTTATATTTTAGAGAGAAAAAATGGAATGACGTCGAAGAATGTTATGAAAAAATGGGAGCATAGAAGTCAATAAAGGGGATATTATCTCGTTGATTGGTCCGAGTGGTTCAGGGAAAAGTACGTTGTTACGTTGTATTCATGGCTTGGAACATGTGGATACAGGTAAAATTTATATGGATAACGAATGGATGAATCCGGATGATGAAAAGAAATTTCGTGCACAAAGAAATCGTATGGGATTTGTATTCCAAAGATTTTAATTTGTTTCCAAATATGTCGGTTTTACAAAATTGTAAGTTAGCACAGGTAGAAGTTTTAAATAAAACGGATGAAGAAGTCGAAAAAAACAAACTTTAGAGTATTTGGATAAAGTTGGATTATTAGAAAAGAAAGATGCATATCCTAATAACTTGTCTGGTGGTCAAAAAACGCGTGTAGCGATTGCCAGAGCCTTATGTATGAATCCAGATATTATGTTGTTTGATGAACCTACGAGTGCATTAGATCCAGAAATGATCAAGGAAGTGCTTGAAGTAATGAAGGATCTAGGTAAGCAAGGTATGACAATGGTTGTGGTTACACATGAAATGGGATTTGCGAGAAAGGTAGGCACTCGAGTTGTTTTCTTGGATCAAGGTGAAATTATAGAGGAAAATACAAGCGAAGAGTTTTTTGAAAATCCTCAGTCTGAACGTGCAAAGGATTTCTTGAGTAAGGTATTCTACGAATGAGATTGCCTGATTTTAAAGTCGAACAATGGATGAATGATTATGAAAATGATGCCATCTACAATATGACGGATACATGTGTTAAATCTCTTACGTTACAGGAATTGTTGGATTTGGAAGACTTTGATTTTTTCAAATCTAATATTAGATTATGGTCAAGTCACTGGGGATATTGAATTGAAAAAGGAAATCCTATCTTTATATGAGCATGGAATAATTGACAATATCAATATGAGCATGGAACAATTGACAATATCACAACAAAGACAAGGTTGCTTGCAGGCAAATGAATTGGTGATGAACACTTTATTAGAAAAAGGAGATGAAGTCATTAGTGTGGTTCCTGGATATCAAGCAGTTTGTGGATGTTCCAAAATCACTTGGTTGTAAAGTGCATTTGGTTGAATTGGACGAAATGGATTGGCAGGTTAGTGTGGAAAAGTTTAGAGGTGTTTTAAATTCATCAACGAAAATGATTATTTTAAATAATCCCTCGAATCCAACGGGGACAGAATATTCTAATGAGTTTCTAAATGCATTGATTGAATTGTGTAAACCCTATAATACATATATTCTTTGTGATGAAGTATATCGTGGCTTAAATGAGGAAGTATCTATAAGTGATTTATACGAGAATGGAATTTCAACATCAAGTTTAAGTAAAATGTTTTCACTGGCTGGATTACGCCTTGGATGGATCAAAGCCAATGAGTATGTGATTCATCAAATCAATATAAGAAGAGATTATTCAATGATTTCTACAGGTCCTTTAGTGGACAAATTGGGATGGATTGCCCTTAAGCATAAGGATGAATTGATTTTAAGGGCTAAAAATATTATTTCAACAAATAAAAATATCGTTCATGAATGGCTTAAAGATAATCCTTCGTTTGAATGTGTATTACCAAGTGGTGGTACGGTTTGTTTTTTGAAGTATTATTTTGATTTAAAAAGTGAGACGTTTGCAAAATTATTATTGGCAGAAAAAGGCGTTTTCTTTGTGCCGTGATCGTGTTTTGATAAAGAATATTATTTTCGTTTAGGCTTGGCTCAAGATAGTAAATTATTTAAAAGGCTGGCTTGAATGAACTTTCGAACTTTGTGGATGAACATTTGATTTCATGATAAAATGATTTGCGTAAGGGGAATACTTATGCGAGTTCAATATTTGTTGTGTGCATGTTTATTGCTCTGTGGCTGTACAAAAAGTGAGTGATCTTACGCATCAAAAGAGTAAATCAACTGAAAAGGCGCCGGTAACAGTAAAAAAGACAAATAAAGTAAAGGTAATTGATTGTAAGAATGATTCTTCGCAACAAGTTACTTTTGAAGCTAAGGGGATAAGCTTCAAAAGATGACACAGAAGTTTGCGATGAGCTTTTCAGATTTAGGTATAACAGAAGATATGAATTCTGAACAGATTCAATCTAAGATCAATTCTTCATTGGATGATAAATATAATTCGATTGAAGGCGTTCATGTATCTACTGAATTAAAAAGAACAGCAGGTTGAAGTGACGTTGGAAATGAATTTTTAAAGCAAAAATATAGATACGCCGATTGAAAGTGGCTTATTAGATAAGGGTGAAGCTCAATCGGATTATGTAAGTTTGAAAAAGACGCAAAGTGCTTATAAACAAGAAGGATTTGCGTGTATGATAAAAAATAGCGGGTTTTCCGCTATTTTCTTATTGAAAGGATGAGCTAATAGATGCGTTATTATATTGCAGACACACATTTTTTTCATCGTTCCTTAAATGAAAAAATGGATCAAAGAGGTTTCGAAGACATCGAGCAAATGAATGAATATATGATTGATCAATGGAACAGTAAAGTTCGAAAGAATGATGAAGTTGTTGTTTTGGGAGATTTTTCATGGGGAAACGCAAGTCAAACAACAGAGATTTTGGATGAATTAAAGGGAAAAATTTATTTGATTCGAGGGAATCATGATCGCTTTTTAGAGGATAAAAATTTTGATGTATCTCGTTTTGAATGGATCAAAGATTATGCGGAGTTAAATGAAAATAAGCGAAAAGTAGTTTTATCTCATTATCCAATTGCGTGCTATAACGGACAATATCGAAGAGATGAGGATGGAAACCCAAAAACATTTATGTTGCATGGGCATATTCATGCGACGCAAGATCGCAATTTTTAGATGCTTATCAAGAGTATATTCATCAACAAAAACACCCAAGAATTAGTGATGGCCAATTAGAGGGTGTGCCTTGCCAACTTATTAATTGTTTTTGCATGTATAGCGATTATGTGCCAATGACATTAGATGAATGGATTGAAATTGACAAGCAAAGAAGAAATATCCTATAATTGTTATAACAAATATATAAGGAGATCAAATTATGCATAAGTTGGATACAACGTCGGGTCATCTTCCTTACTATAAACAAATAAAGGAGTTCTACAAAAAAAGATATCCAAGATGGAGTCTTGGCTATAGGAGATCGCGTTGACAGTGAAATGGAAATTCAAGAGATGTACGATGTTTCAAGAATTACAAACAAGACAAGCTATTCTTGAATTAGAACAGGAAGGTATGGTAAAGCGTGGACGTGGCAAGGGTACGTTTGTGACATATAGACCTAAAATCAAAGAGGAGTTGTCGCATATCCGTAGTTTTACAGATGAAATGAGCGACTTTAGGAAGAACGCCGGGAACTAAGTCTTTTCACATCACAAAAGAAATTCCGGATGAAGCTACAAGAGAATTGTTTGGCTTGGACGAAGAAATGATGTATTGCGTTCGAAGAGTTCGTACCGCAGATGATGTGTTATTGGTGTATTTTGTGTCTTATTTTCCTTTAAGTTTGAATATACCTTTGAATATGGAAGAACAAACACAGTCTATTTATGAAGTGATTGGCGCACCGACAAGAATAGATGAAGAGTTTTCTGCGATTAATCCGAGTGAAGAAATCTGTTTAGCTCTGAAGATACGTAAGGGACAGACCTGTTTTAGCTCGTAAGCGTGTTTCTTATGATAAAAAGAAGAAAAAGATAGAGTATACAATGTGTTACTATCGTGGCGATTTATATAGTTACACAATTTCAACATCGCAAAAATTATGATTTTAACGATCGACATTGGTGGTACCAATATTAAATATGGATTATGCGATGCGTCAGGGAATATCCAACAAAAAAGGGGGATATCCTACTTTAGATACGGCAGATAAAATCGTTCAATCCATTTGTGAATTACCATTTGAATATACTGGAATTGCGATCAGTATGCCTGGAATCTTGAATGAAGATCATTCAAAGGCGTTTATTACGGGTAAACTGACTTTTCTATCGAACTACCCTTTAAAGGAGCGGTTGGAAGAAATTAAAGGTTGTAAAGTGACAATTGAAAATGATGGTCGTTGTGCAACGTGGGCTGAACTTGGATTTGGAAATTTGATACATTCAAAGAATGCTTTGGTTGTGGTTCTAGGTACATATATTGGGATGGGTATAGTGATTGATCATAAGGTATATGAAGGTTCACATTTATTGGCAGGTGAATATTCAGATGCGCATATGGATACAGAAAAAAACTTTTAAGAATACCATGGCTACATGCTTTGGAAAAGATGGTCTTGAAAGAGCGACGGGTTTAACGGGTAAAGAACTTTTTGATCATTTAGATGATGAAAGAGTATATGCAGGTTTTAACAAATATTGCCAAAATTTGGCTTGGATGTTAAACAATCTTCAGTTCTTTGTTAGATGTGGATACAATTTTGATTGGTGGAGGTATATCGGCACAGCCTAAACTGATTGCGTGTATCAAAGAAAATATGATGGGTTTGACACAATGGTTTCCAACTTTAGAGGAACCTGTTATCAAAGCTTGTAAATTTAACAATGATGCTAATTTATTAGGTGCATTGTGTTACTACAAAAATAATACCGAGAATCATTAAGCGTTCTCGGTATTTCTTACTTAGAGGGGGAAGGGCATGAAATCGTTAATTGGTGATATGAAGTTTTATCGAATGGTTTTGATTGTATGTATTCCGATTGTTATACAGAATGGTTTTACCAATCTTGCCAGTTTATTAGACAACGTTATGATTGGACAATTAGGAACGCTATCTATGAGTGGTGTATCTATTTCAAATCAGTTATTTCAAGTGTTTAATGTGAGTGTTTTTGGTGCAATGTCAGGTCTTTGGAATATTCTTGGCACAATTTTATGGACGTGGAAACAGGGATGGTGTACACAATTGTTTCCGAATTAAAATGTTGCTTGGCATTTTGATTTCAATATTGGCCATATGCATTTTTAAAGTGTTGGGTCCTTCATTGATTTCATTATATCTAAATGATGATCCGACAGATAGTTTGACAACTTTGAACTTTGGTAAGCAGTATATGGATGTTATCTTTGATTGGACTCATTCCTTTTGCGATTACACAAGTATATTCTTCTTCATTAAGAGAAACGGGAAATACAGTTTTACCAATGAAGGCTAGTGTTATAGCGGTTATTGTGAACTTTTGCATTAACTATATCTTGATTTTTGGTCACTTTGGGTTTCCTAAACTAGGAGTTATTGGTGCGGCCATTGGTACGGTTATTTCAAGAGTTGTAGAGATGGGGATAAATGTAGCGGCAGGCTATAATAACAAATATTTAAGGGATGCGATGCGTTTAGATAAGATATCGGGTGATATATTTAAGAATGTTGTTAAAGAGGAATTCCACTATTGTGTAATGAAATATTGTGGTCGATATCCATAGCGCTTATTTCTCAATGTTATTCAACAAGAGGACTTGAGGCTGTGGCGGCCATCAATATTACAACAACAGTAACCAATTTTTTTTATGATTATTTGTTATGCAATGGGAAATTCGATTTCAATCATTGTAGGTCAAAGACTGGGTCTGGTGAAATTGAATATGCCAAAGACTATGATTTGAAGATGGTATTTATGAATTTTATGATGTGTTTATGTATTGGTGTGGCATTGTTTGGATGTTCATCCTTTATTCCTCAAATCTATAATACGTCTATAGAAGTAAAGTCATTAGCAACATCTTTATTAAGAGTTTCGACTTGTATGCTTCCAATTATTTCTTTATATTACAGTAGCTACTTTTACAATGCGTGCAGGAGGAAAAACATTGCTTACCTTCTTCTTCTTCGATAGTGGATATACATTCATGTTTACGTTTATGGTTGCACTATGTTTAACTCGTTTTACGAATTTACCTATATTCAATGTGTACTTATTGGTGCAATGTGTGGATATTCTAAGGCAGTATTAGGAATCACATTAGTCAAAAAGGGGATTTGGGTACATAATATTGTCAATGAACTTTAGCCTTCTTGTTGGAAGGCTTTTTCATTTAAAGCTCCTCTTTTGCAAATGGGTGGTAAGTGACAAATTATTACAGGCAGTGCTATAATTAGAACGCTTGCAGAAAGGCAAGCTCTTGAGAAGAGCTTCATGAGGTGAATAATCATCAAGAGGAACTTGGCGGTTCTGGTTATTCATCTCGTGAAACTCCGAACCGCCAAACACAAATGAATAAAAAAAGAACGTAGAAAATATCCATCTTTACGTTCATTTACTTGGTCTGAAGATCCTGAAAAATCTGAAGGACAATTGCTTGTAGAAAATACTGTTCAAGAATGGTACGACGCTAAACATGCAACATCATCTATTTTTGAAATTGAATTTATAAATTCTTTAGACATAAAACAATGTCCATTCTGTGAATCTAATGATTTTTACAAAATATGGCCATAAAAAGATGGAACACAAAGATATATTTGTAAAGAATGTGGTAAACGCTTTACGACTTTGACAAATACAATCTTTGATTCAAAAAAAAATTCCTATTTCAGAATGGATTGAGTATTTACTGCATTTGTTTGAATTTCATTCTATAAATTCAACAGCCTACGATAATAGAAATTCACCAACGACAGGGAAATATTGGCTGATCAAAACATTCGAAGTTTTAAAAGGAATACAAAACGATGTTGTACTAGACGGTACAGTATATTTGGATGAAACATATTTTACAAAAGTAAGAAGTAAACTAGTAACAAAAGATGGAAAGAAACTAAGAGGAATATCTCGAAATAAAATAGGTGTTGGTGTTGCTTGTAACGAGACAAAATCAATTTTTTATAGTTACAGGAACATCTAAACCTTCAAAGAAAATCAACGAAAGAAACATACAGTCAGCATATTGCAAGAGGTTCTGTATTAGTTCATGATGACGAACACTCTCATAGCATATTAATTGAAGAATTGGAACTGGAAAGCATAGTATACCCAACAAAGAGAAACAAAAGAATTATCAGATAAAGACAATCCTTTATATCCGGTCAATAATCTTCATTTATTATTAAAACAATTTATAAGAAATCATGGAGCTTATGATAGAGAGCACCTCCAAGACTGGTTGAATCTATTTTGGTTCATTATGAATGAGCCAAAGGACAAGTATGATAAGGTGTTAAAATTTATTGAAATGGCAGTTTTATCGCCAAAAAAAAAGTGCGATATCGGGATGCAATGAGCTCTAAACATAGTAAATAAGCGAATGATTACCACCCATTTGCAAAAGAGGAGCTTCATTTAAAAAGCAAAAAAAGATCCTTTTCGGACTTTATTTTAACAATGGTGACGCGTACGGGATTCGAACCCGTGAATGCATGCGTGAAAGGCATGTGAGTTAACCGTTTCTCCAACGCGCCATGTATATTAAACTTGTCTTTCCTGACAAGTGCTAATTAATAATACTATAAGATTTTATATATTGCAAGCAAAAAAATTAATTTTTTGTTTATTTTTTTTGACGGTTTATATTTATTTGTCGTAGGTAAAGAAAATAATGCATTTAATGTATCATATTGTATATGATAAAGTCTAGGGATTTAGTAGGAATATAGGTTATGTTTAATGTTAAATATATGTAAAAAATAGTGTGGTTAAATTAAATTTGGTTATAAATAAATTTTAAAAAAAAACGATTGAAAGCGCTTGCAGATATGTGTTATGATACAGAAGTAAAAAAGAGGGTAACCAAATAATCTAGGGGTTTCCAAGAAATATCTAGGGGGTCAATTTAGGGGACTGATGCCATATCGGCATGAACCTATAGACCCCTAGATTTGTTTTTAATGATTAAAAGGATTTCAGTTATGGTTATAAAATTGAGATCCTTTTTTGTTATGTTCATTGTTCAACATTATTATAATTTTCTATTTATTACTTTTGATTTTTCTTTTGTATGATCCACGTTTCTTTCCTTTTTTTGAAAGAATCTGATCCATAGATTTAGGAACTCCTTTTGTGCTTGGATTTTTTTCCTTGTAGCCCATAGAATGCGATTGCGTGTATAATTGAAATCGGAGAAACCTCTGGAATCTCTTTTTAAATCTTTTGGCTTTCGATTAAAGGATTCCATTGGTCCATTGGAAAGGCGCGCGTAATATTCTTTTCTGTACGTGCGCTTTTTTCTATACACTTTTATACGGGTGAAGGAATTAACTATAGGTCTAAGATTCCTTCTTAAGAAACCTGCAAAATCACGAAAGATAGACTGATCAGATTTGTCATATTTATCAATCAATGCGTTTAAATCAAGAAGAACATCGAATTCGTTATCGTATTCTGTGTGATTGAATTGAATATATTCTTCCTTAAGGTCACGAAGGCCTTCGAAGTTTGGGTCTAGTGAAGAAATAATTTTTCTATTGTATAAGTATCAACATTCATGCCAAGCATTTTATGATAGTGTCGATTGTATGAGTAATTGATCTCATCTCGATTCTTGAGCAATACCCGGCGATAGTTTTGAAGTAGAATGACTTCTTTAGATTTCTTGATTGATTTGTTATCACGGTTTGTATCGTGATTTTTTTTCTTCCAGAGCTTTTTTGTCACGATCCTGATATTTCTTCATGACTTTATTGATATATCCATTCAGGTAAGTGATAATAACTTTTACTGCATGAAACGAATCTAAAACTGTACAGGCATTGGGAAAATATTTTTCTGGCATGGTCAAATAAGTCTGGTATGCATCACAGATTACAGCTTTTTACTTTAAGACGTTCCTCTAAAGGAATGTGAAGAAAATAATCTTCTAAAGTAGAACTCCAGCGATTGTGCACAATATCTACAATCTCACCATTTGAAAAATCCATGATGACAAATGCATACTTTTGAGAATTACTGATGTTCAAGTACACTTCATCAATTGACATATATTCTGGAAGAGGAAGTCTAGGAAGATCCACATACCTTTCAAATAAAATGTGAGCGAGAGTATCAGAAATATTAAATCTTTCGGCAATGGCGCAGTACTTTGATCCAGGTGTTTAAACGCATTTAGAATAAGAAGTGGAGTGATAGTTGTAGAATGAGCATATCTATCCAAAAAAAGGAAATGAATCATTCATATAAAGATTACACTCATCACAATGCCACTTACGTTGTTTAACAATCATATAAAATTTAGTGGAATCCTGAAGAACGGGATGATTAAGCTTACGAGTATAGAAACCTTTAGAATGCATCCTTGAACCACATCTAGGACAATACATAGGTTCCAACTTCTTCTGGATGTGTATATATTTATTTTCATCAATCAATTCGATATCAGTAATAATAAAAGAGTCATCATCTTGAATATCAAGTACAGCTAATAGTTTTGAAATAGAAATATTTTCATTATTGTTCATTTATATACCTCCTGGTTGAAGACAATGAACATAACGAAATAATTATAAACGGTTATATCAGACATAAAAAAAAGAAAATGAATAAGGGATGAAATAATCACATTTCATAGACCCCTAAATTCATTTCTCATTATTGTCCCCCAGATTGCCCCCTAAATTTGAGCCCCTAGAAAATTTGGATACCCTAAAAAGACGCATCCCATTGATTAGGATATAAAGCGGACATTAAAAGTGTATAACAGATAATATAAATTGATTTCACGACAAATGGCTTTGTTTCGAGTATAATTTATAAATTCATTTTGAAACACCCAAGCTGCAAATCATATTATATGTATGTCTCTATATAGAAATTATGTGAAGTATCCTTTTTGGGAATTGTGTCTTAGAGTAAAAATCTATACAGGAGGATAATATGAACAAAAGATTTTTAACAATTCTTTTTGCAGCTTTATCTATGGTGTTGCATTAACTGCTTGTAGCAGTGGAGGAGGAGATGAAGGAAAACTGGTGGTTCTAGTGTTGCGAATGCCGACAAACCTTTAGTATGGTATAACCGTCAACCTTCCAACAGTTCAACTGGTGAATTAGACATGGATGCATTAAACTTCAACAAAGATACTTATTATGTTGGTTTCGATGCAAATCAAGGTGCTTGAACTTCAAGGACAAATGATTAAAGAATATATCGAAAAGAATATCGATACATTGGATCGTAACGGAGATGGCGTTATCGGTTACGTATTAGCTATTGGTGATGTTGGTCACAATGACTCTATTGCTCGTACAAGAGGTGTTCGTAAGGCATTAGGAACTGGTGTTGAAAAAAAGACGGTGAAATCGTAAGTGATCCGCTGGAATCAACAATGATGGTAAATCTAAGAATGTTCAAGATGGCTCATTAGAAATTAATGGAAAA
>VOFC01000528.1_pt1 | contig 196001 bp, 167 predicted proteins | sample 5384161 | NCBI WGS metagenome assembly VOFC01 (sample SAMN12384722, study PRJNA508395) | human gut metagenome | isolation source: healthy gut B | host: Homo sapiens
TTATCTCGCACATATCGTAGATGCTTGCAAGTGTCAAAAAGCAGTCCATTACTGCTTATATTTTTGTTTTTCATGGCATCCTGTTCTGCTTTTGGATTAGTTGAACGCCAATTCCCACCCATATTTGTATCTGGATATCTGTATGAGCCATCCCAATTTTTGAATGCCGGCAGAATTTCAAAGAACATTCCATCTGAAAAATTGATCTTCACAACCTGTCCATCTGCTCTTACTTCACTTCTTGGATACCGAACAAGAATAGCCTGTCTAACTACTTGCAGAAGACGAGATTGACCATTCCCATAAACAGAGTTGAACTGGTTGTAATATGATTCCGGCAAGGACATCAAAATATCAATATCACTTGTATCTATCGCAGTTCCCCTTCCATAGGAGCCAACATATATACTATTTTGTCTATCGCTTGTTATATTCCAAAACTCACGGTTCATTGCTGATGTTACAGTGCAATATCTTTTTGAAATAAGAGAACGGCTGTCAGCTGATATTACCTCTCCATTTCTTTGAACATACAAACTCAATGTGTTCATCCCCCATTTACTCATTTTTTTCTCAAATGCGCCGGAAGCATCTTGTTTAATTCCTCCTGCGTAAAGAATTGCTCTTCATTTGTTTTAAGCGCAGCTTGGGCGGCAGCATAACTTTTCCCATCAGTTAAAGGTGCAGCACAGTAAATTTCCGAACTTTCATCCAACAGTTCATCTCTTTTGCGCACTATTTCTTCAATACTAATTTCGTCAAAGTCTGTCAAAAGTGACAGATATTTTTCTCTTACCTTCCACAGCTTATTTGCAGTCTTAATATGATCGGTTTTTTCAGTGGAAATGTCCTTATCCTTCAGATAGCTTGTTAGTGCAAGAAGTGCTGTTGAACATAGTCCACCAGCCCATAACAGTATCTGTTCATTTGAAATGAGCACTCCCAAAAAGCCGCCTGTTGATATTGCTGATAACCCAATCTGTCCCCATTTTATCCAAAAATTACGCTTACTCAACCGATCAGCCATCTTAAAATGACATGTATAGGTATATACAAGTTTCCCATATTCTTCTTGTATTTGAGAATATAGTTTTTTACGGTAATCCAACGAACTATTCTCCATTGGCGCATTTCCTCCGTACCTTTAGTATTACTCTACCCCCAACGCCTTAAACACCGCATCTTCCGCACTGCTGTAGAAAATCAGATTAAAACTGCCCACCAGCTCCGGCGGCACGGTGCCAAGGTCTGCTGCACTGGTAATCGGAAGCAGCACTTTCTTTGCTCCGCTATCGAGGCACACCTGCAAACTATTGGCAAGCTCGTCCACTTTCAGAATCGTGCCGCTGATGCTGATTTCTCCCAGCACGGCAAGTGTACTGACCGTAGGCCGTCCAAGAGCGATGCTGCATAGTGCAATCAATGTAGGCAATGCCAGCTTTCCGGTCATGCCAATGCCCTGTAAATCCTGATAGTTGATGATGTAATCCCGCATCGTGGTGCTGATGCTACCACTGATTCGATTTCCGTTTGCTTTCAGGAAATTGAACGCCGTATTCGTGGATTCCTTGCAGTCACGGTCGCTGCCAAGACCAGTGCGTTCAAATTTTCCGTTACCGGGCAGCATCTGGCTTTCAAGGCGGAATACGCCGATCATGCCGGATTTGCCCTGACTTACGGTATATACCTGTCCAGGATTGCAGATGCCATCGGGGATGAGCTTTCCACCGCCCTGCTCTGGCACGGAAACAAATTTTTCTTCAAAGGTATCAAGGTCGATGTAGCTGAAGTTCACATCATAGAACTCCATTCCACCCAGTTTTTTCAGCTGCTCCTTGACGCGACGGCGCATTTCCAGCGCAAATACAAGAATTTCTTCAATCTGTTCCTTCGTGAACTCCCCATCCGGATACAGCAATTTCACATAGCCGCCTACAATCTTGCGGACAGCAATCGTATCGCGCTGGTTCAGGTTCTTTCCAAGGCGGAAATACTTATCCAACGCATCACCATACTGTTCTTTCCGCAGTTCTCGGATAAACTCTGCCAGATAATCCGTGATAAATCCGTAGTCATTGGTAAAATGCTCCGGACGGAACTTCGGAATCTCCCAGCCTGGAATGTAGCAATGCAGACGGTCAAGAAAGGCGGTGTCCGTTCCCATCTCCGGCGGGAACGGGTCAAACAGAGAGGAAGTCTTAAGCAACACATCCACGCTCTGATTGATGTTTCCTACAAAGACCATAGAAGCCGATGCTGCCTTTTCCTCTTTGCCGCGGGCAAAGGAGCCGGAAGCCATATAGTCTTTCATAATTTGAATGCCGTCTTTGTCCTTAAACTTGATTCCGGCAACCTCATCAAAGGCAACGCAGTCCCATAAGCCTACCAAACCTACGGTTTTGCGCCCCATATTGTAAAACAGATTTGCAACGGTCGTCTGACCACCGGATACCAGGATACTGTTCGGGCTGATTTCTTTATAGATATGGGACTTGCCTGTGCTGCGCGGCCCCAATTCACAGAGATTGAAGTTATTCTCCACCAGCGGCAGCATACGCGCAAGCAGCAGCCACTTTTCCCGATTGTTCAACTGTTCCGGCTCATATCCGCAGGAACGCAGCATAACATCCATCCACTCTTCCTGTGTGAATGCCTTGCGTCCCTCTCGAACTTCTTCAATGTCGATATGGGGCATCTGAATCGGAGTCAGCTTATGGATGCTAATGGGAGAGATATCCTTCTGCTTTTTCTGTTTAGAGGAAATCGGCTGTCCATCTATATCCGTGATTCCAAAGCTACTGTCTCCCTCAGATTCATATTCCAGCTGCACGATACACCAGATACCGCCGCAAAGCAGCCGGTCATATTTTTCCGGATAATCATCGGTAATCGGCACATTGGTGAGACCAAGGTTAGAGAACTCTGCAAAAAAGCAATCCTTTTTGATGTCCAGATGCACGGTCACCATATCAATAATGGTATGGCTCCCGTTCTTGCGCAGTTGTGAGAGAATTTTCTGAGCCTCATCCGGGCGGACAAAATTATCTGCCAGAATGCGTTTTACATTCTGAACGCCCTGCTCAATGATTGTCTCATCGTCTGAACTACAATACTGACCCAGCAGGAACTCCAGCACATAGACCGGAACATTTGCTCCTTCTTTTATTTTCTTTGTCAGGTCTTTGCGGACGATCCGACCGTCAAAGTTGCTGCGCAGCTTCCGGCGCAGTTCTTCACGGGTATCATCTGCCGCCATATCCATCATTTCCATACGGAATTCCTGCCTCCTCTATATCAGAATCCGAATCCAAAGTCATCTGCAAAGGCAATGTCCATGATGACAGGCTGCCTCCACTGCTCCAGACCGCTTTCTTCGTCGTAAACCACAAGGTAATACTGCTTGTCCTTGTCGTATTTCTTATTCTTGAATGTGAAACGCATCCGGAAGATACGCTTCTGTGCATTTTCCTCGCGACTGTCCGCCACATAACTGTTTTCGTTCGAGATTTTCTCATTGTCTTCCGAGAGGAAGAAAATGCGGTATTTTGCGGCTTTCACAGTATCGCTGACTGCATCCGACTGGATAAAGTCCATGGAAGTGATCAGGTTCGTGATCTTATGGACGATGCTGACCAGAGCAATCTCTGCATTCTTTGTTTCCATGTGACCACGTTCCATCTTAAACTCCAGTACCGGTACCAGCATTTCCTGCGGTGAGGAACCGCCATGCACATAGTTAGCACCGCCTCCGGCCACCTTAAAGACATTGCTGCTGACAGGATAAGACACCACCTTGCTGTCCTCATTCCCCAGAACGCGTCCCATGCTCATATGGTCGATGCCGTCATCTTCCAGTGCCGCCTTGGACACAATAAATCTGCGATTAACAAATGCTTTTTCCGCGCTTTTCCCGGAAATCTTGTCACTTTCTGTCAACTTATCACGCTTGTAAATAAAGCCATGATCGGCAGTGACGATAAAATGATAGGTGTTGCCGCTGACGGAGATTCGATGAATCAAATCCACAATTTCCTGAACGGCTTCCTCACACGCATGAAATACCTCATCCTCGGTATTTGCCTTGTCTCCACGCGCGTCGATCTGATTATGGTATACATAGATGATCTGACGTTTTGTCAGCACATCTCGCAGCTCTGCCACTTTCAAATTTTTGATATCATCGAACTGTACACAGACACTATCCGGGTTATAGCTTTGCAGCACCTGCTGCCGACCTGCCAGATTATCGCAAAGGATACCATCTACCAGCACCTGGAAATCATCCGTCATCTCCAGTGTCTTATGCGGCAAAAGTGCTGCCATACCAAGCCTCGTATAAGACGGCAGAACACTCAGCTGTACAGAAAGTTTTGCCGTGCATTTCGGGTCATCCTGCATTCGGGCAAACAATTCCTGTCCAACCTCGTAACGCATGGCATCCGAAATGATGACCACGGTGCGTTCTTTGGTATAGCGCAGGTTGACATTGTAAAACTCCCGCTGCAACGGAATTGCCGAAAATGCGGCATCCTGCTGGATTCCAGCATTCCATGCTGGGAGCAGACAAGCCAGATATTCGTTCGTGTAGATATTTTCCACCAGCTCCCGAAGCGGCTCAAAGCTTTCCGTGCTCTCCAGCTGGTCGTAATAATAGTAGAATTTCCGATACTGCTGATCCATATTGTAATCCGCAGCAAGATATCGGTCGATGATTGGCTTTAAGCCATCTGCGGCATGATAATCCGCTTCCTTCACCATGCTGTATGCACTGGAAAGCATCTGATAGGTTTTCCCGGTCTTTCTGCCAAAGTGCATTTTAGCCCGCTTTTCACAGAGTTCCGGAATGGTAAATCCGTTTACGATTGCACCGATATCTTCCGAAACAAGTCTGCCAATGAGCCACTTTACCAGCACCTGATCCACGGCAAGGAAAGTGTCGCACTCCACCAAATCGTCCACTCGCATTCCTGCAAATGCCGAAAGAACATTCAGCCCTTTGGCAACGTGCGCCGACAGAGCATCGTATTTGTCCCGGTACAGGACGCTGTTCATCAGGCTATCGAGAAATGCGATGATATTGCCGGACTTGTAGGAGACAAAGCTCTTCCATGCTGCCGGAAGCTCTGCCTGCACATATCGCCCAGTATAAGTAACGAACAATGTTACCAGCAGCCGTTCCAAACTCGGTTTTGTATCGGTGTATCCGAAATGCTGCTCACAGAGCTGCCAGAATGCAGACAGCAGATCGTATTTTTCAAACTCCTGCAAGAAAGCATTGTCCACCAGCTCGCCATCCGTCAACACGATGCGCACAACCTCTTCAAAAGAGCAGGTACGCGCCTTGCAGACTGCACTTAGCAGACCGACAAGGATATTTTCTTCATTGAAGTTTTCGATTTCCAAATCATAGAACCGCTGAGTGCGCTCTTTGTTGGCGAAAAACTTGATGTGCTTCTCAATAACCGGCTTGTACTTTTCCTCAATACCCAGGTCAACCGACAGCAGGGAGGCTCGGTCAGCAAAGAACCGTCTGGAATACAGCATTGTGTCTTCCAGATGGTTGTCCCTTACATCCGGCTTCGGAAACGGTGCATAAATCAGATAATTCGTGGTCTTATCCACACGCTCCAGAAAATACTTTGTATAGAACTGGTTATCCGGCTGGAGATGGTAGATCTTCGCATTCTGAAGCTCCACCGTCTCCATATCCTCGGCAAATTCTGCCTTGTCATCGTACCAGAAAACCAGTTTCCGGGTCTCCCCGGTAAATTCCGCATTCAGGCGGTCTATAATTTGTTTCAGGTTCAATTCTGCCATATCAATTTCCTTTACTTGATAGATTCCGCCCTTTGGGGAATATCATACAGGCAGTTACGCCTTGATCCGGTTGTTGCCTGTGATGCTGCTAATATAATCGTCAATATCCTGCACGATGCAATGATCCCCCATTGTGTGCAGTGATTCAAAATATTTTGTGATATACCCATAGATGCCATACTCTTCAAAGGTCTTTGCCACATCTGCACCGGAAAGCCCTTTGAAATGACGGTACCGCTCCATGCAATAAATCAAAAAATTGGATTCTTTGCTCATTGCTCACGCCTCCTCCGGATAATCATAGGAGCCTGTCAGAAGTTCATCTTGATACATGGTATACAGCGTCATCGGGCTGTAGTGCCACAATTTCGATTTTTCATCCGAAAGCTCCTGATAGAGCTTGGACTGATAAAAGCGGGAAATCGCTTTTTCATCATCCACATTGCTGTTTTTTGTAATCTGTTCGATGATGGGCGGCACAATGATTGCAAGCATTGCGCTGAACTGATCTTCGTTCATACAAGCTCCCTCCCTTCAAAATGCAAGTATTGCAGGGACTTCTCAGTTGCAAACACCAGCTGGTTGAACAATTTCCGAATCTTGAGTGCCGCCAGTGTTTGTTCCCTATCCAACACTCCGGTCATATACAGGGTAATGGTGCGGTACACATCATCATTTGCCACAGCACCATAAATCAGGTCATGCTGCTTTCCCTGATAAGTTCCCTGACGGTTCTCGGCTACAAAATCCAACCATGCTTCATCTGGGCTATCAAAGCGCAGCAAGCTGCACTCCTTGAAAGCCACAGCTTCCTCTACGGAATAAATATTGAGCGTAGCGGCTCCTGTTTTGCGGCGGTCAGTGACCTTTTGAGCGAAGTTCACTGCCTGATCGCGGTTGGTGGTGGTATAAAATCCAAAACCGAAGTCCAGATAGCGATTTTGCCGGATAAGTTTCGGCTGTTCTACGATAACATTGCTTCCGTGGTACAAAATCATTGCAAACGCCTCCTGTTCCTCTTATTTCTTCTCTTTCACCATGATGTTCTTGCTGTCCGCCAGCACCTCATAGAACTTGCCGTCCTGCGCGGTCTGGAGCTTACGGTAGTTGACCTTTACGCCGTCATCGAGGTCAAGCTCGATACGGGAAAGTGCCAGATGGCTGATCTTCTCATCGTATTCCCGGCATTCCTTCAGCTGTTTGGCGAGTTTATCCTTGCGCTTGGAGGCTGCTGCCACCTCGCGGGCATTCTCGCTGTGATCCATCATATCCTGCATCCGTTTGATCTCGGACTCATACACACGCTGCATCTTGTGCAGGTAGTCGATACGCAGGTTGCCGATGGTATCCGGCGTATAGCGATGCAGGTAAACCAGTGCCTTGAAGCCGTTCTGCTTGCCACTGTCAAACAGCCAGTAGATCGGACGCTTACCGGAGCCAGTGACAGAGTAAGTCTGGCAGTGATCCTTGAAGAAGTCGTTCAGGAAGTAATTGCGGATGATCTCCCGGCTGGTGCTGCCCTTATTGCCGAGGGCTTTTGCGATATAGTCAAGGTTGGCTTCCAGCGTATCAGCACCGTAAACTGCTTTCAGCCATGCACACAGGCGCGATACGATATCATCGTCCAGATATTCCTCATCGGTGATAGGGATAACATTGTCAGCATCCGGGAAGAACATTTCATCCACCACAATACCCTCATTGCGGTATGCGCGTTCCAACTCTTCAGCAGAAATCGTTCCAGGGCGTTCGTTCATCTTATCCACAAATGCCTGCAAGGAATACGGCTCTCCAGCAAAAAGCAAGCCATCCTTATAGGTAGAGTAACGGCCAAACATACAACCCACCGCATAGCTGAGCAGGCTCTTGATGTCCCGCTGCAAATCCGCCTTGCGCACGGTAACATCTTTCTCTTCCACTTCCGGGGTCAGTTCGTCCTGCAAGCCGTAAATATCAATAAAAATGCGGTTCAGCTCTTCTTCGTTGGCTTTCAGCTTCTGGAATCTCCCCTCACAGGTTTCTTCCCACGCTTTATAGGAAGATTCAATCCGCATTGCCGGTTCATCATCTCCCCAAGCATAAGCACCAGCCATTTTTAGTTTTACCAACGGGTGCACCTTAAAGTCCCAGCTTGTTTCAAAAGAATCCCAATCTTCTTTTGACATGCTCACACATTCATCGACCATATTTTTCACAGTGGAATTATTAATATAATATACTGGCATCAACGCTATCGAGCCACAATTATAATGTATTGTCGGAGCTAATAAGGATAGCATTTTTTGTGCAACTTTGGTATTCAAGAAACCAAGCAACTCATTCGACGGTGTACCATTATTGTTCTTTGTCGAAATTGTAGGTGCTGTTGTATCAAAGATACAGCCCGAAAAGGTTTTTCGGATGCTAAACAGTCCTGTTGAAACATCTGACCATGTAAAGCCCGGCAAAAAATACTTTTCAATGCTCTTGGCAGTCCGCGTCGGTGTTCCATATAGCTTTGTTGCTAACTGTAAGATTTCTTCTCCATTATTTTCCCAATTTACGACATAATCATAGTTCCCATACCATCTTCTATATGGGCCGCCTTTCAAATGGGGATACCATTTGCTTCCATCTGATACTTTGGAAATAGAAGTTCTATTTATATTGACTTCCTGCCACATTCTTAAGAATCTTGTGTTATCATTAGTTTGCAAACCGCTTCTTGCATCATATTGCTCTCCTAAAGGTTTAGCCTGCTTAAACGCATTGATTACTGATTGGCTTACCCAATATGCCACCGGCGCACCCGGAATCTTGGCAAAATCATCCTGATTTACGGTATAGCGATTTTCTTCTGCAAGGAACATATCCTCTTTTCCCTGCTGAGAGGTCGGCTCGATCAGGCGGCAATAGGTGCCTTTATAACCCTCCACATGGTTTGCACAGCGCACAAAAGCAGTGGTCTGCACCACCTCACCGCCGATTTCTTCAAAAGCCCGTGCGCCCAGATGTGCCATGTTGACGGTTTCGGTCAGCATCATCTTTTCCCGTAGCTTTTCAAAGCTGGACAGGAACATCCAACTATGCTGTGTAATCATTGCCTGAAAACCGTTGTTTACAGTCATCTGACGGCAGCGTTCAATAAACACAGCAAACAGGTCAGCTTTGCTGTCCGGATAGTTCTTCTTGACAAAGTTGTTGACATTTGCACTCAGGTTGCTGGTTCCGGCATAGGGCGGATTCGTGCAGGTAACCCAATATTTCCGCGCCATGGTCTCGCCGATATCAATGAGCCGATTCAGCTGTTCAGCAGTGTCTTCCACGCCCACACTGTCCATGCTGATCTGCCCTGCAGTATCCTCCGCTGCCACAAACCGGCGCAGCAAATCCCAGTTATAGCTCTCCACATTGAGGATAGAGCCGTACTCCTTGGCATCGGTCAGGGTGTCCAGCAGACCTTCCAGCTGCATCTTAGCAGCATTCTTCTCAATATCGTCCATCCCTGCGCCGAAATACTTCAAGTGCGCACGGTTGACGCTATTGCTCTCCTGAATGGCATAGACATGGCAGCTGTTTTCACCGTTCAAGATACGGCGGTTGTACTGCCGTGCTTTCATCATCACGGCAAAGTACGCCAGCTGATAGGCACGGTCATCAATGTCCAGACCGTAGATGTTGTGTTCCAGAATGCTCTTTGCAGCATCACGCTGGCTGTAACCGGCACTCTCGTAAATCTGCATCAGCACATCAAAAGCGTATACGAGGATATGGCCGGAACCCATGCAGGGGTCGATGAGCTTGATGTCTTCCGGATTCAGGGCGGCGTACTCTTTACGAATTTCCGAGAGTTTTGCCTGCACCTCCGGCTCCTGCTGTGCTTCCTCCAGATAGTATTTCCAGTTTTCTTTCAGGCCACATTCCGGGTGTCCTTCCACCCACAGACGGCCAAGACTGTTCTCCACCATGTAACGGACGATCCAGTCCGGGGTAAACAGCTGGGTCACGGCAGGGATTTCCTCTTTGGTGATCTTGCCGTTCTTTGCAAAGGCAGCAGCCTTCGGCTCGGTATTGTAATACTGGTACAGCCAGCCGATGATCTCCACCTGACCGCCGCGCTCGATGTTGAAGTCATCCTCTGGGATGTCGTGGATCAGATGATAGACCACGCCATCCTGGTCAATAACGGACAGGCTGAGCAGCAGCTCGGTGTAGTTCTTTGTCTTTTCAAACAGAGCTGGCAGAATCTCGTTCAGGGCGTTGCACTGTTTCAGGAACAGGATGCGGAACACCTCGTCCAGCTTGTTGTCCTGCTTCAGCTGGAAAATCTGAGCCTCTTCCTCCGCAGTGAAGGGCAGCTCTGCGTCAAACGGTGTTGTAACCAGATCCGGCTCCAGCTTTCCGCTCTCGGAAGAGAGCACTCGGATATGGGAAGGCAGATAGTCATTGACCTCCATGAAACGGATGGCGATCAGGCGGTTAAACCATGTATAGGCAACCTCCTCGATCACATACTGATATGCGGTTTTGTAGTCGGTATCTTTTTCCTTCTGCTGGATGACCTCTATCAGCTTGTCACGCTGCCGCACGGCCTCGCCGGAAATCGAATACGGTTCTGCGGTGCCGATATCGAAGAACTGAGTGCCGCCGAAGCTCTGCGGCAGCGGCTTTGCAATGCCGTCCTCCGTAATACCGATCAGGCGGGCATCATAGCTGACATCTGCAATCAGCTTATTCCGCGCCCAGATCGCAAAATTCTTTATGGCTGTCTTGTTCATGGAGCCAATCCTCCTGTCATTTATAGTTCAATGTTGACGATTGTATCTTCGTCCATCTCTTTCAGCAGGTTTTCACGCAATGCGGCAAGGTATTTATCAATGTCGTCCTTGCTCTCCAGCCGCCACGATGCAGTCTTGGCAACTGTCTTAATGGAGACATTCTTCGTGGTGCGCACCTTATATACCGGCTGCGGTTCTGCGACCTTTTCTTCCGGTTTCACGGCCTCGCCGCGCTTCTTCGCCTCTTCTTCCTGACGCTTGCGCTCTGCCTCGGCCTTTGCCGCTGCCTCCTTCGCAAGGCGAATGTCCTCTGCGTTCATCTCGTTGAGCAGGCGCAGCTTCAGTGCCTCCGCCTTATCTGCATAACTGCGCAGAGTGGAAACATTGTTGCAGTGCTCCGCACCGTCCATGATCTCCTTAAAGAGTTCCAGATAACGGTTGAACTTCGCATCCTTATAGGGCTTGGTGTTCAGCACTTCAAAGACACGGTTCCGATCCTGATTGATGGAATCTTTGACCGGCTCTGCCTGCTCTTCCAGAATGCGCATATAGCAGTTCATAAACTTCTCGCGCAGCTCTGGCAGCTTCGGAATCTCCTTGTAGGGCTTCGGCATCCGGACGATGGTGCGCATCTTGGCCACCACGTCTTCCAGTTCTGCATCCACGATGTAGGTCTTGCTGTCCTCGTAGATATTCAGCATATCCAGCGCACGGGTGAAGATGGTCAGCTGTTCACTGCCAAAGAAATCACGGATAGGCTCATAGTCCTCGCCAAAATCCATCAGATCATCCTGCTCGTCAAATACAGTCTTAAAGAATTCCAGCGGTGCTTGAATCTGCACCAGTGCGGAAAGCCGCTTCTTACCCTTTTCCAGAAGTTCTTTTCCAGGATAGGCATAATTCTCATATTTCGGTTCCAGACGCTCAATCTCGGTGATCCGATTCTCGCAGTAATGCTGGAAGTTCTTCATGATGGTATCTTCGTCATCGGCAGGCGGTGCCACCTTGAACAGCTCTTTCATCACGGTGCGGACGGCCTTTTTCTGGTTTTCCGGTACCCGCACGCGCACTTCCGTCAGCAGCTTATCCACGAACTGCTTCTTCGTGATGTAGCCGATGATTTCTTCTTCGGAACGGTTGTTCAGATTGACGCTCTCACCGTTGACCGTAAAGGACAGGTCTCCACGCTTAAAGAGCCGTGCCACCAGCCAATGGATATCGTCTTCTACAAAGCCATAGGGTGCTTTCATAAAGCGATCCTTGATGGTTTTCATAGAAGTTTTCATGTGCATCCGGGAATTGCCTGCCACGAATTGCAGCACATCATCCAGCGCGTGAACATTGGATTCTCCGGTATCTCCCAGTGCCAGTGACAGCTGGTTGCTGGTCTTGAACATCTTCCGGATGTCTGCTTCACCCATCGCTGCGTCAATGTAAGACAGCTTGTGGTAAACCGTCTGCACCAATCTTCCGATTGCCTCGTTGATGCGGCTGGTTACTTCCTTGCCGGAAGTGTGCAGCACATCGCCATTGACATAGATGGTAGCCTCTTTCAGAGCTTCCGTCAGGTAAAGCTTGGCGTTACCGTTGCGTTCCCGCATCTCTACGCGCTTTGCTTCCTTAATGGTCTCATACTTGGCAAGCTGCACAGAAGTGTTCTTGCGCAGGAACCGCTCAATTTTCAAGTATGCCCGCATTTCCGTCAGGAACGCATCATCATTCGGCAGAACCACAAGGACTTCCTTGCCCTGGCCAGAGAGCAGGCGCAGCGTACCATCATCGGTGCCGCCCTCATACCACGGGGTCAGCACACGGAGGCCGATATCGTAATTCTGGTTTGCCTTATAGGGGCGGTCATCCACTGTCTGATTGAAGGAGAACGCATACCGTCCACTGAAGCTTGGGTACTGATACTTCTTGCTGGAGAAAATGTCCTCATAGATCATCTCCGCAATCTTCGTGATGACCTCCGGCATCTCCACATTTTCTTTTTCGATTTCGTTGTTGATTTCCTGTTCCTCATCGGTCAGGAATACATAGATGGAGCCATTCTTCTGGATCAGCATCTGGCGCATCAGCACTTTCAGTGCATCCTCCACCTGTGCTTTCAAAGAAATACGATCATCGTCAATGCTGGTAATCATCAGGCTGACGATGTTGTCCACGTTGGCTTCGATCTCCAGAACATATTTAATCAGGAAAAGGGTCTTCAGCACATTGATGGCAAAGACATCTTTTTCCTTCTTTTCCGGGTTGATATAGCTGTTGTCATAAGCGCGGATAATCACGCTGCTGTGGCTGTGGTCGAGGAAGTTCTCCAATGCATCATAGAACCGATAGAACGGCACGATTGCCCCCATCTCATCGTCCATCAGCTGCATGGCAGACTCTTTGAACAGAGCCAGCATGGAACGTTCACCTTCGGACAGGTGCTTGCCGGATGCACCGTGGGTACGGATGCTGGTCAGCACACTGGCAAGCAAATTAAACTGGTATGGAACAAAAGGATAAACCTCTGCAAAATCTTCTGCGTTGGCGTACAGTTTTTTCTCCACACCGTCGTTGAAGACAATCAGATTTTTGATGATGGTTGCTTTCTGGTCATAGAGCAGACGCAGGCTCTGTGCTGCGGTCTCTGTCTTATCCAGAATACGCTTTTTGATAACAGCGTCTACATTGGCAGAGGACAGAGAAAGGCGTGTATCGAAACGTCCCTGAATCTTGGAGAAGTCGTTACCCTTCACCTTGGTAATGGAGTCGATATCCTGCTGGCTGGTTACGATTACCCAAGCCTTACCCATGCATTCCTTGCCCAGTTCTTCCGTCACTGTCTGAAGGTTCAGCATCAGCTTGGAATCATCACCAATGTACTGACCGATCTCATCCACAAGGAAAACAACATGGTGGTTATTGCCTTTTTTATCAATATAGGACTTTACACGCTTGGCGAAATCCTCAATGCTGATCTGGTAGCTCTCGGTTGCTTTCTCGCACCAGTTACGGGCAGCTGATTCGCTCATGAAATCCATGTCAGAAAGAACATCGACAACAGAATCTTGAATGAAATCGAAGTCCTGACGAGAGCTTTCCCACGGATCGCCATACTCTTCTTCAAACTTTTCCTTAAACTCTTCAAAACGACCTTCTTCGGAAAGCCTACGCTCCAGGTCAGCAAGGTGAGGCATGGAACCGCAGAAGCCCTGCATCTCATTGAAGACCTTCAGGAATACGTTCACAATGGCATCTTTGTTTTCCTTGCCATTAGAATCACTTTTGGAATCAATGTTGAAAAGAATTACGTCCGATGGAGTGTTTGCTGCCAGCTGCATATCTGCCAGCACCATCTGATTGGTAATCTTCTGATCTTCGATAAAGTAGTCGATGGCATGTTTGTCTCCGACCTGTTTATTCTGAAGCAGATAGGACAGGATTTTCAGGAAATGAGATTTACCACTTCCAAAGAAGCCGGAAATCCAGACACCCATTTTCGGTGTGGTTCCCTGAATACCTTTTTTATATGCTGCAAAGAAATCCGCAAAATGACGCTGAAGCTCACGGGTCACAACATACTCTTCCAGCTCCTGCGCTACATTTGTCTCTTCACCCTGACCGACAATGATAACACCCTGTATCTCACGGTCAATTTTCTTTCGGAACATGTCCTTGATCTGCATAACAGTTTCCTCCATCCATTACTTTACCAGTCGGAATGCCCGGTAATAGTTATCGTCTTTAATCTCATTGAACAGAATCAGCTCCTGCTCATTATAGGTTCCCGGAAAGAACATCACGACCGGGCAGCGCACAAATGCCTGATGCAAGTTGTTAAGCACCTTGTGGGAGCGCAAAATCGGATAGCACTTGCCGATACCGGTCAGGAACACGACTGCATTCTCTGGCGTATGTTCTTTGATATATTGCACGATCAGGCTGTCATCGTCATTCACCTTCATGGAGTTGGTCACTGCCTTGACGATACGCTCGATTCCTCGCTTTTCAAAGTCATAGCACTTTTCCATGAAGTTTTTCTTTTCCAAAAAGTCAATGATGATATCATACAGGTCAAAGACCACAAGCTCAAAATCATCATCGCCCCGGTCGTTCTTATTTTTCAGATACTCTACACGCTCCCGAACTTCCAGTTCCTTTTCCGGTGGATAATCAAACACCCAATAGTTGACCTCATTTGCGCGGCCCGTTCCTTTTCGGAAAGACGGCTTATGGATTGCAAGCTCCATCTCATCCAGTCTTCGGCTTAAATCCATTTCATCTTACCCCCGTCAGTGTTTTTACCATGATGCCAAGATCATGGTCATAAAGCCAATGCTCAAATGCAATATCAAGAATTGGCTTCAGTATTTTTCTTGTGCTGTTTGCCCGGTTGCTTTCTAAAAGCCCAGCTTCATAAAGCTGCGTTTTATAGCAGGAGCCGAGGCGGTGCAGCGTATAGTCTTGAAGAGAAGCCACTTTCTCACTCTGTTCCTGCTTATTTTTGAAGAATATCCGGATATCTGCATCCGTCAGCTCATCGGAACCAAGAATCATTTTTTCCCGCACTACTTCATACACAAAATCAAAGAACAGCGTGTCATGCAAAAGAGCCGCAGTCAGCACAAATAATTTTTGTGTAGCAAGATCACTGCTCAGAAAGATTGGATAAAAGCTTTCATCTAATGTCTTGATACGGGCTGTTACGGTAGAATAAATCTGCTGCGCTCGTAGTTTTGTCGGTGCGCCATAAATGTTTGTCTCTTCATTCAACTTTTTAATATCTGCAAAGCTCTTACCCTCGCTCAAAAGCTGCACGGTTTTCCGAAATTCCATGAACCAGAACGAAAATTTCACTGCTCCGGCACTATACGGTTTTCTTTCCATCTTCGTTCTCTCCATTTCCGGATTTTGTTTTAATGTATCTGCCGCTTTTGATTCTGGCATCCTTCGGCTTTTCGGCGTTAATAGGAATGACCCACTGATGGCCTAAACGCTCGGCACCATCAATTCGCCCTTCCGTGCATAATGTCTGTACTCTCCTTGTGCAGATGCCCCATTTTTCAGAAGCCTGCTTAATCGTCATGAAATCCATACGGAACCTCTTTTTCGATGTCTAAAGTCACTCGCAGCAAGTTAAAATTTCTCATTTATATTCTACTCCAAGAAACGAACAAAATCAATCGAAAGTTCTTCCAAATTTTGAACGATTTTTTTAGAATCCACTCTTCTGCAAGCAGGGCTTTCGTGACACGAAAGCGATTTTCTGCTTGTTGGGGAAACTCCCCAATCCCCATAGAACGCTGCCTGCGGCATCGGGCTGCGCATCCGTTCCCGGATGCTTTAACGGCAGTTCCTGCCAAAGAAAAAAAGCCCGGTGCAGCATGAGCATTACACCCACACTGCACCGGACTTTCCATCATCGACTGCTTTGTCTATTTTCTTCTTCCTGCCGCACTTCTTGCTCATGCAGCTGCTCTTTCTTCTGTTCGTCCTCTTTCAGGATTTCCTGCACGATTTTCTGTGCCACAAGCCAATCCTGCATTTCTGATTTTGTTTTGCGGTACTCTGCATAGGAGCTTTTCTTTCGTTCCAGAAGCATCGCATACTCTGCGTTCAGCTCGCTGATGCGCGGGAGCTTTTTGTCAGAGCCGTTCTCTTTCTTATAAGCATCAAACGCCTTTTTTGCTGCGCTGCGCAAGGCCAGCGTATCCCGGTGGGCTTCATAGAACTCTCGATTGTAGCCAGATGCTTTATACGCAGCAAAAACATCTTTTGTCTTGGCATAATTGATTAGATGCTTCCGCAGCACCGACACTTCCGACATCCGTTCCTCATCTGCTTTTACAGATTCCAGCAGCGCATCGCAATTTTCAGAAATTCCATCCGCCTTTTCTTTCAGCTCTGCATAGCTCTTGATTCCATGCTCTTCCATGAACATCATAGCTTTTGCCATCTGCTTCAGATTAAAGACTTTCGCCCAGCGCGCATATCCCGCGCCTTTGCCCGCCTGCATTTTGGCACGGACATCAATAAGGAACGACAGCTCCGCCTTCTGATGCACCTGCGACGACCGTGCGCTTGTGCGGTTTTTCTCTACAAATTTGCTTTTATGAACCGCATTTCCGGCAATCACTTCGCAAAGTTCTTCAACCGAATAGCCCTTGCCGAAAGAGCGGAAGCGAGCAAATCTGGCGTGGCCTTTTCCCCGCAGGGCAGGCTGTTTTCCATCTTTATACTCGTATCCTGCTTCCTGCAAAATTCCAATCAGTTCCCGGAAGTCTTTTGGTTTTCTTGCCAATGCTGCATCAATGGCCTCGCAGATTTCATCCCGCTGCGATTTTTTCTCCGGGTATTCCGTTCTCTTCTGCCGCTCTCCATAGGGCTTCCGGATAATGACCGACAATCGGTGCTCCAGACAGATGATATCACTGAGCCTTGCCAGTGCAAGACCGGATAAGCGAAAATCCCGGAATTTTCTGGTGCAGTCTAATGTAGTCGAATTAAAAATAATGTGGTTATGAATGTGCGCACGATCAACATGGGTAGCTACGATAAATGCGTGTTTTCCCTTGGTGAATCGCATGGCTGTCTCATACCCGACCTTGTTCGCCTCCTCCGGCGTGATTTCTCTGGGCTTAAAGGATTGCCGAATCTGATATGCAATCACATCATGCGCCTGGGTTCTACCCGGTGATATGCTCATACTGCCGTTTAGAAAGCAGAAATTCTTCATCACAGGTCTTTGCATCACAGGCATACGCGCTGATATATTTTCCATCTTCCGTCTTTGCTGCATTCTCAGAATAATCAGTACGGTCAGCCAGACACTGCGCTACCGTCTTTCCTTTATTGATATGCAGCGCAATTAGTCTTGTAGCCGCCATTTTCATATTCCTCCATCTAAAAAGAGCTACCCGAAGGCAGCTCTTACCAATTCACTATTCTCATTTTAACATCCGTTCCCGGTCATAAGCTCCCTGCAAATAAACGGCCTGCTTGATGATCTCTTCCATATCGAAATAGACACACATGATGCTTTCGTATAGCTTCCACACATTAGATTCGCTGCCGCCCACCATTTCCATCAGCTGGTCTTCCATCTTCGATTGCTCAGACTGTTTTTCCTGATAAGCAGTCTCATCCACAAAATGATTCTCTCCATCTGTTTCCTCGTACCGCAAATCATAATAATCTTTCATAAACTGAATATCCATCGAATCCCTCCTGAATTCAAATTGTCAAAACATCCTCTACACGCTCACACAGCCGTCCCATCAGTTCCATGATGCTGCCCGCACCAACCGCAGCTGCGAACAGCCCCATCTCAATCATGGTCAGCAGGAACACATCCGTCCAGCTCGCCCGAACCACCGAATAGATGCCGCAGCCAAGAACGAACAGCATAACCGGCGAAAGTACCCACAGAGATAGCTGCATCAGCAGATTCCAGATAAAGCATAGAAATCGCAGCAGAAACGCAACCGGCAGCAACAGGATTTTCAGCATCAGCTTCAACAAAAAACTTACGATCTTCATGGATTTCACCCCTTCGTTTTTCTTTTCATCTTCATTTTACCGTACCCGCTTGCCAAACACCACGATGTCAACAGGAAGACCTGCAAAAAATATGTAATGACACAGACTGTTTCATCTGTGCCATGTGCAATAGAAATTCCGCACGTTTGCGCCGTCAGCGAATACCAGAAAGCCTCTTCAGGATCAGCTTTTGCATCTCCCAGAGTTCATCCAGTCGCTTCTGCAAATCCCGGATATCCTCCGCATAGATGCTTCCAGATTCATTGGCGCGTTTTGCGTACTGGTTCAGGTTGTTGCTGCATCGGCGAAGAAGGGTGGATACCTGCGCCACATCCGACAAATCAAGATTCACGCAGTACCCGTCCATCGCCATTTTTCTCATATAGGCACCGGTATTCCGAATCCCCAATTCTTTCTGCTTTTCACGAATCCTCGCCAGCTCTTCCGGGTTTACCCGGACATTGATCCAGTGTTCCCGAACACTCATAGTGCCACCTCCTCATCATCTCGATGTGTCATCGGCGGAATGCGCCCTGCACGGTCACGCAGCTCTGCCAGGACAGACGGCTTTTCCGTTGTTCTCTCACGGTCTGGATCATCATTTTCACGGTCATCCATATTCAGCAGTGCGTCCAGTTCTGCCAGTCTTGCACTCTTTTCTGCCAGTTCTGCCTCCTGGGGGAAACGGCTTTCCAAGCTCGGCCTGCGCCGCTTCCTGCTGGCTACTAAGATTGTCCAACTGCTGTTCCGCCTTTTCCAGCCTTGCAGGAATCCCGGCAAGAGCATTGTCCAGACGCTGGATATTGCCCGCAGCACTGGTGCCGATGGGCACCCGGTGGGTCATCTCGCCTTTCAGCAGCACCTGATACTCTTTCTGGAAGCTGTCAAATGCCAGCTCCATCTTGAAACCACGGTAACTGCCAAGCGGCACCGGCTCCAAACTCTGATTGGCTTTACAGATTGCGAGGATTGCTTCACCGGCCTCTGCTTTTTCAGTAAAGCATGTGCCATTTACCTCCATGCCGCAGAACCCTTCTTCCGGCAGCGGATGTGCCGCCACCGTCCGAATATCCGACTGAAAGCCTTTGATAAACCCCTGCGTTTTCTCAATCTCCGCTGGGAAATATTTCATCAGCTTATCCTCCAATCGGTACTGCTGGCTCTGATGGTCCGCCTTCAATACTTTCAGCCTTGCAACATCTACATCCAAGTCCATTTTCTCCTTGATCTGCGGGTCTCCTGCACAAAGTGCCTTGATTTCCGCATAGGAAAGAGCCTGCTCATCCACATCATCACAGGAACGTACCGGAGATTTGCTGGTCATAATCTGACTGATAAACTTCTGCTTATTCTCCAGTGTCTGATAGAGGTAAGCGTCAAAAGTTCCTTCCGTCACATACTGATAAACCTGCACCTCTTTGTTTCGGTTTCCCTGACGGATGATACGACCATTTCTCTGGGTCATGTCCGCAGGCCGCCAACCTACATCCAGATGATGCACGGCCACCAGCCTGTCCTGCACGTTCGTGCCTGCGCCCATCTTCTGTGTCGAACCTAACAACACCCGCACCTGCCCAGTACGGACTTTGGCAAACAGATCCTTCTTTTTTGCCTCGGTATCAGCATCATGGATAAATGCGATTTCTTCCTCCGGTACACCGGACTGGATAAGTTTGGTGCGGATGTCCTCATAGACATTAAAGGTTCCATCGTTCTTCGGCGTGCTGAGGTCGCAGAACAGCAGCTGGGTCAGCTTGTCCGACTGTCCTTCTTCATAAATACGAAGCACATTCCGCACACAGGCGTTGAGCTTGCTGTTGGGGTCATCCGGCAGGAGTGGATTCATCAGCCGCTGATCCAGCCCCAGCTTTCTGCCATCCGATGTGATTTTCAGCATGTTATCGACCGACGGGTCTACCACGCCGGAATGCACAGCCGCTGCCCGTTCCGAAAGCTCCGCCACCATCGCCTGCTGATGCTCCGAAGGCTGCACCACCACAGTTTCAAACTTTGCCTCCGGCACCGGCAGATGCAGCTGATCGGAAGTCTTGATATCTGCCACTTCCTTGAACATATTCATCAGCTCCGGCAGGTTGAAGAATTTTGCAAATCTCGTTCTTGCCCGGTATCCGGTTCCCTCCGGTGCCAGCTCAATGGCTGTGGTGGTCTCACCAAAGGTAGAAGCCCAGCTGTCGAAATGGGTTAGCCCTTTCTGCTGCAATGTGCCGTACTGGAGATACCGCATCATGGTATAAAGCTCCGTCATGCTGTTGCTGACCGGGGTGCCGGTCGCAAAAATGATGCCGCGCCCGCCTGTCAGCTCGTCCATATATTGGCACTTCATAAACATATCCGAAGATTTCTGCGCTTCCGATGTGGACAAGCCCGCAACATTGCGCATTTTTGTGTAGAGGAACAGGTTCTTGAACGCGTGTGCCTCGTCTACGAACAGCCGGTCTACGCCCAGCTGCTCAAAGGTAATCACATCGTCTTTTCGGTCGGTTGCCCGGAGTTTCTCCAATCTCGCCTCCAATCCTTTCCGGGTCTTTTCCATCTGTTTGATGGAGAAACGCTCGCCATTCTGGGATTTCATCTCAGCAATAGCATTTTCGATTTCATCAATCTGGGCAGTCAAAATCCGCTCCTGCCGTTCTGCGGACACCGGGATTTTCTCAAACTGAGAATGCCCGATGATAACTGCATCGTAATCGCCAGTGGCAATTCGTGCGCAGAACTTTTTTCTGCGGGCAGTCTCAAAGTCCTTTTTGCTTGCCACCAGCAGTTTTGCACTCGGATACAGGCGTAGGAACTCGTTTGCCCACTGAAGGGTCAAATGATTCGGAACGACAAACATGGATTTCTGGCACAGTCCCAGCCGCTTTGCCTCCATAGCAGAAGCTGCCATCTCGAAGGTCTTACCGGCACCCACTTCGTGGGCCAGCAGCGTATTGCCGCCGTACAGCACATGAGCAATGGCATTCTGCTGATGTTCCCGCAGCCGGATTTCCGGATTCATGCCGCCAAAGTGGATATGGGAACCATCGTACTCACGGGGACGGGTACTGTTGAACAGCTCGTTATACTTTTCCACAAGTTCCGCACGGCGATAAGGGTCTTTCCACACCCAGTTCTGGAACGCATCCTTAATGGCCTGCTGTTTCTGCTGGGCGAGGGTGGTCTCCTTTTTATTCAGAACCCGCTTCTGCTTGCCGTCTGCATCCTCCACGGTATCGTAGATACGGATATCCCGCAGATTCAGCGTATCCTCCAGAATCCGGTAGGCATTGGCACGGCTGGTGCCGTAGGTCATATAGGCATGGACATCGTTCCGGCTCGGTGTACTCTTGCCGGTAATCTGCCATTCTGCCGTCATGGGAGAGAATTTCACTTCAATATTTCGGCGCAGATAGAACGGCGGTTCAAAGGTTTCTTCCATAAACTGCTGGATATAATCCCGATTGACCCATGTGGCACCAAGACGCACATCAATCTCCGAAGCATCCAGGTCTTTTGGCTGTGCCTTCTTCAAATATTCCGCGTTCACCGCAAAGGCAGGGTCAGAGGCCGCAGCCAACTCTGCCACGCGGAGCTTTTCCCGGACATTGCCGGACAGATATTCATCAGCTGTCACCCAGCCGGTTTCCTCGCCGCCCTTCGTCATCGGGTCTTTGAAAATGACACCATGCAGTTCCTGCTGGATTTTTTCATATTCCCCCGGCGTTCCTAAAAGCTCCGACATATAGGGCAAATCCACTCCGCCGCGCTCTCCGATGGAGATTGCCAGAGCTTCAGCCGGAGTATCCACGCTGGTAACAGCCCGTTCCGGTCGAATCGTCCGTTTGGTGAACATATCCGCCTTGGATTCCAGCCTGCCGTTTTCATCCACATTTTCCAGAGAGCAGAGCAGATAATAAGACGAATCTTCCGAAAAAGCCTGTGCATTTGCACGGGAATTGATAAGTCCATACTGATCGGCGAATCGGTCATAGGCTACATTCAGTTCCCGCTGTTTCTGGGCAATCGCTTCCTCCTGATAATCGTTCAGCTGATAGTCGATCAGTTCCTGCACAATGGTGCGAAGCTCCACCATGCCCTTGATCCTGCCGGTGGCTGTCGCAGAAAGGTCAGCCTTCCGCATGATGCTGTTCTCACGGAAGTAGACATCCCCATCCACTACGGCATAGGAGAAGTTCTTTACATTGGGGTCTGCCGGAATGGTTTCGCCCTGCAAGGACAGCTCTTCCTCCGGTGCCAGCTCCTGCGCTTCATAATGACCGCCGATGTGCTGCACAGCCTCATGCAGCTGGTCTCCCAGATCCGCATCCGGAATCGGAATGACCGTACATTCTTCCTTGCCGTACTGGGTACTTTCCGTTGTAATCTCACCCAGCACCATTTCCGGGTGGTCAACAAAGTAGCTGTTGAGGGTAATACCCTCCGATGTCAGCCCCAGATGCACCCAATCCGGTTCGATATCAATGGGATGGTCTCTCTTTTGCAGGAAAATGATATCCGACACCACATCCGTACCGGCATTGGCACGGAATGCGTTGTTGGGAAGTCGGATAGCTCCCAGCAATTCTGCCCGCTGCGCCAGATACTTTCGTGCGTCCGGATTTTTGGAATCCATCGTATAGCGGCTGGTAACAAAGGCCACGATACCACCGGGACGAACCTGATCCAGTGCCTTGGCAAAGAAATAGTTGTGGATAGAAAATCCGAGTTTATCATATGGCTTATCGCTGACACGGTAGTTGCCAAAGGGCACATTGCCCACGGCCAGATCATAGAAGTCGCGCCGGTCGGTGGTTTCAAAGCCTGCCACCTTGATTTCTGCCTGCGGATACAGCTTCTGCGCAATACGCCCGGTGATGGAATCCAGTTCCACACCATACAGTCTGCTTCCCAGCATGGAATCCGGCAGCATACCGAAGAAGTTACCGACACCCATCGACGGTTCCAGAATATTGCCTTTCTCAAATCCCATACCGTCCAATGCTTCATAGATTGCACGGATCACGGTAGGGCTGGTGTAATGCGCATTCAGAGTTGAAGCCCTGGCTGCGGCATATTCTTCTTCCGTAAGAGCTGCTTTCAGCTCCTTATATTCGCCTGCCCAGGCAGTTTTCTCTGCGTCAAAGGCATCTGCCAGCCCGCCCCAGCCGACATAATTGGCCAGCGTTTCCTGTTCTTCCGGTGTCGCATCCCTATGCTGATTTTCTAAGGCTTTCAGCGTGTAGATGGCATCCATGTTGGCACGGAATTTCTGTTTAGGACTGCCTTCGCCGAGGTGAAAGCTGTTGATGCGATAGTTCTCCGCATGTTTTGCTTCATGCTCTGCCCGGAACGCTTCTTCCTCAGCTGCATTAGGAAATGTTTGAACGGTCCCATCAATCACAGCTGTAATCGGGAGCTGATCCAACGCCTCATCCGACCATACAGTACCTGTATTCTCAATATCTTTTGACGCTGCTTCTTTTCCAGAATTCAGATCAACCACCAGATTGTGCAGGTGAACATTTTCCTCATGCCCCAAAAGTCTTGCCAGATTCTCCTTGCTTTCCGAGCGGAAGATCGGATACACGGAATCCGGGTCCCGAAGCTCCACATCAAAAAGTCCGACTTTTTCAATCGTAAATGCCTTTCCGTCCAGATACAGCGTATCGCCGACACGATAATCTGGCTGCACCGGAGCTGCGGGTTCTGGCTGCACAGTTGCAGGCTCTTTTTCAGCCTCCATGTTCCTGCCGCGAATCTCCTGCAACGCCTCTGATGCACTCACATAATCGGCAAATGTCTGCACTTTTCCGTCCGAATATCCGTAATACTCTTCTTTGACATAATCCCAGATGGCAAACGCATCCTTAGAATCCGGGAAGTTCTCGCCGGTCATCGTGACTACAAACCGTTCATCCGGCGCATAGCCAGACTCTTTGGCAAGTTCTCTGGCGTGTTCCTGCATTTCCAGCACCAGAGGATCTGCCTCTGCGTGAGCCGGTTCCTGTACTTCTTCGGATTCCACATCCGGGAATGGAATGTCCTGCTGCAAATCCTGCTTGCTCTGCTCAACATAGAGCCAGTCTTTGGCTTCCCGTTCCTGGACTTTTTTAATCAACTGCTGGCGGTAGGTCTCTGCCTCCCATTCGCTGGTAAACTCTTCGCTGACACCATCCGGCTCTACATGAATGCCGTCCTGAATATCATCCCAGACCGCATAGCCAGCGTCTGTCTCCATCACGGTAAACCGCTGGGGTGCTGCCAGTTCACTCCGGGCATATACATCCGCAGCCGTATTCAGCATGTTGTCCACATGCTCATTTCCGGTATCGTAGCGTTCCGGTGGCGTTGGCGGAAATACATGGGCGGCAGTCGGCATAGGAAGCGGCGCGCCGTATTCCTGCTCCAGCTTCCGATACTCTTCCATTTCCAGCGCAGTCAGGTACTGACCATTTTCCACAAGCCGGTCTAACCGCTTATCCACCGCCGACCATGTGAGTCGCACTTCCCGGTCATGGTCATAATTGCGAAGCAGAATACCTTTTCCGTTATAATCGGCAAAACCGCGACTGCCATCCATAAAGGTATAGCTGTGACCACCGAGACCGTATTCCGCTTTCAAGAATGCAGCTCGTTCTTTTGCGTCCCCTTGCTGCTGATACAGCGCATAAATACGGATTTTTCCGCCTTCAAAATTAGAGCCTGTCCGCAGCATCCGGTCGATTTCATCCTCAGAAATGACAAAAGCGGAGGGCTTTTCGCTCTCCGCTTCTCTGGCTGCATTTTCTGCCGCCGCATCAATTTTCTGAATCTGCTCTGCTTCGGACTGAAACAGGCTCATAAAGTTTAGCTGTTGATAAGTTCCGTCAGAATGACTTCCTCTGCCTGCGCTTTCAGCATGTTCATGTGCTGCACCCAGGCCATCTGGTTCAATTTCTTGTCCGGTGCCGGATTCGCTTTCAGAAGCTCCGCCATCATCTGCTCCATCCGTGCGGTCGCGGTCTCCTGAATCTCCCACAGGTGCGGGTACAGCTTCTCGGTCAGGATCAGGTGATTGTACAGCAGCGTGTTGTTCTCCTGCAGGAATGCTCTGCGCATCCTCCCGTACTTGCCCAGAGGCTTCTGTTCCTGCACCGACAACTGGATGTCCGGAATCAGGTAATCGCCGTTCTTCGTGTAATTCAGCTCCATCATAGTTTTGGCTCCTTTCTGCCTGCTTATCTCTTTCATAGGTTCGGATCGTGCGTTCAATTTCCCGGAAGATCTGGCTGGACATTTCGCTGACCGCAGTTCCCAGCACATTGGCGGCAGCCTGCGTATTAAAATCAAAGATGTCCAGAAAATCCTCGTGTTCAAAATAGTCATCTGCATTGCCCACCGTCCGGGTAAAGACGGAATATGCGATGCTGACAGCGGCAGCTCTCTTAAAGGAAGCTCCGATGTTGAGTTCATCATATCCTTCCAGATAGGAATCTGCAACGATGTCACTGATCTGCCTGCGATTTTCCTCCCAGTAATCCCTTGCAAGGCGTTCTGCCGCTTCCATGATATGATTTTCCAGAGACCCAGCACCGGCAGAAACATCAAATGCTACATCCAGTGCGCGAATGATTGGCTGCTCATGCTCCGCATTCATTTTCCAGAGCTGTACCGGTCGGGAATTCTTCCGTTCTCCGGTATCTGCCACATCAAATACATACCGCAGTTTCGGCTGCTCGCCGCGCATGTCCAAAAGAGCAATGCCCTTGGAGCCACGCTTCACATAGCGGTTCATCCGATCATTCCAGAGATCGTACTCTGCACAGGCCGTCGCTTCTGGTCTCTGCTTATAGATCATCAGCTGCTCCGCAAAAGGATACTTATAAAGCCGTGCGGATGTGGTCAGAAACGCTGTCCACTGCTCTTTGCTGCCAGTGATCTGTGCCGCAGCTTCCTGCGCCATCTGCATATAATAAGCCGTTTTCGTCATCATCTGTCTTTTTCCTCCTCTCCTTTATTCGTCCGGATACAAATCCAGTGCCTCATATTCTGCATCCGTCATCTCTGCCAGTTTTGCAAGCAGCGAGGCCGTCCACCTGCGCAGGTTTCTGTCTCTGCCCGTCAGACTTTTTTGCATCTTTTGAAGCTCTTCGATCAGCCCTGTCCGTGTGCCAGGGCTGTAAAGCATCATGAGCATCCATTCGTCATCCGTAAAACGCATTTATAACTCCTTTTCTTCGCAGCACCTGCGAGGCGGCGCAGGCGGCACAGCCTCCTGCTTTTCCTTCAGCTGATCCAGAACCGATGCTTTCTCCACCGGTTCTTCCTTCTTTCCGTTATTGATTACGCCGTCAATCATGCCGTAATCGTCCTCCATCGCCATTTCTGCGGCTTTCAGGTAGTTCTCCGGTTTCAAAAATCCGGGCAGTTCCTGGAAGCCGATGGAATCCACATAGTGACAGCTTACAACACCATTCTGCCGTAAAGCCACGATGTCAGACACAGAAAGACTATGACCAGTAAAATCATCAGGGCGGGAAACATTGAATTTCGCATACAGTTCCTCTAACATCGTATTCTGATCCTTGTAGGGAAGAAGCGGAGCCGTATAAACCACCTCATAATGGTCAATATCCGGTTCCAGCCCCATCCGTTCCAGTTCGCGCATAGACGAAAAGCGTTCATATACCGTATCCTCGCTGCGGCGAAGCTGCAAAATCGCATACTGGTCGGTAGTACTGTCGAGAAATGCCATCATTCTTTCGTCCGGTGCCTGCGTTCCATGCACTTCATCCCATTTTTCAATTCTTGCCATCGTTCATTTCTCCCTTCTCCATAAACGGCAGGCCGTTTTCCTTTGCTTCCTGCCGCTGCTGTTCCCGCCGCTTTTCACTATAAGGCGGTCGGATACCGACGCAGCGTTTCGGAATCGTATAAGTGACCGACCCATGCTCCCGGTGCTTCAAAATAAACTGCTCCGGATACTGTTTTCGCAGTTCCCGAAGCTTCTTAATCAGGCGGCTGTCATGGGTATAAATGCTGGCGGTATCCAGTTCATTATCAAAATTGATGACGGTTTCCTGCTCTGCCTTCGTAAGCTTGTATTTCATCGCTCTGCCTCCTTCGCCTTGGCAGCTTTCACCGGCGTATCCGTTCTGGAAGACAAATCCGAGAGTTTACCCAGCACAGATTCCCGTCTGCTGATTTCCGCTTCCTCTGCACGATCACAAAGTTCATCATAGTCAATCCGCGTCATGGTGCGGCCACCGAACCCATAATCCGAAAGAATCTGGTCTCTGGCTGCATTCATGCTGATTTCCGGGTTGTCGATCTGTCCACCGTCAATTTCCGTAAAGTCCTTATGATATAAGGTATAGTCGTAACCGTCCTCACAGGTCTGAATGGCAAGAAAGCCCTTGCTTCCCAAATCCCATGCACTGCGTTCTTCCGTAATCAGCGGCTCCGGGCGGCATGTACCACCGCCGCGTTCCAGCATTTCTGCCAGCTGACAGATGTGCAAAACATCATACCCCAGGCGCAAATGATATTCGTCCATATATTCGCAGCGAGCTGAGAACTTCCGGTTCGGATACTCGATCTCCACTGCACTGCCATCCGGAATTTTGAACCGATCCTCGTAGTTGCTGGTGATAAACCGGATATTTTTTGCATTCTCCAGCTCAGGATCAGCCTTTTTCATCTGCCAGAGAACCTTTCTGCCGCCGCGTACCTGCTCCAGCATCTCCGGAGCTACCGGCGCAACGGCAAGACCGTCAAGCTGGGGAATCTTCTGAAGTGCTACCACCCTTGCGCTTTCTTCCAGCGTAGAAGACGGCTGTTTATCCAACACATCCCAGCCAATGTGTCCCTCGGTGGTCTGCACCTTGCTGTCCATATCAAAGCAATGGAATTCCACGCCGTCCTGCTTTTCCTGCAAGGAAAGCAGCGCAGCATTATCCACCAAATAAGCTGCATTCATCATTTTCATGCTCATTTTTTACCTCCAAACTCCAGCTTAAATGCTGCTGCACCGTCCTCGCCAGTCTCTACATGAACGGTTGTGTCATAGTAACGTCCAGACTTCTTGGAATAGCAGTGGGTAAGCCGTGCTTTTCCCTGATTTACCAGTTGCTTTGCCAGTTCCTCTGTCATCTGCTTTCCCAGTGTCTGAAAGAACCTGTTTTCCTTCCAGAGTGCAAATTTACAGCTCTTATCCCTGCAAAACCATCCATTTGCCGTTTCACAAACATCACTGCCGCAGGCGGGGCAGGAACCAATGACTTTGCATTCCGGCTGCATCAGGACATTGGCACCTTTCACAGCCTCGTAGGTTTTTACAAGTCCGCTGACCATGCTGCTGATTTCTCCCATAAAGGCATCGCTGTCATACTCGCCGTGTTCTATTTTCAGCAGTTTTTCCTCCCAGTCTGCCGTCATGGATGGAGACTGAATCTGTTCCGGCACCACCGTCACCAGCGCATTTCCCTTGTCCGTAGAACAAAGGTATTTCGTTTTCTTATCGCCCCTGCGCTCGATAAAGCCTTTCTGTACCAGTTTTTCGATGATGGCAGCGCGTGTAGCTGGTGTGCCGATGCCTTTTCGCTCTACGCCAGCCGGAAATTCATCCGAGCTGGCACTTTCCATCGCTGAAAGCAGAAGATCTTCGGTAAACCTCTTGGGTGGGCTGGTCTTGCCTTCTTTCAGATCGACACCGGCAAGTTCCAATGTCATGCCTTCCGAAAGCTCCGGAAGATCACCTGCCTCCGCATTCTTCTCAGCATCTTCAACCGGCTTTCCTGCATATTGCCTCCAGCCCATATCCGTGACTGTTTTGCCTTTCGTGCGGAACTTCTGACCGGCGCACTCCGCTTCTACTATGGTTTCTGCATAGTGGCAGGGTGTTCCGACCGCACAAATCAGCCGCACCGCCAGCAGAGTAAGAATCGCTTGTTCTCCACTGGGAAGCGAGGAAATGTCATAACCCGCCGCTGTTTTTGTAGGGATAATGGCATGGTGATCGGTGACTTTCTTAGAATTGATGACCTGCGCTGCATTCACCGGTGCCGGTACATCCGCCTGAATCTGAAAGCTCTGCTGGATCACAGAAACAAGTTCCGGCACCAGCGGTGCCATATCATCCGTCAGATACCGGCTGTCGGTACGGGGATATGTCACGAGTTTCTTCTCGTACAGAGCCTGTGTGTAATCCAGGGTCTGCTGGGCAGTGAATCCCAGCTGCCGGTTTGCTTCTCTCTGAAGCGATGTCAGATCAAACAAGGCCGGGGGCTTCTCTGATTTTTCTTTCTGCTCCACCTTGGTAATGATGGCACTTCCTGCCTGGCAACACTCTGCCACCAGTTTTTCTGCTTCTGCTTTTTCTTTCATTCGCTCACCGCCCGCTTGAAAATCCCGAAATTTTAATTCTGCCGAGTAGAACGGCTCCGGCTTGAACGCCCGGATTGCTGCATCTCGCATAACCACCATCGCAAGCGTTGGTGTCATCACGCGCCCCACATTCAGGGTCTGCCCATACAGACATGAAAAAAGCCGGGTGGCGTTGATTCCGACAGTCCAGTCGGCTCGCTCCCGGCATAAAGCCGCCTCATATAAGGCATCATATTCTGTTCCCGGTCTGAGCTTCTGAAAGCCTTCCCGGATAGCACTGTCCTCCATTGATGAAATCCAAAGCCGTTCCACCGGCTTTTTGCAGCCGCACTGATGGTAAACCAGTCGGAAAATCAGTTCGCCCTCACGCCCTGCATCGGTTGCACAGATCAGACTCTCCACATCTTTCCGCTGCATGAGCTTTTTCAGGATTCCGAACTGCTTTTTCGTGCTGGCGGACACCTGATACTGCCAATGTTCCGGCAAAATCGGAAGATCATCATACTTCCACTTTGCATACTTTTCATCATAGGCTTCCGGCTGGGAAAGTTCCACCAGATGCCCCACACACCAACTGACAAGGTAGCCATTGCCCTCCATATAACCGTCCCCGCGCTGATTTGCCCCGATCACTTTCGAGAGACTCATGGCAACCGAGGGCTTTTCCGCTAATACAAGCTTCATTCGATACTGCTCCTTTCGCAAAAAAATTAGCAGCCAGGCACCGAAGCGCATGACTGCTATGTAAGGAACGGTATTCTGTTTTAGGTCTACAAACTGGGGCTTTTATGATCTTGCCACAGCTTATCAGTCTATGCACGTCAACTGTTGAAACCGCCGTGTACCGAACGGTACGCACGGTGGTGTGAGAGGACGGCGGCTAGTCACCGCCTCCTACTCGCTTGTGCCCATGTTTCGGCCCTCCACATCATCACTCCGCGCATGCGTTGTGCCTCGCCGCAACGCATTCTGCCCCTCGCTGACTCATCGCCAGGCATCGCTGATGGTGTTCGTCTGCCCATCCTCACTTCTGCAGTATCTGCTTTTCGTTCTCCTGCACACGCCGCTCGAGCGCTGTATACTGCCGGAGCTCGTCCTCGGTAAATCCCCGGAACTTCGCCTGCTCGTAGTCACGCTCCGCGGCCGCGATATCCTGCAGCACCGCATCCGACGCCGGCAGCAGCTCGAGACGAATCTTCCGCGGCTCGCGTTTTTTCTTCGTCATTCCGTTCGCGTCTGCATCCTGTGCCTCGCCACGCTTTCCGAAAAGACCGGTCGCCTCGGCTATTTCCGCCGCTTCACGTCGTTTCCTCGGCACGTCGACCACTTCGAGCATCCCGCGTGAGACCAGCTTCTGCAGCGCGGCGCGCAGATCCCCGCGGCTCATATGCATCAGCTCCGCGAGATCCTTCCGGCTCAGCGCCTTTCCGGCATCCTTTCGATCAGTCGCCTCCACGGCATCTTCCCGCGCAGGCATCTGCGCTTCAGCCCCTCGAGTGAGCGCCTTTCCCGCGTCCTTCCGATACAGCAGCAGCGACAGCTCCGCCAGCGTCATATCATACTTCAGCGCCACCGACTCGAGATAGCGCTCGAGCAGCTTCCGGTCGCGGTACTTCTCCACGATGATCCCATCCTCCGAAATCACCTCCTGCAGCAGCGCCTGGCTCCGCTCCTCACCGAGCTTCTGCGTCCCCGGAATCGTCGCCGGGAACACGAAACCATCCTTCGCCGCATCCACTAGAAAATGATAGACCTGCAGCCGCTTCCGCTCATACGCATCCTCATCCAGCACATGCTTGAAGAAGTCGTTGTAGCACTCGAACATCGCGAGTTTCATCTCCACCGTCCGCGCGAAGCTGATCTTCTGATTCACCAGCGAACCCTTCGTCTTCACATAATAGTAGACCGGCGTCCGCAGCGCATAGAACGTCGTCGCATAGCGCACATACTCGAGATTAAACAGAAAATCCTCGCACCAGCTGAGCTTCGCATCCATCCGGATCCCGTGCGCCTCCACAAGCGAGCGCCGGTACAGCTTATTCCACAGCACCCCATAGTAGTAGTCCGCCGGGTTCTCCATCATGAAGCCAACGAACGCTTCACGCCCGATCACCTGGTCCGCGTCGATATCCCCCTTCCGCGACACCATCTCTCCGACGACACGATAGAAATCCGCGATCACCATGTCGCAGCCCGTCTCCTCGGCCGCCCGCACCATCAGCTTCGTCGCATCCGCCGTCAGCCAGTCATCACTGTCCACGAACTGCAGAAACGTACCCCGCGCCCGCGCGATCGCCTGGTTTCGCGTATCCGACACCCCCCCGTATTCTCCTTATGCACGACCACCACGCGCGCATCCGCCCGCGCATATCCGTCGCAGATCTCCCCGGACCGATCCTTACTTCCATCATCCATGAGGATCAGCTCGAAATCCCGAAACTCCTGATTCAGAATACTGTCCACACAGCGCGCGAGACTCTTCTCCGCGTTATACACCGGCACGATGATACTGACCTTCGGCTCCATAGGCACCTCCATCAAAAAACTACTTCTAGTTGTACCATAAAACCCTCCCGTTGACACTCGTATATTTCTGCTCACTTTTCCCGGGCCAATGTCTCGGCCCTCCGCCTGCTCACTCCGCGCCCACGCGTCCGCACCCTCCACCTTCTCACGTCGCGTCCACCCATTCGCACTCGTTGCCTTTATCGCGCCCATGCCTCCGCCCACTACCTCCTCACGTCGCATCGAAGCACCAATTCCCTCATGAAAGTGGCAAAATACTGAAAAGAACGCTCATAAAAGTGGCAGAGCACGGAAATCTGAATGGTAAAATTCCGAGTTGTTGAGCTGTTCTTACTTTCTATTTTATCAGATATCGCCTACAGAGTCCATAGCTTCATAGCTCAAAACAGTTCACCCACCAACCATTTGGCTATGTAAAGGGGACGGCTTTTCAGCCGCCCCACCGGTCAACGCTGCGTTAATCAGACAGGTTCATCGTCCGATTCCGCTTCATAATCCTCGTTGACATCCACTTCTTCGTCCTCGTCACCATCATCCTCCGGCAGCTGGAGCGTATCTTCATCCTCATCGTGATAATCCGCATCCGGGTCCGGCTGATTTTTCTTGGACGCAGGCTTTACGCCCTTCATCTTGATATAGAGATAACCGCCGACACCGGCTGCACCGATCACAAACAGAAGCAGCATAATCATCGGAAGCGGAGACGATTTCTTCTGCTCGCTCTCTGTTTTCTGCTCTTCCGGTGCCGGTTCCGTCTCCTGCGGCTTTTCGGTTTCCGCAGGTTCCGTGACTTCCGGCTCCTTCTCCCGATACTTGGCAGCTTCCTCTTCATCCATCAGCGCAAGCAGATCGGCCTCGTCCACCATGTTCAGGAAATGCACATTCTGGTTGCCGTCTTTATCGCGGTCGATGATCAGATAAAAGGTGTTGCCCGCCTTTGTCACCAGCGTAATGAACTGCTGGCTGGATTTATCTTCTTCCTCACCGATATCGTCCACCAGCGTCATATTTCCTTCCGGAGTCAAAGCTGCACTGGATTTCGTCTCATCCTCGTATGACATTCCACTCTGCATCAGATCCAGAAACAGCTTCAGCGCATCTTCACTGAACATGCTGCTGTCTTTTGCAGAATCCGTGACATTCAGGTACTTTCCATGTGCATACCCGGTTTTGCCGTTGAAGTTTACCTTATACCAGTCACCGCATTTTTCGACAATCTCCACCGTATCGCCGGAATGCAGATATCCGATAATCTCCTGATCCATGCCGGGACCGGAACGAAAATGCAGACTGGTGATCCCCGGCACCACCGTACCAGTCTGCTTTTGGGACTTTTCGCTGCCGATGTTGTATTCTTTGCCGCCCACCGTAACGATCAGGTTCCCATCCGCATCCGTAGAGACCTCATAGCCATCCGGCAGAACCTGCATGTCCGGGTCGATTTCGATGCTGTCGGTATTGTCCGTTTTCCCCGCATTTGTGCTTTCTGCTGCATCCGTCTCCTGTGCAGCGGTACTGACAGGCGTGTTCTTCTGCACATCATCGCCCGTATAGGCAAATGCAGTGGTCGTAAAGGTTCCTGCCGCCATCACGCTGGCAAGCAGCATTGCCATCATCTTTTTCATTCCATATCCTCCGTTTCTTTCTCATCCAGTTTCAGGTTCTCCGGGTTGGGAACCGCAGCCTGCGCCAGCTGAATGATGACTGCCAGCTGTTCCGGGGTCAGGCTCTGGGCATGTACCATTTCACAGATTTCGCTGTTTTCCTGCTCGTGGTACTTTCTGTCCCATTCCTTTCTGCGCTCCTCCCATTCATCGCGTTTCCTGCGGGCTTTCTCGCGCTCCGCAGCAATCTTTTCCAGTTTCAAGCTCATATCGTATCCTTTCCGGGCGAATAAACGCCCTATTTTTATCGAATTCTTCCCATGCAGTAGTAGTGCTGCCGCCAGTAGCTCGTCTCAATGGAAGCATAGGAAATTGGTGAGCCACAGTGGATCATCATCCCGTTGCCGACATAAATGCCCACATGGGATGCGCCGCTGGTGTTGTAGGTTTTCTGGAAGAAGATCAGGTCTCCGGGCTTTGCCTCACTCTTCGGGATAATGTCGCATTTTCCCATCAGACCGTTGGCCGTCTGCCTGCCTACATTCCAGCCATTGCCGCAGTGGTTGATGACCCAGCTTACAAAACCGGAACAGTCAAAACTGGTACTCGGCGAGCTGCCGCCCCAAACATAGGGATAACCGAGATATTTCTCTGCTTCGGTAATCATCTTCCGGAATTTTTCATCCGTCAGAGCTTCGCCCGGAATGTCGTAATCCTGATATTCTCCGCTGGAACCCGCGCCATCCGGCGTTGCAAAGGCTATGCCTGCAAACAGGTCATCCCGATTGCCCCGGCACTCCAGTGTGACTTCGTAGCGTTGCAGCTGGTCATCTGTAAGGCCGGAATTTCTGGCAACATAGTCCACGCCCCGATTGAGCAGTGTTACATTGAGGATTTTATACTCATACTGTACCGTCACCTGATAGGTGTAGGTGTGTCCGGTTCCGGTGATCGGATTGTAGCGATAGCCCACACGGGTTTCCTTCCTTGTCCGGATTTCCACCTTTTCCTCCAACTTCAGCTCATACTGCGCTTCAAAAATACTCTGGAGCCGCGCCTGCACCTGGCTTCTCGTATAGTTTTCAAATTCTACGGTCAGCAGAGATGCAAGCTCATAGGGATTGTGACCGATTTCCGCCAAATTGTAGCGATACTCGTCATAGCCCGGATGGTCGGTTTCAATGCGGTCGATTTGTTTGCGAAGTTTATCTTCCAGCTTGGTATAATCCGTCTCCACGCCTTTCAAATCTTCATCTTCTGCCGTGTAGGAAGTCCCCAGCACCACATTGCCGCCGCCATTGATCAAGACAGAGCAGGACGATACCGACCCGGCAATCACCAAAACAAGCAGTCCCACGGCTGCGATACCGATGATGATATGCGAGTGGCTCTGCACAAACTGAAATGCCTTTTCCGTCATGCTGGCAGTACCCTGCGCAGCTTTGGCTGTGCCAGCTGCTGTGTTCTCCGCTGCGGCTGCACCTGCCTTCGCAGCGGCATACTCTTTTTTGATGGCCTGCTTCTGCCGCCATCTGGAAAAGAAATTCGAGCCAGCCTGCGGATCAGACTTCATGCGTTCCGCAAAGATGGAATCCACGGCATCTTTATCTGCCTTTTTCTCCAACCGCTCCAGCTTTTTGTACTGCCGCAGCTTTCGACCATATTGGAACCGGGAACCGGCACGGGCTGCACCTTCCGCTGAACCTTCGGTAAAATGCGCTGCCTCCACACCGGAATTATTATCCTGGTCGGCATTGCGCACACTCTGATGTGCCTTGGCTGAAAGTGCATCTGCCGCAAGATTTCCCGGCTTCTTTGGCTTTCCGCCCTTTTTCCCGGAAGCCGCTGCATTCTTTTTCGCCTTTACCTCCTGCTCCGATTTCAGCTTCTTGCTGCGCATCTTGGCAAGATCGGCCTCGTGACGAATCTGCCTTCGGTGTTCCGCTTTTTTCTTGCTGCTGTCTCCCGTACTGCTATCGGCGGTTTTGTTTCTGGAATCGCGAAGGGTGTTCTCCGCACCCTCGCGCTCCTGCCGCAGCTTGTCTCCGAGATTCGGATTTTTCTTGCCAGCCATCGCTTACGCCTCCTTTGCTTCCTGCACTTCGGTTAATTTTGTCGTCATAATCCGGTACAGTTCCAGATCGGTCGGGAAACGATCAACGAACGGCAAAATCACATTTCCGTAGAACAGCAGTCCTTCGCCTTCACCGGAGTGGGTCACATAGGACAGCTGGTGCGGGCTGATATTCAGCTGATCCGCCAGAATCTGACGGTCACCGGCTGCCTGATTCAGCATATAAATGAAGTCGCTGTTCTCAAAAATGTTCGTCACTTCGCGGGAAGAAAGCAGGTCTTTCACGTTCTGGGTGATGCCGGTGGGAATACCGCCCCATTTACGGAATCGCTTCCAGATTTCCACGCTGTAGGCCGCTGTCTGCTCTTCTTTCAAAAGCAGATGGAACTCGTCCATATAGTAGCGGGTGGCTTTACCGGCATTACGGTTGGCGGTTACACGCCCCCAGACCTGATCCTGCACCACCAGCATACCGATCTTTTTCAGCTGCTTGCCCAGCTCCTTGATGTCATAGCAGACCAGCCGGTTATTGATATCTACATTGGTGCGGTGGTTAAACAGGTTCAGCGAACCGGTCACATAGATTTCCAGTGCTGTTGCCACATGGTGTGCTTCCTTTTCATCCTGCCGGAGCAGTGCCTCGTACAAGTCCTGCAACACCGGCATGTTCTCCGGCACCGGATTCTCAAAATAGGTCTGGTAAATCTGATGAACACATCGGTCGATGACCGTCTTTTCTACCGGCTGCAAGCCTTCTTTTCCGCCCACGATCAGCTCACACAGGGACAGGATGAAATCTGCTTTCAGGGCAATCGGATTATCCTCTTCCGAATAGTTCGCATTGATGTCCATCGGGTTGATATACTGCGTGCTGGAAGGGCTGATTTTAATGACCTGCCCCTCAAATTTCTTCACCAGTGCCGTGTACTCGGCTTCAGGATCGCACACGATTACATCGTCATCCGTCACCAGGAACGCATTGGCGATTTCACGCTTGGCAGAGAAGGATTTACCGGAACCGGGGGTACCCAGAATCAGCCCGTTGGGATTCTTGAGCTTTTTCCGGTCAACCATAATCAGGTTGTTGGACAGAGCATTCAGCCCATAGTACAGAGCCTCTTTCCCGGTCTGAAACAGTTCCTGGGTGGTAAACGGCACGAAAATTGCCGTGCTGCTGGTCGTCATGCTGCGCTGAATCTCAATCAGGTTCTGTGCCAGCGGCAGGCAGCTCATCAGCCCCTGCTCCTGCTGGAAGTCCAGACGGCGCAGGTTGCAGTTGTACTTCTGCGCGATACTGGAAGCTTGAAACACATTGGTTTCCAGCTCCTGCTCCGTCTCGCCGGTGTTCATCACCAGAAAGGTCAGTAGGAACATACGCTCATTCTGGCTCTGCAATTCCTTCAGCAGTGCCTTTGCGTCCTTGCCGTAAGTTGCCAAATCTGACGGAATGATGTCCATATCGTATCCGGAACGGACAGCTTTCTTCTGTTCCTCAATCTTGGAACGATCCAGCTCCGTAATGGTGTGCTTAATGGATTTGATTGCTTTATTCTGGTCTACCGACTGAATGTGCATAGTCACAATCTGGCTGGATTCCATATCCAGAAAGTCCTTCAGCAGCTGATCCGACAGGTCGGAAGCCGTGATCTGGAGATAGGACATGGAGCCATACATCCCGCCCATCTGAAAAACACGGTTCTTCGGAAAGGCAAAACCGGTCGGTGCAATAAAGTCCTTTACCGACAGCCCGCTCTCCGGCAACCACTTCCAATCGAAATTGAATCGGTCATGGTCACCCATGTGGAACATATCGTGCATCAGATGAAGCCGTTCCTTGCCGTTCAGCAATTTTGCCCGGACACCCAAGCGTTTGAAGTTGTTCATCAGGTCGATCTCGATGTGAATGAGCCTCGGCTTTGCCTGTTTCATGGATTCCGCCTCAATGCCAAACGTCAGGTACTTCGTCTTGGTCAGGCCGTTGTTGCCCTGGGCAAGCTGGCGGCGCAGCATGGTGCTGTACTCCGTGCGCACCGGATTGAAATGATCCTTCTGGTACGGGATACGCACCATCTTCTCAAAATTCGAGGCATCCGTAGCCATATTCATAAAAGAAAGCTCAAAGCGGATGCTGGAATCAAAGAAGTTCAGGAAGCTGCACCATTCCTCAAAGATAGCCGTCTGATCCTCCTGCTGTGCCAGCTGGTAATTGATGTCCTGAAACTGAATGGTTTTGGTGTAGTAGTTGTCCGTCACACGGCAGATACCATCCGGGAACATCCGCTGAAAGGGAATGCTCTCCTGTGCCGAGTGCGGAACCGTGCGGTCACCCCTTGCACGGTCGATCACCGTCTGCACTTGTTTCTGCTCTGCGGCTGACAGATGAGACGGCATTCGGATGTCATCCTGCTTTTTATTCTTCGCTGTCAGCTTTTCGAGAATTTTGAACAATGCGATTTACCTCCATTTCCACGTCTGCCTGCTGAACCAGCAGTGCATAGTAATTTTTTGTTTTGTAAGGCCGCGTTTTCGGCCTCTTGAACTTTGCCTCATAGAAATGCTTTGCCACCACTTCCAGCGGCTGACCGTCTTTCTCGTACATGGCAAGAAAGAAAAGCGGCAGCATCACTGCCATCATGCCAAGTGCGGCAAGGCTCAGATTCCCGCTGGATTTGAGTCAAAAAGAAAACCGGAACGCCAATCAGCGCACCGGCTCCGAAGCAGAGAATCTGCCGTTTGGTCAGGTTCATAAAGACCTTGGTTTTGACCTTTGAAAGGTCTCGCGGCACAGAAATATAAGATGCCATGACTCATTCCTCCTCTCTTAGTGCGCTGCAAACACGGATTTCGCGAGGCTTCCCGTCTTAAACAACGTAAATGCCAGCAAAACCGTATAGCCCATAACGCCCCAAATGCTGCTGATAATGTTATCCGAAAAGGACAGGTTCTGAATCAGAACTGCATAGATGCCTACACAGATCATGATAAGAAAGCCCTGGAATCCCAGTGCAAACAGGGAGCGCAGATAGTTTTGACCGGTGTGGCTCTGCTCATGGTTTCCAAAGGTTGCGAACGGAATCGGCGCAAGGCTCACCATGAGATATATTTCCACCATTCGGCCATACACGATGACAAAGATGATAGCCGACAACGCCAGCATCGTGACCTGAACCACAAAGGTCTGCAAATACAGTCCCAGCAGCGGTCCCAAGTCCATGCCTTCCAGTGTGGCCTGCATCGCTGTCAGGGTCGCATCGCTGACGGACGTACTGCCGGAAATCAGACCGCCGCTTCGGGAGATCACTTGCTGCGCCACATCAAAGACAGCCATCGTGATATTGAATGTGTTCGAGATCAGGGTCACTGCCAGAAAGGTCTTAAAGACCCATTTGAAAAATGTCCAGGTCTCGAAATTTGCCAGATTGTTATGCTCGATGAGCATCTGGATCAGCTCATAACAGGCGAATGTCAGCACCATTCCGGCAATGGGCAAGATCACGGATTCCGAGATGTTGCGGATCATAGAAAAGACCGCAGGTGAAAAGTTCGCCGGTGTGGTTCCCACATCTCCTGCGATCTGTCCAACCTGCTGGTTGACCGAATCGAACATCCCTGAAAGATTTCCCATGATACCGCTGATGATCATGCTCTTGAGCCAATCTGTGATCTGTTCAAGGATACTCTGCATGAGCCGCCTCCTTCCTTACGCGAACACGCCGAACAGCTTCGCCATCCGGGACAGAAGCATAAACAGCTGTGAGAAAAGAGACAGTGCCGATGCAGTTGTAGTAAGAAACGCCATAGATTTGTCCTCCTGTAACTTGTCCGGCCTATCAGCCGGTGCGATTCTAAACTGCGGTTCTGCGCCATACTTCCAACATGTGCACCTGCCGGAGAGCGCAGAAAATAGCCAGCTGCGGATATTGCCTGCACCTGACTATGTAACAGGCAGCTTTCGCCGCCCGGTCGGAATCTTCGCTCCGACAGCTTTGCCTCTGGTATCGGAAGTGTTGTACAGATCAATCGTTTCTTTTTTCCCAGTGCCTGATTCAGCTCTTTCAGCGTAGTCGGCTCCGAACCGCCAAGGAAAATACGGAGAATCCATATTGCCGATGATGGTATCGGAATCTGACCAATGTTCGCATGCCACTCATCAATCAGGCAATGTTCGCACACTCATCAATCAGGCAGCGCACATGCACCGGCAATCTGCCGCCGTAAATATCATCCGCTTTCTCGCACAGCAGGTTAAACAGCTGTGTATAGATCATCGAAATCAGGAAATTAAAAGTCGGGTCTGTATCGCTCATAATGAGGAACAGAGCCGTTTTCTTATCTCCCACCGTATCCAGCGACAGCTCATCGTACATGGTGATATCGCGGACTTCCTCAATATCGAAGGGAGCCAGACGTGCACCGCAGCTCACCAGAATCGACTTTAAGGTCTTGCCCGCCGCCAGCTTGAACTTGGCATATTGGCGGACAGCAAAGTGGTTCGGCTTTTTCTTTTTCAGAGCTTCAAACATCTGATCCACTGGATTCTGAAAGGTTTCATCATCCTCGCGCACTTCCATCGCATTCAGAAATTCAATCAGCGTTGCAAAGTTCTGCTCTTCCAGCGGTGCCTCATAATGGATATAACCAATCAAAGCACAATACAGCAAGGTCTCTGCCTTCGTCCAGAATTCGTCACCGGCCTTGCCGTCTCCCTTGGTGTTGGCAATGAGCGTTGTGGTCAGCTTCAAAATATCCTTTTCGCTGTGAATATACGCGAAGGGATTATAATGCATCGACTTTCTGAAATTGATAGTATTGAAAATCCGGATACTGTATCCGTTCTTCAAAAGGGCTTGGCCGCAGTCGATTACGATATCGCCTTTCGGGTCAGTGACCACGTAGGAACTGTGACATTGTAAAAGGTTGGGTTTAAGCCAAAATCGCGTCTTACCGCTGCCGGAACCGCCGACCACAAGCACATTTTTGTTTCTGGCATTTGCCGGATTCTTCGGGCGATTGCCCATCATCAGCCGCTCCGTCCGGGTCAGAATCACATTGTTTGCAAACACTGGATCTTCAAACGGTTCGATGTCTTTCTGCGTACCCCACCGGGCAGAGCCATACTCCATGCCATGGCGATATTTCTTGGCATTTTTGCCTTTCAGGTACACAGCAAGCCGCAGACCCGCTCCGCAGCACACACCAATCAGCAAATCCATCGGATGCAGACTTGGCATCGGATTGGAAAAAGCTGCACCCAGGGCAGAAAGAAAGCCGAGGAGCTTTTCAGACATGTCTGCGCCCTCGGCAATTCTCCACGCTTCTCCCAGATTGGTACATACAAGACTGGCAATGAAGTACGGCAGGTTCAGGATCAGCAGCTTCTTGGTCTTATTACTCATAGATCACGCTCCTGACTTTTGTGGCGAACCTTATCCGGCAGAATTGCAGCCACCAGTTCTTTGAGCTTGTTAAGCTGCTCCAGAACACTCGGTTTTTCCTTTGCTTTCAGCTTTCGGTTGGTGAATTCCTCAAAAGCGGAAGTCAGTGCATCCGCATCCTTCGCCTTAAAGAACACCGTGTACTTGGGTGGAATCACATTTTGGTCTTTCGTAATGGCATAATCCACACCGTATTTCCGCGCCACCTGTTCAAAGCCTTTCAAATCCGTTTTCTCAATGGGGATACTGCTGACTCCCTGATTCTGACCGATCAGTTCTTTGATGCTCTGCTTTCCAACCGGCAGCTGCGCTGTTTTCTGAGCCACTTTCGACTGATGGTGCCGTTTCCACGCATTATAGCCATTCACGATGGTGCGAAAGGTCAGTTTCGTGGTGCTGATTGCCAGATTGACGGTACGATTTTCAACTTCTTCCTGCATGAATCTCCGCCTCCTTCCTTACAAACTGTCCCGGTCCGGTGCCGGTTTGCTCTTTTCTTGGGGCTTTGCAGCCTTTTCCTCCATCTTCTTCACCATGTCATCCGGAACCGGAATCGCCATGATGCTGCGACCCATACGAACGAACATCTGGGGCTGATGGAACTGTTCCTCAAATTTCTGCATCTGCTCCGAAGTCAGAGAACCAAAGTCATCCTCTGTCAGCCCTACCACCAGAAAATCACCGGCATAAATGTCCTGCATATCCCCGTCTTCGGTGTAAATCGCACGGTTCAGCGGCAGACCATTGATTTTGCCGGATTCATTCAGAATAATGGCCACTTCATCCTCAAATGGATAGGTGACTTCAATATCGCCGCCGACCATGGCCTGCAAATCTTCCAGCTCCGTGCCAACACTGATTTTCTTCGGGTAGGCATTGGGCTGTACCAGCAGCACATTCATTGTCCTGGTCTCTGCCAGTTCATGTTCTCCCACGGTCTTGAAGTCCACACCGGTGAAATCGCCGGAATCCAGAACATAGTCCTGATTGTTCCACGCCTGCGTCACCATGCGTTCCGCGTCTTCCTGTGAGGCAGCTTCCACAGAAACCTTTCTCTGGAGAGTCTCTGTAATCTCCACATCAAATTTCTTCATAGGCACCTCCTTAGATCAGGCGCAGTGCCGGAACCAACTCGCCGCCAATGGAAACCACCGTCAGGTTTTCGTTCACATAGTCGATGGTGCGTTCCAGCGTAAACAGATTGATGCTGCATTCGTTGCCGTTCTGGTCGATTTCCGAAACCTCCGCAGCTCCCAACAGATAGCGGGTTCTGTCAGTCTCGATCACATCGCTCTTATCATAATGGAGAAGCAGTTCCCCATCTGCCACCAGATCAGCCTCCATCTCATCGTAAACATCCTCAAAGATGTCTCGACTGCCATCCTCGGTCAGAAGTTCGCCGCCAGCCCCCGGCAGGATCACCATCACAATGCGCTCCTTCGGGTGATCTTCACGGATTGCCTCCAGCATCAGCCAGTTATGAAGCATCGCAATGGACTTCTCAAACATGGGATCATCCATCGGATTGGGCTGCGATGCACCGTGCGGGCAGTTCTTGCAATCCATGCTGCACACTGCGTTGTTCTGATTCTTCTTAAAGTTCATCATCATAAAAATCTCCTTCTCATCGTTCCATATCTCGTTGTTTACTTCGCTGCCACTTTTCCAGCAGCCGGATAATCGTGTCCTGCATCTGCTTCGGCGTATAGGATTTCGGGAAATACTTCCGAAGAACCTCGTTTTTAATCGTCACATGGTCAAGCTCATCCTTTTTGATTTCATTCATCACTTCACACATGGCATCCAAGGTGCAACCGCCCTCCTGCGAGAGCTTTTTCAGCCGCTGCGCCTGCGACAGGGATGGGGATGCCTGTGCATAGTCCATTGCCTCCAGAAATTCTTTCTGTTCGGACGGTTTCAGGTAAGACAGCTCTACCGCCGGATTGAAGGCGATTTTCTTCTCATCCACCATGTCCAGAATTTCAGGAATCAGGTTGGTAAGGCGGATATAGCGTTTAACCGTATCCTTACTCATTCCAACAGCTTCACCAATAATCTCCGTAGACAACTTCGGTGCAAATTGCTCCGAAGTCAAATCTTTTCTCTGACCCTGATGTTTCATCGCCTCCAACTTCATCTTGTAGGAAAACGCTCTCTCACTGGGAAGGATATTCTCCCGCTGCAAGTTGCTGTCCACCATAAAGATGATTGCCGCATCATCGTCCATTTCCTTGACGATAACCGGCACTGTCTCCAAACCTGCCAACTGCGCTGCATGAAGCCTGCGGTGTCCCGAAAGGATTTCAAATCCGCCTTCCGGGTCAGGCCGTACAATCAGCGGTGATACCACACCGATCTGCTTGATGCTCTCCACGGTCTGTTCCATCAGCTCATCGTCCAGCACCTTAAAGGGATGACCTTCAAAGGGATGCAGGTCAGAAAGCGGCATCTCCGTCCGCTTCTCCTTAGCCGCAGCGTCGGCAGCTGAGCCACTGCGGTTTTCTGTTGTAATACTGGTTTTTGCTTTTGCCATTCAGCTTCTTAACCTCCTTCCAGCGGTGATAGATGTCATTCTTACCTGCGAAAAACGCCTTTTTTGCCTTGCACTTCATAGATCAAGTACCTCCTTAACGACCTGCTGTTTTTCTTTTCCAATGCTCTTTCTGCGGTCCTCTCCGCTGATTCGCACCGGCGTACACATTTCCAGAATCCTGCTGTAAATCCGGGCGTATGCCACATCCTGCGGATTGCGGATTTCAGCAATCTTCAGATTGGTTGTGATAATGACCGGAAGTCCGGACTTGTACCGCTCATCAATAACGGCGTAGACCTGCTCCAGCGCATATTCGGTGCTGCGCTCAATTCCCAGATCATCCAGAATCAGCAAAGAATAGTTGGAAAATGAAGCGATATACCGGTATCGCTCTTCCGAATACATGGCACCCATCTGGTTCAGGATTTTGGAGAAGTTCGTCATCAAAACCGGAATGCCCTGTTCCAGCAGCGCATTGGCAATACATGCCGCCACAAAGGACTTTCCGGTTCCGACATCTCCCCATAACAAAAGGCCAAGGTTTTCAGCCTTGACCTTTTTCCACTGCTCCACATAGCGTTTTGCCATCTGGATGTCCTTATTGTCCTCTGCAACGGCAAAATTCCATTCCAGAAGATGCTTTTCCTGAATCCCAGTTGCTTTCAGCTGCCTGATTTTACGCTGCCGCTCCAGCAGCTCATCCTGGCGTTTCTTTTCCGCCATCGCTTCCTGCTGGCATCTGCAAAGGCAGGGAACAATCTTGTCTCTGCCCCAGAGCTTAACCCTGCACTGCACCGGCGTATGGCAGTTTCTACAATACAACAGTCCGTCATCACCCTGGTATTCCAGCTCTCCGGGTTCTTTCGGCGTAAAGAGCGAATCCAACGCCGCATTCAAAACTTCAGGCACCATGTCGCTCATAGGCTGTCTCCTTCCTCAAATGTGTAGTCTGCCGGGTTATACTTCGGCTTTTCTCTCTTTGCCCAGCTCCGGATTGTTGCAAGGTGATTTTTGTAGCTCCTGCCGGTGGAGGCCATATACTCAGAGAGCCGTTCCACTCGTATCTGATAATCTCCTGGGAACTCCTGCCGGAGCTTGCCGTATTCCGTGTCAGAAAGAAGGACATTTTCGTATGAGCCATACCGGTGTTGGATTTCCTTCTTCTCTCTTTTATTGATTGTTTCAGTACTTGTTCTATTAGTACTTAATTGCGCGGGATTTTCCGTAACCGGTGTGTCCGTATCCGGATTTACCGCATACGGCTTTTCCGTACACGGTGATTCCGAACACGGCTTTTTCCTTGGCATCTCATAAATCACATACTCAGCTCTGCCCATCCGACCGTTACTTTCACGCTGCTGGTTCCTTTCCAGATACCCAAGACGCTCCAGCTCCTTCAGAGCCGTAAGCACTCCATCTACGCCATCCGGCGTAATCGAAGATAACCCCCGTACCGAATAGTTCCATGTGTCCGGCAAACTGAGCAGCATGGAGAGAAGTCCTTTCCCTTTCAGGCTGAGACCCTGATCCCGCAGGTGGTAATTGCACATCGTTGTGTAATTGCTGTTTTTCTCAACCCTGAATACCGGCATGGTGCTCACCATCCTTTTTCGCAGGCACCGCTTTCTTCTTCGGACATTTGCGCGGACGATCTTCGCTGTCCTCCCGGCGATGGTATTTGCCGGTATCCTGCATCATGCGCTCAAACGCCTGAAGTCGTCCCTCTGTAAAAAGCGTCATTCGATCACACCCCATTTCTTAAACAACTTGAAGAGATGATTCTTTCCCTTGCAGGTCACTCTCGTCTGCTGCACCAGTTTTCCGCTTCTTCCATAGCAATCCCGGACAATAAAATAGCCCCTTGCAGATTTGTCTGCAAAAGGCATCAGCCAGCCACTCGGACTGCGGTACAGATAGCGGTGATCCAGTAAGAGAGCCACCGCCGTCTTCTCCGGGATTCCGATTTCCTTACAGAAATTCCGGATGCAGGTGCAATCCTCTGAATTTACAAAGGTATCGAAGTAGTCTGCCTTTGGCTGTGCCGCATCCAGCTGTTTGCGGATACCCTCAAGCTGCTCCCTCTCGGCTACAAGGTCCTGCGCCAGGGTGTAGATGACCTCCGGATGCTGAATCACCTGATCCAAAATGGAATCGCTCATATACACTCCATGCTTGCGGATAGAAGGGAGAACTTCATCAAACACCCAGTGTTCAAATCGTTCTGCCGATGGCAGCTTGCTGTGAACGATCAGCCGGTAAACATCGCCTTCTGTGATAAAGGAGATTTCAACGACCTGCTCTCCAGCATCCCCATACTGATTCACCTTCTGAACGACCCCCTCGCGTTTCGTTAGGGGGCCTCTGCAATGGCGTTTCACTGCGGCGTAGGGATTCACATACCCCAACGCTTTCGCCACGTCGCTTGCACAGAAGAAGGTCTTTCCCGCCTCCTGCAACACGCGGATCGAACCAAACTCCTGGTTCTCAAACACCTCCATCATCTGCCTCGACTGTCCGCCATGACTGCCCACATCGGTATCATGGGTCTTCTGATTGAAATCCGTCATACCTGTTACCTCCTACTCAAATTTGTCTCGCCGGATTTCAGGCGAAAAAAATAGAGCCTCGACCCATTCTCGTTTTCAAAGAATGAGCCAAGGCTCTATGTAAATCAGTCAAGTATGTGTTCGTCCGTCGATGGCAAAATTGGACTTCATTTGCTCCTATTGTCCACCAGTAATTTAACCCATAAGAGGTCAAAATGGGCTTGTCCACCAGTAATTTGACCACTATAAACCCATAAATTTCCGTTCAAATTCCATCAAAACCGAACAGTCCAGACAGAATTTTGGGTATAGAAAAAGCCCGGAAAATGGCGTATTTCCGGGCTTTTTTAGCATTATTAAGCTGTAGATTATCGCTTGCTGAACTGGGGCGCGCGACGAGCAGCCTTGAGGCCGTACTTCTTACGTTCCTTCATACGAGGATCGCGGGTCAGGAAGCCAGCCTTCTTCAGGGTGCTGCGCAGCTCGGGGTCGAACTGCAGCAGAGCGCGGGACAGGCCGTGGCGGATAGCGCCAGCCTGGCCGGAAGTACCGCCGCCGACAACGTTAATCACGATGTCGAACTTGCCATCGGTGTTGGTCAGAGCCAGCGGGCTGCGGACCATCAGCTTCAGGGTTTCCAGGCCAAAGTAATCGTCGATATCACGATTGTTGATGGTAATCTTGCCGGTGCCATTGTAGACGCGGACGCGGGCAACGGAATGCTTACGACGGCCAGTGCCGTAGAAATACTGTTTAGTTTCGTACATCTTCTATTGCCTCCTTATCAAAATTCCACAACTTCGGGCTTCTGGGCAGCATGTGCATGCTCAGCAGTCTTGTAGCAGTGCAGGCGGGTCATAGCCTTAGCGCCCAAGGTGTTGGAAGGAACCATGCCCTTAACAGCGTAGGTCATAGCCTTATCGCTGGCTTCAGCCATCAAGGTCTTATACTGGGTTTCCTTCAGGCCGCCGATCCAGCCAGAATGGGTGCGATGATACTTCTTTTCCAGCTTCTTGCCAGTCAGAACAGCTTCGTCGCAGTTAATCACGATGACATGGTCACCGCAGTCAACATTGGGGGTAAAGGTAGTCTTGTTCTTACCACGCAGCAGGACAGCGGCCTGGGCAGCAACGCGGCCGAGCGGTTTGCCGGCAGCATCAATAACATACCACTTGCGGTCGACCATCTCAGCGGGCTTAGCGAGAGTAGTGCTCATGATTTGAATCCTCCATACTTTATAGTGACGCATCCGAATCATTTCGGTTTATTCAAAGCGCAATGCACAGCACGGCACTGCGCTGATTTCGCGCAAGTATGATTTTAGCAAATACGCGCTGTTTCGTCAAGGGATTTTGCAAATAAAATCATTTTATTCTCGTGTAGCTCTTGTTTTCTTGTGTTTTCTCTCGTTTTCTAACGTTTTCGCAAACGGCATTTTACTGTTTTGCCTTTTGCACTTGTTTTTGTGTACCCTGCAGCAAAGTGTTCTGCCCGCTTTGTGCAGTCTGCTGGTTTCCGGTTTTCTCCCCTGCCCTGCTTTGCCAGCCAAACTGCGGCGCGGGCGCGGCTTTGTTTTTGCAGCTCCTGTGCGGTGCTTTGATAAAATTCTTCCGATTTGGCTGCGGCTGTTGGCATTGGGCAGCAGGATGTGCTATAATAGCGATGTTTATAGTATCGTCTTAGAGTGTATAAAGGTAAGGTGGAACGGGCATGCAGCGCTTGGAGGGTCTGCTGCGCAAGGCAGTGCAGGATTACGAGATGATCGCACCGGGCGACCGGGTATGCGTTGGTGTTTCCGGCGGGAAGGACAGCGTTGCGCTGACCGTGGCGCTGGGACACCTGCGGCGGTATCTCGGCGTTCCGTTTGAGGTCATGGCGGTCACGCTGGACCCGCGCTTTGGCGGGGTGGAAGCCGACTACCAGCCACTTGCGGACCTGTTTGCGCAGGAAGGCATTCCTTACGAAATACGGCGCACGGATATCGGCCCCGTGGTATTTGATTACCGCAAAGAGCCGAACCCCTGCGCGCTGTGTGCCAAAATGCGGCGCGGGGCACTGCACGCTGCCGCGCAGGAACTTGGCTGCAACAAAGTGGCGCTGGGGCACCACCTGGATGATGCCGTGGAGACTTTTTACATGAACCTTTGGCGGGAAGGCCGTATTGGGTGTTTTTCGCCCGTGACCTATCTGGACCAGCGCAACATTACGCTGATCCGGCCAATGATCTTTGCCACCGAAAGCGAGGTAAAAAGCGCGGTATACCACGCCGGGCTGCCCATCATCAAAAGCCGCTGCCCGGCTGACGGCACCACAGTGCGCGAACAGACCAAATTGTTTGTGCAGCAGATGAGCCGGGACGACCCGGCTTTCCGTCAGAAAACACTGCACGCTTTGCAGCAAAGCGGCATTGACGGCTGGCGGCCGCTGCATACCGGGCACACGCGGGGCTAGATTCCCCGTTGTGTTTTGTATCGAAATGGGGTGGATTGCAATGACGAACGAACTGTACGAAAAGCATTGTTGGGCATTGGTTGATCTGGATGCTATGCAGAGCAACCTGGCACTGATCCAAAAGACGGTGGGCGCGCCGGTGTGCTGCGTTGTCAAGGCGGACGCTTACGGCCACGGCGCCGCTGTGGCCGGGCCCTGGCTGGAAGAAAACGGCGCAGCCGCTTTTGCGGTCAGCTGCCTGGCCGAAGCGCGGCACCTGCGCCGCCACGGGATCAGTAAACCCATCTTGATCCTGGGCTACACCGACCCACTGCAGGTGGATCAGCTGGCGTTCAACTGCATTACCCAGACCGTCTATTCCGAAGAGTATGCCAAGGTGCTTTCCGCTGCCGCCCAAAACGCCGGCGTGGAGGTACACTGCCACTTTAAGGTTGATACCGGTATGGGACGCATTGGGTTCAGCGTGCGTTCTGACTTTGAGGCAGCAATCGCTGCCATGGAGCGCTGCGCCACCCTGCCCAAGCTGCACTTCAGCGGTATTTTCCAGCATTTTGCCGTGGCAGACAGCACCACGCCGGAAAACGAAACCTACACCCAAGCCCAGCACGCCCTGTTTGAGCGCACCGTGCAGCGGCTGCAGGCGGACGGCGTTGCCCTGCACACCATCCACTGCTCCAACTCTGCCGCACAAATGCGCCACCCGGAATGGCACCACAGCCTGACCCGCGCAGGCATTATCCTGTATGGGCTGGACCCCAGCCCGGAAGTGCATTTTGACGGCCTGCGCCCCACCATGACGCTGAAAAGTGTTGTGGAATTTGTGAAGGACCTTTTACCCGGCGAGAGCGTGAGCTATGGCCGCACCTACACAGCCAACACACCCCGCAAGGTTGCCACCGTATGCGTTGGTTATGCGGACGGCTACCCCCGCGCGCTTTCCGGCAGCAATGGCAACCCCAATGCGGGGGTTATGAGCATCCGCGGAAAGCCCGCCCCGATAATCGGCCGGGTGTGTATGGATCAGACCCTGGTGGATGTGACCGACATCCCCGATGTTAAAATGAATGATGAAGTAACGGTATTCGGCCCTGAAAACGCTGCGATCGGCGCAGATACCGCCGACAGCATTGCAGCTAAGACCGGCACCATCAACTATGAAATTATCTGCGGCATCAGCCGCCGGGTTCCCCGTGTTTACCTGCGGGACGGCGCGCCGGTGCGTATCTGGAACGATTTGGAGGAAACCTGATGGCACGCGACAATATTCGCAACTTTTGTATCATTGCCCACATTGACCACGGCAAGTCCACACTGTCGGACCGTATTCTGGAGCTGACTGACAGCGTGGACAAGCGCACCATGGAGGACCAGATTCTGGACGACATGGAGCTGGAACGCGAACGCGGCATTACCATCAAAGCCCGCGCCGTTACCATGCACTACCACGCCGATGACGGCAAGGAATACGAGTTCAACCTGATCGACACGCCGGGCCACGTTGACTTTCAGTACGAAGTCAGCCGCAGCCTGGCTGCCTGTGAGGGTGCCATCCTGGTGGTGGATGCCAGCCAGGGCGTGGAAGCCCAGACGCTGGCCAACTGCTACCTGGCCATTGACCACAACCTGGAAGTTGTGCCCATCCTGAATAAGATTGACCTGCCCAGCGCTGACCCGGATGCCGCCGCCAAAGAGGTGGAGGATGTCATCGGTCTGCCCTGCATGGATGCCCCGCGCGTGAGCGCCAAGATGGGCATTAATATCCGCGAAGTGCTGGAACGCGTGGTGCAGGATGTTCCCGCCCCGCAGGGCGACCCCGATGCCCCGCTGAAAGCCCTGATCTTTGACTCCATTTACGACAGCTACAAGGGCGTTATCGTCTATGTGCGCGTGTTTGAAGGCACCGTGCGCCCCGGCGATACCATCAAGCTGATGAACACCGGCGCAACCTTCCAGCTGGTGGAAGTGGGCCACATGGGTGCTACTGCCCTGGCCCCCTGCGATAAGCTGGAGGCCGGTGAAGTCGGCTACCTGACGGCCTCCATCAAGACCGTGCGCGATACCCGCGTGGGCGATACCATCACCCTGGCCGAAGCCCCCACGGCGGAAGCTCTGCCCGGTTTCCGCCAGGTAACGCCGATGGTGTTCTGCGGCATTTACCCCGCCGATGGCGCCGACTACCCTGATTTGAAAGATGCGCTGGAAAAGTTGCAGCTGAACGATGCCGCCTTGAGCTTTGAGCCGGAAACCAGTGCGGCCCTGGGCTTCGGCTTCCGCTGCGGGTTCCTTGGGCTGCTGCACATGGAAATCATCACCGAGCGGTTGGAGCGCGAGTTTGACCTTGACCTGATCACTACCACCCCCGGTGTTCAGTACCGGCTGACCTTGACGGACGGCACGGTGGAAGTGATCGATAACCCCTCCGCCTATCCCGACCCGGCCCGCATTGCCAAGGCGGAAGAACCATTTGTGGATGCCCACATTTACACCCCCAACGATTATGTTGGCCCGCTGATGGACCTGTGCCAGCAAAAGCGCGGCACCCTGATTGCGATGGATTACCTGGATGAGACTCGCGTGGACCTGCATTACCAGATTCCGCTGGGCGAGATTGTTTATGACTTCTTTGACGCCATCAAGAGCCGCAGCCGCGGTTACGCCAGCTATGACTATGCGTGGGAGGGCTGGCACCAGTCCGAGCTGGTCAAGCTAGACTTCCTGCTGAACGGCGAGATCGTGGATGCGCTTTCGATGATCGTATTTGCGGATAACGCTTACGCCAAAGGGCGCCGCATCTGCGAAAAGCTGAAGGAGAACATCCCGCGCGCTTTGTTTGAAATTCCTATTCAGGCGGCCGTGGGCGGCAAGATCATTGCCCGCGAAACAGTCAAGGCCGTGCGCAAGGATGTTTTGGCCAAGTGCTATGGCGGCGATATTACCCGTAAAAAGAAGCTGCTGGAAAAGCAGAAAGCCGGTAAAAAGAAGATGCGCAAACTGGGCAGCGTGACCCTGCCCAGCGAAGCCTTTACCGCCGTGCTGAAGCTGGATTCCGATACCTGATTGACTGCACACCATAGATAGCAGCACCCGCCGGGGCGGCGCAGCACAACAGCTGCCTGCCCCGGCGGGTTTGTTTTTGGCGCGGCGCATTTAGGCCAGTGGCCGAATATAAAACGACCACCCCCTGCCCTGCCGCACAAGGTTTTACCGTGCGGTCGGGGCAAGGGGTGGTTTTGTGTTATTTCCGTTCAGGCGTTCAGCTTACCGCCGGGCGGCAGCGAACGCGGCAAAAGAGTTCAGCGGATCTCGATGCCCAGCTTGAACTTGAGGTTGCCGAGGATTTTCTTGACAAAGCGGTCCACATCGGCAGCTTCCAGGGCTTTGTTTTCCGGTGCAAAGTGCAAGGTGAACGCCATGCTCTTTTTGCCGGCGCCAATGGCTTCGCTGCGGTAGATATCAAACAGCTCCACATCGGCCAGCTGCTTGCAGGCGCGCTTCATTTCGGCAATGATGGTGCCGCAGGGGGTTTCCTCGTCAGCAACCAGAGCCAGGTCACGGGCCACGGTATCGAACTCCGGCAGCGGATGATAACGCAGACCGGCAGGCAGCTGTGCCACCAGCGTCTCGTAATCGATCTCGCCCAGGAAGATCTTCTGGTTGGCGCGGCTGTCACGCGGCAGATCCAGACCGGCCTGCACATCGTTGGCCAGCTTGCCAAAGCTGCCCACACGCACGCCGTTGCATAGGATGTAAGCGGCAATGCTGGGGTGCAGGTAAGGCACATCCTCGGCACGCTCCACCTCAAAGGTTACGCCGAAGGAAGCAGCCAGGTCTTCCAGTGCGCCCTTAACGGCAAAGAAGTCCTCATGCTCACCAAAGGCCACAAAGCCCAGGTGCAGGCGCTCTTCCGGCAGTTCGGTCAGCGGAAGCTGTTTGGGCACATAAATGTTGGAAAGCTCAAACAGACGGCCGGCAGCGTTGCCTTTTTTCAGATTGGTAACCGCCACGTTCAACAGGCTGGGTGCCAGCAGGGAGCGCATGATGGTCAGGTTGGAGGAGATGGGGTTGACAATGCGGATGACATTGCGCTCCGGTGCATCGGGGGCAATGTGCAGGGCATCCAGGTCGGCATCCGCATAGAATGCCAGCGTCATAGCCTCATAGAAGCCTTGGGCACACATAGCGCTCTTGAGCTTATCGCGGCGGTGCTGGTCAGCCGTCAGGCCCCCGGTGGTGACCTGGGCAGCTTTCAGGAAGGTGGGGGTGATATGGTCATAGCCATATTCACGGATCACTTCCTCGGCCAGGTCCGGCTCGCCGATCTCGATATCCTCGCGGTAGCGCGGAGCAACCACCTGCATGGTGTCACCGTCGGCTTCCATCGTCACTTCAAAGCTGAGCTTTTTCAGGATGGTCAGAATTTCCTCGGTGGGCACGGTAATGCCCAGAATGGCGTTGATGGCGCTGATGCGGGCGGTGAAGTGCTTGCCTTTACGCGGAGCACCGGCAGAGCAGTCAAACTCGGTGGCGGTCACTTCGCCGCAGCCCAGCTCCTGGATCAGGTGCAGGGCGCGGGCCATGCCCAGCTCGGTGGTATATTCGCTGATGCCCTTCTCGTAATGGGCGGAAGCATCCGTGTTCTGGCCAAGGCCGCGGGCGGTCTTGCGGATGTTATCGCGGGCAAACTTGGCAGATTCAAACAGCAGCTGGGTAGTTTCCGGCTTGATCTCGCTGTTCAGGCCGCCCATAACACCGGCCAGGGCAACCGGCTTTTCGCCATCGCAGATGACCAGGTTCTGGGGGGTCAGGGTAAACTCCTTGCTGTCCAGCGTGGTGATCTTCTCGCCGTCCTTGGCACGGCGCACAATGATCTGGCAGCTTTCCAGCGTGTCCATATCAAAGGCGTGCATCGGCTGGCCGATTTCCAGCATGACATAGTTGGTGATATCCACCACGTTGGAAATGCTGCGCAGGCCGCACAAGGCCAGCTGGCGGCGCATCCAGCGCGGAGATTCACCGGTGGTGATGTTGCGCACATAGTGGCCCAGGTAGCGCGGGCACAGGTCCGGTGCTTCCACCGTTATGCTCAGGCGCGGGTCCTTGTAATCGCTCACGGTGTAATCGGTGGCAGGCATTTTCAGGGGCTTGTTCAGCACAGCGGCAACTTCGCGTGCAATGCCCAGAACGCTCTGGCAGTCGGCACGGTTGGCGGTGATGGAGATATCAAAGATATAATCATCCAACCCAACAACCTGCTGAATGGGGGTTCCGGGTACGGTATCTTTGGGCAGGTCCAGCAGGCCGTATACCTCAGCGCCGGGGTACAGGTCCTCGTTCAGACCCAGTTCCTCGCCGGAGCAGAGCATACCGTTGGATTCAATGCCCATCAAGGGCTTTGCCTTAATCTTGATGCCTCCGGGCAGCGTGGAGCCGTCCAGAGCAGCGGGGGTGTGCATACCGGCGTACACATTGGGCGCACCGGTGGAGATCTGAATATCATGGCCATAGTCGCCGCAGTCCACCTTACAGATATGCAGGTGGGTGCCCTCCTGGGGCACGCACTCGGTCACAACGCCAACAACAACCTTGCTGATCTCAGCGCCAAGGTCGATGAGTTCTTCTACTTCAAAGCCACAGTCGAATAGTTTGGTTTCCAGCTCCTGGGCGGAAACATCAATATCCACATACTGTTTAAGCCAGCTGAATGGTACTTTCATTGTTGTTTCCCTCCTTAACCCTTGAACTGTTCGAGGAAGCGCAGGTCGTTCTCGAACATCAGGCCGATGTTGTTGATACCGTACTTAAGCATGGCGATACGCTCGATACCGATACCGAAAGCAAAGCCGGAGTATACCTCAGGGTCAATGCCGCAGTTTTCCAGCACGCTGCGGTGCACAACGCCAGCCCCCAGAACTTCGATCCAGCCGCTGTGCTTGCACAGGGGGCAGCCCTTGCCGTGGCATTCAAAGCAACTTACGTCAACCTCCACACTGGGCTCAGTGAACGGGAAATAGGACGGGCGCAGGCGGGTTTTGACCTCCGGGCCAAACAAAGCCTGCACAAAGCGGTCCAGCATGCCCTGCAGGTCGCACAGGGTAATGCCCTTATCCACAACCAGACCTTCCATCTGGTGGAACATCGGGGAGTGGGTCGCGTCAGAGTCAGAGCGGAACACGCGGCCGGGCACCAGAACCTTGATGGGGGGCTTTTCCTTATCCATCACACGGATCTGGCCGCCGCTGGTCTGGGTGCGCAGAACAATGTCATCCGCCACATAGAAGGTATCCTGCATATCGCGGGCCGGGTGGTTTTTGGGTACGTTCAGGCGGGTAAAGTTGTGGTCATCGTCCTCAATTTCGGGGCCTTCGTAAATTTCAAAGCCCATGCCGGCAAACACATCAATGATCTCATTCTTGATCTGGGTGATAGGATGCAGTGCGCCGGTGGCGTGGTGGGTGCCGGGCAGGGTGATATCCACGGCTTCGGCCTTGTTGCGGGCGGCAAGCTCGGCCTTTTCGATCTCGGCGGAAGCAGCCTGATACTGGCCTTCCACCCAGACCTTGAACTCGTTGATGGTTTTACCGGCGGCGGGGCGTTCCTTCTTTGGGAACATCGCGCAGGGACTTGGTCAGTCCGGTCACGCTGCCGTTTTTGCTCAGATACTTCTGCCAAAAGGCGGAAAGTTCATCTTTGTTGTGCACTGCTGCAAGGTCGGCTTCCAGCTCGGCGCGCAGTGCGGCGATTTTTTCTTCCATAATGCACCTCTTTGATGATTTACGGGGCGAAGGCTGCTCGCTTTTGCTGCAAAACAAAATAAAAAAGCCCCGTCCCTGAACGGTAAAATCAGGGACGAAGCTGTAACATTCATTTACACTCCGCGGTACCACCCGTGTTCCGCCAAACCATGTCTGGCGGCACTCGATGCTTTGTAACGGGGCAGACCGTCCCGCGCTAATGGCTGCAATGCAGGGTTCACACAGGCCGCTCAGGAGCGAACTTCTGCCAGCAGGCTTTCGGGGCGGCTTACAGCCGATGGCCGCCCTCTCTGTGCTAAGTTTGCAGGCATACTTTCTCCGTCAATGCGTTTAACATAAAGCATTATAGGCCGTTTGGCCTTTTTTGTCAACCCTGGACGCACAGCAAAAAGGGCGCTGCCCCTTGCGGAACAGCGCCCTTTTTTCAAATTATCAAAACCGATCAGTCGTTGCGGCGGGAACGGCCCACGATGCGGACGATATACAGGAAGATGTTGATATAATCCAGGTACAGGCTGAGTGCGCCGATGATGGAGGATTTGTGCAGCATGGAAGCATCGCCGCCATAGTAGGCGTAATAGTACTTCAGCTTCTGGGTGTCATAAGCCGTGAACAGCATAAACACCAGAACCGAAACCGCGCAAAGCACGATATCCATCATACCAAAGCCCGCGCCGGTCAGCATGCCGATCAGGCCGCCCACCAGGCTGGTCAAAATAATGGCAATCAAAGCACCCATCAGGTTGATACCCCAGCCGCTCAAATCGCGCTGGGTTCGGGCACCGTAAACAGCCATAACGCCAAAGTACACGGTACCAACCAGGAACGCCAGAATCAGCGTGGAAAGATCATAGATGATAAAGTAGGTGCTCAGGTTGATGCCATTCAGCACCGCATAGGCGAAGAACAGCCCCGTTGCGGTGGTGGGCTGCAGGCGTTCCACCCTGGCGGACAGAACCGCAACCAGCACCAGCTCCGCAATGCTCAGGAGGAATACCAGGCCGGTGCTGAACATCAGCTCAAACAGCGGGGTGGTAACGGTAAGCAATGCCGTTGCAAAGGTAACCAGCAAACCGGCGGCCATCCAGCCGTAGGTGCGGGTCATATACTGGTTTAACGTGCCGAACGGACTTTCGGCATAGGAGATATTATAATATTTCTGGTCCATAAAACAGACCCCTTTCTTTTTGGCTGGTTCTATTATATACTCTGTATTGAGTGAAATGTGTTATCGATATGTGAATTCTTTATTACACTTTTCCGTTCCTGCCCTATTTTAAGGCAATACCGCATAATTCTAAGTGCCGATACGGCGAGCGAGGTGCGGCAGCTGCTAAGCCAAAAGCGCAGATAATACTTTGTGTATTATCGAGCATTTTGGCAACGCAGATGCCGTGCCGCAGCCGTCAGAGCGGTGCTTAAGCCGTTAGGCGGGAATTGTGCGGTGTTGCCTTAACGGAATTCTATCATTTTTGCAAGATAAGGAGCCATGCCTTGCCCAACCCCGATACTTACGGCATTTACCTGCACATTCCTTACTGCCGAAGCAAATGCCGCTATTGTGATTTTTACTCTGCCCCCGGCACGCGCGGGGTGCCGGATGAATATGTAACCGCACTGCTGCGCGAACTTTCCAAAAGCTCCCGCAGGCCGGACACGTTATATTTTGGCGGCGGCACCCCCGCCCTGCTGCGGCCGGACCAGGTGCACCGACTGATCAAAGCCGCCGCCCCGCTGCCGGGTGCGGAGATCACGCTGGAAGCCAACCCCGATGTAGTGACGCCGGAAAATCTGGCTGGTTTTGCAGCCGCCGGGGTAACCCGCATCAGCTTTGGGGTACAGAGCGCAGACGACGCCCAGTTGCGCCGCCTGGGCCGCACCCACACCGCTGCTGCCGCCGCGCAGGCGTTTGCCTGGGCGCGGGAGGCAGGCTTCCGGGATATCTGCGGGGATATTATGCTGGCGCTGCCCTATTATTCCATCGCGGAGTTTGATAAAACCCTTGCCCTGCTGCAGGCGGGTGGCTGCACCCATATTTCGGCCTACCTGCTCAAGATCGAGCCCGGCACTGCCTTTGGCCGCAACCCGCCGCCGGGCCTGCCGGATGCCGACGCCGCCGCGGAGTTTTACCTGTACGCCGTGCAGCGTCTGGCGCAGGAGGGCTACCGGCAATACGAGATCAGCAACTTTGCCTGCCCCGGCCACGAAGGGCGGCACAATCTGCTGTATTGGAACTGTAAAGATTACTGGGGCATTGGTCCGGCGGCCCACAGCTGCCTGGGCAGTGTGCGCCGCTTTTGGCCCAATGACACCGCTGCTTTTATTGCCGGGACTGTTCAAGAGCAGTACGAAGGCCCCTGCAACGCCGAGGATTACCTGATCATGCAGTTGCGCCTTTGCAGCGGGCTGAATCTGACCGAGTATGCGGCCCGGTACGGCGTTCGGTTCGATGCCGGCCAGATGGCATTTTTGCGCCACTGCGCCGCCAGCGGCTATGCTGTGCTGGATGGCGATACCCTGCGGCTGACGCCGAGTGGCATGATCGTACAGAATGCCATTCTGGAAGAACTGATTTGATTTTCAAAAATATCCGCCGTCCATATGGGTGCTTTGGGCCACTGGCTGGTCGTGCAGCCCCATCGAAACGCCCAGTGCTTCATCCACGCGGCGCATGTCATCTTCCGGAATGCGCCCGGCGCGCTCCCTCAGGCGGCGTTTATCCAGTGTGCGAATTTGTTCGGTCAGCACAATGCTGTCTTTGGCCAGGCCGCAGCGGTTGGCCCGCACGCCGATATGAGTGGGCAGGCGGTTTTTATCCTGCCTGCTGGTGATGGCGGCAGCGATCACGGTGGGGCTGTGCCGGTTGCCGATATCGTTCTGAATGATAAGTACCGGCCTGACTCCCCCCTGCTCCGACCCAACCACCGGGCTGAGATCTGCGTAAAACACTTCACCTCTGTGCACTTCCATAACAAAACCTCCCTGCTGATACTGCAATGCGTTCTGTTTACAGTATAAGCAGGGAGGCTTTATTTTAATCATGAATCGGTGGGGCAAAAAAGCATTGCGATTCTATCTGGCGGGGAATGCAAGTGGTTGCCATATGCCCAACATGCGGGACAGCAAGCATCGTCCCCTACAAATGATTTGCAGCGTTTGCTGCAATCAGCAAGGTTTCCATGCGGCGGGGAGGGGCCTTGAAATGTACCGCAAACCACACAAATGCTTTGCCGTGCTTTACTGCTTGCGGCAAACCATTTATCACTCCACCCGTTCCAACACCACAAACGCACCGGCAAGGCCGGCCTCATGGGTCAAGCTCAAATGAGCCTGCAAATGGTTCTGCGCCATGAAACGGGCGGCTTTACCGGTAAATTCCAGGTAAGGCGCACCGCTTGGCTGGCGCAGGGCGGCGATTTCCGCCATGGAGAACACGGAAAGGCCGGTGCCGCAGGCTTTCAAAAATGCTTCTTTTGCAGCAAAGTTGGCCGCGGCGGTTTCCGCCTGCTTCTTGCCCGTATGGGCGACAATGAGCTCCTGCTCCGCCGGGGTATACACATGCTGCAAAAATGCCGGGCGGGCAATGCTCTTTTCAATCCGGCCCACATCACACAGGTCTGTGCCAATGCCGTAAATCACAGCAGGCCCTCCTTTTCCAGCGCGGCCAGCAGGGCAGCTTTCTCGTTGGGCAGGCGGCCCTCCATCACGGCGCGCAGCAAGGTGTTCAGCGCCTTACCCACCGCGGGACCGGGGGCGATGCCTGCATCCATCAGGCTGGCCCCGTTCACGGCAAGCTGGCCTACCGTATAACAGGCGGTAGCCGAAAGTTCCAGCATCCGTCCCTCAAAAGCGCGCACCTGCTGTTCGCGCTGCATCACTCCCGCATTGCGGGCATGGGCGGCAAGATCCGCGAGCTTCAGGCGGCAAAGGCGCTGCAAAAATGCGGCACCATAGCGGTTCAGCATGTTCAGGATGCCGGCATCATCGCTGGGCAGGGCACCATCGTGGATAGCAACCAGCGCGCTGGCGCTTTCCACAAGATAAGTAGGCGCCTTGAGCCGCAGCAGGATGCTGCGCGCCATTTTACTTCCGGCCTGGTTGTGGCCGGGGAAATGCGCCGCGCCGTCCGGGCCGACGGTGCGGCATTCCGGCTTGGCCAGATCATGCAGAAAAACACTCCACCGCAGAATGCGGGCATTTTTATCGTCCATGCCCGCCACATCCAGCAGTTCCACCGCCACGGCGGTGTGCTGCCACACATCATAGCAGTGCCAGCGCCCCGGCTGGGTGCAGCCGATGCATGGCTCAATCTCCGGCACCGCCCCGGCAAGAATCCTGCCATAGCGGCTCAGCACTTTGCCCGCAGCGGGGGCGGCCAGCAGCTTATCCAGCTCGGTATAAATGCGCTCGGCGGAAATATTCTGGATGCTCTGCCGCATGTCCAGTGCGGCGCGCTCGGTGGCTTCCTCCAGAACAAAATCCAGCTGGGCGGCCAGCCGCACCGCGCGCAGGATGCGCAGGGCGTCCTCGGCAAAACGTTCTTCCGGGTCGCCCACGCAGCGCATCAGGCAGGCGTGCAGGTCACTGCGGCCGCCGTACAGGTCGATCAGTCCCTCGCCGGGGGCATAAGCCATGGCGTTGATGGTAAAATCCCGCCGGGCAAGATCCGGCTGCACCTGCGGCACAAACTGCACGGCATCCGGGTGGCGGCTGTCATGGTACTGGCCATCCACACGGTAGGTGGTGATTTCGTAGGGGGTGCCGCCCACGATGACGGCAACGGTGCCGTGCTTTTCCCCCCGTTAAGATCTGGCGGTAGGCGGAAAACACCGTCCGCACCTGTTCCGGTCTGGCAGAGGTGCATATATCCCAATCGCCGGGGGTACGCCCCAGCAGGCTATCCCGCACGCAGCCGCCTACGACATAGGCTTCAAACCCGGCGCGGCGCAGTGCCCCCAACAGGCGGGATGCCGCCGCGGGAATGCTGATTTTGATTTGCGGTTCATGGCCAGACAAGGCGGTCACTTCCCCTCTGCAAGTATTTCAGCCGCACGGCGGTTTATCAGCCAAAGTTCCATTCTTCGGCAAGGTCTACGCAGCAGGCCACACAATCGCCTTCCTCACGCAGGGCGGCAATCTTAGCTTCAGCTGCTTCGGCATCCGGCATCCAGGTAACAATAAAAAAGTTCTCCGCCGGAACGCCGTAATACACCCAGGTGCCATCGGCACGCACCAGGTCTGCCAGGTGGTCCAGTTCCTCGCCGTCGGTCAGGCCCTGGCCTTCTTCGGCGTAAATCATTTCCGGCTGCACCTGCATGGAATCGATCACGGTAATGCTGCTGTTGATGTAAGTATCGCGGTCGGTGCTCTGGTCGCTGTTTTTCCACGCGGTGGCAAACGCTTTTACAAGCAGCTCCCGCACTTCTAGCATTTTATCGCCTTGCTGATACATGATAACTCTCTGCCTTTCCATTTATAAATATATGAATACAGTATAACACGAAACAGGCCTGCACGCCATAAGAATAGAAAGAATTTTGGCGCGCGCTCCATAGGGCAATGCCGAGCAGTGCTTTACCCCCGCCGCATATACAAAATCGGGTACGGGCCGCCCTGTTCATCCAGCTCACTGCGGCGGTATACGGCAAAGCCCATGTGCCGGTAAAAACCGGCTGCCGCCGGGTTCTGCTCGTTCACGGTCAGCTCACTCACGCCGTACTGCTCCATGCCAAGGCACAGCAGGCGGGCACCAAGGCCCTGGCCGCGCGCCTCCGGGTCCATTTCCAGCCGGTTCTCCTGCACGCCCATAAAGCCGACCGGTGTGCCGCTTTCATCCTGCGCAACAATCAGGTGTTCCACTCCGCACAGGGCCTGCGGAACATAAGTACGGATAGCGGCAATTTCCGGCGCAGACAAAAACAGGTGGGTTGCCTGCACAGAGCGCTGCCATACCTCCACCAGCTGTTGGACCAGCTGCGGGGGCCGGGCAGAAACTTCGGCTATTTTCACGGTGATATCCTCTCTTTTGTTTTATGCCCTAAATCGACCGCTGTCCCTGCTTCGGTTCTGTCCGCCACTGGCGGCGCTCACCTTTGCAGCAATAACAAACAACGGGGAGCTGCCAGGCAGCCCCCCGTTGCTTGTTATTATTTAGTTGAACTTAAAGATTTTTTGCGCCACATGGTAGCCCCACAGGGTGATCTTGTGACCCAGCGTACCGGGCAGGTTGCAGGCACCGGCGACGGAATGGCGGCACTTGTTGTACACGCGCTCATCGTGGTTTTTCAGGTACTGCCACAGCTCGGCCTTTTTTTCAAAAGCCTCCGGGCGGCCATCCATCGTCAGGAACACGCTGGAGATCGCCATCATCATGGACAGATAGTTGAACATGTAGGCGCGCAGCTTTTTCTGGCTTTCCGGCAGAGCATACAGATCCACCGCGTCGATCATGATCTTGGTCACGCGCAACTGCTGGTCCACGCGCTTGACCATCACGCTCTCATTCACGCTCTGGTCATCACGGCCAATAAAGTAACGGTACAGGTCAATATCCATATAGTACAGACGCTGGCAGAGCGGCAGCGGCTGGTAGACGAACACGTTATCAACATAGAAGGTATGCTTGGGCAGCTCCAGGCCGCTGTCACGCAGGATCTGGGTGCGGTAGATGACGGTATGCATCAAAATGTTCTGGCTCGGCGGGAAATGGCCGATCTCATCCCAGGCAAACACACGGTCCTGCGGCAGAATACTCTTGTAGCTGACGGTGTGGTGGGTGTTATCCACCACATGCTCGTACACATAGTTGCACATCAGCAGGTCCACCGGCTGCTCCATGGCGGCAAAACCGCGCAAGGTCTGCATGACCTTTTGCAGAGCTTCGGCATCCAGCCAGTCGTCAGAGTCCACGACTTTGAAGTACATACCGCTTGCGTTGCGGATGCCCTGGTTGACACCCTCGCCATGGCCACCGTTTTCCTGGTGGATGACCTTGACGATGTCGGGGTATTTTTCAGCATAGGCATCGGCAATTTTGCCGGTGTCGTCCTTGGAGCCGTCATCTACAAGGATGATCTCGGCCTCCTCCCCGGCGGGCAGCAGCGTTTCTACGCAGCGGTCCATATAGGCTGCGGAATTATAACACGGTACGGTAAAGGTGATCAGCTTCATAACAGGCCTCAATTCTTAGGCAACACCGCACAATTCCCGCCTGACGGCTTAAGCACCGCTTATGCGGCACGGTTTGCGTTGCCAAAATGCTCGATAAGACATCCAGTATTATCTGCGCTTTTGGCTTAGCATCTGCCGCACCTCGCTCGCCGTATCGGCACTTAGAATTATGCGGTATTGCCCTTATAGTTTCATGCTTATTTGTGGGGTGCGGGGCCGGTCTGCTGCACATTTTGCAGCCAGTCCTGCCAGGTGCGGCTGGCAAAATCCGCCGTTTGGGTAATCTGCGGCCAGAACTCTGCCATTGGCTCATCATAAATGCCAACGGTGGCAAAACCGGCGGCGCGTGCGGTGGCAATCCCCACGGGGGAATCCTCAAACACGGTTGCCTGCACGGGGTTCTGCACGCCAAAACGGTGCAAAGCATCCAGATATACATCCGGCTTCTTTTTGCCGTCAGGGTTCTTGCAGTCCACCGCAAATTCAAACCAGCGCATCAGCCCGTGGGAGGTCAGCGCGGCTTCGATCAGCGGTGTTTCGGTGCCGGATGCCACGCACATGCGCACACCGCGTGCGTGCATGGCTGCCAGCACCTGCTCAACGCCCGGCTTTACGGTGGCTTCCTGCGCATAGCCGTACCGCGCTTCGGCACGGATCAGCTCTGCGCATTCAGGCTCCGTCAGCGGCACGCCAAGCTGCTGCACAAACATCGCGGCGGTTCCTTCCACCGTAAGGGTCATGTTGGCCATGCGCTGTGCATGGGTGATGGTTTTGCCATATTTTGCAAGGATGCGGTCCGTTACATGGTCCCACATGCCGGTGGAGCACAACAGGGTGCCATCCATATCAAAAATTGCGTAAGGGGTCAGTTCCACGGCGTACCTCACAATCGTTTTGGGGTGCAAAATTGTACCCTGCAATAAGCAATACGTTTTAAGGATACTAAATTTTGCAAAAAAAAACAACCCCTCCGGCATAACCATTGCCGGAGGGGCTGCGCACCGGGTGGGTGGCCTGGTGCCTGCTTGCTTGTTTCAAGGTGCAACAAACAGTATTATGGTGAATCAATCATCCATATCTCGTTTATGCCCTATTCGTGGTAAATTCCGGTCAGAGCCGCATCCTTCTGTGCACCATTACTGTGTGCGGGTCCAATCGTCGAGAACGATACGGTACCGTCTTAGTACTCCCGGTCGAAGCGGCAGAAGTCATGAACGCCGGAGGGGATCACGTCGTTGTAGACATCTTCCGGCAGGTTATAGGCTTCCTCACTGTCCAGAATACCACGTACCCACTTTGCAAACGAACGAAGGTTCAACATTGCAACCCCATCTCCTTTCTGTCTTTATTATATCCAGCGCAGGGGGATTTTGCAATGCATGCTTTGTACAATCTTACAAAAGTTTTTTGTATATTATAAACTATTTCGTTATTTTGTATATTTTGCAGCTTCATCTGTACGCGTCACGCGGACATTTCGTCTTGGTAGTCCTCCCATGCCTCCTGCATGGTATCGGCGGAAAAAAGGAATTCGCCCGTTGCGGAATAAACTTCAATGTGGCCTGCTACATACCGGAATTGTGCTGTCATGGGAACCCCTGCCTTTCTGCTTTGCTATGGGCAACACCGCACAATTCCCGCCTTGCGGCTTAAGCACCGCTCCGGCAGCTGCGGCACGGCATCTGCGTTGCCAAAATGCTCGATAATGTCGGGTTGCGGTACCCGCATCGTGCTTCTTCGGGGCAAAAGCCCCTCGCACTCTGCGACCGCTGCCCCTGCTTCGGTTCGCTGTTTCCGCCACTGGCGGCGCTCACCTTTGCAGCATCCAGTATTATCTGCGCTTTTGGCTTGGCATCTGCCGCACCTCGCTCGCCGTATCGGCACTTAGAATTATGCGGTATTGCCTATGGTTTTATTATAGCAGACATCCAGGGCGATAAACCGGACTTCCAGTCCTCGCAGACGAAAAAGCAGGGTGATAAAGTGTACTTTAAGCCTTTGTGCGGGCCACATAGGCGGCAAAACCGCGCAAAAAGCGCATCATACCCAGCACCCACAGGCACAAAAGGAACCAGAGTGCCGTGTATTTTGGGCACACAAGCCCGGCAAGGTTGCCCCATTCCTGGCTGTAATCCCACACCTCAACATGCAGCAGACGGCGGCAGGCAAGCCCGGTGCCCAGTTCCAGCACCGAAACCCCAACCGCGCCGATCCCCGCCAGCAGCGGGGTGGGCAGTGGCAGGCGGCCGAGGGCATCCAGTGCACAAAGGCAGGCCCCGCCCGCCAAAAACATCGTCCAATGGGTTGTGCCGCGCCAGGCGATCTCCAGCGCAAGGTACGCGGTACCGCCCATGGCAAACAGCACCAGCTGCCCCGGCGCAGCCAGACGGTGGAAACAAACAGACATACAAACGCCCCCTGTACAGTATGGAAGAATGACCCCGTCATCCTTTGCCATAGTATGTGCAGGGGGCGCAGCTTGTAACCATTTTGTAATAAAATTACAGCATTTTATTTGGACAGCTTCTTCAGCAGTTCGCTGCGGGTATCCCACAGGTTCCTGCTCAGGTCAACATAATAGCGGTGCGGGTTTTCAAAGCGCTTTACTTCGTCCCACAGGGTGCCCACCTGGGCTTTGCAGAACTTGCGGATATCAGCCAGGTTGGGGCTAGTGTAAACGCGCTTGCCGTTCTCATAGATCGGGGTGGAAATGCAGCGGGCAGTGCTGTTGACATAGGTGCATTCCTTCCAGGTCTCGATGGGGTCAAACAGGGTAATGCCGTTCTTGGTGTCCACCACTTCGTCTGCCATAGTGATCAGGTCTGCCTGGGCTTTGCCGTCCTCATCATAGATACGCCATACCTTTTTCAGGCAGGGAATGGTCATCTTTTCCACGGATTCGGAGAGCTTCATCTTGGGGGTATAGCTGCCGTCATCCTCTTTCACTGCGGCCAGCTTGTACACGCCGCCAAACACGGGGTCGCTCTTGGCGGTGATCATGTTCTCGCCAATGCCAAAGCTGTCCACACGGGCACCCTGCAAAATCAGGTCGCGCACGATGTATTCATCCAGAGAGTTGGAAGCGCAGACGGTGCAGTCCGGGTAACCGGCGGCATCCAGCATCTGGCGGGCCTTTTTGGAAAGGTAGGCAATATCGCCGGAGTCAATGCGCACACCTTTGGGGCGCTTGCCCATCGGCTTCAGCACTTCGTCAAACACCTTGATGGCATCGGGCACGCCATGGCGCAGAACGTTGTAAGTATCCACCAGCAGCACGCAGTTGTCCGGGTACATCTCGGCATACTTCTTGAATGCGTCATACTCGGTGGGGAACATCTGCACCCAAGAGTGTGCCATAGTGCCGGATGCCGGGATACCGAAGTCACGGGCAGCCATCACGCAGGAGGTGGAGCTGCAGCCGCCGATGTAGGAAGCGCGGGCGCCAAAGTAGGCGGCGTCATACCCCTGGGCACGGCGGGCGCCAAACTCCATAACCGGGCGGCCAGCGGCAGCGCGGCAGATGCGGTTTGCCTTGGTGGCAATCAGGCACTGATGGTTAAAGGTGACCAGCAGCAGGGTTTCCAGCAGCTGGCACTCAATAGCCGGGCCTTCTACGGTCACAATAGGCTCCTGCGGGAAGATGGGCATGCCCTCTTCAATCGCCCAGATATTGCAGTGCAGCTTAAAGTTGCGCAGATAGTCCAGGAACTGCTCATTGAAAGCACCGGTGGAGCGCAGATAATTGATGTCTTCCTCGGTAAATTTCAGGCTGTCCACTGCGTTGATAAACTGCTCCAGGCCGGCCATAATGGCGTAACCGCCGCCGTCCGGCACCTTGCGGAAGAACATATCAAAGACGGCAATTTTATCCTTATACCCTTCGTCCAGGTAGCCGGCCGACATGGTAAGCTCATAAAAATCCGTCATGGTTGTCAGGTTGCGTTTTACATCCAACATAGTACAATGTACCCCCTTATGGCTGGCTGGTGCCCGCCATTATTCCTTATTCCAATCGTTCGGTTTATTTTTGCGTTTTGGGTTCGGTTGCTCCACACGGCGCACCGTAAGCAGCATAACATACACCCACAAAACCGCATAGACAACAGCCGCTATGATGCAAAGCACAATAACGACCTTGAAATAAGTGCTTGAAAAGAAAGCCTTTACCTTCGCCATGGTATACAACAGCTCGTTGCGGTCCACGCTGCTGCCGGCCAAAAGGTCCACCGTGCCAACGGTTTCGCCCTGCATGGTAACGGTAACGGTACCCACCACATCGCCCTGCTTGATGGGCGCGGAGAGGTGCTCCGGAACATTGAAGGTCTTTTCCGTCAGCTCTGCCCCGCCCTGCCGCGGCAAAAGGGTCTGCATATCATCCGCCGGGTAGATCATTACCGTATCCGTCTGGGAGGAATACACAATAGGCAGCTCGGTGATGGGCTGGGTGGTATCCAGCGCCGCGGTCACGGTAAAGGTGGCGAACGCCCAATCCATCAGCTCGGCGGTTTCGGTCAGCGCTGGGCGCGGGTCTTCGTCCGTTTTGGGACTGTGCAGCACCACGCTGACATAGGTTTCGCCGTCCTGGGTGTGCCAGCCCGCAAAATTCTGCCAGTCATCCAGGCTGCCGGTTTTGCCGCCTTTGGTGTAAGAGCGGTAATAGTTGCTGCTGGGCGAAACCAGCTTATCACTGGTCAGGATGGTATAGGGCGAATCATGCTTGGTGGAGGCCGGCATCTGGTAGCTTTCCTCCCCTGCCGCCTGGGCAAAGGCATCATAGCCCATAGCCACCCGCACCAGCAGGTAGGCATCCCGCGCGGTGGTCACGTTGCCGGGATCCAGCCCGCAGGGGTCAGTAAAGGTAGTGCCGGTGCAGCCGATGCGGGCAGCTTCATCGTTCATCATGGCCACAAAGTTATCAATGCTGCTGCCGCTCATATAGTCTGCCACGATATACGCTGCCTCGTTGGCGCTGGGCAGCAGCATGGCATACAGCAGGCTGCGCAGGGTATGGGTCTCGTCTTTCCAGATATCCGCCGTGGAAGCATTTTTGCCGTACAGGTAATCATAGATATAGCCCGGCGCTGTAATGCTGATGGTATCCAGCTGGTCCTGGTAGCTTTCCAGCATCAGGATCATGGTCATCAGCTTGGTCAGGCTGGCGGCGGCCATGGGGGTTTCGCTGTTTTTTTCATAAACAACCAGCCCCGTATCGGTGTTAGCCACATAGGCTGCCTCTGCGGTAACAGAAAATCCCGGTGTCAGGTTGGGGGCATCGGCGGTTTCCTCCGCTGCGGCGGGCAGGACCAGCAGCACCGCCAGCAGCAGTACCGCAAGGCAGGCAGACAGGAATTGTTTCATGGCATGTCCTTTTTGGTTTGTCGGCCCAACCTGTAAAGTTATGTGTCAATACAGGTTAAACCTTAGTATAGCAAATTCTTTCTGCAAAAAAAAGAGATTATACAAAAAAATCAAAAATAATTTGGGCAGTTTTTTATTGGAAATAAAGATGTCAAGACTAATTCATGGCCCCGGCTGTGGCAAACAGGCGCTCCACTTCGTCCGAAAGGGCTTTGTGCTCCGGTTTGGCCAGGTTGGGGTCCAGGGCCAGCAGGGCTTTGGCTTCCTGCTGGGCAACGGTCAGGGTGCGGGTATCCTGCACAAGGTCCGCCACATGCAGGGTGGGCAGGCCGTGCTGTGCTTCGCCGAAAAAGTCGCCGGGGCCGCGGGTTTCCAGGTCATACTTGGCAACGGCAAAACCATCCGATGTGCGGCACAAAAAGTGCAGCCGCTGGCGTACCGCTTCTCCCTCGTTATCCGAAATCAGGATACAGCAGGAATTCGCCGCACCGCGCCCCACGCGGCCGCGCAGCTGGTGCAGTGCCGAAAGGCCGAACCGCTCTGCATTTTCGATCACCATTACGGTTGCATTGGGCACATCCACACCGACTTCAATCACGGTGGTGCTGACCAGCACATCCAGCTCCCCGGCCTTGAACTGCTGCATCACTTCATCTTTATCTTTCGGCTTCATTTTGCCGTGCAGCAGGCCGATGCGCCGCCCCGGCAGCAGCGGGCAGGCCACCTGCTCGTAATACTGCTTGACGGCTTTCATGCCGGAATCCATTTCGTTTTCCTCAATGGCCGGGCAGACGATATATACCTGATGCCCTGCGGCGATCTGTTTTTCCAGAAAGCCGTACATATCGCGGCGCTTTTTGCCAGTGATGAACCAGGTCTTGATGGGCTTGCGGCCGGGGGGCAGCTCATCCAGGATGGAGATATCCAGATCCCCGTACATCAAAAGCCCCAGAGTACGCGGGATGGGGGTTGCGCTCATGACCAGCAGGTGCGGGTTGTTGGCCTTGCCCGCCAGAATGCCGCGCTGCCGCACGCCAAAGCGGTGTTGTTCGTCCACAATGGCAAGGCCGAGATTTTTGAACACCACGCTGTCCGTCAGCACCGCATGGGTGCCAACCACCAGCCCGGCACGGCCATCCGCAATGGCGGCAAGGGCCACCCGCTTTTCGGCGGCTTTCATGCCACCCACCAGCAAGGTAACGTTGACGCCAAACGGCTCCAGGCGGTCGGCCAGGTTGGCGGCGTGCTGGCGGGCCAAAATTTCCGTTGGGGCCAGCATGGCGCTCTGCCAGCCATTTTGCGCGGCAAACCAGATGGCCGCAGCGGCCACCAGCGTTTTGCCGCTGCCGACATCGCCCTGCAGCAGACGGTTCATCGGGGTCTGGCCGCACAGATCATGGCAGATTTCTTCCGCCGAGCGGCGCTGTGCCCCGGTGGGTGCATAGGGCAGGCTGCGCCAGAACGGCGCAAGGTCCAGCTCCCGCATGGGAGCACCGGTAATTTTGCGGCCATGGCCTCGCATCAAAAATATGCCCAGCTGCAGGATATACAATTCTTCAAAGATCAAACGGCGGCGGGCAGCAGCGGCGTCCGCTGCATCCCGCGGGGCATGGATGGCCCGCACAGCATCCGCTTTGGGCGGCATGCGGTAGCGGGTCAGCAGCTCTGGCGGCAGCGGGTCATCCAGCTGGGCCACATATTCCAGCGCCAGCTGGGCGCAGCGGGTCAGGCGGGCGGCGGGCAGCCCTTCGGTGCTTCCGTAAACCGGCAGCAGGGGCGCCGCGGCAACCTGGGCTTCGGTGCGCACAAGCGGGTGCAGGATTTCCCGCCGGGTCATCATGCCGCCAACGCGGCCCTCGAAATAATATTCGGTTCCAGGTTCCAGCTTTTCCGCCGCATAGGGCGCGTTGAACCAGGAAAGCGCCAGCATTCCCGTATCGTCCCCTGCCAGCACATGGGAGAGCATCCGCCCGCCTTTAATGCGCCGGTCCGGGTCCCGCTGCAGCACCGTTGCCTTTACGCAGCAGTCCACATCAAACGGCGCTGATACTACCGTGTACGGCTGGGAATAATCAATATACCGCCGCGGATAGTGCAGCAGCAGATCCCGGATGGTATAAATGCCGAGCCTGGCAAACTTTTTGGCGTAAGCCGGGCCAACGCCCTTCAGGTATTGGATGTCGCTGTTGATATCCGGCATGGCTGCACCTCCTTCCGGTAGGGTTATAAACAAAGGACGAACATGCGTTTTGATGCACAAGTTCGTCCTTGAATGGTTTTGTCCGTTATGCCGGGATCATTCCACGCTGAGCATATAGTAGTAAACCGGCTGACCGCCATGGATATGGCTGACCTCCACGCTGGAGCCGCACTTGGACTGCACCAGTTCGGTGGTATGTTCGGCATCTTCCTCGCTGACTTCCGCACCGGAGATCACGGTGATGAACTGGCTGTCCTTTTTCTTCATGGAACGTGCCAGGCGGTAGGTCATCTTGGTAATGTCACTGCCAGTGGCAACGATCTTACCGTTTTCCAGCGCCATGATCTCACCCTTACGGATGGGGCGGCCGTCAAACTCGCTGTCGCGGGCGGCATAGGTGATCAGGCCGGTAGCAACCTTTTCGGCGGCGGCCATCATGTTGACGGCGTTCTCCTCCGGGGCGGCTTCGGGGTCAAAGTTCAGCATAGCGGTCATGCCCTGGGGCACGGTACGGGTAGGCAGAACCAGGACCTTGCGGTCAGCCAGCTTTTCTGCCTGTTCGGCAGCCATGATGATGTTTTTATTGTTGGGCAGCACCAGAACGGTCTTGGCGGGCACGCTCTGGATGGCAGCCAGGATATCCTCGGTTGCCGGGTTCATGGTCTGGCCGCCGGAAACAACGGCATCCACGCCCAGGTCCTCAAACACGGATTTCAGTCCATCGCCCGCCGCCACGGCAACAAAGCCATAGGCGCGGTCCGGGTCAACTGCAGCGTAAACAAAAGTTTCCTTTGCGCCGGTCTCGGCAGCCTTTTCCTCGGCTTCGGCCTGCTTTTCCAGACCCTTGGCCTGCTTCTGGCGGGCCAGGAACTGCTCATGCATGTTCTCGATCTTAAAATTGGTCAGGTAGCCATACTTGATGGCCTCGCTCAGCATCATGCCGGGGTCAGCCGTATGCACATGGCAGTTGGCCACATCGTCATCCTCGATCACAACAACAGAGTCGCCGTTGGATTCCAGGAAAGCGCGCAGGCGGGTGATGCTTGCTCCGGAATCCTTATGGACCAGGAACTGGGTGCAGTAGCCGTTTTTGATATCCTCAACCTTCATCAGGTCGTCGGTAAACACGCCCTTGCCCGCTGCGCTGGAATCCAGCTTCGGCTTGGCGGCAACCTCGGCACCGGCAACGATCTCGCCGCCGTCAAACACCTGCTTCATGCCCTCAAACACCAGCATGATGCCCTGGCCGCCGGCATCCACAACGCCAGCCTTTTTCAGCACAGGCAGCAGGTTGGGGGTGTCCTCCAGAGCTTTCTGGCCAGCTTCGCACACGGTGGCCCACAGCTGCGGCACATCGTCGGTTTCAGCGGCAACGGCAGCCTCGGCAGCCAGGCGGGTAACGGTCAGGATGGTGCCCTCGGTGGGCTTCATGACCGCCTTGTAAGCAGCTTCCACGCCCATCTGCAGGGCTTTGGCCAGGTCAGCGGCCTCGGCATCGGTTTTACCGGCCAGCGCCTTGGAAAAACCGCGGAACAGCAGGCTGGTGATAACGCCGGAGTTGCCGCGCGCACCGCGCAGCATGGCGGAAGCAGCGCTCTTGCTGGCTTCGGCCACCGTGCAGGTATCCGGCATGGCGTTCAGCTCGCTCAAGGCCGCGCCGATCGTCATGCTCATATTGGTACCTGTATCACCATCCGGCACAGGGAAAACGTTCAGCTCGTCCACGCGGGTACGTTGATTTGCAATATTGTTGGCGCCGGAAATGATGGCGTCGCGCAGTGTCTTACCAGTAATCATTCTAACAGTTGCACCTCATTGTAATTTTTGGGGAAACAAGCCGCCGGGGCAAATACCAGCCGGGGCCCCCGCCGCTTTATTCGTCAATGATATCATCAACAAACACATCAATGCGGGCCACTTTCAGGCCGGTTGCATGTTCAACTTCATCTTTAACGCGGTGGGTAATGCTTTGCGTGATGGAAGCGATGTTCAGGCCATACCCCACTTTGATGTGCAGGGTGATGACCAGCCGCCCTTCCTGCTGGCTTACGGTAACGCCTTTTTCGGGCAGGGAGCCGTTGCGCAGCGCTTCGCGCACTGTGCTGGCGGCAGAGCTTTGGCCCATGGCGGCAATACCGTAACAGTTTTTGGCAGCTTCGGCCACAAGGCCCGAGAAGTAATCATTCGTAAGCGAAATATGTCCCAAAGGATTCACTCGTGTGATCATTTGCGTTCCTCCCTATGGAATACAGATGAATTCCCAGCTTCGGGTTTAACCCTTTTGCCGGGTTCCATGTGCGTCAGTTACAGCTAACGCAATTCTATTATACACGATTTGTTTCGGTTTGAACAGAGCTTTTTGTAAAAAGCCCTGCCGAAAAGGGAACAAAATTTGCAGCCTAATTTTTTACATCGGTTTTAACAATCCATTCACAAAGTTCTCCCAAACGGCGCGTATACTTAATATTAGTAAAGGTCGTACTTTTAACGCCCGCCCCGGCAGTAGATGCGGGGGAGCAGCAAAAGCCGCCATACACAGTGCTTTCCCTTTCCATCAAGATAACCTGCAAAGGAGTTATTTTCCGCCATGAATCTGTTGTTCTTTTTAACGCCAAAACAGGACGTTTTATTTATCTATGAAGATTTTACCCTGCGCCAGACCCTTGAAAAATGGTCCAACCAGCGCTTTGCCACCATTCCGGTATTAAAACGCAACGGCGAATACTTGGGTACCATGACCGAGGGCGACATTTTATGGGGCATCAAAAGCATTCACGGGCTGGATATTGACGCCAGCGAGGATATCCCCATCGCCTCTTTCCCCCGCCGCCGGGATTACAAGGCAGTTCCCGTTACCACTGACATGCACGCTTTGCTGAACGCCGCCGTTGACCAGAATTTTGTTCCCGTGGTGGATGACCGCAACGTATTTATCGGCATTGTACGCCGTACCGCAATTTTGCAGCAGGTTGCCAAAGACTATGAGAGCCCAAAGGGCAATGTGATCCCGGAAACCGCTAAAAGCAAAGCCCGCAAGGAGGCGGCATTTGTGTAAGAATATCCGGTTGTTTGCACCGCATTTTTAATGTGTTTTATTCCACCGTGACCACCGGGGCGCACATTGTATGCCCGCCAGCCTGGCGGCATATCAATGCCAACGCAAAGACGTCACATATTTTAACAAGTCGTACACACAGCAAACAGCCGCGGGCGAACGATGTTCGCCCTTACCAAGACATTTAAGGCAACACCGCACAATTCCCGCCTTAAGCACTGCGGTACGGCATCTGCGTTGCCAAAATGCTCGATAAGACATCCAGTATTATCTGCGCTTTTGGCTTGGCATCTGCCGCACCTCGCTCGCCGTATCGGCACTTAGAATTATGCGGTATTGCCTTATATTTTTAACTTTCCTGTTCATCCGCAAACTGTAAACTAAACGCAAAACATCCCCCGCAAGTCAGCGATTGCTGCACCTGTCGGGGGATGTTTCAACTTTATTTTTGCAGAACGTTGAAAGTTCTGCGTTTTTTATTTTTTAGTAGAACCAGCCGTTTTCGGTTTCTTCGGCTCGTTTGCGTTCCTGTTCTGCTTTTTTGGTCAGGCGCTTTTTGCGGTGTTTGTGGCCCAGAATGGACAGGATAACCAGCAGCACCGCTGCCACGGCGCCGCCGATCAGAATTGGCAGCGGGATGCCGGGCTTTTCTACTGCGGCAAGGGTCGTTTCGTCCGTCATGGCGGTAAACACCAGATAGCTGCCATCCTCGGTGGTATCCACCTTGCGCCAGCTGCCATCAGCATCGCGCAGGTATACCACAGTATTGTCCGAAGGTGCCAGATAATGCAGCACATGGCTGTCGGAGTGGTCCTCCGGCAGGGTGATTTCCCAGCATTCCAGCAGCGTTCCCACCGCGCCGGGGCTTTCGCTGGACGGGGTCAGCGTTACTTCCGCCGTGCCAAAAGCGCCCTCTGCCAACAGGATGGGCAGGCCGTTGCGGGTATCGCCGCTCTGCACCACGGAATCCAGCGGGGTGTATACTGCTTCAATCGTCTGGTCAAACACAACATGATCATGGTCAAAGTCCGACCATTCTGCCGTATAGCCGCCCTTGACAGGCAGCTCCGGCGCATTGGCCATATCAAAGGCCGCACCGTACTCCACCGTAACAGCTTCCACCGTAACCTGGCTGGCGACAAAATTCAGGGTAACATTGCGGAATTCATCCGGCATGCCCTCCTGTGCCGTCAAGTCACAGAATTCCTGGAACGAAAGCGGTTCCGCCTGACCTGCATAACTTACGCCGTCAATGCCGCCCAGCGTTTCGCTGACAAAATAGTTGCCGCTCTGCTCGGACTCGGAATCCTGAAGTGCGCTGTTCAGGTTGGTGATGGAATTGCTGCTTTCCAGCCCACCGGCAATCGCGCCGACATACTCGTCGCCATCCGCCAGCACAAAGCTGCGGCTGCCGGTAATGGTAAAGCCGCTGCCCGCAATGCCGCCGACATAGTTATCACCGCTCAGGCGGCACTTGGCTGCGCTGCGGCGGATGATGGACTTGCTCTGCCCGGCAATACCTCCAACATAATCCGCATCGTCCGATTTCAGATTGCCAAAGTTATAGCTTTGCAGCACCGAGCCCATATCCATGCTGCCAACGATGCCACCGCCGCCTTTTTTCTTGACATTGACAGCCCCCTTATTGATGCAGTCCCGCACCACGATGCGGGTCTTGTAGGTCACATTCAGTGAGCTGCTGCCGCTGGTTTTGGTATCATCTTCGGGGTCCAGGTCGTTTTCACGGGCCATGGCGCCGGTAATGCCGCCTGCATTGATATCGGCGTTTACCTCGCCAAGGTTCATGCAGTTGAACACTTTACCTTCGGTATCGCCATCGGTATCGCTGTCTGAAACATCTTCAAACAGGTTGTTGTCGTCCTCGCTCTGGTCTGCAGCACCAGCCAGCGTATCGCCAATTTTGTTCAGCTGGCTGCTGATGGCCTGCACATCCTGGATCAAAGCCTGGGTGTGGCTGCCGGTGTTGGTGTTCAGGCTACTGACACCGTCAATGATGGAAGCCAGGCTGCCGTTCAGGCTGCTGCGGGCTGCGGTGATGGAATCGCGGTCGCTCAGCGTAATACTGGGCACCGTCAGGTCAATGTTGCTGTCGATCTGGCCTTCGCCGCCATGGTCGATGGTCGCATCGCCGCCAGCGTCACCGCCGCCTTCCCCGCCAAAATCGAGATCCACATCAAAAGTGGGTTCATTGCGGCGGGGGGGCGGCCATGTGCTTCGCCCTCGCGGTCGTCCTCGCTCTGCTCTGCGGGCTGGTCGTCAGGCTGGTCCGGCTCCGGGGCAGGTGCCGCAGTCGGATCCGGGGCAGGGGCCGCGGTGGGGGCTTCCGTCACGGCCGGCGCTTGCGTCACAGCCGGCGTTTCGGTGGGTTCCGGGGTTTCCTCCGGTTCTTCGGTCGGCTCCGGGGTGGGCACCAGCTCAATGGTGCCGTTGATGTTGCCATTGCCGGACCCGTTTGCGCTGCCGTTGCCGCTGCCATTGATCGTACCCTGCCCGGTCAGTTTGGTCAGGTTGGTAATGTTGATGGTCTGGGTGCCGATATCAAACCCGTTGACCGTCTTATCGATCAGGGTATCCACGGCTTCGCGCGCGCTGTCCACCCGGCTGGTCAGGTCATTCAGCTGGCTGGTCAGCTCACTGGAAGAAGCCGAGGCATCATTGGTGGCCTTGTTCATCAGGGCAGAAAGGGTATCCAGTTCGCCCTGCAATTCCTGCAAGGTATCCTGGTTATATTGCAGCACGCTGGAGGGTTCCATCTGACCCACAATGCCGCCGCCCTCCTTGCGGGCGTTGACGGTGCCATAGTTCACGCAGCCTTCCACATAGCCGGTCTGGCTGCCGGCAATACCGCCGACATTATAGCCAATGTGGCTGTAGCCAATGGTTCCGCGGTTGATGCAGGCACGCAGCACACCGGCATTGTTGCCCGCAATGCCGCCTGCATCGGTCACATCGTTGGCCTTTTCGGTTTTCAGCACATCGTCCAGGGTCAGGTCATTCAGCTTGACTTCGTTCTGGCTCACGGTGGTATTCACGCTGGCCGCGTTGGTGCAGTTGGCAGCCACGCCGTCATTCTGGCCCACAACGCCGCCCACAAAGTGGCTGCCGTACACTGTGCCGCTTACCGTGCAGCCGTTGATGCTGCCCTTGACCGTATTGACACCGGCAATGCCGCCAATCTGGCTGGTGCCGGATACCACGCCGTCAAACGCGCAATTTTCAATCGTACCGGCGTTACTGCCCGCAATGCCGCCCACGCTGGCGCGGGTGCCGCCCGGCTTGATGCGGCCCTTTACCGTCATATCGCGCACCAGGGCCCCCTGCTGCACATAGCGGAATAAGCCCTGCACGCTGCCGTCCTGGCTGAGGGAAAGGCCGGTAATGGCGTGGTTCTGGCCTTCCCATGTGCCGCCAAAGCTGGGGATACCGTTAAAGTCAACGCCGGAAAGGTTAATATCGGCTTCCAGCACAACGGTGCGGTTCTGGCTCCAACTGTCCAGGCGGCAGTTCTTGGCCAGCTGGATCAGGTCATCCGCACTGGAAAGGTAGACCGTATCTTTTGGGGCCGTATCCTGCACGATTTCGGTCTGGGCGGTGTCGGCTTCCTCGGCAAACACCTGGGCGGGCAGCATGGCCCCCAGCATACACAGGCAGATACACACAGAGAGGAGTTTTTCCAGCGTGCGTTTTGCTGTATTGCGTTCCATCAGACTTCCTCCCCTTCCGTATAATGTTCTGCCCATTCAGCCGCCGCTTGTTCCTTGCTTTCCGGCAGATAAAAATCAGGCTTTGTTGGTTCTATCGTTGTGCCGCTGGTAACAGAGGCTTTCAACGTACCGTTCAACGTACCCTTGATCTCGGCATCGATCACACCGTTCACATAGCCGCGCACCCGGCCGCTGACGCGCATGTTGCCGCTGGCCGTGCGGTTGACGCGGGACAGATCCACAGGAACTTTTACATCAAAGCTGGTACGCTCCACAATGGTATCGCCGATAAGCAGGATCTGGGGCAGAACCGCCATAACCAGCACAATGGAAATGACCGTGCCGCGGCCCAGGCAGGTGCCGATGGCAGCGATGACCGGATTGGTGGTCATAACGCCGATCAGCGCACCGGCCACCGCCAGAATGGTGCCGGATGTAAAGATGGTAGGGAACGCTTCGTTCAATGCGGCGATAATTGCCTCTTTGGGCCGCATTTCTTTTTTCAGGTCACTGTAATGGCTGGAAATAACGATAGCATAGTCAATGTTTGCACCCATCTGGATGGAGTTGACAATCAGGTAACCCAGGAAGTACAGCGACTCATGTTGGATGGTCGGCACCGAGAAGTTGATCCAGATACTGCCCTGAATGACAACGATGAGCAGCACCGGCAGACCGGCCGATTTGAAGGTGAACAGCAGGATAATGACAACAAACAAAGCGGACAGCACACTGATCAGCATATTATCCTCGCCAAAGGAGCTGGACAGATCTTTGACGTTGGTGGAGTTGCCGACAATGTAGGTATCGCTGCTGTAATATTTGGCGATCATAACGTGCATCGTATCCAGGAAGTCCATGGTCTCGTCACTTTCTTCCGGCAGGTTCAGGTAGACAACCAGGCGACTGTATTTATCGCTTTGCAGCTGCAGCTGTGCCTTGTTCAGCTGTTCAAACAGGTCATCCAGCGTTTCCTGAATGTCGCCGTCCAGCGTAATGTTGCCGTCTTTCATCTCCCGCTGCAGGAACATGAACATATCAAACAGCGGTACTTTATAATCGCCAAGGCCGCTGATCAACTTGCCGTATTCGTTCTGGTCCACGGCATAGGCGGCGTACAGGGCTTCGGCCACCTCGTAATCCAGCCCGGCCAGTTCCGACATCTGGCGCGGGGTCAGGGCATCGGCCAGTTTGTAGCCATCCATAGCGTCAATGTTGGCCAGGCCCTGGGTGGATTTTACTTCCGCGCAGGAATCCAGGTCCTTGAGCAGCTGGCGTTCGGAATCATAATCCCCTGTCGGCACGATCACCGCCACCATGTTGTTGACACCAAAAGTATTCTTGATTTTCTGGTGGGCAATCTGGCTTTCACTCTGCTTGGCGGTGACCAGGTCTGTATAGCTGTAGCAGTAGGGGCACTTGTTGGCCAGCACTGCGGTGACTACAACCACAACGGCAAAAATCGGCGGGACAATAAACCGGGTGGCGACATCAAACTTGCCCAGGAAGGTGATCTTGGGGATCAGGTTTTTATGGCGGGTTGCATCGATCTTTTTGCTGAACACCATCAGCAGGCCGGGCATCAAGGTAAACACCGACAGCAAGCTGAACAGAATAGCCTTGATCAGCACGGTTGCCATATCGCGGCCAATGCCAAAGTGCATGAACGCCAAAGCCCCCAAGCCGGAAATGGTGGTCAGAGAGGAAGAGCTGATTTCGGGGATTGCCTTGGACAATGCCGCGATACAGGCCTCCCGCGTATCCTTGGTTTCGTGCTCATCCGAGAAGCGGTGGCACAGGATGATGGCGTAGTCAATGGCCAGTGCCAGCTGCAGAATAACGGTAACGGAGTTGGAGATAAAGGAAATGGTGCCACACAGGAAGTTGGTGCCCATATTCAGCAAAGCCGCCGCGCCAAAGGTCATAATCAGAACCGGAACCTCGGCATAGGAACGGGACGTAAGGGTAAGCACCAGCACGATGACGATGGCCGCCAGTACCAGAATGACGCTCATCTCGCTTTGCAGGTCTGCGGAGGTATCCACGCCGACTTCGGTATCAATATAGGTATCGTACCCGGCCAGCATATCCCGGATGGTATGCAGCGCATGGATGCTGATATCGTCCGTTGTGGTGCCGTCAAACGTTACGCTGAACAGCGCCGAAGCGGATTTGTAGTGGTCCGTGGTATCATCAAAATCCACGCTGGTAACGCCATCAATGCTTTCCAGGTCACTGCAGATATTCTCGGCGGTTTCATATGTAACATTGGAAACCATCACGCGGGCTGTGCCGTATGTAACAAAGTTATCATTCATCACGGTCAGGCCCTGGCGGGTTTCGGTATCCTCCGGCAGGTAGGTAGTAATATCATTTTCCACCTTGACCCAGCCGGTTGCTACAATACTGAAAATTAACGCAAATGCATAAAGTAGAAAGAACAGGTTGCGCTTATCCACAATAAAGGTAGCGATTTTTTCCATACCGCTGCCTTTTGGCTTTTGCTCCTCCATATACACACTCCTTACCTGATTAACCACAGTACCAAAAGCACAAAACCAACAGCACCGTGCATGTTTTGCCGGTGCACGGTGTGTGGCTGTGCCTTTCCCGTACTTAATACCCAATAATTTTATCGGCACTCTCCTGCCCTATTTTTATATGGGACCGGGCGCAGAGAGCACTTTATTTATATCATTATTATTATAAGGATTTTTGTGTCAGAAAGAAATGGATATATCTTGAACATTTTCAAAATCACACTGTCAAATTCTCGTTTTTGTACAAAAATGAAACCGTGATTTGTGTATTTCGCGCAAAGGGGATCCAGGTGGCTGACATACAAAAACCGCCCCGCGGTTTACACCACGGGGCGGTTTGGAAAAGATTCAAGTAAGAAGAATTACTTCAGCTCAACCTTAGCGCCGACTTCTTCCAGCTTCTTCTTCATTTCCTCAGCGTCAGCCTTGGAAGCCTGCTCCTTCAGCTTAGCGTTGGCAGTCTCAACGAGCTTCTTAGCTTCCATCAGAGAAGCGCCGGTCAGCTCCTTAACAGCCTTGATGACCTGCATCTTGTTAGCGCCGACATCAGCCAGGATGACATCGAACTCGGTCTTCTCTTCCTCAGCAGGAGCAGCAGCGCCAGCAGCAGCCGGAGCGGCAGCAGCAACAGCGGAAACGCCGAACTCTTCGCAAATGGTATCAACGAGCTCTTTCAGCTCGAGAACGGTCATAGTCTTGACAGACTCGACAATGGCAGTGATCTTTTCAGAAGCCATGGTAGTTACCTCCATAATTTTTATAATTATTTGTGTGCGGCGGTTTTGTTGAGGTTTACGCCGCTTTTCTCATGCTGCAAGATAAATCAGGCAGCGGGGGTTTCTTCCTGCTTGTCGACGATCCCCTGGATCGCAACAGCCAGACCGCCGATGATCCCGTTGAGGGAGCCAGCCAGCATAGAGAGCAGGCCTTCGCGGTTGGGCATGGTGGACAGGCTCTTGACGCCAGCGGCATCCAGCACCTGGCCGTCGCAGAAGCCACCCTTAACAGTGAAGCGCTTGGACTTGTCTGCGTCAGCAACCTTGCACAGGATGCGGGCAGCAGCAGCCGGGTCCTCAGCAGACAGAGCAATTGCGGTGTCACCCTTGAAGTACTCAGCAAGAGCTTCGTACTGGGTGCCAGCAACAGCACGGCGCAGCATGGTGTTTTTGACAACCATGTACTCAACGCCGGCTTCACGCAGTTCCTTACGCATCTTGGTATCATCAGCAACGCTGATGCCGTTGTAAGCAACGACAACGCCAGCCAGAGAACCAGCGATCTTGGTGTTCAGTTCTGCAACATAAGCCTTCTTGGCTTCCAGAATCTTTGCACTGGGCATTTGTTTTCACCTCATTCCGCTTGTAAGATATACAGGCAAGCGGCTCTATCAAAAGAAAAAGCCACTTTCCCGTTGCCGGGAAAATGGCTTTGAAGCAAATTCAAAACGCACGTTTCTCGGCAGGTGGGTCAAACCCGTTAGGCCCCAAAGGGCGCCTGCTGTCTTAAAAACAGCTTAATTATAATAGCACGGGAATGTGCGTTTGTCAAGCATTTTTTAAGAGAAAATTCTCTTATACACCATACTTGTTGGTGGCAACGCGAACGCCGGGGCCCATGGTGGTGGCGATGGTTGCGCTCTTGAAGTACTGGCCCTTGGCAGCAGCCGGCTTAGCCTTAGCAATGGCTTCCAGGACGGTGTCCAGGTTGGCCATCAGCTTTTCAGCGCCAAAAGAAGCCTTGCCAACGGGAACATGGATGATGTTCTGCTTGTCCAGGCGGTACTCGATCTTACCGGCTTTGGCATCGGTAACAGCCTTGCCAACGTCGGGGGTAACGGTGCCAGCCTTCGGGTTCGGCATCAGACCACGAGGTCCGAGGATCTTACCCAAGCGGCCAACGCGGCCCATCATATCCGGGGTGGTAACCAGAACGTCGAAGTCCAGGTAGCCGCCCTGGATCTTGGCGATCAGATCATCATCGCCAACTTCCTGAGCACCGGCAGCCTCAGCAGCCTTAGCAGCGTCGCCCTTGCAGATAGCAACAACGCGAACGTTTTTGCCAGTGCCGTTGGGCAGAACAACAGCGCCGCGGACCTGCTGATCAGCATGGCGGCTGTCAACGCCAAGGCGGACATGCAGCTCAACGGTCTCGTCGAACTTGGCCTTAGCGGTCTTGCAGCACAGCTCCAGGGCTTCCTGGGGCTCGTAGGTCTTGGTACGGTCGATCAGCTTAGCGCTGTCGACATAATGTTTACCGTGATTCATTACTTTATTCCTCCATTGTGGTAGTTATCGGATTTATCCTCCCACGCAAAAGAGCTTGATCAGCCCTCGACGGTAACGCCCATGCTGCGGGCGGTGCCCTTGATCATGCTGACAGCAGCTTCCAGAGAAGCAGCGTTCAGGTCGGGCATCTTGGTCTTGGCAATCTCCTCGGCCTGAGCCAGCGTGATGGAGCCAACCTTGTTCTTGTTGGGCACGCCAGAGGCGGTGTCGATGCCAGCGGCCTTCTTGATCAGGACCGGAGCCGGCGGGGTCTTGGTGATGAAGCTGAAGGAACGGTCAGCGTAAACAGTGATGACAACGGGGATGATCATGCCGATCTGGCCCTTGGTACGTTCGTTGAACTCCTTGGTGAACGCCATGATGTTAACGCCCTTCTGGCCCAGAGCAGGACCAACAGGGGGAGCCGGAGTTGCCTTGCCGGCGGGAATTTGCAGCTTAATGTAGCCAGTGATTTTCTGTGCCATGATAAATTGCACCTCCAAAATTTGTGGTGAGTTGCGGCCCGCGGTGCAGGCCTCCCACGAGCATGCGACCCTCGCACGCTCTATAAAAACTGCTCATGCGCAGTTTCTACCGGAATTACTTGCCTGTTGCCAGGCGATTTGCGCTAAGTTCCGCTTACAGAAGTTTAACTTCGTGCAGACCAAGTTCTGCCGGGATTTCGCGGCCAAACATGTTGATCTTGATACGGACCTTGCGTTCGTCGAGATTGATCTCTTCCACCGTACCGATGGAACCTTCCATTGTGCCGGAAGTGATCTCGACATTGTCGCCCACGGCATAATCGACTTCGGGCGCGGCAACGCCGTTATCAACGCCGAGCTTGGCGACTTCCTCCTCCGAGAGGGGTTCCGGCTTGGAAGCCGGGCCGACAAAACCGGTGCAGCCGCGGGTGTTGCGGACAATGTACCAGGTATTATCGTTCATGACCATTTTGACAAAGACATAGCCGGGGTAGATCTTGCGCTGAACTTCTTTTTCGCCGATCTTATTGCCGGTTTTATCAAACTGATCCTCCATCACGGTCTCGGTGGGGACCTTGACATCGCAGATAAGATCCTGAATGCGGCGGTTTTCCACCATGGTCATCAGATCCGTTGCGACTTTGTTTTCATAGCCGGAATAGGTATGCACAACATACCAATATGCTTGTTCAGCCATAGTTGCCTCCGCTCAAAAGCCGGTTCACGCGCCGATCAGCAGGTGAATGATACCGCCAAACGCCATGTCCAGCAGCACCAGCACAACAGCCGCGATTACCACAACCACAATAACGGTAATGGTGTTGTTGCGGGTGTCTTCCTTGCTGGGCCACACAACCTTTTTCAGCTCGCTTTTTGTATCACGGAAATACTTGGTGATACGGCCAAAAAAGTTCTTGACCTTGGCAGTGAAGGGAACCTTCTTTTTGCCGTCATTTGCCTTAGCCTTTTTGTCGGCTTTAGCTTCTTCCGGCTTGGCGGCGGTCTGGTTTACCGCTTTGTTATCAGCCATCTTAAAAGCTCCTTCAAACTTACTTTGTTTCGCGGTGAACAGTATGCTTCTTGCAGAAACGGCAATACTTCTTCATCTCAAGACGATCCGGATTGTTCTTCTTGTTCTTTTCCTTGTTGTAGTTACGCTGCTTGCACTCGGTGCAGGCCAGGGTGATCTTGACAGTCATTCGTTCGGCACCTCCAATTAACGGTTTATACGGGTGCAGCACCGAAGTTAAAGCTTGATGCTTTGCGCTGCGCCCAAAGGCCTCCCTCGTTGTGCAAAGGGTTGCCGCCCTTTGCGCCCGCGGGCCCTGTGCCTAAAAATGGGCACAAAAAAATAGACCCGCAAAAGAGGTATTACTATAATAGCATACCAACCCCCGTGCGTCAAGGGGGACCGGCAGAAAAAATCACGTTATCTGCCCAAAAGTTTATCGCCTATTCCAAAGGCGGCATATTCCAGCGGGATATCGATCTCATCCTGCATGGCGAACGAGTAGATGGTCAGCTTTGTTACCGGCACCGGCAAACGCAGGGCAAACGCACGGCGGTACAGCCGCAGCTGCGCGGCATAGCTCTCAATATAATAGGTGGCATTGCGGCTTTTATCGGTTTTATAGTCCAGAATTTCGGCGTGGTCGTCAAACACCAGCACCACATCGGCAATGCCCTGCACCAGCACCGGGGCCTTGGCCGCTCTCCCCTGCCCCGCCGCTTCGTGGACGACTTCTCCGGCCGGCAGCGCGGTAATGAACGGTTCTTCCCGCAGGACCTGGCGGGCAGCGGCAATGCGCTGCCATACCCCGCTGGCAAAAAACGGGCGTACCTGTTCCAGATCCAGCACTTTGGCCAGCTCCGGGTCCAGCAGGTGCAGGTCCAGCTGGCGCTGCACTTCGGCTTCCAGCTCTGGCGGCTGCGGGCCAAAGGGGACGCTCTGCAAAAACGCATGGATGGCCGTGCCGCGTTCCGCCCCGGTCATGCCGGACTTTTGCAAAAATGCCGGGCGGCGCAGGGTCAGTTCCTGTTTGGTGTGGGTCACGGCGCTGACACTGACTTTAACCGGGATGGTTTCCAGCGCTTTGTTGGGGCTTTGCCATGTAAACGCTTCCAGCAGGCGTTCGGTCAGGGCATCGTCCGGCAGGGCCGGGGCTTCCGGCTCCGCTGCCTGCACCGCGGGGGGCGGGTCCAGCAGGCGGATGTTCAGCGGCGCTTCCGTTGGGATGTGATGGGGCAGCAGTTCGCTGTATTTCCACAGTTCCTCGCTGGCCGGGTGCAGCATAGCTGCCGTCAGCAGCCAGAGCGCCCAGTTCTGTGCCCCCAGCATGGCTTCGGCATCCGTTGCCTCGGCGCTGGCAAACATGGCCGGATTTTTCAATTCACTTTCCGGTCTTTTCAGCGGTACCGTAATGATCAGCGCATCCTGCGCACGGGTCAGCGCCACATATAAAATGCGCATTTCCTCGCTGAGTGTTTCACGTTTGATCGTCTGCGCCACGGCGGTATAAGGCAGCGTTTTGTAGCGGCTGGCACTGCTGCCCGCGCGCAGCATCAGGCCAATGCCCAGCTCCTTATGATACAGCACCGGATAGATGGCATCGCTCTGGTTGAACTTGTGGGAGGTGTTGGCCACAAACACCACCGGGAATTCCAGCCCTTTGGAGCGGTGGACCGTCATAATGCTCACGCAGCCGGGGCGGCTTTGGCCGATGGAAGGCGCCTGCACCCCGCTGCCCGCCTTGGCGGCATCCATTGCGCGCACCAGGGCCGAAAGACCGCGCGCCCCGGCGTTCGCTGCCCACGCGGCAAATGCCAGCAGGTCATCCCGGCAGCGGGCACCGTCCGGCATGGCGCCGACCGCCGCCAGGTAACCCGTGCGGGCAAACAGCTCTTCGATCAGCTGCCCCACCGTCAGGGTACGGGCCAGCTCGCGGTAAACCTCCATATCCTGCAAAAACGGTGCAAAGCGCGGGTCGCTGCCGTGCAGCACCGCCGCATACAGGTTGCCGCCGCGCACAGCCGCGCGCAGCTGCACCAGATCATCCGGCGTGTAAGGGTACAGCGGGCTGAGCAGCACAGAGGAAAGCTCCACATCCTGTGCCGGGTTATCCAGCACACGCAGCAGTGCGGCAAAGGGGCGCACATGAGGGGCGTCCAGCAGGTCAGCCGCCACATCGGCATAAACCGGGATATCCAGCGCGGTCAGGGCAGCTTCATACAGCGCAAAGTCCGAACGGCCGCGCAGCAGAATACAGAAATCGTCATACTGGCAGGGGCGGGTTTTGCCGGGTTCGGCGTCCCGCACGGGGTAACCATCCGCCATCATCTGGGCAATGCGTGCAGCAATGGTGCGGGCATCTGCCGCGGTATCGGCTTCGCGGATCACATCCAGCTCGCACAGGCCGGGGTAGGTTTCGTCTTTTCTGCCCACCACAAGGCGCTGGCCATCGCCGTAATCAATGCCGCCGAGCCGCCGGGAGAAAAACGTTTCAAAAAAGTAGTTGATCCCCCGGATTACATCCGGCGCACTGCGGAAGTTGGCATCCAGCGCAATGGTGGCCGGTTCCGGGTAAGGTACCGGGGCATCGGCCGGGTAGGGCTGCCACGCCGTCTGCTTGCCCACAAAGACGGAGGGGTCCGCCTGGCGGAAACGGTAAATGCTCTGCTTGATATCCCCCACAAAAAACAGGTTAGAAGCATCCGGCGCGGCAAGGGCAAAGTAGATGGCATCCTGCAGCGCGTTGGTATCCTGGTATTCGTCCACCAGCACAGCAGAGTACCGCGCGCTGACGGTGCGGCACAGGCTGGTGCGCTCGTACTCCGGTGTCAGCAGCAGTTCCAGCGTCATGTGCTCCAGGTCTGCATAGTCCAGCACTTTTTCTGCCAGTTTAGCTTCCAGCAGTGTGCGGCGGTACTGCTCCACTGCGCGGACCAGCGCAGCCACAAGCGGGGCGGCGCGGCGGCGGTCTGCCTGATAGTCAGCTGCCGGGCAGAGCAAAAAGTCCGTTCTCAGGGTCGCTATATGTTTTTTGGCGCGGTCCCGCAGCATATTGGCCGACATTGCCGCTATGTTGGATGCGATCCCACCGGGCACCCGCCCGGCTCTGCGCCAGTTATCTGCGTTATCCAGTGCTTCCGGAACGGTGTCCCACGCGCCGTGATCGAGCCGATCCAGCACCAGCAGCATGCGGTCTTCGTCATCCATCAGTACTGCTGTCAGGGCTTTATCCGCCGCCGGGTCCTTCGCTGCAATTTTTTGCGCCGTGCGCAAAAGGCGCAATACGCCCTTGATCCGCGCAGAGGTTTCCCGCAGAACGGCCTGCCCCCACTGGGTCTTTTCCGGTGGGGCATCGCTCTGCCACATTTCAACAAAGCGCTGCAGCGCCTGTGCCGGGTGTGGCAGCGCCTGGGTAAAGTGATACAGTTCCTGCACCGCCCGGCCTGTGGTATCATCCGTCCGGCCGCGGTCATACAGGTCCGCAAAGGCACAGAAGTCAGGATCGGTATATGCCTGTTCCAGCACGGTGGAAAGGGTTTCCTGCTGCAGGCGCACCAGGGTAGCGTCATCCGCAATGGTAAAATCCGGCGGAACATCCAGAGCCGAAAAGTTCTGCTGCACAAAATGCAGGCAGAACGCATCCACTGTGCCGATGGATGCCCGCTGCAGCCGCATCTGCTGGCGGCGCAGGCGCACATCCTGTGGATGCTGGCGAATCTCTGCTGCCAGGCGCTTGGTAATATCCGCCCGCAGCTTGGCCGCTGCCGCATTGGTAAATGTCATGATCAACAGAGAATCTGCATCCACCGGGTGGTCCGGGTCGGTGATCAGCCCCGCCACACGTTCCACCAGCACCCGCGTTTTGCCGGAGCCGGCCGCAGCCGAAACCAACAGGCTGCCGCCGCGGGCCTGAATGGCCGCGGCCTGCGCCGGGGTAAATTGAATTTTCGCTTCCGCCATTGTTGTCTCCTTATCCGGCGTTTTTGCATTTTAAGGTATATCTGAAAGCAAAGAAAATAACGACAATTTTTACAAACACAAGACGAATTCCAATGCTTTTTAACACAGAATTCAGCTGTGTTTGGTCGAAAGAGGCTGAATTCTTGACTTTCCAGCTGCCCCGCCGGTTTACTCTGCGCTAAACGGGTCGTCCGGTTTAAGCGGTGTGCGCTCCCCTTCGCCGTCCGCATGACGGCAGACGGTGCGGTACTCACACCAAAGGCAGGGGCTTTTGCCTGCATTGGGCACCAGCGGGGCCGCGTCGATTTCACCGCTGTACAGGTTCTTGGCCATATCGATCAGCATTCCATCCAGGTGGTCCCGGATGCGGTTGAACTTTTCCCGGTCCGCCAGCCGCGCTTTGGCCGACTGTGCCGTTGGCTCCCCGGTTTTGGCGCTGAAGCTGAGGGGCACAAAGGCACCGGTGCCCCTGGTATCCATGGCATGGTAAATGCTCGGCTCATCCAGCAGCAGTCCTTCCAGCGGGTAGTTCTGCGCCTGCAAAGGCTCTGCATCATCTGTTTCCGGTCGAATGATATTTTCCGGCGCGGGATCCGCCCACAGGTATTCTACCCCGGCTGCCGTGCCCTGCGAGAACAGATGCCCGCCGTTGCGTTCCAGGGTAAACAGGTAGAGCAGCATCTGGCAGTCCAGGCCGTAATACACTTCCCGCAGGTCAAACTTTTTGGTTCCGGTCTTATAGTCCACCACACGGATGTAGGTTTTGCCGCCCAGTTCCATGGTATCCACACGATCCACCGTACCCACAATACGCACCGTGTGCCCCCTGCCATCGTCCAGCTGAACGGGGTCCACGCGTGGGGCATCCGGGTCATCGCTGTCCGGGCGGTCATCAATGCGCAGCTCAAACGCCACGGGCTGAAAGCCGGACTGCCGCACATCCCGCTGGATGAACCCCAGCAGCCCCACCAGGTTGCGCTGGATCCGCCCCAGCAGGTAGTTCATCCGCACCCCCGCGCCGGGCAGGTTGGCGGCGGTGTATTCCTGCACCAGGCTTTCCACCAGCTGTTCCAGCTGCGGCTGGGTCAATTTGGCAAAGGCACTGCCCTCCCGGCGCAGGGCCTGCTCCAACACCCAGTGGGTCAGCGTACCGCTGATATTGGGGGCCAGTTCGGCTTTCTGGCGCGGGCGCGCCCCCAGCACATACTGCATAAAATAGGCAAACGGACAGCTGATGTACCGTTCAAACCGCGTGGGGCTGATGCGCACACTGGGGCCAAGAATACTTTCCAGTGCCTTGACATCCTCCACGCGGGCGGGCTTGCGCTGGGCGGCGCGCTGCACGGCGGCATAGCCGGGTGCGGCCTGCGCGCTGCCCTCCACGGCTGCCAGTGCCGCCTGCACCGATGCCCGCTGCGGGGTGTTCTGCTGCCAGACATCCCCCAGCAGGTCAAGCGCAGCGGCGGGTGTTGCGGCCAGCTCTTCCGGCTGCACCACCGCCGGCGGCACCCGCAGCAATTCCAGCGCCGGGGCCAATGCCGCCGTGCCGGGCAGGCCCGCAGCGCCGCCCGGCCAGCTGAGCCACAGGTATTTCTGCGCCACCGTCAGTGCCTTATAAAAGCAGACCTGCTCACGGATCACACGGTTTTCAAAGCAGTCGGGCAGTTCCGCGCCAAGCGCGATCATGGTATCGCGGTCAGCGTGGCTCAAAAGGCCGGTATCCCCCGGTGTCTGGGGAAACTCCCCTTCCGCCAGCCCCATCACAAACACGGCCTCGGTTTCGGGCAGGCGCATGCGGCCAGCGGTGGTAAAGATCACGCTGTCCATGCTTTGCGGAATATGCCCCATATCCGTGGTGCGCAGCAGCAGGGTGAACAGGTCATCATAATCAGCTGGGGTGATGGGCTCTCCTGCGGGCAGCAGGTGCACCATCTGGTCCAGCAGCTCGGTGATCACATTCCATTCCCGCAGGGCTTCGTCCGCGTTGGGCAGGTCCCCGCATGCACGCAGGCCATCGGTCAGCTTCTGCAGGGCCTCCTCCGCCCCCAGGCTTTGCAAAAAGTAGTAAATTTGCGCCGTCAGGGTGGCGGTATCCGCATTGCGGGCACGGTCCATAAATTTCTGTACCCGCGGCACCAAAAAGCTGCGGGCTTCCTCGGCGCGCTGCAGGTCCTGCTGGCTCTGCTCGCTCATCCGGTCGGTGTAGCCCTCCGGGTTGCGGGTAAAGGGTTCCCGCCAGTCCTGCGCATGCAGCGGCCAGGTATAGGCATAGTTTTCCAGTGCGCACTGGCTGTCCCGGTCCAGGTCCACCAAGCCGGTTTTCAGCAGGCGCAGCAGCGCCGTGGTGGTCAGACCGCCGCGCAGCAGATCCAGCGCTGCATGGATCGCACGGGCCGGGGCGGTGTTTTCCGGCGTTGTGGGTTCATCACAGAACAACGGGATATTTTGCAGCCGGAATTCATACCGGATCTGTAGCAGGTACTGGTCGACCGTGCGGCAGATCACCGCCATTTTGTTATACGGCACACCCGCACGGGCACGCGCTTTGACGGCTGCCGCCACGGCCTTGGCCTCCGCCTGGCGGCTGTCCGCCTTATAATAGGTAATAGCCGGGGCGGCGGGGTCCACCTCTGCCTCCGGCGTATAGGTCGGATCCGCCAGCAAAAGGCCAAGCTCCGCCAGTACAGGGGCATCTTTGTGGCGCATATCCTGGGTCAGGCGGATTTCTTTACAGGGCACCCCCGCACTGGCCGCCATGGATTTCAAGGTATTGGCCACCCGCCGCGCACCGCTGAACACGCCATCGTCCGCCTGGTCCGGAGCCTGGTCACAGCACAGGCTTACCGTTACATCGGCAACCGGCAGCATGGCCGCCAGCATGGCGCGCTTGGAGTGGTTGAATGTATCAAATTCATCAATGTACACCGTGCGGCCCGCAAAAAAGGCCTGGTCCAGGCTTTTGGCCGCCAGCTCCACGCGGTCGCCGGGGTCCATGGCCGTTTGGGCCAGCAGGGTTTCATAGGTCCCAAAAATCAGGGCCAGTTCCCCCAGCTTATCTTTGTCCGCACCGGGGGCGTTGGCATAATCCGCCAGGGTCTCCGGGCGGATGCCCGCGCTTTTCAGCTCGCTGATGGTTTCCGCCGCCTTCTGGCAGAACGCAGCGCTGCGGCGCTGGCGGCTGTAATACACCACCTTGTCCATCATTTCATCCATAGCGCGGCGCACCAGCACGGCGCGTCCGGCCTCGCTCAGCGTGGGCACCGCCGCACCGCCATAGCGGCGCAGCAGGGTTTCGGCCAGCGAGGTAAAGGAATAGCTCTCCACATAGGCAGAAAGTTCATCCCCCAGTGCGTGGTAAAGCGCACCTTCGGTCGAAGATGTAAACTGCTCCGGCACAATCAGGATGCTGCGCTGCTGGCTGCGCGCACGCTGGCGCAGTTCTTCCCGCAGGCGTACCGATTTTCCGCTGCCCGAAGGGCCAAGGATTAAGGTCAGCATGGTGTTCCTCTTTCTTTTGCAGAGCTTCTTCTTGCACGCCCTGCCGCCATTTTGTCAATCCGTTATTTTCTGCCACACGCTGCGGGCGGTATCCAACAGAGCAAACCGCACCTGATAGCCGCCAAACACCAGCGCGTTTTCTTCCGTATCCGCATACCTGGCTTCACTGCTGCCCACGCAGAGCGCCGGGTACAGCACACAGAACCAGTTGTGCCCCTGGGCGCTGCCCAGTTCAATCCGCAGCGCCGTGTAAGTACCCGCCGGCAGCCAGAAGCCGGAATAGCAGCGGGCTGCAAACGGGATTTCTTCCAGCCTGCACTGTACCTGTTGGCTGCTGCCCGCATGGCGCAGCGTCCGTTGGGCTGTGCGCTGCAGGTCCGGCATGGCTGTGCGCAGGGTCTGCACCGCCTGCTGCTTGGTTTCGGCATACTGCGTTGCGGCTGTCACCTGTTCCAAAACAGCATCCCGCACCTGCAATTTCAGCAGCTGATCCTCCACTGTATCACTGTTGGCTAAAATGTGCAGCCGCAGCGTATCCCCACACACACGGGCACACACAGTCTGATACCGCACAGCCGCTGCAGTAAGTACAATGGTCAGCAGCAGGCCGCAGGCACAGCCCCATTCCAGAATTTTGCGAATCCTTAGCGGGCCAGCCCCGGCAGATGGTAATTTTTGCAGCAGTTTTTTCATCAGCGTTTCCCCCTTTTGCTGCAAAAGCAAAAAGCCGGCCCGGCAACAAACGCCCGGTGGCCGGCAATGCTTTTGTCTGCACGCTGCGCAGTTCCCTGCGCCGTGCCTTGCCCCTTGACGGCTTGATGTTACAAGCAGTATGGGGCCAAAGGAAAGCTGTTATTCAATTATTTTACGTTATCTACTCTTTATGTGATGTGCCCATGCATTTTTCTGCACCACTATACTTTCTTTGTCTATATAGGCAACACCGCACAATTCCCGCCTGACGGCTTAAGCACCGCTCCGGCGGCTGCGGCACGGCATCTGCGTTGCCAAAATGCTCGATAATGTCGGGTTGCGGTACCCGCATCGTGCTTCGGGGGCAAAAGCCCCTCGCACTCTGCGACCGCTGCCCCTGCTTCGGTTCGCTGTTTCCGCCACTGGCGGCGCTCACCTTTGCAGCATCCAGTATTATCTGCGCTTTTGGCTTAGCAGCTGCCGCACCTCGCTCGCCGTATCGGCACTTAGAATTATGCGGTATTGCCTATAGTTTTTATAAACCATAAAAGGCATAAAATCAAAGACACAAAAGCTATTGGCAGGTCACATGCTGCAGACCTGCAACCAGCAGGCTTATTTTTCCCGCCTGGGTGTGTGGTCCTTTTTGGCAGGGCGCGGCAAAACGCGCGCACCGCCGCGCACCGGGCGGGCCAGATAAACCTGGTCATACCCGGCCTGCAATGCCTGTTGGGCCTGTTTCGCCTTTTGCCCATCATCAAACACACCAAACACCGCCGCGCCGGAACCAGTCATCAGGCTGGTTACTGCGCCTTGGGCATTCAGCTGCTTACAGATAGCGGCTGTTTCCACCGCGCCGCTGCAATGTTCCAACGCATTGCCTGCAGCGGTGCACATAGCAGCCAGATCGTTTTCGCGGATGGCCTGTTCCTGGCGCTCACAGTCCGGGTGAACCGGGCTTCCCATGATATCATAGCGCTTGAACGCCTCCGGTGTGGAGATGCCAACGCTGGGCATAACCACCACAAACCAGCAGTCCGGGCAGGGCGGCAGCGGCTTAATCAAATCGCCCACGCCCTTTACCCGGCAGGTTCCGCCCATCAGGGCAAAGGGTACATCCGCGCCAATGCCCGCACCGATAGCACACAGCTCGCTCATTGAAAGCTGCGCGTTGTACAGCTCATTCAGGCCAACCAGCACACCGGCAGCATCCGCACTGCCGCCCGCCATACCAGCCCGCACCGGCACATGCTTCTGGATTGTGATATCCACCCCGGCCAGCAGCCCGGTATAATGGAAAAACGCCACAGCCGCTTTGTACGCTGTATTTTTATCGTTGGGCGGGACAAAGCTGCCCGGCAGGCGCAGGGTCAGGTCTGCACTGCGGCGCAGGGTGATGCGTTCATACAGGTCAATGGTCTGCATAACCATGTCAAGGTCATGGTAGCCGTTTGGCAGCAGTCCAGCCACATCTAGCGAAAGGTTCAGCTTGGCAGGCGCCAACACCACGACCAATTGTTTTTGATATACCATATCCTGTTCAGCTCCTGTTTTTGCCGTTTATTCTGCCAGCCAGCCGTGGTCTTTCAGGAAAGTGCGGATGCGGCGCATGGCAGTTTCCAGGTGTTCCACGCTGTAGGCATAGCTGATGCGCGCATAGCCTTCCCCACTGGCGCCAAAAGCGTCACCGGGGATAATGGCAACCTCCTGCTCTTTCAACAGCATTTCGCAAAATTCCTGGCTGGTCAGCCCGCTGCAACGAATGCAGGGGAACACATAAAACGCCCCGCGCGGCTCAAAGCAGGTCAGGCCCATATCGTTCAGCGCCTTTACCACATAGCGGCGGCGGCGGTTATATTCATCGCGCATCATCTCAATAGAATCATCGCAGGAATGTAGCGCTGCGATAGCTGCATACTGGCTGGTGGTGGGGGCCGACATAATGCAGCTCTGGTGAATTTTGGTCATTACCTTGATCACCGGTTCCGGACCAACCGCATATCCCAGGCGCCAGCCTGTCATGGCATACGCTTTTGAGAAGCCGTTCACTACGATGGTGCGTTCTTTCATGTCCGGCAGTGTGGCAATGCTGATGTGGCGGTCCAACCCATAGGTCAACTCCGCATAAATCTCATCCGAAAGCACCATAATATTGGTACCGCGCAGCACCTCCGCAATGGCTTCCAGATCTGCCGCATCCATCACGCCGCCGGTGGGGTTGTTGGGATACGGCAGGACCAACAGTTTGGTACGCGGCGTAATGGCGGCGCGCAGCTGGTCCGCCCGCAGGCGGAAATCATCCTCCACTTTGGTGGCAATGTGCACCGGCACGCCGCCGGTCAACGAAGTGATCGGTTCATAACAGACAAAACAAGGCTCCGGGATGATGACTTCATCCCCCGGTTTGACCAGTGCACGGATGGTCAGGTCAATGGCCTCGCTGCCGCCCACGGTAACAAGCACCTCGCTGGGCTGGTAGTTCAGCTCCATGCGGCGGGCCAAGTAGCGGCAAATTTCGGCGCGCAGCTCTTTGATACCCGCATTGGCGGTATAGCGCGTACGGCCCTGTTCCAGGCTACGGATGCCCGCATCCCGGATGGTCCACGGCGTCTTGAAATCCGGTTCGCCCACGCCAAGGCTAATGCAGTGCGGCATTTCGGCGGCCAAATCAAAAAACTTGCGAATCCCCGAAGGCCGCATGGATTTCGCAGCCGGCGCAAGCAGTTCATCGTAATTCATCACAGTACGGTACACTCTCTTTCGTCGGCTTCTTCGTTCAGGTACAGCTTGCCGCCGCGCTTATACGGGCGTAGCACAAAGCTGGTTGCCGTGGAAAGTACATCGTCCAGCGGAGAAAGGCGCTTTGCCACAAACAGGGCAATTTCCTGGAAGCTGTGGCCCTTGATGACGACCTGCAGATCATAGCTGCCGCTCATCAGCAGAACGCTGTCCACCTCGTCAAAGCTGGCGATCACCGATGCGATCTCGTCAAAACCGCGGCTCTTGCGCGGGGAAACGTGCAGTTCGATCACTGCTTCCACCACATTGATACCAGCCTGTTCCCAGTCGATCATGGCTTCAAAACCGCGGATATACCCCTTGGCAACCGCCTCATCCATCATAGTGGCAACCTGGGCAGGCGTTTTGCCCATCATAGCGGCGATATCTTCCACCGGCAGGCGGGCATTTTTTTCAAGAATATGCAGCAATTCTTCCATCATGCAGAAACTCCCCTATCTTTTCTGTTTTACCGTCTGCCGCAGGGCAAATTTCCTGCCTGCTTCCGGCCCGTGATCTTACACACGCATACAAATAATATATAAATATTAGTATACCACAAATTTTTATGTCTGCACAGGGGGTAAAGCCGCTGTTTTTATCGGGTTGCTTCCGCATTTTGCTCCGCCTTACCAGCGGTTCCCCGGCCCAGCAGCGCCATTTCGCACATATCTTTCCAATAGCGCTTGGGAGCGTGGGTCATCTGGCAACGTTCATTGCGGCGCTGTTCAATGGTAACGGCATCAAAAAAGCGTTTCCACAGCTTTTGCCAGTCCAGTTCCTCCTGCCCGGTGTTTTTATCATAATGCTCCATGACCATATACTGCACTTTGCGGTCCCTGCGCAGCATGGCGATGCCGTGGGTCGCATCAAAAATCATAAAGTCTTCATCCGGTAACCGACTGCAAAAGTGCCCGCGCAGCGGCAGAATCCTGTTTTTGGGGTGGATCACCGTGCCAAGCATCATATCACGCTGTTCAAAGCGGATGAACTCAATATACTTGCAGGCTTCATTATTGACCGCCCGTTCTAGGTCAAACGCCGCACAGATATCCGGGTCCCCTGTTGCACGCGCGGCAGCGGGGCCTTTTTCAAAGCAGATACGCGCAAAGCGCAGCAGGATCAGTTCATGTTCCGGGTCATCCGATAAAAATCCTGTTGTTATGCGTTCCTTTACCGTCGGTCCGAGCCGCTCCAATCCTCTTGCAACGCGCTGGGCGCGGGCAGGGTCTGTTACGATCTCGCACGAATCATAAAAGCTGATCTGCCCGCGGTCAGGTGCGCAGACGGCGGCAGGGATCTCTTTGCGGGAATAGCTTTCAAAAATGCAGCACAAAAAGCCCTGGAAGGTTCCATCATAGCGGTACACCGTGTCGGTCACATGCGCCGGGTAAGACATTGCAAAGCCTCCTGTTTTACCTCATAGGCTGCCTGGCGGGCGGGCATCCCCGCCGCGGCCAGTTTCTGCACAGCGGGCGCTGCATCCGGCAGAACCTTCGGGGTAAAGTCATCCAGCGAAAGCTGCTGCGTACCCACGGCAAATGCCTTGGGGTCCAGCAGCGCCGCGGCGATTTCCTGCCGGGTTCCGTGGGCTGCGGCGCGGCCGTTGCAGGTAATAAAGTACTGGGCACGTTTCAGCACAACCCCCATCCGCTTGAGTTCCGCCATTCCAAGGTGCTGCTGGCGGCGGGCGGACAAAATCCGCAATGCACTTTTGGGCCCGATCCCCGGAATACGCAGCAGGGCCGCCTTGGGCGCAGTGTTGATCTCCACGGGGAAAAATTCCGGGTGGCGCACTGCCCAGGTACATTTGGGGTCCAGATAAGGGTCAAAGTTCGGCTCTTCCTCTGTCAGCAGTTCCCAAGCCGAAAAATCATAGTACCGCAAAAGCCAGTCCGCCTGGTACAGCCGGTGTTCCCGCAAAAGCGGCGGGCGCACATCCAGCGCAGGCAGGCGGGAATCACTGTTAACCGGAAGATACGCCGAAAAGAACACGCGCTTGAGCGAGTATTTTTTATATAAAGATTCCGCCAATCCCATAATGTGGCGGTCGCTTTCCGGCGTCGCTCCAATAATCATCTGGGTGCTCTGCCCTGCCGGTGCGAACGCCGGGGCGTGGCGGTACAGCACCAGCTCCTTTTTGCTCTGCGCACTCTGTACAGCGATCTGGCCCATCGGCTTCAAAATCGCCTGCTTCTTTTTATCGGGAGCCAGCAAGGAAAGGCTGGCTTCGCTGGGCAGTTCAATATTGACCGAAAGCCGGTCCGCCAAAAGACCGATACGCCGCACCAATTCCGCGTCCGCGCCGGGGATGGTTTTGGCGTGGATATAGCCGTTGAAATGATATTCTTGCCGCAGAATGCGCAGCGCCTCGATCATGCGTTCCATCGTATAATCCGGCGTACCGATGACCGCACTGGAAAGGAAAAGCCCTTCAATGTAATTACGCTTATAAAAGCCGATTGTCAGTTCTGCAAGCTCCCGCGGGGTAAAGGTCGCACGGGGTACATCGTTGGAGCGGCGGTTGACACAATAACCGCAATCATAACAGCAGGCGTTGGAATACAGCACTTTCAGCAGCGAAATACACCGCCCATCCGGCGTAAAGCTGTGGCAGATGCCCGCCGCCACGCTGCACCCCAACTTGCCGTGTACCCCGGCGCGGTCCACACCGCTGGAAGTACATGCCACATCATACTTGGCGCTATCCGCCAAAATCGCAAGTTTATCTTCCAGCTGCATGGTTCGTTCTCCTCTTACTAGCCAGCACGGTTTTATAACGTGCCCTAAAAAATGGTATAAGAAATACACGCCGCCGCATAAGCGTTGTTTTGCAGACGGCGTGTAGGAAAAATTTTATTCAGTTATCTGCTGGCCTCATCCGCATTACCGCGGGAACGCGCTGCGGTTTTTTTACCACTTGGCTTTGGTCTCCACAACCTTACCGGCAATGTACAAATGGTCCAATTCTTCCCCGCGGATGATCAAATCCTCATAATCCGGGTTGAAAGGATGCAGCACAACAGCGTTGCCGCGCTGGATGTATTTTTTCAGGGTACCGTTGCCATCACCATACACCATAACGCCAAGGTCACCGTTATCCAGCGTATTCTGGCGGTGAATAAGGGCCAGATCGCCATCCGAAATGCGCGGTTCCATACTGTCGCCTTTAACCACAAGATAGAAATAATTCTGCGGGTCCTTTACGCTGGCGTATTCTGTGCCGTAATCTTCCTCAAAAGCAAGGGCATCGTACCCTGCGCGCACCGTCCCCACAACAGGAATTGGGCACTGGGTATACTGGCTGAACGCACGCTGCCCAACGGCGCCGTGCGCGTCTGCGTTGCTTTGCAGGCCAAGCAGCATGTCTGCGGTAGTATCTAAAATTTCTGCCAGCCGGGCAACCGTCTGTGGGTCCGGGGTGGAGCGCCCAGTCTCCCACTTGCCAACAGCCTGTTGGGTAACGCCTAGCAGGCGCGAAACTTCTGCCTGGCTATAATGTTTCGCCTTACGGGCTTCTCTCAGTCGTTCTGAAAACATGGTTTTTCCTACTTTCACTGTGGTTGCCGCGCTGTACATAAAGCAGCAGTCAAGCGATGCACCCATGCACCAGCCCAAGCCGCGGCATTCGCCAAGTTTTATGGTTTCATTATACAACCCAAGGTAGTATTTGTAAAGAGATTCCGTGAAAAAATATTCTAGAAAAAGTTGTTTTGCACCCCTTGACAACAACCGTTAGTTGTACTATTCTAGATTCATAAAACAACCTCAAGTTGTTCTTATGCATTTGTCGTTGTACTTTTATTGCATTTTTCGCAACTGTTTTTTTATTTGCGGCACGATCCCGGAGGTCATAATTATGAAAATGAATCTACTTACCGAGCTTATCTGCAATGTCCTTTTGTATTCCATCGGTTTTGGCGGGCTGATGGTCGTCTGCGCCGTGGCAGAAGGTCAGCTTTCCCTGCTGCCAGCCCTCGCCATTGGGGCCGTGCTGTGCTTCACCTTTAACGCAGTTGCTGGGGTACGCATTGCCCTGCGTAATACCAATACGCAAAAGCGGAGCGTAACCATTGCCCCGCAGCCACACCCACAAAGCAGCACCCCACCCCTGCGCGTTATGCGCGGTGGGCATGCCGCTTAAATTTTGTCGGCGCTCTTTGGTAGCGCAAAGGCATTGTAACCCCGTCCGGAATGTGTTACTCTTATATTAGGACAATACCGCATAATTCTAAGTGCCGATACGGCGAGCGAGGTGCGGCAGATGCCAAGCCAAAAGCGCAGATAATACTGGATGCTGCAAAGGTGAGCGCCGCCAGTGGCGGAAACAGCGAACCGAAGCAGGGGCAGCGGTCGCAGAGTGCGAGGGGCTTTTGCCCCCGAAGCACGATGCGGGTACCGCAACCCGACATTATCGAGCATTTTGGCAACGCAGATGCCGTGCCGCAGCTGCCGGAGCGGTGCTTAAGCCGCAAGGCGGGAATTGTGCGGTGTTGCCTTAAGTAAGAAAAATTGTTTTGGAGGGTCATTATGCTGCTGGAAGTTTGTGTGGATAGCCTTGCATCGGCGCGCGCTGCCATTGCTGGCGGGGCGGACCGTCTGGAACTGTGCAGTGCACTGCTGGCCGGTGGGCTGACCCCTTATACCGAGCTGCTGCGTCAGATCCGACACGAAAGCGATATTGCCGTGCGCTGCCTGATACGCCCGCGTGCAGGGGACTTTCTGTATATGCCGGAAGAGATTGAGATGATGTGCGCGCAGATCACCGAGCTGCGCAGTGCCGGGGCTAACGGTTTTGTGATTGGCTGCCTGAACCCGGACGGCACGCTGGATTGCACCGCAACCGCACGGCTGGCAAAGGCCGCCAATGGTGCTGGGCTCACCCTACACCGCGCCATTGATGTATCTGCCGACCCATTGCAAACCTACCGCGACGCCGCCGCCCTTGGAATTGATACCGTGCTGACCAGCGGTGCCGCCGCCAGCTGTGTGCAGGGTGTTGACGTTCTGTGCAGCCTGTTGGCAGAGCGTGACCGCACCAATGGTCCGGAAGTACTGATCGGTGCCGGGGTAAACGCTGGGGTGATCCGGCAGCTTTCGGCTGCCCTGCCGGGCGCAAGGGCTTACCACATGAGTGGGAAAGTGGAACTGGAAAGCCGGATGGTGTTCCGCCGCGAGGGCGTTCCCATGGGGCTGCCCGGTTTGGACGAGTGGCATATCCAGCAGACGGATACAGCGTCCGTGCGTGCCGCGCGCCAAGTGTTGGACGATTTGGCGTGATTTTATTGTATTTTCTCTTTTTCTTTTTAATTTTTGCAATTTCTTTTGCTGTTTTTTCATTTTCATGCTTGACATTCTGCAGGGCTTATGGTAATATAACTATCGCACCTTGGTGGTGGCCACTGTGGAGAGGTGTCCGAGTGGTTTAAGGAACTGGTCTTGAAAACCAGCGATTCGCGCGAGCGGACCATGGGTTCGAATCCCATCCTCTCCGCCATTTTGTGTGAAAAAGTGAATAGTTTATCACTTTGACTTGTGGAGTAATACTCAAGAGGTCGAAGAGGCGCCCCTGCTAAGGGCGTAGGGTCCGAAAGGGCCGCGAGAGTTCAAATCTCTCTTACTCCGCCAACAAAAACCCGCGTATCTGCGTAAGATATGCGGGTTTTTGGTTTATCTAAACGCACCTCTACCCCAACATTTACCTCAATAATACCCCTATCTAGGGTGTATCTGAAACGTCGAAAATATCGTCTATTTCTACAAACACAGCCGGATTTTGCGTTAACAAGCCTTGGAATCCACAAAGGATTCCAAGGCTTGTTCCCGCAAAGGGGATGAGCAGCCCCGTTAAAACCATTGCGTCTGTTAGTTGTAATTAACCTCTTTTTCAAAAAATAGCCGGAGTGTTCCCACAAGCGTTTTGCGGGTATACTCCGGCTTTTATTATACGGTGCGGCACAAGGATGCAGTTCAGGATGCGCGGCGACGGAACAGCACCGCCAGAGACCATACCAGCGTGGCCGCGCTGAACCACAGCCCGGTGCTGAACGCGTTGGCCGCCGCTGTGCGCAGCATGGCACCGGGCATGGGGATCTCCGGCATATGCCTTGCCGCCTGCCACACTGCCGCTGCTTGAGCAGCAGCCTGCTCCGCCCCAACGGCGCAGCCAACGGCAGAAAGGATCATCGGCAGCAGCAGGCGCTTTTTATCTTTATGGCACCAGCCCAGCAGCAGGCCCGCGGAAATTATTCCCGTCCCCCACGGCAGAAGCCCCAGCAGGGTGCCCAGCCAGCTGTCGGGCTTCGTGCTGACAAATACCGCCGTTGGGCCATCTGCTCCGCCAATAATGCCAATGGTGCTGTTGGCCTGCGCTCCCCTTGCCTGCACCCGGTCTTTCAGCTGGTTCCAAAATTGGTTCACGATCTTCCCTGCCTTTCATTTGTTGTTTGGCCGCTGCATGGTTCTTGTTTGGTTAGCTATACTATAGCATGTCACGCTGTTTTCGTCAATGAAACATTAAAATCGCAGCATTCCTCAATATTTCTGCCACGAAAAACCACCCCGCATGCAGCAGTGGACAGCATGCGGGGCGGTAATTATGGATTCAGTTCATCGAAAGATCACAGCAGGCCCTTGTACAGTTCCTTGATCTCCTCAACGCTGGTATCACGCGGGTTGCCGGGGCAACAGGCATCGGCAAAAGCGGACTCTGCCAGGAACTGGATGTCCTCTTCCTTCAGGATGCCATGCAGGTTTGCGGGGATGCCAACATCGGCGCTCAGCTGCTTGACGGCTGCGATGGTTGCATCAGCGGCTTCGGCATCATTCATCTCGTCAATGCCGGTCACGCCCATAGCCTTGCCGACTGCGCGGTAACGCTCGCCTGCAACACTCTTGTTGTATTCCAGGCCGGTGGGCAGGATGATGGCGCAGGCAACGCCATGCGGGGTGTCGTACAGAGCAGACAAACCGTGTGCCATGCTGTGGACAATGCCCAGGCCAACATTGGAGAAACCCATGCCGGCAATGTACTGACCCAGAGCCATGCCTTCGCGCCCTTCCGGGGTGTTCTGCACAGCGCCGCGCAGGTTCTCGGAGATCAGCTTGATGGCTTCCAGGTGGAACATATCAGAGATGGTGCAATGGCCCTTGGTGATGTAGCCTTCAATGGCATGGGTCAGTGCGTCCATACCGGTGGCGGCGGTCAGACCCTTGGGCATGCTGGACATCATATCGGGGTCAACCACAGCGATTTCAGGAATATCGTTGGTATCCACGCAGACGAACTTGCGCTTCTTCTCTACATCGGTGATGACATAATTGATGGTAACTTCGGCAGCGGTACCGGCGGTGGTGGGTACGGCAATGGTAAACACAGCGTGCTTTTTGGTGGGGGCAACGCCTTCCAGGCTGCGGACATCCGCAAATTCGGGGTTGTTGATGATGATGCCGATGGCCTTTGCAGTATCCATGGAGGATCCGCCGCCGATGGTCACGATGCAGTCCGCCTCAGCTGCCTTGAAAGCAGCAACGCCGTCCTGCACGTTCTGGATGGTGGGGTTGGGCTTGATTTCGCTGTAAACAGCATAGGGGAAGCTGGCTGCATCCAGCAGGGCAGTGATCTTGCCGGTAACGCCGAACTTGATCAGGTCGGGGTCAGAGCAGACAAAAGCCTTTTTATAGCCGCGGGCGGTCAGTTCGGGAACAATGTTCTCGATTGCACCATGGCCATGGTAAGAGATAGTATTCAAAACAATGCGGTCAGCCATAATGGTATTACCTCCGTTTTCTGTGCATGGTTTGCTCTTGGGCACGCGCTGTACGCAGCCCGTTCCATGCCTTTGTTATAATTATAACATCGTTTTACCCTGCCGTCTTTGGGCTTTTGTATCCGCTTTATTGTGAAAATTCCACTTTGCTGTTAAGCCGCCCAAAAGTTTCTAAGGCAACACCGCACAATTCCCGCCTTGCGGCTTAAGCACCGCTCCGGCAGCTGCGGCACGGCATCTGCGTTGCCAAAACGCTCGATAAGACATCCAGTATTATCTGCGCTTTTGGCTTGGCATCTGCCGCACCTCGCTCGCCGTATCGGCACTTAGAATTATGCGGTATTGCCCTAAAGTTTTTGGGTATTTCTTCTGTGCTGTCCCCCACTTGCAAACACCTGCGCGATATGCTATACTATTTTTGCAATGAGGCGCGACCTGTTTTTTGGCCGCGCCTTTTTAACTATCAGGCCAAAGCCGCGGCGCGCAGCCCGGTTTTTTATAAGGTGTATCTGAAAGCAAAGAAATAGGCCAGATTTTCGACTTTTCAGGTACACTCTAGGAGGGATAACGTCATGCGCTTATTTGATGTGCTGGGCCCCGTGATGACAGGCCCTTCCAGCAGCCACACGGCTGGCGCGGTGCGCATTGGGCTTACAGCGCGCAACCTGTTGGGCGAAGCCCCAAAAACCGCCGAGATCCTGCTGCATGGCAGCTTTGCCGCCACAGGCCGCGGCCACGGTACCGACCGTGCGCTGGTGGCCGGGCTGCTGGGCATGCTGCCAGACGATGAACGCATCCCGGACAGCTTTTCCCTGGCGCAGCAGGCCGGGCTGGATTATACCATCGGCACCGTGGTGCTGCGCGGTGCCCACCCCAACACCGCCCTGCTGCGGCTGGAAGGGGTGAGCGGCCGCAAGCTGGAAGTAATGGGTGCTTCCATCGGCGGCGGGCGCATCAACATCTGCCAGATTGACGGCATTACCACCAACTTTGGCGGCGACCACAACACCCTGATCGTTCACAATCAGGATACCCCCGGCCATGTGGCCGAAGTGACCACCGCATTGGCGCAGCGGGGCATCAACATTGCCACCATGCAGCTGTACCGTTCCACCGCCGGGGGCTATGCCGTAATGGTGCTGGAATGTGACCAGCCCCTGCCGGACGCCTTAATTGCCGAACTGCGCGGCATGCAGGGCATTGTGAAAGTGACCGGTCTGAACCTTGCGCAGCAGACCGAAACAAAGGAGGGCGCGTGATTATGGCATATTCTTCCGTTAAAGCAATGCTGAACGTCAGCCGCCAGAACAACCAGCCCCTGTGGGACGTTATTTTGCAGAGCGACCTGCTGGAAAGCGGGCTGACCCGCCCCCAGTCCCTGGCCGAAATGCACCACCTGTGGCAGGTGATGGTGCAAACCAGCGATAACTACTGTGGCGCGGATCGTTCCGCCAGCGGCTTTGCGGGCGGCGATGCTGCCAAAGTGGCCGAAGCCGAAGCCCGCGGCCAGCTGTTGACCGGCGGCTATCTGGCCCAGGTGATGTCCGAAGCCCTGAAAACCGCCGAATGCAACGCCTGCATGAAACGAATTGTCGCCGCGCCCACGGCGGGCAGCTGCGGCGTTCTGCCCGCGGTGCTGCTGCCCTTGTGGCGCAGCGGCAGCTATAACGAGGAAGCCATCTGCCGCGCGCTGTATGTCTCCGCCGGGTTTGGGCAGGTTGTGGCCGCGCGCGCCACGCTGGCCGGCGCCGAGGGCGGCTGCCAGGCCGAGGTCGGCGCTGCCAGCGCCATGGCAGCTGCCGCCCTGGTGGAGCTGCGCGGCGGCACCGCCGAACAATGCGCCGAAGCCTTTGCCATGGCGCTGACCAACCTGGAGGGCCTTGTGTGTGACCCCGTGGCCGGGCTGGTGGAAATTCCCTGCATCAAGCGCAATGTGATCGGGGCCATGAACGCAGTCTCCTGCGCGGACATGGCGCTGGCCGGCGTGGTAGGGCATATCCCCGCGGACGAGGTGATCGACGCGATGGCCGAAGTTGGCGCTGCCATGAGCAATGACCTGCGCGAAACCGGCATCGGCGGCCTTGCCGGCACCCCGACGGGAAAGGCGATCCGGGATATTGTGCAGATGCAGGGCTGATGCACAGCATCAGAATGAATCGCATCATCAGAATGAATAATGAACAAATAATAAAGAATAATGGCGGTGTGCGCGCCACGCGCGCACATTAAAATAAGGCGTTACTTTCCTTCATTGGCAATTTGCTGTAGGAAAGTAGCGCCCTATTTTTTGAGCCGTGCCACCGCACGGCGGTCCACCAACATTATTCTTTATTCATTATTATTTATTATTTTGCTTTCTCAGCGCCATTTTCACCACCAGCACCAGGGCCGCATAGAGAATGCCACCGATGGCCCAGATGAACCAGCTGTATTGGGGCTGGCCGTTGCCCTTGGGGCCAAAGGTGTACAGCAGGAATGCCGCCGTGACCACCAGCCAGTACACCACGCTGATGGCAGTACGCAGCTCACGGGTGGCTTTGCTGTGGCGGGTGTAGTCCCCTTCTTCCAGCAGCTTTTCCGTTGCGCCGTAATAGGTCCCGCCCAGCACAAAGGCAAAAACGCCGCAGGCAACCAACACCAGCAGAACACAAACCGCCGCATTCATCACGATTCCGCTGTTCACCATCATGGCCACAAACAGCGGAATAGCGGACAGAATGCACAGCACGGTGCCGGTCAGGTTCAATTTATCATAGGTGGGACGGTACGCCGCCTGGCGTTCCTGCACCATGCCGGTCACGCCGTATTCTGTTTCAAAGGGTTCCTTTTCCAAAAAATCAAAGTCCCGGTTCTTCGTGCCGCACAGCATAAACAGCACCACAGCCACGCATACCATTACCAGCAGAACGCACAGGCCAATACCGGTCGCCACATTCTCGTTCAGGCCAAACTGGGAATGCTGGCAGATTTCGCCCAAAAGCAGCAGCATAACAGGTGAAGCAACACAGAGCGCGGTTCCCCACGCCATGTAGGGAGCGTTGACCTTTGCCTGGGCCAGGGCAGCGTTAGCCTGCTCCAGCGTTACACGGCGCAGGGCAGTGGGCTCACTTTCGGCATATTCCGGTTCGCCCATCTCGTCTTTTAACAGGTAATCTGTGGTAACGCCAAACAGTTTGCTGATCTGCAATATCTTTTCAATATCCGGAACCGACTGTGCACCCTCCCATTTGGAGACCGACTGCCGGGTCACGTTCAGCTGTTGGGCAAGTTCTTCTTGGGAATATCCTGCCTTTTTGCGCAGGGCGATCAATTTGTCTGCAAAGATCATGGTCAATGTCCTTTCTTGTGTTGTGGGGTTTTGTTTCGGTGGCTTTATCGTACCAGCTGGTGCCGTTGCAAAAAAGAACCTGACTGTTGGAAATGTGTCAACCGCCGGTTGCGGGCATGAAATTTATCGTAGTATCGTTTACAGCACAAACATTTCTTTGCAGATCGTTTTGCCTGTCTGCGTTTTGAAAATTTTATCCAGCGCGTTCTGCGCCGCTGCTTTGGGTACAGAATCCTCATACAGATTGACCAGGAAATCCGCTTCCACTAAGATCTGATAGTCCATGCCGTCAATGTTGGTATAGGTATGGTGGTGCCCCACCAGATAAGCAACGCGGTCGGCCTGCGCCGGGGTAAAGCCGCATTCCAACATCATGGCGCGGGCCGGGGCGGGGCCGAGCTCTTCCTGATATCTGCCCGCGGAGCTGCCATAGGTCTGCTCTGCCGGTTTGATTCCGATATCATGCACATAGGCAGCGGCTTCCAGAATTTCCAGCGTTGCGGCATCCATCCCCTCCTGCCGGGCAATCAGCGCAGCAAAGCTGTGCACCTTGATAAAGTGCTGGATGCGGGCAGGATCCGCCGCGTAATATGTAATCATATGCAAAGCAAGGTCATCCAATTTTGTCATGTCTTATTTCCCCTCTCATTCTGTTACAAGTCATGCATCTGTCTGTATTGTACTGCACCGCCCTATAAAAGCAAGGGGCAGTTTTCCTTTTTTTGGGGGTCAATCGTAATCGTATTCCGGGCTTTCAGCCACGCGGGTGTCCAGCCAGCGGGCCAGACGCTCCATCTCAGCATTGGTGATGCGTCCGGTATCCGATAACGCCGCCACCATGCTGCGCAGGTCCCCGCCATACAGAGTTTGCAGGTGTGCCGCACTGACTGCCCCGCAATAGGTCACACGGCGCACCAGCGGGGTATAAATATTTTTGTTGCCCTGCTTTTCGGGCCGTACATAACCCTTGGCTTCCAGCCGCAGCAGGAAGTTGAGCAGTGTGGAATCCGCCCACACACAGTCCGGCGGCAGTTTGGCCGCGATCTGCCGCCGGGTGGCCGGTTTGCCGCAGGCCCACAGCGCCGCCATGACCTGCTCTTCACTGGTTGAAAGTGCTTTCATTCTTCTCTCCATCCCATCCTTTTATGTTTGTGGTTGATTTTTGTGCTTTTATTTTACATCTGTGGCAGATATTTTAGCAATGTGCATTTTTGCACAAAATGCACACTTACTTTTTGGCTGTTTTGGTGACCAGCATTTTACGTTTGTAAAAGTATCTGTTTTCGTTTTGCGCACATCTGTACTTATTGGCAGGCTGCCCGCGGCAATTTTCCACTTTTTTCGGTATTTTGACAAACGTGTTTTGCTTGCGGGCGGGCAGGCGCAGTGCGTATAATACAGGTGTTGTGAAAAACGAATCAACAAAGCAAGGCGCAGCGCGCCGCTTTGAGCTTGGGTGTAAGAATGAATTTAGGAGGTAACCTCTTATGAATCGTGTGTATAATTTCAGCGCCGGTCCTTCCATGCTGCCGGTTCCCGTTTTGCAAAAAGCTCAGGCCGACCTGCTGGACTACCATGGCAGCGGTATGAGCGTGATGGAGATGAGCCACCGCAGCAAGTGGTTCGATGAGATCATCCAGAACACCGAGGCCGGTATCCGCAAGGTGCTGAATGTGCCCGACAACTACAAGATCGGTTTCTTCCAGGGCGGCGCAACCCAGCAGTTCGCCATGGTGCCCCTGAACTTTATGACCACCGGCACGGCGGATTATCTGGTGACCGGCAACTTCAGCAAAAAGGCTGCCGAGGAAGCCGCTAAGTTCGGCACAGCCCGCATCGCTGCTTCCAGCAAGGATAAGAACTTCACCTATATTCCGGATGTCAAGGCCATTGAGTATGACCCCAACGCCAGCTACATCCACATCTGCCAGAACAACACCATTTTTGGCACTACTTATAAAGATGTGCCGCAGGTGGACGGCATCCCCCTGGTAGCTGACATGAGCTCCATGATTTTCAGTGAGCCGACCGATGTAAGCAAGTACGGCTGCATCTATTTTGGTGTGCAGAAGAACGTTGCCCCCGCCGGTATGGCCATTGCCATCATCCGGGACGACCTGCTGGGCAAGAGCGCAAAAGGCATCCCTGCGGAAAAGATCCCCACCATGATGAACTACACTACCCTGTTGGATAAGGACAGCATGTACAACACCCCGCCGTGCTGGTGCATTTACATGACCGGTCTGGTGATGGATTACCTGCAGAACGAGGTTGGCGGCCTGGAAGAGATGGCCAAGATCAACCACGCCAAGGCCAAGGTCCTGTATGATTACCTGGACGGTCAGGACTTCTATAACAATCCCGTTCAGCCGGAATACCGCAGCATGATGAACGTGACCTTCACCAGCCCCAACCCGGATATGGATAAGAAGTTCTGCGCCGCTGCTACCGAAGCCGGCTTCGTGAACCTGAAAGGCCACCGCCTGGTTGGCGGCATGCGCGCTTCCATCTATAACGCCATGCCTGCCCAGGGTGTGAACGACCTGGTTGATTTCATGGAGAAGTTCCGCAAGGAAAACGCGTGAAATAATGAGGAATTAGCAATTAGAAATTAGGAATTGAAGGCTGACTTTATGTTTTGCTCAAATCCCAATGTTCTTGCTGATTTCTCTGCCATACCGTTCATTCCTAATTGCTCATTCCTAATTGCTCATTTCTAATTATTACAGGGGGTTATCCGCCATTATGTATACCATCAAAACCATGAACGCCATTTCGCCGGTTGGGCTGGCAAAGCTGCCGGCCAACCAGTTCGAGATCAATAACGAGGCTAACGACGCACAGGGCATTCTGGTGCGCAGCGCCGACCTGCATGATGTCGCCCTGCCCAAAAGCCTGCTGGCCATTGCCCGCGCAGGTGCCGGCACCAACAACATTCCCATTGACCAGTGCACTGAACAGGGCATCGTGGTGTTCAACACCCCCGGTGCCAACGCCAACGCTGTGGCCGAGCTGGTCATCGGCGCGCTGGTGTCCGGCAGCCGCAATGTACCGGACGCTGTGCAGTGGGCGCAGGGCCTGAAAGGCAGCGCCACCCTGGCCAAGGATGTGGAGAAGGGCAAAAAGCAGTTTGTCGGCCCGGAACTGCGCGGCAAAACCATCGGTGTAATCGGCCTGGGTGCCATTGGTGCCCGCGTCGCCAACGCCGCCGTTGCCCTGGGCATGGAAGTTCTGGGCTATGACCCATACATTTCCATTGACGCTGCATGGAGCCTGTCCCGCAGCGTACAGCACTGCGTCACCCTGGGCGATATGCTGCCCCGCTGCGACTATCTGACCATCCATGTGCCGTACCTGCCCTCCACCAAGAACACCATCAATGCCCAGACGCTGGCCATGTGCAAGGACGGTGTGCGTGTGCTGAACTTTGCCCGCGGTGAGCTGGTTGATAACTTTGCCCTGCTGGATGCTCTCGGCACCGGCAAGGTTGCCCAGTATTTCTGCGATTTCCCGGCGGAGGAGCTGCTGGGTGTGAAAGGAGTTTACTGCACGCCGCACCTGGGTGCTTCCACTCCGGAAAGCGAGACCAACTGCGCTGTGATGGCAGCCAATGAGCTGAGCGACTACCTGAAAAACGGCAACATCACCCACAGTGTCAACCTGCCGGATGTCAGCCAGCCGCGCGTTGGCGGCAAGCGCATCTGCATCATTCACCGCAATGAGCCGGGCGCAATCTCTGCCATCACCGGCATTCTGACCGCCGCCAACCTGAACATTGAGAACATGGTGAACAAAGGCCGCAAGAATGTTGCCTACACCATGCTGGATGTAACAGGCAACGTGGATGCCGGCCTAACCGCACAGCTCAGCGGCATTGATACCGCCATCCGCGTGCGTATCCTGTGATAATACCTTAAATAGAGGGGTTTGGGTCTGCCGCAGCGGGGCATGGGGTTCCGTTGCGGCATTTTGTTTGGGCAACACCGCACAATTCCCGCCTTACGGCTTAAGCACCGCTCCGACGGCTGCGGCACCTCGCTCGCCGTATCGGCACTTAGAATTATGCGGTATTGCCCTTAAAATAGAGGGGTTTGGGTCTGCCGCAGCGGGGCATGGGGTTCCGTTGCGGCATTTTGTTTGCTTTTTTATGTAATGCACCGCCATCATACGCGGTGCATTTTTGTTATTTGGTGTAGCTTTCCACCATGCGGTCAAAGTCGATCAAAGCTTTTTCTGCCCCGCGGGAAAGTCTGTGCACGGTGCGGCGGATCTGGCGGTGGTCCTGTGTGGCGGCATATACGGTGGCACCGCCAATGGCCATCCCCACGGCGGCAGCGGCAACGGTCTGGATCATGTTTTCCATTTTGCATTGCTCCTTTTGGTGTTTTTGGCTTTGGGATGCCGGCTTTCCATTCATCCCAGCCTGGGGATAGTTTTTCCATACAGTTTCGTGGTTATACGTCTTTTTCTGCGGGGAAGTTTGTGGTAAAATCAGTACAGACGTTTGGAAAAGACGTTTTCAGCCGCCGCGCATTCACTTCCCTGCTGCGGGCTGACCTAAGGCAATACCGCATAATTCTAAGTGCCGATACGGCGAGCGAGGTGCGGCAGATGCTAAGCCAAAAGCGCAGATAATACTGGATGCTGCAAAGGTGAGCGCCGCCAGTGGCGGAAACAGCGAACCGAAGCAGGGGCAGCGGTCGCAGAGTGCGAGGGGCTTTTGCCCCCGAAGCACGATGCGGGTACCGCAACCCGACATTATCGAGCATTTTGGCAACGCAGATGCCGTGCCGCAGCTGCCGGAGCGGTGCTTAAGCCGCAAGGCGGGAATTGTGCGGTGTTGCCCTAAATTCGATATAGAAATGAGCGTTTTTCTTATGTCCAATGCACCTAAAACAGTTCTGTGCATCCATGATCTGCCCGGCTTTGGGCGGGCAGGGCTTTCGGTCATTGTGCCTGTGCTTTCGGCGCTGGGGGCGCAGGCCGTTGCCGTACCAACAGCAGTGCTTTCCACCCACACGGGCGGGCTGGGCACCCCGGCCAAGCTGGCCAACCCCGGTTACGGCCCCGCAGCCCTGGAGCATTACCGCCGCCTTGGCCTGCGGTTTGACTGCATTTATTCCGGCTACCTGGCCGATGCCAGCCAGGCCAAGCTGGTAGAGCAGGCCATGGACCTTTGGCCGGACGCCCTGACGGTGGTTGACCCCGTGATGGGCGACCACGGCCGGATGTACCGCGGCCTTGCGCCGGAAATGGTGCCCGCCATGTATACCCTGTGTTCCCGTGCCAGCCTGATTCTGCCCAACACCACCGAAGCCGCCCTGCTGCTGGGCGATCCGATGCCCGGTGTGACCGGCGAAGCGGAATTGCATACCGCGCAGACCCAGGCGCAGCGCCTAACGCGCATCTGCCCGCGGGTGCTCATCACCGGTGTGGCCGCCGGGCGCGGCATTGCCTGCGTTGGGGCAGACCGTGCCACCGGCGAAAGTCTGGTGCGCACCCCCATGGTACCCAAGAGCTTCCATGGCACGGGGGATATTTTCGGCGCGGTGCTGGTGGGGCGGCTGCTGCAGGGCAATGTGCTGCCCGCCGCCGCACAGGCTGCCGCCGTGTTTGTAGCCGACTGCCTGAAAGCCACCCCTGATGAAGCGGATGAGCGCCTTGGCGTGTGGCTGGAAAGCGTTCTGCCCCGGCTGATGCAGAACCCGGAATAAGAAACAATAAGGATGTGTAAATTTTGCCAACTGTAAATATTGTACTGGTTGAACCGCAGATCCCCCAGAACACCGGCAACATCGCGCGCACCTGCGCCGTGACCGGTGCCCGCCTGCACCTAGTTGGGCCGATGGGTTTCACGATCGATGATAAAAAATTAAAGCGCGCCGGTCTTGACTATTGGGGCCAGCTTGATATAACATATTATCAGGATCTGGATGCGTTTTTTGCGGCAAATCACGGCCCATTCTTCTACTTTACCTCCAAGGGGCCGCAGCGCCATACCGACGCCCATTATCCGGATGGTTCCTATCTGGTGTTTGGCCGCGAGGACGCCGGCCTGCCGGAAGAGCTGCTGGCCGCTAACCAGCAGCAGTGCGTGCGCATGCCCATGCGCAAAGGCGAGCGCTGCCTGAACTTATCCAATGCTGTAGCTGTGGGGGTATACGAAGTTCTGCGCCAGTGGGACTTTGCCGACCTGGAAACACACGGCCAGCTGACCCGATTTGAATGGAAGTGAGAACAAAGATGAGTGATGTGAAAGTTGCTTTTTTAACGGATTCCTGCTCCGACATTCCGCAGGAACTGACCGATAAATACGGCATTGATGTGATTGGGTTCCACATTATGCTGGACGGCAAGGAATACCTGGAACGCAAAGACATGACCAACGACCAGTTCTATGAGATGATGCGCCAGTCCAAAAGCGTACCCACCACCGCCGCCATCACCCAGCTGGAATGGGTGGATATCTATGCCAAATATGTAGACGCCGGTATACAGGACCTTGTGCACCTGTGCATCAACGCCGGTGGTTCCAGTACATACAATAACGCCGTAAAGGCTGCCGAACTGCTGGAAGACGAGCGCCCCGGCCACAAGATGAAGATTCACCTGATCGATTCGCACACCTACTCCATGCCGTATGGCTGGTATCTGTGCGAGTGCGCCCGCAAGGTGCGTGCCGGTGAGCCGCTGGATGCCTGCCTGCGCGAAATGCAGGACAAGCTGGCCCGGGTGGAAATCTGCCTTGCCGCATACAGCTTAAAGCAGATGAAAAAATCTGGCCGTGTTTCCGCCGCTGCTGCCGTTGTGGGCGATTTGATGGGCATCCGCCCCATCATCAGCCTGAACGATGGCATCAGCAAGGTGGAAGCCAAAGTGCGCGGTGACAACAACGTGCCGCCTGCCATGGTCAAGTGGGTCAAGAGCCGCGTGGACGATGTAAAGAAAATGCCTTACATGGTTGCTTACACCAGCTCCACCGCCAAGCGTGACGAACTTGTCAAACTGTGCAAAAAAGAGTTTGGTCATGCGCCGCTGCTGGTGTTCCAGCTGGGCGGCGTTGTGAGCGCCAACACCGGCCCGGATGGTATCGCCATTGTATTTGAAGGCAAGCCCCGCCGCCTTGTGGATTACGCGGTGCCGCTGCCGTAAAAAGGGGTTGCTTTTTTCTGCTCTTCCTGCCGCTGTGTGCGGGAAGAGCATTTTTGTTATGGTGTAAGACTTGTAAAACGGAGGATGTATGGAGCAAAAAAGTTTAACCCTGCGGGAGTGCCTGATCGGTGACCGCACCTTTTACCGCCATGTTGCGGTGGTGGTTCTGCCTATTATTGTGCAGAACACCCTGTCCAACGTGGTCAGCCTGCTGGATAATGTGATGGTTGGCCAGGTGGGCACCCTGCCCATGAGCGCCGTTGCCATCATCAATCAGCTGCTGTTTGTGTTCAACCTGTGCATCTGGGGTGCGCTGGCCGGGGCGGGCATTTTTGGTGCCCAGTATTACGGCCAGGGCAACATGGAGGGCGTGCGCCAGACCCTGCGCATGAAACTGCTGATTGCGGTCGGCCTGCTGGTCATCGCGTTCGGAGTGCTGCTGGGGGCCGGGCGGCCGCTGATCGAACTGTATATTTCAGCCGACACCACCGCCGCCGATGCCGCCGCCACGATGGAGTATGCCCTAGGCTACCTGCGTGTGATGCTGGCGGGGCTGATTCCCTTTGCGCTGACTCAGGCTTACGCCAGCACCCTGCGGGAATCCGGCCAGACAACGCTTCCCATGCGCGCCAGCATGATTGCCATGGGCATCAACTTTGTGTTCAACAGCCTGTTGATCTTTGGCCTGTTCGGCTTTCCTGCTTTGGGCGTAGTGGGTGCCGGTATTGCCACTTCGCTCAGCCGCTTTGTGGAGTTTGTCATCGTGGTCAGCGGGGCGCACCGCAGTGCCGAGCGCTACCCGTTCATGGAAGGCGTGTTCCGCAATTTCCACATTGACGGCAATCTGGCCCGCCAGGTGGCGATCAAGGGGTTCCCCCTTCTGCTGAACGAATGCCTGTGGAGCATGAGCCAGGCCATGCTGCTGCAATGCTATTCCGTGCGCGGCATCCAGGCCATTGCCGCCATGAACATTACCAGCACCATCACCCAGATTTTTAACGAAGTTTTCCTTTCGCTGGGCAATGCCACGGCCATTCTGGTTGGGCAGGAGCTTGGTGCCAGCCGCATGACCGGTGCACGCCGCACCGCATGGCGGATGATCACCCTGAGTGTTTCCAGCTGCGCGGTGATGGGCACGCTGCTGGCCCTGTTCAGCCCGCTGATCCCCCACATTTACAACACCGAACCCGCCATCCGGGAGCTTGCTTCCAGCGTGATCCGCACGGCGGCGCTGTGCATGCCGCTGTTCGCCTTTGCCAACGCTGCCTACTTTACGCTGCGTTCCGGCGGCAAAACGCTGATCACCTTCTTTTTTGACAGCTGCTATACCTGGCTGATCAACTTTCCCATTGCCTTTGTCCTCAGCCGCTATACGGCACTGCCGCTGCCCATCGTTTACCTGTTTGTGAACGGGGTGGATCTGCTCAAGTGCATCATCGGGTTTATTCTGGTCAAAAAGGGCGTGTGGGTCAATAACATTGTGGCATCCAGCCAGGATGTCCCGCAGGCAGACTGATGGCGGGAGGAAAACGCATGAACATCCAGATTTTTGGCACCAACAAAAGTTTTGACACCAAAAAGGCGCAGCGCTGGTTCAAAGAACGGCGCATCAAGTTCCAGATGGTGGACCTGAAAGAAAAGGGCCTGAGCCGCGGTGAGTTTGACCGCGTGTGCCAGGCCGTGGGCGGCTGGCAGGCCCTGGTGGACGAAACCGCCAAAGACCAGGATACCCTTGCCCTGCTGCGCTGGCTGGACGAAAGCCAGCAGGCTGACAAACTGTTTGAAAACCAGCAGCTTTTGCGCCAACCCATTGTACGCAATGGCCGCGCCGCCACAGTGGGGTACCGGCCGGAGGTTTGGGAGAAGTGGGAATAAAGTTCGGAGTTAGGAGTTAGGAGTTAGGAGTTAGGAGTTAGGAGCATTGTATGCAGGCTGAGCTTTCCTGTAACTGCAACTGCTTTTTCTTGTAAATTCGCTTATTCTTGCTTTCTATTTGTTGCTTCTTTGTTTGCTTTTATCTGCCCTGCATTTTGTGCTTCTGCCGGAATGCAGGGTTTATTTTTATTATTTATAGGAGATTGACATAACGAACGGGGTTTGTTATAGTGCTTTTAGGTTCCTATTTCATGTTGCTTTTTATGGTATTTTTTTACTTTTGTGAGGTGTTTTTATGGCATGTATTTTTGTGAACGTCAACCGTTCGGTCGGCACCATCAACCCCAACATTTACGGTCAGTTTTCGGAGCATCTGGGCCGCTGCATCTATCAGGGCATTTATGTCGGTCAGGCTTCTGATATTCCCAACACCAACGGCATGCGCAATGATGTTGTATCCGCGCTGAAAGCCCTGCATGTGCCCGTGCTGCGTTGGCCGGGCGGCTGCTTTGCCGATACCTATCACTGGCGCGACGGCATTGGCCCCAAGGAGAACCGCAAAACCATTGTAAACACCAACTGGGGCGGCGTGACCGAGGATAACAGCTTTGGCACCCATGAATTTATGGAGCTGTGCCGCCAGATTGGCTGCGAAGCATATTTCAGCGGCAATGTGGGCAGCGGCACCGTGCAGGAATTTTCGGACTGGGTGGAATACTGCAACATGGGCGGCATTTCCCCCATGGCATCAGAGCGCCGCGCCAACGGGCAGGACGAACCGTTCAACGTAAAATACTGGGGCATTGGCAATGAAGCCTGGGGCTGCGGCGGCAGTATGCGTGCCGAGTATTATGCCGATTTGTGCCGCCAATATTCCACCTACCTGCGCAACTACTCGCCGGAGCACAAAATCTTCAAGATCGCATCCGGCGCCAACGTGGCGGATTACCACTGGACCAAAACCGTGATGGAGCGCGCCGGGCAGGCCGTAGATGCAGTATCACTGCATTACTATACCGTGCCCCATGAGGATTGGCAGCACAAGGGCTCGGCCACAGACTTTACCGATGAGGAATACTATACCACCCTGCACAAGACCCTGCAGATGGAAGAGCTGGTGGAGAACCACACCCGCATTATCAAGCAGTATCAGGGCGACCGCAAAGTGGGCCTGGCCGTGGATGAATGGGGTACCTGGTACGATGTGGAACCGGACACGAACCCCGGCTTCCTTTACCAGCAGAACACCATGCGCGATGCGCTGGTGGCGGCCATCAACCTGAATATCTTCAACAACCACTGTGATACCGTCTGCATGGCCAACATTGCCCAGATGGTCAACGTGCTGCAGGCCATGATCCTGACCGAAGGCAGCAAGATGGTGCTGACCCCGACCTATCATATATTTGAAATGTACAAGGGCCACCAGGGTGCCAAGCAGCTGGAAAGCTATGCGGAGACCACCCTGCTGAACCACGATGACCAGGCGGTGCCCGATCTGCATGTCAGTGCCAGCCAGCAGGCAGACGGCAGTATTCTGGTCACTGCGGCCAACCTGAACGATACGGCAGCTATCCCTGTTACCTGCATGCTGGGCGGGGCCAAGCCCACCGGTGTAACAGCCCGCGTGCTGGCCGGTGCCCCCGCCGCCCACAACACCTTTGCCGCGCCGGAGCAGGTTGTCCCCGCGGAACTGAACACCAGCCTGACGGCGGACGGCTTTACCGCCACCCTGCCGCCGTGCAGCGTAGCCGCTTTTGTGGTGAACCAGTAATGGAAGCCCAGCCCAAGCGCTGCCGCCGCTGCTTATTGCAGGATATGGCGGACGAAAACGACTATTACGCCAGCGTGGTGCGCTACCGCGCCACCATGCCCCGCCGTGTGCGCACCCCGGATGCGGAATACACTGCCCGGCTGGAACATTGCCGCACCTGCCCCAGCCTTAACGCCGGGACCTGCATGCAGTGCGGCTGCTATGTGGAAATGCGCGCCGCCCGCACAGACATGCACTGCCCGCTGGATAACGCGCCCTGGTAACAAACCTCTCTATCATTTTCCCCCGCACCGGCAGCCCGCCCGGTGCGGGATTTTTTGTCTGCAAAGGCAGTATTTTGCTCTTTTGCTGCAATATTATGCCCCTTTCCCCCTTGTATCCCCCATTTTCATTTGTTATAATAACAATTTGTTGAGCAACTTAGGATTTTAGGCTCCGCCTGGTTTTCAGGCGCAAACCCACCCAAGCCTGGCGGTCTTGGGCGCGGTCAAAATCTATCCGCCGGAGTGTAATTTTATGTCTACTAGCAAAAACAAACTGTCCGTTCAAACCCTGGTACGCTGCGCCATGATCGCCGCAGTTTACACCGTGCTTTGCCTGGTATTGCAGCCGTTCTCTTACGGCGCGGTACAGGTGCGCGTGGCCGAAGCATTCTGCCTGCTGCCGGTGTTTGGGGCCGAATACATTGTGGGCGTTACCCTGGGCTGCCTGCTGGCAAACCTGCTGGGTTCCACCATGGTGGATGTGGTGTTTGGCACCGCCGCCACCCTGATTGCCTGCCTTGCCACCTATGCCCTGCGCAATGTGCGCTGGAAAGGGCTGGCAATTCCGGCGTCTTTCCCTCCTGTTATCGCCAATGCACTGATCGTTGGCGCGTTTGAAATCACTGTGTTCTTCTCGGATTCTGCCCCTACGGCCACCATGGCGGTATTCAACGCCGTTGCTGTTGGCGTTGGTGAGATCATCAGCTGCTGTGTGCTGGGTGTTGCCCTGGTCAAGCTGATCGAGAGCAACGAATCCCTGAACAAAATTTTTGCAGAATAATAACCGCTTTCCCTGTATTCATTAAAAGGAGCTGCCATGAAACCGAGCCTTGTTTTATGGGACTGGAACGGCACCCTGCTGGATGATGTTGCCCTTTGTGTGGACGCGCTCAACCGTCTGCTCCGCATCTATCATTACCCGCAGCAATACAGCCTTGCCCAGTACCGTGAGATTTTTGGCTTCCCGATTGAAGATTATTATATTCGCGCAGGGTTCGATTTTTCCAAAAACTCCTACAAAGAGCTTGCCGATGATTACATGCAGGATTACCTGGCCCGCGCCGGGGCCTGCCCGCTGGCAGAAAGTGCTGTGCCCGCCCTTTCCCTTTTGAAAGGTGCCGGGGTGCAGCAGGTCATTCTTTCGGCTTCCAACTTGCCGGTTTTGGAACAGCAGGTCACGGAGCGCGGAGTGCGCCCTTACTTTGACCGCCTGCTGGGGTTGGATAATATTTACGCCCGCAGCAAAGTGGAAGTCGGCCTGGCTTATCTGACTGAACTGAAGCAGCGCGGTGCCGTACCGGCGCAGGCTATTATGATCGGGGATTCTGTCCACGATTTTGAGGTTGCCCAGGCGCTGGGCGTGCGGTGTGTGCTGCAAACCGCTGGGCATCAGAGCGCACAGCAGCTGCGTGCCACCGGTGCCCCCGTTGTGCCGGATGTTTTGGCCGCTGCGCAGTATTGCCTGAACGAACTGTAACAAGTTTTGGGATAGGAGATCATAACGAATGACGGATAGCGTAAAAGGCGCTCTGCTGACAATGTTCGGCGGCATGTGCTGGGGTGTTTCCGGCTGCGTGGGGCAGTATCTGTTTACCCGCCAGGGCATGGATTCCACCTGGCTGGTGCCCATCCGGCTGTTTTTGGCCGGTGTGATTCTGTGCATCTATTACGGTGTGCGCAACTGGCGCCAACTGGTGAACCCCTGGCGCAGCTGGCGCAACGCGCGCGACCTTGTGATCTATGGCCTGGCTGGCGTCAGCTTTTGCCAGTTCACCTACTTTTTGACCATCCAGCTTTCCAGCGCCGGTGTGGGCACCATTTTGCAGGATCTTTCCCCCGTGCTGATTCTGCTGGTGGTCTGCATCCAGCAAAAGCGTGCGCCGCGGCTGTTTGAGGTGTTCTCCATTGTGCTGGCGCTGGGTGGTGTATTTATGCTGACCACCCACGGCAGCCTGACCAACATGGCGGTTTCGCCCGCTGCGCTGGTCGTTGGTATTATCAGCGCGTTCTGCGTTGTTATTTACACCATATGGCCCCAAAACCTGCAAAAACAGTACCCCACACCCATGCTGCAGGGTTGGGCATTCCTGATGGGCGGCACCTTCTTTGCACTGGTGTTCCGCCCGTGGCGGATGAACTACGTACCCAACGCGGCCGGCATTGCCGGTATTGCGGCGGTCGTACTCATCGGCAACGTGCTGGCGTTCAGCTGCTACATGAGCGGCGTCATGTACATTGGGCCGCAGAAATCCAGCCTGTTCAGCTTTGCGGAACCGGTTACGGCGGCCATCATCAGCACGCTGGTGCTCGGTTCCCCCTTTACCGTGTGGGACGCCATCGGCTTTGTTTGCATCTTTTTGATGCTGGTGCTGCTGTTCATCAGCAACGAAAAGCAGGCCAAAAGCGCTGCAAGCGCATGATAACCGGCCAAGTTTCAACAAGAGCAGCTGAAACAGTTTAATATTTGCATTTTACACCCGCGCAGGTTTGACACAGTACCCTGCGCGGGTGTATTATATTAAAGTATAGCATTGTATCCAACAGGGGTTCCCCTGCTGATCCATTCGCCGCCATGCGGCAGAAATACAGGTGTTTACTTATGTCTTTTATGGAAAAACTGTTCGGTAATTTTTCCGACAAAGAGCTCAAGCGCATCAAACCCATTGCCAACAAGGTGCTGGAACTTGAGCCTGAAATGCAGAAACTTACTGACGAAGAATTACAGGCCAAAACCCCGTACCTGAAAGAAAAGCTGAAAAACGGGGCCAGCCTTGACGATATCCTGCCCGAAGCGTTCGCCGTCTGCCGCGAAGCGGACTGGCGTGTGCTGGGCCTGAAGCCCTACCCGGTGCAGATCATCGGCGGCATTGTGCTTCATCGTTCCTGCATTGCCGAGATGCAGACCGGTGAAGGCAAGACCCTGGTGGCCACCATGCCCGTTTACCTGAATGCCCTGACCGGCGAAGGCGTGCATGTTGTTACCGTCAACGATTACCTGGCCAAGCGCGACAGCGAATGGATGGGCAAGGTTTACCGCTTTCTTGGCTTGACGGTCGGCCTGGTTATCCATGACGTACAGCCGCAGGACCGCCGCAAGGCTTACCTGGCGGATGTTACTTACGGCACCAACAACGAGTTTGGCTTTGACTACCTGCGTGACAACATGGTGGTTTATAAGGCCAGCATGGTGCAGCGCGGCCATGCTTACGCCATCGTGGACGAGGTGGACTCCATCCTGATTGATGAAGCCCGTACCCCGCTGATCATCAGCGGCAAGGGCGAAGATTCCAGCGTGATGTACAAGCGCGCGGACGACTTTGCCAAAACGCTGAAAAAGTCTGTCATCGTTGAACTGGACGACAAAGTGGAAGCCGATGAACAGGTTGACGGTGATTACGTTGTGGACGAAAAGCACAAGACCTGCACCCTGACCGAAAGCGGCGTTAAGAAAGCCGAAGCATGGTTCAATGTTGAGAACCTGGCCGATGCCGACAACATGACCCTGCGCCACTATATTGACGGTGCCATCAAGGCCCGCGGTGTGATGCACCGTGATACCGACTATATCGTAAAAGACGGCGAGGTCATCATCGTTGATGAATTCACCGGCCGTCTGATGTATGGCCGCCGCTTCAATGACGGTCTGCACCAGGCCATTGAAGCCAAGGAAGGCGTGACCGTTGCTGCTGAGAGCAAGACTTTGGCCAGCATCACCTTCCAGAACTATTTCCGCATGTACAAAAAGCTGGGCGGCATGACCGGTACGGCTTCCACCGAAGCGGACGAGTTCAGCGAAATTTACGGCTTGCAGATCGTATCCATCCCCACCAACAAGCCCCGCGCCCGCAAGGACCTGCCGGACAGCGTGTACAAGACCATCAACGGCAAGTATAATGCCGTGATCGAGCAGGTTGCCGAATGCCACGCCAAGGGCCAGCCCGTTCTGGTTGGTACCGTCAGCGTAGAAAAGAGCGAGGCGCTTTCCAAGCTGCTGAAAAAGCGCGGCATTGAGCACAATGTGCTGAACGCAAAGCAGCATGAGCGCGAAGCCGAAATCGTTGCACAGGCCGGTAAGCAGGGCGCTGTGACCATCGCCACCAATATGGCTGGCCGCGGCACCGATATCATGCTGGGCGGCAACGTGACCTATATGGCAAAGGCCACCCTGCGCAAAGAGCTGACCCGCCAGATGAATGCCGACCTGGAAGTGCTGAAGGACGAATACGAGCACGCCAAAGCCCGCGCCAAGGCACAGGGCCTGCCCATCCCCCCTGCCCCGGATACAGCCTATGAAGCAAAAGTTGAAATGCTGATGACCGAGTGCGACGGCCATGCCGACACCCAGGATGCTGATATTCTGGCCGCCCGCAAGCGCTTTGACGAGCTGGTTGCAGAATATGAACCGGAAGTCAAGCGCGAAGCCGAGGCTGTGCGCGAAGCTGGCGGCCTGTTCATCATTGGCACTGAACGCCACGAAAGCCGCCGTATTGATAACCAGCTGCGCGGCCGTGCCGGCCGTCAGGGCGACCCCGGTGCATCCCGTTTCTTCCTGAGCCTGGAAGATGACCTGATGCGCATTTTCGGCGGTGAGCGCGTGCAGGGCCTGATGGATACCCTGGGCCTGGACGAGGACATGCCCATCGAGAACAAGCTGATCACCAACACGATCGAGAGCGCCCAGAAAAAGCTGGAAGCTTCCAACTTTGCCATCCGTAAGCAGGTGCTGCAGTATGACGATGTCATGAACCAGCAGCGCGAGATCATCTACAAGCAGCGTCAGATGGTGCTGGACGGCGAGGATATCTCCGACAAGCTGCACGAGATGATGAAGCAGTCCATCGACGAGACCTGCGAGTCCTTCCTGAGCGGCGAAACCGCCGACGATTGGGATTTTGCCGCCCTGCGCCGCCACTACCTGAACTGGCTGTGCCTGCCCACTGATTTTAACTACACTGCCGAGCAGCTGAATGATCTGAAGCGCGAGGATGTTGCCAAGGTGCTGTATGAGCGCGGCATGAGCATTCTGGAAAGCAAGGAGCAGAAGTACGGTGCCCCCATGATGCGCGAACTGGAGCGTATCTGCCTGCTGCGCAATGTTGACTCCAAGTGGATGGAGCACATTGACAACATGGACCAGCTGAAGCAGGGCATGGGCCTGCGCGGTTACGGCCAACGCGACCCCATTGTGGAATACCGCATTGAAGGCTTTGCCATGTTTGACGAGATGATCGCCACCATCCGCGAGGATGCCGTACACATGCTGCTGACCATTGAAGTGCGCCAGCAGAACCAGGAGCCGAAACGCGAACAGGTTGCCAAGCCCACCGGCGAAGGCGCACCGGCTCAGGCTGGTGCCAAGGGTGCCACCCCTGTGCGCGTGACCAAGATTGGCCGCAACGATCCCTGCCCCTGCGGCAGCGGCCTGAAATGGAAAAAATGCACCTGCAAAGAGTATCACCCTGACCTGTAATTGAACCTTTTCCACCGTGCGGCGCGGGGCTGACCCCTGCGCCGCACATTTTGATTTTATGATTGCTGCCTGCCCGGCTGCGGGCAGGCATAACGAGGTATTGTTATGAAAGCCAGAATCCAGCAGGAACCGCGCTGTGTGCTGCTGTGGCAGGTTACCCCCGGCAGTGCTGAGCACGCCGCGGTGGAACACGCTGCACGCCTGAGCCGCCTGAAAGTCCGCCTTTTGACCGCCGCCGACCTGGGCACCACCATGGAAGCCCTTTGCACCGGGCGGCACACTGGCGGTGAAGCCGCCACCGCCCCGGATATACCGGAGCGCCCGGCCATGATTGTGAGCGGGCTGCGGCATGACAACGGCGATCTGGGCCAGTTTGTGGATGAAGTGCGCCGCGGCGGGGCGGTGATCCCGCTGCGCGCCATGGTAACCCCCACCAGCCGCAGCTGGACCCTTGCTGCCCTGCTGGCCGAACTGAACCGCGAGCATGAACACGTGGGAGGCCAGGCATGAAGCGCCGCCTGACCTGTGCGATGCTGGCGCTCTGCCTGCTGCTGAGCGGCTGTGCGGCAACTGGAACCACCAGCCCCCAGCGCTACAGCGTAACTTGGTGGGATGTGTTTGACACCGTTACTGTCATCAGCGGCTATGCCGACAGTGAAGCCGACTGGAACACCCAGATGACCGCCCTGCATGCAGACCTGCTGCGGTATAACCAGCTGTATGATATTTACAACCACTATGACGGCATGACCAACCTGGCGGATGTAAACGCCGGCGCCGCCGCTGCCCCCGTTGCCGTTGGGGATGAGATTATGAACCTGCTGACCTTCGCTCAGGAGATGTACCAGGCAACGGACGGTGCCTGTAATGCCGCTGCCGGGGCGGTGCTGCGCTACTGGCACGATGCCCGCACCGCCGCGGGCGATGGAGCCGAGGTAAGTGCCGATATCCTGCCCAAAACCGCCGACCTGCAGGCTGCGGCTGCCCACTGCAATATGGATGATTTGATTTTGAACCAGAATACCGGGACGGTGTATTTTGCAGACCCGGAATTGCAGCTGGACGTTGGCAGCATTGGCAAAGGCTATGCAGTGGAGCAATGCGCCCAGGCAGCCGAAGCCCGTGGCCTGACCAGCGCCCTGTTGAACGTGGGTGGCAATGTGCGCGCCATTGGCACCAAGCCCAACAGCGGGCCCTGGGTTGCCGGGGTCGATAACCCCTGGCCGGATCAGGACGGCCAATACGCCACCGCAAGCTATGTGGATACCGTGGAGCTGCAGCCGGGGCAAAGCCTTGTGATCAGCGGGGACTACCAGCGTTACTTTACCGTGGACGGTGTACGCTACCACCACCTGATCGACCTGACCACCCTGCAGCCTGCCCGCTACATGAACAGCGTTGCCATTGTAAGCAGTGACAGCGGCTTGGGGGATGCGCTTTCCACCGGTGTGTTCTGCATGCCGGTAGAAAAAGGGCAGGCTTTGATCGAGCAGCTGAACGATGTGGAAGCCCTGTGGATGCTGAGCGATGAAACCATGCTGCAAAGCAGCGGGTGGGGAAAGTGAACGGCATTATTCCCCTGTAGAAACCTTTGTTTTTTACACAAACAGGCAAGCGTTTCGTACCCCGTGCCCTGACCTCATTGTTCCGTGGAGAACTTTCGCTTAATTTTAAGGCAATACCGCATAATTCATAAGTGCCGATACGGCGACCGCGAGGTGCGGTTCAGATGCTAAGCCAAAAGCGCAGATAATACTGGATGTCTTATCGAGCATTTTGGCAACGCAGATGCCGTCGCCGTAGCCGCCGGAGCGGTGCTTAAACAGGTAAGGCGGGAATTGTTGTGGAGTGTGCTTAATTTTAAAAAACAAACAGAAAAATCCGTATCCTCCTGCCCTGCTTGGCATTCGGGATACGGATTTTTGTTATATTGCTGATTTCATGCACTGGGCATGTTATTTCTGTGCAAAAAAGTCTTTGACCACCTGCACCACGGCTGCGCGGTCGGCTTCGGTCAGACCATAGTACAGCGGCAGGCGGGTCAGGCGGTTGCTTTCCTTTGTGGTGTATTCATCCACACCGGCAAAGCGGCCGTATTGGATGCCCGCCGGGGCGCTGTGCAGCGGCACATAATGGAAAGACGATGCCACACCGTGGGCTTTCAAATAGGCAATGAACGCGGTGCGCTGTTCCAGGTCCCGCAGCTTGACATAGAACAAATGCCCGTTATGCACACAGCCTTCCGGCACGGTGGGCAGCTCCAATAGGCCTGCTTCAGCCAGCGGTGCCAGCTCCTGTGCGTAATAATCCCAGCTGTGGGTACGGTCTGTATTGATGGTATCGGCCTGTTCCAGCTGTGCCCACAGGTAAGCGGCATTCAGATCACTGGGCAGGTAGCTGGAGCCATAAGAAACCCAGGTATATTTATCTACCTGGCCGCGCAGAAAACTGGCGCGGTTGGTACCCTTTTCCCGCAGGATTTCGGCCTTGGTCACGGTTTCGGGGTCATTGATGACCAGCGCGCCCCCCTCCCCCATTGAGAAGTTCTTCGTCTCATGGAAAGAGTAGCAGCCAAAATCACCGATGGTGCCCAGTGCCTTGCCTTTATAACTGGCCATCACGCCCTGGGCGGCGTCTTCCACCACCTTCAGGTTATGGCGGCGGGCGATCTGCATGATGGTATCCATATCGCAGGCCACACCGGCATAGTGCATCACGCAGATGACTTTGGTTTTTTCGGTAATGGCGGGTTCAATTTTTGCTTCGTCAATGTTCATGGTGTCCGGGCGGATATCCACAAACACCAGCTTGGCCCCAGCTAAAACAAAGGCCGTTGCCGTGGAAGAAAATGTGTAGCTGGGCAGGATCACCTCATCACCGGGCTGGATGCCGCACAGCAGGGCAGCCATTTCCAGCGCGGTGGTACCGCTGGTGGTCAGCAGCACCTTGCCCGCATGGAACCGCTGTTCCATCCATTCATCACAGCGGCGGGTAAAAGGGCCATCGCCGCAGATCTTATTGTTGGCCATGGCCTGGCGCATATAGTCCAGCTCTGTACCAACCTGCGGGGGAATATTAAAAGGAATCATTGTTTTACTGTCAACTCGCAATCTATTATAACCATCCGGCCGTTATCACTGGGCGCGGACAACATCACTTTCCGGCGTTTCGGGTTCAAAATTCAGCCGCTTTTCTTCCACCACCAGGGGGCGGTCCATAATACGGGCGTTCATTGCCATGATGTACTCGCCCAAAAATCCCAGAAAGGTCAGCTGCACACCACCCACAAAGAACACAGCAATAATCATCGGGGCATAACCCGCAGCAAAGGTATTCCAGTGGATCAGCTTTGCCACCAGGAACACAAGCCCCAGGATAAAGCTGACCGCCGCGCAGAAAAAGCCGAAGAACTCCGCCATCCGCATCCCAATCTTGGTGTAGCTGGTAAAGCTGAGCATGGCGGCATCAAACAGGCTGTACCAGTTGTTGTGGGTCTTGCCTGCCCGGCGCTTGGGCTGGGTGTATTCAATCTCCTTGCGCTCGGGGCCAAGCTCCGCCACAATCCCGCGCAAAAACGGGGTGGGGTCGTGCAAATCACGCAGGGTCTGGATAAAGCTTTTATCGTACAGGCCAAACCCGGTAAACTGCTCGATCATTTCCACATTGCTCATCTTTTTGATGGTTTTGTAGTAACAGTCCCGCAAAAAGTACATGACCGGGTTTTCCTGGCTGGTGGTCTTTTTGCCGATTACAATTTTGTAGCCTTTTTCCCATTCAGCCACAAACTTTGGAATCATCTCCACCGGGTCCTGGAAGTCCGCGCAGATGGTAATGGTGCAGTCCCCTGTGGTATGGATCATACCGTAATAGGGGCTGTTGAACTGACCAAAGTTCTTGCTGTTAAAAATGGCTTTGACCTTGGGGTCCTGCGCGCAGATGTCCGTAATGATCCGGCGGGTACGATCCTGGCTTTTATTATCAATAAAAAGGATCTCATAGTCATAATCCGGGCAGTCCTTCCGAATCTCATCCCGCACCGCCTCATAGATGGGGCGGGCGTTCTCCTCCTCGTTATAGGTAGGGATCATAACAGAGATGACTTTTTTCTTCTCGCTCATGCAGATTTCATTCCTTTAAGTTTAGTCTTTGGCCCACTGCCGCAATAGCCGGGCAGACCCTTATCACTATACACTATTTTGCAAAATAGGTAAAGAACAATTTATTTTCGCAGTTTTGCGTTTCAAAGTTCAGGCTTACAGGGCGGTCCGCCAGGGTGTAGGGCTCCTCGTTTTCCAGGCAGAAAGTCCCCTCTTTGGCAATGTGGCAGATGCCGCGGTAAATTTCCATGGCCGGGGTGCAGGCACCGATCAGCAGCGTTGCCGCCAGCAGAATGGTCACGGCATGCTGTGCAAGCGTACCGTCCCGCCATTTGGTGCCCACCAAGGCGATAAAGTACCGGGCACAGAGGGTCATCAGGATAAAGATAGCCGGGATGGACACCCGCATGCAGAAATCGCACCCCTGTCCCACCTTAAAGAACGGAATGATGAAGAGCGACACGGCGCAGGTATAAAACAGCCAGCTGCGGCGGTTCTGCCGCCAGAGCAGCAGCAGATAGATGCCGGCATCCAGCAGGTAAAATACCAGCATGCCTTTTTGCAGGCTGGTCAGAACGTTTTGGCCAAAAGTCTGCTGCGCTGCCTGGTTCCCGGCGACAGTTTCGCCCAGAACGCTGTAGCCAAAGGCGTTATTGGCCAAAAAATAACTGGCCGTAATGCTGAGCACCACAACCAGCACCAGCACATTGGCCGGGGAGAACGCCGATTGCAGCACGCCTTTTTGACGCTGTGCCAGCAGAACAATGCCGCGCACCACCATAAAAATAGTCAGCCCCACAAATGGGAAAGGGCCGCACATCAGGCAGGCCGTGCCCAGCAGCAGGTAGTTGCGGCAGTCTTTCTCCTGCAAAAAGCAGACGGTTGCCAGCCATGCCCCCACTGTCTGGTTGAACACCCAGAACAGGCAGGTCGTCAGGGAGCTGAACTGGAAATCATTCGTCCACCATTCCAGGTGCATAGCGTCATAGGCCAGCAGGTCCGGCAGTCGGCTGCTGTACAGCGCGCCCAGAATATCCATGCCGCTGAAGAAAATCAAAAACAGCAGGCCGATCCCCTGCTTTTTGCCGGTATCGGCACGCAGGTAGACCAACAAATTCAGCGCCGCCAGATAGGTGCCCAGCGCCGTCCACCCCCAAAGGGCCATACGGGCGAACATCCAGGCGGCATCCAGCCCAAACAGGGCGTATACCGGTTTGGTCAGCGCCGCCGGGACCAGCCAGTGCCCGATATAATACACCAGCGCCGTATCCTTTTGCGGGTAATACACCGGCCAGCTGTTTGTGATCAGATCCCGGTAAATGGCGTTGCGGTAACCCCAGTCCGAGTTCTGGTAAAAAAAGCCCGTCTGACCGCCCAGGTAGCCCCACAACAGCATCAGGGCAAACAGCAGCACCAGCTTTGGCACCGAAAGCGTAATGCCCTGCTCTTGTTGCCCCACTTGCTTAACCTGCGGCGTTTTGCACACGGCATACCACCAGGCAAAGGCCAGCACGGCCAGGCCCGCAACGGCAAACGGCGCGCGGAGATACCCCGCAAAAAACACCGCCAGCGGCGCGGTGAGATAGGATAAGGCAAACGGCTTTAACTTTTGGTAGGTCAACTGCATAAATACTGTCTGGCTCCTGTTCGTCCATGCGGGTCCTGCCCGCACGGACGGGGTTATTCCTTAGGCAACACCGCACAATTCCCGCCTTGCGGCTTAAGCACCGCTCCGGCAGCTGCAGCACGGCATCTGCGTTGCCAAAATGCTCGATAATGTCGGGTTGCGGTACCCGCATCGTGCTTCGGGGGCAAAAGCCCCTCGCACTCTGCGACCGCTGCCCCTGCTTCGGTTCGCTGTTTCCGCCACTGGCGGCGCTCGCCTTTGCAGCATCCAGTATTATCTGCGCTTTTGGCTTGGCATCTGCCGCACCTCGCTCACCGTATCGGCACTTAGAATTATGCGGTATTGCCCTTATTGGCTTAATTGGTTTGCTTTTGCGTTTTTGCCCACGCAATGGTGGCGCGGATGCCATCGGCAAAGGCGGTGCGCGGCGTAAAGCCGGTATCCGCCGCAAGCTGGGTGATATCCGCCTGCAAAAACATGACCTGCTGCGGCCCGTAAGGGATTTTGCCCAGGCCAAGCGGCAGGGCCAGGTCGATGGCATCACGCAGAGTTTCAATATATTCCCGCAGGGGGCGGGCGGTGCCGCTGCCCACCGGGTACACGGCACCGCTGCGGCCATGGCAGGCCATGCGGTACAGTGCATCCGCAGCATCGGCGGAGTAAAGATAATCCCACTTCTGCTCCCCTGCCGTCAGGTCCGGGCACTGCCCGGCCAGCAGTTTTTGGATGGTGGCGGAGATCATCGTGTTGGGGCCGTCATGCGGGCCGTAAACCGAAAGGATACGCGCCCACACATGGTCCATGCCCAGGGCGGCGGCCTCGGTACGGCTCATCTGGCCTGCACACAGCTTGGCCATGCCGTACCCGTTTTCGGGGTTTGTGGGGGTATCGGCCCGCAGAACACCGTCCACACGGCCATACTCTGCCTGGCTGCCGGTACCAACAAACACACGGCAGCCCATTGCCGCCGCGGTGCGCACGGCATCAATGGTATAGCGGATATTCTCAATCTGAGCCGGCATATCATTGCGGCCCGCGCCAATGGTGTGCGCCCACGCCAGGTGGAAAAAGGCATCCGCCTGCACGGGCAGCCCGGCTGCGGCCATGCACTGCGGCAAATCCGCCAGGTTGGCGGCATCGCAGGCAACTACATACAGGTTTGCATCCTTGGGCAGCGCTACGGCCCGCGGGCTGCCGGGGCGGCAGACCGCCACCACGGTGCAGCCAGCCTGCAACAACCGGCTGCACAATGCTGTGCCCACGGCCCCGGTGGGGCCGGTTACGATTGCGGTTTTAATGTTACGTTCTATCATCATTCACTGCTCCGGCACCAGGGGGATAAACATCTGCTTTTCCAGCTCTTCCCGCGGCAGGAATGGTGCCAGGTCCTCCAGCGGCGGGCTGACCAGTGTGCCGTCCGGCAGGCGCTTGGTGGCGCTCTTCGGCTCCCAGACCTGCTGGGTATCGGTAAAGATCTCGCAGAAAGTCGGGCCTTCTGCGGCAAGGGCGGCATCCACCACCTGTTTCATCTCAGCGTTGGAATGTGCGCAGGAATACGGGTAGCCGAACGCTTCGGCAATTTTACGGAACTCCGGGAAGGACAGATCCCCGCTCTCCGGCCCAATGCCGATCTTGCAATGGTCTTTGAACAGGTTGTTCTGGGTCAGGCGGATGGAGTGGTAGCCGTTATTGTTGATGAGGAAAATCTTGATCGGCAGCTTATTTGTCAGGATGGTCTGCAATTCCTGCAGGTTCATCATGATAGAGCCATCGCCTTCCAGGCAGATGGTGGTACGGCGGCCGCCTGCAATGCAAGTGCCAATGGCGGCGGGCAGGCCGTAACCCATGCTGGCAATGGCGCTGTTGTTGGCCATGCGGCTACCTTTTTGGATGACATACGCCTGATTGCCCACCACGCAGCAGGCGCCGTTGGAAACTGCGGTCAGGCTGTTTTCCGGCAGGCGGGAACTGAGGTAGCGCACAAAGGCGTACACATTGGCGGTGGTGCCGTTTTCTTCCCACTGGCGCGGCAACACGGCGGGGTAATCTTTTTTCCATCGCTGGCAGGTTGCCAGCCAGTCCGCTGCCTGACTGACAGGGGTCAGCGGCGCTGCGGCGGCATCCAGCTTTTGCAGAAAGTCCTTGGCATCCGCCCACACGGGGTGCTCCACATGCAGGGTGTGCTTTTTCATCTCGGCGCGGTCAATATCCACCATGATGACTTCCGCCGCGCGGGCCCAGGTTTTCCAGTTATAGCCCACCTGGCGGATGGAAATGCGGGTGCCCACAGCCAGAATCAGGTCTGCGTTCTGGATGGCCCAGTTGCCGGGGCGGTCGCCCATATTGCCGGCACGGCCGCAGTAAAGCGGGTTTTCGTCCTCGATCAGGTCCACGGCGTTCCAGTAGGTCACAATGGGGATGTTCAGCTTTTCCGCCACAGCGCGGAACGCTGCGTACCCGCCGGAAAGTCGGATACCGTACCCGGCGTGGAACACCGGGCGCTTGGCGTTGCGGATCTTTTCCAGCACCATCTGCACGGTGGCATCGTCCACCGGGGGCGGCAGCCGGGCATCGTCCTGCGCCGGGTCATAGCCGGGCAGGCTGTCGGTTTCAATGTAGCCGCCCTGATAGTTGACCGGGATATCGATCCACACCGGGCCGGGGCGGCCGGTGGTTGCCAGATGCCAGGCTTTTTCCAGCACATAGCGGATCTGGTTCGGGTCTTCCAGCATGGTGGCGTATTTGGTCATGGGGGCAACAGATTTGGTGATATCGTATTCCTGGTCGCCCACCGCGCGCAGGGGCAGGCCATCGGTAAACTGCGCGGCATAGCGGGCCGTGGTATCGTACCGAACCTGGCCGGAGATTACAAACATAGGGATAGAATCCAGCCAGCCGCCCACCACACCGGTCAGGGCGTTGGTGCCGCCGGGGCCGGTAGTAACGCACAGGGCGGCAATTTTGTTATCAATACGGGCGTATGCTTCCGCCGCAATGGCACTTGCCTGCTCGTGATGGTTATAGGTAACATGCAGCGCCGGGTGGTGGCCCAGTGCATCATTCAGATGCATGGCGCCGCCGCCCACCACGCTGAACACATCCGTAACACCGTGCGCCGCAAGAAAATCGGCCACATAATCGGCCAGACGCTGTTTCATTGAGAGTGTCCTCCTTCTATTTAATCCGTTCAAGCTGCGGCTGAACCATTACAAAATACAAAGTTCTGGAATCCTGCGGGGCATCGACCCGCTTGCCGCTGTAGCTAATATCGATTGTACTTTCACCAAAAGGAATATCCACGGTATAGCGGATTTTCATGTTTTCCTGGCTGACCACAAAGGTCTGGCTACTGTCACCGAAGGTAATGGTAATGCTGGGGCGGTCAGAAATATCAAAGAAATAATCCCCCACTGTAAAGATAAAGGTGTACCTTTCCGTATTCAGCTGCGGGTTTACCAGTTTGATCTCCGCACTTTTCTTGCACCAGTAAAACGGCAGCTCTTTGTTGGAGTTTTCAGGAGTATAATATTCTGTGTTATAAATGCCATCCCCCAGCTGCATGGTAATAGACGGCGCATTATACAGCACCCACACGCCATAGAAAACGGCAAGGGAAACTGCCAATGCCCCCAGTGAAGCGCCGAAAGTAACCAGCGTGCTGCGTGCAGCTTTTTTATCTAGTTTTGATTGTTCAGGCTTTTTGGTTTTCAGCGCTGCCAACACACAATTTACTGCCTGTACAACGCCCCAGATGATAGCTGTCAGTATTGCCAACTGTACAATGGTGTTGCGAATATAAGAGTTACGCTCTTCAAAGATTGGAAGCGGCAGATTAAATACCATCAAAACCGCAAAAGGCAATATATTTTGACGTGTCATCACCTTTTCCTGTGCAAGAAAATACGCCAGCGGAATCAGCGCCATGCAGTAAATATAGTTGCCCTGGCTTTGGTACATCATAGCCACGGTAATCAGCAGCAACGCCTGCCATTCCTGGCGGCAGAGCAGAGCACACACAACCAGTACCGCCGCCACAGCAAAGGCTGCTGCAAAAAAAGATACCGTTGCATTGCTGGTTCCGGCAATCAGGTCCACCAGATGCGCCCCATGTGCGAACATGCTGTTGATGCCATTGCCTGCCCAAGGTGTTTTACTTTTACTTCCAAAAGAGAACAAAATCTTCAGCCAAAGCTGCAAGCCGTACACGCCCTCCTGGAAGGCAAACACCGGGAGCACCAACGCTGCAATGCCATAAAACACCGTGCGGATTGCTGCTTTGAAATCCCGGTTTCTTAAAAGCATAACACCTAAGAATGCGGGATAAATTTTAAGTCCGGCTGCTACTGCCAGTGCAACCAATGCCAATTCCCGCACCCATGCGCGCTTTGAACGGTGATACATGACGAAAAAAAGCGAAAGTCCCGCCGCCAGCAAAATAATATTGCCGCGGTCTACCGCATTAAGCACACCAAAGCTGAACAAGGCAAAAAACGTACTGGCCCTGGCCCACTGGGCATTTTGCATCACGTCACGGAGCAAAACCGCCAGCAAAAGAACCGCCAGCACCACAAAAAAGACGTATAGCAAAAAGCACGACTGTGTTGTGCGTAAATCAGTTTCTGTGCCGCGCATGGCAACTGACGCCTCAAAGTCATAGGTCCAGTTATCAGATACCGAAGCAGGCACCAGTAAAAACAGGGCATAAAAGAACAAATTTGCCAAGGGCGGATACAGTGTGTCAAACACCGCATACGGCTGGCGTCCACGAACATATTCAATGCTATGGAAAAAATCCATGCCGGCATCCAGTGTATCATGGTATAAAAAGTATGAAAGAAAATCACCATGGGTAACATACAGCGTTACCATAACCACAATGGCACACACTGCGCTGAGTACACAGTACAACTTGGCCGTTTTTTTCCAGAACGGATTGCTCCCTCTTTCTTTTTTACCAAAAAGGTCTTTTCCCCGTTTCGTGTTATTCTCTTTCAGCACGCGCTGGCTGTTGCATTCATTCTGGCCATAATTCAGTCCCAGCTGCACCGATTTGTTATCTTCCGGCAACAGCTGATCTAATCCAATGCTGATACCAGATTTATTCTCGTTATTTGTTGTCATGTTGTCCATACACAGCCTTGCCCTATTTCTGTTCCCGGTTATGTATCAGATATTCCCTGGTTTCCCATATTTTTTACCGATATATTTTGCAGTCTTATTTTCAACAATAAAGCACCGCCAACCAACCTCGTTGAGTCGGATGATGGTTAGGGATCCCGATACCGCACTTTTCCGTGCCGGATAAGCTCCACATCGTTGACGGGAAACATTTTTTCGTTTATCTTTCCTTAAATGTCCACAACTTGTTGATGATAAAATTCAGCGGAATCGTGACCAGCAAATTTACAATCGGCGCAATCGTTTTGCTGACGCTGAAGAACGCAACCTCTATCCAAAGCAAAACATTAGAAAGGATCGACGTGCCGCCGTAGCTGACATATGTTTTTCCAAGGCGTTTCAGTTTACTGCGCCAATCGTTTGCATTCCCGGTAAACACAAACTTATCGTTCCAAAAAAAGGCATTGGCAATGCTCAGAATTGTTCCCAGAACGCTGCCTACCATATACAGGTCTGGGCTGATCCACAAAAAGATATAATACACCGCCATCGATACCGCCGTGTTGCTTACGCCAACAAGGCCAAACTTGATAAACTGTGCAAGCAGCGCAACAAATTCCTTTTTGCTTTTTGCTCCCAACAGTGCCAACAATTTCTGCATGGATCCCGTTCCTTTATTATTCTTTATAAGCAATCAAAGCAATCAAAAAAGCAAAGCCTGTATTGATAATTTACCGCAGTGCAGCAGCCATTTTTTCTTATCAGCCCGGCTTTGCTTTTTCTTATTGATTCATCTTATCAGCGCTTTTTACTGGTTCACCGCTTCAATAATGATCTTTGCCATATAGTCGATCATCTCATCGGTCATGCCAGGGTACACGCCGACCCAGAAGGTGTTGTTCATGATAAAGTCAGTGTTGGTCAGCTCCCCTGCCACGCGGTAGGCGTCGGTGCCGCGGATCTGGTCAAAGCAAGGGTGCTTGATCAGGTTGCCGCTGAACAACAGGCGGGTCTGGACATTGTGGTCCTCAATATAGCGGGTCACGGCGTTGCGGTCCAGGCCGGATTCCGGCTTGACCGAAATCAGGAAGCCGAACCAGGACGGGCGGCTGTTGGCGGCCGGTTCCGGCAGGATCAGCTTATCGGCGGCCGGTTCCAGGGCTGCGCGCAGGCGGTCCCAGTTATGGCGGCGGCGTTCGATAAAGCTGGGGAACTTTTTCAGCTGCTCGCAGCCGATGGCGGCCTGCATATCGGTCACTTTCAGGTTATAGCCAAAGTGGCTGTAAACGTACTTGTGGTCATAGCCTGCGGGCAGTTCGCCATACTGACCGTCAAAGCGGTGGCCGCAGAAGTTATCATGGCCGGACGGGCAGATGCAGTCGCGGCCCCAGTCGCGGTAGCTCTTGATCAGGCGGTTCAGCAGCGGGCTGTTTGTATACACGCAGCCGCCCTCGCCCATCGTCATGTGGTGCGGCGGGTAGAAGCTGGAGGTGCCGATATCGCCCCAGGTTCCGGTAAAGCGGGTTTCGCCGTTGATGGTGTACTGGGTGCCCAGGGCATCGCAGTTATCCTCCACCAGCCAGAGGTTATGGGCATCGCAGAAGGCTTTGACGGCGGACAGGTCAAACGGGTTGCCCAGGGTATGGGCAATCATAACTGCCTTGGTCTTGGGGGAAAGAGCGGCTTCCAGCTTGGTCACATCAATGTTGTACTGCGGCACGGTCACATCCACAAACACCGGCACAGCGCCATACTGCAGCGCCGGGGTGACAGTGGTGGGGAACCCGCATGCCACAGTGATGACCTCATCGCCCTTTTTGATCTGGCGGTCGCCCAGTTCCGGGGCGGTGAGCGCCATAAAGGCAATCAGGTTGGCGGAGGAGCCGGAGTTGACCAGGTTGGCGAACTTTACGCCGATCCACTTGGCAAACTCTTTTTCAAATTCATCCGCAAAGCGGCCGGTGGTCAGCCAGAAATCCAGCGTTGCATCGGTCAGGGCGCACATTTCTTTTTCATCAAACACGCGGGATGCATAAGTAACGCGGTCGCCGGGCTTGAAATCCGCCTTTTTCTCCTTAAAGTCATGGTAATATTCTGCCACCAGCGCCTTGATCTGCTCGCGGGCTTCGGCCTCATTGCTCCAATTTGCCATCGTCTGCTCCCTTACTCACTCAAAAATTCCTTGATCTCTTTGTCCATCTCCGCCGGGATATCCCCGCCGGAAAGCCATACCTTGCTGAACGCAACGGTCTTTTGCATACATTCCGCCATATGCCAGCGCGGTTTCCAGCCAAAGGTAGATTTCAATTTGCTGCAATCCAGCTTCAAAAAGTTTGCTTCATGCGGGGCGTTTGCCTCAGCGCGGTTTTCCCATGCAGCACCATCGCCCCACGCCTGGCAGAACAGGTCTACCAGGGTGCCGGTCGTCACACAGTCGCAGTCATCCGGGCCGACGTTATAATAGCCGGCGTACCGGTTATCCTCATACTGGCGCTGGGCGATCAGCAGGTACGCTGCCAGCGGTTCCAGCACATGCTGGTATGGGCGGGTGGAATACGGGTTGCGCACACCGATGCTCTCCCCTTTTGCCATCGCGCGCACGCAGTCCGGGATGATGCGGTCATTGGCAAAATCGCCGCCGCCAATCACATTACCTGCGCGGGCAGTGGAGATGGCCACGCTGCCATCCGCAAAAAAGCTGTTTTTATAGCTGTGGGTCACCAGCTCCGAGCAGCTTTTGCTGTTGGAGTAGGGGTCGAAGCCGTCCAACGGTTCGTTTTCGCGGTAGCCCCAGCACCATTCATTATTCTGGTACACCTTATCCGTTGTTACGTTCAGCACAGAGCGCGGCGGAGTTTGGGCGGTACGCACACATTCCAACAGGTTCACGGTGCCCATCACATTGGTTTCATAGGTATAGCGCGGGTCCTTGTAGCTGTCCCGCACAATGGGCTGAGCCGCCAGGTGCAGCACAATTTCCGGCTGGGCGGCATCAAAGGCCGCTTTCAGGCTGGCAAAATCGCGGATGTCGCCGATCACGCTGGTCATTTTGCCTTCCAGCCCTGCCAGAGAGAAGAGGTTGGGGGTTGTGGGCGGTTCCAAGCTGTAGCCCGTTACCACCGCACCGACCCCCACCAGCATGCGGCAGAGCCAGCTGCCCTTAAAACCGGTATGCCCGGTTACAAACACGCGTTTGCCGCGATAAAATTCCAAGTTCATTGTTGGTTCCACACTTCCCAGGGCGCACAGCCGGACGCCCACATTTTTTCCAGCATACTTTTTTCGCGCTCGGTATCCATGCACTGCCAGAATCCGCGGTGCACATAGCTCATCAGCTGGCCTTTGGCTGCCAGCTCGCGCAGCGGGGCCTGCTCAAAAATGGTATCATCACCGCTGATGGTATCAAACACTTCCGGTTCCAGCACCATATAGCCCGCGTTGATGATAGCCCCATCGTTGACGCTCTTTTCACGGAACGCCTGAACCGAATTGTCCTGGCCGATATCCAGCACGCCTTTCTGCTGTTCCTGCACCACGGCGGTCAGGGTTGCCAGCTTGCCATGCTGCTTATGGAACTTGACCAGTTCGGCAATGTTCACATCGCAGACGCCATCACCATAGGTCATCATAAAGGTTTCGTTGCCGATATATTTCTGCACCCGCTTGATGCGGCCGCCCGTCATCGTGTTCAGGCCGGTATCCACCACCGTCACGCGCCACGGCTCGGCGTGCTGGTCATGCACGATCATCTCGTTGCCCTGGGTGAAGTCAAAGGTCACATCGCTGGTATGCAGGAAATAATCCGCAAACCACTCCTTGATCATATGCTGCTTGTACCCGGCGCAGATCACAAAATCATTGAAGCCATAGTAAGAATACTCTTTCATGATATGCCACAAAATGGGCATACCGCCGATTTCGATCATCGGTTTCGGCTTGAACTTACTTTCTTCCGAAATGCGCGTGCCATAGCCGCCGGCAAGAATTACAACTTTCATATTTTTCACTCCCGTAAGCCTGCAGCGGAACCCTGCTTGCAGTCCGCAAAAACTGTCCGTCCCACCAGCATTTCAACCGCCGGACAGTTTGGTACACACCCAGCCTATTTTTTATTACTATGATAGTATATCATTTTCACGTATTCAGTGCAACCGTTCCAGGAAACTTATCACACCTAGTAGGACTGCTTTTTATTCCGCGTTTTGCTCTTTGTTATCACATTTTAACGCCGCTTTTGTTGCCGCTGTGCAAACAATATTCTTTAGGCAACACCGCACAATTCCCGCCTTGCGGCTTAAGCACCGCTCCGGCAGCTGCGGCACGGCATCTGCGTTGCCAAAATGCTCGATAATGTCGGGTTGCGGTACCCGCATCGTGCTTCGGGGGCAAAAGCCCCTCGCACTCTGCGACCGCTGCCCCTGCTTCGGTTCGCTGTTTCCGCCACTGGCGGCGCTCACCTTTGCAGCATCCAGTATTATCTGCGCTTTTGGCTTAGCATCTGCCGTACCTCGCTCGCCGTATCGGCACTTAGAATTATGCGGTATTGCCTTTACGTTTTTTCGTGCGTATTTTGCCCCCGCGGGGCGGCCCACTTTACATTAGTAGGCAAAACAGGTATAATAGTTTAGTTAATCTGTGATATTGCGCCATTTTGCCATATTGCGGATGCAGGCGGTCTTATTTTATCCTTGCTGCCTGTGGATTTTTTGCGGCACGCCGCGCGTTGTGCGGTACCGCTCCTATTAGGTCTGGAGGTTGCGCTCATGGGGCTGCAAAGCCTGCAATACTGTGCATTTTGGGTGGTTGTGGCTGCCGTTTACCTGCATTTGCCGGTGCGCATGCAGCCGGTGTTTCTGCTGGGAGCTTCGTGGGTGTTTTATGCGCTGGCCATGCTGGCCATGCTGCCGGTCACCATTGCGCTGGCGGTGTTCACCTACCTGTGCGGCCGCGGCCTGGCCTGGCGGGGCGGCGCACACAAAACCGCCTTTTTGCGCCTTGGCGTGATCGGTATGCTGGGCATTCTGGCCTTTTTTAAGTATAACGGCCTGTTGGGCGGGGTGCTGCACGGCTGGCGCGCGGTGGCCATGCCGCTGGGCATCAGCTTTACCAGTTTTGCCGCAATCGCCTACCTGATCGACGCCACCCGCGGCGACTGCGAGGTGGAAACCAGCTTTATCCGGCTGGCGCTGTTCCTCAACTTTTTTGCCACCGTCACCCAGGGGCCCATCTGCCGCGCCGGTGCGCTGCTGCCGCAGTTGAGCGCCGAGCACCGCTTTGATGCTGCCCGCACGGTGCGCGCTTTGCGGCTATATGCGCTGGGGCTGTTCAAATACATTGCCGTGGCGGATGTGCTGAACATGGTGGTGGATACGGTTTTCCCCCACTATGCGGATTACAGCGCCCCCATGCTGATTTTGACCGCGGTGATGTACACTTTTTATCTGTATTTCAGCTTTTCCGGCTATTCCGAGATTTCCCGTGCCACCGGCCTTGTGCTGGGGCTGGACCTGCCGGAAAACTTTAAGACCCCGTTTTACGCCACCAACTTTTCCGGCTTCTGGAGCCGCTGGCACATCTCGTTTTCTTCCTGGCTGCAGGATTATCTCTTTATGCCGCTGGCCTGGGCAGATCTTGGCCGCTTTGGCCGCCTGCCCACCGAGCTGTGCGTGTTCTGCGTGTTCTTTGCTTCCGGCTTCTGGCACGGCAGCACCGCGCCATTCATCATCTGGGGTCTGCTGCAGGCGGTTTACCGCGTGGGCGAAGAGCTGCTGCACCGCCGCTTTGGCAAACCCAAAAAGCGCGGCACCCCGGCCCATGTGCTGTGGGGCAAGCGGGTTGTGGTGTTTGTTTTGTGGACCATCAGCATGGTGTTCTTCCGCGTGGGGTCCGGCAACCTTTCCGGCATGGCCGAAAACCTGGGCGTTGGCGATGCTTTCGTCTACCTGGGCCGCTGCCTGATGAACAGCTGGTCCCCCGCCCGCTTTGCCGGGGAGCTGTACAGCACAGCCTATACCGGCTTTTACGCCAATACCATTATGGTAGCGGCTTATTGGGCGTTCGCTGCGCTGGCGCTGGCGCTTGGCATCTGGCTGGATCACCGGCGCAATTTTGCCTGCAAAAACAAACCGGCTGAGGTTGCCCTGGCAAGCGCCAAGCACCGCAATGCGCTGTATGTTGTTTTGATCGTTTTTATCCTGGTGGGGTACATCATGCAGAGCGGCGGCTTTAACGCCAACGCGTTCGGCCCCTATGCAGGGTTTTAATCTTATGGAAAAAAGGAGATTTCCGGCGTGAAGCATATCATCAAAAAATTGGCGCTGCTGTTCGTGCCGGTCTATTTGTGGTTTGCCTTTTTTGTGGCGTTTGAGCCAAACAATTATTTTGGCATCAAAAAAACAGCCTCTTCCAGCCAGCCGGTGGCCCGTGTGCGCGCCTATGAGCAGAGCCCCGGCACCAACCTGATCATCGGGGACAGCCGCCTGGCCCACTTTGATATGGACCTTGTGGATTCCCTGACCGGGCAAAGCTGGCAGAACCTGGCCTTTGGCGGTGCTTCCCTGAAGGAATGTGTGGACCTTGCCAACTATGTGCTGGATTCCGGCAACCAGGTGGACCGCATTCTGTTTGAGCTTTCGTTCTACACCTTAAACAGCAGCTATAACACCGACCGTTTTTCGGCGCTGGAAGCTACCCTGCGCAACCCGCTGGCCTACTGTCTGAACCTGGAATACAACGTGAACGCCCTGACCGTGTTTATGGACACCGTAAAGGGCACGCCGGACACCATTGAATCCGGCGACTGGACCGCGGCGGATTACCTGGATGATGCCGGGAACACGATTCCGCTGCACAAAAAGCTGTATGAGTACCCGGCGCTGATCACCACCCGCTGCCAGAACTGGACACTGAACGAAACCGAGCTGGCGGAGTTTTTGGCTATGGCCCAGCGCTGCGCAGACCGCGGCGTGGAGCTGACCATTGTGCTGCCCCCCATGGCCGCCAATGTGCGCACCGAGGTATGCGATGCCTTTGGCATTACCGCCGTGATGCAGGACGAAGTTCTGCCGCTGTTGGAAAAGCAGAATTTTACCGTGCTGAATTACGAATGGGGCACCAGCTGCATTACCGATGATGACACCCAGTTTTTTGACGGGTTCCACCTGGACGAAAAATACGGCCTGCCGGACTGGACAGCCGAACTGTTTGATGATATGCAGCGCTGATGCTGCCCCACCCCAAAAAGGAGGTTCCCTGTGGCACTGGACTTTTTGATTTTGTACGAACACACCGTTCGGGAATATGAGAGCGATCTTTTGCTCAAATTGGAGCTGGAGCGCCGCGGCTACACCGTGCGCATCCGCCAGCTGCTGGATGCCAAAGATCTGCGCCTGTTTGGCAAAGACAAGCCGGAAGTTCTGGTTGCCAGCTGCATGTATGACAACGAAGCCATCAACAGCCATGTGTACAACAACATTGGCAAATGCAACAAGATCGTGAACCTCCACTGGGAGCAGATGCTCTCGGACACCCAGGAGGAGGGCGACTGGTTCAACATGAACGGCAACGCCAAGCGCTGCGTGCAGACCTGCTGGGGCCAGCGCACTGCCCAGCGGTTACAGGCCCATGGCATGGATGCCAAGAACACCCCCGTGACCGGCGCTGTGATGATGGACTTTCTGCGGCCGGAGTTCAAGGGCTACTTTAAGGATAAGGAAACCCTGTGCAAGGAATTCGGCCTTGACCCCGCCAAACAGCTGCACCTGTACATTTCCAGCTTTGGCTATGCCAGCATGACCGACCAGGAAGTGGCCGAGCTTTCCAAAATGGCGGGAACGGATTTTTCCGGCTTTGCCCGCACCAACCGCGTTTCGATGGAAAAAACGCTGGCCTGGTTTGACCGCTACCTGGGTGACCACCCGGAGGTGGAACTGGTGTACCGCCGCCACCCCAGCGAATGGAAATGCAAAGCCCTGGACGAGCTGGCCGCCAAACGCCCCAACTTCCATGTGATTTTTGCGGATTCCGTCAAGCAGTGGATTGTGGCGGCGGATTCCATCTCCATCTGGATGAGCACCGCCATTGCCGAGGTGTACATGGCGGGCAAAAGCTGCCATATCCTGCGCCCGGTGCCCATCGAGCACGAGTATGACCCCGTCATCTACAAGGATGCTCACTATGTGACTAGCTACCCGGAGTTTGCCGCTGCCATGGCGCAGCCGAACCCGCCGTTCCCCATTGCACGGGATGTGATTGAGGGCTATTTTGACCCCTCCCCTGCCCCGGCCTACAAGCGGATGGCCGACCTGCTGGAGGAAGTGTACAAAGATCCCCCGCGGGATGAACCGATGGGGCCCGGCTTTACGCCGCACTTCAACCTGCTCAAGTTCTGCGCACTGGCGGGGGTACACATGCTGTACCGCCACAAGTGGGAACCCAAACGGGTGTTTGCCTTCTGCCCGCCGCTGGCCAACTTTGCCCAGCGCATTTACGGTTATGTGGACAAAGCCTATATCCCACCGGAGGAGATCCAGCGCATGGAAGCGCGCATCCGGCCATATGTAAAATAAAGTTGTTTTTCCGGCGCGCTGCGGTGCGCCCGCTGCAAATGGGAGCCTGCCATGTCTGAACCGAAAAAAACTGAAAGCTTTGCCGGAAATGTGATGAAATACTCCATTGCCACCTACCTTGGCTTTGGCATTTCCGGCGCAGCGCTTATCATCAAGGGTGTCCTGCCCGCCGAAAGCTACGCCGTTCCTGCTTCCTTCATGGCATACACCATGTCGCTGATGAACGTGGGCATGCTTGGGCTGGACCAAAGCCTGCTGCGCTTTTACCACGAACCGCCTGCCGGTTCCACCGGGCGCAGCATGTTTGCCGCGTGTACCCGGCTTTCGGTGCTGGTCATGCTGCTGGTAGGCGGCATCGGCAGCATCTTTTTCGCCAAGCCGCTGGCGGCGACCTTTGGCCTTGGGGCCAACGGTGCCGGGCTGGTGCCGTTTTTGTTCCTGAACGCTGCTCTGTACATGCTGGTGCGTTACCTCAACGTGCTGCTCCGGCTGGAAAACAATGTGCGCGCCTACACCACCGAAACGCTGTGGATGCAGGCCTGCCTGAACCTGATCTACCTGCTGCCCGGCTTTGTTACCCAGGACGCCCGCGCTTTTGTGCTGGGTGCGGTGTGCAGCTTTGCGGGGGTCGCAGTGTTCTATTGGCGGCGGGCTTCTAAAGGTCAAACGAAAGAGGCCCCTGTGCGCGGCCTGCGCCCCTATGCCCACATTTACCGGGCGGCACTGCCTTACGGCATTGTGTTGGCACCTGCGGCCATCCTGATCCCGCTGTACCGCGCCATCTGCCTTTCTTTTTTAGGCAATTACGCCCCCGCGGCGGAGCAGGGTTCGTTTGATTTCGCCTACACCCTGGCCCAGCTTGTCACCACCATTCAGGCCGGTTTTTCCACCTACTGGGGCCCCTATGTCTACGCGCATTACCGCACCGAGCAGGAGCGCATTGGCCGCATCCATGATCTGCTGAACCTGCTGATCTTCGGCTTTTTCTGTCTGCTGGTCATGTTTGAGGATATCATCTTCATCATCTTCCCGGCCAAATCGGCCTGCCTGCCCTACTTTCCGCTGATGATGCTGGCCGTGGTGTTCTCCATCCTGTGCGAAGGCACGGTGTACGGCAACACCATTGCCCGCAAGCCGTTCCAGGATACGATTGGAACCGCCGTGGGCGTTGCGGCCAACATTGCCGTGTGCGCCGTGCTGGTTCCGCGTTTTGGCGTAATGGGTGCCGCGGTCGGCCTGGTAGCGGCCAATGCGACGATGTTTTTGTACCGCACTGTGACCGGGCAGTATTACTACCGCACCATCCCCAGCTTCAGCCGGACGCTCTGCGGCTTTTTGCTGGCGGTGGGTGTGGCCGTGATCGGCGTGGTGTTCGCCCACAATTTTATCATCAAGTTTGTTTTGACTGCGGCAATCCTGTTTATTTACTGTAACATTTACCGTGCCCAGCTGTACAAGCTGTGGCAGATCTCTATGGGCTTTGTGCGGCGGTATCTGCTGCACAGCCAAGCATAACTACTGCAAAGGAAAGGTTGTATATCAAGATGAAGCATTGCGGCACACAAGAGTTGACCACCGAGCGGCTGGTCCTGCGTCGTATGACAACCGACGACTGCGAAATGATGTTTGGCAACTGGGCCAATGACCCGGAAGTGACCCGCTACCTGCGCTGGGAGCCCCACCGTGACTGGGTGGTAACGATGGCATATCTGAACGAGATCGTCAAACAATATGACCGCCCGGATTTTTATGATTGGGGCATCTGCGATAAAGTGACCGGTGTGCTGATGGGCAGCATCAGCATTGCCCCCGCCGAATCCTGTGAGCGTGAAAAGCCCTATGCCTGGAAAAACGTGAAAACCGAGCTGCTGGGCGGCATGTATGAGATCGGTTACACCTTGGGCAAAAAGTGGTGGAACCAGGGCTATGCCACCGAAGCCGCCGCTGCCGTGCGCGATTACTGGTTTGGCATGGTAGGTGCGCCCTGGCTGGCCGGGTTCCACGCCAGCCAGAATGTGGCAAGCAGCCGCGTGTTGGCCAAGACCGGCTTCCATTATGACCACGATACCGTTCTGCACCGCTTTGACGGCACCGAGGTGCCCTGCCTGGCCTGGTACCTGCTGAACCCCGGCAGCCAGAAATCCGATGAACCGGCAGCCGCTGCCCCCGCTGTACAGGCAGAACCAACGAAACCAGCGGAGAATGCCGAGACAACCGTCTGACATTCACTCCCCTGCCCCATACTTTTGCTGACCTGGCCGAATACGGCCAGAAAGGACCCCTATGGACGAAATGAAGGACCCCATCACCCTGGACTTTACCGCTACCCAGGCCCCGGCAGAGGACGCCCCTGTTGGGCAGAAGGCTCTGGACAGCGAGCGTCCGCCGGTGCGCGTTGTGCTGCTGGCGCTGGACCAGGGCAAGTTTGACGCCCAGCGCAGCCTGGATGAGCTTGCCGCCCTGGCGGAAGCCAACGGCATGCAGGCCGTTGCTACCGTGTGCCAGAAGCGCAGCACCCCCGAAGCCGCCACCCTTCTGGGGGAGGGCAAAGTGGAGGAAGCGCGCCTGGTATGCCTGAATACCGATGCCGAGGCCGCCATCTTTGACGGTGAGCTGACCGGCAGCCAGATCCGCAACCTGAGCGCGGCTTTGCAGGTGGAAGTGCTGGACCGCACGATGCTGATTTTGGAAATCTTCCGTGCGCGCGCCACCACCAACGAGGGCAAGCTGCAAACTGAGCTGGCCACCCTGAAATACCGCATGCCGCGCCTGCAGGGCCTTGGTGAGGCGCTGAGCCGCCAGGGCGGCGGTGGCGGCGGCGGTGGCGGTGCCCGCCGCGGTGCCGGTGAAACCAAGCTGGAGCTGGACCGCCGCTACCTGCGCAGCCGCATTGAAAAGCTGGAAAGCCGCCTGAAAGAGCTGGAAAAGCGCCGTGGTGAAACCCGCCGCGCCCGCCAGAAAAACGGTGTTCCGGTCATCTCATTGGTGGGCTACACCAACGTGGGCAAAAGCAGCCTGACCAACGCTTTGTGCGGCGCAGAAATTTTTGAAGCCGACATGCTGTTTGCCACGCTGGATCCCACCGCCCGCAAATGCACGCTGCCCAGCGGGTTACAAGTGATCCTGGTGGATACAGTCGGCTTTGTCAGCCGCCTGCCGCATGATTTGGTGGATGCTTTTAAGAGCACACTGGAAGAAGCTGCCTGCTCTGACATCATCTTGAAAATTGCCGACGCCAGCGACAGCGAAGCCGCCGAGCAGCTGAGCGTAACCGATGAAGTGTTGAACGACCTGGGCTGCGGGGATATCCCGCAGGTGACGGTCTACAACAAGTGCGACCGCACCGGTGTTGCCCCCTATGACCCGGATGTGCTGCTGGTAAGCGCCAAAACCGGCTACGGGCTGGACAGCCTGCTGGCCAAGATTGACGAGATTCTGGCACACCGTGTGCGCACCATTGAGGTACTGTTGCCCTATAACAAGCTGGCCTTGGCCGATGTGTTCCGCACCCGCGGCAGCGTTCTGGCTGAAGAATACCGCGAAAACGGCGTGTATTACAAGGCAACCGTAAAGGTGGATGACCTGCACCGGTTTGAAGCGTACCTGCTGTAAGCGCAACCGTTCGCTTTGTGCAAGATAACAAAGGCAATACCGCATAATTCTAAGTGCCGATACGGCGAGCGAGGTGCGGCAGATGCCAAGCCAAAAGCGCAGATAATACTGGATGCTGCAAAGGTGAGCGCCGCCAGTGGCGGAAACAGCGAACCGAAGCAGGGGCAGCGGTCGCAGAGTGCGAGGGGCTTTTGCCCCCGAAGCACGATGCGGGTACCGCAACCCGACATTATCGAGCATTTTGGCAACACAGATGCCGTGCCGCAGCTGCCGGAGCGGTGCTTAAGCCGCAAGGCGGGAATTGTGCGGTGTTGCCCAAATACTGATTTTATTGCTGATTGTAGACAAAAAGACCTCCATCCCTGCACGGTTCTGTGCTTGGGATGGAGGTCTTTGGTTTATTTGTGTGTACCCTGCGTTACGGCAAAATTATTCCGCCGTCAGCAGTTTAACAGCACGGGAGGTGCCCAGGCGGTCTGCGCCCAGATCCAGGAACTTTTCCATGTCCTCAACGGTGGAAATGCCGCCGGCTGCCTTGATCTTGCAGCGGCCGCGCACGCAGCGGGCAAACAGCTCAATATCATGGAAGGTTGCACCTGCGGTAGAAAAGCCCGTGCTGGTCTTGATGAAGTCGGCACCGGCTTCCACCACGATATCGCACATCTTCTCTTTTTCTTCATCGGTCAGCAGGCAGGTTTCAATAATAACCTTGAGCACCTTATCCCCCACGGCCCGCTTGACGGCGGCGATATCCTCGCGCACAGCGTCATATTCCTTGTTCTTCAGGCGGCCGATATTGATGACCATATCCACTTCCTCGGCGCCGTTTTCCACAGCGGTCTTTGCTTCAAAGCACTTGGAAGCAGTATCCATTGCACCCAGAGGGAAGCCGACCACGCAGCACACCGCAACACGGCCCGCCATATACTGCACAGCCTGCTTGACATAGCAGGTGTTGATGCAGACGGATGCAGTATGATACTTGATGGCATCATCGCACAGGGCCTGAATCTGGGGCCAGGTAGCCTCCGGTTTCAACAGGGTGTGGTCAACTTTGGAAAGGATTTCCTCCTTGGTGTATTTCATTTGAATTCTTCTCCTTTTTTACAGGTCTTGCACAGGTGCGCCTGGTGCAGGCCGATGGTCGAAAATACAATGGCCGTCAGGCTGACCGTTGCGCCCACAATGCCCAGGATCAGGCCGGTCAGACGGAATGCACCGCCGCGGATTTTGTTTGTCATAAGAAAGCCCTCCTTATCATCGTCGGTTTGGTTGTTTCGGGTTTCTATCTGTTCTGTGTTGTTATTTCTTTTTGAAAATAAACAACTTGCTGAACACATAGTTGGATACAATCACGATAACCTGGCTGAACAGTTTAACACCCATGGCCCACAGGTCAGCGTTGGCTGCGGCAAATGCCACATGCGGTGCCAGCACGCTGACGCCCAGCCAGATGATGACCTGGTCCATGACCATGGTGCCAATACGGCAGGCCACAAACTGGCCAAACTCCGCCAGAGCAGCCTGGCCGCTGTTTTTGCTGCGGAACACAAAGGTGCGGTTGGTCCAGTAGGCAAACAGAATGCAGATGATATTATCCAGCACATTGCCAATGCCGGTTGCAAAGCCCGTGCCCAGCACAGCCTGGAACACGGCAAACAGCACCAGGTTCAACAACGTGGCAAGCCCGCCAAAAAACAGGTAGGCAAACCCCTCATAATATTTTTTAATAAAAGCCTTTAATTTTTCCATGCAGTTTATCCTTTACCACACAGCGCAGGGAGGTTTGCAGCGCTGCTCGCCAGTGTACGCCAACAGTGCACACTGACATATAACAAAAGGGGCCCGCCTGTTGCCAGGCAGGCCCCTGCTGCAATTCGGGGATTATTCAGCGTCCTCGGCAGCCTCGTTGAGGCAAGCCTTCATGGACAGGCTGATGCGCTTGCGATCAAAGTCAACATTGATCAGCTTAACCTTGACCATGTCGCCGACCTTCAGAACGTCGGAAACCTTGTTCACGCGCTCGTTGCTGATCTCGCTGATGTGGACCAGACCGTCAATGCCCGGCAGAATGCGGACAAATGCACCGAACTTGGTGATGGAAACGACCGGAGCCTCGAACTCAGAGCCGATGGGATACTCGTTCTTGAGCTTCTCCCAGGGGTTGTCCTCTTCCTTCTTGTAGCCCAGGGAAACCTTCTGGTTCTCGGGGTCATAGCTCTTAACATACACTTCGATGGTATCGCCAACGCTGACGACCTCAGAGGGATGCTTGATGTTGTTCCAGCTCAGTTCGCTGATGTGGCACAGGCCATCCACGCCGCCGATGTCAACAAAGGCACCGTAGGAAGTCAGGCTCTTGACAACGCCAGTGTACTGCTTGTCAACTTCAACGTTCTTCCAGAACTCATCGCGCTTTGCCTTGTTTTCTTCAGCAGTAACCTTGTTGATGCTGCCAACGATCTTGCGGCCTGCGCACTCGGTGATAACCAGCTTAACGTGCTGGCCAACCAGCTTGGTGTAGTCCTCGTCGCGGCGCATGGTAGCCTGAGAACGGGGAACAAACACACGAACGCCCTTGACGTTGACAACAACGCCGCCCTTGTTGGCTTCCATGACGTCGCCTTCCATAACGGTGCCGTTTTCGGCAGCCTCGGAAACATCCTTCATGCCCTTCTGGGCTTCAAAACGGACACGAGAAAGGGTGTCAACACCTTCCTGGTCATTGGTCTTGACAACAACCAAATCCAGCTCGTCGTCCACCTTAACAAGGTCTTCCATCTTGGCGTTGGGGTCATGGCTCATCTCGCTGAGCTTGACGATACCAGTGTGCTTGGAACCGTCAATACCGACGACACATTCCGTCGGGGAAACGCTGATGACCTTGGCTTTTACGATCTTACCTGCGTACAGGGGCTTTGCTTCGGATGCAGCGAGCATCTCCTCAAAGCTCATGTCGTCACGGATTTCTTCACTCATACAGTTAAGTACCTCCTCAATTATAGACGAAGGCGTTGAAGCCCCGGCTGTTACGCCCACGATCCTGGCACCGTTAAGCCAATCTTTGTCGAGTTCATCAGCTGTCTCCACATTGATAGCTTTGGTATGCCGGGCCGCGACCTGCAACAGCTTTTGGGTATTGGAAGAATGATGACCACCAATGACGACCATATGATCGCATTTTTGGCTGAGGTCTTCCGCTTCCTGTTGCCTCGCCCACGTTGCATTACATATTGTATCAAATATTTTGGCATTTGTACACTGGTTTTTCAAAAATTCCTTGCAAGTTTCCCAGCTTTGGACATTGAAAGTGGTTTGCGCTACCGCAAAAATAGATTTTTGTTGTGTGAGTTCCGGCAGCAGTTTTTCCAGCTCTTCCAAGTTGGCAAACACTTCTACTTTTCCCGTAGTATGGCCCACAATTCCCTGTACTTCGGGGTGTTTGGCATCGCCTGCCACCAGCAGCATGGCGCCCTCCGCACCGGCCCGCGCAGCAATTTTATGGATTTTTGTAACAAACGGGCAGGTGGCGTCATGATACGCCAGGCGGCGTGTTGAGATTTTATCATACACACTCTGCCCAACGCCGTGGCTGCGGATGACAACCTCGCAGCCGTCCGGCACATCGTCCACACTGTCACAGGTAATGGCACCTTTGCTTTCCAGATCCTCCACCACCTGCGGGTTATGGATCAGCGGGCCAAGGGTTGCCACCGGGCGGCCCTGCTCCAGCAATTCATAAGTCAGCTTGACCGCGCGGTTTACCCCAAAGCAGAACCCTGCGGTTTTTGCAAGAATAATTTGCATGGCTATTTCTCCCTGTATCGCGTTTTAGAAGTGATTTTCTTCGTACAGGCGTTCCAGTTCGGTTTTCAGGCGGGTGCGCAGGGCACGCAGCTTGGGTACCGAGCGGCGCGGGTCCTCTACCTTCATCTCCTCTGCCGGGATGGGGGTGCCAAAGCAGATGCGGATGCGGCAGAACATGTGCATGCGCTTATCCGGCGTATCGTAAATAATGCGGCAGGGCACCATGTCGGCATCGGCGTTGCCGGCAATCAGGAAAGCACCGCTTTTTAAGGTCAGCAGTTCGCCGGTCTTGCTGCGGGTTCCTTCAGGGAAGATCAGGATCGGCGTGCCGTTTTTGCATTCGTCTGTCACTTTATTAACGGTGCCCATATCGCCCTTGCCGCGGTCAATGGGCACCGCGCCCATGCAGCTCAAAAACCAGCCGATCAGCGGATTTTTGAACAGCTCCTGCTTGGCCAGGATGGTATAGCGCTTCCAGCTGAACACCGCTTCTAGAATATAGACCGGGTCCAGGTCCGAAAGATGGTTGGATGCGATAACATGGGCGCGCCCGCGGGGGATGTTCTCTTTGCCGACCACCTCAATGCGCCACAAAATATGCAGCAGCGGCCAGACGATCGGCAGCAGGATCCAATAAAGCAGCATAGTTTTCCACCATTTCTTAGTAATTGGTTAAATGTTTGTTGTTCTGTGTTTTTGGGTACGTTAAGCCGTCAGGTTATTTGCCCCGTGTATTGTCGGAAGAGATTGCCTACGGCAACACCGCACAATTCCCGCCTTACGGCTTAAGCACCGCTCCGGCGGCTGCGGCACGGCATCTGCGTTGCCCTACATTAAGTTGGCGGGCGCACAATGTGCGCCTACGGATTCTACAGAACAAATATTCGTTTTGGGGGCAGCTTTCCCCTATTTCCAGGTGCAACGCTCTCCCCTGCTCGCAGCGCGGCTTTTATTTTGCGCGGTCCTGAATGACTTTTTTCAGGGCTTCAAAGCTCTGGTCAAAGTTCAGCTCGCTGGTATCCACCAGCACAGCGTCTTCGGCCTGGCGCAGCGGGGCTGCTGCACGGTGGGTATCCTGATAGTCGCGCGCGCGGACATCGGCCAGAACATTCTGGTAGTCGTGCTTTTCGCCCTTCATCAGCAGCTCTTTATAGCGGCGCTCTGCGCGGGCTTCCGGGGTGGCAGTCAGGAAGATTTTTACCGTTGCGTTGGGCAGCACCACAGTGCCGATATCGCGGCCATCCATCAGCACATCGCGGCTGGCGGCCAACGTGCGCTGGGCATCCAGCAAAAAGGTGCGCACAGCCGGAATTGCCGCCACAGCGGAAGCCGCCATGCCGATCTCCTCGGCACGGATGGCCGAGGAGACATCCTCGCCGTTCAGGTAAAAGTGCTGGGTGCCCTCCTCCAGCTTGGTATCCAGGTGGATTTGCGGCAGCAGGGCCTCCACGGCAGCGGCATCATGCGGGTCCTTGCCCTGGCGCACGGCGTACAGGCCGATGGAGCGGTACATGGCACCGGTATCTACATAGGTAAAGCCCATATCCGCAGCAAGGCGTTTGGCAAGGCTGGATTTACCCGCCCCGGACGGGCCATCGATTGCAACAGAGATCATCAGAAAAACTTCCTTCCGTTATAGTACTGTGTTTGTAGAAATAGGCGATATTTTCGACTTTTCTGATACACCCTAGGGCAATACCGCATAATTCTAAGTGCCGATACGGCGAGCGAGGTGCGGCAGATGCCAAGCCAAAAGCGCAGATAATACTGGATGCTGCAAAGGTGAGCGCCGCCAGTGGCGGAAACAGCGAACCGAAGCAGGGGCAGCGGTCGCAGAGTGCGAGGGGCTTTTGCCCCCGAAGCACGATGCGGGTACCGCAACCCGACATTATCGAGCATTTTGGCAACGCAGATGCCGTGCCGCAGCTGCCGGAGCGGTGCTTAAGCCGCAAGGCGGGAATTGTGCGGTGTTGCCCTAGGTATCGTTTCCTATCGCGCGCACCGCAGCTTGTGCGGTGGCCCATGCAATTTGCAGGTTGTAGCCGCCGGTGCGGGCATCCACATCCAGCACTTCGCCCGCAAAATACAGGCCGGAGCACAGCTTGCTCTGCATGGTTTTGGGGTCAACCTCTTTGGTATCCACGCCGCCAGCCGTAATCACCGCGTGCTGCAAATCGCCCAGTTCGCTGATGGGCACCTGCCAGTGCTTGCACAGGTGTACCAGTGCCATCTTCTGTTCGCGGGTGATCTGGGCGGCACGGGTGGCGGGGTCAACGCCCCACTTTTTAACGGCAACCGGCCGCATCGAGTTGGGCAGCAGCTTTTCCAGTGCACCCTGGGCACTGTGGCCGCCAAGGGCCGCAAAGTCGCGGGTCAGGCGGTCATACAGTGTTTTTTCATCCAGGGCAGGCTTCAAGTCAAACTCTGCAATATAGCGGTGCAGCTGCACATCATCAATATAGGTCGAAGCCGAAAGCACCAGCGGGCCGGAGATGCCAAAGTGAGTGAAAAGTGCTTCGCCCTGCTCAGTAAACAGCGGTTTGCCGTCTTTCAGCAGGGTCAAGGTCACGTTGCGCAGGCTTAGGCCCATCATCTGGCGGCAGGCCGGATCCGGGCTGACCAGGCTGCACAGGCTGGGCTGGGGCGGCACAATGGTGTGGCCCGCCTGCCGTGCCAGCTTATAGCCGGAGCCATCGCTGCCGGTGGCGGGGTAACTGGTGCCGCCGGTAGTAACCAGAACATGGGCTGCGCGGTGGGTTTTGCCATCCGAGGTGCGCACGCCAACACAGCGACCATCCTCAATCAGCAGCTCTTTGGCGCTGCCATGCACAAATTTGGCGTCGGCGGCATAGCTGCGCAGGGCGGCCAGCACATCGGCGGCACGGTCGCTCTGCGGGAACACCCGGCGGCCGCGTTCCGTTTTGAGCGGCACGCCAAGGGATTCAAACAGTTCCATAGCGCTTGCCGGAGAGAATGCGTACAGCGCGGAGTACAAAAAGCGCGGGTTATGGCGCACATAGTTCAAAAACTCGCGCACATCACAATCATTGGTCACATTACAGCGGCCCTTGCCGGTAATCAGCAGCTTTTGGCCGGGGCCTTTGGGGTTGTGTTCCACCACGGCGGTGGTCAGCCCCCGTGCGCAGGCGGCACCGGCGGCCATCAGGCCCGCCGCACCGCCGCCAATAATCAACAGATCCGTCATTCGGTGATGACTCCTTTATTGCGGTAGCAGATCAGGCACCCGTATGTGTACAGCAGCAGCAGCGGGTGCACGGTGGAAAGATACATGGTGGATGTGCCAATGCCAAAGCTGGAAACCTCAACAAAGGCGATCATGCCGCAGCGCAGGGCTGCCATAGCCAACAGGCCAAACAGCAGCAGCCAAGGCAGTGCTGCCCCTGCCGTGCGGCGGCGCAGAACCATGGGCAATGCGCACAGATGCCGCACCACAGCCCACACAAAGGCCAGCGGCAGCAGCACCGCGTACACGCAGCGCAATACGCCAAGCGCACGGTAGGCCAGCTTTTGCAGCGGCGCATAGTAGGGCGTATCCTTGCCCGCTTCAGCGGCATTATTAAAGTTACAGTGCAGGTAGGCAGACCATTGGGCAACGTCCTCAGTGGTCCCGATAGAGCGCAGGGTCTGGTAATAGGCCGGGCAATCCTGGAAGGTCAGGGCCCAGAGGGCGCTCTTGGCAGCTTCCCGGATTGCGGGCAGTACATACTGCGCACGGATGGGCTGGCTGGTGGCGCTGCGCCTGCCGCTGCGGGCGGGCAGGGTGCCGTTATCACAGGCAGCATTGATGGCATCGGCTACGCTCTGCCAATAGGCATCGGCGGTGGCAGCGTCGGCGTAAATGCCCTCATACTGGGCGGCACGGCGGATTGCCCAATAAAAGCTGCCCGCACGGTAATCGTCCAGTTCCGGGTCGCGGAAATCATTTTGCAGCTGGGGGTCCTCCTCCAGCCAGTATTGCAGGCATTGCAGCTGCGGGATCTCGGCATACAGCTTTTCGCGCGCATCGGCGGGCACGCTGAGCAGCGGCTCGTCCGAATCCGTCACCACGCGGGTCATGGCACCCATCGCATCGGCAAAAGAGCCCTCGCTGAAATCCGAAAGCCCCCACACGCCGTACCAGTGCTGGTTCAGCGCGCAGAAAATGCCCACCCCTGCCGCCAGAACCGCATATGGAATCACCTGCGCCGCGGCGCACAGCCAGCGGCGGCGGTGCAGCAGCACCACCAGCATGCAAAGGGTAGCCGCAATGGCAAAAGGCAGCAAAAACAGCCCGGCATCTTCACGGTTCAGGTAACCGCAGGCAAGGCCAACGCCCGCTGCCAGCAGCCACGGCCAAATGGGTGCCTGCTGGCGGGTATAAAACACAGCCCGCAGCGCCGCCCCCGCCATACCGGCAAAAAACAGCAGGCAGAGCGCCGGGAAGATATTATCCCGGTAAACGCGCAGCGTGTAAGACGCCCAGCTGGACGGCAGAAATGCCAGCAGCGCGTACAGCAGCAGGGTCAAGGCCCTGGCCTGGCCCGCCGGGCTTTTGCGCCACAGCGGGCGCAGAGCAAACGCCGCCAGCAGCGCTGCAGCACACCACAGCAGTGCCCCGCCCAACAGGTAGGGCAGGTGCAGTTTGTTGAGCAGTGCCAGCCAGACGGCAAAAAACATGCTTTTGGAAAGTGTTAAATAGTCGTATTCCCCCAGCCACTGGCCGCTGGTGATGGCGTTGGCCGCGCGGAACATCAGTTCATCGTCCAGCGGGGCGCCGCCAGCCCACATATAGGCCAGCTGAAAATGGGTGACTGCGCAGCGCAGCAGGGTGATAAGCGCCACCCACAGCCAGAATGCGCGGCGGGTCAGCGCTGGCCGCAGCCCGCGCAGGCGGGATAACAGGTTTGGCATGCCGGGTCACGGCCTCCTTTATGGCATCACAAGGGTGCGGGCCGGTCTGCCCGCGGGTGTTTTGCCGTGTGTTTCGTTTTCTAAGGCAACACCGCACAATTCCCGCCTTGCGGCTTAAGCACCGCTCCGGCAGCTGCGGCACGGCATCTGCGTTGCCAAAATGCTCGATAAGACATCCAGTATTATCTGCGCTTTTGGCTTAGCATCTGCCGCACCTCGCTCGCCGTATCGGCACTTAGAATTATGCGGTATTGCCCTAAGCAAGGCGTTTATTCCAGCCAGGGCAGCGGGCGCACAATGTGTGCCCCTATGGAATTATCCATTCTGGCTCGCCTGCTGCAATGCCGCCGCATGGCGCATGGCAGACTGGAACACATAGTACAGTGTTGCCATAATGGCCACCGTTTCCAGCAGTTTAGCCCAGGGCGAAACCACATCTTTCGGCAGGCCGCACAGCAGGGTGCAGACTTTGGGTACCGCAAAGGCAATGACATCCACCAGCAAAATCAGGATACTGCCCCATGCGGGCAGGCTGATATGCGGCAGGCAGAAAATAGCGATGGCAGGCAGCGCCAGAATGATATAATCATGGCTCTGCTTATAAAACCACATAACGGAAACCACCGCGGTAACGGCGTACCAGAGCAGCCAGTCATTATCCAGCTTTTTGCGGAACATCCAGGCCGCAGCAGCCAGCAGAATCACACCGCCCACAGCGACATCCAGCAGGAGAACCACCTTGGTGGAGATGCCAAAGCCCAACAAAAAGTTGAACAGCCCATAATAAGAGGTATTATAGCTCAACCCCTGGTCCATGATATCTGTCAGCATGGAGATGGGGCTGCTTTCGGTTAAAATGGCCGCCAGCAGCCAAGACCCCAGCACAGTGCCGGAGGTAACGGTTATTGCTTTCCAGTGCTTTTTGCAGAGCAGCGGGAACAAAAACACAAACGCCACCTGCGGTTTGCACATGGCAACAGCCAGCAGCAGGCCCGCCAAAGTCTCACTGTCCTCCAGCACGCACATGGAAAGGATAACACAGCAGCACACAATGCCGCTCTGGTTGCCAAACAGCACCGCATTGGCCCACATGCTGGGGGCAAACACCAGCAGCGATGCCAGCACGGCCATGTATTTATCCTGCACATAGCGGTGGCGCAGCAAAAAGCGGCCCATGCACAGCGCCGTGACAAGCGGAGCGATAAAATCCAACGCCAGAATGTACACGCACATCGCGCTGTACGGCAAAAAGCCGGGGTTGATTACATTGCCCAGCACATAGGCCCAGGGCACTGTGCCCCCCAGGGAAGCATCCAGCCAGCCGATAGATTCGATGGACGGCACGCGGCTGTGCATCACATCAAAGGGGTTCAGCCCGTGCAGCACATAGGCACACTCCTGCCAGCGCAGGCGGGCATCCCACAGGTACAGGCCGTCAAAGATCAGATAGCGCCCCAGGTTGGCCGCCATGATTCCCAGAAAGAGCACCACCGCAAACAGCCGCAGGCGGCGCTGGTCATATTGCTGCATCAATGCGGTGGCTCCCTCCCTTCCCCGCCTGTGCAGGGTTTACTTTTGGATTTTCTCGATGCTCTCGATCAGGTAGTTCTGCTTTTTGAACACCAGGTCCACCAGCAGCGAAAGATATTTGATGATGATGGTCAGCACAGCAAACAGCCCGGCAAAGCCAAGGGTCAGCACAAACATCATGGTGGTCCACCCTTCAATGGGGTGCCCGGCGCAGAAAATGATCAGCGTGTAGGCCAGCTCCGCCAGCGCCAGGAACATCATCACGATGGCAATGCCTGCACTGAGCTTATACCCGGCATCGGTATACAGCGCCAGACTGTCCATGGCAAGGGCAAAGCGCCCGCCGGAATTATCAGTCAGGCGGCCATCAAATTCCAGATCGGTCATTTTTAAGCCGGATGCCGCATAGGCCGCTTTGCGGTAGGGCAGCGTTTCACTGGAAGCATGCACGCGGTTGATGGCACGGCGGCTGACCAGGCGGAACGCATCGGTGCGCAGCTTGTAAGCCGAATGGCTGTTGCCGTTGAACACGCGGTAGAACATTTTGCTGCTGCCAGCCGTGGACCGCGGGCAGACGGATACAATATCGCTGCCCGCCATGGCGGCACGGTAAGCTTCAAACACCAGCTCAATGGGGTACGGTGTCTGGGTGGAGTCAAACTCATACACATAATCGCCGATCGCGGCATCCAGGCCCGCGTTCATGGCGGTCTCGCGCCCCTGGTGCAGGCTCAGGTGCAGGATGGTCAGCGGCTTTTCCAGCGCTTTGGCCCAGTCCCGCAGGGTGGGGATGGTATCATCGGCGCAGGCGTCATCCACGGCAACCAGCTCATACTGTTCAAAGTGCTGGTCCAGCACGGCGTTCAGCGCCTTAAAAAACCGCACGGCCTGGGCACCATCATTGTGCAGGTAGACCACAGCCGAGATAAAATTCTTTTCTTTATTTGTCACACTCATACGTTCAATACCTCGTCCAGGTCATACACGGTGTTGATCTTGCCGGAAAGTACGCTGACCAGCATCGGTTCGGTGTTCATCACGCGCACCACGGTGGGGCGGGAATCATCTATTTCGCTGGCTTTCAAAATCGGCTTCATGCTGAACAGGCTGCCCTGATAAGCAAAGCCGTACTCTTCTTTCAGGTATTTGCGGGCCAGCTGGCTCATGTAGGGCCAGGCGCTCTGCGGCTTAGCCGGGCATTCGTTGCAGTTATACAGGCTGCCCGGCCTGCATTTGCCCTCGCTCTGCTGCTGGCAGGGGAAGGTTGCTACCGCATCATAGCTGGTTTCGTGGGGAGTAAAGGTCACACTGGTCAGGCTGTGCAGGCCGGTCTGGCCAAAGGGCATCAGGCTGAAAAACGGGCCGTCCATCACGGTAATGCCGGTATTTTTCAGGCGCTCATCCACCGTGCACAGGATGATCTCGCACTTTTCGTATTTGATTTTGAACGGCGGCAGGCCCAGCATGGCGTGGATATCGTTCACGCCCGCATAGGTTGCGTTCAGGATGAACGGTGCTTCCACCGTGGTATCCCCTGCCGTTACCCGCCACACGCTGCCGGCTTTTTCAATTTTGTCCGGCTTATGGCTGTACAGAACCTGCACATTGGGCAGCTTTGCCAGCTGTTCCAGGAACCAGTTTTTCAGCACCTGGGCATCATAAGTATACTCGGTGGTCAAAAATGCACCATCGCACATACCGTTATTAAAGTAGCGCTCCGGGGCAACATCATCACAGCGGATCTTGGCCGCGGCGCAGAAGCGGCGGAATTCGGCCGCATTGGTCCAGCTGAAATGTGCGCTGGTGGCATAGATCTGGTCAAAGCTTGTGTGCAGGCAGAAATCATAATCCCGGCAGAAGCGCTGGAAGTAATGTGCGCTCTTGATGGCCGTGGAGTAGCTGCGCGGGTAATGGTAGCCCATGTGTACGCGGGCCTGATTGATATAGGTCGCGCGCATGAACGGGGCGGGGTCCCGCTCCAGCACCAGTACCCGCTGGCCTGCCGCGCCGCACTTTTGGGCTGCGTACAGGCCATACAGGCCAGCACCAATAATGATTTTATCCACTGTCATGCACAGGACCTCCGATAATCTATTACTATGCCGGGCACCCCTGCCCGATTACGGGTTATACTTGCCCGTTGCGGCGGCAAACAGCACCTGCAGCAGATTGCTGTTGCCCTTAAAGCCGCTGATCTTGGTCGGCGTTTTGCCGGATGCCGGGTATGCGCGGGTCACGGGGACCTCGCAGGCGCGCAGACCCAGCTGAGTGGCACGAATGCTGAGGTAGGCCAGCAGCTCGTACCCCATAAACACATCCCGCAGCGGCTGCACATCGGGGTGGGTCAGGTATTCGCGGCTGTAGGCGCGGTAAGCGTTGGTGGTATCGGTAAACCACTGGTGGGCTGCCGCGCTGATGATTGGCGCATGGATCAGCCGTACCGCCGCATAGCGCGTTTTGGGCGTATTGATGGCATGACCGCCGGGGATAAACCGGCTGCCCTGCACAAGGTCATAGCCTTCTTTCAGCTTGGCAACAAATTCCGGAACATCCTCGATGGAATCCTTATTGTTGCCGTCAATGGTCAGCACGCCCTTATAGCCAAAGGTCAGGGCAAAATGCAGGCCCATGCGCAGCTGGGCACCCTGTTTGCCGGGGCCGGTTTTGACCAGCAGGGTGTTCACCCCGTACAGCTCCAGCGTATCGGGGTTCATGCTGCCATCGGTGGAGCCGCCGTCGCAGATGACAATATCCACCAAACGGTCCACCCCGGCTTTCTGGGCACGGCCCAACTCGGTCAAAATGCGGGAGCCCTCATTGATGACGGGGATCAGCAGGCAGTAATCGCTGCTTTTGGGCAAAAAGGCGGTGCAGGTATAATCCGGCACGCCGGGAACATTCTGGATCGGCACTGGCTGCAGGCTCATGCAAACACCTCCGCAATATAGGCAAGGGTCTTGCGGACGGTTTCCACATCCGTCCGCTTCATCTCAATGGAAACATCGCCGCTGTAGCCAACGGCTTTCAGCAGCATGGCAAGTTCTTTGTGTTCCTGGCGCGGAACAATGGGTTCCAGCCCCGGCTCGCTGATATGAACATGGCTGACGTATTTGATATCATCCACAAAATCCCGCAGGCGCTCGCCGTTGGAGATCATGGTGGAAAGGTCCAGATTAACCGCAAGGCCGGGGCTTTGCAGCCGTTTGACCATGGCAAAAGCATCGGCTGTATTGTTCAGGTAGTTGGTGTATACCGGGGGGTTGGCTTCAATGGCAAGCACCACATCATAGTGGGACGCCAGCGCACCGGCCTTGGCAAAAAAGGCATCGCCCTCCGCCGCGGTGTGCGGCGGGTCCAGGCGGCGGTTTTTGGGGCAGCCGAACACCAGACTGGGGCAGTTGATGGTGTGGGCAAACTGGAACGCCTCGGCGGTATAATCCAGCAATTCTTCGGCTTGCACGGGGTCAAAAATATTGCCGGTCTGGCCGTACCAGATGCTTTGCATGCTGGGTACATGGAACCCCCAGCGGTTGAGCAGGTAGCCGCCGAACAGAGCGGCTCCGGTCAGGTTTTCATACGGATATTCCGGGAAAATACGGGTGGGGGCAATTTCCAGCCCGGTAAAGCCGTTCTGCTGCATGGCAGCGTAAACAGCTTCGTCATCCGCTTTATCCCACGCAATATTGGAAATTGCAAGTTTCAGTTCGGACATCCTCAGTTCCTCCATGCGCGCATAAAGGCGCAGATCTCATCCAGCTCCTGCTGTTTTGTACACAGGTATCCGTCCGCCCCGCCCAGCAGCGCAGCATGCCGGCTGCGCAGGTCATAATCAAACGGGGGCTTGGGCAGCTCGTTGTGCCAGTCGGCTTTGCCGGTCACTGTGGTGTAAACCTCCGCCGCCGTAACGGGCGGGGTGGTCAGGTTGAGGGTGGTCAGGCCGTTTTGCAGCGCGGTCTGCACATCCTGCCACAGGCGGGCCAGGTAATAGAACTGGTAACGGCTGCGGGAATCCGTGAAGGCAAGGGCGTTAAAATCATTGCCCGCAAAAAATTCCCGCAGGGCCGCGGCATCCACCGCACCGTTGAGCTTATAAAAGCCGTTATCTGCCAGGGTATAGCCATCCCGTACCAGGGGGGATTTTTGTGCAAGTTCGGTATATTTTTCCGGCTTGAGCATAGCCGGGGTGATGGTGTGCAGGTCAAACAAAAAGTTCTTTTTCAGCCCAATGCCGTATAGGGCAGGCAGCCGCACAATCAGCGCATTGGGGTAATCCTCCCGCACCCATCGTTCCAGCTGCAGGCGGTTGCGGCCATAGGCGGGCAGGCCGTCCGGTGTCATGGGGCTCTGCTCGTTCTTTCCCCTGCTGTCGGCATAGACAGCGATGGAGGAGATCAGCACCAGCTGTTTGGGGGCGATCTGGCGCAGGTTTTCCCGCGCGGCGGCCATCACGGCAAGGTCGGCATCCGGGTCCGCATTCGCCAAAAACATGGCGGCGGGCACCCCGGCGTACACGCACAGATCCGGCTTGGCACCGAACTGTGCGGCAATATCGGTGGAATGGCATACTGCGGCAAACGCATGTTTTGCCGCCAGGTTGCCCCCCACAAAACCGGTGGAACCGACCAGAAGATCCTTTGCCATATGCCCTGCCCCTTTTGCTGTTGATTTTTGCCGCAAAGCAGCGCCCTGCTTTGCAGATTGATACAGAATAGATTATACCATACCCCGGCGGTAAAAGCAATTAAAGCAATTTCAGACAGCAAATAAAAAATCCCATCATGCCAAAGCGGCACAATGGGAATAAAAAAACAGACAGTATCAATACCGGGTGCGCGGGATCTCCACACGGTTGGCCACAGCGGCTTCCAACTGGGCAACAATGGTTTTCATGCTCTCTTCAAACTCTTCATCGGAAGAATTGTGGAAGATCAGCAGCGAATCGGGCTGGTTTTCCAGCTTTAAGCTGAGCGGCGGGTTAAAGTTGACACCCAGGATATATTCGTCCCAGTGGTTCAGCTTCCACATGTCACGGTCGCTGGCGCGGTCGATCATGCGCTGGTGGCACACTTCGGGGTTAGTATCTACCCAAATCACAACCAGCTCCGCCTGCTTCTTTTTCAGTTCGGCACGCAGGGTGGTAATATAGTCAAGGTCACGGATCTCCTGCGTAAAGGGGGCGTTAATCAGCACAATATCATCGTACTCCAGCGCTTCCATAGCAAGGTCCAGAACCACACGATATTCCAGGTCACGGATATATTTTTCAAAAAAGATGCTGCTGCGGTCATACGGCTGGTGCGCCACCGCAAAGATTTGCTTGGACAAAGGGATCAAGGTATCCTTATCCAGATAGACAACGTGGTTCAGCGCTTTTGCCAGCTGCTTGGAAATAAAGGTTTTTCCGCAGGCCGGCGGGCTTGTGACCAATATCAGCTTTTTCATGCACAGACACCTCTCCAGAAAGATTGTCATTTAATTAACCAAGCTACAGGTGTTATTATACACCAAACTTTTGTCCTTGGGAATAGATAAATGACCATTTTTCGGACTTTTATGGACTTTTGGTGCCATTTTTGCAGGCAAATTTGCACCAAATTGTACAACTCTGCCAAAAATTCACCCATCAGTTTAGCAAAACCAACAACAAAAAGGGGGAACGCTCGCGCAGAACGTTCCCCGGCATTGGATTATCTTATGTTTGAAAATCCGTTTTATTTCCCTGTTATTCTGCCTGGGCGCACAGGTCCAGGTAGGCTTTGATGATGCCAAGCCCCACCGGGCCGGATTTTTCCGGGTGGAACTGGGTGCCAATTACGCAGCCCTTTTGGGCAGCGGCGCACACCTTGCGGCCGCCATACACAGTATCAGCCAGGCGGTATTCCTCCGCTGCGGGCTTTGCTTCATAAGAGTGGATAAAATAGCATTCCTGTCCCGGCTGCACATTCTGCAAGGCGGTACCGGAAAAATCCGTGCGGCCGCCCGCCGGGTACAGTGGGTTCCAGCTGATGTGCGGCACCCGCTGGGGGCTGCCGTCCGCGTCCACATCCGGGATGCGCACCACGCGGCCGGGAATCAGGCCAAGGCCCTTGTGCAGGCCGAATTCTTCGGATTCGTCAAACAGCATCTGCATTCCAAGGCAGATACCCAGCAACAGGGTACCCTGGGCCGTCTTTTGCTTGATGGGCTCGATCAGCCCCAGCTGTTCCAGCCCCTGCATGCCGTCCTGGAAAGCGCCCACGCCGGGCAGCACCAGGGCATCGGCTGCCAGAACATCTGCCGGGCTGCTGGTCACCTGTACTTCTGCCCCAAAATGGGCGAACGCATGCTGCACGCTGAGCAGGTTGGATAGACCGTAATCAATCACTGTTACTTTCATACCCGGCGCACCTCCACCCCGCCTGCGCGGATTTCATCTTTCAGTTCCTGCACGGTTTCTTTTTTATAGTGCAGCACTGCGGCGCAGGCCACAGCATCGGCACCGGCTTTGGCACCGTCCACAATGTCATCCCCGCAGCCAACACCGCCGCCGCAGATGACCGGCACATTGACCGCCTTGGTCACAGCCTCGATCAGTTCCAGGTCCATGCCGCGCTGCAGGCCCTCGTTGTCCACGCTCATCAGCAGGATCTCCCCTGCCCCAAGCGCCACGCCGCGTTTGGCCCATTCCACTACATCATAACCAGAATGGGCGCGGCCGTTGTCATAATAAGCTTCCCACTTGCCGGGCCAGGTGCGGTTGCGCTTGGCCTGGATGGAAAGCACCATGCACTGGCTGCCAAAGGCGTTGGCAACCTCGGTGATCAGCTCCGGGCGTTTGATGGCCGCCGTGTTGATGGCAACCTTATCCGCCCCCATGGAAAGAATGTGGCGCACATCCTCGACGCTGCGCAGACCGCCGCCCACGCAGACCGGGATATACACATCATCCACGGTTTTGCGCACAATATCCGAAAGGTTGTTACGGTTATACAGGCTGGCCACAATATCAATGTACAGCAGCTCGTCAATGCCCTGCTGGTAATACTCCCGCGCAAAGCCGTTGGGGTCCGCCCAGCTTGCGCAGCCCCTCCAACTGGATGCCTTTGACGAGGTTGGTATCCTTGACATCCAGCCGTGCAATCAGGCGGATTTTTTTCTTAGCCATAAAAATTCCTCAGTTCCAGAGCTCTTGGGCAACACCGCACAATTCCCGCCTTGCGGCTTAAGCACCGCTCCGGCAGCTGCGGCACGGCATCTGCGTTGCCAAAATGCTCGATAAGAAATCCAGTATTATCTGCGCTTTTGGCTTGGCATCTGCCGCACCTCGCTCGCCGTATCGGCACTTAGAATTATGCGGTATTGCCCTTGGCCTTATATTTCGTGGTGGGTGCCCTTCGGGTCGCCCCAAAGCACTTCGCTGTCGCCCTCATAGGGGGTGTGACGCAGCTTCCACATGCCGTCCTCCCACTTCCAGATGTGGGGAGAGCGGAACCGGTCGGCCAGGTGCATAAAGTATTCGCGGTCCATTTTGGGCTGTTCAAACAGCTGGCTGGCCCACGGGAAGTGCTGGCGGTCCAGGGACAGATACTGGAAGATCTCTTTTTCAAAGCGGTCGGGATACTCGCCGTCAAACTTTTTGCACAGCGCCTTGCCCTCTTCCAGGGTGATTTCCTCGTTGCGGATCTCCTGGGCGGCATCGTAGGTGGTGCGGCCGATGCCGTACTTGATGTAGGTGGTGTAGTAGAAGAAGTCGTCAATCTTGTCGTCGATGGAGTTGTACTTGGAGTAGGTGCCCTGAGTGCGCTCGGGCGAGGGGCGGAAGCCGCCGTGCTCCACGCTGTAATAGTAGGCGCCCTGGGGATGCCACTTCTCGTAATAGCCAAGGTAGCGCACCTGAACATGGTTTTTCTCCAGGTTGGAAGTTTCGGACGGCAGGTAGATGGCCAAGTCGGCTTTATCCACCTTATAATCCTCTTCCAGCTGGCGCAGGCTGACACCGCCCAGATAGATATGGTCGTAATCATTGACGGCAAAAAAGTGCTCGTCGCGCAGGGCGGAGTTGTTGTCGGCAATGGGGTTGCCGAACTCGGCCTCGTTCTCGCCGTAGAACACCAGAGGAATGCCGAAGCGGGCGGCCATCTTGGGGGCCAGCTGCTTCTGGCCCAGAATGAACGGCTGGAAGGGGTGGAACAGGTTCTCGGTGGCCAGCCGGGTGAGCAGCCGGTGGGTCATGCCGTTGGGGGTGCACAGGTAGTTGTCAAACCCGGCGTGAATCCAGGCCTCGAAGTTGTCCCAGCCCCAGGGGGTGTACATATGCGGTGCCCAAGTCACCGTCAGGGGGTGCATGCCGTATTTGTATTTCAGGATGTGAGCGGCATAAAAGCTGTCCTTGCCGCCGGAGCCGGGCACCAGGCAGTCATAGCTGCCGTCATTTTTGCGGTATTCATCGCACAGCTCACGCAGCTCTTTTTCGCGCAGGGCCCAGTCGATATGGCCGTTAGCCTTATTGTGGCAGGCATGGCAGGCATCGCAGGTGCCGTCGTCCTGAATGACCATCGTTCTTTTTAATGGACTTGATCGTATGTTCAAATTCATAGCAGGAGTTCGGCTTCTGGTTGCTCATCACGCATTCATTACAGAACTGTACATGTTTGGGCAGGCCGTAATAAGCTTCCAGCTGATCCTCCGGGATATCGGGCGCGTATTTGGCGTAATCGATTTCGACATAACGAGGATTCTTTTCCATATTTCTCACTCTCATTCCATCCGTGGTAATTCCTATTGAACCAAAAAAGGCGCTGTCCGTATAGCAATGCTATCGGACAGCGCCTTTGCTGTTCTGTGGATATTATAGCACAGCACCCTGCTGTTTGCAAGATGCCAGCCTATTTTTTACATCGGTGCAGTGCTTTTTATTTCTGGCTGACCACTGCGCCGTTGATCAGAACAGCTTTCACGTTGGTCATAACCTCAAACGGGCAGCCATCGGTCAGCACCAGGTCTGCATCCTTGCCGACCTCGATGGAGCCAACACGGTCAGCAATGCCGATGTGCTTGGCCGGGTTGATGGTGATGGCCTGCAATGCGGCAAACGGATCCATGCCGGCTTTGACCGCCATACCGGCGCACAGCGGCAGGTACTGCTGCGGAATGACCGAGTTATCGGTGATGATGGAAACATGGCAGCCTGCTTTTGCCAGAACGCCCGGCGTTTCCCAGGATTTGTTCTGCAGTTCAAACTTGCTGGCAAAGGTCAGGCTGGGGCCGACGGCCATGGGGATATTGCTTTCCTTGGCCAGTTCGTCCACGATCAGGTGGCCTTCGGTCACATGTTCCAGCGTCAGGCCCACATCGAACTCTTTGGCAATGCGGATGGCGGTAAAGATATCGTTGGCCTGGTGTGCATGGGCTTTCAGGGGAATGGTGTGGTCCAGCACCGGCAGCAAGGCTTCCAGCTTCTGGTTATAAGCGGGCATTTTGGTCACATCGCCGTTGGCGGCAGCCTTGCGGGCGCCGTAATCCCTGGCGGAAGCCAGCGCCCCGCGCAGGAACGCAGCGGTGGACATGCGGGTAGAATCGCATTTATCTTTATAGCAGCGCTTGGGGTTTTCGCCAAAGGCACATTTCATGGCAACGGCTTCCTTGACGATCATGTTGTCCACACGCTCGCCCACCGTCTTGATGGCGGTAAAGGTACCGCCCAGCACATTAGCGCTGCCCGGCCCGGTGCACACGCAGGTAATGCCTGCTTCCCGTGCATGGGCAAAGGAGGGATCGCGAGGGTTGATGCCGTCAATGGCGCGCAGCTGCGGGGTCCAGATGTCATTCATCTCGTTGTAGTCGCAGCCTTCGTACCCGATGCCATAACCATCCAGGCCGATATGGGTGTGCGCATCCACAAAACCGGGGAAAATATCCAGCCCGGCAGCATCCAGCACGGCGATATCGGCGGGCACGTTCAGTTCATGCCCCATGGCAACAATGCGGCCGTTTTCCAGCAGCAGGTCGATCTGCTGTGGTTCCGGGTGAACGGCATCATGAACCCGGCCCCCGCGCACCAGCAGCGGCGCGGCGGTATGTTCTGTATTCTGCATCATTGATTGATCCTTTTTTCAGGGCAATACCGCATAATTCTAAGTGCCGATACGGCGAGCGAGGTGCGGCAGATGCTAAGCCAAAAGCGCAGATAATACTTTGTGTATTATCGAGCATTTTGGCAACGCAGATGCCGTGCCGCAGCCGCCGGAGCGGTGCTTAAGCCGTAAGGCGGGAATTGTGCGGTGTTGCCTCAGCTTAATAGCTTACCCTGTTATACTTCAAAATCCAGGCAGGTGCGCACGGCGGTATAGGGGCGCACTTTGCCATCAGCCACAGCCACATGGGCCGGGTGAACGGCATAGCCTTTCAGGGCGGCTTCATCCACAAAGGTGGTATCCAGCATCAGGTCCGCATTGGCGGAGCTGGGCAGGGCCTTGGTGTAAACATGGATCTCCGTCAAACCGGGGATCTGCCCGGCCAGACCTTCCAGCCCGGCTTTGATATCCGCCTTGACGGTTTCCTGTTCAGCGGCGGGCATCTCTTTCAGTTTCCACAAAATAACATGACGTACCATTATTTGTTTTCCTCCCAGATGGGGTGTTTCAGCACCCACTCGCCGCAGTCGTTCTTTTCAAACAGATCACGGTTATAGAACTTGTCCATGATCTTCCAGAACTCGCTCTCGGTGTAGCCGCAGAAATCGCAGAAATCACGCACGCACAGCGGGTCCAGCTTGCCATCGCGGGCCTTGATGATGGGAATGGCTTCCTCGCGGGTCATCATGCCATAGCGGATATAGCGGGCGGTATAGTCGGTTGCAGCGGCATGGCCGAACTTGGGGTACTTGAGCCAGGAGTGCACCAGGTAGGCGCGGGAATCGATCTGGTCAAAGTTTTCGGCATGGTGGGTGCGGTCCCATTCATGGGTCAGGTCATGGAAGCCGTGCTCCTTGGCGATCTGGTAGTTCTTGTAGCTGTTCCAGGGCACAAAGTAGCTCATATAGAACGGGTCCAGCTTCGCGCGCTCTTCGGCAGAGGGAGCCAGCGTCAGGGACAGGTCGTTTTCGGTCACGCCGTCGCCCACCAGCTCTTCCATCGGGAAGCCGACCGCCACGCCATTTTCGATCTGATCCATGGCGGAATACGTCTCCTTATCGGAGCAGCCGCCGTATTCAAAGCTGACGTTCTCGCCATAGCACAGCATGGGGGTGTTGAACTTGGCTGCCATGTGCAGCGGGAAGGTATAGATCAGGCGGTCCACATACCAGGTGGGCTTGCCGTATTTTTCAAAGAACTTGCGCATCAGCACTTTCTGGGCGCGGATGTTGGGCTTGCAGCTGATGATGGTGCAGCCGAATTCCTCGCTGATGTTTTTCAGGTTATGGATGCCGGCCTGCGTCATGGGGAAGTTGTCCTCCACGCTGAACAGGATGGGGTTCATGTGCATGACCTCTTTCAGCATCCAGACCTGGAAGTGGCTGTCCTTGCCGCCGGAGACGGCGACGGCGCAGTCATAGCCGCCGGGGCCGTTCATGCCGCGGTACTTGTTGCAGTAGGCTTCAAACTCCTTAAAGCGGGCGTCCCAGTCCACATTTTTGCGGTTTTCGTAATGGCGGCAGGCGCTGCAAACGCCCTCAGAGTCAAAGGTGATACCGGGGCGGGTGTCCGGCATGGTACATTTTTTGCAATAACGCATAACAGGTTCTCCTTTGCTGTTTCTTACCCAATCTGCCGGGTGTCCGGCAGAATATTTCTACTTATTGTTATCATACCCGATTTTGCCTGCATTGGCAAGTAGCGCGCAGCGCAAGACACGTCAGAATGCACGTTTTTCTTTTGGGCTGCACCAAACCTTCCCTGCCCTGCAGATTCAAGCGTCGATGGGGGCATCGACACGCAGAATTATGCGGTATTGCTTTCAAATTTTACATATGTAACTATTCCCAAGGCTATGCGGTTGTGGTATGATGATAGTTAATGATGTTCACTTTGAAGGAGGAATAAATTTTGAAAGGGACCCTAAAACTGCGCACAGCCAGCCTGGCTGCGGCAGCTGTTATGGCAGCAGGGCTGTTTGCGGCGCTGCCTGCGGCGGCCGAAACCAGCACGCCGGAAACCGCACAGGAAGATTCCGGCGTACCGTATGATGTGGCAAACGGGCTGGAAAACAGCTTCCGCTACAAAGATGGCGTGCCGATCTATGATGATTCCGTGCCCGCCATCGAGTGGGAGGATATTGTCCAACAGGACGCTGACACCTACAGTTCCAACGGCATTGCCACCTGCAGCGTTACTTATAACGGCTTTGATGTCAGCTACCATCAGGGCACCGTTGACTGGGACGCCGTTAAAAATTCCGGCATTGATTTTGTCATGATTCGCTGCGGCATTGGCAGCGAATACGACGGCGTGGGCGAAAACAAACAGGATGACGCCCAGTGGTACCGCAACGTAAGCGAGTGTGAACGGCTTGGCATCCCCTATGGCGTGTACCTTTACTCTTACGCTGAAAATACCGATATGGCCGCCAGTGAGGCCCGCCATACCCTGAGCCTTTTGAGCGGGCACAACCCCACCCTGCCGGTATTTCTGGACATTGAACACACCCGTGACGGCAACCCCATCGCCAGCAACTCTACTTACGGCGATATTGCCCAGACCTGGTGCAACATGCTTTCCAACGCTGGCTACCGCGTGGGCATTTACTCTTACTATTATTTCTTCCAGAATTACCTGACGGACTCTCGGTTCAGCAATTCCGGATGGTACAAGTGGATGGCCGACTACCGTTCCGGCGTAAGCTATGACGGCAGCAGCTGCAACATGTGGCAGTACAGCAACAAAGGTACGGTTCCCGGTGTGAATGCCAATGTTGACCTGAACTACTGGTTTGGCGAGTATCCCGGCAATAACAACAACTACACCGGCTGGCGCAGCGAGAACGGCCGCGATTACTGGTATGAGAACGGCGTAAAGCAGGGCACCACCGGCCGCGGCAAGGAAATTTACGATTCCGGCAGCAACGCCTGGTACTGGCTGGATGCCAACCAGGGCGGTGCCAAGGCCGTGAATAAAGACGTTTATCAGGAATCCAACGGCGGCAAATGGGTGCGCTATGATGCCAACGGCCACATGGTAAAAGGTGAGGACTGCCAGAACGGCAAGTGGTACTATTTTGAGCCGGTCACCGGTGCCATGATCCACGGCCCGTGGACCCTGCCGGATGGCCGCAAGGTGTACTATGACCCCAAGACCGGTATTATGCAGTATGGTTCCGTTGCGGTAAACAACCAGCTGTACTACTTCGACCCCGTTTACGGCAAAATGACCAGCGGCACACCGGGCAACTTCTGGTACACGATTGATGGCAAGAGCTTCTGGTATGAAAGCTGGGTGCGCCAGGGCTGGCAGCCGGGCAGCAGCAATTACCGCGGCAAGGAGATTTACGACCCCGCCAGCGGTGCCTGGTACTGGCTGGACAACGTACAGCAGGGTGCCAAGGCCACCAGCAAGGAAGTATACCAGGATTCCAACGGCGGCAAATGGGTGCGGTACGATGCCAACGGCCACATGATCAAAGGCTGGTACGCCCAGGATGGCAAGCGCTGGTATTACGACCTGACCACCGGTGCCATGTACAAGGGCTGGAGCACCATTGATGGTTCCACCTACCACTTTGATGAAACCACCGGCGTACTGATCCAGTGATATACACAGGCAAAACCACATAAAGAAAAATCAGCGCCCGTACCGGATCCTTACAGTCCGGTGCGGGCGCTGCTGCATATCAGGATTATTATTTCTTCATTCTTCGTCTGTTCGCTTTTCGCGGCCCACTTTTGTGGCAACGCCGTGGCGCAGGCGGCTGAGAGTGACCGGGGTAATGCCCAAAAACGATGCAATATAGCGGTTATTGACCATATCTACCATGCCGGGATACTCCTTGCAGAACCATTCGAACCGCTCGGTCGCGTCCCCCTGGCTCAGGCTCACGGCGCGGGACTGATAGATCATGCCCCACTTGACGATCTGCTCCTGATAGACACGGATCACCTCCGGCTCATCTTTCATGTTCTGCAACACATAATCAACGGGCAGCAAAATCAGGGTTGATGGAACCAGTGCCTGGTCCGTGCTGATATGGCAGCCGGTCAGGTCCATGTTGGAAAGCACCACATCGCCGCGGTTCATGGTAAAGCCCACGGTTTTCTCTTTGCCCTCACTATCCAAGGTAACGCAGCGCACAATGCCTTCGATCAAAAACGGCAGCATGGTCTGGCGTTCCCCTTTTTTATTCAGGATCTCCCCTTTTGCAGCGTTACCGCCTGGGATACCGCCTCCAGCTTATCCAACAGTTCTTCGGAATGGACCCCAAGATCTTCCCGGTAGAACTGCCGGATATCAACATTCAGTGCTTTCTCCATGTGTGTTTCTCCCCTTCAGGCATATCTTTTTTTGTCTCTTCGCATCCGGGGCACACAGCCAGCCCGCAACTTGCTGGCAGTGTTACCCCCCCCCATAAATAATATGTGCTCCTGTTTTCTTCGTTTTTGTTCATAGCCAACACATTTGGTATTATAACACATATGACTTCCGCATTTCATTATCATATGTTAATATTGAATTTTTTTCTTCATTATTTCCATTTTGCACAAAAAAGAGACCCAAAAACTGTCTTTTCGACAGTTCTGGGCCTCTTTTACTTTATTTGAGTGCTTAGTCAACGATCAAGCTCTTACCGGTCATCTCCGAGGGTACCGGCAGGCCGATATAAGGCAGCATGGTGGGGGCAATATCTGCCAGGCAGCCGCCCTCGCGCAGCTTCACATCGCCGCAGCCGATGGCCACAAACGGCACCGGGTTGGTGGTGTGGGCGGTAAACGGGGTGCCGTCCGGGTTCTTCATCTTTTCGGCGTTGCCGTGGTCAGCGGTCAGGAACACGCAGCCACCGGCGTTCAGCACAGCGGTCACAACCTCGTTCACAGCGGCATCAACAGCTTCCACAGCCTTGACAGCGGAATCAAACACGCCGGTATGGCCGACCATATCGCAGTTGGCAAAGTTCAGGACGATCACATCGTACTTGCCGCTCTCAATGCGGGCCTTGCACTCGTCAGCAACCTCCGGGGCGCTCATCTGGGGTTTCAGGTCATAGGTGGGCACATCCTTCGGGCTGGGGATCACCTTGCGGTCCTCGCCCTCATAGGGGGCTTCCACACCGCCGTTGAAGAAGAAGGTCACATGGGCGTACTTCTCGGTCTCGGCAATGCGCAGCTGGGTCTTACCGTTCTTGGAAAGATACTCGCCCAGAACGTTGCTCAGCTCAACCGGCGGGTAGGCAACTTCGCAGTTGGGCATGGTAGCATCATACTCGGCCATGCAGACATAGTGAACCTGCTTGCGGCCGCCGCGGCGCTCAAAGCCGGTAAAGGCATCATCGCAGAAAATGCGGGTCATCTGGCGGGCACGGTCGGGGCGGAAGTTCATGAAGATGATGGTATCGCCATCCTCCACGCGGCCACCCTCACAGGTAACGGCGGGGATCACGAATTCATCCGTCTTGCCGTCCGCATAAGAAGCCTCAATGGCCTCCTGTGCATTGGCGGCATGGTTGCCCTCGCCGTAAACAAAAGCGGCATAAGCCTTTTCTTCACGGTCCCAGTTGTTGTCACGGTCCATAGCATAATAACGGCCGCTGACACTGGCGATGGTGCCAATACCCAGCTCGTCCAGCTTGGCCTGCAGGTCAGCCAGGAATCCCTTACCGGAATGGGGGTCGGTATCACGGCCGTCCATGATGCAGTGCAGATAAACCTTGGTTGCGCCCATATGCTTGGCCATTTCCAGCACGCCGAACCAGTGATCGGCATGGCTGTGAACGCCGCCGGTACCAACCAGGCCCATCAGGTGGATGGCCTTGCCGGCATCAATGGCAGCTTTCATGTTCTTGACCAGCACGGGGTTCTTGAACATTTCGCCGTCCTTGATGGACTTGGTGATCAGGGTGAGCTGCTGGTACACGATGCGGCCAGCACCCATGTTGGTATGGCCAACTTCAGAGTTGCCCATCTGGCCATCTGGCAGGCCGACAGCCATGCCAGATGCGTTGATGGTGGTCATAGGGTAATTTTTCATCAGTGCATCCAGATGCGGCTTGTTGGCAGCAACAACGGCGTTGCCATAGGTTTCGTCCGGGGTCCAGCCGAAGCCGTCCATGATGCAGAGCATTACAGGTTTCTTTGCCATTGATTGGTTCTCCCTTAGTTTTAGTTAGGGCAATACCGCATAATTCTAAGTGCCGATACGGCGAGCGAGGTGCGGCAGCTGCTAGGCCAAAAGCGCAGATAATACTGGATGTCTTATCGAGCATTTTGGCAACGCAGATGCCGTGCCGCAGCCGTCGGAGCGGTGCTTAAGCCGTTAGGCGGGAATTGTGCGGTGTTGCCTTAGAAGTTAGGAGGGAGAAGTTAGGAGTTTGTGGTGGACAAAGGCTCGTTACGCATCCCACCGTAGGGGCGCACAGAATAATAGATCCCATTTTGGTGCCACACTTGGCTTCCCTTGAGGGAAGCTGTCTGCGCAGCAGACTGAAAGGTGGTTCCATCGGCTCAAGCCTTTCCGGTTCAGCCAATTCCTAATTTCTCATTCCTAATTGCTCATTCATTCTCAGCCTTTGGTAGCAGCTTCCACGATAACAGCAAACTGGTCTGCTTTCAGGGATGCGCCGCCGATCAGGCCGCCGTCAACATCGGGCTTGGAGAGCAGTTCCTCTGCGTTTTTGGGGTTCATGCTGCCGCCGTACTGAACGGTCAGCGCCTTGGCGGCGTCAGCGCCGTACAGCTCGCCAACCACCTTGCGGATGGCTGCGCAGACTTCCTCAGCCTGGTCAGCGGTAGCGGTCTTGCCGGTGCCAATGGCCCAGATGGGCTCGTAAGCGATAACAACGTTCTTCAGCTCGTCAACGGTCACGCCGTTCAGAGCGATCTTGACCTGCATGCGGATCAGCTCTTCGGTCACGCCCTGTTCGCGCTGGGTCAGGCTTTCGCCCACGCAGATGATGGGCTTCAGGCCGCCGGCCAGTGCAGCCTTGGCGCGCTTGTTGACGGTTTCATCGGTTTCAGCAAAATACTGGCGGCGCTCGCTGTGGCCAACCACAACGTACTCAACGCCCAGGTCGGTCAGCATGTCAGCGCTGATCTCGCCGGTAAAAGCGCCGGATTTTTCAAAGTGAACGTTCTCAGCGCCAACATGGATGTTGGTGCCCTTGGTTTTGGCAACGGCGGTCACCAGGTCGGTGAACGGCACGCAGATCACAACTTCGCAGCCTGCGTCCTTAACAGCGGGGATCAGGGCGTCAATCAGCTCAGCAGCCTCGGTAGCAGTCTTGTTCATTTTCCAGTTACCGGCAATAATTGCCTTACGGTTCTGTTTATCCATGATAAAAACTCCTTCTTATTAACTACTTATTTGCTTGCGTGGATTTTCTTTGTTGTCTACCATGCGGGCTACATAACAAAAAGAGCGCAGCGGCTAAGCCGCCGCGCTCCTGCGGTTTTTTAATTATGCGTTCTGGATAACGGCAATGCCGGGCAGCTCTTTGCCTTCCAGGTATTCCAGGGAAGCACCGCCGCCGGTGGAGATGTGGGTCATCTTGTCGCCCAGGCCCATCTGCTGCACAGCAGCTGCAGAATCGCCGCCGCCGATCACAGTGGTAGCGCCGCTTTCAGCCATAGCCTTGGCAACAGCCAGGGTGCCGGCTGCCAGGGTCGGGTTTTCGAACACGCCCATGGGGCCGTTCCAGACAACGGTCTTAGAAGCTTTGACGGCATCAGCAAACAGCTTCATGCTCTCGGGGCCGATATCGCAGCCTTCCATGTCAGCCGGGATTGCGGTAACGGGAACGACCTTAACTTCGACAGGTGCGTCGATGGGATCGGGGAAGTCAGCAACGCAGGCAGCGTCAACGGGCAGCAGCAGCTTAACGCCCTTTTCCTGTGCCTTAGCCATCATTTCCTTGCAGTAGTCGATCTTGGAATCATCAACCAGGCTCTTGCCGATCTCATAGCCCTGTGCCTTCAGGAAGGTGTAGGCCATGCCGCCACCGATGATCAGGGTATCGACCTTTTCCAGCAGGTTGGAGATAACGTTCAGCTTATCAGCAACCTTAGCGCCGCCCAGAATAGCGGTGAAGGGGCGCTCCGGGTTGTTGACGGCGTTGCCCAGGTACTTGATTTCCTTTTCCATCAGGTAGCCAACAGCGGTATCCTTAACATAGTTGGTCACACCTGCGGTGGAGCAGTGTGCACGGTGGCAGGAGCCGAAAGCATCGTCAACGTAAGCGTCAGCCAGGCTGGCCAGCTCTTCGCTGAAGGTGTCGATATTCTTGGTTTCTTCCTTGCGGAAACGGGTGTTCTGGAGCAGAACAACATCGCCGTTGCCCATGGTGGCAACAGCAGCCTTGGCCTGGTTGCCAACAACGTTGTCGTCATCAGCAAAGGTAACCGGCTGGCCCAGCTTTTCGCTCAGGCGAACAGCAACGGGAGCCAGGCTGAACTTGGCTTCGGGGCCATTCTTCGGCTTGCCCAGATGGCTGCACAGGATAACCTTTGCGCCGTCAGCGATCAGCTTTTTGATGGTCGGCAGAGCCGCATTGATGCGGTTGTCGTTGGTGATCACACCGTCCTTCATCGGGACATTGAAATCGCAGCGGACAAGCACGCGCTTGCCAGCGTAGTTTTCATCATCAATCGTCTTTTTGCCCAAACCCATGGTAAAAAACTCCTCTCGGTAATTTATATTAGCCTTGTGCTTTGGTACTGTTTGGCACAGGGGGCAGACAGCCCCTTTTGCCCTGCCTATATTATACGCAGAATCTGCGGTTTGCGCAAGGGGTATTTGACACATTATTAACAAAATCCCTCAAAAAAATACCACCCGCCACGCCATGCCTTTTGGGCAGTTTGCAGCAGGCAGGTATTTTTTTGCGGTTTGCCGGGTTCCGGTACGGCTTTATTTTACAGGCCCTGCACCAGAATAAACACGATCAGCAGCGGTAGCACCACGCTGAAATACGGCTTGAACCACCGCGGCAAGCGCAGGCCCTTGCCGGTATTGGCTTCGGTTAAGTAGTTATCAAAGCCCCAGCCCCACCTGGTTACGCAGAACAGCAGGTAGATCAAGCTGCCAATGGGCAGCAGCAGGTTGCTGACCAAAAAGTCCTCAGCATCCAGCACGGTGCTGCCGGGACCCATGGGCTGCACACCGCTCCACAGGTTAAAGCCCAGAATGCAGGGCACGCTGGCCAGCAGGATGAACACCGTTCCAACGGCACAGGCGCGTTTCAGGCTCCAGCCAAAGCTTTCCTGCAGGCAGGCCAGAATGTTCTGGAACACAGCAATGATGGTAGAAAAGCTGGCAAAGGTCATAAATACAAAGAACAGTGTACCCCACAGGCGGCCGCCCGTCATATTGGCAAATACATTGGGCAGGGTGATAAAGATCAGCTTGGGGCCTGCATCCGGGCTGACCCCGTAAGAGAAGCAGGCCGGGAAGATGATCAGGCCGGAACAGATGGCCACGCAGGTATCCAGCGCGCAGATGCGCAGGGACTCGCCCGCCAGGGTATAATCCCGGCTCATGTAGCTGCCAAAGATTTCCATAGCGCCAACGCCAAGGCTGAGGGTAAAGAACGCCTGGTTCATGGCAGCCACAATGACATTGCCAATGCCCATTTCGGCGGCACGGTTCCAGTCCGGCAGCAGGTAGAACGCCAGGCCCTCGCCCGCGCCGGGCAGCACAAAGCTGTGCACAGCCAGAACCAGGATCAGCACAAACAGCGCGCCCATCATCCATTTGCCAATGCGTTCAATGCCGTTCTGCAAACCGCGGCTGCAGACAAAAAAGCCCAGCAGCACGGTAATGGCCATCCAGACGATCTGCTCGAACGGGTCGGCCAGCAGGTCGGCGTACACGCCGCTGACGGCATCGGCGGCCAGGCCGGTGAATGTACCCTTGACAAACCGGAAGAAATAGGCCAGCATCCAGCCGCTGACGGTGGTGTAATACATCATCAGCACGCAGCAACCAATCAGGCAGGCCCAGCCGTGCAGGTGCCACTTGCTGCCTTTTGGTTCCAGCGCACGGTAGGCTGTGCCCGCGCTGCCGTGGCCCGCACGGCCAACAGCCAGCTCCATGGTAAGCACCGGTGCTCCCATCAAAACCAGGAACAGCAGGTAGAACAGCACAAATACGCCGCCGCCATACTGGCCCGTTACGGTTGGGAAGCGCCACACATTGCCAATGCCGATGGCGCAGCCTGCGCTGACCATCAAAAAGCCAATGCGTGAAGCAAATGATTCACGTTTCAATCTCAACATCCTCCCTCATTGTAAGCCGCGGCAGGTAGTTGCCGCATGTCAAAAAGCATTGTTGGGGCGCGGTCAGCGGGCGTACATCATGCTCCCATCACCCCCGCGCAACATCACTTTTCAACGCCCGGTAACCACTGCCGGCACTTACACAGCAATGTTATTATTATACGTTCCCCGGCACGGCAGTTCAAGAGGGCAGGCCCTCCCATCCACTCCGGCATTTTTTACAAAAAACAGCCTGTTTTCATGTACAGGATGGCGGTTTGCCATCCCCTGCCCCTTCGGGTGGTTCAGATTTTGCCTCGGGCAATCGTGGTATTATCCTGGGTGCGGTCGCGCAGGGCTTCAACCGGATGGGGCTTTTCTTCAAAGCGGTAGTCCTTGCCGCTGGTGCCAATGTGCTCTTCAATCACCTGGTGGCTGGCCACGCGGGCAGCGTCCGGGCAGACGGCAGCCTGGTAAGCATAGTAGGGTGCATCTTTGGTCAGGGTCTCCACCGGAATGGTGGGGTCATCCTGCACAGCGGTGTTCAAAATGGTGGTTTTGAGCACCTTGCGCAGATATTCTTTCTGGGGGCCAAAGCGCAGCAGTTCCGGGAAAGTCCCATCCGGGATGATCTGGCAGGCTTCCTTGCCCTCGTACTGTTTCAGCAGGGCTTCGGCGGCATGCAGGTGGCTGCACTCCTGCTCAAAATGCTGCTCCCAGATCTTTTTAATACGCAGGTCGGTTTCATCCTCCACGCAGGACCAATAAAGGTAGCACTCGGTATATTCATGCAGCAGCAGGTTTTCCAGCCAAGTCATGCCGGGGTCCAGCAGAGCGCCGTACTGGGTCACATGCTGTTCTTCGATCATGCCGATCTCCTGGTACAGCCTGCGGCCAAGGTCACTGTCATAAAAGGTGCCGATGTTCATATAATAGTTCATCGTCTGCTGTTCGGCGGCGGTGATAATGGCGGCGTTCAGCTTGGTGATGGGGGCTGCCGTGGCCGCGCTGATGGGCTTGCGCACGCTGTCCCGCGGGTGGCGGTGCTCCGCAATGGTGGGGCGGCCGGGCATGATCTCGGTATAGCAGCCCACCAGCCGCTCGGCGTGGATGCCGCGTTCCAGTTCCAGCAGATCCGCATAGCGGTACAGGTGGTCAAAATCCTCCAGCAGAGCCAGGTTCATCACCTGCACCACATAGGCGTCCGGCTCCCGCTGGGCCAGAATAGCCGTCAGGTCCACGGCCAGCTGCTCGTACCCGATGGTGGTTTCCAGAATACTTTCATCGATCGGCTTTAAGCAGGCAATGCGCTTTTGCTGTTGCTGCTCGGTGCGGCGCAGCACGGCAAGTTCCCGGCGCAGGTCGTTGTTGGTGCAGTGGCGGTGGAACTGGTGGGAGAACCAGTTGGCCTCGTACTCGGTGCCGTTCATTAAAATAATACGCAGCCGGGTGTAGGGGTCCACCTCGTTTTTGTCATAGGGGCGGGGGTAAAGTTTCTGCCAGTCCATATAGTAGCGGTCGGCGGGTTTGGTTTTTACCTCAAAGGGGTTCATTTTTGCAGGCATATACAGTGCTCCTTTCGTCATCGGGGTTCTTTGTTCAGTATGCCCGCAAATGGGCGGCAATACACAAAAAGCCCCCGGCAGAGCGTAAAATACTCTGCCGGGGGCCGTGGTTTTAGGGTTAAGCCAACATCAAGCTAAGCTGTTACGCTTAGGGCAATACCGCATAATTCTAAGTGCCGATACGGCGAGCGAGGTGCGGCAGATGCTAAGCCAAAAGCGCAGATAATACTTTGTGTATTATCGAGCATTTTGGCAACGCAGATGCCGTGCCGAGCCGCCGGAGCGGTGCTTAAGCCGTCAGGTGGGAATTGTGCGGTGTTGCCTTAGTTCTTGTACTTGAAGTACTCAACCAGGGTACGGTAACGGAAGTTGCCGCCATCGGTGTAGGTAGCAAAGGTACGGGTCAGATTGTTGCTGCTGTTCATACCCATGCTTTCCTGGTTGGTGTAAGAGATGCGCTGGTTGTTCTGGCGGATCTCGACAACTTCATCGTTCTGGAACTTGATGGAAGCGCTGGTGATCTTGTCATCGGTGACAAATTTGCCGCAATGACGGTCGAACAGCGGGTTGCCAGCGCCAATATTGTTATCGCTGGAGAGTCTGAGCACGTTAGAATAGCCGTTGGAGTTGCCGCTGTTGGTCCAGCCGGCCAGGTGGCCGTTGCTGTCATAGCTCCAGGTGTCAGTACGCACGGTCTTGTTGCTGCTGTTCACAATGGTCATCTTGGTGTAACGGTTACGGCTGCCGCTGCTGGTCAGGTTGACGATGCAGGTAACTTTGTTCTGGCCGTTGTATTCCCAGAACTTGGAAACGCTGCCCAGGCTGTCCCACTCTTTGGCAGTCCAGTAGCTGTACAGGTACCAGCCGCCATTGTAGCGGTAAACGGAGATCTTGGCAAAGCGGTTGCTTTTATCATACTCATAGCGATACTCGTAAGAGTAGTTGTCGTTGCCGTACTCGCGGTGGGTATGCTTGGTCAGCATGCCGTTGTATTCATAATAGAAGTCGTCCTGAACCTGCAGGTTGCCGGACTTATCGCGGCGCTGCTCTTTCAGCAGGCGGCCCTGTGCATCGTAATCGGTGGTCAGGGTATTCATCACGCTGCCGTCAGCATAGTAGTTGGTGCGCTTGATCTCGCGGTACTTGGTCACATCCACGTTGGTGGACTGCAGAATGCCGGTGTTGTAATCAAACACGCAGGTAATGCCGTCGATCACAACGGTGCCCTTTGCCATAGCGCCGGTGATGAGGTCAAAGTAATAAGTACCCTGAGAGTTGGTATCCCAGCCCTTGATCATATGGCCGTTGGCATCATAGCGAACCCACTTGCCGCCGTTGGAGTCCTGATAGACATCCTTGCTGACAGCCATTGCGCCATTATTGACGGAATCCAGCCAGTACCAGGCATCGGAAGCGGGGTCATAGATTTCCTTGCCGCGGCCAGTGGTGCCCTGGCGCTTGCCGCCTTCGTACCAGAACTTGTCGCCGTTGATGTTGACCCACTGCTTATCCAGGCCAATGCCTGTGGTGGTATCAAATGCGCAGGGAATGCCGTCTATCGTACACATCCCCTTTACCATAGCACCAGTCACGAGATCGAAGTAGTAAGTACCCTTCTCGTTGGTATCCCAGCCCTTGACCATATGGCCGTTGGCATCGTAACGCACCCACTTGCCGCCGTTGGAGTCCTGATAGACGTCCTTATTGGTGGTCATAGCGCCGCCCTGAACAGCATCCAGCCAGTACCAGGCATCGCTCTTGGGGTCATAGATTTCCTTGCCGCGGCCAGTGGTGCCCTGGCGCACGCCGTTTTCGTACCAATACCAGGGGCCGCCGGGGTATTCCTGATACCAGCCGTTCTCCGGCGGTGCATCATAGGTAGCGGCGTCCTCTTTCACGTTGTCCTCTGCCGGTTCAGCGTCAACTTTCGGTTCCTCGGTGGCTGCGGTTTCCGGGGTAGCAGTTTCCACCACTGCAATGCTTGCAGCGGTTTCAGTCTGCGGGTTCGGCTCCTGTGCAAAAACGGGCAGTGCCATAGCGGACACCATTGCCAGCGCCAGCAGGAATGCGGTGATTTTTTTCTTCTGCATATTCCGTTCGTTCCTCCTTATAAATGGGCGTACCCGGGGATTTTCCGGCTGCACCCGGCAGCCTGTTCGGCCGCGCGTTGCTTTTTTAATCAAATGCGGCCGGGCCGAAAAATCAACCATAAACCGCAATTTCATTTATTATACCACACGCCAAAAAATTCCACAACATTTTCGCCATTTTCGAATTGTAAAAATTCAGGGCGAGTTTTTGGGTTTTTTTACCCGGTTTATCATTTTCTAAAAATCGTTATCCCGTCAGGTTAGCGGGCGCACAATGGGCGTTCCAACGGGTAAGAGGCAGGTTAAATGGTGGTAGTGCATTATAAAGGCAACACCGCACAATTCTAAGTGCCGATACGGCGGGAATTGTGCGGTGTTGCCTAAAGAGAACGGCCCGTGGGGAACGGTCTTGACCGTTCCTCACAGAGCATTTCAGAGGCCAGCCGGAGATGGGTGCTCCCTCTGCCGCAGATTTGCCTTATTGCACATTGCAGATTCATGATGGCCCTAAAACCTGAGGCAATACCGCATAATTCTAAGTGCCGATACGGCGAGCGAGGTGCGGCAGTTGCTAAGCCAAAAGCGCAGATAATACTGGATGCTGCAAAGGTGAGCGCCGCCAGTGGCGGAAACAGCGAACCGAAGCAGGGGCAGCGGTCGCAGAGTGCGAGGGGCTTTTGCCCCCGAAGCACGATGCGGGTACCGCAACCCGACATTATCGAGCATTTTGGCAACGCAGATGCCGTGCCGCAGCTGCCGGAGCGGTGCTTAAGCCGCAAGGCGGGAATTGTGCGGTGTTGCCCTGATTTGTAGGGGCCGCTGCTTGCATCGTCCCGCATATCAGGCCCGCTTTTTACAATTTCATTACTGCGCACTGCATAGGGAACCGCCCCTCAGAGGGAAGCCAATTTCCTATTTGGGTTTTCATCAAAGCACCTTACGTTGGGTCGTTTTAAGCGCCTCACTCGATCACAATCCCCGTTCCATCCAGTAACCTTACCACATCAGAAAAGCTGAACCTTGCGCCTTTCAACTTGTTGGTCTCCAAATCAATGGCGTATTCTTCGGCGGTGCGCAGGTCGGCTTTTTGCAAATCGCAGCGGGTGAACCGGGTTCCGCCCAGCCGCACACCGTAAAAGCTGGCCCCGGCAAGGCGAGTATCATCAAAGGTGCATTGCTGCAGTTCCGCCCCGGTCCAGTCAAAGCCGTTCAGTGCCATGCCGGAAAAATCATTGTAGCGGAACGCGCAGTTTTTGATTTTGCCAAACGGCTGGAACACCCCGCTTTTGCCCTGCAGCCCGCCCCACGCCATGGAGCGGAACGCACTGTTCAGCAGCCAGGCATCTTTCATGGTGGTAAAGCTGAACACCACGCCGGAAAAATTGCAGTGGTCAAAGGTACAGGCGTTGAAGCGGCAGTTCTGCACCCGCGTGCCCAGCCAGCGGCAGTGGTCAAACACACAGTCCTCGAACTCGGCGTTTTCCAGCAGCTCGCCGGGGGCATATTGGGCAAAGGTCTCCCCTTGATAAAATCGGCGTTCCGCCATCAAAACTCCTCCTTGTGCTGTTGGAAAAACTCAAAGGTATCCCGCACGCTTTCCAGCTCGGTCCAGCGGCGGGTGCGCACCGGGTCACTGTCCAGATCATAAATGCGGGCACCGGGGATTGCCAGCAAAAACGGCGAATGGGTGGCCAGCACAAACTGGCAGCCGTAAAACCGGGCCGAATCTGCCAAAAAATTCGCCAAAGCGATCTGCCGCGCGGCGGAAAGGCTGTTTTCCGGTTCATCCAACAGATAAAGGGCATCCCCGCGCAATTTTTCCTGGAACATCAAAAAGGCGCTTTCGCCGTTGGAGTGGGTGCGGATGTTGGGAGACAAAGTTTTGCGCGCCACCTGAGATTTGGAATAGCGCCGTGCCGCGCTGACCTGCTTGAGCCGGTCATAATCCTCCATGCTGTGCATCTGGAATTTGGCGGTGCGGGCCTCGGTGTATTCATCAAACAGGCTGCCGCGGCGGGTATCAATGTTATCGTTGATGGCGCGCACATCCAACATATAGTCAAACACATCGTCGCTGGTCAAAATCAGGCTGCCCGCCGGGATGGCGTGCAGGGTGTGGAACTGGCACAGGGAGACATAATCCGGGAAGAAATCACTGCGGTTATACTGTGCCCCGCGCTGCAGGCGCAAAGCGTCCGCCATCACGTTGAGCGCTGTGGTTTTGCCGGAGCCGTTGCCGCCGTACAAAATGGTCACATCCGCCAGGTCCAGCGCTTTCAAGCCCCGGCCCGCAAACAGGCCAAAGGGGTAGAAAGAATCATAGCAGGTCATTTTGGCCCGCGGCGACTTGGCAAGGTAGTTAGCCTCGCTGTTTTGGCTGGGAAAATAAAATTCCGAAAGATAAATCACATCTCTCTCCTCCCTTCCGGTTTCTTCCTCAAATTATACCATACCGCCGGGTAAAGGCAAATGCCTTGCATACAGGCAGCGGTTTTGAGGATACGGCAAAGATTTTGCGGGTCAAAAATAAAAGCATGTGCACCCGCCCTCCTCGAAAACCCAAAATTTTCGATTCGTTTTGTCATGCACATGCTTTTGTGTTATCTGATGATACGCTGCGGTTTATGCCGGGAGGCACCGGAGCGCCGGAAATTCAGCCTGTTTTTTATAAACACAGCCGAATTTTTGCCGTACAGCCGGTATAGATTATTTCTTCTGAACGTACTTGAGGCAGTCCAGCATAACAGCAACCAGAATGATGATGCCGGAGAACACGAACTGCAGGTTCGTATCAATACCCAAAGTGGTCAGAGAGTAAGTCAACGCGGTGAAGATGAACACACCGACAACCACGCCGGAAATCTTGCCGATACCGCCGGTGAAAGAAACGCCGCCCACAACGCAGGCCGCGATGGCGTCCATTTCCCAGCCCTGACCATATGCAGCGGAGCCGGAGCCCACCATACGGATGCATTCCAGCCAGGAGCCGAAGCCATACAGAATGCCTGCCAGAATAAACGCGCCTACCGTAACGCGGAATACCGAGATGCCGGAAACAGCAGCAGCTTCGGCGTTGCCGCCGACTGCGAACAGGTTTTTACCAAAGGTCGTCTTGTTCCAGATGAACCACACAATGATCACAGCTGCGATAGCCCACAGGATAATGGTGGGGAAACCGCCAATCTTGGGGATGATCATGCTGGGGATGTTGCCTTCGATACCGCCAAAGGAAACACCCTTGGTTGAATAGGTGACCAAGCCAAAAATGACCAGCATGTTCGCCATCGTAGAAATGAATGGGTGCATTTTGAACTTGGCTGTAAAGAAACCTGCGATGGTGGTAAAGACTGTGCACAGGACAATGCAGACAAGCAGCGCCAAAATAACGCGTGCAACGACCGGCAGCCCGGTAAAATCAAACACATGGCCAAAAACCGCACCGGTGTTGATTCCCTTGTGCATAATGATGGTAGCGGCAGTCATGCCCATACCAACCATACGGCCAATGGACAGGTCCGTGCCGGCCAGCAGGATCAGCCCGGCAACGCCCAAAGCCAGGAACATGCGCGGCGAAGCCTGCTGCAGAATGTTCAGAATATTGTTGACGGTAAGCAGCGGCACTTTCTTGCCGAACTGGGCAATCAGGCACAGTATAATAAAGATGATAACGATTGCAATGTACAGACCGTTGCGCAGCAAAAAGTCACGGCGATTAAATGTGTACTTGTAGTTTTCCCACTTTTGCGCCAGAGACTCGCCAACCGTAAACTTGGACAGGCGCAGCATATCGATCAGGTGATATTTGTAATCAAACGCGGCATGCCGGCGGTCCTTGATTGCCTGGCAGTCCTTATCCAACTGCATTTTGGCATCGAACAGGCGGTTCTTGTGGACATACTTTTCGTCCTTGATTTCCTGCTGATTGCTCAGCTTGGAAAGCGCCGTCTCGTGTTCCTTTTTCAGCTGTTCTACAGTTGCCTGATATTTCTGCTGGGCTTGTACCTTTTCCTGCTTGCAGCTGGCCACCACCGCCTGGTAATAGTCGCTGTCATAATGGGCTTTCAAATAGGCTTCGGCATCAGCGATCAGCTTGTTGATCTGGCCCTTGTTTTTTTCTTCAACTGCCTTGGCCGCTGCCAATTCAGCCTTCAGTTTGGTCTCACGTTCCGTTTTTTCCTGCGCGGTATAGATGCGGTCGCGCTTCAGGTTATCCAGCTCATTCTGGATATTGACAGCTTTTTCAGTACCGTCAGTACGAAGTTCATCGATCTGCGCCTGGATTTTCCCAACATATTCATCGATTGGCTGGCGAAGCTTGGCTTCCTGCTCCGCCGAAAGAATTTTTGAAGTTTGTGTTGCAGTTGCCATAGATCATTATCCCCCATTACAGGTATTTTGCGCTGAGTCTCAAAAGCTCTTCCTGATTTGTTTCCTTGGTATTCACAATGCCGGAAAGATGTCCGTTGGACATAACGCCGATCCGGTTGGTGATACCCAGAATCTCAGGCATTTCAGAGGAAACAACAATAACCGTCTTTCCCTGTTTGGCCATCTTGATGATCAGCTCATAGATTTCGTACTTTGCGCCAACGTCTATACCGCGCGTAGGTTCATCCATCATAAAGACCTGGGGTTCGCGTTCCAGCCATTTGCCAAAAATGACCTTTTGCTGGTTGCCGCCAGACAAACTGGTGATCATATCGTCAGGTCCCATGCACTTGGTGTGCATGACCTTGATCTCCTTGCTTGTGGCTTTTACCATTTTGGGCATTGACAGCCCAAGGCCACCTTTGTACTGGTCCAGGTTGGCAATGGTAGTATTGAATGTCAAATCGCTCTTCAGGAACAGGCCGTTTGCCTTGCGTTCCTCGGTAATCAGGGCAAATCCATGCTCGATCGCTTCGTGGGCATTGTTGAAGTTCATCAGGTGGTCGCGGAAATACACACGACCTGCCGCACGGGTACGCACGCCGAAAATGGTTTCCAGCAGCTCTGTACGTCCGGCGCCCACCAGGCCATACAAACCAAAAATTTCGCCCTCGCGCACATCAAAGCTGATATCCTGCAGATAAGGCGCATATTTGGTGGACAGATGCTGGATGGACAAGATCGGATCCCCGGGGATATTGTCCACCGGCGGGAAGCGGCTTTCCAGCGAACGGCCAACCATGGCGGTGATCAGCTCGCCCATGTTGGTGTCCTTGCTGTCCTTGGTCATAACCAGGTTGCCGTCACGCAGAACCGAAATCTGGTCACAAATTTCAAAAATTTCGTCCATCTTATGTGAGATGTATATCAGCGCAATGCCCTGTTCTTTCAGCATTCGCATCATCTCAAAGAGTTTATTCACTTCCTGCACCGTCAGCGAAGAAGTCGGCTCATCCAGAACGATGACCTGGGCATTGTAAGAGATGGCTTTGGCAATTTCACACATCTGCCGCTGCGAAACCGACATATTGCGCATGGGCTGGGTCAGATTGACAGTCATGCCCAGCTTGCGGAACAGATCGGCTGCTTTCTTCTTCATCTGCCCTTCGTCAACCACGCCCATAGAGTTGACCGGGTACCGCCCCAGGAACAGGTTATCAATCACACTGCGCTCCAGGCACTGGTTCAGTTCCTGATGCACCATTGCAATTCCGTTTTCCAGCGCGTCTTTCGGGCCGGAAAAACTGATCTCCTTGCCATTGAGGAAAATCTTGCCCTCATCCTTTTGATAAGTACCGAACAGACATTTCATCATGGTAGACTTACCGGCGCCGTTTTCGCCCATAAGCCCCATAACTGTACCGCGTTTTACATCCAGATTGATATGATCAAGTACTCGGTTGCGGCCAAACGACTTGCACATACCGCGAATTGACAAGACAATATCGTCTTTCGCTTCTGCCATTCTCGTCACTCCCGTCTTGCAAATTGGCAAACTGCCCTACGGCTGCTCACCTGTTTTCATAAAAAAACGCTATTAGAGAAAACTTCATTCTCCCCTATGGAGAAATACATTCTCCCTAATAGCGTTGCCGTTACTTAACTGTCAGTTATTGCTGTTGCCGTTGGATCACTGGTTCAGCAGAGAAGTGTACGAAGCAGCGTTATCGGTCTTAACCATATTGATGGCAAAGGCATCGTATGCGCTGGGATTGCCCAGGCGGTTGGTGATGTTGGCCTCGGTCTGGCCGTCGCCGCCGATGTAGTCAATCTTCAGGTTCAGCAGATCATCATATTTCTCCAGCAGGGGCTGGTAAGTAGCGCTCAGGAAGTTATCCGCGGAGTTGTAGATATCCAGCCAAACGCTCTTTTCCGGGCTGGTAGTGGCATCCAGCTGGTTGGAAACAGGCCCATACGGCTTGGTAGAGTCGGTGAAGTCCGTGTAGTTGTCTGCCGTGACTGCCACGTTCAAAGCATAGTAGGAACGCTCGTCCTCATTGTAATAGTAAACATCGCTGCTCAGGACATTGCCTGCAGCATCCGGAGTGGCAATACCGGTGTTGATGTCCACGCCGTCCAGCGCATTACGCAGCAGGCGCAGGGTCAGGTAGGCCTGCACGTCAGCGTGCTGGCTGATCGTTCCGCCGTAACCGTCGGCAATGGCAGCAACTGCGTCAGCGTTTGCATCGTAGCCAAAGGTGGGAACGCCATTTTCCTGCGACCAGGAGTTAAACATTGCCATGCCCATGCCGTCATTGTTGGAAATAACGATATCGATGGAATCTCCCAGAGAAGAAGCCCAGGCGCTGATGGCGTTGCTGGCGGTGCCGGCATCCCAGGTAGCGCCGGCGGAATTCTTCATTTCCTGAGAAGCAAGCTCACGAACGGCGAAAGTCGTGCCATCCACATCAATGGTGCCGTCCTGAACCTGGGTAGCGGAACCATCCGCATTGGTACCGACAGGATCAGAAACAATGCCGCTGCTGCCTTCCACTGCGGTGCCCAAAGCGCTACGAACGCCACGGGTACGGGCAATCGAGTCATTATGGCCGATATCGCCGATTGCCAGAACATAGCCGATAACGCCGTCGCCGTTGCGGTCGATGGTGTCAGCATGTGCTTTAATGTAATCTGCGATCATCTTGCCCTGCAGTTCAGCACCCTGGTTTGCATCGAAACCGACATAATAAGTATTGCCGTTAAAGTTCAGCGCTTCCGTATCCAGCTCGCCTGTGGTGCTGTTGGAAGGCTGGCGGTTAAACCACACCAGCGGCTTATCCTTATTTTCAACGGTACCGCTTTCAGCAGCCGTAGAGGTAGCTGCCGAAGTATCGGTAGATGTGCTTTCCGTGGATGTTGCGGCACTGGAGGCACTGGATGCACTACTGCCGCAGGCAGCCAGGCTCAAGGTCATTGCAGCTGCCAAGGTCAACGCTAATGTTTTTTTCATAATGGTTCTCCTTCTTTATATGTCGGGATGCTGCTTTCGCTCCCGCTCATTGTTTTTATGCTATAGCAAAACCGGAGGAAAAGCAAGGCGCATTTTGACTAAAATAGTTGCAGAATTTTGTACGTATCTGGCATATTGCAACATCTTTGTGTTCTGTTTTTGTATGTTATGCCCATTCCGGCTGCATTTTTCCCTGCAACGCCATGTCACAGTGCTGTACCCGCATTTCATATATTCCACCCGGCAGCAGAGTATCCTGTATGTTCCCGCACCATTTATATATTAATATTCAATACTATCCCTGATTTTATAAAGGCAACACCGCACAATTCCCGCCTGACGGCTTAAGCACCGCCCCGGCAGCTGCGGTACGGCATCTGCGTTGCCAAAATGCTCGATAATACACAAAGTATTATCTGCGCTTTTGGCTTAGTAGCTGCCGCACCTCGCTCGCCGTATCGGCACTTAGAATTATGCGGTATTGCCTAAAATATCGCCCGTCCTGCTCATCTGCAGGGCTGTCCGGCAGCCTTTTTGACGCTTCGGAGCATGATGACAAAATAAAAAACTGTGCTCCCTAAATATAATCAGGGAAGCACAGTTTGTGGCGTATTTCTCCGCTGTTAAAGTTCAGCCTGTTTTTCGCGGCATTCAGGGCAGATGTAATGGATGGTCAGCTGGTAGGAACGCACTTCGGTTCCAATGGCATTTTCAATTTCGCGCACCAGGCCGATCACCGGCAGGTCCTGCAGGCTGCCGCAGCAATCACAGTACAAATGGCCGTGCGGGTTGGAGGTTTTATCAAACCGGTCGGGGCCATCCGGCATTTCCAGTCGGGCAATTTCCCTGGCCTGTTCCATCAGCTTTAAGTTGCGGTACACGGTGCCGCGGGCAATGCCGGGCATCTTCTCCCTGGCAATGGCAAAAATTTCGTCCGCCGTCAGATGTTTGGGGCTGTGCTGTAAAATTTCCAAAATCAAGGCACGCTGGCGTGTCATGGCGGGCTCCTTTCTGTATGGAATGAGTTGTAAGAAAATTTATAAAATAAGACATTGTAAGATATCTTTACCATAAGAATACACATATTTCGTGTATTTGTCAACGGGATTTGCTGGCAAGCAGGATACTTTTTAAGAGCTTGTCCGAATTCATGGCAAATCAATGCCGCCGCACCATCCACGGTGCAGCGGCATTGCCTGTGTTAATTCTTTTCCGGGTCCAGGCAGGCGCCGGCTTTGCGGCATTCCAGGTGCAGGTGGCTGCCCTGCTGGGCTTCGGCGGGCACGTTGCCTGTGGTGCCAAGGCGGGTCCCGGCGGTTACTTTTTCGCGCTGGGTCACGGCAACTTCTTCCAGCCCGCAGTAGCGCCACACGCGATCCTGCGCGTCGGTCACTTCCACCACGCGGCCCCACAGAGCGTCATCCGCAATGGCGGTCACGGTACCGGCGGCCACCGCCGTTACCTGTTCGGCGGTATAATCCGTGCCGTTGTGGGTGCGCCAGTCCCCCAGGGTGGGGTTATACACCAGCGTATTTCCGCTGAACGCCTGGCTGACTTTACCGTTCCAGCCAGCGTGCGGCAAGGTTCCCTGCTGCGCGGACGAAGCAGCAGAGCTGCCAGTCCCGCCGGAGGCGCTGCCAGACTGCCCAGCCCCCTGCTGCAAGGATGACGATGCAGACCCCGCAGCTGACGGCGCGGGCGATGGCTGCGCTGTCGCCACAGGAACATCCTGTACGGGCTGGTTTACGGCGGCATCCGGTGAATCCCATACGTCTGTTCCCTCCTCCAGGGCCTGCTTTTGGATGCGGGTCAGGTCCTCGACCCCGCGCACCACGCTGCGGATGGCGGCAATTCCGGTAATGGTTGCCGCAAACACCAGCGCAAGGCAGACAAGATATAGCCCTTTTGCCTTCAAAAATGCTTTAATGCTGTTCATCTTCCCCCGTCCTTTGCTTGCCGTACGGCCAAAACATCGGGCGCAAAACCTGCCGCCCGGAATTTTCAACCGCACCGTTCGTGTTGTGTATGCCATTAGTGTTGCGCGGACAGATTGGATTTATGCACAAAGCGGGCAAAAATACCGCCCGGTTTTGCTATGCAGTTTGCCCCAACGGCACCGTTTTGTTTTGTTTAACCTTGCTCTTGCGTTTTGTTCCACCAGCGTTTATACTTATTATAGTAGGACTATTATGTCCATCACTATTATTATTTGTGAGGTGGAGACAATGAAGGAACCCCTGGTTATTACGATGGCGCGTGAATATGCATCCGGCGGCAGCGAGATTGCCCAGAAAGTTGCTGATCTTTTGGGGATTCCCCTGTACAACAAGGAGCTGATCACCATCGCCGCAAAAAAGAGCGGCCTGACGGAAGAAGCCATTGCCGCCAGCGAGACCCAGCGCAGCGGCAGCCTGATCTACAGCCTTTACATGATGGGCAACACCATGCCCCTGGCGGACCAGGTGTACATTTTGCAGTCCAATGTCATCAAGGAAGTTGCTTCCCAGGGCTCCTGTGTGATTTTGGGCCGTTGTGGTGACTATGTTCTGCGCGACCGCCCCAATGTGCTGCGCACCTTTGTGTTTGCCCCCATTGATATCCGCGTGGCCAATGCCAAAGTGCGCCCCGATGCCAAGGATATGCCCGATCGCCTATGGGAGACCCATCTGGCCAAGCATGACCGCGCCCGCGCAAGCTATTACAACTACTATACTGAAAACCGCTGGGGCGAAGCGAAAAACTATGATCTTTGCCTGAATGCAGCAATTGGCCAGGATGCCTGTGCCCAGCTGATTGTTCAGGCTGCAAAAGCAATGGAGGCAGCTAATCAGGAATGAGTGATTCTGTACAGAAATACTCTGCATCCCGAATGGGCAGCGCGCCGATAGGCCCGCTGCTCCTTTCGTGTTCAGTACCTATGATGATTTCGATGCTGGTTCAGGCACTTTATAACATTGTGGACAGCATCTTTGTCAGTCGTGTGAACGAAGCGGCGCTTTCCGCCGTTTCGCTGGCGTTCCCCATCCAGAACCTGATGATTGCCTTTGCCGTGGGCACTGCTGTTGGTGTAAACGCCTATCTTTCCCGCTGTTTGGGTGAGGGCAACCGGGCCGAGGCCAGCCGCGCGGCGATGAACGGCCTGTTCTTAGCGTTCTGCGGCGGCATCGCCTTTCTGGTGTTCGGCATTTTGGGCGCGCGGGCGTTCATTGCGTCCCAGACCACCGATGCCCAGATCATGCAGTACGGTGCCGATTATCTTTCCATCTGCACGTTATGGTGCATGGGCTTGTTCCTGCAGTGCATGCTGGAAAAACTGCTGGTCGCCACCGGGCGCAGTGCGTTCGCCATGGCCAGCCAGCTGATTGGCGCTTTGGTCAACATTGCGCTGGATCCCATCTTCATCTTCGGTCTGTTCGGCGTGCCCCGCATGGAAGCAGCCGGTGCTGCTGTGGCTACCGTAGCCGGGCAGTGGATCGGCGCAGCTGCCGGGCTGACGATGAACCTGCTGTGCAATAAGGACATCAACCTAACGCTGAAAGGCTTCCGCCCGGCGGGGTCCACCATCAAGCGCATTTACGCGGTGGGCATCCCCTCCATTGCCATGAACGCCATTGGCAGCGTGATGACCTTTGCGATGAACAACATCCTGATTGCCTTTTCCAGCACCGCCGTTGCGGTGTTTGGTGTTTACTTCAAGCTGCAAAGCTTTGTATTCATGCCTATTTTTGGCATTAACAACGGCATGGTGCCCATTATTGGCTACAATTACGGTGCCCGCCAGCCCAAGCGCATTACCCAAACCATCAAACTGGCGGTCTGCTTTGCCGAGTGCATTATGCTGTGCGGCTTGATTCTGGCCGAAGTTTTCCCACATGTGCTGCTGGGTGTGTTCAACGCCAGCCCCACCATGCTGGCCATGGGTATTCTGGCCTTGCGCATTATTGCCATCCATTTCCCGATGGCAGGTTTCAACGTAATTTCTTCCTCCGCGTTCCAGGCGCTGGGGCGCGGCACGCTGGCGCTGTTGGTTTCGGTGATCCGCCAGCTGGTTGTGCTGGTGCCTGCCGCCTGGCTGCTGAGCCACACCGGTAACGTAAACGCCGTGTGGTTTGCTTTTCCCATTGCAGAGCTGGTTGCCGTTACGCTGTGCGCTGTGTTTATGCGCAAGTGCCACCGCGACATTTTGCTGCCAATGGAAGCCGGCCAGAAAGCGGCTGCCTCTGTATAAGGAGGGGTTTGTATGCTGCGCCATATCAAACCGGGCATGCTGGTGTTCAGTGTGCTGTACATTCTGCTTGGCCTGCTGTTGCTGCTTGCCCCGCAGGCGGTTGCCGATGTGTTCTGCATTGCGCTGGGCTTGTTGGTGGTTTTGTGCGGGCTGCAAAGCCTGTACGGTTATTTTAAGAAAGATAACGGCAGCATTCGAGCCGCCGTCAGCCTGCTGCTCAGCCTGCCCACCATTGCGCTGGGCATGTGGGCACTATTGTGTACCGTACAAAGCGCCATGACCTTTGAATGGCTGTTGCCGCTGCTGTTTGGCCTGCTGCTGCTGGTGGATGGCGTGGTGCGCGCACAGTCTTCCTTTGCCCTTGCCAAGCGCAAGGGGCAAAAGTGGTGGGTGGTGCTGCTGCTCAGCATTGTTTCGCTGTTGTGCGGGGCATTGCTGGCGTGTTCTCAGCTGCTGAACAACCGCAACGTGGATCTTTTGCTGCTGTCCGGCATCTTTTTACTGGCAGAGGGCATTTTGAACCTGTGCTGCACCATTTATATTGCGATGGAGTTCCATGCGCTGGACAGGCTGGATGCTGCCAAGGCGGAAATGGAAACCGCTGCCGCACCGGAGCCATCCCCCGAAGCCCCCTCCCCTGCCCCGGCTGAACCCGCTGCAGAAGAATCTGCCGAAACGGACCTGCCCGATGTGCCAGCCCCGGAGCTGACCACCGAACCACCGGAACCCGACCAAGAGCCCACAGCGGATGCCGCAACCTGATGTTACCCTGCGCTGAAACGGCGCTTATTTGTAAATTTAAGGAGCAATTACCCTACATGAACAATTATGATCTGATTATCGTTGGCGCCGGCCCGGCCGGTATTTTTACCGCACTGGAACTGCTGCGCAAAAGCAGCAAAACTACCGGCCCGCGCATCTGCCTGATTGAAAAGGGCAAACCGGTAGAAAAGCGCCACTGCCCCAAAGATAAAACCGGCCACTGCGTGAACTGCAAGCCCACCTGCGCCATCACCACCGGCTTTTCCGGTGCCGGTGCGTTCTCGGACGGCAAGCTGTCCCTCTCCTATCAGGTTGGCGGCGAGCTGCCGGAGCTGATCGGTGAGGATTTTGCCCAGGAGCTGATCAACTACACTGACAAGATCTATCTGGAATTTGGCGCTGACCCGCATGTGGAAGGTATTTACGAGGGCAGCGAGATCAAGGAGATCCGCAAGCGCGCCATCCAGGCCGGCCTGCAGCTGGTGGACTGCCCCATCCGCCACCTTGGAACCGAAAAAGCCCAGCAGCTGTACCTGAACATCCAGAACTATCTGCTGGCCCGCGGTGTGGAGATGCTGTTCAACACCGAATGTGACAACATTCTGCTGGAAGGCAGCGAGTGCAAGGGTGTTGTGATCACCGAAAAGGGTGAGCGCCGCGAGCTGCGCGCCGACCAGGTTGTGATTGCCACCGGCCGCCGCGGTGCAGATTGGCTGGAAAAACTGTGCGCCGAGCACAACATTGCCCACAAGCCCGGCACCGTTGACATTGGTGTGCGTGTGGAGTGCCGCAACGAGATCATGGAGACCATCAACAAGGTTCTGTACGAAGGCAAGCTGATCGGTTACCCCAACCCGTGGAAGAACAAGGTCCGCACCTTCTGCCAGAACCCCGGCGGCTTTGTCGCGCAGGAAAACTATGACAATGACCTGGCGGTCGTCAACGGTCACAGCTACAAGGATCTGAAATCCGGCAACACCAACCTGGCCATTCTGGTCAGCCACAACTTTACCGAGCCGTTCAACCAGCCCATTGCCTATGCCCAGAAGGTTGGCGAACTGACCAACATGCTGGGTGCCGGGCACATTCTGGTACAGCGCTACGGTGATATTCTGGACGGCAAGCGCACTTGGGCCAAGGAGCTGGCACATTCCAATGTGCGCCCTACCCTGAAAGATGCCGTTGCGGGCGACATTACCGCCGCCATGCCGTACCGCGCCATGGTGAGCATTATTGAGTTCATCAAGATGGTGGACCATGTTGCCCCCGGCTTTGCCGCACCGGAAACCCTGCTGTACAGCCCGGAGCTGAAGTTCTATTCCAACAAGGTCAAGATGGACACCGACCTGGAAACGAACATTTCCGGCCTGCACTGCCTGGGCGATTCCTCCGGATGGACCCGCGGCCTGATGATGGCCTCCGTCATGGGCGTTCTGATGGGCCGCAAGCTGATTGAGAATCATGATATGTGAGGTTTTTACGGGGGATTTTGTTCCTTCTTTGAAAAGAAGGAAGCAGAAACTTTCATCATATTATCATAAAATAAAATTAAGGCGCACCACACAATCTCTGTGTGATGCGCCTTAATTTTATTTTTTCTGTTTTGCTATACTAAAGGCAATACCGCACAATTCCCACCTGACGGCTTAAGCACCGCTCCGGCGGCTGCGGCACTTAGAATTATGCGGTATTGCCTAAAGTTTCTTCGGTCCCTTCTTTTCAAAGAAGGGACAAAAAACTCCCGTAAAGAACTTAGTTCCCGCTTTCAGCCGTTGCGGTGGACTGGGTGCTTTCGCCCAGGGTCACTTCGCAGCTGATGACCTTGCCATCACGCTCTACCTGCAGGGTAACGGTATCGCCAACTTCCTTGCTCTGGCAATACTTCTGTACATCGGATGCACTGGAGACTGCCACATCATCAATGGAGATGATGCGGTCACCCAGCTTCAGGCCGCCTTTTTCGGCACCGCTGCCGGATGCGATCTGGTAGATATACACACCATAGTTGCTGACGCCGTACTGCATAGCAGTCTGGGCATCATTGATGGTGATGACCGTAACACCCATGGCCGGGCGGGCAACATAACCCTTTTCGATCATCTGTTTTGCCATTTCCATGGCGGTATTGATGGGGATTGCAAAGCCAAGCCCCTCTGCATCGCTGGAGCTGCTCTTGGCGTTGACAATACCGATCAGCTCACCGTTTGCATTGAACAGGCCGCCGCCGGAGTTGCCCGGGCTGATGGAAGCGCTGGTCTGGATCAGGTTCATATCGTTGCCCTGAACGGTAACTTCACGGTTCAAGGCGCTGACAATACCATTGGTAACGGTGTTGCTCAGGGTACCCAGCGGGTTGCCAACGGCAATGGTGGTTTCGCCAACAGCCAGGCTGTCGCTGTCGCCAATCACAGCCGGAGTCAGACCGGTGGCTTCGATTTTCAGGACTGCAACGTCCGAAGTAGAATCCTGGCCAACGACCGTTGCGGTATACTCTGTTCCGTCTGCCAGCTGTACCGTGATGTTATTTGCGCCGGAAACCACATGGGCACAGGTCACAATGTAACCATCCTGCGAGATGATCACGCCGGAGCCTGCACCGCTCTGCACATAGCTGCCGCCAAACCAGGTGTTGGTGCTGACCATCTGCTCGGTGGTGATGGCCACAACGCTGGGCTGTACCAGCGCGGCAACATCCTGAATCGACAGGTTGGTGCCGTTGGTGCTGCCCTGGGATACAGAATCCGTGTTGGTGTCACGCTGGACCTGCTGGACCACAACCTGGCCGCCGGTCAAGCCGGTGCGGCTGGCAACCACAGTTCCTGCCAGGCCACCGCCAAAGCCAAGGGCTACCACACCGATGCAGGCCGCCACACGCAGCAAAACCTTTTTGCCGCCGTGGCTCTTTTTGGGCTCGTTCTGCGGGGGCTGTGGGTTGCTGGAATAGCTGTAGCCATTGTAGCCGCCGTTATTGCCGTTGCCACCGTTGCCGCCATTGCCTGCAACGGGGCCCTGGGGGTTATAGCTGCTGTTCTGTTGGCTGGAATTAGAATAATCTGTCTGTGCGGTGTTGGCGGTGTTCATTCCGCTGCTGCCCACATTGGGGTAACCGGACTGCTCTGCCTGGGGCTGTTCCGGCTGAGTGCCCGCTGGCTGCCCGTTATTATTCTGCGGGCCACCATTATTATAAAGGCCCGAATAATCATATTCACTCATGAAAAATCTCTCCTTTGTTCTGCCGCACGGCGCTTGGGGGCCGCCGGGCGGTGATACACGGTCTGGCGGAAGCTTTTGCTTTGTCTTTCTTGCTTCCCTCAACCTTGTGCCTACAGTATAACCGCTAATTGTGAAAACAGTTTCGCGACTGCGTGAAAGAAATGTGAAATCTCCAAAAATCCGGTCAGTTTGGGCTGTGGTTTGACTTTATCCGCCCCATGCCGTACAATCAGTTGCAGACTGAAACATTAGGGGGAGCTTGCCCATGCGGATTGAAAAAACGGCACTGGACGCACAAAACCGCTGTGTCTATTCGTTATATAAAGAGAAAGGCTGCATCGGCCATGCCGTTACCTGTGCCGATTGTTTTGAAGCGTTGGAAATTGCCCCGGAATGGCAGAGCCGCGGGTACGGAAGCTATCTGCTGCGGGAGGTTTTGCGCCAGAACGGCGGCTTTGACCGGACTGCCCCCAGCGAATTCACCGCGCCACTGCCGGATGCCGGCAATACCGCTGCGCAGGCGCTGGCGGCAAAGTTCGGTTTTGTGCCGCGCGGCGGGCTGCTGGTGCGCCGCCGCGTGCCGGACCTGACGGCAGTGGAGCTGACCCACCGCTTTTTGCGCAGCACACTGGCACCGGGCGGACTGTATCTGGATGCCACCTGCGGCAACGGGCACGATACCCTATTTTTATGCAGCGTTGCCGGGGAAAATGGCCGGGTGATCGGGCTGGATATCCAGCCTCAGGCCGCGGCCAACACCAATGCGCTGCTGGCCGCCAACGGCATGGCTGCCATTGGCCGCGCGGAATGCTGCGACCATCGGGAGCTGCTGCGCTTTGCCCCGCCGGGCAGTGCGGACTGCGTGATGTTCAACTTTGGCTGGCTGCCAGGTGCCGCGCACGATGTACACTCCACGGCAGATTCCACCCTGCCCGCGCTGCAGGCCGGGCTGGACGCCCTGAAGCCCGGCGGCGTGCTTGCCGCGGTGCTGTACAGCGGCAAGGTGATCGGCAATGCGGAGAAAAAGGCTGCGGCGGAGTTTTTCCGCAGCCTGCCGCTGGCCGATTATACCGTGCTGATCTGCGAATTTGCCAACTGGGCCGATACCGCTCCCCTGCCCTGCTTTGTCATTAAGCGGGAAAAATAACCGCTGCCGCTGTGAAGCCCCCAAAAAAGGAAGTGCTACCAATGCTGCAACAGCAAACACAAAGCCCCGGCTGGCGGGTGCTGAACCGCGATGTGATCAAATACATCGCGATAACCGCCATGCTGCTGAACCACATCGCCAATATTTTTCTGGTGCCGGGCACCCTCTGGTACGAGGTGCTGGTGGATATCGGCTACTTTACCGCCATTACCATGTGCTATTTTCTGGT